>Ga0209167_10000005_pt1 | contig 519451 bp, 475 predicted proteins | sample Coa_R1_9_FD_187154 | JGI IMG/M metagenome (GOLD analysis project Ga0209167, IMG submission 187154) | Surface soil microbial communities from Centralia Pennsylvania, which are recovering from an underground coalmine fire - Coalmine... | ecosystem: Environmental > Terrestrial > Soil >...
AGGGTCGGCCCGCACGCAAGCCTCGATAAACTGACGAATGAATACGATTTTCTCAGCGTTTTCCAACGGGTGGCCTCCAAAATCTCTCTTCGGATATTACACGACGTTTTGGGCGTATCGTCGGCAACCCTTCCCTTACCAGATTACGGAAGGGTTGCCCGTCAACCGGAATCCGAGGGCCAGCCACTGCAGATGGCGAGCGCTATTACCCGCTCACGATAATTAACGAAATACTGAAATTCATTGTTTCAATAGTTGTGGGATGGGGATTCGCAAAAGCAAGCCCTTCTTGTAGTCCGTCAGCCACAGCGAATCGAACCCAAAGCGAAGAGAGTCCCCGCCCTTGCCGACCCACTGCCTCACGACCTTGTTCGTACTGGCATCGATACGGGTGAGTGGTACGGTTAACACTGTTGGCCACACAGATTCGCCTTCATAGGCGATGTCACCACCCGCACCGGGTATGCCCACTTGAATTGTGGCGATCACTTTTCTGCTTTTTTCATCAACCCGGCTGACGGTTCCATCCCCTTGGTTGAGCGTCCAAACAGAACCCCCACCAACAGTAAGAAAGCGAGGCTTCGGCCCGACAGGCATCGACTCCAGCACCTTGCCAGTAGAGGCTTCCACGGCAGTGAGGACGCTGCTCTCGACACCGGTGATCCAGACAACGCCATTACTGAAAAGCGGGTTGTAGGAACCGGGCGGTATCGAGATTTTCTGGCGCACATTGTTCGTAGACGGATCGATCCGGTTCAGAGTGCCGTTCTTGTCCGACACGATCCACACGCTATCTTCACTGGCTGTGATCCCTCCCTCTGGGCCGGCTGTCGGTATAGGGAGTGTGGCACCAATCAAATTCTTAGTGGCATCGACCCGAATAAGCGAAGACTTCTTCCCGCAGAGCGGGACCCAAATGCTGCCGAATCCCGAAGCCAGACCGGAGCAAGCCTCTCCAGGGACTTTTATGGTGGCGACAATCTTGTTGGTTGACGGATCAATTCGAAGCACGGCGTAGGGTTTCGTGCTCGCAATCCAGACAGCATCGTCGGTGACTAGAACCCAATCCGCTGTACCGCCAACCTTGATTGTCGCTGATGGTTTCAAGGAAGCAAACGAAACCTGAACCTCCTTCACTCCCGGCTTCGGCACGTTCCATTCGGCGCTAGGCGTCTGAGGAACAATAGCCAATATGCTGGCCGCGAGGATGAGGGTGAGGGCAAGGGCGACTTTCATTGGCGCAATGCTATGGATGCAGGGCAGCAGAGTCAATCAGTTAAGCTCGATGTGAACCAACGTCAAAATCGTAGTTGTCGAAAAATCGCGTTATCACTAACGATGCCAGAATCGGCTCGTCACTGGGCGATTAGTCGGCCAACCGGAAGTAATCCCGCCCGTCCCGGAAGCGCTTTGCGCGGCGGTGGTCCCTTGCTAATCCGCGATATGACTTTCGCCAGACGATTTGTGAAAATAAGTCTTGTCTATTATTAATGTTACACGAGTACCCGCGTACTAGTATTTTCCCCTCTTCTTTTAGCTGCCTTGTAACCTGCTGATTAGCGGGCAGATGTCTTACACGTTTGCGATGCGGCTTGACACGATTTCTTCAACTCGGTATACAAAGCGCAGCGGTTCTCTCCTAATAGTTTTTCAAGAAAATCAAACAGCTCCATAAATATCGAATTTTTTTACCTCGGCGAGTTTTATGCGGAGGGTTTTGTGAACAGGTTCGGGGCCGCGAAAAACACAGTGCGGGCGCTGAGTGCTGGGGAGCTTCTCATCCCGCGACGGTGTACGGCTCACGGCCTCGAACAACGGGAAGGCGCGCGCGTCCGGCTAGCGGCAACGAATAGCCGAGATCAGCGAGGGCGCGCGCTTTTCCATGAGAAGTTTTTCCTGAGCCGGTACCGGATCCAAAATGCTCCCCCGAGCGAGCGCGCGCAGTTTGCGCGCGAGCGAGTAGAAAGAACGCCGCCGATAACTAGCGGCAGTCAAAGGCCGCAGTCCGAGGCCAGCGCCAACGCGGGTGCAATTCCCTCGTAGCAGTCAATCGGACAGGATGGAAAGAGCACCGCCGGAGGCGGGAACAAGGCTCCCCATTCTTGATTCCACAGGGTGTCTCTACAGGATGGCGATAACGGGATGAGTGCAAAAGCAAAACCCGCACAGATTCAATTCGTTAACGGGCGACTCACTGTCGAATATCCCGACAAGCGAATTGCTCCGAGAAGGTGTTGTCGCACAGGAATGATTCGCGTTTTTTGTCCGTGCGTTCTGTGTCGTGAATTGCGTCGCCGGAACCATCGTGCGTATTGCCGCTGCTATCTTTGCTTCTCAGATCGCATGGGCGAATTCGTAGACGATACGGGACATAAAACGCAGGCGGGCCGCTGGCTTTGGTTTGTCACGCTAACTTTTCGCACGCCGCACTTTCCGTACGCAAAGGGCTTTCCGATGGAGCAGCCCCGGCCAAGCCCCGATTTTGTAGATCACTTTTTTGACCGAATGCTGAATTGGATTGCGCGTGAAGTGCATCACCCGGTGGAGTTTTTTGTGGCGCATCAATTCGGCGAGATTAACGGCAGAATTCATCTGCACTGTGGCCTTTCATGGCCGGGGCTTTTCGAGTACCGCTGGAAAGATTTACAAGCGATGCTTTGGAAGGGCGCGGGGATCAATCGCATCTTGCCGTGGAAGCAAAGCGCCGGGTATTACATCGCACGGTACATCGGGCGCGACGCACACAGGGCGAATTGGCGCTGGAATATTAGCGTTGATTCTCCGTCGCCGGTACGTTTGCTCCATCCTATCGGGCGAAATGTTTTAGCGGCTTCGCGAGTGCCGGACGAAACATCGAGCGCCGCGTACAGACAAACGTCTCAGGGTTGGCACAGATGATTCGCAACGCGCAATCAGCCGTGCTCGAAATGGATCAACCGCGAGAATTTTATTCCTTTGCAGAGCTTGCCTCGCGCTGGCGCGTTTCTCGTCCCGCACTTTACAACATTCTTCGCGGGCATCCAGTGATAGACTTTGCTCCGGCTCCCGGACGGCGTGGGCATAAAATAGTTTCGGCGGGGGTCGTGCTTCAAATCGAGAGGGAGCGCCAAAGGGTGATGCGCTAGATGCTCACTGAAAGAAAACGCGGCAAATGGTTTTACATCGAAGGGCGGATTGTCGGTGAGCGCGTGCGGCTGGCATTGCGCACGCAGAACCGAGACAACGCGCGAAGCACAATCAGCGAAATTGAGCGTGCTTTGGCGGCTGGCGCTGAATCGGAATTGTGGCCGAAGCTGAAAGCGGTACTGCCAGAAAAGTCTTTCGAGTCCTTAGCAGCGATTGCCGGTTACGCGGAACGTTTGTCTATTCCTGCCCCGTCGTGGGAAGCTCTCGCTGGACTATTCGAGTCCGATGCTCTGCGCAGAATCGCGCTCGGTAATTTTCGAGATACCACATGGGCGCGCTACAAATTTGAGATGAAAGAGTTCGGAGAATTCGTCGCTGCTAACAGTATCGTTGCGCTTGCGCAGATTGACCGTGCCATGATTGAGCAATGGAAGGTCTGGCGCGTGGCGCGTATCCGGTCGCGCTCGAAGATGGGCGCAGCAAAGAGCCTAGCGCTTTGCGCGGCGATTCTCCATCGCGTTTTCCAGTTTGCGATTGAAAACGAAATGGCCGTGAAGAATCCAGTGCGGCTCGAAGGGCGTCCTGGCGAAAATCCAGAACGCGGCTCGCAACCGTTCAGGCCGGATGAGATTCGTAAACTCCGTGAGCACGCGGGGTCGGATGCGCTCGCGTTCGCTTTGCTGCGATGGACAGGGTTTCGTGGTTCAGATGCCGTCGCGCTTACGTGGGCAGAAGTGGATTTCGATTTGCAGGAGATCGTCCGCGTCACTCGGAAGCGCAATAAGCGCGTTGTCGTGCCCATTCACACCGAGCTTTTATTCGCGCTCGAAGCGGAGCGCGACCGGCGCAGTCCTCAGCCGTGGGATCGCGTCCTGTTGAACCCTGAAACGGGCGAACCCCTTACGCGGATGCGTCTCTATAACCGTATGCTGGCGCTAGGCCGTCGTGCTGGCGTCGCTGGCTCGAATCCTCACAGGTTTAGGGATTCGCTGGCCGTGGAGATGCTTGTGCGCGGCGCTACGCCGTACGACGTGGCGAAGCTGCTCGGCGACACAATAGACACCGTAGAGAAGCACTATGCGCCGTTTGTTCCAGAGCTTCGGGAGCGAGTGCGCCGGATCATGGAATTGCAGCCAGACGCCGAAAACATGGGCACAATTCGGGCACAATTGAAAACAAAAAATGCGCAAGTACAATAAAATCAGCGGGCGAGTCTGTAAGCCGGATTTTGTACGCCGCAAGCCGAACCGCCCTCAGCGGCCAAAGCCGACGAAGTAACGGTTGCGAACGGCACGGTTAAAACCGTGCCCTTACAAAAGCGCAAGTGAATGCGCTCCTGCACGTGCAGCGTGGCGATCATTCCTCTGGGCCTGCGATTGCTCGACAGGCTCGATGCGGCCTACCCGAGGGTTGACTCTGCGAATCGTTTCCGATTCTCAGAGGAAAATCCTTTGAACCGCGAACGGCTCGCAGGATTTTCAATGGGCCGGGCCAGCCCTACCCTCCTATTTGGCCTTGCTCCACGCGGGGTTTTCCATGCCTCCAATGTCGCCATCGGAGCGGTGGGCTCTTACCCCACCGTTTCACCCTTGCCTGTGCGTCGCTGAAGAGGCCCGCAGAAGGTTTTGCCTCCTGCCGGCCGCCGAGCGCAATCCTCACTGGCGGTTTGGTTTCTGTGGCACTGTCCGTAGCTGAATTCTCGCGAATCCAACTCCCTGGCGTTACCAGGCGCGTTGCCCTATCCGTTTCTTAGAACGGCGGAGTCCGGACTTTCCTCCAGCGCGCACGCCTTGCGGCCAGCGCACCAGCGATCACCCGACTCGCCCGCTAGAGACATTATAAGCTGCTGTGAAGCTGCCCGGCAATCGTTCATTTCGGGTGATCATTGCTGTGCTTACGCTCCAACGCGCATTCGGCGCAGCAACGGCGCTCCGGGGCGCGAACGGAGGCCTTTGCCAGTTGCGTATGGGGCGGGCTAGGCGTACCATTCGGACAATACCAACGGACCCAAGGACCCTGACACGGAGTCATTTCGCCGTGAAAAGCTATCCGCAGCTAGGCGCATTCGACCCAAAAAGAGAAACAGCGTGAGCATGCAATCCACTCCGCCAGAAGCTGCCGTTGCGCGAAATCTAGTCGGAAAAACGGTGGGGCGCTTTGCGGTTGACGCCCGCCTAGGCGCGGGCGGCATGGGCGAGGTGTACCGGGCTCGCGACACGAAACTGCGGCGCGTGGTGGCGCTGAAGCGAGTGGCCGCACACCTTTGCGTGAACGAAAACTCGCGCGAGCGTTTATGGAAAGAAGCTCTGTGCGCGTCCCGGCTCAATGATCCGCACATCGCCGCGATCCATGATGCGTTCGAAGACCGGGGCGAGATTTTTTTGGTGATGGAATATGTGGAAGGCCAGAGCCTGCGCGATCGCATGCGAGAACCGATTACTGTGCCTCAGTTTCTGGCAATCGCAATCCAGTGCGCTGCGGGTCTGGATGCGGCGCACCGCGGCGGCATACAACATCGCGATATCAAGCCGGAAAACATTCTGCTCACTCGCAAGGAACAAGTGAAGATCCTGGATTTCGGCATCGCCCGCCGACTGCCGGGCGACACCGAGGGAACCACCATCGACTCGCTCGCCAGCGATGGCTTCATCGGGACGGTTATCTATATGGCCCCGGAGATCATTGAGCAGCGGCCTTCGGACAACCGCGCCGACATTTTTTCGCTGGGAGTGGTTTTCTACGAAGCGCTCACAGGCCATCATCCCTTCCGCGGGCCGACGTTTTTCGACACTTGCCAGCGCATCTTGAAACACATTCCTGCGCCTGTTGGCAAGACTAACACCGAAGTGCCGCAAAAGCTCGACGCCATTGTTGCGCGCATGCTGGCAAAACGCCCTGCCGACCGGTATGCCAGCGCTGCGGACGTGCTGACGGATTTGCAGGAGGTGCAGAGCGAGCTGGATGCAACGCATCGCGCCATTACTGCGCTTCCCCCCGCTAAGACAAATACGCTGGCCGCGCGCGGATTCTGGATTGCGGCTGCCTGCATTGCCTTGGGCGTCGCCGGATTTTTTGGCTACAGACATTTTCAAAAGCCGGTGCTGAACGAGCACGCGTCGATTCTCATTACGGACTTCGAAAACCGCACCGGAAACGCCGTCTTCAACCAAACAGTGACCGAAGCGGTTCGCGAATCGCTCGAACAGTCGCACTATTTTCGGGTAATTCCGCGTTCCCAAGTCTACGAGACCGCCCGGCTTATGGGACGCCCCAGCCTCGCGCATGTGGACCGTGCATTGGGGCGCGAAATCTGCGAGCGGGATAACTGCCGGGCTGTACTCGCCGGAAGCGTCGTCGAAACGGGTGCGCGATACGAGATCACCGAAGAACTTGTCGATCCCGCCAAAGACACATCTGTGCTGGTCGATACTGCTTCGATGAATTCGCCGGCAGACTTGTATTCTACGATCGACGCATTGACAAAACAATTGCGCAAGGGCGCGGGTGAATCGCTGGCGCAGATTTCGCATGACAGCCAGCCGCTCGCACAGGTGACCACATCGTCGCTGGAAGCGCTGCAGCGGTATTCGCAAGGGATGGATCTTTATGCCGCTGGCGATCTGCAAGGATTTCTGCCGCTCGGCGAGAGCGCCGTAAAGCTCGATCCGAATTTCGCGATGGCCCATCTTTATCTGGCTCGCGCCTACGACGCGCTGGGCAATGAAAAAGAGGCTCTGCCGCATCTCGCCGCAGCCAAGCTCGGCCTGGATCACGTCACGGAACGCGAGCGCTACTTGATCGTCGCTGAAGATTATGAGTTTCGCGAGGACTACGAAAAAGCCGCGGACGAATTCCGCCTGCTGACCGAAGCTTATCCGGACGACATTCGCGGTTTCAACGGCCTGGCGGCGATGTCGATTTGGACGGGACGTTTGGAGGAGGCCGTGCCCGCCGAAGAGCATGCGCTGGAGCTGGCGCCGCATAATGCGGTCGATCATTTACATCTGATCCTGGATTTGGATCGCATGAATCGCTTCGATGAAGCGCTCACCGCCTACAAAGCTGTGCGAGATGCAGGCATCAAGAGCCCGCTGTTGCGCTGGGGCTCCGGCCTGGCCTATCTAGGCAAGGGCGATACGGCCAACGCGACGCGCGAGTTTCAGTTGCTCGGCAGCGAAGGCGGTGATGACGGCGAGAATTACGCCTCGTTCTATCTGGCGGGTGCCTTGATGTATCAAGGGCACCTCCGCAGCTCAGCCAGTGAGTTGCATAGGGGACTCGTGCTCGGGGAAAAGTTGCACAGCGAGGCGTCCATACCCGTGCGCCATTATCTGCTTGCGCAAATCGCGCTGATTCGCGGAGACCAAGCTGCGGCGCGAGAGCAGGCGGAGCAGATGGCCCGCGAGGTTCTTCTCGCTCCGCAATCGCAAGGCCTTCGCCGCGCCGGTGAAATGCTGGCCCGGGTCAATGAAATTCAGCCTGCACAAAAGGTGCTGCGCGCCCTGGCGAAATTGACTAGAGAGCATCCAAGCGGGTTCATGCAAAGCTGTTATTACGATTTGAATGGGATCTTGCAGCTTACCGAAAACCAGACCGACGCTGCCATCGAGAGCGAGCGCAAAGCCTCCGTCTTCTTTCCTCTTTACAGCGCATATCTTGATCTGGGCGATGCTTTCGCCGCTAAGCATGACTGGAGCGACGCGGCGCAAGCTTATGAAAAATACTTGGACTTTGAAGGCGAGATTCTGCAGGATGATGCGCCCAGCAATTGGGTCTTGGCGCATCTCACTCTGGCCAGGGCCCTCGCGCACGCCGGCAAGATCGGCGAATCGCGGAAATACTACGACCAGTTTCTGCAGTTGTGGGCCGGCGCGGACGCCGATTTGGGGGTCTTGCACGAGGCCCGTGCGGAAAGAATGCGACTGAATAAAACAGAGCACACGACCCCAGGGCCCGCAGCAACAGTCACGCAGTAAAATAAAAACTCGACGGGAGGGCAACATGCCCAGCAGGAAATCGCGCAAGCGAACCAGACATCGGGTAACAGCGGAAGAACTCGAAAGTCTTCTGCGGAATCATCTCAGTATCCATTACAACAGAGCTAAACACCTCGTGGAGATCGGCTGGGCCTGTTCCTGCCGCGACAAATCCTGTCACGTGCCGCATACAATGGTGGCCTTTTACGTGTGCCCGTCCTGGCCCTGCCCGCCGGAGTATTAGCCGCCAGGTTCGATTTAGCGCGGTGGCTCCTGGCAGCACCACCTGACCGCCGCGCGCGGGCCCCGGCAGCGTGCAGACATACGGGTGTGCGCGGATCAGTCTGTCCGAGAGGTCGGAAACTCATAATGGGCCTGACCCCGAATTCACAACAGGTTTACTTGCTAGGCATCAATACCTTCCGGCTCAGATCGAAAGACTGAAACGTGCTTGCGGCTGGATGCATCAAAGAAACGTGTGCCCGCGCGCCCTGCATGAAAATCTTCCTCGGCCGAAATTAAGTCTGCGCCCACTTTATCGAGGAAAAAGTCCACGCGTCACCGCGAGGACTCTCCTTTGCGCCTTGGGCGCCACGCTTACCTTCGCCGGTATCATCGCTGCGCAAAGCGTTGCACAAATCAGGAAGTCCGCTCCCAAAACTCCGCAGTTCGGCCATTGGGGGCCCTCCGGCTACCACTTAATTCGCAAAATTCCTATCCCGGGAAATGATTCTTTTGGGCGGCTTGAATTCAACGCAGTTCGCAGGCGGGTTTTTCTTGCGGATGACGCACACGTCGTCATCATTAATCCGTATCTGGGCAAAATTGTAGGCAACATTCCCAATATGCGCGGCGCGCGTGACGTTGCCTTCGCGCCGGAGCTTCGTCGTGGCTTCATCAGCGAGGAGCAAGCCAACGATGTGGCAATTTTCGATTCGCTCACCTTGAAGGTCATTGCCAAAGCGCCTGCGGGGCAGGGTCCTGATGCGATCATTTATGACCCTGCAACCAAGCGCGTCTTTACCATGAATCCGCGCTCGAATACTGCAACCGCGATCAACGCGGTCACCGCCAAGCACATCGGCGATGTTGCTCTGGGCGGCCAGCCCTCGGTGGCCGTTACGGATGGCCAAGGGCACATTTACATCAATCTCCGAAACACCAGCGAAGAGGTGCAGTTAGACGCGAAGACGCTGGCCATCTTGAACCGCTGGACAATGTCCCCATGCGAAAATCCCGCTGGGCTTTCGATTGATCCCAAAGAACGAGTTCTGTTCATCGGCTGCCGCGATGACAAAATGGGAATCATGAATGCCGACACGGGCAAAATTCTGGCCGCGCCAGCTACCGGTGCGGGCGCAGGGACAGGCCGCTTCGATCCGGTGACGAAGTATGCGCTCAGCGCGAACGCGGACGGCACGCTTACAATCGTGATTGAAGCGGGAGAGGACCGCTTCAACGTGGTCGAAAATGTGGAAACCGAACGCGGCGCTCGAAACATGGCGCTCGATCCTAAAATCCACGAAGTTTTCCTGGTGACCGCCGACTTTGAACCGCTCCCTCCGAACGCGCCACCGGACACGGCTCCGAAAATGATTCCCGGCACTACGCACGTGCTCGTCTTTGCCAGAGACTACCTGTACAAATAGATGCGCACGTAAAATCCCTCCGTCAATCGCGCCGCGGTGTAACCGATCCACACTGCCATGCGTCAACGTAAGGCAGCGAGGCGCCCACACGTAGGTGTGAATCTGCGGCCTGAGCTGACCATGATAATTGCGCGTCGTGAGCATCAGCGATGCGACTGAGGAGGAACGCTTCATGAATGATCATTCGAGATTTTCAAAGCTAATCAGGCCCATAAGTTTATACACGATGGCATTTTTAGTTGCGGCCGCACTCGTTGCATCGACGCGTACGACAGCCAAAAGCCATGTTGCGGTGGCCAGCGCACAAGCAGCCGGCGCATCGGGCTATCACCTGCTGAAGACGATTCCCATTCCCGGCAACGAATTTTGGGACTATTTGACCTTCGAGCACGGCACTAACCGCCTATTCATTACTCATGGAAACCACGTCGTCGTGGTGAACGTCAAGACGGGCAAAATCATCGGCGACATTGGCGGCATGGAAGGCATCCACGGCGTAGTGCTCGCGCCGGAGTTCAATCGCGGATTTGTGACAGATGGCCGCGCAGCCAAGGTTTGGATTTTCAATTTGAAGACGTTGAAAGTGATTGGCAGCGCTCCCGCGGATAAGGACGCTGACGGCGACGTCTATGATCCCTATTCTAAGCGCGTTTTCACAATGAATGGCGATTCGAAGAGTTCAACGGTCATCGACGCGAAAACCGGAAATGTCGTCGGCCACATTGACCTTGGCGGCCAGCCTGAATTTCCGGTCGCCGACGGGCAGGGCCACGTCTATGCGAATATCGAAAGCACCAGCGAAATCGTGGAGATCGATTCGAATACGATGAAGATCACCCATCGCTGGCCCCTCGCCCCGGGCGAGCATCCCAGCGGCCTGGCGACTGATGCGAGGCACCATATCCTGTTCTCCGGCTGCCACAACAACTTGATGGTCATGATGGATTCAGAAAATGGAAAAATACTGGGCACAGAGCCGATTGGGCAGGGCGTGGATGCGACGCGTTTCGATCCGCGCACCCAGGACGCATTCGCGTCAACCGGCGACGGACACCTCACCGTGATCCACGAGGATTCGCCAACGCATTTCTCTGTCGTTGAGAATGTGCCGACGGAGCGCGGCGCGCGCACCATGGCGCTTGACCCGGCGACCGGCGACGTTTTCACGGTGACCGCGAAGGTCGAGCGCATTCCCAATCCGCCGCCCCACACGCGGCCGTTCAAGATGGTGCCTGACACGTTCCACCTGCTCATATTTGGAAAGTAATGCGGCAAAAAAGGCGGGCGCTGGCGGACAGTTCCCGCCTTATTTCTTTTCGAGGAGTTTTTCGAAGGCCGCTTCGTCGAGCACGGCCACGCCGAGCGACTGCGCCTTGGCGAGTTTCGATCCTGGGTCTGCGCCGGCAACTACGTAGTCGGTTTTTTTGCTGACCGATGAAATCACTTTCCCGCCATGCGAGGCGACCAGTTGGCCAGCCTCTTCGCGCGAATATTTTTCCAGGGTGCCGGTGAACACGAAGGACTTTCCGGCCAGCCGTGAGCTGACTGGCGCGCGCCGTTCTTCCTTCATGCGCACGCCTTTTTCGCGCAAACGCTCAATCAATTTGCGATTGGCTTTTTCCGAGAAAAAATCCGCCACGCTCGCCGCGACCTTCGGGCCAATTTCATTTACTTCCATTAATTCTTCGGGAGAGGCGTCCGCGATTTTCTCCAGCGAGCCAAAATGCTCTGCCAGCAATTGCGCGGTGCGTTCACCGACAAAACCAATACCGAGACCGTAAATCAAGCGCGACAATTCGTTTTTCTTGCTCGCGGCGATCTCATCGAGCAGATTCTGCGCCGATTTTTCCGCCATGCGTTCGAGCGCGGCAAGGTCCTCGAGCTTCAGCGCGTACAAATCGGCGAAATCCTTGACAATTCCCTTCTCCACCAGCTGGTCCACCAGTTTCTCGCCCAGGCCGTCGATATTCATTGCGTGACGCGAGGCAAAATGAATCAGCGATTCGCGGCGTCGTGCGGGACACATCGCATTCACGCAGCGATACGCCACTTCGCCTTCCACGCGATGAACGCGCGTTCCGCATTCCGGACATTTCCCCGGCACAACGACCGGCTTCTCTTCCTTCCCGTGCTTCAGGACTTTCAGCACGTGAGGAATGACGTCGCCCGCACGCTCAACCACCACCGTGTCGCCTTCGTGAATGTTCAGCCGCGCGACTTCGTCCATGTTGTGCAGCGTGGATTTGCTTACCGTGACGCCGCCAATCGGCACGGGCTCGAAAAAAGCCACTGGCGTGAGGGTGCCAGTGCGGCCCACATTGAATCCGATGGTGCGCACCAACGTGGTACCCTGCCGCGCCGCCCACTTGAACGCAATCGCCCAGCGTGGCGCCTTTGACGTGTAGCCGAGCTCGTTTTGCAGCCCAACGTCATTTACTTTCACCACCACGCCGTCGATTTCGTACGGCATTTTGTCGCGCTTCGCTTCCCATTTTGTGCAGTACTTCTCGACCTCCTCTATGCCGTCGCACACCTCGAAATCGGCGCTCGCGCGGAAGTGCAAATGCTTCAGCGCTTCCAAACATAGCGAGTGTTTCTTGAGCGGCGCGCGCGTTCCGTGCAGCAGGTAATATGCGAAGAAGTCCAGCCTGCGCGAAGCCGTGATCGAGGGATCAAGCACGCGCACAGCGCCCGCTGCCGCGTTGCGTGGATTGGCAAAGCGCTTTCCACCGGTGGCTTCCTGCTGGCGATTCAATTCTTCGAATGCGGCGCGCTTCATCATTGTTTCGCCGCGGACTTCAAGGTCTGCGGGCAGGCCCAGCTTCTTCAAGGCATTGGCATCCAAGCCCAGGGGAATCGAGCGAATGACCTTCACATTCGCGGTGACGTCCTCGCCGGTCTGACCGTCACCCCGCGTCACACCACGCACCAGCACGCCTTTTTCGTAAATCAGCGCCAGACTCAAGCCGTCGAATTTGTGCTCAGCGACATATTCGAGCTTGTCGCGGCCGGTCAGCTCCCTTGCGCGCCTGTCGAATTCGCGCAGCTCCTCGAACGAAAGCGCGTTGTCGAGGCTCATCATCGGCCGCGCGTGGCGATACGTTTGAAATCCCGCGCGCGGCGCGCCACCGACTCGCTGCGTCGGCGAATCGGGCGTGATGAATTCCGGATGCTCGGCTTCGATGGCTTTGAGTCTGCGAACCAGTTTGTCGAATTCCGCGTCGGAAATTTCCGGCGCATCCAGCACGTAGTAGAGATGCTCGTGCTTGCGAATCTGCTCGCGCAGCTTTTCGACTTCCCGGCTTAGAGTGGCGCTGGAGGCCATGCGTTCTGCCATTCTCCGTTCGCAACGAGCATCGCTGTTCTTTCCGTGTCAGCTAGGCGAGATATTATACAATGCGAGTTTTGAAACCCGCTCGCGCGAGTCGACATTTGCGGCCAGAAACCTGCGAAATTCGCAACGCAGCCATCGTTTACAACCCGACCAGCGGGCGCAGCCGCTCGCGCAGGCTTCACGCCATTGAACACGCGGCGCGAATCTTGCGTGAAGCGGGAATCGACGCAGGCCTGTTGCCCACCACCTGCTCAGGCTCTGCCACTGAGCTTGCGCGCGACGCAGTTCGCCGCGGCTGCGAAATGATTGTTGCCTGCGGCGGCGACGGCACCATCAACGAAATCGTCAACGGGATCGCAGGCACGCAAACGCCGCTTGCCGTGCTTCCCGCGGGCACTGCCAATATCCTCGCGAAAGAGCTGGGCATTCCCTGGAACATCCCGGCGGCAGCGCGCCTGATTGCCAAAGGCAAGCATGTCCGCGTCGCGCTTGGCGCAGCTACCTGGCCACAGAATGGGGGAGCGGCAGAAGGGCCTACCGTGCCCACCGAGCGCTACTTTCTCTGTGTCGCGGGCGCCGGGCCGGACGGGGCTATCGTTCACGGCGTTGACACTACTCATAAGCTCCGCGTCGGCATGCTGGCTTATTGGCTCGAAGGATTCCGGCAATTTCTCACTTATCCGTTTCCGCATTTTCGCGTGGCCTCGGCGGAAAAAGAGCTGCCCGCCAGCCTCATCGTTGTGGGCAGAACGAAACACTACGGTGGGCCTTTTCGCATTACGACGGGAGCCAGTCTCTTTGAAGATCAATTCGAAATCGTGGCATATGCGGGCCGCAGCCGCTTCATGTTGATGTTGTGCTTGCCGGCTGTATGGCTGGGCCGGCTGCACCGCATGCGCGGAATCCACGTGTGGAAGACAGCACAACTGACTTGTGTGCCTGCCGCGGAGTGCGAAATTTTTTCGCAATTGGATGGCGAACCAGCGAGCGCTCTTCCTGTCGAGTTTCGCATTTTGCCTGATGCGCTCACACTGGTGGTGCCAACAAACTCGGATTCAGATGTTTGATTTCACCATGATGCAAGGGTTTGGTGAGCTGGTTTTTCGGATCCTTCGGCGTGCGACTACAGGAGCGATGAATGGACCCATTTACACACGCGCTAACGTCTGTGGCCCTTGACCGCGCGGGTCTGCGCCGCGTCAGCCGTTCCGCGATGGCTATTCTCGTCGTTTCCGGCGTGGGAGCAGACTTGGACCTGCTTACCTACTTCAGCGGCGCGGGCGCCTATTTTCATTACCACTATGCATTGCTGCACTCGATTCTCAGCAGCGCCATCCTCGTTTTTCTTATCGCGGCGGCATTCTGGAAATTCGACCGGCGCGCTAAGCTGCCACCGCTGCGATTCTCGCGTGTGTTTCTTTTGTGCCTGATTGGCGTAGGCATCCATCTCCTGCTCGATTTCCTCGGCGCGGAAGGCGTTCAGCTACTATGGCCATTTCGCATGAGATGGTTTTCCGCGGACTGGCTGCCGGAAATCGATCCATGGATTATTGGCATATTGCTCGTGGGATGCTTGCTTCCGGCGCTCTTTCGACTAATCACCGAGGAGATCGGCGGGCGCAAGAAAACTCAGACAGTCTCGGCGGGCGCGCTGGTCGCGCTTGTCCTCATGGCCATCTACATCGGCGGCCGCGCGATGCTGCATCACACCGCGATGCAAACGCTGATGGCTCACGACTATCACGGCGCCGCTCCTCTCGTCGCTGGAGCCTTCCCCGATTCCACTTCGCCGCTTCTCTGGCGCGGCGTCGTTGCCACCACAAATACAATCGAAGTGGTCAGCGTTCCGCTAGGGCCGGCGGGCACATTTGACGCTATGTCCAGCCTGACGCATTACAAACCGCCAAGTTCTCCAGTTCTGAACGCAGCCCATCGCGCGCCGCTGGCCATGCAATTTTTGCATTACGCGCGCTTCCCTCTCGCGGATTTGCAGACAATCCCGGGCGGCGCGATTATCACGTTGCGTGACTTGCGGTACGAGCAGGATTCGCCTTCGCCGGCAAACATGCGCGCGGTGATTCAGTTGGACAATGCTTTGCGCCTGCAAGACGAGCACATGGAATTTCCATCCGTGTCTTCGCCCAGATAGCCAAGCGCAGCGCGCCTTTTCCTAGCCATTCTCTTTCCCCGGCTTCAACAGCCATCGCGTTAACGCGTAAATCGCGCCAATCAGCACAAGCGGCACCACAATCGACAATGTTCTGTTCTGTATCATCATGTCCTCAACGGCGTGCCCATACTTCATCGCGAGAATTCCTTCGAGGGCATAGCGCAGGCCGCGTCCCACCAGGACGCCAAGGATGAACGTGCGCAGCGGGACCTCAGCAACACCCTCGGCGATCACAAACGCTTTGAAGGGCATGGGAGGCGGCAGAATCGCCGGCAGAATCACGCTCAAAAATGCATGACGTTGTACGAGCTTCTGAATGCGACCGGGCGGCTTTGAGCCGTGCCTTCTGCGATACGCCGACCCGCCTTTTTTCGAAAGAATGTAAAGCCAGATGCATCCCGAGAGCGAGCCCGCGGTCGCCATCAAGGCGTAGTACGGCATTCGAACAGGCCGTTGGATCACAAACTCCATGTACAGCAGGTCAGTGATAAATGGAAACGACAGAACCGATGAATCCAGAAATGAAATAACAAAGAGTCCCGCGCCGCCGGAGATGCTGACAATCCGCGCGAGCCATTTGGGAATTTTCGGCGCTTTCACTGAGTGAACGCCTTCCATGAAATCAAGCCGGGCATTGTAGCAGAGATGCTACAGAGCGCCCGCGCAGAGCTACCATCCTGGAGCGGTTTCTGTCCAGGCCGCGGAAGTGGTTCTCTTGTCGCAGGAGAAAACTGGGCTATACTGGTCCTTCGACTGTGCGTCAGACAGCTCTTCCTGAGGAGAATTCACATGAACAGTGCTAGAAAGTTTGCTTTCTTCGCGGCCGCCGTTTTCGCGTTTGCAATTTTTGCTTCTCCGCTTTCCGCGCAGCAGGACAAAAGTAAGCGTCCAAGCCCTCCGGCGAGCGCGCAGTGCACCTTCGCTGATGGCAAGACGTTGAAGGTGGACTACTCGAGCCCGCGCATGCGCGGACGAAAAATCTACGGCGGACTGGTCCCGTATGGGCAAGTTTGGCGCGTCGGCGCAAATGAAGCCACCACATTTGTTACCGATGCTGACCTGATGGTCGGCGACAAAACCGTGCCGACGGGCGCTTATACCCTGGACGCAATTCCTGAACCCGGCAAGTGGACGCTGATTATCAGCAAGAAAACCAAAAACGATAAAGGCGACCCGGTCTGGGGTATTCCTTACCCCGGTGCACAATATGACTTTACGCGGGTGCCCATGGAGGTTTCGAAGCTCAAGACGCCGCTCGAGGACTTCACCATCTCGTTTGCGCACACTAACGACGGCTGCTCGATGCAGTTCGATTGGGACACTACGCGAGCGACCATCCTGATCCGCGAAAAGAAGTAGGCGGAGCCCATTGCTTTAAGCCGATTGACCGTTTCACCGGGAGGCAATTGTTGATCTGGAGGTCGACCGCGGCCAAGTTTCTAATCGATAACTTCTGAAATTAGAATCGAGGCTAAGTTATTGAAAACAAAAGACGGCTGCTGTTTCTAATCGACAATAATTCGGTGCTTTTGTATTTTACCAAGCGCAGGGTTTCTGCTCCTAAGCGCGGGGTTGACGAATCCGCCAAATCCTGTTACAAACGCTTGTTTCTAGTATGTCTGCATTTGAGCCTGTACGGCTCGTCATGAGGAGTCCCATCGCAGGCAGTTCGTTTTCGGGGAGCGGAAGTCGTTCGCCAGACGTGTGTAAACAGGAGGAGTGCTAATGAGTAAGTGGCTCGCAGGCGCTTTTTCGCTACGAGGCCGGTTTGCCGATGCGGCAGGCGCCGCGTCGAAGGGCGCGATTAGCATCGCGTCGAAAAAGACGGGCGCGTTGAGCGCCACATTGAAAAAAGCAGGCGCATTGACCGCCGCGATCACCATGCTGACCGCCGTTGCGCGCGCGCAAACCGCTCCCGAAGCTGCGGGCGGCGAAGCCAATCTGAAAGTTCCCGATCTCACCAAAGTGCAATTCCTCGGCGTTAACGGGCACAACCTGCTGCTGTGGGGGATTTTGTTCTGCGTGTTTGGACTGTTTTTTGGCATGGCGATTTATGTGCGGCTCAAGAATCTTCCTGTGCACCGCTCGATGCGCGAAATGTCCGAGACGATTTGGGAGACCTGCAAGACCTATCTGATCGCTCAGGGAAAATTCCTGCTGTTGCTGGAATCTTTCATCGCGGTGATCATTATTTTATATTTCGGCCTGCTGCTGCATTATGCAGCGATCAAAGTCATCATAATTCTGGCCTTCAGCGTTCTGGGAATTGGCGGCAGTTACGGCGTCGCCTGGTTCGGAATTCGCGTGAACACTTTCGCCAATTCCCGCACCGCGTTCGCCAGCCTTCCCGGCAAGCCGTTCCCCGTTTATCGCATACCGCTGCGCGCGGGCATGAGCGTCGGCATGATGCTGGTCAGCGTCGAACTGCTGATGATGCTTTTCATTCTGCTTTTCATTCCCGGCGACTATGCTGGGCCGTGCTTCATCGGATTCGCCATCGGCGAATCACTGGGCGCCGCTGCGTTGCGCATCGCCGGCGGTATTTTCACGAAGATTGCGGATATAGGCGCGGACCTGATGAAAATCGTTTTCAAGATCAAAGAAGATGACGCGCGCAACCCTGGTGTGATTGCCGACTGCACCGGCGATAACGCGGGTGACTCGGTTGGCCCGAGCGCGGATGGCTTCGAGACTTACGGCGTGACGGGCGTGGCGCTCATCGCATTTATCTTAGCCGGCGTCACAAATTCTGTCGTTCAAGTCCAGATGCTGGTGTGGATTTTCGTGATTCGCGTCGCCATGCTGGCGGCCGCCGCAGGCGCATACTTTTTGAACGATGTAATTGCCAAAGCGAAGTATAACCACGTGGATAAAATGAATTTCGAGGCCCCGCTCACTTCGCTGGTCTGGATCACTTCGATTCTGTCCATCGCGCTAACGTTTCTCATCTCTTATTTCATCATTCCCGACATTGGCCGCGACCCGAGTCAGTGGTGGAAGCTTTCCATCATCGTCTCCTGCGGCACGCTCGCCGGCGCCGTGATTCCCGAACTGGTGAAGGTGTTCACTTCGACCGAATCTCGGCACGTTCAGGAAGTGGTGCGGTCCGCGCAGGAAGGCGGAGCATCGCTGGACATTTTGTCGGGCTTCGTGGCCGGCAATTTCTCGGCCTACTATCTGGGACTTACCATGCTCGTGCTGATGGCCATCGGCTATTTGGTCAGCCTGCATGGGCTTGAGCACCTGATGGTCGCGGCGCCTGTCTTTGCCTTTGGCCTCGTCGCCTTCGGATTTTTGGGCATGGGGCCAGTGACCATCGCGGTTGATTCTTACGGCCCGGTCACGGATAACGCGCAATCAATTTATGAGCTTTCCTTGATCGAGCAAATTCCCGACATCAGCCAGGAATTGCAGAGAGATTTTCGCGTCACGCCGAATTTTGAGCGCGCCAAAGATATGCTCGAAGCAAACGACGGCGCGGGCAACACCTTCAAAGCCACGGCGAAACCGGTGCTCATCGGTACCGCGGTCGTCGGCGCCACCACCATGATTTTCTCCATCATCATGTTGCTGACGAACCGGCTCACCGAAAACGTCGCCAAACTTTCCCTGCTCCACGCGCCCTTCGTCCTGGGCATCATCGCCGGCGGTTCGATGATTTACTGGTTCACAGGCGCGTCCACGCAGGCGGTGACCACCGGTGCGTATCGCGCGGTGGAATTCATCAAAGCAAATATACGGCTGGAGGGGGTAGAAAAAGCGTCCCTCGCCGACAGCAAGAAAGTGGTGCAGATTTGCACGCAATACGCGCAAAGAGGAATGCTGAACATTTTCATCGCCGTCTTTTTCGCGGCGCTTTCGTTCGCGTTCGTCGAGCCGTTTTTCTTCATCGGCTATTTGATCTCTATTGCCATGTTCGGGCTTTTCCAGGCGATCTTCATGGCCAACGCCGGCGGCGCGTGGGACAACGCAAAAAAAATCGTGGAAGTCGAGCTCAAGCAGAAGGGCACGGCATTGCATGATGCTACGGTGATTGGCGACACGGTTGGCGATCCATTCAAGGACACATCGTCGGTCGCGCTGAACCCGGTGATCAAGTTCACGACGCTTTTTGGACTGCTTGCCGTGGAGCTGGCGGTGCAGCTCACGGCGCAAACGGGCGGGGGGCTGACGCATATTCTCGCAGCCATATTCTTCGCGATTTCGTTCTTCTTCGTTTATCGGTCGTTCTATGGGATGCGCATCAAATCAGCGCGGGACGAAGCAAGCACCGAACCCGAACCGGTACAGCGTAGCGCGTAAACAGGAAGCCGCGGCAACGCTTTAGCAAAGGCAAGAATGGAAGCGGAGAGGTGTGGATTCGCGCTGGGACGCGGTCACATCTTGTAGGGGCCCAGGTCCTCGTCGTTTAAATTCTGCAGCCAGCGCTTCAGTTCTTCATTGGTGGTCTTTTCCGTGCCGGCGTCGGAATTCTGCGAACTCTTAAAAACCTTCTCCTCCACGTAAATGGGGCAGTCCAGGCGCAGGGCCAGCGCGAGAGCGTCACTGGGGCGCGAGTCCATGGACATCATCTGGCCGGCGCGCTCCATCCAGATTAGCGCGTAAAAAGTGTCGTCCTTCAATTCGCTGACGACCACTTTCTGCACGTGAACATCGAGGCCCAGCAAGACATTCTTCAGCAGGTCGTGCGTCATGGGACGCGGCGTCTGCACTTTTTCAATTTCGAGAGCGATGGCGTTCGCTTCATAAATTCCCACCCAAATGGGCAAAGTGCCAGCGCCTTGCACAGCCTTGAGGACCACAACTGGCATATTGGTCAGCGGATCCATCATTAATGCGCGGACTTTGACTTCACGTTCCATGGGGCTTGCAGCCAGTTGCATCCGACCCTGGCTCAGACGCTGCGATAAGGCATCCTTCCTGCGGCGCAGAAGCTCCTCAGCCTCTCGCACCTTCTCCTCTAGTTCTTCGATTCGCATCGTGGGGCGCTGCGATAAGGCATCCTTCCTGCGGCGCAAAAGCTCCTCGGCCTCCCGAACCTTCTCTTGCAGTTCTTCGATTCGCTCCATGGGGCCCTCCCTTGCGGACCGGGTTAACCGAGGTGCGCGCCGACGAGGCTGTTCGGCCCGGCTCCGGTGATCTCCACTTGACAGTATTGTCCCAGAAGATTTTCGCTGGGTGAAGTGAAATTTACGATGCGATTGCTTGTAGTTCTTCCCGACCACTGGCCGCGGGACTGGTGACGCGCGTCAACGAGCACCTCAAATTCCTGGCCCGGAAAGCTTTGATTTCGGGTTAGCTGAATTTCGCGCTGGCGCTGCTGCAAAACCGCGAGGCGCTGGCTCTTGATTTCTTCGGGAACTGCATCCAGCATATCTTTCGCAGATGTGTTGGGACGCGGGGAATATTTGAAAGCGAAAACCCCGTCAAATTTCACTTCGTCAAGAAGGGACACCGTTTCCTCGAACTCGGTTTCACTCTCGCCGGGAAATCCGACGATGATATCTGTGGTGATGCTGGAAGGACGCCGAGCGTCACGAATCCAGGAGATTTTTTCGAGGTAACGTTCGCGCGTGTACGTGCGCAGCATCTTTTGAAGCACACGATTCGAGCCGGATTGAACGGGAAGATGAATGTGGTCGCAAATTATAGGCGTGGCATCGATGGCTTTGACGATTTCGCGCGTGAAATCGTTGGGATGCGACGTGGTGAATCGCACGCGGCGAATTCCGGGAACGGCAGCGACGGCGGAAAGCAATTCCGCGAAATTCATGCGGGCCGGCGAAGGATCGCGATACGAATTCACGGTTTGGCCGAGGAGTTGGACTTCGGTGAAGCCACTTTCCACCAGACGCTTCACTTCGTTGAGCACAGAAGCGCTGGTTCGGCTGCGCTGGGGGCCGCGCGTGTGCGGAACCACGCAGTAGGAACACGCGTAATCGCAGCCCTCGATGATGGTGAGGTAGGCGCGGAAGGGATGGTCGCGGCGTGTGACATCGGTCTCGAAGGTTTCATCGGTGTCCAAGTCTAGCCCGGTGACGCGCGAGTTCCCTGCTTCCAGCTCAGCGAGCATTTCCGGCAACTTGCGGTAACTGGGTGAACCGCAGACCATGCGCACCCACGGAGCCCGCTTGAAAATCTGCTCGCCTTCCTGCTGTGCAACGCAGCCGAGGACGCCGACGATTTTATTTTCTCCGCGTGGCCCGCGAAAATCGCCGAGACGAGTGAAGACCTTTTGCGCAGCTTTTTCACGAATGCTGCAAGTATTGAACAGAACCATGTCCGCGGAATCAGCAGATTGGACCTGGCGATAACCCCGAGCAAGGAGCACGCCGGCAACTTTCTCGGAATCGTGGACATTCATCTGGCAGCCGAAAGTTTCAATGAAAAAGGAGGGAGCTTTCGGAGCGCCGGAATTGGCGAGCGGGCCAGTTTGGCCGCCGAGGAGCATTGCGAGAGGAATGTCGATACCTGAAGCCATAGCCAACTCAAAGTCTAACACAGGGCATCTGAACGCGCAGGCTGGCGAATTCCGATGAAAATGTGTCGTTATAGATAACAGCAAAGCTAGATTGCGGGCGATTCATTTGACCGACCCTAGGGCCTATGCTACGGTAATTTTTCGAGTTTTGAGGATGCTTCCTCCGAGGAGAAAAACATTTCGTACGTCGCGGTAATACTGGTTGGACGGCTGGGGACGGTCTTCCTTCAGACGGGCTGGGTGGCGCGAACTGTTCTGCTGATTCTGCTGTTCCTCTCGCTTTTTTCCTGGGCCATCATTTTCCAAAAATACCGGTTGTTCGCGGTCGCCGAGCCACGCACGCGGAGATTCATGCAGCTTTTCCGCACCGGCCGCGGACTGCCAGACCCCAACACATTGCGCGCGGGATCGAGCGGCTCACCATTCGTGAGCGTTTATGACGCGGGTTACCGGGAGCTGGAGGCGCAGCTTTCTGGAGGAAATCCGCATCCTACTGGAAAGCTGAAAAATCCCCGCGCCGTACTGGTGGAAATGCAACTGGCATCGACAGATGAAGTGCGGCAGATGGAAAGCTGGATGCCCTGGCTGGCGACGATTGGCTCGATTGCCACATTTATCGGGCTTTTCGGAACGGTCTGGGGCGTGATGGACGCTTTCGCGGGCTTGGGCGAAGCGGGCCAATCGAGTTTGCGCGCGGTAGCGCCCGGAATTGCCGACGCGCTGATTACCACGGCGGCGGGGCTTTTCGCAGCCATCCCGGCGGTGATCGCGTACAACATTTATTTACACCGCATTCGCGATTTCGCGCTGCGGATGGACAATTTTGCGACGGAGTTCGTAAGCAAAATCGAAACGCTCTATACCTGATTGCTATGGCGCAAATACAAAAACAGGCAGGCGGGACCCTTTCGGATATCAATATTGTCCCGTTTGTCGACGTGATGCTTGTGCTGCTGGTGATTTTCATGATAACCGCGCCGCTGCTGGAGTCGGGAATTCAAGTAAACCTTCCACAAACAAAGACGGTAAAAGAAATTACCCAAGCGCAGATCATCGTGACGATTGACCGGGCCCAGCGGCTCTATCTGGGCAAAGAGCCAGTGAACATTCATCAAATCGGGCAGAAGGTGTTGGCGCAGGACAAAGACGTGGCGCATACGCCGGTTTACGTGCGCTGCGACGAGGCAGTGCCGTTTGGCACGTGGGCCATGGTCGTGGATACATTGCGGCAGTCCGGCATCAACAACATAAGCGTGGTGACCAAGCCACTCCATGGCGGTCCGCGCACACAGTGAAATGGAAATCACCTTTCCGCATCAATCCGCTCCCAAATTCAAGGCCCAATGGGGCTATTCGGTGATGTTTCACGTGATTTTGTTTGGCGCGTTGGTTTCTTCGGCGGTGTTTTCCCGTCAAGGGCAGACCTGGGGTGGAGCTGGAGGCCAGGGGACAATTAACATTAACTTAGTGGGAGCTGTGCCGGCGATTCCGCTGCCCAAGCCCGACGTGGTGACGAATAACCGCGTCGTGGACACCACCAAGGGGCTTTATCAGACTGAAGTACAGCCGAAGCTGCCGCCTGAGCCTGAGCTAAAGGTGCAGCCGCCTCCGGATGAATCGAAGGCGATCTTTTTGCCAAAATTCGACAAGTACAAACAGCCAGAATATTTGGGCAAGCCGTCGAAGGCGCTGCCGAATCCGATTCCGCCGCCGAAGAATGCGATTCCCTACGGGAATGGCGGAGCGCCGCAGGTGCCGACGTCGACGTTCATGCTGAATGAAAGCACGCGGGGCGGCATGGGAATTTCGGGAAGCAGTGGCGGGAGCTTCGGCTCGCAATTTCCGTGGTACGTGGAGGCGGTGCAGCGGCGCGTGAGCAGCAACTGGTTGCAGTCGACGGTCGACCCGACAGTGTCGTTTGCGCCGCGGTGCATTGCGACGTTCACGATTTTGCGCGATGGCACGGTGACGAACATTCAGATCACGCAATCGAGCGGGAACCAATCCGTGGATATGTCGGCAGTGCGGGCGATTCAAAGCTCGAGTCCGCTGGACCATTTGCCGGCTGGATATCGCGGATCTTCGGTGAACGTGGAGTTTTGGTTCGATTTTCACAGGCAATAGGCAAGAGTTGGCACCGAGCGGGCACGTTGCAATGAACGTTGCTACACTCGCCGCCAAATAAGGGACAGGGCATAGGGATGAAGAGAATCATTGAGATTTGCACGGTAGCCGCAGCGCTGGCGATCTTCGCCGCGCCGCGCGGGTTTGCGCAGAACTCGCAGGATTGGTTCAAGACCGGTACGGGGCTCGGCGTGCAGAAGGTGCGGCTTGCGGTGCCGCAATTTGCCGCGCGGAATGCGCAGACTACGCCGCTCGAGCAAGTATTTCATCAAGTGCTGATGGACGACCTGACCTATTCGGGCATCGTGGACATGGTAAGTCCGAGTTTTTACCCGTTAAACGCGCCCAGCGTGCCGAATGAGCTGCAGGCGCAACAATGGAGCCAGGCGCCTGCGAATGCCATGATGGTAGCGTTTGGGAATTTAACGGCAACGGGCAATTCCCTTTCGCTGGCGGGCTACCTTTACGATGTGCGGCAAACGCCATCGCTTTCGATCCTCGAAAAAATCTATAATGGCGCCGCCACGCAGGACGGCGCGCGGCAAGTTGCCCATCAGTTTGCTGATGATATTATCTCGCGGCTGAGCGGCGGCGTTCCGGGGATCGCGGAGTCGAAGATTGCGTTTGTGAGCAATCGCAGCGGGCACAAAGAAATCTGGGAGATGGACTACGACGGAGCGAATCAGCAACAGTTGACACATCTAGGGACTATTTCGCTGACACCGCGATGGTCGCCGGACGATTCGCATATCGCGTTTACGTGCTTCGAGTCATATCGCAAAGTTATTTCTGCGCAGATTTGCATGTATTCGATGCTGACCAATCATGTGGGTTATTTCCCGCGCTTCCCCGGCACGAATTCGTCTCCAGCGTGGTCTCCCGATGGAAACGAACTGGCGTTCATGGCCAGCGTGAATGGCGATCCGGAAATTTACGTCTCGGATCCTTCCGGACGCAACATGCACCGGCTGACGTACGCGCTGGGAGTGAGCACCGAGCCAACCTGGAATCCAAAAACGGGGAACCAGATCATATTTGTGAGCGATCGCGCCGGTCTGCCGGACTTATTCGAAATGAATTCGGACGGATCGAATGTGCAGAAGATACCGCTTTCTGCGGCAACGGGCGTGGCTGCGGCAGATTTGCCTGCGACGGGATATGTGGTCGATCCAACATGGTCGCCCAACGGCGAATTGATCGCGTTTAGCTGGCGCAGGCCAGCGGGAAATTACGATATCTACGTGATGGACCTGGCGAGCCATCAACTGATTGAGTTGACGCGCGATTCAGGGCAGAATGAGCGGCCTAGCTGGGCTCCGGACGGACGGCACATTGTGTTTCAATCGACACGCAGCGGCTCGCTGCAGGTATGGTCAATGCTGGCGGATGGAAGCGAGGCGCGGCAACTGACGACGGCAGGCGCAAACGAGTCGCCGAACTGGTCGTGGCACTAAATGGGCATTAGGCCGGCGCTAAGAGGGATTCGATTCAAATTAGACCGGGCTGATCGGCGGTGAATTAGTATCATGCGGCGCCGCAAACTGAGAATTGTGCGGGGCCAGGGCTGTGTGGGCGCGAATCAAGGGTTAATTCATCGCTCATACAAATGATCTTTTTGAAGTCGGCCAGAGTTCAGTTGTGTTATTGAAGTGTGTTCTGAAATGGAAGATTTTTCTGAACGGTTGAATTATTTTGCTTTGAATGGGTGCCCTAGTTCCATGAAACACTATCCTAAATATATCGGCCCTGATCTGTTCTTCTCGCGCAGCCCAGGGCGCGAAGGAGGAATTGGAATGCAGAGCAGTACTGTTCGCAGAGTCACGCTTCTTGTCGGGATGTTCACGACGTTGGCTTTTCTCGGCGCCTGCAAGAAGAAACAACAACCACCGCCGGCGCCACCGCCGGAGACTGCGCAGCCAGCCGCAGCGCAACCGACGGTGACACTTAACGCTTCGTCTACATCAATTCAATCCGGGCAAAGCACCACGTTGAATTGGACGTCAACAAACGCGAGCGACCTGGATTTGCAGCCGGGCGTGGGCAAAGTCGCAGCAGAAGGCTCGACGAACGTCAGCCCGACGCAAACGACTACTTATACCATCACGGCAACTGGTCCAGGCGGCACGGCAACAGCAAATGTCGAAATAACCGTTTCAGCACCCGCACCGGCGCAAGAGCAGGCCGCTCCGAATGTGGCCGATTTGTTCAATCAAAACGTCAAGGATGCGTTCTTTGATTACAACAAATCAGAAATTCGCGGAGACGCGCGGGACGCGCTGCAAAAGGACGCCGAATTTTTGCGTTCGTATCCGCAAGTCAGCGTGACCATCGAAGGGCATTGCGACGAGCGCGGGTCAGAGGAGTACAACCTCGGCCTCGGGCAGCGGCGAGCGGACGCAGCGAAGCAGTACCTTGTTTCGCTCGGAATCTCCGCCGATCGCATCAAAACAATGAGCTGGGGCAAAGAGCATCCCTTCTGCACGGAGCACAATGAGACGTGCTGGCAGCAAAACCGGCGCGCTCATTTTGTGATGGCCCAGCAACAGTAGTATTCTGCAATCAGGCTAGGGCGCTGCGGCGATGGCTGCGGCGCCCCGGCGCAATATCAGGGAGGTTGATCATGCGTGCGAAAACTGTCGTCCTCTTTTTGGCAGTCCTTCTTCTGGGAGCGATGGGCGGAGCCATGCTCGCGCCGCCGGCGGCCGACGCTGTCTCGCGAGAAATCATCCAGATTCAGCAGACGGTGAATGAAATTTTACAGAACCAGCAGGACCTCCGAACCGATTTGGACACGAAGACTGCATCTATGCAGACGCTAGTGCAGCAGTCACTGGATGCGTCAAACCATTTGAGCCAGACGATGGGCGCGCTGCAAAAGACTTTGCAGGATGCGTCGGCGAACAATGGCGCCAACAACAATTCGATCGCGCAGCAAATGCAGGGCGTCTCTGACAACATGCAAGACATGCAGGCGCGCATCCAGAAGCTTGCGCAGCAGATGACGGATATGCAGAACACACTGCAGCAAATCAATGCGCATGTGTCCTCCAGTCCGGCGCCAGCGCCGTCAACGGGCGCTAATCCGGGCGCGTATGGCGAACAGAATCCGGGCGGGAACCCCGGACCGGCTCCGGCGACTCCGGACAGCCCAACGCAGGTGCCGACGGCAACGCAGCAACCCGGGCCCTCGAGCCTTCAGCCGATTTCAGGCGACACGTTGTATTCGAACGGAGTGCGCGATTTGAACAGCGGACATTATGACCTAGCGCACCAGGAATTCCGCGATTATCTGAAGAGTTTTCCGGATGGCCCTTTTGCGGCCAACGCACAGTTCTACCTTGGGGAGATTGCCTATGCGCAGGGCCATTACGAATCGGCAATCTCGGCATATGACAAGGTCATTGTGAATTACCCGCGCAGTTCCAATGTGGCGCCATCAATGCTGGAAAAAGGGCGCGCGCTGATCCAGACGCACAAAACAGCCAGCGCGGCACGAGAATTTCGCGAGCTAATGCGGAAGTTTCCTGGATCGGACGAAGCCAGAAAGGCCCAGTCCGCTCTGAACAGCATTTCGCCCTCACGATAATCCGCGGCCCGGAAGGTACGGGACTACGTTTCATTCTGCCCCGCTTCAGGTATACTTCCCGCATTAAATTTCCAGTGGAAAGTGCGAGGACTTTTGCATGTCAGTGAACAAAGTGATTCTGGTTGGAAGGCTGGGGCGCGATCCGGAAACGCGGTTCACCGGCGCAGGCCAGGCGGTTGCGAACTTTTCGGTTGCCACGGACGAATCCTATAAGAGCCGGACGGGCGAACGACAGAAGCGTACGGAGTGGCACAAGATCGTCGTCTGGGGCAAACAGGCGGAAATTGCCCAGCAGTACCTGAAGAAGGGTTCGCTGGTCTTTATCGAAGGACGCATCCAAACGCGAGAATGGCAGGATAAAGAGGGCCAGAAACGGACGAGTTTCGAGATTGTAGCTACAAATTTCCGGATGCTGGGAGGCCGCACCGAAGGAGCAGCGGCGGGCATGGGAGGCGGCGCCGCGTCGCAGGGGGCGGAACATGAGCCTATAGGCGCAGAGGACATGTCCGGACCTGAACCGCAAATCTCCGATGAGGATATTCCGTTTTAATTTTTATAGTTATAGAAGTGCTACTTTTGCTCTGGGCTTCCCTGCTCCGCTTCCAGCGCATCTTCTGCGTCCTCATCCGCTGTGGATTTCAACGTAGGCAGAACGAGCCGGGCAATCAAGCGTTTTTGGATGCGCGTGTCGCGGCGCATCTTGCCGTCGCGAAACTCGAGGGCGCGCTGCGCGTAGGCGGCAATATCGGGCTCGTGGGTCACCAGGACGACAGTAAGGCCCTCATCTTCATTAAGCCGCTGCAAAATGTCCATGATCTCGACGCTGGTGCGGCTGTCGAGGTTCCCCGTAGGTTCGTCAGCGAGCAGAATCGAGGGATGATTGACAAGCGCGCGAGCGATAGCAACGCGTTGCTGCTGTCCTCCTGAGAGTTGCGCAGGATGGTGCATGGCGCGGTCGGCAAGGCCAACACGTTCGAGCGACTGTTTGGCGCGCGCGACACGCTCTTCCGGCGGAATTCCAGCGTATAAAGTAGGCAATTCGACGTTTTCGAGCGCTGTGGTGCGCGACAGCAGGTTAAACTGCTGAAAAACGAACCCTATTTTGCGATTGCGAATATGCGCCAACTCAACTTTGCTAAGTTTCGAAACGTCTGTCCCATCGAGCAGATAACGACCTTTCGTAGGACGGTCAAGACAACCCAGAATGTTCATCAGCGTGGATTTGCCGGAGCCGGATGCGCCCATGATGGCCACGAATTCGCCGCGCATGATTTCGAGGGTGACGCCGCGCAGGGCGTGGACCTGCACTTCGCCGAGGTCGTAGGTCTTGTGGACATTATCGAGGGCAATGACAGCGTCCGTTGAAGGCACTTTGGTAACTTCGGATTCTTCGGGAATGGTCGCTCCATATGTCATAGGATTCATTTCGGGCTCGCTGATTCCTGACGGTTATTTTTCGTGTTCCTGGTCGCGGCGCTTCAAGAAAGCATCGAATTTTGCGCGCTGATCGGGCGTCAATATAGCGCGAATATTCTGACGGCCTTGTTGGCGGACTTGATCGATTTTTGGATCCCATTCGGCGTCGCGCTGCGTGTACAGGGCGCGGAACTTGGAACGGTCGTCTTTGATGATGGCATCGAACTGCTTTTCCTGAGCCGGGGTCATCTGCAACTCGGCTTTCAAAGCCTTGATCACGCTGTGATGCTGGTTAGCAAGCACGTGGGCATCCCACATGTGTGTCCCTACAGAGCCGAGAGCGATGCCCAACACAAACAGGACGATCACTAATATGGCAGCTTTTCGTTTATCGGTCATGTTTATCGCTCAAAATGCATTTATCCTTCATAACGCTTAGCTCCAGCAACTATGGCTCGTATTGATGGTCGGCGATAGCCAACAACACATCGTCGCTATTGGCCGGGGCCGTTGAAACGGGCACGGTAAAAATATCAGGCTGCTGCGCGGAAACCGTGGTGACCTCAGCCGCAGGCATCTGATGGCTGACTCTGATTCCATAGGCGAACAGAAATGCCAGGGCGAGCGTCGCGGTGAAAGCAAGGCGCCACGCCAGAGCCTCAAAAGGCCGCCAGAAGGATCGCTGCTCTCGCATCCAGCGCTCCGCAACGTCAATGCGCGCCATTACCATGTGCGCAAATCCCGGACCGGGATCCGCGACCGGCTCAAAGGCGGACAAGAGCCTGGCCGAGATGCGCGCGTCGTCCAGCGCTGTTCGGCAATCGCCGCACGCGTCGAGATGCGCGCTCAAGCGCTCAGCCTCTGCGCGAGGAAGCTCGCCATTCAGATAGTCTTCGATAAAAGGTTCGAGCTTGCTGCAAGTTTCCCGATTATGTTCGGAGCTCATAGGTTTTCCGAACCTCCGCGTTTGCTGCTGTCATTCGTGGTATGAACAACTTTCCGGCGATAATTCGTAGCCAGACGCCGCCGAGCGCGAAATAGTCTGACTTTCACCGTGTTCACATTCAGACCCAGCATCTGGCCGATTTCCTCAACCGCGAAACCCTGCGCCTCTTTGAGCACGAGCATGGTGCGATCCTCTTCACTGAGGTCGCTGAGAAGGCGTTCCACGATTTCTCGCAGCTCCGCGCGTTCAGCCGCATTGCCGGCTTCAGCGCCGACGCTGACAAACTGCTCGACGTGCCGGGCTTGTTCCTCGCTTAAATCCGCCTCGTAAGTCAATGGCCGCACTTTCTTTTTTCTCAGATAATCCCAGCATTCGTTGACGGCAATCTTGTAAAGCCAGGTCGAGAATGCCGAGCGCATGTCGAAGCGACCAATCGAGATATAGGCCTTCAGAAAAACCTGCTGCGCCACATCTTCGATGTCTTCGCGCCGGCGCAAAATACCGCCAACTACCGCGCTGATGCGCTGCTGATGGCGGCGCACAAGCTCTTCAAAGGCCGTAGAAACGCCTTTCTGAGCTTGCATGACCAGTTCCCGGTCGTCCGGCTTGCCGGTCCGGGCTCTGGCCGAAACTGCAATCGCGGCTGTGCTTGCTGCCACGTATTTTGGGACGTTATCCATATGGATTCGGTTACATCCGTGTTTTACCGCGTTCCGCAGCCCACCGTGGCCTTTCAGTTAGCTCTTGCCCTAGTCAACCTTTCATGTAACAATCGTTTCATGATAATTGGAGAGCGTTTGCGCGTATTGCGCGAGTTCAAAAAACTATCTCAGGGCGACATCGAGAAACGTACCGGCCTCCTCCGGTGCTACATTTCAAGGGTGGAGAACGGCCACACAGTGCCGGCCATCGAAACCCTGGAAAAGCTGGCAAGAGCTATGGAAGTTCCGCTCTACCAGCTATTCTACGACGGAGAGGAGCCTCCTCAACTGCCAAATCTTCCCAAGCGTAAATCTTCGGACGATATTGCGTTCGGCAGCTCGGGGAAGGAGGCGCGCTTTCTCGGGCGTTTCCGGCAAGTTCTCGGGCGCATTGACGAAGCAGATCGCCGCCTTCTGTTCTATATGGCGCAGAAGATGGCCACCCGATAGGGCGACGCAATCTGCCTCGTACAAGCTGCTTATTCCCACTCGATAGTACTGGGTGGTTTTGAGCTGATGTCGTAGACTACCCGCGTGACACCGCGGACCTCGTTTACGATACGAACAGAGATTTTCTCGAGCACTTCCCAAGGAAGGCGTACCCAGTCCGCGGTCATGGCATCGTCGGACTTTACTACGCGCACAGCGATAGTGTATCCGTAGCTCCGGTAATCTCCCATCACTCCAACGCTTCGTATCGGCAGCAAAACCGCAAAAGCCTGCCAGGTGTCGCTATACAAGTCCGCTCTGCGAATTTCCTCAACAACGATGGCATCAGCGGCGCGGAGAATTTGAAGTTTTTCGGCGTCGATTTCGCCAAGCAGCCGCACAGCCAATCCGGGGCCGGGAAACGGATGTTTCATTATGATCTCGTCGGGAAGGCCAAGATCTCGGCCGATTTTTCGGACCTCATCTTTGAAAAGATCGCGCAGAGGCTCAACGAGTTCGAACGGGAGATCTTTTGGCAGGCCGCCCACGTTGTGGTGCGATTTAATGACCGCCGACGGTCCCTTCACGGAAACGGATTCAATAACGTCAGGGTAAAGCGTCCCCTGCACGAGAAAGCGCATGGCAGAATTCGATGAGGATGCCAGATGCCGCGCTTCCTCCGCAAACACCGCAATGAATTCCGCGCCGATGCGCTTGCGCTTCTCTTCCGGATCGCTGACGCCTTTGAGGCGCGCGAGAAAACGCTCGGATGCATCTACGCCGCGGACTTTCAAACCGAGGCGCTCGCGAAGCAATTCCAGCGTTTCCTGGAATTCATTTTGTCGCAACAATCCTGTATCGACGAACACGTTAGTGAGCCGGTCGCCAATCGCGCGATGAACAAGCGCCGCGGCAACCGCAGAGTCCACTCCACCGCTTAGAGCGCACAATGCCTGCGCATCGCCCACTTGTGAACGAATAGCTGCAACAGTTTCCGAGATGAAAGAGCTGCGATTCCAGTTTTTGGGAGCATGGCAGACTTCGAAAACAAAATTGCGCAGGATCTCAGAGCCACGCTCGGTGTGCAAGACCTCGGGATGAAATTCCACGCCGTAAAGACTGCGCGATGCATCCTCAATGGCGGCAACCGCATTGTTGGTGCGGCCAACCGTCTCAAAACCCGCGGGCAGGCCGATGACATGGTCTCCGTGGCTGTTCCAGACTTTCAAACGTTCCGGAAGACCGTGGAAAAGAGTAGAATCCCTCTCGCGCTCCAGAGTGGCGGGACCATATTCGCGGCGTTCGGCTCTAACAACATTTCCACCTAACGCATGAGCCATCCACTGCATCCCGTAACATATCCCGAGCACCGGCAGGCCGAGATGAAGAACTTTGGCATCGCACGCTGGCGCGCCTTTGTCGTAAACAGAGCTGGGCCCGCCCGACAAAACCACCCCGGAAGGATGCAGGCGCTTCAATTCGTCTATCGAAGCATTGCAGGGCAAGATTGCTGAGAAGACTTCCTGCTCGCGAATGCGTCGCGCGATTAATTGCGTGTATTGTCCGCCGAAATCGAGAACCACTACTCCGCCCTGCACGCTCATTGCATATTTCCTTTACAGGATCTATCGAATGACAATATTCACCAATTTGCGGGGCACCACGATTATCTTTACGATGGTCTTGCCCTGCAATAATTGGGCGATTCGCGGATCGCGATTTGCCCTTTCAGACACTTCGTCGTCCGTCAGTCCGTCGTCAACCAGAATTTTGCCGCGCAAGCGACCATTGATTTGCACAGGAATTTCGAACTGGTCCTCCTTGGACAAGTCATCGCGCGATTCCGGCCACCTCACGCGGTTCAAGCCGCCGGAATTTCCCAGCATCTGCCAAAGCTCTTCGCAAATGTGCGGAACAACTGGAGTGAGCATCAAAACGAGTAATTCTATGATGCGTTTGACGACTTCGGGACGCGCATCCCGCTCGAGCGGCTCCTGCGAGTGAATTTCGTTGTAATACTCCATCAGGAGAGCGATGGACGAATTGAAGTGCCAGCGGACCTCGAAATCGCTGGTCACGCGCTTGAGCGTCTGGTGCGCTTTGCGAAGCAAGAGCTTTTCTTTTGACGTGGCGTGAGCAAGATCTACTGTTTCGCTCAAAACGCTATTCACATTCCGCAGGTTTTCCGCGTGATGGTCAACGAGACGGTACAATTTGTTCAGAAATCGCGCGCAGCCTTCGATTCCCTCTTCGCTCCATTCCAAATCTTTCGCCGGAGGCGCGGCAAAGAGTGTGTACATGCGCGCCGTGTCGCAACCGTATTTCTGCGCCATTTCATCCGCTCCGACGACATTTCCATGGGATTTGGACATGGCGCGGCCACCTTTTTGCACCATTCCTTGAGAGAAAAGCCGGCGAACGGGCTCGTTGTGGCGAATGAGACCCAAATCGCGCATGACCTTCGTGAAAAAACGCGAGTAAATCAGGTGGAGGATGGCATGCTCGATTCCTCCAATGTACTGGTCGATTGGAAACCAGTATTCCACCTTGGCGGAGTCGTAAGGCGCGTGATCATTGTGGGCGTCGGTATAGCGATAGAAATACCACGACGAATCGACGAACGTGTCCATCGTGTCAGTCTCGCGCCTTGCGGCTGCGCTGCATTTTAGGCATTTTGTATTCACAAAATCGGCGGCGCTAGCGAGCGGAGATTGCCCTTCGCCAGTCAGCGCCACATTTTCAGGGAGTTTTACCGGCAACTGATTATCAGGGACGGGAACCATGCCGCATTTTTCGCAATAAACAACGGGGATAGGAGTTCCCCAATATCGCTGGCGGGAAATTCCCCAGTCTTTCAGGCGGTAGGTCGTTTCCGCTTTGCCGAAGCCTTTCGCTTCTGCATCTGCAGTCATTTTTTCGATGGCCGCGGCAGAGTCCAAGCCAGTATACGGGCCCGAAGCGACCGAGCGCCCATACTCGGTGTAGGCGGATTCCATCTGATCGGCGCGCAGAGATGCGCCGTGGAGGGACTGCACGACAAGCTTCAGCGGAAGGCGATACTTCTCCGCGAATTCGAAATCGCGCTGGTCATGAGCGGGAACACACATCACCGCCCCGGTGCCATATTCCGCGAGAACGAAGTTCGCCACCCATATAGGAACGCGCTCGCCTGAAAACGGATTGAGCGCGAAGCGGCCAGTAAACAAGCCTACTTTTTCTGCGGTAGCGAGATCGGCGGCTCTCAAATTTACCTTGCGCATTGAATCCAGGCGCTCCTGGGTTGCGTTGTTGCCCGGCATTCCAGCAATCAATTCCGGCAAATTGGGGTGATGAGGCGAGAGCAATACCGCCGAAACGCCGTAGATCGTGTCGATGCGGGTTGTGAACACCTCGATTGCGATGGCGGGCAAATCCGCAACGGCAAAGCGCACGCGGGCGCCAAAAGATTTGCCAATCCAGTTTTTCTGCATGACCAACACGCGTTCGGGCCAGCCAGCTTGCAGTTCCGCCATGTCGTCGAGTAGCTCATCGGAATATTTTGTGATGCGCAGGAACCACTGCTCGATCTCCTTGGCCTCGACCGCTGTCGTTTCATGACGCCAGCAGCAGCCGTCGACAACCTGCTCATTAGCCAGCACCGTTTGGCACTGCGGACACCAGTTGACCTTACTTCGCTTGCGATACGCCAAGTTTCTTTCGAGCATGCGCAGGAAAAACCACTGGTTCCAGCGATAGTATTCCGGTTCGCAGGTGGAGATTTCGCGACGCCAATCGTAACTGAAGCCGAATCTTTTGCAGACCGCTTTCATTTGTTGAATGTTCGAATTTGTCCACTGGCGCGGGGGGATGCCGTTTTTTATCGCAGCGTTCTCGGCGGGCAGCCCGAAAGAGTCCCATCCAATGGGATGGAGAACATTTAGCCCGCGCATGCGCTTGAAGCGCGCCACTGCGTCTCCAATGGAATAGTTGCGCATGTGGCCCATGTGGAGCGTTCCAGAAGGATACGGCAGCATCTCGAGAACGTAATACTTGCGGCGTTGAGGATCAGCATCGGCGTTAAAAGCGCCCTGCTCTTCCCAGATTTTCTGCCACTTGGCTTCAATTCGCTGCGGATCGTACTCGCCCAATTTATCGTTCACCTTTTCTGCCGCTTGGGCTTTCGCTGCGGCCGAGTTGCGCGCAGAACGCCAGATCCGGCGCGGCCCGTCCTGCCGCGACGCATCGCAAAACCATCGCGGGCTCCGGGAACGCTGCGCGGCGTCAATCCGGCAAGCCGCCATAGCGCATCCACGTTCCGGCGATCGTCTCCTGGACGGTCAATCGGTGTTTCCAAAATGAAAGCGCGGCCAGCAAGCAACGGATGATTCAGGATCCTGCGAAAGGCGTCGCGGCCAATTTTGCCTTTGCCAATATGTTCGTGACGATCGAGATGCGAACCAAGAGCGCCCTTCGAATCATTGGCATGAACGACAAAAACGCGCTCAAGGCCGACGGTTGCTGAAATCTCGGCGAGCGCGCCCTCCAGGCCTTCTTCACGCCGCAGATCGTGGCCCGCAGCGAAAAGGTGTGCTGTATCAATGCAGACGCCAAGCGGTAGAGCCGGGCACAAATCTAAAATAGCCTTCAGCTCCGAAAATCGCGAGCCCACTGAGGTGCCTTGTCCAGCTGTGTTTTCGAGCAGAATCCTCAACGGCCCAAAATTAAGCGCGCGCGCCGCCTGTTTCAATCCCTCGGCGATTAACGCAATTGCGGCAGCCACTTCCGCCCCGCAAGCGCAACCGGGATGAGCCACGAGGAAATCAGCTCCCAAGGCGATGGCGCGCACAATTTCGTCGCGAAAAGCTTGGATCGAGCGCACGCGCAGAACGGGCTGGCAGGAGGCGAGATTGATCAGATAATTGTCGTGAATGACCAGCGGGCCCAATTTCAATTCTTCACGGCGTTTTCGGAAGCGTTGAGTAGACGCTTCAGCTATTTTTGAGCCGCGGGCGCCACGGCTCCACATACGCGGGCTCGCTGAGAAGATTTGCAGGGCGTTGGCGCCGAGGCCGTTGGCGATTTCCAGCGATGAAGTGATGTCTCCGGCGATAGATGTGTGGATTCCAATGCGAATGCCGCCGTCCATCCATGCGGGCGGAAGCGGTTTTGCTACAGGTTCGGGACGGTATTCATCGCTGGGGAGATACGGCTGCCTTGAGCTGTGCTGTGGCTCTTCCATTCCCTCTAAGTGGTCTTCGGTAAGAAGCGAGCATTTATTCTAATGGATTCGTCCAACTTACGCAATCACGGCGCAAATGCGCTATTGACTGCGTCCGATTTGTTGCGTACACTTTTTGGCGAACATGAGCTCCGCAAACGCGCAGTGGCGATATTATTATTTTAGCTTTACCTACCGCTATCCCTACAGGGTAGCGGCCATGGTGGAGCGCAAGCGCGCGCGGGACCAAAAGATGTAACAAAAAGCGCAAAAGCTCACTGAAATTGGCCGCAAGCCCTGAAAAGGGTTTTGCGGTTTTTTTTTGGTCGGGATGGCAGCCGAATGCGAAAACGAAGGCCTCAACATAGGAGAACCAGAATGACACTCAATGATCACCGAAGGCGAATTGACGAACTGGATCGCGAGCTGGTGCGCCTGCTAAACCGCCGCGCGCAGATGTCCATCCAGCTCGGCCAATTAAAAAAAGAGACTGGGTTGCCGATGCGTGACGAGGCGCGTGAGGAGCACATCCTCCGTCAAGTACAGCGAGTGAATCCGGGCCCGCTGGATGAGCAGGCGCTGGCCATGATATTCAGCACCATTCTCGCGGAATCGCGGCGCATCACTATGGGAATGATCGCAGAATCGTTAAGCGAGGTGGCGGAATGAATTCCCTGGAAAGTTATGGCGGCTACACGGATGGGGCGAATTGCAGGGCCGCCGCTGAATGCAGTAAACTCGTTAGTTCGCTTCAGCTTTCAGCAACCACAGGACACGTGCGGAAACAGGATAGTGTTTTCTTTTTCACGGGGAGACTGACGCAATGCTGGTTGTGATGCAGTCCCATGCCACCGATGAGCAGGTTCGCGCGGTCTGCGAGCGCATTGAATCCCTCGGTCTGCGCGCTCATCCCATTCCAGGCTCGAATCGGACGGCGATTGGAATCACCGGAAATTCTGGCGCGATTGATATTGGATCTCTGGAAGCAATGTCCGGGGTTGTCGAATGCATTCCCGTCAGCAAGCCCTATAAACTGGTCAGCCGCGACGCGAAAGAAGAAAATACGGTTATCAAGATTCGCACGCCGGGCGGCGAGGTATCAATTGGCGGAGCGAATTTGGCGATAATTGCCGGGCCATGCGCGATTGAGAATCGCGAACAAGCTCGGGCGATTGCGTCGCACGTAAAGGCCGCGGGTGCCCATCTTTTTCGCGGCGGAGCGTACAAACCGCGAACGTCGCCCTACAGCTTTCAAGGGCTAGGCGAACCGGCCCTGAAGGTTATGGCTGACATCCGCGACGAGTTTGGGCTGGGGATTGTCACTGAAGCGATTGACAACGAGAGTCTCGACCTGGTCGAGAAGTATGCCGACATCATTCAGATTGGCGCGCGCAATATGCAGAATTTTTCGCTGCTGAAGCGCGCAGGAAAAGCATCGAAGCCGATCCTTCTGAAGCGCGGAATGTCCGCCACGCTCGATGAGTTTCTTATGGCCGCGGAATACATTCTGTCCGAAGGAAATTACCGCGTAATTTTGTGTGAACGAGGCGTGCGCACCTTCTCCGACCATACGCGCAATACGCTGGACCTGAGCGTTATTCCTGCGGTACAAATCCGCAGCCACCTTCCAATTCTCGTGGATCCCAGCCATGGGACCGGCCGGCGAAACAAAGTACTTCCCCTTTCGCGCGCAGCTATCGCTGTCGGCGCGGACGGGTTAATCGTCGAAGTGCATCATGATCCCGATCATGCGCTTTCCGACGGCGCTCAATCCATCATTCCTGAGGAGCTTGAGCTGCTGATGAGCGAAGTCAGGTCCATTGCCACAGTTGTTCATCGCACGCTCAATTAACGGGCCTACTGTGCCACCCACTCCTGCCATTTCTAACGTCCCACGACGCAAGCGCGGCTGGAATATTCGACTGGCGCTGGTTCTATTTTTCCTGCTGGGCATTGGGGCTCGCGAAATTGCTCTTGAGCATCGAGCTTCGTTCCTCCGTCCCGGCCTGCACCTTTTTGCCTATGTGGCAAACACGACTGATGGAACGCTCACTGCCGTCAACCTGGTAACGCTTCGCGCAGTGGCAAGCATACCCGTAGGCCCTTCGCCGAGCGGCATTCGCGCGAATCCAAAGCGAGACGAAATTTGGGGCGTGAGCACCGCGGGCGGATACGCTTGGATTTTTGACACGCGAAAAAACCAGGTTGTCGCGCGGATTCCGGTAGGACTACAGCCGTATGCCGTGGATTTCTCGCCCGACGGAGCGCACGCGTATGTAGCGGCGTCCGGGTCTGATACGGTTGTGACGATTGACTGCGCCTCGCGGAAAATTGTTGCGCGTACCCACGTCGGGCGCGAGCCCTGGATTGCTCGCGTTACGCCCAATGGCGAAATGCTGGTGGTGACGAATCGCGCCGACGCCACGGTTTCTCTGCTCAACGCAGCAACGCTCGCGCCCGTCGCGAACGTTCACGTCGTGTCTGACCCAGAGCAGATCCTGGTGCTGCCAAACGGTAGCAAGGCATACATCTCGTCAGGAAATTCCAATGAGATATCGATAATCGATCTGCGCAGACCGGCGCTCATTGCGAACTTACAACTTGGAGGGACTCCAGGAAGTTTTGTGCTCAAGCCGGACGGCGGTGAATTGTACATACCGTCGCCGGACGCGCACGGGCTTATTATCGTCGATACCTGGACGAACGACGTATCGGGTTATTTGATGTTAGGCTCGGCACCCGACGATGGCGTTCTCTCTCCAGATGGCGCGTCGCTCTACGTGTCGGACCCGGGAGCATCCCAAATTGTGCCCGTTGACATTGGGCAGCGTCAAGTGATGCGGCCGGTTGGCACCGGACGGGAACCTCGAGTTCTCGCGTTTGCGCCCTTAGGGAACACACTGCTGGCCGTGGATGGAGGATCTGACGAGCTCGCCGTGATCCGCACGCAAGGCTGCTCTCAAGCATCAGGAAGCCCGGATGGATGCCTGATTGCCTTGATCCCAGTAGGCGACAATCCTCGCGACCTCGCGATCAAGCAGTTCTGATTAAACTGTCCTATTTCACCGTCACAGCCAGATTGACCGCGCGGGTCGCGCCGGGGACAGCCGCGCTTATAATGACCGTATAGTTCCCTGGCGGCGTCGCTTTCATTGATGGAGCGCCCGTTGTGCCGCCGCACGAGGCAAGCATAAGGCCAGCAAGCAGCGCGAAGATCGGCGCAAATGGCGACCAGCGATAGCGCCGAGCGAATATCGCGAGTAGCGTAAACGCCAAAAGGAAAAGAGACAGGGTCATCTGGAGATGACTGTGTGGGCCGACTACAAAGCGCGGATTCCAGGGCACGGCAGCTGCGCGACCCGTCGTGGTGAGGGTCACCGTAAATGAGGCTGACTGATTGGCGGCAACGGTTACTTGAGTCGGCGCAATCGTACAAGTCGCCGCAGGGATAGGATTCGCGCATGACAGAGCCGGCGTGCCGGAAAATCCCTGATCAGTAACTTGCAGGTTGAAAGTGGCCGTTTCACCCGCAGTGATTGTCACCGACGTGGAGCCACCAGCAATCGCGCCCAGTTGAAAATCGGTGCCTGTTCCCGCCAGCAACGCCACCTGCTGCGGGCTTCCGGCTGCGTTATCGGTCACGCTTAATGCCGCGTTGCGTGATCCGACTACGGTAGGCACAAAATTCACTTCAATGGTGCAAGATGAAGCCGGGGCCACGCTGACGCTCTGACCGCTTGCTCCAACACAACTGCCAGAAACTGCAAAGTCGCCCGGATCGATGCCCGTCAGTCCCACCTGTGTAATTACAAGTGGGCCGTTGCCTGTGTTGCTCAGCTGGACAGGTTGATTTCCTGCCTGAGCGCCTACAAGCGCATCGCCAAATTGCAACGTGGACTGCACGAAACTGACGACAGGCGCCGTACCCGTGCCGCTCAGCCCCAAAATTTGTGGTGATGGCGCGAAGTCGTCAGAAATGGACAAAGAGGCCGAGCGAGGACCAGTCGCGGTCGGATCGAAGGTCACACTGATTGCACAGGAATGTTGTGCGCTTAAAGTGGCGGCGGGGCCGACCGGACAATTGTTCGTCTCCGCAAAATCAGCGGCGTTGGCGCCGCTAATGGAGATGTTCGAGATTGTGAGCGGGCCAGTGCCGGTATTTTGCAAAGTGATGGTCTGCGGGGCGCTTGGAGGAGCTCCCAGATTTTGCCCGCCGAAGGTGAGGCTTGCCGGCATGAGGCTGACGCCCGCAGCCGTGCCAGTGCCGGTCAGCGCTACGGTCTGGGGCGAAGCGCTCGCATTGTCAGCCACCGAAATATCAGCAGCCCTCGGACCGGTTGCCGTCGGCTGAAAAGCTACAGAAATTGTGCAACTTGCATTTATGGCGATCGTGCCACTCGGCGCAATTGGGCAAGTATTCGTTTGCGAGAAATCCCCCGGATCTGCCCCAGAAATACTGATGCTCGAGATTGCAAGCGGCGAGCTTCCATTGTTGGTCAGCGTGAGTGATTGGGACGCGGTGGCGGAGCCAACATTCTGACCGCTAAACGCAAGCGACGAAGGCGAGAATATAATTGCGGGCGTTGGCGCAGTTTCCGTTCCGGAAAGTGGGATAGTGACGGTTTGCGTTACTTTGTTCGTGTTGTCGAGGAGCGAAGCAACAGCTTGCGCGGCGAGCGTCTGGGGCGGGTTGGGCTCATTGGGCGCGAATTGCACCACGATTGTGCACGTTGCCCCGGGCGACACCGATGCCGTACAGGTCGAACTGCCAAGCAATGAAAAATCCTTCGCGTCTGCGCCCTGAATCTGCGATGAGCTTATCGATAGCACATCGGCGCCCGTATTGGTTAGCGTCACGCTCATCGAGTTCGGATCTATTTGGCCCTGTGCGGTATTTGCGAAACTCAACGAAGTGGGCGCAAGTGTTATCCCTACGCCGGTGCCCGTACCCTCCAGCGCCAAAGTTTGCGGACTGGCAATTCCATCATCGCTGATCTGTAGCTGCGCGCTTTCCGCGCCAATCGTCGATGGAGTGAACGTAATCGTGAACGAGCATGTTCCAGCGGGCGCTACCGGTGAATTCGAGAGGCACGAATTATTGGTAAGCGAGAAATCGGCGCTGTTGGCGCCAGTCACGGTCATGTTAGTGATATTCAGCGGTGCGCTGCCGTCATTGGTGACAAGCACGTTCAGCGGCGGCGATGTCGTGCCTTGTGCGAAGCTGCCCATCTTCACTACGGATGGATTAAAAGCAACGCATCCGGCCGCATTCGCGTTCGCATTTACCGCGGTCAAGAATGCGTCGGATAGCGCGGGAGTCGCCGTGCAGCTGGGACAGGTTAGTTGAAAACCTGTGTTTGGGTTTCCTGCCAGCGGATAATCAGGCGAGAGCGTATCTCCAAAAACTATGGCGCCGCCCGAAGCGTCGCTTGCGATGCCATTTGCCTCTGCGGTGACCGTGCCACCAAGGAAAGTGGTGGAGAGAAGTGACGACGTTCCTCCAACCGACGGATTGAATTCCGCAACGAATGCATCCTGTGTGCCGCTAAATCCCTGCAGCGGACAAATGACAGGAAAATTGGCCGATGTTGTCGTTCCGGCGATGTAAACCTGTGAAGGGGAAACCACAGCCACACCTTGTGCCGCATCGGTCCCAGTTCCGCCGAGGTAGGAAAGATACTGAAGCACAGGCGCTCCAGTGGACTGGTGTATCACGGCGAGGAAACCGTTGCTGTTGCCGGCAAGGGATGACTGAAAAGGAGCGTTAGAAACGCCCATCGAAGGAATCAAATCGGGCGATTGCGTTACGCCAACAATGTAGGCATTGGGTGGCGTCGCAGTGTCCAAGGCAATCGCTGTGGCCTGATCCGAACCGCTTCCACCAAGGAGGCTTGCGTAAACAAGAGCAGACGAGCCCACCCGAGTAGGATCAATTTCCATAACGAAAGCGTCGAAGGCGCCACCCGCATAACCTGCCTGAAATGAATTCAAAGACGGAAACGCAGCAGGCGATGACGTAAAGCCGGTAATGTAAACGTGCCTGCTCGCATCCAAAGCCAGGCCTGTGCTCCCAACCTGCGCGTTGATTCCCAGATAGGTCGAATAGAGAAGCGACCCGGGCGCGGTGGCCGTAGAGGAGCCCGGCGCAAATTCGGCAAGAAAACCGTCGCTGGCGCCTCCGCCATAGGCGGGCTGAAAAGCGGTAGTCGAGTTGGCAATCGGAAGATCAGCCGAGGTTGTGTCGGATGTTACAAAAACATCGCCGGCGGCATCCGTGGCGATTCCACCAGCATTTTGCGTTGCTTCCGCGCCGCTTCCGCCAAAATATTTTGAATAAACGGGCGCGCTCCCGGTGCCGTTGAGTTCGGTCACGGTAATGTCTGAGGCGCCATTCAGTACGCTGTTGTCCGTAACCGGGAAATCAGTTGAGGTCGTCCATCCAAGCACGGCTAAATTCGGAGGAACGGTGGAATTATCCACCGCGACTATCCCGCCTCGCTCCGCGCCTGAACCGCCAATGAAGGTGAGATATACGAGAGACGCGGTACCCGTTTGCGCCGGCTCGATTTTCGCAACAAACAGCGCAGAGGTGCCAGATGCACCACCGTCAGTGACTGGCGTGGAGTCGCCCGGGAAGTTCGGCACAGTTGTTGTTCCGCCCACGTAGACAGCTCCTGCAGAATCCACCGCGACGCTATCGCCCTTCTCTTCTCCAGCGCCGCCCAGGAAGCTCGTGTAGGTAACGGAAATAATCGGATCGATTATGATGGGCAGCGCCGCGCGATGTTCTCCGATCGCGAATCCAACGTTGCCGTTGCTGAGCATCCGGTAACCGCCTGAAATTCGCTTGAGCGATCCATCTTCCGGCTGGTAGATCCGCGGCCGCTTCATCACCAGCGTATGAGCTGAAGTGCGCATCACAAGATCGCCTTCACGGTCGAGGGCGAGCTTGGCGCCTCTGATCCGCAATGCAATTTGGCGCAGGTCGGCGCTGCGCTGCGCCGTCAAGTCGTATTCCAAGCCTGACGCGCTTCCATAAATTCGCGCTCCCACGCCCGGATAAAGGGTTGGGTATCGGACTGCGGCATAATTCGCAATGTTGGTATGCCACCGAGCCGGGTTGCGCCCGAAAAGATAATGCGTTTTAACGCGCAGCTCGTTTTCACCTATCGCCTTCGCGTTTTGCTCCGCTCCAGCAAATTGAATCTGCAAAGTGTTTTGCCCGACGCTGGAGGAATCCTTGCTGCGCTTCTGAGCCGCTGTCCACGAGAAATAAATGCTGTCTTTCGTGAGGAAAACCGATGCGTCGCGCGCGCGCGCCGTGAACTCAACCTGCGAGTCGCTTTGGCCAACATTAGGCTCAAACGTCCAGGGAGCTGCACCAAGGCTTTGAGCAACTTGACGATTCGGCGCCGTCGAAAATGACATGCGCGCAGCCTTCGCTGCAGTAGCACGTCGAGAGGAATATCGCTGTGGCGCGAGAAAAACCGCCGCAGTACCGCACAGAATCGTTGCCACGCAAACCAATGCTCCGCGCCGGCGCAAGCTCCGGAATGCGTATCGCAAATAATAGAAAACTGTGTTCACACTGGTCGGGATACCGTTCTTGTGTTTTGAACGGGAGGTACTAGCGCACTATACCCGCGCGCGGATTTATGTCAATGATTTACTTACAAGGAACTTTAAGCAGAGGGTAGTCCTGGCCTCGGCTCAATCGGCCAAGCGAAGAAATCTTCTCCGAGCGGTAATTCGATAGAGCCTTCGCGCGGCAACAGGTCTAAAGGCAATCCCCCACTCCAAAGCGAGACGCTTAACCGAATCGCGCTTTGCCCTTCGAGCGAAAAAATGCCACGCGCGAGACCAATTTCGAGCACTTTGTCGACGGCCGCACAGAAATAGCCGTCGGACGCCACAATGCTGGTTCCGCCCCGTTCGGCGCTGCAACCAACCAGCTTCTCTTGCTTTAAGCGAACCGACAGCTTTATTTCCGCACCAGCTTCGAGAGTCAGTTTAAATTCGCATTCGTCGAGCACCCCAAACGTCTGACGGAACGGATCGATGCGAATGAACATCCGCTCCCTGTTGAAACCATAAAACAACTCATTCAGGAACTGCGCCTGGCCGTGCATGGCTCCGCCTCGGCGGCCACGAAGATAATACCCGGCGCCGAGCCACTCAAAATATGAAGTCACACGCCCATCCACGCTTGCGTCGATCCAGCCGTTCGGCGGAACCGCGCGAACCAACAGCGAAGGGCGTTTAATAGCCTGGGTGATCCCTTGCGGCACAGGCAGCCCTAACGCTAAGTAGACCTCGGCAAGATGCTTACGATAAAGCTGGTCGAACTCCTGATCATTTGAAGAGCTATGCTCAGGTCCATACCACCAGCACCAATCGCTTCCTTCGGCTGCCAACAATGCGTCGCGGGCGCGTTGCAAATCAGGCATGGCACGGTTTTCGCTTGAGTTTCCGGATGCATCAGCTTGCGCCTTGGCGTAAGCTTCGCGCGCGCCGCGCAATAGCTCCCATGCTCGAATATCCTCGGAGTGGCCAATCCAAATATCGAAATTCGCGTTTATCCAGGACGCCGGAAATATTCCTCCCAGAGTGCCGATATGTCCTGCATGGGCGATCGCTTCGCTCGCTGTGAGCGCGCAAATTTCCGGATCGTTCGCAATACGCCCATAAAGCTGCTTCAAAAACTCGCGCCCATTTCCTGGATAGTATTCCCAGGCATTTTCACCATCGAGAATCACGGACACCGTCGCGGGGTGCTCATGACTGGCGCGGTCGCCTATGGCGCGCAATCTTCGATGAAAATCCTGCGCCGCTTCTGCCGCGTCCATGCGCGAATAGACAAAGCCGATCAGGTCAGAAAGATAGTGGTCGCGGAATAAGCCGTAAATCTCTTTTCCGCCGACATCGAAGCGCCATGGGGAATACAATTCGCCCGCATTCTCCGGAATACCATCCCGGTCGCGCCAAAAGCCAACGTTGCGCGTGCGGCCCAACACGCCCTCGTCGGTGGCAAACCAGCGAAAGCCCAACTCCGCTGCGATGTTCAACACTTCGTCGGAGACTGAGCCTTCCGAAGGCCATACCCCTTGCGGCGCTGCTCCAAAAAGATTCCGATGGTATGACTGCGCCTGCGCGAGCTGCTCGCGAGCATCCTCGGGAAAGCGGAATGGCGGCATTAAGGAAGGAGTGTACGAATTCGCGACGCGCGCGATCTGCGAGTCGCATAGCAGAGGCAAAATGGGATGGTAAAAGGGAGTGGTGGAAATCTCGATCTGCCCGCTTTCGGCGGCGCGGCGATATTCCGGCAGGACTAAGCCCAGAAGTTCCGCCTGCTTGGCGCGAAGATTCTCTTTGTCTTGTTCCGAAAAATTCGAGCCCTGCCGCGAAAGGCTGGCAACTACAGGATCGAGGGCGAGATATTCCTCGTCCATCCATGCAAGCTGTGAGAGTAGCTGCAAGTCACGCCAGTCGCGGATACTGAATTGCGCGATGGCCCGTTCTTGCCCCAGCCGCTGCGACCACTGAAAAAGCTCTACGAACCGCGGCCAACGACTCATCAAACGTTCATGATTCACCTGAAACGCGCGATACAGAATCCGTTGCTTGTCGGAATCTTCCAGTTTTGCCGCAGGCTTGAATGCGGTATCGAACCATGGCTCGTGGAATTTGCCGCTCGCATAGTCTTCAATTTGCGCCGCAAGCGACGGAACCATGTTGAATGTTGCATGGACATTGGGGAAAGGCTCCAGGGCGCGCACCATGCCCCAGTAATCTTTCAGCGCATGCAAACGCGTCCACGGCAATACATATTGATTGGTCTGCGGATCGCGATATTGCGGCTGATGCATGTGCCATAAAAGAACCAAGTGCACGCGGCTCATGCTGGATGAGACTCCATTGCGTTCGTCGCGCTCATGCTAGAATTCCTTGCTCGCCGATGCGCATTCTCGATCGATACGTTTGCCGCGAAGTTGTCTCCAATTCCCTGCTCGGCCTTGTCGTGTTTACGTTCGTTTTTTTTGTGCCACAACTCGTGCGGCTGATGAGTTTGGTGGTACAGCACGCTGCAACATTCAAGGAAACGGCTACCCTCCTGCTGAGCTCGCTCACGCCTGTTCTGATTTTCACGCTGCCAATGTCCATGCTGGTAGGCGTGCTGATTGGACTTGGCCGCCTCTCCGCGGACAGCGAAATCGTAGCCTTGAATGCCTCCGGAATTGGACTGAGGCGCTTGCTGGTTCCCGTCGGTGCGATCGCCATAACTGCTATGGCTCTTACTTTTTGCATCACGCTTTGGCTAGGGCCCTATTCCCTGCAAACCCTCGAATCACTCGAAAATCGCTTGCGCGTAACGCAAGCCTCGGTCGCCATTCAACCGCGCGTTTTTGACGAACGCTTTCCGCATATTGTCCTCTACGTTCAGGACGTTGGCGCGTCCGGGACACGTTGGCGGGGCGTCTTCCTGGCGGAATCCAATTCGTCTGCGGGTTCTAAAGTCACCCTGGCAAAGAGCGCCATTGTAATCGGCGACGCGCGGCAGGGCAAGCTGACACTTCAGCTGAATGATGTTTCGACGCATGAATTCGACCCCAAGAATCCCGCTCAGTATAACCTCTCGACTTCAGCTGTTGAATCCATCGATTTGCCGGTCGCGAATCCGTCTTCAGCTGCGGCAAACAGTCGCAAAACATTGAGTGATCGCGAGCGCAGCATCGGTCAGTTGCTTTCCGTTAAGAATGGCGGCATGCGCGACGCGCGTGTGGAACTGCAACAGCGCTTCGCTTTTCCGGTTGCTTGTGTGCTTTTCGCGCTGCTTGGCATTCCTATGGCGGTGCGTCCGCGGCGCGGCGGGCGGGCCGGCGGATTCGTGGTGGCAATTCTGCTCATCTGCGGCTACTACCTTTTTTTTGTGACCGGTGTTCATTTTGCCCAAGACGGAATTCTGCCTCCTGGAATTGGCGTGTGGACGGCGAATATCGTCACTTTCGCGGTCGCCGTAATTCTCTTGCGGAGGCTCGAACAGATTCGTCCCGAGGCGCGCTGGCTCGATCGCCTGCGCTCCGAAATTTTGCGGATAAGAAAAAGCCGGCGAGAGGACCGGCATCCTTCAGCGGTAGCAGTCGGAGCGCGCGTCCCTTTGCAAATCGAGCGCTCACGTCCCTCCGAGTATCACACGCGCGCATTTCCGCTTATTTTCGATCTCTATGTGCTGCGCACGTTCGTTTACTGGCTTGCGATCATGCTGGCCGGTTTTATGATTCTGTTTGACGCCTTCACCTTATTCGATCTGTTGGGCGACATTGCAAAAAATCACATCGCGCTCTCCGTTGTAGTCAGCTACTTTCTCCATCTGGCGCCCATGATGGTTTACCAGCTTGCGCCGCTCGCTGCGCTGGTCGCCACGCTTGTCACTCTAGGCCTGCTCGCGAAGAACAATGAAATTACGGCACTGAAGGCCTCCGGAGTCAGCCTGTTTCGGCTTTCTTTGCCGCTGATCCTCGCGGGAGCGCTGCTGACGTCCGGGATGTTCCTGCTCGACGACACATTTCTGCCCTACGCTAACCAGCGGCAGGACGCGCTCCACGATCAAATCAAGGGGCGTCCCGCTCAAACTTATTTTCAGCCGGCTCATCAATGGATATTTGGCGAAAACGATAAGATCTACAACTATGAGTTGTTTGATCCCTACGATAATTTATTTGGGGGCCTGAACGTTTTTGAACTCGATCCATCGACTTTTCAGATGCGCCGCCGCATCTACGCAACACGCAGCTATTGGGAGCCGAACCTCAATTCCTGGGTGCTGGAGCGCGGCTGGGTGCGAGATTTTTCCGGAGCGACAGTCACTTCCTATAAACCATTCGTCGTGGATTCTTTTCCGGAATTCTCCGAGCGGCCAACTTATTTCAAGCGCGAAGTTTTTCAATACAATCAGATGAATTGGCGGCAGCTTCGAAATTATATTCGCGGGCTGCAAAAGGCCGGTTTCCAAACCTCTCGCCTGTCCATCGAATGGCACAAGAAGTTCGCTTTCCCTCTGATGAGCACAATTATTATTCTAATGTCGATTCCGTTTGCGCTGCTAGTCGGCACGCGTGGGGCAGTTGGAGGTGTTGCGCTCGCTATCGGCATCGCCATTGGCTACTGGGCTATTGCCGCGCTTTTCGAAGCGATGGGCGCAGTAGGCCAACTGCCCGCGTTCCTGGCCGCATGGGCGCCGGACGCGATCTTCGCGTTTGTTGGCCTCTATTTCTTTCTGAAAATGCCTACTTAGGCGACGAGCGACTTGCGTCGACCTTTTTGCGCATTGCTGTAGCGCGCCCACATGGAGCCCGTCCCGCAAATTCAAATGACAAACGGGCGCTGCGCCATTCAGTTCCGAGCCTTTGCGCGTTTGCCAATCTTTTTCGCTGATTTTTCCTCGATTACCGCCTGGGCCGCGGCGAGCCGCGAGATGGGGACGCGGAAAGGAGACGCGCTGACGTAGTTCATTCCCACTTTGTGGCAGAATTTCACGCTAGGTGAATCTCCGCCATGCTCGCCGCAAATGCCTACTTTCAATTTTGGTCGCGTCTTCCGTCCCCTTTCAATGGCCCACTTGATCAGCATTCCTATACCCTCTTGATCGAGAGTTTGGAACGGGTCGGCGGCAAAAATTCCGGCCTTCTTCTCGTCAACATACTCCGGCAGGAATCTGCCTGCATCATCACGCGACAGGCCCATGGTTGTTTGCGTCAGATCGTTAGTCCCGAAGGAAAAGAATTCTGCGATTTCCGCAATCTGGTCGGCGAGCAACGCAGCGCGCGGAAGCTCAATCATGGTCCCAACCAGATATTGAAGTTTTACTTTATGCTCAGCAATGATTTTATCCGCCACTCTTCTCGTGGCCTCTTCCAGGATTTTCATTTCTTTTCTGGCCATCGTGAGCGGATGCATGATCTCAGGAAATACTTTAACTCCGCGCTTCTGGCATTCAATCGCTGCTTCAATGATCGCGCGCACCTGCATCTCCAGAATTTCTGGATAGGTGATCGCCAGCCGGCACCCGCGGTGTCCAAGCATGGGATTCGCTTCATGCAATTGTTCAACGCGGCGAATCACTGTTTCTACCGGTACGCCGATCTTCTTCGCGAGATCCTGCTGCTGCTGCCTTTCGTGAGGAATGAATTCGTGCAGCGGCGGATCAATCAGTCGGATGGTCACTGGCAGACCATCCATAGCCTCAAAAATTCCGATGAAATCGCGCCTTTGGAATGGCAATAATTTGTCGAGCGCCTTCTGCCGCGCCTCGCGCGTGTCCGCGACAATCATTTCTTGTATAGCCAACTGCCGCTCGATGCTTTTCTCGGGTTGCTCAAAGTCTTTGAAAAACATGTGCTCAGTTCGGCAAAGGCCAATGCCTTCGGCGCCCATTTCTCGCGCACGCCGCGCGTCAAAGGGCGTATCCGCGTTTGTGCGCACTCCCAGTTTGCGCACATCGTCGGCCCAGCCCATCACCACGGAGTAGGCCTTCGGCGGTTCCGGTCGCGCCAGCTCAATTTGCCCTTCGTAAACCGCGCCTTCGCTGCCATCAAGCGTTAGCCAGTCGCCCTGCGAAACCGTACGACCGTTCACATGCATCAGCTTCTTCGAATAATCAATGTCCAGCACTTCGCAGCCTACGATGCAGCACTTGCCCCAGCCGCGCGCCACCACCGCAGCATGGCTCGTCTTACCGCCCGTCGCCGTCAAGATTCCTTGCGCGACGTGCATCCCGCCCACGTCCTCAGGGCTTGTTTCGCGCCGCACCAAAATTACTTTTTCTCCGCGCGAAGCCCAGTCTTCTGCTTCGTGCGCCGTGAACACAGCCTTGCCGCCTGCCGCGCCCGGAACTGCATTCACGCCTGTGGCGATTTTCCGCTTGGCCAACTCTTCCCTTTTCGTCGATGGCGCAATCACTGGGTAGAACAGCCGTTCCACATCGTCGGGCTGAATGCGCTCGATAGCTTCCTCGCGCGTGATGAGTCCTTCATTCGCCATGTCCATCGCGATGCGAAAAGTCGCCGCAGGCGAACGCTTGCCCGTGCGCGTTTGCAGCATGTAGAGCGTTCCATCTTCCACCGTGAATTCCAAATCCTGCATGTCCCGATAGTGCCGCTCGAGTGTCTTCCGCACGTGTTCAAGCTGCTTGTAAACCTTCGGCATGAGCTTCGCCATTTCTTTCAGGTGCATTGGCGTGCGAATTCCGGCCACCACATCCTCGCCTTGTGCATTGATCAGAAAATCTCCGAAGAAGTCCTTCTCACCGGTAGAGGGGTCGCGAGTAAAACACACACCAGTGCCGGAGTTGTCGCCGCTATTCCCAAAGACCATTTGCACCACGTTGACGGCAGTGCCAAGCAGGCCGGTAATCTTCTCCACGCGCCGGTAAGTGACCGCCTTCTCTCCCATCCAGGATTCGAAGACAGCGCCTATGGCACCCCAGAGCTGCTCCTGAGGATCTTCGGGAAACGCCTTTCCGGTTTTCTCCTTGAAGTAATCCATATAATCGCCCACAAGCTGTTTTAGTTGATTGGCAGGAATTTGCGTATCGTCTTTAATATTCAAGCGATTCTTTAAGTTCCTTAGCTTCTCTTCGAGCTCCTCTTTGGGCAGGCCAATCACGACGCTAGAATACATCTGTACGAATCGGCGATAAGCGTCATAAGCAAATCGCTCATTCCCAGTTTTCTTGACAAGCCCCTCTACGGACTTAGAGTTCAATCCCAGATTAAGAATGGTCTCCATCATTCCGGGCATGGAGCGCGCGGAACCGGAACGTACGCTGACAAGCAATGGGTCATTCGGATCGCCGAGCTTCTTCTGCGTGGCCTTTTCCAGACGCGCCAGATTTGCCTTTACCTGCGTGGACAGTTCCCTTGGATATTTCCTATTGTTTTTGAAATAGAAGTCACATGCCTCGGTAGAAATGGTGAAACCCGCGGGCACCGGCAGTCCAATTCGCGTCATTTCCGCCAGTCCGGCGCCTTTGCCGCCGAGCACGTTCTTCATCTCACCATTGCCTTCCGCTTTCCCTGCCCCAAAAAAATAAACGTATTTCACAATTGTCCTCGTTTTCGTATGATTTAGTTTCAACTTGCGTCAATTTTGTCGACGCGCCGACAATTAAGAATTGCCAGGACGAAACATTCCCGGCCCCGAAGGCCACACGCTCACTTCTCCTCTGCAACCATTTCTGAAAAATCCGCAATCGTCGAGAATTCCTTTAGCAGCCCCGCAAGTAGGGCGAGACGATTTCTCCGGATTGACTCATCCTTATCCATCACCAGAACATCCTCAAAAAAACGATCCACCGTTGGCCGCAACTCCGAAATGGCTTCAAGCGCTTCTTTATATTCTCCGGCGCGCTTATGTTTGCCTGCGCGCTCTGCCAATTCACGCCCTTCGCGGTGAAGGTCTCTCTCCGCAGTGAGCCGCAGCAATTCCAAATTGACGCTGCCTCCGCGCCCCCCATCCGGCCCAGCCTTTTCGAGAATTTTGCGTATTCGCCGAAAGGCAATCGCCAGCGGCGCGAAATTCTTCGAGTGCCGGATGGCCTTCAGCGCCACCACACGATTTCGTACGTCCACCAAATCGTCCGCTCCCGCGGCCATGGCGGCATTGACTTCGTCGTAAGCAAAACCATATTTTTCGCGAAGCAAATATTTGGCGCGGTCACCGATGAAATCCAAGACCTGCTTCTCTGCCTCGGTGCCTAGTTCGATCTTCGGCGGGTTGGCCTTCAGCGCCTGAGCGCTCGCTGAGACTGCGGCCGATAAGGAGAACGGAATGCCACGTTCAAGTAAAATTTGAACTATCCCAGAAGCCGCTCGCCGCAGTGCAAAGGGATCGCTCGAACCCGACGGTATGATTCCGACTCCGAAGCATGCCACAAGCGAATCAAGTTTATCGGCAATTGAAACTGCGCAACCGGTCAGATTTCTCGGGATGGAATCTTCTGTGCCAACCGGTTTGTAGTGCTCATAGATTGCCCACACAACTTCTTCATCTTCTCCTTGAACCCTGGCATAAAGACCGCCCATGACTCCCTGCAGTTCCGTAAACTCGCGCACCATTTCCGTAGCCAGATCACACTTTGAAAGTTGCGCGGCGCGGTCAGCGGCACCGACATCCGCGCTGTGAATTCCCGAGTCGAACCAGTTGCCGGCGATTTTGCGCGCGAGGTGCCGCATGCGCTCCGTCTTGTCGCGGTAACTTCCCAGCCTCGATTCAAACGTGATATGCGCGAGTTTTTCGATGTAGTCGGCGAGCCGACGCTTCTGGTCCGCCTGCCAGAAAAACTGCGCATCTGCCAACCGTGCGCGCAGCACCTTCTGGTGTCCCTGGCGTACAAGTCCCGCGCGGTCTTTGTCTAAATTAATCACCGCGAGAAAATGCGACTCAATTTCTGCACGACGATTTTCCACCGCAAAATACTTTTGGTGGTCACGCATGACCGTCACGGTCACCTCGGGCGGTAGCTCCAAATATTCAGCGTCAAAATCTCCGCGAATCACCGTCGGGTACTCATTGAGGTAAGTCACCAGCTCCAGCAAGCCTGCATCCTCATGCAGTCGCCACTTCCCTTTTGCGACGATGCTGCGAATTTCGCGCTCGATCTTCTTCCGGCGCTCGGCAGCATCAACCAGCACAAAATTGCGGCGCAGTTTCTCGATGTAGTCCTTTGGGCCGCTGACTTGAATCTTCGAACGCCCAAGAAAGCGATGCCCCTCGGTCGCGTTGCCTGACCTGACCATCTCATATTCGAATGGAATTGGTTTCCCATCCAACAGCGCGACAATCCACCGCACCGGCCGGATGAACCGCGCTCCCTTTTTGCCGGTCCAATACATGGACCTTGGAAAAGTGAGTTCGTGCATCACTCGCGGCAGAACCTCTGCAAGAATCTCACGCGCCGGCCTCCCATGAATCACGCGCGCTGCCGCCAAGTATTCTCCGCGGGGTGTAATCGTCGTATACAGATTCGACATAGCAATGCCCTGCTTCTCAGAAAAACTCTCGGCAGCTCGTGTCGGCTGGCCGACATTATCAAACGCAACCGACTTCGGCGGCCCGAGGACTTCCGTTCGCTCATCCGCTTGCTGCAGTAGAACTGCGCTGCACATCGCGGCCAATCGACGGGGCGCACTATGTGTAGAAAGCGGCTCGATAAAAATTCCGTTTGCGCTCAGATGCTTTTCAAGTAATTTTTTAAGTTCGCTCGCAGCTTTGTTCAGCAGTCCTGCGGGAATTTCTTCACATCCAATCTCAAACAAAAATGCGCCACGATCCTTCATCGGTGCACCTGCCGCATCGCGCCTTGCTTTGTGTCGCCAGATTCCGCCGCTGATTCGCCCCATCCGTGTATCGCGCAATAATCTCTGGCCACTTCGCATGAGAGCGCACGCACCCGCGCAATCAGTGTCGCCCGTTCGGTCGTGGAAATCGCCCCGCGCGAGTCCAACACGTTAAACAAATGCGAACACTTCAAGCAAAAGTCATATGCAGCCAGTATCGGCGCCTCTTGCTTCCCTGCCATCCCCGCCGTTGGCCGCTCCCGCCGCGCCAGAATCGCCTTTGCTTCCTTTTCGCAGAGATCGAACATTTCGCGCGTGCGCTTAGCGTCAGCCCACTCGAAACTGTATACGGAGAATTGCTGCTCCTCCGCCAAGCGAATGTCTCCATAGCTCGACGTGCTTGACCAGCGCAACTGGAAGACACTATCCACGCCTTGCAGGAACGCGGCAATGCGCTCAAGCCCATAAGTCAGTTCACAGGAAACCGGGTCAAGATCCATTCCGCCCGATTGCTGAAAATAAGTGAACTGCGTAATCTCAAGTCCATCTAGAAGTACTTGCCAACCCACACCCCAGGCACCGAGCGTCGGCGATTCCCAATTGTCTTCTTCAAATCGAATGTCATGCTGCTTCAAGTCAATTCCAAGGACGCGCAAGCTATTCAGATAGAGAGCCTGCACATCAGTCGGCGAAGGCTTAAGTATTACTTGAAGCTGCGAGTGTTTGTACAAGCGATTCGGATTTTCCCCGTAGCGCCCGTCTGCGGGCCTGCGACTGGGCTGCACATAAACCACGCGATAAGGATCCGGCCCAAGGACACGAAAAAAAGTTTCCGGATGCATAGTACCTGCTCCGACTTCTACGTCGTAAGGCTGCTGAACAATGCAGCCTTGATCAGACCAGTAATTCTGCAAAGCAAAGATCACCGCCTGGAACGATAGCCCCTGCTGCTTCCGTTGGCTTGTTACGCTTCTCATGTTTTTCTTTAACTTTCCGGCAGCAATCGACCTTGGATTCAAGAAGCACTCTCCAGAATTTCGCGCGCTTTCAGTTTACGTTCAACCTGGTGCTCCACCAAATCCAATAAGTATTCTGTCAGCAAATGCAGCACCGGCTTGGTGAAGTCACTGGAGCTAAGCTGGTCGAGACTTTCGCTCAACATTGTTTTTACGGCGAGCCTGGCACCTTCCGGAAGAACCCGCATTCCGGGCACGCGGCACCTTCCGCACAAAATGCCCGGACCCGAAGCGCTCGCATAGGCAGCCGGCGCCAGACTCTGCCCGCAGCGGGCACAACTTTCGAACGAGCCGAGCCACCCTCCCAGGCGGACCGTCCATAGCGCGAAATACGCCAGCGGCAATTCTATCTGCCGGTCGCGCTTGATGCTCTGCGCCGAAAGCAAAAGCAGTCGAAAATATGCATCCGCAGGCTCGCGTTCCGGCAGAACAGCCTCGGCAATTTCAGCAAAAAGCGCCAGCGCGACTCCCGCCGAATAATCGCGAAACACGGTGACAAACGATTCGATCAGTTCGCACTGAGTGATGCGCACAAGTTCGCGCGTTTCACGCTCAAAGAACCAAATGCGCACGTAAGACATGCGTTCGAGCGTCGAACCGAATTTGCTCTTGGTCTTACGCGCTCCGGCAGCCACGCCGCGCATGCGCCCCATTGTCCGGCTGAGAAAGCTCACCAGGCGATCGGCTTCACCGAGCGGATAACCCTGCAAAATAATGGCTTCCGATTCGCGAGGTGGCATTCGGCTTGTCGGCGGGCCGACTTTTCTGTGCGCATCAACATTCGAACCGCACGCAGCAAGCAAGAACTATTATCACAGCCGTGCACCGCGCGCAATCAGCCAGCCCGTAAATCTTTTTCGCTTTGTCGCGGTTCCCCTTCCCAATCGCCCACGGCTCCACTAAAGTACGAGCTTATGCCGCATCGTCAAATCCGAGCTCGAATGGTTGACGTCGCTGGTGTAGGAATTAACGCGACAGATACTATAATTGAGCTTCCGCACTTCCCAAAATTTAATTCAAAACTTGAAATTTCTTCGGCGGCCGTTTACCCGGGCGGCCAAGTCGCAACCGCCCTGATTGCCTGCAGGCACTGGGGATTGTCAGCACGCTATGTCGGCTCAATCGGAGATGATTCTGCCGGCGCACTCCAGCAGCGAGAGTTCCGTAACGCTGCCATCGAAGCTCATCACATTCGCCTCAAGAATTGCTCGAGCCAGCTTTCGTTCATCCTTGTCGATCAAAAATCAGGCGAACGCACCATCCTTTGGAAGCGTGATCCCCGACTGACTTTGCGGCCTGATCATCTGCAGCAAAGTTGGATAACGAAATCAAGGGTCCTGCTCGTCGACGGCCATGACGTCGCTGCCGCGGCTCACGCGGCGCGATTGGCGCACTCTGCGCAAATTCCTGTCGTCGCCGATATCGACAATGTTTATCCTGGAGTTGAAGGGTTACTTGAAAGCACAGATTATCTCTTCGCATCGCGGGAATTTCCCGCGCGCATAATGAAGAGCTCCGGCCTCCTGACGACTCTGCTGCGAATTTCAAACCGCTTCGGCTGCAGAGTCGTAGGTGCTACCTTAGGTCGCCTCGGAGCGCTTGCCTGGGATGGCGCACGTTTTCATTATTGCCGAGGCTACTGCGTCGATACTGTGGACACCACTGGCGCTGGCGACGTCTTCCACGCCGGCATTGTGTATGGAATTCTGCAGCGATGGCCACTTAAAGCGATACTTGAATTTAGTTGCGCGGCGTCGGCTTTGAACTGTACTGCTCTCGGCGCACGCGGAGGAATTAAATCATTGCGTGAGATTCGTAATTTTATGCGCAAAGCCAAACGCTCTGAGTCGGCATTTTCGGCAAACCAACTCGCGCGGAGCGCCGGCACTTAAAGAAAAACTCGATGATCCCTCTAAAAAATCTGCGACCTCGCGTTCACTTCCCAACCGTCACGTTGGGGCTGATCATCTCTAACTTTGCCGTGTTCTTCTATCAAATTGCTTTGCCTTCGCAAGTCCAGCAGGCATTCATCATGACCTATTCGCTCATTCCGGCGCGCGCGCAAATGGCACTGGCTGGTTCGCATTTCACTTTAGCTCAGGGATTCGTGCCGTTTTTTACCATGATGTTCCTTCACGCTGGCTGGCTGCACATCATTGGCAATATGTGGTTTCTGTGGCTTTTTGGCCCGAATTTAGAGGATCGCCTGGGCCACCTTCCTTATCTCGGCTTTTATATTCTGTGCGGACTCGGCGCTGCAGTGGCGCAGACCCTCTTCAGTTTAGGTTCTACAATTCCGTCGCTCGGCGCGAGCGGAGCAATTGCTGGCGTGCTAGGCGCGTACATTGTTTTCTTTCCGTCGTCGAAAATCCTCACGCTCGTGACACTATTTTTCTGGTGGTTTTTCGCGCGCTTGCCCGCAGTCCTTTTCATCGGACTGTGGTTCCTTGTGCAATTTCTGAGTGGCATTGGCTCGCTTGGCAAAGCAGCGGAAGGCGGTGTTGCCTGGTGGGCGCACGTCGGAGGATTCCTGCTCGGAATCCTGCTGGTCTCCGGGATGCGCCGAAAGCCGGATCGCGAATACGAGTATTACGCCTGAGCCCCAGCCCCGGCCAGGCCTCGCTTGGAAATACGCTCGGCAAGCCAGTCTCCAAGCTCGCGCGTGCCCATTTTCCCGCCAAGATCCGGGGTAGTCTTCTCTTCGCGAACCGCGGCTCGCACCGCGTCCTGCACCGCAGCCGCTTCAGGTTCGAGCCCTAGATATTCAAGCATCATTGCCCCAGCAAGAGCGGAGCCCAGCGGATTCGCAATATTTTTACCGGCAATATTCGGCGCAGAACCATGCACAGGTTCAAAAAGCGAAACTCGCCCAGGATGGATGTTTCCTGATGGCGCCAGCCCCAGCCCTCCCGACAATTGCGCGCCCAAATCACTGGCAATATCGCCGAACAGATTACACGTGACGATCACCTGAAACTGCGAAGGATCGCGCACCATTTCCATCATCAGCGTATCCACATAGAGGTGCCGCGTTTCGAGTTCAGCGTACTCCTTCTGCACGTCCTTCCACACCCGTTGCCACAATCCATGCCCGTAAGTCATGGCATTCGATTTGTCGCTCATACAGACGCGCTTCAGGCCCTTGCGCCGCGCGTAATCGAGCGCGTAGCGGATAATCCGCTCGACCCCTTTTCGCGTATTGACGTCTTCTTGCACCGCAATCTCGTCCGCCGTTCCCTGCTTGAAGTTCCCTCCGATTCCGGCGTACGCTCCCTCCGTGTTTTCACGAAACACAATGAAGTTGATGTCCCGCTCCGTGCGATCTCGCAGTGGCGTCAATCGTTTATCGAAAAGAATGCACGGCCGCGCATTCACGTACAAGTCGAGTTTGAAGCGCAGGCCCAGAAGAATATCCGCAGCGTGCTGGTTGGAAGGAATTCGCGGGTCGCCGACAGCCCCGAACAAAATAGCGTCGAAATCACGCTGAAGCATTTCAGGAGCTCCCGCTGGCAGTGTGGTGCCATCCTTCAGAAAACGGTCCGCGCCCCAATCGAAATAACTAAACGAGATTTCCTGGCCGCCCGCAGCGCACGCCGCCTCAAGCGCCTTCACGCCTTCCGGCGCTACTTCTTGTCCAATTCCGTCGCCGGGAATCACGGCAATCCGCTTCGCTTTCGCCATTACTCACCTTAGAGTGTTACTTTAAATCGCAAATCTAACAGCGTCGCGCTTTCAAACAGCGCGGAGTTTAGCATAAAGTCTTGCGAGCTATGCTCCTGCTGTTTCAACCGGCACTTCCTCGCTGCCCGGCCCAAACTCCGTCAAGTACACGCCTGCGAGAATCAGCCCTCCTCCAATCAGCACCGCGCCGGTTAGTTTGTCTCCCAGCATAATCACTCCCAGAATGGTCGCCAGGGGCGTCTCGATATATGTGAAAGCGGCGAGCCTCGATGCCGACACGTGTGCCAGCGCCCAAAAGAAAACCAAATACGCCGCGATGGAAGAAACGAGCACCGCATACGCCAGCCCAAGCCATCCAGTCGCGCCTACGGCACCCCAGTTCAACCGGAATGCCTCCCGCATCGCCAGCGGCAACAAAAAGAGCGCGCCTGCCAAATTGCAGTAGGTATTCATAGAAATGGTGTCGTAGCGCCGCGCGACTTTTTTTGCCGACACGGCGTATATGGCGAACCCGATCGTTCCTCCGAGAGTGATTAAGTCGCCCAGCCACGTGCCGTGCTGCGGCTGCGTCTTATCGCCGCTTATGAGAACCACAATCCCTGCAACGCAAATCGCCATGCCGGCAACTTTCGCCAGGGTCACAGATTCCAGCCGATGCGCGCGAGCCAGCATCAAAATCAATATCGGCGCGCTCGCCACGATCAAGGCGGAATGCGATGCGGTAGTGAAGTTCAGCCCCAGAATAAACAGCCCACGATTCACCGCCACTCCCCAAAATCCGAGCGCTGCAAACATCCAGAAGTCCTTTCGTTCAAAGCGTGCGCGCGCCGGCATAGCGAAGTAAATCGGCAGCATAAAAATTCCCGAGAGAACGATACGAAAAGAAGTCAACGCATAGGGGTTCAGGTGCTCCAGGGTGATCTTGACAATGATGAAGTTAAAGGACCACGCGAGCACCATCAACAAAATCAATGTGTAGAGCAATACGGGATGACGCGGCCGTTCCACCAGTTAGGCAAGCACCTCTTTGCGAACTGTGAGCTTTTCGATTCGTTGAAGCTTTGGTTCATATCCAATGCCAGCGCTCGTTGGGACTTTAATCGTTCCTTTAGGTGTTACTTCAACCTCGGGCTCGACAATGTCTTCCGCCCAATATCGTTTGCTCGCCGTCACATCGCCCGGCAGCGTAAAATTCTCGAGCGTCGAAAGAGCAATATTGTGCGCGCGGCCGATTCCGGACTCGAGCATTCCCCCGCACCACATAGGCACGCCATTTTTCTTGCACAAATCATGGATTTGCCGCACGACCGCATGTCCTCCTACACGCCCCATTTTCATGTTGATGATGCGGCAGGCGCCCATCTCAATGGCGGCCACGGCGTGATGGTACTCGTGGATGCATTCATCCAAGCAAATCGGTGTCTCGAGTTGTTTTTGCAGCTTCACGTGGCTGTAAATATCATCCCAGCCCAACGGCTGCTCAATCATCATCAGCGCGAAGGGGTCGAGCTGTTTCAAAACCGCCATATCTTCCAGCGTGTATGCCGAGTTGGCATCGGCCATCAGCCGAATCTGCGGCCAGCGTTTTCGCACCGCCTCGACGAGCTTCACATCTCGGCCGGGCTTAATTTTGATCTTGATGCGCTGATAACCCGCTGCGAGTTCTTTTTCTACATTGGTGAGCAATTGCTCAGCGGTCGGCTGAATTCCAATGGATACGCCGCACGGGATTTCCTGCCGCGTGCCGCCAAGCAGCTTCCACAGAGGCATATTCTTCTGCTTCGCTTCCGCGTCCCAAATCGCCGATTCCAGGCCGGCTTTGGCCATATTGTGACCGCGGGTGTGCGCCAGCATATCCGACACTTCGCTAGCTGCGCCAAATCCCTTCGCGCGCACCTCCGGCCACAGGAATTCACGCAAAATTAGCCACGCGGTCTCAACCGTTTCCGGTGAATAGTATGGCGCCTCGCCCGCCACGCACTCACCCCATCCGCTCACGCCATCTGCCTTCACTTCCACCAGCAAAATTCGCCGCTCCGTCGTTGCGCCGAAACTCGTTTCAAAGCGCATCACCAATGGCATGTGAATTTCCCGCAGTGTCACACTTTCAATACGCATTCCTTCCCTCATTTCTTGAGCTGCTGAGTGGCAATTTGTGAAGCGACGCGCTGGCCCTCTTCGAATACATAGCTTGCTTCTTTTGGCCCAATCTCCAATCCAGTAACCACAAAGCCTTTGTTCAAGTGTTCCAGGAACTGCTTGCGCATTTCCGCTTGCACGCGCTCCCCTGCGGCGGGATCCCGTTGCTTACTGCTGCTGATATCTTGCGGAATCGAAATGCGCACCGCTTCGGCGCTGGTTTTTGGCGTCTCGCCACGCAGAATCGCATTTACCCGAGGCGAATCAAGATACCACTCAGCAACCAGCCTGTCCGTTGGCAATCCTGCATGCAGCGGACTCTCCGTGATGCCGTAGCAGTTCGGAATGTATCGTTTCACCACCGCGCCGAGCCGGTTGATATTAAAATGCGCATTCTTCAATTCCAGCGGATCGAAAGTCCATTCCACCAGGTGAATCCCGCGCGCAAGGCAATCGTTTCGTTGCGCCAGCTTGAGCATCCGGCCAATGCCACGATCGCGAAACTCGGCCAGCACGGCGGTCATGTGAGAATGAATAATAGGCTTGCCTTCATGGAAGCCGGCGAGCCCCAGCGTGAATCCGACCATCTGATCGCCCGCGAATGCGCCTAGAGTTTGCCCGCCAGTTTCGCGCGCGACCACAAAGAGTCCCGAGGGAACCACCAAGTCCTCGCCCCAGGTAATCAGTTGCAAACGCACGCACTCCTCATATTCATCGAGCGTCGAACAATGACGCACGGTGATTGGCTTACGCGCTACGCCCGAACCTTCGACTCGTTCCATAATTCTTCCATCTCCGCGCGAGCAACGTCGGCGAGCCGACTTCCCTGCTCTTGCGCCTTCCGTTCCATCCATTGAAAGCGTCTCTTGAACTTTTCATTCGCGCGCTTCAGCGCACGCTCCGGATCAATGCTCGCAAAACGCGCGAGGTTCACAATCGCGAAAAATAAATCGCCAACTTCGCTTTCCACTTCACCTTGATTTTTCGCTGGCGCGGTTTGCGCTTTGACTAGCTCTGCACGAATCTCCTCTATCTCTTCAACGATTTTCTCAAGTATCCCTTCCGCATTTTCCCAGTCGAAACCCACGTTCGAAGCGCGCCGGCTCAACTGATAGCCTTCAAGTAACGCTGGGAGTCCGCGCGGCACGCCGTTCAGCACCGAATCTAATTGCTCTTTCTTCTCTGGTTCACCCGCTCGTTCCTCGGCCTTGATCTGTTCCCAATTCTTGAGCACTTGCGCGGAACTTCGCGCCTTCACTTTACCGAAAACGTGAGGGTGGCGGCGCACCATTTTCGAATGCACGGCACGAATCACGTCTGAAATATCAAACTCGCCAGCTTCTTTGGCCAATTCTGCGTGAAACACGACCTGCAACAGCAAATCTCCAAGCTCCCCGGCGAATTTCTGAGTGTCATTCGAATCCAGAGCGTCCAGGACTTCGTAAGCTTCCTCCACCAGAAATGGGCGCAGAGTTTGGTGTGTCTGTTCGCGATCCCAGGGACAGCCATTTGGCGAGCGCAGGCGCTTTTGCAGAGCCACCAGTTCCTCAAACAGCTTTCCTGCGTCGCCAGCCCTGCGCGATCGGCGCCGGTTTCGTCGCGCTTTTAGTCTCCGCTGATTCAATTTCTTTGCAGGCGACCGCATGAATAGGTGCTCTCCAGGCAATCGGACACTCTAAGGCAGGCGGTAATTGCTTACAAGGTGAAATTCCCCCAGACGGTGACGCCCGGCAAGCCATAATGGTAAACTATCACTTGCCATTCCGCGCTAGCCCTGAAAATTACTAAGGAGCCTTTGGTGGCCGAACCAAAAAACGAAGAGTCCTTTCGCGTCGTAGACCGGCGCCTATTCACCTCCGAAGGCGAACTGCGTCCGGAGATTGCTGAGCAGCAGACGCGAGAGCAGTCGAAACCGCAGCCGGTCTCGCCTCCGCAAGCAAGCAAATCTGAAAAGCCCGCAGCGCCCGCGCCAGGTTCGCAGCAAACGGCAGCGCATGAAAATCCGCCCATAAAACCCGACAAGAATTTTCAGTTGCTGATAGATCTGCTCGCGCGAAATGCCGCAGCGCTTCTGGGCGGCATCCCCGATCCTGCTACTGGCCAGGCGTATCTTGATCTTGAAGGCGCGCGAGAAATGATTGACATGCTCGACGTGCTGCGCGAAAAAACGCGCGGCAATCTCGCAGCGGAAGAAGAATCGCTGCTTTCCGAAGTCCTCGGCAGCCTCAAACTCTCCTACATGGAAATTTCCAAGGCCGCCGCAAAAAAAATGCGCGAAGGGGCTAAAGGCGCGCGCTAGCGGCATGCCTGCAGAAGCCAGCAAGAACTACTCTCGATTCAACCAACTCAAAGTCACCGTTCTGGGGTCGGGCACGTCTATGGGCGTCCCGACGATTGCCTGTCGGTGCGAAGTCTGCCGCTCGCAGGATCCTCACGACAAGCGCACGCGTCCGTCGGTTCTGTTCGCTTATAACGACCGCAACGTTGTGGTGGACACCACTCCCGATTTCCGCCAGCAAGCGCTGCGCGAAAATCTTGAGCATCTCGACGCGATTCTTTACACGCACGCCCATGCCGACCACATTTTGGGCCTCGACGACATACGCCCTTTCAACGCCCGGCAAAAATCCGCCATCTCCATTTTTGCCGCGGCGGACACGCTCGCGATTCTCCGCCGCACTTTTGCTTATATTTTTGAGCCGCAGTCTGCGGAAAGCTCAATTCCACAGGTTGAACTCCATTCGCTCGATGGGCCGTTTGATCTTTTCGGCGCGCATATCGTTCCAGTTCCCGCGCAGCACGGTCCGCTAACCGTCCACGGCTTCAGAATTGGGAGTTTCGCTTACCTCACCGATTTCAGTTCGGTACCGCCTGCCTCAAAGAATTTGCTGCGCGGCCTCGACCACCTGATTCTCGACGCGCTTCGCTATACTCCTCATCCGATGCATTCGACCGTCGATCAATCGTTAGCTCTTATTCGTGAGCTGACGCCGAAGCACGCCTGGTTCACGCACATTTGCCACGATCTGGGCCACCAAGCCACCAATGCCAAGCTCCCCGCTGATGTCCAGCTCGCCTATGATGGCCTTCAATTCGAGGTCGGTCTGTAATGAGCTTCATCGTCGTTCATTCCGCGGAAGAATGGGCCGCCCGCCTTGGACGCGATTCGCGCACGGTGATGACGATCGGCAATTTTGACGGTGTGCACCGCGGTCACAGAAAAATTCTCGAGCGCGTGGTCGAACGCGCCTGTCGCGACCATTGTATTTCCGCGGCGCTCACTTTTTCTCCGCATCCACTCCGCGTCCTCCGGCCCGAAGCCGCGCCGCCGCTCATTGAAACACTTTCGCAGCGTCTAACGCGCATGAAAGGGCTTGGCCTGGACGCAGTATTTGTGATGACCTTCGAGCCGGCGCTCGCAGCGATGCCGCCAGAGAAATTTATCGAAAGTATCCTCGTCAATGCCCTGCACACAAAAGTTGTTCTCGTCGGAGAAAACTTTCGCTTCGGCCATCGTCAGGCCGGCAACGTTCAAACTCTTAGGCAGCTGGGCCGTGAGTTCGACTTTGAGGTTGAATGCGCTCCGCCGGTCATCGTACGCGGCGCTATCGTCTCCAGCTCGGCAATCCGTGCGGCCGTTACCGCCGGTAACATGTCGCCAGCGGCGAGGCTTCTTGGAAGGCCATTCTCTCTTGCAGGCGAGGTTCGCACCGGCACCGGCACCGGCCGCCGTTTCGTGTTTCCCACGCTCAATCTCGCCACAGAACAGGAACTGCTTCCCGCGCGCGGCGTTTACGCCACCGAAGCAATCGTGCGCGGGCGCTGTTATCGTGCGGCCACGAATATTGGTGTTCGTCCCACGTTTGACGGCACAGGGTTATCCATCGAAAGCCATCTCTTTGATTTTTCTGAGGAGGTTACCGCAGGCCCTTTGGAAGTGCGCTTCTGGCATCGCTTACGAAGCGAGCAAAAATTCTCAGGGCCGGAAGCCCTCCGCGGCCAAATTCAGCGCGACCTCGCAGCCACGCGCTCATTCTTCGCTCGCCTCGCCGCCGCCCGCCGAATCACACAACCGCAGCGCTAGCATCTGATTCAGCGCAGAACAATGGAAAAACACACAATTAACTCCGGCAGTTCTTGCAGTATCCGCCCACTTCGGTGCGCGCCAGCGTGATGCTCATTTCGCAATCCTGCTCGATTTGCCGCTTGAGCTGCTCGTACAGCTCGCTCTCGAATTCGCGCACTTTTCCGCATCGCAGGCAGGCGATGTGAATGTGGTCGCGCGGACCGTGGCTTTCATAATAATGCCGGTGCCCGCGCAGATGAAGCAGGTCGAGCTCATCGATCAGCCCATGATGCTTCAGCAGATCCAGCGTTCGATAAACGGTGACGCGCGTAATTCGCGGATCGATCTTCTGCGCGCGAACCAGAATCTCGCCCGCATCCATGTGCCGCGCAGCCCTATCCATCACTTGCAGCACAACTCTGCGCTGGCGCGTGAGCCGGATCGAGCGCGCCGCCAGTTGTTTTTGAAGTTGCCCCGGTTTCTCGTGAACGTTGATGCGTTCGCCCGTGGAAACCCGGCGTGCTGCGGTGGAAGCCATGTCAGCGGTTTAATACTCGGAGGACCACGTCGTTGTAAGTCACAAACGCCAGCAGCGCCAGCAAAAAAACCAGCCCCACGGCTACGAATCGCTCTTTCATCTTAACGCTCAGATCGCGTCGCAGCGCGCCTTCCAGCGCAAAAATCACCACGTGCCCGCCATCCATAATCGGAATCGGAAGCAGATTCACTATGCCCAGGTTCAGGCTGAGAAACGCCATGAAGCTGATGAAATCGGCCATTCCATTCTTCGCGGCTTCCGTCGATATCTTCACAATCCCCACAGGCCCGGCAAGCTCCTTAAACGAAACGCGCCCTGAAAAGAGTCCCGTGAAAACCTTGCCGATTTCTTTAACCATCGAGGAGTTGTACATCCACGATTGCTTCGCTGCTTCTCCCAGCGGAAGCGACCGGCGCACCATATCCTTAGGCGCAAAAAGCGCCCCAATCACCCAGCGTTTGGAAGTCTGATCAGGATTAGCGTAGGTCGGTGTGATGAGCAAGTCCAGATCTTTGCCTTGCCGCTGGACGGTCAGCGAAACCGGGCGGCCCTCCGACGAACGAATCATGTGAGGGATCAACGCGGGATTCGGGTGGTTTACTCCGTCTGCCGACAAAATCTCGTCTCCGACCTGCAGCCCTGCCTTGGCCGCCGGAAATCCTGGTTGGACAGAATCAACCACGACGGGCCCGGCTTTGGGATAACCTAGCACACTTGTAAAATCTGACACGTCTTTGGGCACATCTTCGTGAATGGGAAGAATCGCGCCGTCGCGCTCCACCGTTAACGTTAGCGGCATGCCCGGAACAATGCCTGCATCGGACGACACATCACCCCAGGTCGAGACCTTCGTTCCGTTAACAGAGATAATTTTATCCCCTGGCTTCAACCCCGCTTGCGCCGCCAGCGAATCGGGAATCACGCCAGCTACTTGAGCGGGCTCCTGCATGTAGCGTGCTACCGGCATGCCTACCATGTAAAGTCCCCACATCAATGCGAGCGCCAGCACGCCGTTCATCGCTGGTCCTGCCAGCACAATCAGCACGCGCTGCCATCGCGGCCGCGCTAAAAACTCATCCGGAGAGCCCGTGCGTTCTTCTGATGGGTTGTCACCCGCCATCTTGACGTAGCCGCCCAGAGGAAACACGCTGATGCGGTAGTCGGTGTTGCCGCGCTTCCACCCAAAAATGCGGTTCCCAAATCCAATCGAGAAAACATCCACGCGCACATGGCATAGCCGCGCCACAATAAAGTGGCCCCACTCATGGGCCAGGATCATGATTCCCAGTCCAATTGCCGCTGCAACGATTCCCACCCAGCTATGCGTCATCGCTTAATTCTTCCTCTTCTCAATTTCCTCACGCGCGATTCGACGCGCTTCTCTGTCAGCGTTCAGCACATCGTCCATTCCATGAAGCGCAATTGCCGGCATTCGCTCCAATACCCTGCCAATCACTTCGGCAATTCCCGTAAAAGCCAGCCGACCCTCCAAAAATGCTGCGACACTTTCCTCATCCGCCGCATTCAGCGCGCATGGCGCTGCGCCGCCCGCTTCCATCGCCTGCTTCGCCAATTTTAAGCACGGGAACTTCTTCAGCGGCACCGGCTCGAAATCGAGTTTCTTCAGGCTGCTCCAATCCAGCGCAAATCCATTGGATGCCACCCGCTCCGGATAGGTTAACGCATATTGGATGGGCATGCGCATGTCAGTTGGCCCGAGCTGTGCCAAAATCGAACCATCCACGAATTCCACCATCGAGTGAATCGTCGATTGCGGGTGAATCACTACGTCTATCTGCTCTGGGCGCATGGCAAAAAGCCATCGCGCCTCTATAACCTCAAATCCCTTATTCATCAGGGTCGCTGAATCGGTGGTGATCCTCTTCCCCATCTTCCAATTGGGATGCGCCAGCGCTTGCTCGGGAGTCACATCTTTTAGCTTTGAAGCTGGCGTTTTCCGGAATGGCCCGCCCGAGGCCGTCAGAATCAGTTTCTTCACTTCTCTCGGCTCGCCCGCGCGCAAACATTGATGGATGGCGTTGTGCTCGCTGTCCACAGGCAGCACGGCCCTTTTCTGCCGCTCCGCCTCGGCCATCACCAATTCGCCCGCAGCCACCAGGACTTCCTTATTCGCCAGCGCCAGATTTTTGCTCTGCTGAACGGCTTTGTAGGTCGCGGGCAATCCAACAACTCCGACCGCCGCTGATAGAACCATCTCGGCGTCTGGGTGCGTAGCTACGCGCTCCATGCCTTCGCTCCCGCACAGGATCTCCGGCATCTGCATCAATTTCGCGACTGAAAGTCGCTCCCGAAGCTCCTTGGCCCCTTCGCACGTCGCTACAGAAACCACCTTGGGTCGGTACTTAATCGCTTGCTCTGCCGCTAGCTCAATATTGCTGCCCGCGGCTATCGCCACCACCTCGAATCTGCCCGGCAGCGAATCCACGACCTTCAGGCATTGACGCCCGATCGAGCCGGTTGAACCGAGAATGGAGAGGCGCTTCACGATTTTCGAGGAGTCACAGGCGGCCCTGCAGCAGCCATCCTGCGGCCAGCCAAACAACAGGAGCAGCGAAGATCAAACTGTCAATGCGGTCCAACATTCCTCCGTGTCCGGGAAGCAGCGCGCCGGAGTCTTTCACGGCCGCGCCGCGCTTATATCCTGATTCTACCAGATCGCCGACTTGCCCCGCGATATTCGCGAACACCGCCGTCAGCAGCCACGCCATGGTGTTGCTGCCCTGCCACTGCGCAAAGCAGTATCCCACGATGAGCGACCCCACAACGTTTCCAATCGCTCCTTCCCACGTCTTACCCGGCGAAAGCGCCGGCGCCATTTTTATCCGGCCAATCGACTTCCCCACAAAATATGCGACCGTGTCTCCGGCCCACACAATCGCCAGCGCGAATAGCACCAGCACCGGCCCTTCCGGTATCCTTCCATCCATTCTCGCCAGATAACTGAATGGCAATGCAATAAAGATCAGCGCTGCGGAACTTGCCGCTATTGCCGGCAGCACCTGTGCAATCGGAATCTGGCTCGCTATGGCAATAAGCGCTGCTCCAAAAAAGAAGCCCAGAAAAACCGCTTCGATTGACGCCCAATGCCATGGCAAGCCGCTAATGATGACCGTATTTCCGCTCAGCCGGTTCACCTCCGTCCCTCCGGCGAGCCACTGCACCGCAAATAAAGCCGCGGCACAAATCATCGTCCATATTCGCAACGACCGCAGCCCCATCCCCGCCGCCAGCTTAAAAAACTCCATCATCGCCAGCAACGCAACCGCCGCGGCAATGATCGCAACCAGCCACGACGGCCCCACGTAAACGACAACCACGACAATGGGTATCAGGATGACTGCGGTTATGATTCGCTTCGCCAATTTATGATCCGCCAATTGGAATTTACCGGAATTTCGCTGAGAGGTCCAAAACGTGCAGCGTGATTCATCATGCGCCATTCCCCGATGCGCGCCCTGATGCTAGCCCGCCGTAGCGCCGTTCGCGCTGCTGAAAGTTCAGCAACGCTTCCAGCAGCCTCTCTCGCGAAAAGTCTGGCCACAACGCGTCGGTAATATAAAGTTCCGCATACGCAATCTGCCACAACAAAAAATTGCTCACACGCATCTCGCCGCTTGTCCGAATCAGCAAATCAGGGTCCGGCAGCCCCGCCGTGTACAAATTATCGGAGATAGCCTCCTCGTCGGCACGAAACGCAGAAAGTGCGTTCAAGCGCACGCGGTCCAGAATCGCATTAAAAGCATCCACTAATTCCGCGCGGCCTCCGTAATTCAAGGCCACAATCAATTTCATGCCGGTATTCTGCGCGGTCAGCCGCATCGCTTTTTCGATGTCTTTTCGCACTGCTTCCGGCAATTGCGCGGAGCGCCCAATCACCAGCAGGCGAATATTGTTCTTGTGTATCGAAGGCAGCTCTTTCTTCAGATATTCGCGCAGCAGGCGCATCAGAAAATCAACTTCCCCTTGCGGCCGCCGCCAGTTTTCCAGGGAAAAAGCGTAAAGCGTCAGCGCGCGTATCTTCAGCCTCGCGCATGTTTCGATCACCTGCCGCGCCACTTTAACGCCTGCGCGGTGTCCGGCGATTCTCGGCAAATGACGCCGCTGCGCCCAGCGCCCATTGCCGTCCATGATGATAGCGATATGCGCCGGCAGGCGCTTCAAATCAAGTTGCTCGAGAAGCGTGGACTCCCTGCTGCTCGCAGCTTTTATCAGCTCAATCGCTTTCATGAAGTCAGTCGAGGAGCTTCCGCAAAAACGCTAACACACAGTTAAATGCTCGGCAACCGCGACACAGCAAGCTGTCCGCTCAAGCCCCATAAAGAGGCGCTTCAACTGCCTAGCCCTGAACCAGTGGGCGTAAAAATCGTGACGTATGCCAGCGCTATTGTTATCACAATCAGCGCCACGCTAATCACCCACGCCACAATGTTGAATGTTTTCCCGTTCACGTGAGTGCCCATCAAGTCCCTGCGGTTCACCAGCAACAGAATGAGGACCATGACGATCGGTAGCCATATTCCATTCGCTACCTGCGAGAGCACCAAAATCTTCAGCAGTGGAGCTTTGGGAATCAAAATCACGCCGCCGCCTAAAACGATCAGCCCCGTGTACAATCCATAAAAAATCTTCGCGTCGGCAAACTTGTGGTCAATGCCAGCCTCGAATCCCAGCCCTTCGCAAATCACGTGTGCGGTGGAGAGCGGCAGCACCGAAGCCGAGAACAGAGACGCATTCAGCAATCCAAAAGCGAACAGTACGCCCGCCCATTTTCCCGCCAGCGGCACCAGCGCCTTGGCCGCGTCCGCCGCATCCGAAATGTTGGTGTGACCCGACGCATGCAAGGTCGCCGCCGTGCACACGATGATAAAGAACACGATGACCATGCAGCTGATACTTCCCACCAGCACGTCCATTCGCGCATGTTTGTACTGCCGCGGACCAACTTTCTTCTCAACGTACCCGGCTTGCAGATAAAAAAACTGCCACGGCGCCACGCTGGTGCCGATGAGTGCGGTGAGCACCAGCAAATACGCCGTGTTCATGTGAATCTCAGGAATGAATGTCTGCTTCGCCGCAAGCGCCCAGTCCGGCTTCGCCAAAAACGCCGACGCGACGTAAGACACATAGAAGACGCACGCCACAAGAAAAACCTTTTCCACCTGCCGATAGGTCCCGCGAATCACCAGCACCCAAACGGCAATCGCCGCAAGCGGGACCGAAATATACTTGCTTATGCCGAAAATCTGCATCGAAGCAGCCACGCCCGCAAACTCCGCCACTGTGTTCGAAAAATCCACCGCTAGGCCGGCCAGCATCACAAAAAAGGTCGAGCGAAATCCAAACTCCTCGCGAATCAGGTCTGAAAGCCCCTTACCCGTCACTACGCCCATGCGCGCGCACATTTCCTCGCTGACGTAGAGAGCAATTGTTAGCGGAATCATCGTCCACAGCAGTGCATAGCCGAGCTGTGCTCCGCTCAGCGAATACGTCGTGATTCCGCCCGCGTCGTTGTCGACGTTCGACGTGATCAGCCCCGGGCCCACCACTGCCAAGAACAACGCCACGCGCCTGCGCCAATGGCGTCCCTGCCGCCGCGCCTGCTCTCCCCGCGCGCGCCACGCCTCCAATTTTCCGCTGATCGCTGTCCAGCTCATCTCATTTCAGCTTTGCATGCATACGGCTCACGATGTCGTCAACCGTGATGCTGCCGACCGGATGCCTTTCTTCGTCCACCACTGTCAAACTGCGCAAATTGTACTTGTCGAAAAGCTCAAAAATCTCGCGCTCCTCTACCTGCGGTTCCACGGAGATAAATGGCTCAGCCACTAGTGCCGACATGCGCTGCTCCGGCGCAGCCAGCAACAGCTTCGCGGGCGATACCGTTCCCGCAAATAGGGCGTCGCGATTGATCAGCACGACCGCGTCCAGCTGGTCGAGCGCCATCTCGTGAAAGCGGATAAAATCCACCACCTCCGATTTCGTGGCCTCTTCTCCTACCTCAACCATTTCCGTATTCATCATTCCGCCAGCCGTGTGTCCCTCGAACTGCAATAGCTCCCTCATCTCAGCCGCTTCGCGCTTGGGCATCTCGCTCAACACTTCCCGCGAAGTTTCTGCTGGCAATTCCCCCAGAACGTCCGCAGCCTCGTCCGGCGGCATCTCCTCGAGGATCTCCGCTGCCCTCTCTGGGGCCATCGTCTCCACCACCTGCGTCCTCAATCGTTTATCGAGCTCGCCAATCACGTCTGCGGCGGTCTCCTCGTCCAGCGATTCAATAATCGAACTCCGCTCATCGGGAGAAAGCTCTTCCATAATGTCCGCCAAATCCGCGGGATGCATGTTCGCAAGTTTGTTGCTCGTCAGCCGCAGCTTTACCCTTCGCAAAGGGTCCGGTTCAATCAGGTTCACAAACTCCCACGGGATCAAACGCGTGGGAAGTTTCCCCTGAATTCGCCGGATTAACGCCGGCGAAGCCACTCCTTGCAGCAGCCTGCCGACCGCGCCAGTCAGTCCGACATCCACTTTGCTGATCCGGAGCTCCACATTCCCGTTGGTCTTGTTCTCCGCCATCTCCAGATCGTTCACGCGAACCACTTTCCGTCCGTGGGTGTCGATGATCTGCTGGTCAAGGAGGTCTTTGCGAACGCCCAGCCGCGCGTCATTCTTGGAATAAGGCTCGAGTTCCTTTTCCCCCACCGTCAAGCGCACAGTTCCAGGCGCCACAAATCCGATCTGGTCATAACGCGCGAGCAGCGGCTGATACTTCCCCCTTGCGAGCAGCATTCGGCTGACGCGGTTCCCCTGCTCTCCGGGCTCCAGGTAAAATTCCTTCACCCGGCCAACAAAGTTCCCTTGCGCGTCATAAGCTTCTGAACCCAGTAATTCCGTCGCGTGCAGCATGACTAACCTCCACCTCAGCTACGTTCGTAGTGCTTGTCTAAACACAAAAAAAAGCCCGTGGCCGGACACATTGCCGACCACGGGCGCACCCACTCCCGCTTTCACTCCTGGTCGGCTACGGCCTCCTTGGCGTCAAGCTTCGCTCCCGGCAGGCCGTTCACGGCACTGAGCACCGCAATCCCCGCCTGAGCCCTCATTCCTGGCCCAGACAGGCATCGCCCCCCTGGCTCCGAATTGGACGAACGCCCCAAATCTGTTCGCTCCATATCAGTTCCTTTGTTAAGAGCACTCACAAATTTTGTCAAGCAAAGAGTTCACAAATCAACGAGATTTTTGCTTTTTGAACGTCATGGTGCCGAATTTTTGGCCTCTTCGCGGATGTTCGGCCGCATAGAGCTCCAAATACGAGGCGGTGATGTACTCATCCGGCGAATACCCCAGCGCTTTCGCGGCCCGGTCTATCTGTCGTCCAGGTCCCTCGAGTTCCAAAAACGCGCCGATCGGCGTCTCATCCAGATCAAAACTGAGCCCCGGGTAGCGTTCGGCGCCGTACTTCGTCCGGTACTTCTCATACCGGAACCATGCCCGCATGCCAATCCGCCGAAGCACAGCCTCGAATCGCCGCACGTCCTTGACTCGATATTCAATCTCTTCTCGCTCTTTGTATTTCGCTTTCGCCGCCTTCCGCCCCTCCAATAGCTCCTTGAACGTCAATATGCCACCGCGTAGCATGCCCGCCCGCCTGCGTTTCTGTCGCCGCTCGCCGCCAAGCCCTAGCTTCTGCTCGCGTCGCAGCCTCAGGATCGCTTCGCGCTTGCGAAATGCCCGATCCTCCGTATCAAACAGCGTATTTTCCTCGAACGCTCGCCCAATCCTTTGTGCGCCCATCGCATTCAGGCGCGCCAAAAGACTCTCCACATCCTGAACTCTTAGCTTCACCTCGATCTCTCGATTTTTCTTTTCGCTTCCCATAGCGCAAGTATATCCACTTCGCCGCCCAAAGCCGCCACGCCACCTTTCGCGAATTTCACTTCCCCCTGTTGCCAAAGCCGTCGCCACCCGCGATAATCGTTCCCGTTTCCCAACCCAAATGGCCGCCGAATGACTGAACCAACCACGCCGCTGATGCAGCAATACCATTCCATCAAGCGCCAGCATCCCTACGCGCTGCTTCTTTTCCGTCTCGGCGACTTTTACGAGCTTTTCTACGAAGACGCGGTCGTCGCCTCCCGCCAACTGCAAATCACGCTCACCTCGCGCAATCGCGAAAAGGGCCAGGCCGTGCCCATGTGCGGCGTTCCGTATCACGCCGCGGAACACTACATCGCGCGGCTGATTCGCGCCGGCCACAAGGTCGCCATTTGCGAACAAATGGAGGATCCTTCGCACACGAAAAAGCTCGTTCGCCGCGAAGTCATCCGCGTTCTCACGCCGGGCACTGCTACCGATTCTCCCATCCTCGAAATGCGCGAGAATAATTTTCTCGCTGCCGTTGCCCGTAATGGCGGCAGCAAACCCATCGGCCTCGCGTTCGTTGACTTTTCCACCGGCGAATTTCGCGCCACTGAATTTTCCGGCTCTGGAGCCGAAGCTCGGCTCGCCGACGAACTCGCCATTCTTCGCCCGCGCGAGATTCTCCTTCCCCAGGCCGAATCTTCGCTCTTCCCGCAGCCTTCCGCGCCTTCTTTGAACATTCCCGGCGCTACGGAAACGCGCCTCGACGAATGGGTCTTCGAGCCCGCGCAATCCGAGCGCATTCTTACTCAGCACTTTCGTGTCGCCACCCTCGACGGCTTTGGACTTGCCGGCCATTCGCAAGCCATCGCCGCCGCCGGCGGACTGCTCCATTACCTCCGCGAAACTTCCGCCATCGGCGCATCCGATTCCGGCAATGGCACCGCCGCGATGCAGATTCGCCCAGCGGGACGCGGTCTCGAACACCTCGACCGCATCGCCTACTACGAGCAGCAGGACGCGCTGGTCCTCGACAACGTCACTGTGCGCAATCTCGAGCTTCTTCAGCCCGCCCTCGGCGATGAAGCCTCCGCCACGCTCCTGTCTTCGCTCGACCGTACCGCGACCGGCATGGGCGCGCGTCTTTTGCGCTCTTGGATTCTGCGGCCTTCGATCGCTCGCGATGAGATCGAAGCCCGCCTCGATGCTGTCGCCGAGCTGAAGTCCGCCACTGTCCTTAGGGACGAAATCCGCCGCGCCCTCGACCAGATCTTCGACCTCGAACGCCTGACCAGCCGTGTCACGCTCGGCAACGCCACGCCGCGCGACCTGCTCGCCTTGCGCCGCTCTCTTGCTGCAATTCCTCCTCTGCGCGGTTTTCTGACAAAATTTCAAAGCGCGCGCCTCTCCGCCCTGCATTCTCAGCTCGACGAACTCGCCGATGTTCGCGACCTCATCTCTCGCGCCATTGCCGACGACCCTCCCGCGCAACCCACTGAGCCCGGCATCATTCGCAGCGGCTGGGACGCTGAACTGGACGAGCTTCGCAGCCTCAGCAAATCTTCCAAGCAAACCATCGCCGCCATGGAAGAGAGCGAACGCAAGCGCACCGGCATCGCCTCGCTCAAAATCCGTTTCAACAGCGTCTTCGGCTATTACATCGAAATTTCCAAAGCCAATCAGCACCTCGCGCCGCCCGATTACGATCGCAAGCAAACTCTCGTCAATGCCGAGCGCTTCACTTCACCAGAATTAAAAGATTATGAGCGCAAAGTTCTCGACGCTGACCAGCGCATCCTCGAAATCGAACGCCGCCTCTTCCGCGAAATTCGCGAATCCATCGCCGCGCAGGCCTCGCGCCTTCGCCAAACTTCCTCGGCCATCGCGCAGCTTGACGTGCTCATTAATTTCGCTGCGCTCGCTGCCGACCGCAATTACTCGCGCCCATCTTTCACCGAATTCGAGCCCGGCCATTCATCCGCCACAGCTGGTCGCGGCGAACTTTTCATCGCTGGCGGCCGCCATCCCGTAATTCAAAATCTTCTCGAACAGCAGGGCGAGCGCTTTGTCCCCAATGATCTTTTCCTTGATGACGCCAATCAATCCATCCTGCTCATCACTGGCCCGAACATGGGCGGCAAATCCACTTATCTCCGCCAGGCCGCGCTCATCGTCATCATGGCGCAAATCGGCAGCTTTGTTCCCGCGAACGAAGCCCGCTTGCCGCTCGTCGACCGCATCTTCACCCGCATCGGTGCCTCCGACAATCTCGCCCGCGGCCGCTCCACTTTCCTCGTCGAGATGAGCGAAGTCGCCGCCATCCTCAACACGGCCACTGCCGCCAGCCTCGTTCTTCTTGACGAAGTCGGCCGCGGCACCGCGACCTTCGACGGCCTTTCCATCGCTTGGGCGGTCATCGAACACCTTCACGAAAACGCGCGCCCGCGCACTCTTTTCGCCACGCATTATCACGAACTCACCGAGCTCGAACGCCTGCTCTCCGGCGTGAAAAACGTCCACGTCTCCGTCCGCGAAGCAGGCAGCGAAATAGTATTCCTTCGCCGCATCGAATCCGGCGCCGCCGACAAAAGCTACGGCATCGAAGTCGCGCGGCTCGCTGGCCTGCCCGCGCCGGTAATCGCTCGCGCTCGCGAAATTCTCGCCGAGCACGAAAAAAGCGAGCATCAGCTCACCGAGGAACTTTCCCCCGGCGCCGCCGCGCCCGCTCAGCCCGTGATGTTCACGCCGGTTAATCAGGAAGTTCTCGATGCACTCCGCGCCGCCGATCTCGACAATCTGAAGCCTCTCGAAGCGCTCAATCTGCTCGCCGCGCTCAAAAAGCAAATCTCGTGACCCAGCGCTCGCGCAGTATTCTCGTTCTCGGACTCATGTCCGGCACTTCCGCCGACGGCATTGACGTCTCTCTTGTCCGCATCACCGAGCTGCAACAGCGCGCCGCGCGCACCTTTCCCGAAACGCGTCTCCTCAATTTCGCCGCGTTTCCCTTTCCACCCGCCGTTCGCGAAACCGTCCTTCGCCTCGCCAACGGAGCATCCACTTCCACCCGCGAAATCAGCCAGCTCAATTTTCGTCTCGGCGAACTTTTCGCCGACGCCGCCCTGCGCGCCTGCAAAAAATTCCGCATCTTGCCGCGCCGCATTTCGCTCATCGGCTCGCACGGCCAAACCGTCTATCATCAAGGCGCGCACACTCCATTTCTCGGCGCGTCAACTTCCTCCACCCTGCAAATCGCCGAGCCCGCCATCATTGCTGAACGCACCGGCATCACCACCATTGCCGATTTTCGTCCCGCCGACATAGCCGCAGGCGGCCAGGGCGCGCCGCTCGTCCCTTTCGTGGACTATCTGCTCTATCGCGACGCTCGCGCTAAAGACAAAGTTGGGCGCATCGCCCTCAACATCGGCGGCATCGCCAATCTCACCATCATCCCGGCCAATGCGCACCCGCGCGACGTCATCGCCTTCGACACTGGCCCCGGCAACATGATCATCGACGCTCTCGCCGCGCATTTCACTCACAATCGCCTCCCCTTCGATCGCAATTCGCAACTCGCCCGCCGCGGTCATCTGCTCCCCGAATTTCTGAATCAGCTTCTCGCCCATCCATTCTTCCGCAAATCTCCGCCGAAAACCGCTGGCCGCGAAGAATTCGGCACCGAATACACAGCACGCCTCATCGCCCTCGCCAAGCGCCATCGCATCGCTCCCGCCGACTTACTTCACACGGCAACCGCATTTACCGCCGCCTCCATCGCCCAAGCCATCCAGGATTTCGTTTTTCCGCACGCCCGCGTCGCTGAACTCATTCTCGCCGGGGGCGGCGCCCGCAATCCTCTGCTGGTCGCCTACCTCGCCGCGTTTTTGCCCTCGCTGAAAAACATCCCCGCCGGCGCTTTTGGCATTCCAGCCGACGCCAAAGAAGCCTTCGCCTTCGCCGTCCTCGCCTACGAAGCCTTTCAGCAGCACGCCAACAACCTGCCCAGCGCCACTGGCGCGCGCCATCCCGCCGTCCTCGGAAAAATTTGCCATGCCCGCCCGCGCTAGATTGGAGGATTGTCATTCCGAATCCCGGTCGCATTTTGACCGGGTGAGGAACCTGCTATTTCATCTGGTTTTCCCCGCCGCCGTCGCAATCCTCGTTTGGTCTCCCCCTTTCCTCATCTCCGGCTGCGCCCATCGCGCAACCAACAATTCCTCCACTGTCAATTTCCTTCTCGAATCCATGCCCACTAATCTCGACCCGCGCATCGGCACCGACGCCTTTTCCGAGCACATCGACTTTCTGCTTTTCGACGGCCTTCTCCAGCGCGATGATCACCTCGACCTCGCGCCCGACCTCGCGGAAAAATGGGAAATGCCGGACCCACAAACCTACGTCTTCCATCTTCGCCACAATGTTCATTTCTCGAACGGCCAGCTCCTCACTTCCGCCGACGTAAAATTCACCTTCGATCCCATCCGCACCGGCGCCATCAAGACCGCTAAGCGCGGCGCTTATGCCCTCGTTGATTCCATCACCACTCCTGATCCATGGACGGTCATTTTCCATCTCAGCGCGCCCTACGCTTCTTTCCCGTTGAATCTCACGCGCCAGGCCGTCGGCATCGTCCCGAAAAATTCGCCACCCGACTTCGCGCGGCATCTCATTGGCACCGGTCCGTTTCGCGTCGTCAGCATCATCCCCGACGACCAAATTCTCGTCGAACGCAACCCATCCTATTTCGCCGGTGCGCCTACGCTCGCTCGCGTTCGCTTCCGCATCGTCCCGGACGCGCTCACCCGCGCACTCGAACTCCGCAAGGGCTCCGGCGACCTCGAATCCAATTCCCTCCCGCCTGACACCGTTGCAGGCCTCGCGCGCGACCCAAGTCTCGAAGTCACGCGCGCTCCGGGCACTGCGCTCGCCTACATTTGCTTCAATTTCGACGATCCGATTCTCAAGCATCGCCGCGTCCGCCAGGCCCTCGCTTACGCCACGGACCGCTCCGTCCTAATTAAGTATCTCCTTCACGGACAGGCCCGCCCCGCCGCCAGCCTTTTGCCGCCGAATCACTGGGCCTACGACCCCAACGTCCAGCAATACAACTTCGACCCCGCACGCGCCAATTCCCTTCTCGACGCCGCCGGATTCCCGCTCGGCCCCGATGGCATTCGCTTCCATCTGGAACTAAAAACTTCCACCGACGAATCCACGCGTGTCCTCGCCGCCGCCCTGCAAGACCAATGGCATCGCGTCGGCGTGCAGCTCGATTTGCGCTCTCTCGAATTCGCCACGTTCTACGCCGACATCACCCGCGGCAGCTTTCAGCTCTACACTCTGCGCTGGCTCGGCGCGAATCTCGACCCGGATATTTTCGATTATGTTTTCAACAGCAAGAAAATGCCGCCGGCAGGCGCGAATCGCGGCCACTACCGCAATCCGCAATTGGATGCTTTACTCGAAGAGTCCCGCGTCACCGCGGATGAAGCCAAACGGAAGAAAATTCTTGCGCAGATTCAGGAAATCATCGCCACAGACGAGCCGTACATCAACCTCTGGTATTACGACAACATTTGCGTCCATCGCCGCCGCATCTCCAACATCCAACTCTCCCCCGGCGGCGACTTCGACTTCCTCCAGCACGCCACCCTACGTCGTCCATGAATCGAAGCTTGGGACCGAATCATTCGGTGCCGGTTTTCTTTGACGGTTCCCAAGATTTGAGGGCAGAGTACAAGCTCTCCAGCTTTTCTGCTGATTTCGCCTTACAAGAAAATCTCTCGCTCGTCGTGAACTGAAGAAAGTAACCACCAACACTCGGAATGAAGTGGCCCGACCAACCGTAGGCCATGATTTGGATGAGGAATGCCTGCAATTCAACGAACTCATCATGCCTAAATAGCTGTGCCGGCGCGATATCTAGGCTGCGCAAATCACCGTGCGCTCGGCGCATATCTTCGATGATTCGCCACCCCGGCCTGACCAATTCAGACACCCCAACTTCCCATTGGTAGAACCAAACCAGCCCTCCTTCAAACAAGGATGGGTCGGAGAGCATCAGAATGTCGTGGGCTAAGGCTGCCATCCGCCGGTGTTCGGGCGGAACTTTAACCACGAAGCTCGGCTCGTCTTCGTTTTCGTAGTACGGCATATCTTCATCGGTAAGTTTCAAGTGCGTGGCGGGTTGTTTGCACCACCACCGAGCCTCTTCGCTGGTCATCGATTGCATTAGCGCCCTACTCGACACAAAAACAGATCGTCTGAAGCCCTACCCATCAATAATTTTGCGAATCTCCGCCTCCGGCACCGCGCCTTCGCGAATAATCGACCAATCCTCCCCGTGCAGCGCCACAATCGTCGAAGATAGCGTCGCGCCCGTTTCGCCGCCATCCAAAATCAACGGCAGCCGCTCGCCCAATTGTTTCACCAACTGCTGCGCGTTGCTGCACGCCGGAAAGCCCGACAAATTCGCGCTCGTGCCGGTCACCGGCCCGCCAAAACACTCAATCAACTCGCACGCCACGCGCGCCTTCGGCCAGCGCAGCGCCACCCGCCCGCTGTTCCCTGTCACTTTCAGCGGCAGCCGGTGCGTTGCCTCCACCACAATCGTCAGCGCGCCTGGCCAGAATTTCTGCGCCAGATCGAAAAAATTGTCCGGCAAATCCCGCGACAGCACCACCGCCTGCTCGACAGAATTCACCAGAATCGGCAGCGCTTTTGTTTCTGCGCGCCCCTTCACCTGGAACACCCGCTCAATCGCCGCCAAGTTGTACGGGTCCGCGCTCAGCCCGTAAAAAGTGTCCGTGGGAATGCCCACCACGCGCCCGCGCTGTATCAGGCTCGCGGCGTAGTGGATGGCGTGCGATTCAGGCGCTTCGATTGAGACTTTCAGGACTTCTGCTGGCAATTGGCTCGCTCGCGCGGCCCACGCTCAAGCCGCAATGCCCCGCAAACTACCACACGCCTTGCACTTCGCGCAAGCATTGCCTCTCGAAGTTTCCGAACTTCGATGACTCCGCAATTCAGCGCAAAGTTAGGTTAGACTCAGATTCCATGCAGCAGCCAACTCGGCTGGATGAGGTCACCATATTCGGTGGGAAGCTGTCCTTCCTGATCCCTCATGACTGGGAAGAGAAGGAAGAAGGCAATGAGGGGCTTACTTGTATTGCCAGCCCGCCGCTGAGTCCGGGTGGTTTCGCGTATCTCTGAACACTGCGAAGGCCGCTCAAACTCCTGCAGAAGAGCTGCGGAAGCTTGTCAGGAGAACGAATGCAACTCACGATGAGCAAAACGGGAACTGGGTCTGGACCCGTGAGCGGGACTCGGAAGAAGGCGGTGTAAAGATTCATCTCTATTACTGGTTTGTTGCAAATATCGTTGAGCCTGACTTGCTGCGTGAAGCAATTTTCTCGTACACAGTGCTGTCTGACCGCATAAATGATGCAGAAACAAAGAAAATGCTGCACTTAATAGGACAAATCGTTAGGCGCGCCAAATTCCATCCCGAGGTTGCCTTCTAGTACTTGCTTTTACATCGAAAATCGAAAAAAATACTCGTCATATGCTCCCAGAACAGAAATGCCCCAAATGCGGCCGCCGCATGATTCTCTATCGCTGCTCTCACAACAATTGCCCCACCGAGCGCCGCATCTGCGTCGTCTGCGAATGCGGAGGCATTCGCCCCGCCATCCCTTTTACGCAAACCAGCTTCTACCCGGAATGCCACTCGAGCGGCATGCTCCTCGCCGACGAAAACCGCAGCTACAGCTAGAATCGTGCCGACCTAGACAATCTCGGCTTTCTGCCTCAAAATCCTCATGTGGAAACGCCTGATATTGGTGCGATTCTGTATGGATCCGAACCTGTAATCAAGTGGTTCGGAGGCTGGCCAAATTTCCACGATGCGGAAATCATCCATTTAAAGCTGGCGCGTAGCGGCGAGTCGGTACTTCGTATTTATCCGTACTATCCGGAGAAACCGGCGCCGGTTGATTTTATTCTCAATGCAGTTACAGATTTGGAATTAGCCGACTTCAGCTCGCAAAACGTAATCTTCTCCCTACAGATTGAAACGGTCACCGACCAAACCAAACAAAATGCCGTCCGATTAACGCTAGTCCCCTGCTATGGATTGTCTGGTTGGCTTGATGGCAGACGCGTCCGAGTAGAACTTGTGCCCGGCCAGTCCTCAGACGGAGTTAGTCTGTGGTAGCTGCACCGGCTCGCCTGCGCAGCACACCAAACCCGGTCGTCATCACTTCGCGCGAAAATCACTGGCTGAAAACGTTTCGCGCCGCGCTCCACTCCTCGCGCCCCGAAGACAATCGCATCGCCCTCGAAGGCGTGCATCTCGTCACCGAAGCCATCCGCTCCGGCCTGCGCATCGAAGCTATCCTCTCGAGCGTTTCCGGTGAACGCCACCTCGCCGCACTGCAAGCCAAACTCGACCGCCCCACGCTGATTCTGCGCACCACTGACAAACTTTTTGACTCCATCGCCGCCACCGAAACGCCGCAAGGCATCGCCGCCCTTGCTCACGCGCCCGAGTACAAACTCGAAAACCTTCTTCGTGCCGACGATTCCCTCGTCATCGTCCTCGTCGCCGCGCAAAATCCCGGCAACGTCGGAGCAATTCTCCGTTCCGCAGAAGCCTTTGGCGCCACCGGAGTCATCGCCACGCGCGGCACCGCCCATCCTTATTCGCCGAAAGCCCTGCGCGCCTCCTCAGGCTCTTCGCTGCGCCTGCCAATTCTTGCCGAACTCGCGCCCTCCATCGCCCTCGCACAACTTCGCGTTTCCGGCCTGAAACTTTTCGCTGCTTCCCCTTCGCAAAATCCCGCCGCGCGCCGCCCCGACGAACTCGATCTTCGCGCGCCCTTCGCGCTGCTCATCGGCAATGAAGGCGCCGGCCTCCCGCCAGAAATCGAACGCAGCGCCGACGCCCGCATTCGCATCCAACTTGCCGAGCCGGTGGATTCTTTGAACGCCGCGGTCGCTGCGTCGCTCATCCTTTACGAAGCCGCGCGCCAGCGCCGCGCCGCAGATGCATAAATCGCGCAAACACTTATGAGCCTCTTTCGCGCCATCGAGCCGCCAGAAGACGAGCCGCAAGGCTCCCGCCCGCTCGCCGACCGCATGCGTCCGCGCACTCTCGACGAAGTCCTCGGCCAGGAAAATCTCCTCGCGCCGGGAAAACCTCTGCGCATTCAAATCGAGCACGACGAAATCGTCTCCATGCTCCTCTGGGGCCCGCCCGGGTGCGGAAAAACAACTCTCGCGCGTCTCATCGCCAAAACCACGCGCTCCGAATTCGTTCCTTTCAGCGCGGTGATGTCCGGCATCAAGGAAATCAAGCAGGTCATGGCCGCCGCCGAAGGCGCGCGCCGCTATGGCCGCCGCACCGTCGTTTTTGTTGACGAAATTCATCGCTTCAACAAAGCGCAACAGGACGCCTTCCTTCCCTACGTCGAGGCCGGCACCATTCTGCTCATCGGCGCCACCACCGAAAATCCCTCCTTCGAAGTCATCGCGCCGCTTCTCTCGCGCATGAAGGTTTACGTTCTTCAAGCGCTCTCCAGTGAACAAATTCTCTCGCTTCTTCATCGCGCGCTGGCGGACAAAAAGTACGGTCTCGGCAATGAAGACATCGAAATTCCCGCCGAGGTCCTCGAGCGCATTGCGCAAATCGCCAACGGCGACGCGCGCGCCGCTTACAACACGCTCGAAGCCGTCATCCTCGGCTCCGAAGCCGCCGCCAATGGCCGCCGCATCGTCACGCGCGAGCGCCTCGACGACGTTTTGCAGCACAAATTCCTGCTGTACGACAAAGCCGGCGAAGAGCATTTCAACCTCATCTCCGCGCTGCACAAATCCGTGCGCAATTCCGATCCCGACGCCGCTCTTTACTGGCTCGCGCGCATGCTCGAATCCGGCGAAGATCCTCTTTACCTCGCGCGCCGCATGGTGCGCATGGCCAGTGAAGACATCGGCCTCGCCGATCCCAGCGCTCTGCAAATCACTCTCGCGGCCATGAACGCATTCGACTTTCTCGGCGTTCCCGAAGGCCATCTCGCCCTCGCCCAAGCCGCCGTCTATCTTTCGCTCGCGCCTAAATCCAACGCCGTTTACACCGCCTTCGGCTCCGTTCACAACGATCTGCAAAGCACCATCGCCGAGCCTGTCCCGCTGCACCTTCGCAATGCCGTCACCGGCCTGATGGGTCACCTCGGCTATGGCAAGGGCTATCAGTACGCGCACAATGCCGAGGAAAAAGTCACGGATATGGAGTGCCTGCCAGAAAGCATACGCGGCCGCGTCTATTACCATCCAACGGATCAGGGGCTCGAAGCGCGCATTCGCCAGCGCCTCGAAGACATTCGCCGCATCAAATCAAAGCGTGTCGAGCGGGATAAAAATGATTCCTCTCAGCACGCAACAAATGAGGTAAACAAACTGAAGGACGCCAAACGATGACCCATCGCCCCGCCCTGGCACAATTCAAATCAAAGGTCCTGCGCTTCGCATTTCTGGCCGTCATAATCTTCGCCTTTGCTTTATCTGCGCAAGTTCTTCGCGCACAAGAAAAGCCTCTCGCCACCATTCAGCTCGATTGCCGCGCTTCCGCCATCTCTTCGCAGGGCCTCACCGCATGCGCCGCTTTTCACCAACTGAATTTTCATAAGTACACCATCGAGCGCGACAACATCTGGACCGTCAACATGAAAGGCAAGCGCCGCGAAATCGTTGACGGCGTGAAGCTCGTCCAAGTCAATACTCCTTTCAGCTTTCACATCGACAGCCTCGCTTTTTCCCCCGACGGCCGCCTGCTCACCGTGCAGATGACGACGCGTCAAGTCACCGACGCCAACGGCGCCATGCAGGAAAACAAAATGGTCGACTTGATGGACATTAACGGCAAGGAGATTCCCGTCGCTGGCACAAAAACCAGCGTCATCCTCGACGCCAAGCAAGCCACCTGGCTCGCCGACGATCAAACCGTCGCTTATCTCTTACCCTCCGAGGATTCCAACCTGCTCTATCAGGTCGGGCTCACTCATCCCAAGCAGGGCAAGGGCGGCGCAATTTTCAAGGGACATCTTTTCACCGCAGTAGCTTGGGACGCTGCACGCAGCAGCGCCGTCGCCATCGAGCGCGACAACAATTTTGATGAGCCCATCAAGCTCGTGCGCCTCGATCTGCTTCATCAAACCGACACCCTGCTCACCACCGTGCCGGCTTATCTCGGCGGTCTCGCACTCTCACCGTCCGGAAATAAGGTCGCTTATTACACTGACGGCGACAGCATCGAAGTACGTTCGCTCGACAATCCGCAAAAAGCCATAACCGTGCACGCTGCCTACGGCACTCTGGCTTGGGGCAACGACGAAAATCGCATCCTGCTGAAACGCGGCCCTACGACGCAGATTAGCGACTTGGTTTGGCTCTCGATTCCCAGCGGCAATCTGACTCCCATCCTGCACGACTTGTTTTTTCGCGGCTTCGCTCTTTCGCCCGAAGCGCACGCCATCGTCGTCACCGAACCCGGCTCCAACCACCTTTCCGTCTTCCCGCTGGAATAAATCAGGGCCGTAGCCGCGGGTTTTGTGCTGTCACCATTTCGACGATGGCTGCTTACCCTCATTTCATCGTGCTCTGGACAGCGCCTCCCGGGTGGCGTAGTGTGTGTTCTGCGTGCGGTGATTCCCGTCGGCCGCGCAGCTAGGAGGTGTCCGTGATTCTCAAGCAGTTCTATCTCGGCTGCTTGGCGCACGCCTCTTATTTGATTGCGGACGAACAGACCCACGTCGCCGCCGTTGTCGATCCCCAGCGTGACGTCGACCGCTATCTGGCATTTGCCGCAGAGCATAACTTGCAAATCAAGCATGTCTTCCTGACGCATCTCCACGCTGATTTTGTCGCCGGCCATCTCGAATTGCGGGATCGCGCCGGCGCGACCATCTACCTCGGGGCTTCCGCGAAGGCCGCTTACCATTTCATACCGCTGCACGACGGCACCATCGTGGAATTTGGCCGCGTCCGCCTCAAGGCCCTCGAGACTCCCGGACATACACCTGAGTCCGTCTCGCTCCTCGTTTACGATCTCGCCTCCAGCGACGCACGTCCCTGCGCCGTGCTCACGGGCGACACTCTTTTCATCGGTGATGTCGGACGCCCGGACTTGCGCGTCGCGCTCGGCTGGTCCGCCACAGATTTAGGCGGCCTTCTGTACGAATCCTTGCACAACAAGCTTCTGCCGCTTCCGGATGCAACTCTCGTTTATCCGGCTCACGGTGCGGGCTCCCTCTGCGGCAAGGCCATCAGCAACGAAACTGTTTCGACCATGGGCCAGCAGCGCCTTGTGAACTATGCCCTGCAACCCATGAGCAAGGAATCCTTCGTCCAGATTGTCACCGCCGACCAGCCCGAGGCTCCGCCATATTTCACCTTCGATGCTGTGCTGAACAGCCAGGAGCGGCCCACTCTGGAGCAAGCTTTAGCGCGAGAGCTAAACCCACTGCCACTGGAACAGCTCCTCGAACTCCGTGCGCGCGGCGCTCAAATCCTCGACACGCGTGAGCCCACCGAATTCGCCGCATCCCATCTCGCCGGCAGCATTAATATCGGCCTCTCCGGCCAGTACGCCACATGGGCCGGCACAGTATTGAGCCGCGAGCTTCCCATCGTAGTCATCGCCGACCCCGGACGCGAGAGCGAATCCGCTGTGCGCCTGGGACGCATCGGATTCGACCATGTGGCCGGCTATTTGAATCAGGGGATGCGCAGCCTCGAAGGGCGCCCCGATTTGTGCGTCTCAACCGAGCGAATCAGCGCGCCGCTCGCCGCCGAGCGGCTGGCGCTGAGCGAACCTCCCGTGGCCATCGATGTCCGCACGATTCGCGAGCGCCAGCAGAAAAGCATCGAGGGCAGCGTCAGCATCCCGCTCAATCGCCTGCTCGACAATCTGCATGAGGTTCCGACTGGCCGCAGCCTGCTCGTATTTTGCGCCGGAGGGTACCGCTCTTCCATCGCTGCGAGCCTGTTGCAGCGGCACGGATTCGACCGCGTCAGCGAAATCGCCGGCGGCATCGCTGCGTGGGAGGCCTCTCAGTTGCCCGTCAGCGCGTCCGCTACCGCATCCTAGATCGCGGTTTGCTTAAACTATCCGAACGAAGCCAGCACCTCAGCCTCTTCCTCTGAACTTACTTGCTGCGACCTAATTCCCCGCTGAAAACCGGCGGAAGAAGCTGGTTGGCTCCCACGCAGGACGCGCCGAGGCGTCCGCCACGCGCCCCGTAAGCATGTAAATCAAATGGCAGAATTTCCCCGCAGCGTCGTGGTCCACTTTTTGATTTGTGTCGTCAGAAGGCCGGTGATAGCGCGTGTGCACCCAATTATTGAAAGCCTTTTCCTGCGGCGAGCCTTTCGCGTATCCGAATTTGAACGCCAGGGCCGGAATCCCTACTTGCACGAAGCTGTACTGGTCGCTGCGAATGAATCGATTCGCCGAAGGCTGCTCGTCCTCGATCACTTTCACGCCATCTTCCTGCCCCACCGCGCGAATGTCGTCCCCCAGCGTGGATTCGTCCAGCCCCTGCACCTGCAAATACTCCAACGGAAACAGCGGCAAAAACATATCCATGTTGATGTCCGCGACAATCGCTTTCTGCGGCACAGTGGGATGATTCGCGAAATACCACGAGCCTAATTCCCCTTCTTCCTCGCCGCACAGCGCCAGAAAGATCACCGAGCGCTTTGGCCTGGTCTTCGATGCCTGAAAATCATGCGCGATTTGTATCAGCGCCGCCACTCCCGCCGCATTGTCCATCGCGCCGTTGTAAATATCGTCGCCATTCACCGGCGCGCCGACTCCCAGATGATCCAGGTGCGCGCTCACAATCAGGTATTGATTTTTCATCTGCGGGTCTGCGCCTTCAATCTCTCCGGCCACATTCGGCGCGTCTACATTCTTTTCATCCACTTTTATTTTGGCTTGAATTTTCGCCGCCAGTGGAAATTTCGGCAGCGGCTGGTTCGCTTTAGCCGCCGCGAGAATCTCTGCAATACTGTGGCCCGAGCCAGCGAAGAATTCATCCGCATATTTCGGATTTATGGTCAGCGAAATCTGCATGCCCTGATCTTTTCGCAGCGCCGCGTCGGCCAATTCCAGCGTTGGCCTTTCACGGTTCGCTGCGATGTTGCCCCACGGTATTTCCTGATTCGCTGAATTCAAAATCACCGCCATGCCAATCGCGCCCGCCGCATTCATCGCTTTCCAGCGCTCGCCGATGGATTCTTCATGCGCGCGCAACGGATCTTTGATGCTTGAGGGCCCTCCCGATAAATACACCGCGATCTTCCCACGCAAATCCAGCCCCGCAAAATCATCGTAATGCTCTTCTGGCACGGACATCCCGTATCCAACAAACACCATGCCCGCATCCACCGTGGGCGCCGTGTCTCCCGCCGCCCGCAAAATCACTTCCTGGCCAAATGTCAGCGGCGTAGTGTTATTTCCATTCACCAGACTTATCGTCGAATCCGCTTCGTCAATTGTCCGGCTCTTGAATTTCACCGCTTGAAAAAATCCAATAGTGCCGGCCGGCTTCAGGTCTTGCTTTTTGAATTTCTCCGCTACGTATTCCGCGGCCACTGAATATCCCGCGCTTCCGGTCATGCGTCCCTGCAAATCGTCGCTGGCCAGGAAGCTCACGTCCGTCCACCAGCGGCTTCCTTCCGCGTGGTCGTTCTGTTGCGTTTGGGCCGCTGCTACGATGCCAGCAGCGCAAAGGCACAACGCGGCCACAATGAATCCACGCTGTTTTGTCAGAAGCCGTTGTTGCCAGATGTTCTTCATACTATCGTCAGTGAAAACGTTTAGCGTGCTCTTTCAAAATGCACCGGTCCATCACCACAAATAATCCCGCATCTTGCGCCCGTTGCGCGGCAGCTTCGTGAGTCACGCCTTCCTGCAGCCACACCGCTTTTGCGCCAATGGCAATCGCGCTCTCCACGATGGCCGGCACAAATTCCGGCCGCCGGAAAACATCCACAATATCCACCTTTTCGCGAATGTCTTCCAGCCGCGCCACGGCGTGCTGGCCCAACACTTCCGTTTCATTGGGATTCACCGGGATAATTTTGTATCCCGCGCGCTGCATGTATTCCGAGACGCCATAACTGGGGCGCATTCTGCTGGACGAAAGCCCGACCACCGCGATGGTCCTCGCGCCTTTCAGTAATTCGCCGATAGCGTCCGCGCCTGCCCGCTCAGCCATTTTGTTTTGCGGTTATGCCAGACTTGACTTGCTGCAACGCGGTCAGAAATTTCTGGTTCTCCTCGCGCGTGCCTACGGTCACGCGAATGGCGTGCGGAAATCCCATCCACGCCATCGGCCGGACAATCACGCCGTTTCGCAACAATTCCTCCGCCAGCGCATCTGCGTCGCCGCCAACTTCCACCAAAATAAAATTCGTCACCGAAGGCGCGAACTTCACGCCTATTTCACGCAGGCCGTTTTCAAGCTGCTTCAGTCCCTCGCGATTGGTTTCCAGTGAACGCTGCACGTGCTCATCGTCATCGAGCGCCGCCTGCGCCGCCGCCTGCGCCACACCGGAAGCCGGAAACGGCAAACGAATTTTATCCATCGCTTCGATCAGCTCTACAGGGCCGATGCCGTAGCCCACGCGCAAGCCCGCCAAACCATAAACTTTGGAAAATGTCCGCAGCACCAAAACATTTTTGCCCGCGCGCACCAAATCGAGCGAGCGCGAATAATTTTTCATCTCCACGTAATCGTAGTAAGCCTCGTCGAGCACTACCAGAACGTCTTCCGGCACTTTTTTCAGGAACGCGTCGAACGCGTCCGCGTCAAAAACAGCGCCTGTGGGGTTATTGGGATTCGCGATGTAAATAATTTTCGTATCTTTTTCAATAGCACGCGCAATGCCCTCCAGATCGAAGCCATAATTTTTCAGCGGCACAGCGATGCGCCTCGCACCCATTTTTTCAATCGCGACGTAGTATAGCGGAAAGGATCCTTCCGAAGTTACCGCGCTGTCGCCCGGCGCCAGAAGCACCTGCGCGGCCAAATGAATCACGTCCGTCGAGCCGCTGCCAATGATGATTTTTTCGCGCGGCACGTTTAGGCGAGCGGCGAGAGCCTCGCGCAAATAATAGCTGCCGCCGTCGGGGTAGCGGTGGGCTTCGGCGAGCGCACGCCGGGCCGCTTCCACCGCCAGCGGCGAAGGCCCCAGCGGATTCTCGTTCGACGCGAGCTTCACCGCCACAAGGCCCAGCTCGCGCTCCACCTCTTCGATGGGCTTCCCGGGAATGTACGAATCAATTTCCTCGATGTACTGCGGGATTTGGGGACGCGCAACTTTGCTCATCTGGCCTCACAGGCCGGCGCGGAAAACGCGAGAAGGAAGAGCATTTTTAGCCGCACAAAGTGCGTATTCTTATCGATTAGAAATTGCGATGTAGCTGATTTAATGGGAGTTGGGAGAATTTCGAATAATTTTGCGCGGCGATCCGCCGGCGTTCGCCGGAGGAGCTTGGGGCGGGCATGCGGCGATTTTTGGAGCGCGTGCAAGGGAACAGCGGGCCGATGAAGAAGGCCGGCCGCTACAATACCAGGCAAAAGCGCAGAAGGCGCAATACGAAGGGCCGCTCCGAATGCTGCAAACTGGCAAAAATTATCGATTAGAAATTGTGATGTGACTAATTCTAAGGCGGTTAGAGCATTTTCTAATAATCTGGTGTGGCGATTAGAACTGATCTGAGGGGTGGGGCAGGTTTGGCGCGACAGGCTGAGCATGGGCGCAATGTTCACGCCTATCGTTAGCACAAAACTGCGGTTGGGCGCAATCAAAACACTTTGTCGTATGGCTTCACCTTCGCGACTGCTCCAAGGAAATACTCACTAAAGACGCCTGTGAGAGGAGACGCATAGCGGGAAACCGCGTGACAAGTACCATTTTTCACGCCTTCGATCGCCCAATCAGTCCCGTCCAGGATAATGTGATAAGGGTCCTTGAATTCCACTCGGGCAGGAAGGTTCCAGAAGCCTATGTCCGCAAGGGTTGTGGACAGAGTAGCGCGCTCATCGGGAAGAAGTGCCCTGGTGTTGTCCGATTTTATGTGCCGCCAATGATCACCACCGCTTAGTACGATGACGCGCAGGATTGCAGGACCGTCATGAGCAACATGAACTTTCATGAAAATCTTATCGGCAAATGCGGGAAGCCATATGAAGCGATATGACTCCGTCTGGGCTGGCGCGGTACCCTGGCAAAGGGCCGGTTCGTGGACAAAATTAAGAAATGTCGAATAAGCACTTGCTTGCAGGGTGTCATAGGTGCGAATCGGAAACTCGGCGTACTTTTCTTCCAGCGTCACTTCCACGACGGTCGTTTTGTCTGCGACAACCGTAACCGCGGGTATTTCCTTGGGCGCAAATCCGCGGGCGGAAACACCGATTTTGCGGTCGCCGGTCGTCAGTCGTCGTGCCAGAGCGACTCCGTGCGCATTGGTTATCAGGTCGCCTTCTCGCGCGCCCCCCACGTGAACCGTGGCGTGCGGAATCACGAAACCCTCCCTATCGGTCACTACAATCTTCAAAGTACCCGTATCCTGAGCCCGACAGAAGTTCACCAATACCAACAACGCTCCTAGAGCGATGGCCGCTTGTAACCTCACTGGACTTTTCTCCGATTAGCTTAGAAGCCAACGATCATAACATGTCGACAGATGGGAGGGTCATTCGCTTTTGTGTTTGGCGAGCAAGCGCTCGAAGGCGGCGATTTCTTCGCGGGTGACGTGGCGGTAGCGGCCGGGCGGGAGGGGGCCAAGTTCGATATTGGCGATGGCGACGCGACGCAGCTTGTCCACGTGATGGCCGCTCGAAATGAGCGCCTTGCGAAATTCGTCTTTGCTGGCGCCGCTCGTTTTCACTTCCCACCAGCCCTTCGGAAAACCTTTGGCGCGCGCCATTTTGACGCGCCCGCGGTGCTCGGCTTCGCGCACTTCCGCGGGCGTGAGCGCGCCATCAATTTTGCACAAATAAGTCTGACGCAGCGTGTGCGCGCGCATGATGCGATTGGCGAGTTCGCCGTCGTTGGTGAGCAGCAGCAGGCCCGAGGCGTGATATTCCAAGCGTCCGACGGGGAAAACGCGCCCGGGCAGGCCGCGCAGAAAATCCGCGATGGTTTTGCGATCTTCCGGGTCCCGCAAAGTCGAGACCACACCATCGGGTTTGTGCAGCGCGATGTAAACTTTCGTTTCGCGCTCGCTCGGCCCAACGCGCAACAATTTACCAGATACGCGAATGTGGTCGCGCGCGGCGTCGGCCTTGGTGCCGAGTTCGGTGACGATGCGGCCATTCACCGCCACCTGGCCCGAAGTGATCAGCGCCTCCGCGTGCCGACGCGAAGCCACTCCCGCCCGCGCAATTATTTTTTGAAGGCGTTCTTGCATAGATTCCGCGTGTAAATCTTAACAGATTCTAGCTCGACTCTAGTCCAAAGAGATGGATGACTATGGTATAATGACCATGGACTTATTGGAGATCGTCGTGAAAAAAATAGCCGCTGGCTCTTTCAAAAGCAAATGCCTCGCCATTATGGATGAGGTTCAGGCCAAACATGAGGCGGTGGTTATCACCAAGCGCGGCAAACCGGTGGCGAAGCTGGTTCCGGCCCGAAAGGCCACGGACGAAGTTTACGGCTTCCTCGCGGCCAAGGGCAAGCTTACAGGAGATCTCGTCGCTCCGGCGCTTTCGCGGCGAGAATGGGGCAAACTGGGGTGATTCTGCTGGACACGCACGTGGTTGCATGGCTCGCGTTCGAGCCCGCAAGAATCTCAGCAAAGGCCCGCGCGGCGATTGACGATGCGCGAAAAAGCGGGGACGGCCTGGCCATCTGCGACATAACGCTCTTCGAGCTGGCGGCGCTCGCGCGCAAGGGACGGATTCGGCTTGGTATCAGCATTCAATCATTTCTCGAAGAGATTGAGGCGCGCTTTGTGGTCCTGCCCATGAGCGGCCGAACGTGCGCGCGTGCTGTTGAGCTTCCCGCAGCTTACCCAAGAGATCCCGCAGATCGCGTGATCGGAGCTACGGCGCTGGTTGAGGGCCTCCCGTTGATTACCGCAGACAGGAATATACGCCGCTCGAAGATTGTGCGCACAGTCTGGTAACGTCGCGCAGCTACGCGCCAGCGGCTTTGCCGTGAGAGTCGTCTGGGGCTGATTCGGAATCTGTAGCTTCCCCAGAGGCTTGGGCGGGCGATGAGCCGCCAGTCGCAAAATCGGCGGGCGATGGCTCGCCACCTGTCAAAACCGCGGACGGTTCTTCGAGGGATTCTTGTGGCGATTCTGCTGACGTTTTGTCCGGTTCGATGGGGGCGATGCCGTCGTCGGCGCCGAGGGCGGCCTGCGCGAGCTGCTCGAATTCCTTGAGGCTGGGCAGCTCGTCCAAATCGGCGAGGCCGAAGCGCATCAGAAAATCCTTCGAGGTGCGATACAGGATCGGCCGGCCCACCGCCTCTTTGCGCCCCGCCGTGGTGATGAGACGCCGTTCGAGCAGCGTTTTCACCACGCCGCCACAATTCACGCCGCGCACCTCGTTGATTTCCGGCAGCGTGACGGGCTGCTTGTAGGCGATCACCGAAAGCGTTTCGAGCGCGGGCATGGTGAGGCGCAGCGGCGGACGCAAGCCTTTGATGAACCGGCGCACAATTTCGTGATGCTGCGCCTTGGTGTACATTTTCCAGCCGCCAGCCACTTTGCGAATTTCGATGCCGCGCTCTTCGGCAGCGTAGGACGCGACCAGCTTGTCCAGCGCCGCGCGAATCTCTGCGCGAATGTTTGCGTGTGAATCCGACCGCGAATCAGGACGCAATTCGCCGCGAGTTTCTGGCGCCGCTTCTGCAGCCATTTCGGCGCGCGATTCGCCCGAGTCCGCGCCGGCCTCTTTATGCGAGTCGGCGTCAACTTGCGTAGAAATTTCAGATTGCGCGGCTAGCGCTTCGCGATGCGCGTCCCGCGAATGCGGCCTTTCGCCCGTAATCGCCGCGACAATTTGATCCAGCGTCGCCGGCTCGTCCGCCGCATAAATAATCGCTTCCAGCGCGCTCATCAATTCCTGTTCCGTCATTTTTTACGCTTCCCTTTTCCGGGCCGGATGCTCGAAATAGCTGTCGCCTCGCAGGGCCATCACTGGCATTCCGCTACAAGTATTCTTCGTCGAGCTTGGCGATGGCGCCGTTCTCTTCGAAGGCGGCGTCGAACATTTTGCTTTTGCGCAGCAGCACGTCGCCGAAAATTTTCTCCTGGACCAGCGCGACGGCCTGCAGCCGCACCATTTCGAGGACAGCAAGCAGCGCCACAATCATCGAGCGTCGCGACGGGCACGCCTCGAAAAATTCCGCGAGCGACACCGCCTCATCGCTCGCCGACAAACGCCCGCGCAACTGTGCGATCATTTGCGCCACGGTGACCACTTCATACGTCAGCTCGATGTTGACGACGGCGCGCCGCCGCTCCAGCACTTGCTGAAAAACTTTCACCAGGTCTACGAGCGAGACGACCAATTCGCCTTCCGTTTCTTCGCTCGCGTACAGCGACAAATCCGGATGCGACCACACGTGGGCCTCGACCTGCTGCTTTTCGTAAAGCATCTGCGCCGCGTTCTTGAATTTCTCGTGCTCGAGCAGGCGGTATACCAATTCGTTGCGCGGGTCCTGCTCTTCGGCGGGCGCGAGCGGGTCGGCGGGCAAGAGCATTTTCGATTTGATGTGGATGAGCGTCGCGGCCATGTAAAGAAAATCGGCGGAAATGTCCACGTTCAATTTTTCGAGGTGGTGCAGATAATCGAGATACTGCGCGGTGATTTTCGCGATAGGAATGTTGTGAATGTCGATTTCCTGCTTGCGGACGAGATCGAGCAGAAGGTCCAGCGGCCCTTCGTAGGCCGGCAATTGAATTTTGTAATCGGGCTGCGCGTTCGCCGCCATGCGTGACACTCTCCCACAATTTCAGGATTTCTGATGCAAGAATATATCGGAAATGTGCCAGGGCGCTACCGGGCGTGTTGCGGTGGGGCGAATTTGCTCACGAGCAGCGCAATTGTCAGCCCGATGCAAAAGAGCAGCGCCAGCACGCCGCTGACGCGCGAAGCCAGTGTCATCGCCTTGGGCGCAGGCGGCACTTTCGTCAGCGGCAGCACCGCGAAATTCATAAGGATATAAACCACGCCGCCGTAAATAATTCCCGAGATGGCTGCCTGGCGCGTCAAAAAAATCAGCTTGCGACTCAGCAAATAAAAAATCACCGTCCACGTCATGGCAATCGCGTAATGAATCGCCACGCCCAGCGCCACCGATGCGCCGCCCATGGTGAACGACCTGCCGTCAATCAGCCCGCTGGCGATGTACTGAAAAACCATTTTCGGCGTGACGTGGCGAAAGGCGTTGAAGATGAGATTTTCGCCGATGTCCAACGTGCCCGCGACCAGCCCAATCCACACGACCGTCCAAAAATGGCGCGCGCGACGCGCATTCTCTGGCCTTATCGCGAAGCTGGTCGCCGGTGCGTTTGCCATGCTCTCGTCCGATTGACTCTAGCTCGTCAACTTGACCTGCGCCGCACCGATGATTTTCAGGCTCTTCTTGTCCTGCACGAACGCCACGATGTTTATGTTCTTGCGGTCCCAGTGGGAATTGATCTTCACGCGCGCATCGCCGCTGAATCCCGCATCCTGCACCGCGCCGATTTTGTGCAAATACCGCACCACCGCCGCGTGATACAAAGTGTGTCCCGCATTTTCTCCCGCTTTCACCGCCGAATGCAGGCCGTCCTCAGTAACGGCCAGCCAGACTTCCACTTCGTTTCGGGGAGCGCTGCCGTCCAGCTTACCCACTGTGATTTTAAATTCGCCGTCGCCTTTTGCGTTCAGATTGTCTTCCGTTATCGTGACGCTTGTATCCGGCTCTTTCGCCGCAGCATCGATCGCCGCCTGCGCCTTGTCCACATTCGCGCCCGGGAACTGTGCCTGTCCGTCAATCACCATCTCCGGCGTATACGGAGTCGGACTTTTCGTCTTCCTCACGTACTCATCCTGCCGTGCGGTCGAAGCCGCGGAGGAAAAGGGGTCGTACCAGCCATATTGGTTCCAATAATCCACGTGTTCTTCAAGCACGATAAGGTCCACGCCAGGAATCGGTTGCTTTTCCATTCTCAGCGCCAGCGCTTCGGCCGGCGGGCAATCCGAACAACCCTCGGCGGTGAATAGCTCGACGACGACGGGCTTGGCCGCGGACGCGGTGGCGGAGTTAGGTGCGGGCGTCTGCCCGTAAGATTGGGCGCCAAAAACAAAAAACGCCGCAACAAACAGCGCGGAAAAAAACTTTGGCGTAACTGCTTGAGAATTTCTCATGTTTCACACCCTTTCATGAAGTCCCTTGCGCCCAGTTTACCTCCAAAATGGCTCTGCGCGGGATGCCACAAGAACTAGGAGGAGTTTCGCGCGGAACTTGGTTGCCCTTGGCGATCTTTAGGAAGGCCCGCGCGCTGCTTACTCTTGTTTCTAATTGCCCTTTACTTTATTCCTGCGGAGAGGACCCTGTGTGCGGCCAGGCGTCGCCGCGTCCGCCGCTTCCCTTCTGCCGGGCGCGGCGTCCCAGTTGAAGACCGCTTTGCGTACCCGGGCCATGGTTTGCTCCGCGACTTTTTTTGCGCGCCGCGAGCCGTCTTCGAGAATTTCCCACACCACTTGCGGATTCGCAGCGTACATCGCACGGCGCTCCTGAATCGGCGCAATCCATTGGATGAGCGCGTCGGCCATTTCCGTTTTGCAATCGAGGCAGCCCCACATAGCATTGCGGCAATTAAAATCCACGCGATCGATGCGCTCGCAATCGGCGAGCGATTTTTGTTCAGGGAATAAATTGTGATAGGCGAATACCGGACAAACTTCCGGCCGCCCCGGGTCCGTGCGGCGCACGCGCTGCGGGTCGGTCATCATGTTCTTTGCCTTGACGCGAATTTCCTCCGGTGTGTCGGTCAGCCATATCGCGTTGTTGTAGCTCTTCGCCATGCGGCGCCCGTCCGTCCCCGGAACGCGCGGCGTTTCGGTGAGAATCACCTGTGGCTCAGTCAAGATCTCGCGACAATGGAAAAATCGGGCCTCCGCACCCATCTGCTCTCGAAAGTTCTCATAGCCAATCTCAAGAGCGCGCCTCTTTGCTTCCGTACCGACAACCGAGAAGACACGATACAGCAGCCCGCTTTGGGCAACAGGCAGGTTCAAGGCCCTCTGCACGGAACCCAAGTATACGGAGTTCCCTCGGTCGTATAACGTCTGGTCAACTTCAAAACCATTTATGAAATTCATGCGCCGGACGATTTCGCGCGTCATCTCGATGTGCGGGGCTTGATCTTCGCCGACCGGCACGGCCAACTCCTGGCCCGGCTCGCCGTACATCACAATGTCCGCGCTCTGCAGCAGCGGATAGCCCAAAAATCCATACGTGCCCAAATCCTTGTCGCGCAGATTCTCGATCTGCTCTTTGTAAGTCGGCACGCGCTCCAGCCACGACAGCGGCGTAATCATCGAAAGCAGCAGATGCAGCTCGGCATGCTCCGGCACTGCGGATTGGATGAATAGTGTTACTCGTTTCGGATCGAGGCCGACGGCCAGCCAGTCGGTCGCCACTTCCAGCGTGTTCGTGGCGACCTGCGAACTATCCGCGTAATGCGTGGTCAGCGCGTGCCAGTCCGCCACGAAGTGGAACGATTCGTATTCCGGCGAGCCGTCGGGCAGGCGCGCCTCCTGCATCTTCACCCAATTCGACAGCGCGCCAAAATAATGCCCGATGTGCAGCCGTCCCGTAGGACGCATCCCGCTCAGTACCCTCTTCCGTTTCGTTTTTTTCGCCTGCTGTATCATCTTGACTCTTTCCAGTCAGTCGCTACCGTTCGCTCGGTTCTAGCACGGATTCACCGGATGATTTGACGAAAATACATCTTAACGCGGATGACCCAGAGCGCGAACGTCATTAACCGGGATTCGCAACTGTAGAATCTGCTGAGCGGCGCTGGGCGAGAAAGTCCGCGACAACCCACGCTGATGCGGCGATCGAGAGGGTCTCCAGGCCTTCGGACCAGTTCACAAAACTATGAGGATTGGCAAAGAGCGTCGGCAGCCATACGAGCAGCCCGAAGCCCAGGAGCATCGCCGTGGTCAATTGAGATGCGAGCCGCGCCAAGATCCCCGTGAGCAGAGCGATAGCGGCAAGAGCAAACGCCACAGTGGTTGCGACCGCCCAGAACATTTGTCCAGGTGGAATCCATTTCGGAACAAGAGGCGCCGTTCCAGAAGAGAGATAGAAAAGCTGCGCCAGTGTGAAGGAGACAACGCAAACGCCGAACGAGTAGTACCCGAAGAGCGCCAATCCCGTCTTTCGGGCCGGGGCGATTGAACCGGAACACGCATACAGGATCAGCGCACCTGAGACGTACGAGAATTGCTCGAAGAAGTTGCCAAAGCTGGTATAGACCAGCGGGTGCTTGATAATGAGCGGCACCCCCAGCAAGGCGAAGGCGAAGTAGATTGCGGCCAGCGCGGCGGCACCGGCTCGCGCCGTTCTTCGCCATAGAACGGCTACGCCGCCAAGGATTTCGACCGTTGCCACGATGTAGGTGAGAATCTCGCGGTGCGGAGCGTGTGCCAGCGCTTTGATCTGATGCCAACTGGTGATGTCACGCCAAACGAAGGCGCAGATAGCGGAAGCAATCGCCGCCAGCCCATAGACGTAACGCCCTGGAGAATGTTTCATCGCAGCGCCTTAGCCGGAACTAGCGCGCATAATGCCCGATGTGCAGATGTCCCGCAGACCGCATCCCGCCCAGTACCCTTTTGCATTTTCTTCATCTCGCGTCATCGTGGAATTCTCGTTCGCCCAGAAACAGTGTCATGTAAAAATCTCGTGCTTACCCGCTTGAGCAAAAGTCTTTCCATAAACCACCTGACCGTCCACGATCTCATATGGAAAGAAAACCTCTACTGAGTATCCATCCACGTGTTCAATACAGATCTGAATGGCGTCGCCTTTGCGACTGGAATTCGCCTGACCCAGGGTGACGTCAAAGACTATGGCGGCGGCTCTGCACCCCCTAGTGCATGCCTGTCGCAGAGAATCCCTCAAAATGTAAATCAGGTCTTTGGATTTTGGGTGATCGGTATCGGGATCCTGGGCGCCAACAAGAGTAATTTTCCCATCCGCGTCTATATACCCACCATGCGGATAAAACTCGCCGTATCGCTGAAGCATTTGCTTTGTAAAGGGCAACAACGCATTCATGAGCTTCTCCGATTCCTCCTTTGCGTTCATGGCTTGTCGCCGCCTTTTACCCTGTCATTGCTTCAGCAGCTCCCGGGCAATCACGGTGCGCTGAATTTCGCTCGTTCCTTCATAAATCGTGAGGACGCGCGCGTCGCGATAATATCGCTCGACATCGCTCTCGCGCGAATAACCCTGGCTGCCGTGAATCTGCACCGCCTTGGCGCAAACGCGATTGGCCATTTCGCTGGCGTAGAGTTTCGCGCGCGCCGCCTGCCCTCCTCGCCTCGACGCCGCCACAGACTCGCTCTGATCCCGCATCCACGCTGCGTAATACAGCAGCCCGCGCGCCGCCTCGATTTCCGTTTGCATGTCCGCGAGCATGAATTGAATCGCCTGAAATTCGCTGATCGTTTTGCCAAACGCGCGGCGCTGCTTCGCGTACTTCGCCGCCGCCTCGAACGCCGCCTGCGCCAGCCCCACCGACTGCGCCGCGATGCCCACGCGCCCGCCGTCCAGCGCCTCGAACGCGATTTTCAGCCCCTGCCCTTCCTCGCCGATGCGATTCTCCGCCGGCACGCGCAAATCTTCGAGCGAAAGCTCTGCCGATTTCGACAATCGCAGGCCCATCTTATCTTCGTAACGGGCCACGCGAAAACCCGGAAACGTCGGCTCGACCAGAAAAGCTGTCACGCCTTTGGCGCCCGCGGACGGCTCCGTCTTCGCAAAAATAATATAAATTCCCGTTTGCCCGCCGCTTGACACCCAGCTTTTCGTCCCTTTCAGCACGTAAAAATCGCCGTCGCGCACCGCGCGCGTTTGAATCGCCGCCGCATCGGAGCCGGCCTGCGGCTCCGTGAGGCAAAACGAGCCGAGAATTTCCCCGCGCGCCAGCCTCGGCAGATACTTTTTCTTCTGCGCTTCCGTGCCGCACTTCCACACCGGCACGGCCACCACCGAATTCGTCACGCTCAGCGTCACCGCCGTCGAAGCGCACACTCGCGCCACCTCTTCGAGCATCAGCACGTAGCTCACCGTGTCCATGCCCGCGCCGCCCCATTCTTCCGGGACCAGCATGCCGCAGCAACCCAGTTCGCCGAGCTTGCGCAGTTCCGCCGCGGGGAATTTTTCCTCGCGCTCGTACGCGCGCAGCACCGGCCGCATTTCCGTCTCCATGAACTGCCGCACCGTATCGCGCAAAATTTTCTGGTCCGAATTCAGCGCAAAATCCATGCCCACCCCGCCGCAAAAAGCTCCGGCGATGCTACCACAGCAACGACATGGACACTGATATACAAATAAGTGTATACTTGGGACGGGACGGCCTGTTATAGTGCTGTCGTGAGTACCCCTGAGCTCGCGGCAATCGTGTGGGAGGGAGATTCAAGAGAAGTCTTGCATTCGTTCCCCGAGAGCGTCCGGCAAAACCTCGGGTTCGCATTGTGGCAACTGCAGAAGGGCGAACGGCCCAGCGATTACAGACCGCTGCCTTCGATTGGCATGGGCGTGTTTGAACTGCGCGATCAGGACGCCAGAGCCTAGTACGGGGGTGATTTATCTATCGCGCATGGCAGATATTATTCACGTTCTTCACTGCTTCGAAAAAAAAGGCCGGGAAATGCCCAGGCGAGAATTTGAAACCGCGAAACGTAGACTGCAGGCGGTAAGGTCTCGGCTAGTCAAGGAGAGAAAATCATGAAACGCGCTTCGAACAAACCCAGGCACGTAACGCGCGGCAGCGTGCTCGACGATCTTGCCTTTTCACCGGAGAACGCCGCCGCTCTCAAGTTCAAAGCGGAGCTATATCAGGCAATTTTGAAGTGCGCCCGGCAGTACTCCCAAAAGGAGCTGCAAATCATCCTCGAAGAACCTCAGCCGCGAGTCAGCGAACTGTTGAACGGGAAAATCGCGAACAAGAGCGTGGATAAGCTCCTCCACTACGCCGGCAGGCTAGGCATCGAGACAAAAGCCAGGTTCGCGCAAACTCACAAAGATGTTATCGACAAAGAATTAGGGCTCGCTGGGCGAAACGGCCTGACTTGCTGCGCTAGAATGCCCGAGCTGCCACGCCCAGCAAGCGTGCCCCGTCGAAAATCAACTTCATCTACCTCTTCGCTTCCAGCCTCGATTGCTTTATCGCCGACGCCAATGGCAGCGTGGACTGGCTTACGCCCCACCAAAACGTCGATCGTGGCTTCGTTCCCAACAGCGCGGTCGCGCCTGCCTAAAGAGCCAAGTAAATTGCTTTGCGAACTGGCTGCCGCGCAAGCAATGTTCCTGTAACTCATACATAAGGCGTGCCTTATACTGTTTTCAACAAATCTGCTCTCTATGTGATCCATGCACTTTACTTGCTGGCAGCGCGGATGTATGGTGAGTCCCATCCGAAATCATAAATGGTAAGGAGTAAAATTATGGACGCCGCATCCACGGAATTGCAGCACGGAGCAGTCATCACGCGTGACGCGCATTTAGCCCTTCGCGAGCTCAAATCGTTGGTGGATCTCGCGACGGAGAAGATTCATACCGCCGAGATGGAGACGGTCGATTCGGCGATGGGCCGTGCCCCAGCAGATATTTCCCGGCAAACGCTGCTTACCGCAGCGGAGACGCTGGGTTCGCCGAAATTCGAATCTGCCTTGCGCCGGGCCAAGGCCGCGCTCGAAACTGCCATGGCCTGGCACTCGCCCAAAGAGAAGGCAGCCAACTCGCACTAGCGGGATGCCAAGCTACATCTTGATCAGCTCGCGCAGGTGGCGGGTTTGCGAGCGGCTCACGGGAATTTCGCTGGAGCGCTTGTCGTTCATCTTCAGCATGAACGTCGACTTGAACCACGGCACCACTTCCTTGATGTGATCAATATTCACCAGATACGAGCGGTGCGCGCGCCAGAAACGGTCGGACTCCAGGGACGCTTGCAGCTCTTCGATCGTCCGGTAATTCGAAACGCCCTGCGAATCTTTGGTGAAAATCGTGATCGCGCCGTCCTGAATCGACGCGAACACCATTTCGTCGGCGTCCACCAGAAACATTCGCTGGTTTGCCTTCAACAGCAATTTTACGTTGACGCGCTTCGCGGATTCCGCGGCCGGCTTTGGCGCGCCGAGCTGCTCGACTAAATTTTCCAGCCGTTCCACCGGAGACGATTGCGCTTCGAGCATTTTTTTGGCGCGCTGCACCGCTTTGGCGATGCGCGCTTTGTCGAACGGCTTCAGCACATAATCCACGGCGTTCACTTCAAAGGCCTGCACGGCATATTCGTCGTATGCCGTGGCAAAAATAATTTGCGGCATCTTGATTTTTTTCTCGCTAAGCTTTTTGATGACGCCGAAGCCGTCCAGCCCGGGCATCTGCACGTCCAGAAAAACCAAATCCGGCGCGTGCTCTTTAATCAAGTTCACCGCGTCCAGCCCGTTTTTTCCCTGCCCCACAATGTTAATTTCGGGGATGGGCTTCAGTAGATAGGCGAGCTCCTCGCGCGCGGGCCGTTCGTCGTCAATGATCAGCGTGTTAATGGGCATAATTTAGTTTGCCGCGAATCTGAAGCCAGTATACGCAATGTTCAATGCCCCTGCCAATTCGCGCGATCGCTTGCCGCCGGAGCTTTGCCTTTCCTAGCCCTCGGCGGTAATCGGTCGCCATTTGCCTTTGCCTTGCAACTCTCAACTATGAACTATCGGCTGTCCTCCTTTATCATATTCGCCGGAGAATTCGCATGAGCCCACGCGCCAAAATCATTTCCAGCGAAGAGCTTTTCCACGGCAGCGTCTTCGACGTGCGCCGCGACCGGGTGCGCGAGCCCGGCGGCATCGAGACCACTCGCGAATTCGTCGTCCACAGCGGCTCGGTGGTCATTCTCCCCGTCCTCAACGACGGCCGCGTCCTGCTTGTCTGTCAGTATCGCCATTCCATCAGCGGCTATTTGTGGGAACTGGTCGCCGGCCGCATGGAGCGCGACGAAAATCCGCTCCTCGGCGCAAAACGCGAGCTCCTCGAAGAGACCGGCTACACCGCGCGAAGCTGGCAGAAAATTCTCGACGTTTTTCCTACTCCCGGCTTCGTCAGCGAAAAAATGCTGGTCTACGTCGCGCGCAATCTGCGCCCAGGCGTCGCGCAGCCGGAAGAGGATGAGCGCATCACCACGCGCGCTTTCTCCTTGCGCGACCTCGACGAATGGATTCGCACCGGCAAGCTCCGCGACGCAAAATCCATCGCCGCCATTCTTTACTATCTCCGTTACCTCGCGCCGAAGCGTGCAAAGAGATCTCTGTAGCGCAGAACTCCGCGATTTTTGCGAAGATCTGCGGCTTTCGCCTTCGCGCCGGCGCCGGACACGTTCTGCCTTAGTCGTATGCTTGCTTGTCACTGGTCACTATTTTCCTAGCCACTCGCCACTAGGCACTGCCTTTTTGTAAACTGTCTCCCATGCGCGGCACCGTCAAATGGTTCAACAACGCCAAGGGCTACGGCTTCATCGGCCGCGAAGACGGCCCGGATGTCTTCGTCCACTACACCGGCCTCGTCGGCGAGAAATTCAAGACCTTGAAGGAAGGCGACCAAGTCGAATTCGACATCGTGCAAGGCCCCAAAGGCGACCAAGCCGCCAACGTCGTCAAGCAGTGAAAAGATTGCCTGACTAGCGGGCAGTCCCTGTGAATCTCGTCTCGGTTGATCATTTGGGTTTATAATCCCGGCCCATGGAAAATCGGCTACCGATAAATGCTATTTCCAGGTTTTTCCTTCGCGCCAGACACTGGCAGATCTTTCTTCTGTTACTCGCGCTCGGGATTGTCGGCAACGTCATAATTGTGACATTCATGCTACGCCCGCAGGCGTCACTGCAATTCCAACAATTGGAAATAATCAACGGAATTGTGACAATTCCCTTCTTGCTTTGCTTTCTATGGTGGTTTTGGTCTATGGGCTCGTTCTTGAATTCAGTTGTCCAGCCAAGATTAAGATTAAACGGTAGGTTCTTCGCCTTTGCTCTCCTCTACCCATCGATATATGTTTTTGCTTTCTTCGTCCTCATTAACAATGCGAAGCCGTCCCTCCTTTTTGCATTGATTCTGCCGTTCCATCTCCTGGCTATGGTCTGTATCCTCTACCCCCTATATTTCACCTCCAAAAGCCTTGTGCTCGCCGAAACAAACAGTTCGGCATCGTTTCGCGATTATGCCGGAGCTTTTTTCTTACTCTGGTTCTTTCCGATCGGTGTATGGTTCACGCAACCCCGAATTAATCGCCTATATGCGCGAGCAACGGGCATAGGAGAGGCTGCTTCTGATCAAGGAGTAGCCTGACTCTCCCTTCCCTCGCATTTTCCCTCTATAATCCCACCATGGAAAATCGCGAAATTGCGCGCATCCTCCACGAAACCGCGCAGCTCCTCGAAATCGACGGCGCCATCATTGGCCGCTACCGCAGCTACGAAAAAGCCGCCGAACTCATCTACTCCCTCCACGAACGCGTCGAAGAGCTCGCCAAGGACCGCAAAAAACTCACCGAACTCCCCGGCATTGGCGACAACATGGCCGAGCACATTGACGAAATCATCGCCACCGGCGATTACGCTCTCCGGCAAAAACTCCTGAAAAAATATCCGGTCACCATGCTCGAAGTCCTCTCCCTGCAAGGCCTCGGTCCCAAAAAAGCCGCGTTTCTCTGGAAAGAATTCAAGGCCGGCTCCGTGGAAGCCGTCGCCAAACTCGCCCGCGAACAAAAACTTCGCGACGTGCCCGGCTTCGGCGAAAAGACTGAAGAAAATATCCTCAAGGCTGTCGAATTTTTCCAGCGTTCCACCGGCCGCTTCCGCATCAACACCGCCGAACGCACCGCCGAGCAGGTCATCGAATATATCCAGCAACTCAGCAAGCAAATTGACCTCATCACGCCCGCCGGCTCGTTGCGCCGCGGCAAAGAAACCATCGGCGACCTCGATTTCATCGTCACGCCCGCGGGAAAATCCTCACAGAAAAAAATCGACGCCATCTGCGAGCACATCTTGAAATTTCCGCCCATCGAACAGGTGCTGGCGCACGGCGAAAACAAAGTCAGCTTCCGTTTGCCCAATGGAATGCAAGTCGATGTCCGCGTGATTCCCGCCGAAAGCTACGGCGCCGCGCTGCTGTACTTCACCGGCTCGAAGGAGCACAACGTCGCGCTCCGCGGCCGCGCCAACTCTATGGGCTACACGCTCAACGAATACGCGCTCACCACACTCAAGGGCGGCAAATTCGTCGCCGGCCGCAGCGAAGAGGAAATTTATTCCAAGCTGAAGCTCCCCTACATCGAGCCCGAACTCCGCGAAATGACTGGCGAAATCGAAGCCGCCGAAGCCGAAACATTGCCGAAGCTCGTCACTCTCGCCGACATTCGCGGCGACCTCCAAATGCACACCACCGCCTCCGACGGAAAACATTCCATCGAGCAAATGGCCGAAGCCGCGCGCGAACTTCGCTACGAATACATCGCCCTCACCGACCATTCCAAAGCCGTCACTATTGCCAACGGCCTTGACGAAAAACGCACGCTGCAACAAATCAAGAAAATTCGCGAAGCGGAAAAATCCGTCGGCGGCATCCGCCTGCTGGCCAGCAGCGAAGTGGACATTCTGAAAAGCGGCGCGCTCGATTTGAGCGACGAAGTCCTCGCCCAGCTTGACGTGGTGGTCGTTTCCGTCCACTCCTACATGAATCTCGACAAGTCCGCGATGACTGAACGCCTCCTCGCCGCCATCGAAAATCCCCATGCGCAAATTCTCGCGCATCCCACCGGACGCCTGCTCCTGCGACGCGATCCTTACGACTACGACATGGAAAAAGTGTTCGACGCCTGCCGCAAGCACAGCGTCGCCGTGGAATGCAACGCGTATCCCGACCGCCTCGATCTCCGCGACGCGCATTTACGTCTGGCCAAGCAGCGCGGCGTCAAAGTTGTAATCTCCACCGACGCGCACGCCACCAATCAGCTCAAAGTGATGGAATACGGCGTGCAAACCGCCCGCCGCGGCTGGCTCGAAAAAAAGGATGTGCTGAATACATTGCCCCTCGAAAAATTCCTCGCCGCCCTCCGTCCAAACCCCGCCTGAGCAATCTGCGCGCTAGCGGCCAGCCTTCGAGGCAAATTATGCGGCAGCGTTTCCGCACCTGCCCGTCTCCGTCCGCCCAGACTCGCGCACCGCAGTTCATCGCAGAGCCAAAACCCATCCTCGCCAGGGCGTGGGCCAGTTTGAATTTTCTTGATCGTGCCGCAGGGAGTGAAAATTCAAACTGGCCCGGTACCCGCTCAGAATTCGCTTGCGTTTTCGCCCACGCGTCTGTTACACATCTTGCCGCGCATTTCCCAAACATAACTTTTAAAGGAGGCACCCATGGGCTCTCCAGCCGCCACGGGCCAAGCACGTCGGCCCGTCCAGGCCAAGCACATCCTATTTCTCGCGTTCGCGGCCATGATCGTCGTAGTCTGGCTCACCCGCGACCGCTTCTTGCTTCAGCCCAACTCCTTCCTGCGCCAACGATACGGCCCAATTGCTCCGCTCATGTTTTTGCACGGCATTCCCGGGGCAATCGCTCTGTTTCTTGGGATATTTCAGTTTTCTAGCCGCCTGCGCAGTCGATTTCTGCAGGTGCATCGCATCATGGGCCGAATTTACGTCGGTTGCGTCGCCATCGCCGCGCCTGCTGCAATAGTTGTTGCGTTTAAGTTGCCCGTTCCAACGCTGGCCATGGCCTCTTTGATTCAGGCCGCCGGCTGGATCCTCGCGACCGCAACGGCCCTCTATTGCGTGCGCACCGGAAAAATCACCCAGCATCGCGAGTGGATGATTCGCAGCTATCCGTTCGCCGCCGTATTTGTGCTGGTGCGAGTGGTCATCGCCATTCCTGCTGTTGCGCGTGCTGGAGCGGTTGGCTTGGAAACCACCGTGTGGAGCATGATCGCCCTGGCGTGCTTCGCGCCGTCGTTCTTGATCGAATGGCAGCACTTGGCCGCTACCCGCCGCCCGCAAAAGGCGCGCGCTTCCTAGGTTCGAAACGGATTGGGTCGTAAGTTGATGAAAGGGCGCGGGGGCGCGTTCCAGCGCGACTTTTTTCCGGCGCCCCATCCTTCGCCGCCATTGCTAAGGCCGGGTTATTCGCCAGGAGGCGTGTAGCGCAGGGTTTGTCCGTTCAAAACTCTGCGGCTTTTTCGTTCGTCGCTGCTCCGAACCAAGAGTGCTGCCTTCCTGCTTGCCGACGGGCTTAGTAGCGCCGCTACATAGATGGGCGAACGGAACGCGGCTCGCAAAGGCTAACCGCTGCGTCTGCTCTGCGTCCAATCTAAAGGAACTTTTCGGTCCCTTTTCGCGTATCCTCTTACGCAACAGCTTAAGGAGGTGCTATGCGCCGTTTCTGCGTTGCGATTTTCGCCCTGAGCGCGATCTCTTTCGCCACTTTGCCTCTCGCCGCTCCGGCCCATGCCGATGACTGGGCGAAGACTTACAAATTGACCGGCCGTCCCAATCTTCGCGTCGTTACCAACGACGGCCATGTAGATCTCTACGCATCCACCGGCAACGAAATCGACGCGCACGTAACCACCAACGGCTGGCCTATCGGCGACCGCGGCGTGCGCATCATCGAGAGCCAGACCGGCAATGACGTTAATCTGGAAGTTCACGTGCCAACCTTTCATTTCAGCTTCGGCTGGAACAATCGCTCCGTGCGCATCGAACTGCACATCCCCCGCGAAGCCGACTTCGACGTGCAAACCAGCGACGGCAGCGTAACCTCGCAAGCGTTTCACGGCCAGCTCCGCATTTCCACGGGCGATGGAAATATCGAAGCGAATGGACTGACCGGCAACGTGCGCTTGCATTCCGGCGATGGTCACATTCGCGGCGATGGCTTCGATGGCGCGCTCGACGCGGATTCCGGCGACGGCCGAATTGATGTCACCGGCCGGTTCGACACGCTGCGCCTGCAGTCCGGCGACGGCAGTGTCACCGCCGAAGCGCAGTCTGGCTCAAAAATCTCGAGCGACTGGTCCATTCGCTCCGGCGATGGCAGCGTTACCCTGCGCTTGCCCGACGGTTTGAACACCGACCTCGACGCGCATACCGGCGACGGCCACATCACTCTCGATTTTCCTGTGACGGTCCAAGGAGATCTTTCGCGCAGCACCATTCGCGGCAAAATTGGCGCGGGCGGCCCGCCGCTGCTCGTGCACACCGGCGACGGCTCCATCCACATTTCAAAAATCTAGAAGCCGTCCTGTGTCTTTTTACTTTTGGGCGAGACCTTCGCATTTTGAAGCTCTGCGGCTTTTGACTTTGCGAATTAATGCAGGAGGGGGTTCATGCGAAAAGCATTCTTGATTTTTGCAGCGTTTTGTTTCCTCGGCACCTGTTCAGCCGCCCGCGCCTTCGCCGCCGACGGCACCTGGACTAAATCCTGGTCCGTCTCCGGGCCCGGCACGCAAGTGCGCGTCGAAGCCGACTTCGCCGACGTTCACGTGATTCAGGCAACCGCAAATTCCGTCCACGCTACCGTTACCACAGAATACTGGCGTATCCCTGCCGACGTGCAGGTCACAGGCACGCAAACCAGTAACGAAGTCGAAATCCGCGTCGAAACTCCAAAATATCACGGCGGCGGCCTCTTCCACTGGCACACACCCAAAGTGGACATCGAACTCGAAGTCCCGCCGCATTCGCAGCTCGATTTGCACACCGGCTTCGGCAACATCCGCGGAGAAAATCTGCAAGCCACAGCCCGCGTGGATACCGGCTTCGGCGGCATCCGGTTCCCCGGATTCAGCGGCGAACTCACCGGCGACACCGGCTTCGGCGACGTCCGCGCCAACGGCCGCTTCGACCGCCTGCAACTCAAGACCGGCTTCGGCAGCATTCGCGCCGACATCGACAGCGGCTCGAAAATGAGCGAAGACTGGCGTCTCGAATCCGGATTCGGCAGCGTCCACGTGCTCCTGCCCTCCGATTTGAACGCCGACATCAACGCCAGTTCCGGCTTCGGCCACGTCTCCACCGATGTACCGCTCACGCTTTCGGAAACCTCCAGCCATTCTTCCGTGCGCGGCAAACTCGGCGCCGGCGGCTTCCCTCTCGAACTTTCCACCGGCTTCGGCTCCGTCCACATCGGCCGGACGTAGCGAGTCCTTTATGAAAGCGCCATCACAACCCGTTTGACGATCTTCCAGGTGCCACCGCTCTTGGACAGAACAAAAAAAATCCGAGTGCCGCCCAACCCGCTGCTCTGATGCACGAGAAAAACAAGCGCCTGATCCTTTCTTGAATTGAAACCGACCCTTGAGAGTCCATTGATCCCCGAAGCCTGCGGAAAATTCCGATAGAATCGGAACCAGCCATCCTCCTCGGGATGACCGGGCGTGCGCGCGGCGAAAATGGGACGCAATTCATCGTTCGTCCTCAAAACATACTGCATCTTCAGGCGGAACTGCCTCTCGAGCGTATAAGATTTCTTGCCCTTCGCCTTGAAGTCCGACATTGTGCCTGACTCCACCTTGGGCGGCTTCGCACCAGTGCCAGCGAGTCCGAAAACCAAGCCAACGAATGGCCCTCCTTTTTTGCTGACTGTCTCTGTGTTGATCACAAGCTCCTGCGCCTTGGAAGATGCATACTCAGAGTTCAACACAGCATCGTAGACCGCGTACTCCTCGGAGTCCGTAACAGGCAGCATCTGATTGCCTCGAGGTAAAGCAATCAGCGAGCTTGAGCTGAACGAAGCGCACACGCAGGTGACGAGGGCGTACAGGACAATACATGGCCATATCCTTCGCACGGTCGCCATTCTACAAAAGGGGCCAATTATTTCCATCGGCCAGCGCGATTGTGCGGATGTTCACGCACCCCGTATCGCACAATTGTTTTTGCGGAAACGAATTGCAAATCCTTGCCGCTTCGCGCATCATGGTTGGTTTCCTGACGCGCATTTTTCTGGTTGCATGATTCTGCGCAAGCAGCGGCGCTAATTTGCGCGCCTGACGCAACAAAACGGCGCCCTGAAAATCCACTTCATTTTTGTGCGAGGAGAGAACTGAATGCGGAAACCGGGAAAGATCGCAAAGCCCAAAGGCAAACTCGGCGTGCTCACGCCGGGCATGGGCGCGGTGAGCACCACCTTCATGGCCGGAGTCGAACTGATTCGCAAAGGCCACGCGCTGCCCATCGGCTCACTCACACAAATGGGCACTATTCGCCTCGGAAAACGCACCGACTCGCGCACTCCAAAAATTCAGGACTTCGTCCCGCTCGCGAATCTTGATGATCTCGTCTTCGGCGGCTGGGACTTGTATCCGGACAGCGCCCACGAAGCAGCCTCCAAGGCCGGCGTGCTCGACGCCAATCATCTCGGCAAAGTTCAGCCCTTCCTCAGCAAAATTCGCCCCATGAAGGCAGCTTTTGACCAGAGCTACGTCAAAAATCTCCACGGCGAACACGTCAAGAAAGCGCGCAACAAATTCGACCTCGCCGAGCAGCTTCGCGAAGACATTCGCAACTTCAAAAAGTCCACGAAAGTCGATCGCACCGTGATGGTCTGGTGCGCCTCCACCGAGATTTTCCTGAAGCCCGAAAAAATTCACAACACGCTCAAAGATTTCGAGCGCGCCATGAAGGAAAATCACGAAGCCATCGCGCCCTCGATGCTCTACGCTTACGCCGCCATTCAGGAAGGCGTGCCCTTCGCCAACGGCGCGCCGAACCTCACCGCCGAGCTTCCCGCGCTCGTCGAATTGGCAAAAGACAAAAACGTTCCTCTCTGCGGCAAGGATTTCAAGACCGGCCAAACGTTAATGAAAACAATTCTTTCGCCCGGATTCAAAGCGCGGATGATTGGCGTCCGCGGATGGTTCTCCACCAACATTCTCGGCAATCGCGATGGCGAAGTCCTCGACGATCCCGGCTCGTTCAAAACCAAAGAAGAATCGAAGCTCGGCGCCCTCGAATATATTTTCCAGCCCAAACTTTATCCCGAGCTTTACGGCGACCTCTACCACAAAGTGCGCATCAACTATTATCCGCCGCGCGGCGACAACAAAGAGGGCTGGGACAACATCGACATTTTTGGCTGGCTGGGCTATCCCATGCAGATCAAAGTGGATTTCCTGTGTCGCGATTCCATTCTCGCCGCGCCCATCGTTCTCGACCTCGTTTTATTTTTGGACCTCGCGCAACGCGCGGGAATGCACGGCATTCAGGAATGGCTTAGCTTCTACTTCAAATCGCCCATGTGCGCGCCGGAACTTTATCCCGAGCACGATTTGTTTATCCAATTGATGAAGCTGAAAAACACGCTGCGCTGGATGATGGGCGAGCAGCTCATCACTCACCTCGGCACCGAATACTACGATTAAGCCATGCCGCCGCTTCCGTGGAAAACGCTCTCGTCACTGCGGCGCGGCGGGCAGAAGGATCGGTTGCGCGCCCGAAACAGCGTTAGTGCGCGGCTCGTTAGGTGGCAAAAGGCGTCGAGCCACCACACTTCAAACAGGCGAAAAGACGCAGATTCGCGGAGGGCGCGACTCTGCGCCACCAGTGCGTGGCCGCGCAAGCGCGCGACGCCCGCAGCGACTAGCGCCCCTACGAAAGCAACTATGCGCGGGTGCGCAAAAAACAATACGCGGTCCAGAACGGCGCGACGAAAAAAAACTGGCTGGGCCAAAATGGATGGGCAGCGCGTGCGCGGTGATGCTTTTCGTTCGCTTGACGCGGCGGAGAGGGTAGGCTATCGTCCGAATAAATTTTCGCGGCGCGCCGCAAGCGGTGAGCTGCATCAGAAAAGCCCGCTGAGCCGGGCAGGAGGAATATGGATCCGAAATCAGCATTGGATTACGCGGCAAAACACAACGCCAAAATTCTGGATGTGCGTTTCATCGACATTCCCGGCGTGTGGCATCACGTCAGCTTCCCGATTCACCAACTGAACGCGGGGTCTTTCGAGGACGGCTACGGAATCGACGGCAGCTCGATTCGCGGATGGGCCTCGATTCACGAATCCGACATGCTGCTCATTCCCGACGCCAGCACTGTGTTCATGGATCCGTTTCGCGACACGCCGACAGTGGTGATGATTGGCGACGTGGTGGATCCGCTCACCAAGCAGCCGTATCCGCGCGACTCGCGGCACATCGCGCGCAAGGCGGAAGCGTATCTCGGCTTCACCGGAATCGCGGACCAGGCGTTCTTTGGCGCGGAATCGGAATTTTTTATTTTTGACAATGTGCGCTTCGATCAGCGTGAGCAGCACGGTTTTTATTTTATCGACGCAGAGGAAGGGCGCTGGAACTCCGGGCGCGCGGAGCACAACCTGGGATACCGTCCGCGCTACAAAGAGGGCTACTTCCCTGTTCCGCCGACGGATCATTATCTGGATTTGCGCACGGACATGACGCTGCAGCTGGAAGCGTGCGGCATCAACGTGGAATGCCACCATCACGAAGTGGCCACCGGCGGGCAGACGGAAATCGATTTCAAGTTCGACACCATGCTGAAGGCCGCGGACAACATGATGATTTTCAAATACGTGGTGCGCAACACCGCGAATCAATATGGAAAAACGGTGACCTTCATGCCCAAGCCGATTTTCCAGGACAATGGCAACGGCATGCACACGCACCAATCACTGTGGCTGAAAGGCAAGCCGCTTTTCGCCGGCGATGGCTACGCGGGATTGAGCCAGACGGCGCTGTGGTACATCGGCGGACTTTTGAAACACGCGCCGGCGCTGGCGGCGTTCATTGCGCCGACGACGAATTCGTACAAGCGGCTGGTGCCAGGATTCGAAGCGCCGGTGAATTTGGCGTATTCGCGGCGGAATCGTTCGGCGGCTGTGCGCATACCGATGTATTCGGCGAGCCCGAAGTCGAAGCGGCTCGAATTTCGGCCGCCGGATCCGTCGTGCAATCCGTATCTGGCGTTTTCGGCGATGCTGATGGCGGGCCTCGACGGCGTGGAAAACAAAATCGATCCGGGACAGCCGCTGGACAAGGACATTTACGATTTGTCGCCGGAGGAATTGAAGAATGTGCCTTCCCTTCCCGGCTCGCTCGAGGAATCGCTCAAGGCGCTCGAGAAAGATCACAAGTTTTTGCTGAAGGGCGATGTGTTCAGCGAGGACCTGATCAATTTGTGGGTCGACTACAAAATGAAAAACGAAGTGAACGCCATGCGCATGCGCCCGCATCCGTATGAATTTCAGCTGTACTACGACATTTAGCGCGCAGCGCGGTTTGCAGAGTGAATGGTAATTCGCTACGCTGCTGAGCGAGATGGAAGCGGCGTTTGCGCATATAAAATTCAATGAGCCGGGGGCGGCGGAGGCGAATCTTGGAATTTTGCGCGCGCGGCTCTCCGCGAAATTGTGGGAGCGGCTGCCGACGCTGCTCGCGCAGCTCCCCGGCCCCGATGACGCGCTAAATTTTCTGGAGCGGTATCTTCGCGAAGCTCCCGCCGGAGTTGCGCGGCATCTTGAGGCGCATCCCGCCAGCCTGCACTATTTGCTTTCGCTTTTCAGCTACAGCCGTTTCCTCTCGGAATCCCTGGTACAGCAACCCGACTTGATTTTGTGGCTTGGCCGGCGCGGGCCAAATGAAGGCCTGGAGCGCATGAAATCGCGCGACGACGTGCTCGAAGATTGCTACCGATTTTCGACGATGGCTTTTGAATTGCCACCGGCGGTTTTTCTGGCGCGGTTCAAACGGCGCGAATATTTGCGAATTACGCTGCGCGACGTTTTGAATCTGGCGACGCTGAGCGATACATGCTTGGAGCTTTCGAATCTGGCGGACGTGCTGATCGAGCGGGCGCTGCGATTGTGCGCGCAGCGGCTGGAGAATTTGTACGGCGTTCCACAGTGGCGCGACGCGAGCGGAAATTCTCAAGGAAACCTGCAACCGGCGCGCATGACCGTGCTGGCGCTCGGGAAATTGGGCGGACAGGAGCTGAATTACAGCTCGGACATCGATTTGATTTTTCTGTACGACCGCGATGGGGAAACGGCGGGAGGCGAAGCGGGAACAATTTCGAATCTGGAATATTTTGTGCGGCTGGCGCAGGCGATTCTGAAAATGCTGAGCGAAGCGACGCCGGAAGGCGCGGTGTTTCGTATCGACATGCGGCTGCGTCCAGAGGGAGCGCAAGGAGATTTGGCGATCAGTTTGGCGACGGCGCTGGAATACTACCGGACGCGCGGGCGCGAGTGGGAATTTCAAATGCTCATCAAGGCGCGCGTATGCGCGGGAGAAACTTCCACGGGAGAAACGTTTCTGCGCGAGATGCATCCGCTGGTTTATCCAATCGGGCCACTTGGCGAGCCTGTTGACGGGCGGCAAACATTTCCCGTGGGAATGGTGCAGGCAGTGGTGAATGCGCGCGCGGAGATTTCGCGCAAGCTGGAGGAGCGCGCGGCGCATGGAAATCAAGATGCGGCGCTGTGGAACGTGAAACTTTCGCCGGGAGGGATTCGCGACATCGAATTCGTCGCGCAGTGCTTGCAGAGAATATATGGCGGGCGGGACTCATGGGTTTCAGGGCGGGGCGCGGGAACCACGCTGGTGGCGCTGCAGCATTTGCACGACAAAGGATATTTGTCGCAGCGGGATTTTTACAGATTGAGTTCAGCGTATGAATTTTTGCGCAAGGTGGAGCACCGATTGCAGCTTCGCGACGGATTGCAGATGCATGAGCTGCCACGGAAGGCGGAAGCGCGAAGCCGAATTGCGCGGCGCAGCGGAATTGAAGGGAGCGGCGGAAAAAGCGCGGGCGAAGAAATGCTGGAGAGAATTCGGCGGCACTTCGACGAAGTGCGGGAGGTTTATGCACGAGTGGTAAGCGCGGCTTTGCCGGGCGAGGCGAATGCGCACGATGGAGAGAAGACGGAACGCTCTTTCCGGCGTGATTCTGTTTACGCGGTGAATCAACCGTTCTCGCGATTGCGGGCGGAGTTCCCTGCCATTGCTGAGCGGCTGGAGCACTATCGCGCGCATGGCGACGTGTTCGCGCGCCGCGGGCTGGAAAAGTATCTGGACGCGGCGCGTCACAATGCAACACTTTTGCGAGAACTGGAGAGCGAGCCGGCGCGGCTCGATTGTGCGGCGGTGCTTTTTGCTCGCAGCGATTTCGCGGCGGAGATGCTGGTGCGCTATCCGGAGGCGATTGGCCAGATTGGCAATTCAAATGAAGAAGCACGGAGGCAGACATCGCTGGCATTTCCGCACAGCATGAGTTCGCTGCGAATTGCGCAGCGCGAGGCAAGTTTCGGCGCGGCGGCGCGTTCGATCTTGGGCGAGACGAAACCGTTCGAGACATTTGCGGAAATGACGCGCGCGGCGGAAAACGGTGTGCGAGGGGCGTTGCGATTCGCGGCGGACGAAAGTGAAAAAGCAGTGGCTAGTGGCCCTCCGGCTGCGCTCAGGACAAGCGAGCGGCGAGTGGCTAGAGAAAGCAACCGAACAGAAACGGCCCGCGTGAAGGACGGAACAAGCGAAGAAAATACGTTGAGCGACGCGCCGTTTGTGGTTTTGGCGCTGGGGCGGCTGGGGACGGGCGAGTTTGACATTGGATCGGACGCGGACGTGGCGTTTTTCGCGGCGACGAATTCGGAAAATGAGATTGACGAATGGCGACGATTGGCGGAGCGGTTCATACGGGCGGCGGGAAGTTACACGAGCGAAGGGCTGCTGCTGCCGGTGGACACGCGGCTGCGTCCGCAAGGAGGAGAAGGAGAAATTGTGCAGTCGGCGGCGTATTTGCTGGAATATTTTGCAGGAGAAGCCCAGGCGTGGGAGGCCGCGACGTATTTGAAAGCGCGTCCGGTGGCGGGAAATTTTGTGCTGGGGGAAAAGTTGCTCGGCGAGTTGCGGGAGATTTTGCGGCGGCGATTTTGCGCGGCGGACGGCGGGGATGCGCGGGAATTGGCGCGGCAGCTTGTGCACATGCGGGAGAAGTTGGAAAGGGAGCGTCCCGAGGGCGCGACTGGATTCAAATGCGCGGCGGGAGGGTTTTTCGACATTGAATATGTGATTGCGTATGCGGCGCTGTCGCGAGGCGTGTTTGTCGAGATGCCGAAAAATGTGCTGGAGCAGATTGAGGCGCTCGAAACGGCTGGCGCGTTGCGAGGCGAAGACGCGAGGGTGTTGGGCGAGGCGGCGACGTTTTACCGTTCGCTGGACCATGCGATTCGGCTGGTGCTAGGGCGCTCATCAAGCACGTTGCCCGAGCCGGCGCAGACGCCGCGGGTGGAGGCGTTGATGAGGGAATGGGGCGTGGATGCTGGCACGAATTTGCGGGATGAGATTGCGGCGCGGCGGAGGAGGGTGCGCGAGATTTATCGCGAAATACTGACGGGCCCATAGCAAAAATGACTTACAATTCTTGCGTAGATAACGGAGCGCCGCAATCGTTATGGACTTTGTGTATGAGCAAGGGGTTAAAGTTACCGACGGCCCCGCGAACGATCCCTGCGTTAGGGCAGAGGATGATTTGGAAGCTCTTCTCTCGCGCAAGGGTTATCGTTTCCAGGGCGACTACTATTATTACCCTCCCGATGACAACATCCGGCCTACGAAATGGATCTATCTTTTCCAATCAGGGCGGTGGACTGCCAGGCCTGATCTAGGAAACGTTGTGAGAGGTTCCTCATTGAGGCAGTATCTTAGCTCCGTCGTGGATTATCACAGTTAAGGACATTTCGGGTGAGCGACGAGGTGAGACATGAGCGAGAACCAACTTCTCGAACGGATAATACGGCTCGAGCAGGCCAATCGGAATCTTAGGCGTGTGCTGCTAACCGCGATTCTGCTGGTCGGGATACCTAGTCTGCTTGGCGCTGGATTTGCAACCCGAGCGATCCCAGAGAGGATCCAAGCCCGCGAGATTGACATAGTGGACAGCGCGGGGAGGGTGCGGGCAGTTCTCAACTCACGGTCTCTGCGATTGAATGATGAAAATGGGTTGAAGCGTATAGATCTTGGGAAAGACGAAGGCGCTAACGCTGGGGCGGGCCTGTCCCTGTACGATAGCAATGGGAAAAACATAGTGGACGTGACCGTGACGGGGTGGGGGGACGGAGGGTTGGTAGTCTCGGATGACACAGGCAGGTCGCGAGCCGACATCGGCACCTTCGCTGGCTCTCCGGCTTTGGGCGTGTATGGAAGCGACGGTAAGACTGAAGCAACGATGGAGGCTAGCGGAGCCAGCGCGAGCGTGGGAGCATCCAGCGGAAACTCAGCGATGGGAACAATCAATGTCGGATCAGGTTACGCAGGTTTCTTCATGGCAACCGAGGCGCATTCGGGCGTGGTGATCGGAACAAGCAATGCCTTTGCGAATATGCCGATGTCACTCCCCTCGTGGGTGCCGAGTGTTAACAAGGGAGCTGGCCCGCAGATCATTCTCGTTCACGAAGGCCACACAAGCTGGCAAGCACCTCGTTAATCATTGAGTAGCTGTATTCCTGGAGATCAGGCGCTAGAGGAACGGGAGAATCTGACTACACGGAGACCAAAGGCGATGAAGAATAGTTATAACGGGGTGGAAGTTCCGAAGGATGGAGTGGCAATTGAGTATGGCGCGGGTACGTCGCGGGGAAAGACCCCACCCTTCGCGAACGGCGCTCAGGATGGGGCACCCGGAAAATCCACGACCGGAGAGTTCCGCGTGCCGGAGAGGCCGGTTATACCGTTCATTGAAGGGGATGGGACGGGGCGGGATATTTGGCGGGCGTCGCGGAGGGTTTTTGACGCGGCGGTGGAGCGGGTATACGGCGGGAAGCGCAAAGTGGCGTGGCTGGAAGTGTTCGCGGGAGAAAAGGCGTTCCGCAAATTTGGCGAATGGCTGCCGCAGGACACGGTGGAGGCGATACGGGATTTTCGCGTGGCGATCAAAGGGCCGCTGACGACTCCGGTGGGCGGCGGGATACGTTCGCTGAACGTGACGCTGCGGCAGGTGCTGGATTTGTACGCGTGCGTGCGGCCAGTGAGATATTTTGCGGGCGTGCCTTCGCCGGTGAAAAATCCGGAGCGCATGAACGTGGTGATTTTTCGCGAGAACACGGAGGACGTGTACGCGGGAATCGAGTGGCGTTCCGGCACGGCTGAAACGGTGCGGCTCCTGAAATTCCTGAACGAGGACATGCTGCAAGGGAAAAAGCACATTCGCGAGGGTTCGGCGATCGGGATCAAGCCGATTTCGCCGTTCTGTACGAAGCGGCTGGTGCGGCGGGCGATTCAACATGCGATCGAGAAAAAGCGGCGCGTGGTGACGCTGGTGCACAAGGGCAACATCATGAAGTTCACCGAAGGCGCGTTTCGCGACTGGGGCTACGAGCTGGCGAAGAGCGAATTTCGCGAGCAGATTGTGACTGAGCGGGAGAGCTGGATTCTGGACAATCAGGACAAAAATCCGGGGACCAGCGTCGAGCAAAACGCGGCGATGATTGAGCCGGGGCTGGAAAATGCGCCGGAGCAATTCCGCAAGGAGATTGCCGCGGAAGTGAAGGCCACGCTCGACGCAATTTGGGGAACTCACGGGCGCGGGGCGTGGAAAAACAAAATTCTGGTGAACGACCGCATCGCGGATTCGGTGTTCCAACAAATTTTGACGCGCGCGGATGAGTACAACGTGTTCGCGACGCCGAATTTGAACGGCGATTATTTGTCGGACGCGTGCGCGGCGCAGGTGGGCGGGCTGGGAATGGCTCCGGGAGCGAACATCGGCGATGGCTACGGGGTGTTCGAGGCGACGCACGGGACAGCGCCGAAGTATGCGGACAAGGATGTGATTAATCCGTCGTCGGTGATGCTGAGCGGGGCGATGATGTTTGAGTTCATGGGATGGAACGAGGCGGCGGCGCTGATTGAGGGCGGGATCGAAAGGACGATTCAGCAGAAGCGCGTGACATACGATTTAGAGCGGATGATGCAGGGCGCGAGGAAGGTAGGAACGAGCGATTTTGCCTCGGCGATTATTGAGAATATGGAGTCGGGCGTGGCGGCGAGGTAGCAAAAGGCGAGTAGCTACTGGCGAGTGGCCAGGAAAACAAAAACAAATACAAGCGGCTCAATGGTTGCGCCTTCATAGCGAAAAAGTGAAAGCCTGCAGTGCTGGCCTGCGTTACACTGTAGATTCTGGCTTTCATTTTCACCATAAAGTTTAGGCCACGCGGTACATTCTTGCTTTCAATTCTGAAATATTAATTCAACTGCCTTCAGGAGCGCATTGATGAGGAAAAAAGTGACGGTGGTGGGGGGCGGGAACGTGGGAGCGACGACGGCGCAGCGGCTGGTGGATTCGGGACTGACGGACGTCGTGCTGACGGACATTCTGGAGGGCGTGCCGACAGGAAAAGCGCTGGATATGCTGGAGTCGGCGGCGATTTCGGGATCGAACGCCTGTGCGCAAGGAATTTCGACTTCGACGGGAGATTACAAAGCAACGGAGAATAGCGACATTGTGGTGGTTACGGCGGGATTTCCGCGCAAGGCGGGAATGAGCCGCGACGATTTGCTGAAGGCGAATTATGAAGTGATCAAGGGCGTGATCGAGCCGATCGCAAAACTTTCGCCGGAAGCGATTTTGATTATCGTGACGAATCCGCTGGACGTGATGACGCAGGCGGCGTTCAAGATTAGCGGATTCCCGAAAAACCGCGTGATGGGCATGGCAGGAGTGTTGGATTCGGCGCGCATGGCGGCGTTTGTTTCGATGGAGCTGAAAGTGTCAGTGGAAAATATATCGTGCTTTGTGCTGGGCGGCCACGGGGACGACATGGTGCCGCTGCCGCGATATTCGACGGTGGCGGGGATTCCGCTGCCGGATTTGCTGCCGAAGGAGCGGGTGGACGCGATTGTGCAGCGCACACGAAAAGGCGGCGGTGAAATTGTGAATTACCTGAAGACGGGCTCGGCATACTATGCGCCGTCCGCGGCTGCGTTTGCGATGTGCGAGGCGATTTTGCAGGACAAGAAAAAAATCATGCCGTGCGCGGCGTATCTCGAGGGCGAATACGGGATTAAGGGACTGTTTGTGGGCGTGCCGTGCAAATTGGGCGCGCGCGGGATCGAGCAGATTATAGAAATTAAATTGCAGGCGGAAGAAAAGGCGGCGCTGGAGAAGTCGGCGGCGTCGGTGAGGGAGTTGGTGGGGATTTTGGGGCTCTGACAGCCACAGATAGGAGTGGGCTGGAAGGAAATACGGACATTGCCCAACGACGTTGTGCGCATGACTCAGCCTCTGCGGGCAGCTTTTCGCCGACGGACTGGTTGGATTCTCTTGCTGCCAATGGCCGCGGCAATCGCCATCTTTTTGCTCGCCCAGGCGGTTCCAAGAATCATCGGAAGATCAACTTTCTGGATCTTCTTGCCGGGATTCTTTAGCGAGAGCACCATATTAGTGTGTTCCCTGGCTCTTTCAATCTGGCTGACGAAAGGCCGGATGAGCAGCTTTGGCTTCACGAAGGGTTCGTTTCGCCTCACACCGAAATTTTTTCTTTGGCTTCTGCCCATGCTTGCGGTTGCTACACTGCAAGCGGCGGGATCGCCCGCAGGGTCGTCCTCGAATCCGACAACTGCCGCTTTGGGATCGCCCGTGGCGATCATCCTGACGGTTTGGATCTACGCCAGCGTCTGCGAGGAAATTTTCACGCGCGGGCTGCTGCAGAGCTGGCTGTCTCCGCTCGCCGCATACCGCATTCGGCTGCTGCGCCGCTGGCCGCTGAGCGCACCCGTTTTGCTCGGCGCATTGTTCTTTGGTGCGATGCACGTTGTGCTGTGGCCAAAAATGGGCGCGGAGGCGCTGGCGGTCATGTTTATGGCCTTCATCCTGGGGGTGATTGCAGGATATTATCGGGAAAAGACAGGAAGCCTCATTCCGGCCATACTGGTACACGCTTTCTTTGATATCGGTGGCACGGTGCCGCTTTGGCTTTTTGCGCTGGGCTCATGGCATCACATTTGACAAGCGTCGGCGGCGGCGGTGAGGGAATTGGTGGGAATTTTAGGACTGTGAAACCAGGATTATGCATAGCATTGTCCAGGGCTCGCCTGCTCGAGGCATGCGAGCCCACTTTTTAGTAATGGGCCAATTTGAATTTTGACTCCTTGTGTCACGAGCAAGAAAATTCAAACTGACCTGCCACCCATTTTTTCGCCTGTGTGACTTTCCGCTGTAACCTTCGAGCGGTTCGCGCGTAATCTCTGAGACAAACAGAGCGATGGATTTCGAAAGCCTCTACGAGAAGTATGCGCCCGTGGTGCGGCGGTTCGCTCTGTTTTTGAGCGGCGACGCGATGATGGCGGACGACATCACGTCGGACACGTTTGTGCGGGCGCTGGGGGCGCACGAGCGGATCCGGGAACTCACGGTGAAAAGTTATTTGCTGATGATTGCGCGGAACGTTTATCGCGATTTGCAGCGGCGGGAATGGCGCAAGATGAAGCTCGACGAACACAAGGCGGACGCGAAAATCAGCGCGCAGGCGCACATGGAACAAAAAGAGGAAGTGAAGGCGGTGCTGGCGGCGCTGCAAACCTTATCCGAAATTGATCGGACGATTCTGCTGATGCGGGCGCTGGACGAAATGCCTTACGAGGAAATCGCGGCGGCGTTGGATATCGAGGTGACCACCGCGAAGGTGAAGGTGCATCGCGCGCGGGCCAAGTTGATGGAAGTGCGGAATCCGGCGCGGGAAAAATTGGCGGCTTCGGGAGAAAAGCTATGAGTGTGACACGAGACGTGGTGACGGATTTGCTGCCGGTGTACTTTTCGGGCGAGGCGAGCGAGGACACGCGGCGGTTAGTGGAGGAATATTTCCGCGAGAATCCGGAGTTCGAGCGCATAGCGCGAAAGGCGGCGACGCCGCTGGAGGCTTTGCGCGCGGCGAAAACGATTCCGCCAGAAATCGAAAAGGAAAAGCGGGATTTGGTACGCGTGCAGCACGAAGTGCGGCGGCGCAAGATAATGTTCGGGTTGGCGCTGTTTTTCACGCTTGTGCCGCTGGCATTCTTCTACAGCAAGGGCCACTGGGTGTGGATCGTTCGTGAGGCTCCCTGGGATGCGGCTTTTTTCTGGAGCTGGGGCGCGCTCTTGTGGTTTTTGTATTTTACGCGCTTGCCGCGGCGTGCGGTGTCGCTCGTAATTGCAATTTTCTTTACGCTGTTTCCCTTCGCCTTGCATTACGCGTTTCCCGGGGGTCCGGGGGTTTACACCGAGTCGCTTTCGAACTGGGTGTCCCCATTTTTGTGGGGCGTCGCGGCGTTGGTTTGGTTTGCCTATTTCGCGCGACCGCGACGCCGCACGGTCATCCTCGTCTTTGCGATTTTTCTAACCCTGTTCCCCCTCCCCTTCATTTTGTACTCTCTCTTTGTCGGCGGTTCGCATCTTTGGCTCAATTGGGGAAACCCTGGATTTTTCTGGACAATGGCAGCATTCATTTGGCTCCAGTATTTCCGGCGGCGGCGGAAGGGGAATGTGGATGGGGAGTGCTAAGGCAGGTTGAAAGCCGCAGAGCTTCGCAGAAGGCGCGAAGTTCTGCGCCACAAAGGCGCACAGGCTGAAGCCTGTGCCACGCAAAGGCGGTTCGCCCGGCGCACGACGGGCGGGGCAAGCAGCGTCCCTACGAAGGTGAAGAGGCAATCTCGGAAAAAACCGCAGGGTCAAAAACCGCACCTTATGCAACAAAGGGTGCAGCACCCCCCAACGGCAAAAGCCAAAACCCACCCTTCGCGGAAGACGCTCAGGATGGGGCACCCGGCGGAAGCCTCGTGTCAGCGGCGGCACAAACACCGCAACGGGACCCATTCACTGCGTTCAGGGCGGATGTGAGCCGCAGGCTTTCACGGAAGGCGCGAAGGTCTGCGCTACAAAGGCACACAGGCTGAAGCCTGTGCCACTGATTATTGCGAACCTGTGGGGTGCGCGGGGGCGGGGACGATGCGCGCGGTGATGATTTTGTCGAGCTTGGGGAAATTCTTTTCGAGAAAGGCGTTGCCCTGGTTGACAATGCGGTCCTGCAGACCAGTCGGCTGATCCGCATAGCCACCATAGAACGATTCCACGACGCTCATGCCTTCGACGACTTTGGCGAAAGGAGCGAAGCCCATGCTGTCGAGGCGGGAGTTGTCGCCATAGTTGATGAATACCTGGGTGCTGCGCGAATTGGGCGCGGAACTTTGCGCGTAGGTTACGTAGCCGGCAAGATTGCTCTCTTTGACCGGATCGTCCTTGATATTGGCATTATTCCAGATGCGGCCGTAGCGCGGGTCGGCGGGGATGCCGAACTGCACAACGAAGTGCGGAACGACGCGGAAGAGCGTGGCGTCGTCGTAGAAATGATGCTCGACGAGATTATAGAAACGGTCGGCGCCGTGGGGCGCCCACGCGCGCGTGACTTCCATGGTGAAATCGCCCTTGGTGGTATGAAATTTCACGTAATAGACGGCTGGAGCGGTGGCGTGCAGAGAAGCGGGATGCAGAAGCGAGCCAGTGCTCGACATAGTTCTCCTTTTGGTCTGGTGGTGAACGGTCTGGGCTTGGGTCGAACCGGTTAGTGCGGCGAATACGCAAAACACGGTCACATGAAACAAGATGTTGCTGGGTGCGGCGATCCTAATCATCCTCATTTTTCTCCTCAAAATGTCCTTCCATAATGCCATGCGCGAAGATGCGATGCAAAGGCGCTACGGGCGGTAACGGTCAGTTTGAATTTTGATTATGGTCACGATTATTAAAAGTCAAGCGGGCGCAGCACTGACTACTAAGGATGCTCGGCTTGCATTTGGCGGCTGACGCGCTCGCATTCGGCGAGGACGCGCAGAGTGTTTTCGCCGAGAATTTTCTTGATGCTGGCGTCGGAGTAGCCGCGGTCGAGCAGCGCCTGGGTGATTTCCGGCAGATGCGTGACGTCTTCCATGCCGATGGGCATGTCGGAGCCGTCGTAATCGGAGCCGAGTCCGACGTGGTCAATGCCGCCGATTTTTACGGCGTGGTCAATGTGATCCACGATGCGCGTCCAGTCAACGCGCGGAAGCGAACCGTCGAGCATGGCTTTGTGGACGAGTTCGTTTTCGGTCATGATCTGGCAGGCTTCGTCCTCTTTGGCGCACTTGGCGTTGATTTCGTCCTGCATACGCTTGGCGATTTCGGGATGGGCTTTGTTGGCGTCGAGATATTCCTGGCTGAGAAAGCCGACGTGATAATTGATTTGGATGACGCCTCCGTGCGCGGCGAGCGCTTTAATCATGTCGTCAGTCATATTGCGCGGGGCGGAGCAGAGCGCGCGGCAAGAAGAATGCGAGGCGATAATGGGCGCCTTGCTCGTGGCGAGGGCGTCGTAAAAAGTTTTGTCCGCGGTATGCGAAATGTCGATCATGATGCCGTCGCGATTCATGCGCAGGACGACTTGCTTGCCAAAATCGGTGAGGCCGTTGTGCGCGGGCTTGTCGTTGGCGGAGTCGGCCCAGTCGGTGTTGACGGTATGCGTGAGGGTCATGTAGCGGACGCCGAGAGCGGCGAAAGTGTCGAGGACGGCGAGGTCGTCGTTGATCATGTGGCCGCCTTCAACGCCCATGAGCGCGGCGATTTTGTGTTCGGCGAAGGCGCGGCGAACGTCGGCGGCAGTGCGCGCGAGAATGATGTCGCTGGGATGGGCGAGGACTTGCTGGCGGACGGCGTCAATTTGGTCGAGAGCTTTTTCGACGGCGACGGGGCCGATGATGGTGCCGGGCATCCAGATGGAGAAGAAAATGCCGTCGAGGCCGCCGGCTTTCATGCGCGGAATGTCGATTTGGCCGTCGGTGTGACGCGCGTCGAGATTAAAATGCGGGTCGAGGAGGCGCTGGGTGGTGTCGTCGTGCGTGTCGATGACGATGGAATGAAAATGGAGTTCGCGGGCGCGTTGGGAAATTTTGACGGGCTTCATGGTTTGCGCGGACACGATTAGTGGGAAGGCCACGAACAAAATACTGCATGCGGTGCAAGCGAAATGGCGCATGGAAGGAGCATCCTCCGGCGGAAGAGAGTATCGCACGGAGACGATGGCGGCAAAGAAAAATCGCGAAGTAGTTCGAGACAGCATTTCTGAATCGTCTGCACGCGATGGCAAAGCGGCGTCGAGCTCCGGCTGCGCCGGAGTCCGCGGAGCGGACCGCCGCACTCCGAAAAAAATGTAAAGCCGGAAAGCTCGGCAGAAGGCGCGACGTGAAAAAGCATCAGGGTAAAAAGTTCTGCGCGACAAAAGCAAAGCGACGCAGCGAGTCGCCGGAGCGTAAGAATCGCGCAGCGGCGTAACGTTAAAAACTCCCACCCTTCGCAAGAGGCGCTCAGGTCCGGTGGCAGGATTCCGCTGGAGTCTACCGGACTCCAGAAACCGGAGATGGTGCACACGCCAGGTGGCGCTGCGCGCGACGGGCGCAACGAGCAGCGCCCCTACGAAGACCTCACAGGCTCGATGCCGCTAGATTGAACCACAACCATGTCAGTACGAGCCCGTTCAGGATCACGAAGACACGTGGAGCGCGTGTGCCGAACGCACCGAGCAAAATCGAAGCGACGGCGATCAGGACGGAGAGCCGGTAGTTATAGATGTCGGGCGACCAACTCGAGATTAGGCGCGGACCAAAACTAACCGCCAAAAATAAAGTCAGAGATATTGCGTTCGCTATTACACCGCCGAGCAGTAAACGGCGTCTCCAAACAGGAAGGTCCGGTAGTTTCGCGGGGAGTGATGATCTCCATGCCACGGGGACGGAGATCACAATTGCTCCGAGCAAAGGTAGGTAAGCAGCACCGAGAATCAACTGAGGCTCCTCTTTTTATTTCTGGATGCCGAGGCGTTTCCATTCGTCGTCGCGGACGGTGGGGCCTTGGGACCAGTTGAGCCAGTCCCATACGGCGTGCTTGAGGACCTGGCGGTTGATTTCGTTGTTGGATTCGGTGAGGGGAATGCTCTTGGGGCAAACTTTGACGCAATTCTGCGCGTTGTCGCAATCCTGAATGCCGCCCGGTCCCATCATGGCTTCGAGGCGGGAGCGCGCGTGCATTTCGCCGGTGGGATGCATGTTGAAAAGGCGAACCTGATTGATGATGGCGGCGCCGACGAATTGCGTGTGATTGTTCACCTTGGGGCAAATTTCGAGGCAATTGCCGCAGGTGATGCAGCGGGAGAGCGGATAGCCGACTTGCTGCTGCTCGGGCGACATGCGCGGGCCGGGGCCGATGGAGTAAGTGCCGTCGATGGGCACCCAGCACTGCATGCGCTTGAGATTTTCGAACATGATGGAGCGGTCGACTTGCAGATCGCGGACGAGCGGAAATTTCGTGAGCGGCTCGAGGCGAATGGGCTTTTCGAGATTGTCGACGAGCGCGGAGCAGGCCTGGCGAGGATAGCCGTTGATAAGCATGGCGCAGGCGCCGCAGACCTCTTCGAGACAGTTGGCGTCGTAGGAGACGGGCGTGACGCCGCGATTGTCATGCGTGACGGGGCGTTCGGCGATGTCGCGGAGGCAGGTGATGACGTTCATGTGCGGGCGGTGGCGGATTTCGAATTCTTCCCAGCGCACGGATTCTTCGGGAGCGGCCTGGCGTTTGATGCGGACGATGAAAGTATTTTCGGGCATGCGGCCTCGGTTCAACGATAACAAAACAGCGAAGCAAAAAGGAACAACAGATTCACAGCAAAGCCCGACTGATATTACGCAGGTCGAGACAGCGCCTCGGAATCGTTTGGAGGAGTGGCAAAGCGGCGTCGAGCCGCCGCGCTCCGAAAAAAGCGTAAAACCGCGGCGTTTCGCAAAAGGCGCCTCGACAAAGAGCGCCGGGGTGAGCAAGCTTCTGCGCTACAAGTACAAAGGCAAAAAAAACACCCTTCGCGGAAGGCGCTCAGGATGGGCACCCGACAAATCACAACCGCCGCGCTCCAAAAAACTAATACTTGCGGGGGCGGGGCGGGAGGAGCGAGATGTCTACGGGCTCGTAATCGAGCTTGATTTTGCCGCCGTTGTAGCTGGCCTTGGTGGTCTTCAGCCAATTTTTGTCGTCGCGCTCAGGAAATTCCGGCTTGTAATGGGCACCGCGCGTTTCATTGCGGGCGAGAGCGCCGAGCGCAATCACTTTGGAAAGAATGAGCATGTTGCCGAGCTCGCGCGTGAACTGCAAAGTTTGATTGGACCATTGCGTGCGGTCGGAAAGATTGACGCGGGTGAAGCGGTCGCTCAATTCGTCGAGTTTGCGCAGCGCTTTTTCGAGATTGGCGTTCAAGCGCACGACGGTGACATGCTCGACCATCAAATCGCTGAGCTCTTTCCAGATGGTGATGGGATTTTCGAAGCCCTGGCTGTTGAGCAGCGCGTCGTTCGTTTCCTGCTGGCGCGAGCGCTCGCGGTCGTAAATGGGCGAAGGCACGCTTTCGCAGCCTCTTTCGAGATTGCGCGCGTATTTTACCGCGGACGGGCCGGCGACCATTCCGCCATAAATGCAGGAGACCAGCGAATTGGCGCCGAGGCGGTTCGCGCCGTGATATTGATATTCGCACTCGCCGGCGGCGAAAATTCCGGGAATGTTGGTGGCCTGATTGTCGTTGTCGACCCAGAGACCGCCCATAGTGTAGTGCATCGCGGGAAAAACTTTCATGGGCTCTTCGCGCGGATCGGGGCCGACGAATTTTTGATAAATCTCGAGCACGCCTTCGAGTTTGCGGTCCAGCATTTCGCGCGGAAGATGCGTGAGGTCGAGGTAAACCGCGTTCATGCCGGGGAGGCTGAGCTTTTCTTCGAAGACAATTTTGTAAATGGCGCGAGTGGCGACGTCGCGCGGAACGAGGTTGCCGTATTTGGGATACCACTCTTCGAGAAAATAGAAGCGCTCTTTTTCGGGGATGGAGCGGGCGGGGCGATTGTCGCCGGCTTTGCGCGGGACCCAGACGCGGCCGCCTTCGCCGCGCAGCGATTCGCTCATCAAGCGGCATTTGTCTTCACCGGGAATCGCGGTGGGGTGAACCTGGATGAATTCGCCATTGGCGTAATAAACGCCCTGCTGGAAAAGCGCGGACTGCGCGGAGCCGGTGCAGACGACGGAGTTGGTGGTTTGGCGAAAAATTGCGCCGATGCCGCCGGTGCAGAAAATCACCGCGTCGGCGGGAAAAGTGCGAACGGCCATGGTTTTCAAATCCATGGCGCAGATGCCGCGGCAGATGTTGGATTCGTCGAGCACGACCGAGAGAAAAGTCCAGCCCTCGAATTTGGAGGCTTTGCCTTCCGCTTCGAAGCGGCGGACTTGTTCGTCGAGCGCGTAGAGAAGCTGCTGGCCGGTGGTGGCGCCGGCGAATGCGGTACGGTGATAGAGAGTGCCGCCGAAACGGCGAAAATCGAGCAGGCCTTCAGGAGTGCGATTGAACATGACGCCCATGCGGTCGAGGAGATCGATGATGGCGGGAGCGGCTTCGCACATGCGTTTGACGATGGGCTGATTGGCGAGGAAATCGCCGCCGTAAATTGAGTCGTCGAAATGCGTCCAGGTGGAATCGCCTTCGCCCTTGAGATTTTTGGCGGCGTTGATGCCGCCCTGGGCGCAAACGGAATGTGAACGCTTCACAGGGACGATGGAGAAAAGTTCCACGGGAACGCCGGATTCGGCGACGCGAATGGTGGCCATGAGGCCGGCGAGGCCTCCTCCTACGACGATGATTTTAGGTTCATGCATTTGATTCCTTTAATGCAAAAGGCACAAAGGCAACGTCAAAGACCGCACCTTTAAACCGCAAAGCGTTGCGACGCCAGACTCGCCTCTGCGAAAGCAAAACGCACAGGATGAATCCTATGCCGCCAAAAAACTACAAGTAGACGCTGAAAGGGTGCCAGTTATAAACAAATCCGGCGACAATCAGCAGGCCAACCACTGTGAATGCGATTCCAACAAACGCACCAAACCAGCCAGCGACACGCTGCGCGCGCGGAGTGACCGCGATTCCCCACTTGCAGCAAAAATTCCAAATGCCGTTGCCGAGGTGAAACGAGGCGGCCAAAATTCCGATGACGTAAAACGCCGCGTAGTACGGGTGCGCAAAATCGTGAGCCACGCCGGCGTAGGTGCTTATGCCGTGGGTCACGAAGCGTTCCGTCCAAACGTGCCAGCCAATGAAGGCAAACGCGATGATGCCGGTCCAGCGCTGGAGGGTGTAGAGCCAGTTGGCCATCCAGGGATGCTGAAAGGCGTTGGACTTGCCGCGCCACCAGATCTCGATGCCATATGCGCCATGAAAAGCAATGGGCAGCCAGATAAAACAGAATTCGACGGGAACGCGCCAGGGAATGTGTTCGAGGCCGGCGGCCGTGGCGTTGAAATTCGCGGGACTGACCAGGGCGTAGCTATTGGACCAGAAATGCTCGGCGAGGAATGCGCCAATGGGAATGATGCCGCTTAAGGAATGCAGTTTATCCCAAAAATAGCTGGAGTCAGATTTCGGCGCCGCGTTCGCCATTCACTCTCCGAAAAAGTCTCTGCGGGAACATGAAACAAGTTTGCAGCGAATCTGATGCGATTGCGCTGGTGCTTGAAACGCACCAGTATAAGCAGCGCATGAGTTGTTTGCAAGACGGCTACACCACGAAACCTGACGGGCCGTTCAATGATAGACTTTTTTGCATGTCCGCAACGTCTTTAGCTGACGTGGCCACGCTGATCAATGGAATCGTGCGCGGTGGCGCGAAACTCGATTCCGCGCAATTAGAGAAGATCGCTGAGACGGTGGCGCGAGTTTTCTCCGTTCATCCTGACGAGGTTGCGCTGCTCTACCTGACTCCCGACGGAAAATTCTTGCGGTTCCGCGTGCCGGAGCAACTGCAAACGGTGGGAGAGATACCGATGACCAGCGGCACCGCGCTGGCGGTGCGCACAGCCCGGGAAAAGCGGCCGGAAATCGTGAACCATTTCAACATTGTCCCGCACGCTTCTGTGTTTGAGGCGGTCAAGCTGAATGACGAGCGGCATCATCCCATTCAAAAAATCATGAGCGCGCCGATTTTGAGCGCAGGCAAAGTTCTGGGCGTGATGCAGATATCGCGCAAAGCCAGGACGGCCAAGGGCGCAAAAGATTTTTTGCCGCAGGATCTGCGGCAACTGGTTTCGATTACTGAGCTGCTAGCGCCGGATCTTCCGCTCTGGCAAGATTAATTTTGAGCTTATAGATTCAAAGTACATCGAGATCAGGGCAAGTCCCCGCTCCTACAAATGCAGAAAGCCACAGGATAAATACTGTGCGACTGCCCTGCAAAAGCAAACCCGCAGGATAAATCTTGTGCCACCGACGGGCGAACTGCAAGACCTTCACCGAACGAGGTCACGGCATGCTACTCGGCTCATTCCGTGCTTGAAACACGGCCACAAACCTCAGGCTGCTAATTTCCACCGTTCGCAGAAGACGCTGAGGGTAGGAAACCCCGAAGACGAAACGACAGGCATTCGCCGGGACGCTGGCGAGTGGCTCACGGGAAGCGCGAAAAAGAATTGACACTGTATTCGCTTCTTGTTACTTTTTGCGCGCACTCAAGTTTCACTCTCCTAAACGGAGGCACCGCAGCCTGGCACCCGCATGGCGTTCGTCGCTAAGAAAATTTTTCTGACAAAGGGCGTGGGCAAGCATCGCGAGAGGCTTTCGAGCTTCGAGCTGGCATTGCGCAATGCTGGAATCGCGGCGTGCAACATCGTGCGCGTGTCGTCGATTTTTCCGCCGCACTGCAAACTGATTTCCCGCAGCGAAGGGCTGAAGCATCTAAAGCCGGGTCAGGTGGCGTTCGTGGTGATCAGCGAGAATCAGACGCGCGAACCGCATCGGCTGATTGCCGCTTCCGTGGGCGTGGCGCTGCCCGGCGATAAATCCATGTACGGATATTTGTCGGAGCATCATTCGTTCGGCGAGCCCGAGGAAATCGCCGGCGAGTACGCGGAAGAGCTGGCCGCGGAAATGCTGGCCACGACGCTGAACGTGGAATTCGATCCGGATTTGTCCTGGGACGAAAAAAAAGAGGTCTACCGTATCTCGAACAAGATTGTCCGCACCATGAACATCACGCAATCCGCCGTGGGCGATAAGCGCGGGCTGTGGAGCACGGTGCTGGCGGCAGCGATTCTGGTTGGCGACGACGATTAGACGATAGATGACGCCGAATTCGCTTTCTCCCGCCAACGCTTTATCACGCACGCAAATCAATTTCGTCTTACTCTTCCTGCGCGTCGCCAGCGGCCTGGCATTCCTCTACCACGGCGGCGGCACTCTGTTCGGAATGTTCGGCGGGCACGGGCCGGTGAGTTTCGCGGCTGGCATGCACGCTCCGGTGATTGTGGGTTACCTGGTGGGCCTGGCGCAGTTTGGCGGCGGGCTGGCGGTATTGAGCGGCGTGCTCACGCGCGTCGGGGCGGTCTGCATAGCCATGGTTATGATTGGCGCGATTTTTCTGGTGCACCTGCCGCACGGATTCGACATTGGGAACGGCGGCATGGAATATGCGCTGACGCAATTGCTGATTGCGCTGGCGCTGCTGGTTGCGGGAGCCGGCGATTATTCGCTGGCGCCGCTGCTGCCCGCGTGGCTGCGCAAACTGTGAAATGGACGCTGTGGTACCGCGATTCGTGCTGCGATGAAGATTAACTTCCTCCCCAAGACTGCGAAAATCATCACAGTTTTAATAGCAGTGTGCTGCGCTCTGGCAGTGAACGACCGCGCAAGCACACAGACGCAGGGTAAAGACAATGCGGGCGCGGAACGCGGCGTGTTCATTGTGTTTCTGGGCACGGGAATGCCGCGACCGGATCCGGCGCGGCAAGGGCCTTCGCTGGCGATTGTGGCGAATGGACAAGCGTATATCGTGGATGCCGGCACCGGAGTGGTGAGGCAATCGTCGGCGGCATTTCTACGCGGCGTTTCCGCACTTCAAGCGAGAAAACTGGATATCGCGTTTCTGACGCATTTGCATTCTGACCACACGCTTGGCCTGCCGGATTTGATTTTGACGCCGTGGGTGATGGGCCGCACGGTTCCACTGCAACTCTACGGCCCCGCGGGAACGCAGGCAATGGCGGACAATATCGAAAAGGCCTGGGCGGAAGATATCAAGCTGCGCATCGAAGGGCTGGAGCATCTGAGCACGACCGGGCATCAGGTGGTAGTGCACGAAATTCAGCCGGGAGTGGTTTATCGGGACGCGAATGTGAAAGTCACGGCATTTGCGGTGAAGCATGGTAGCTGGAAAGAGGCGCTCGGCTATCGCTTCGATGCGGACGGAAAGTCCGTGGTGATTTCCGGCGACACGCGGCCGGTGGATAGCGTGGTGAAAGCGTGCAATGGATGCGACGTGCTGGTGCATGAAGTTTACTCCGGCACGCCTGCGAATGCGGAAGATGCGGCGTATTTTTCCTCTTTCCATACTTCCGCGGAACAGCTTGGAGAAATTGCGGCGAAGGCGCGGCCGAAGCTATTAGTGATCTGGCATTACGTGCCGCTGCGAAGCACGGATCAGACGCAGATGGTAGAGGAGATTCACAGGAATTTTCATGGCACGGTTGTAGTGGCGAATGATTTGGACGTGATTTCGCCGTGAGTGCGCGCAGAATAGCGTTCAGCCAGAGGAAATTCGCGGCGTGCTTGCGCGCTCTGTTCTACTTTTCTACTTCGATGCCGGCGTGATTGAAGATGCGGTGATGATTGCGCCGGAGCTGGGACCATTGCCCGTGACAAATTTTTCGTGGCCGGCGACGCTTCCCTTCACTTCGACCGTCTGTCCTGCATACTTGGCCGCTTCGCTCTGCGGATTCAAGATGTAAACTTTTTTGTCGGCGAAATTAAAGAAGGCGTATTTGGCGTGGCGGTCTTTGACGCATTCGAGGGTGCACTTTGCGGTAGGAGCCTTGTTGACGCGATTCAAGCCGCAATAAGTGTCCGTGACGTAGCCTTTCCAGGTATGCGTGGCGCCATTGGGCGCAGCGAGAAGGGTCATCGAGCTCGCAAGTAGAAACAGAACGCCGACAGCAGAAAGCTTCTTCGTCATGGTCATCATGGCTACGCCTCCCATTCGGTGAGTTTCACGCTTCGCGGCTTGAAAGTCAATTTCCTCACGGCGGAGCGCTAAGCTGTCGACGGCTGCCGTTTTGGGTTAATTGACGAGCAACGAACTGAAGATTCAAGCCTTTCGCGCGCGCGATTTGCAGGTATGCTTGTGTGAGTGAATTCGGGTTCAGAATAGGAAGCAAATGGCGCGAGAATCAGAGATCGATACGTTGAAAATGTTGGAACAAGTTCCGCTCGCAGAGCACAGCAATTACCGCATTGGCGGGCCGGCGAGATATTTTTGCGAGGCCGCGAATGAAGAAGAGATTCGCGCCGCGGTGCTCTTCGCGCGGGAGCAGCGCCTGCCGCTGTTTGTGCTGGGCGGCGGGACGAACCTGCTGATTGACGACAACGGGTTTACTGGGCTGGTGCTCAAAGTGAGCACGATGGAATTGCAGTTCGATGCCGAGGAACAGATCGTCACGGTAGGAGCCGGCGTTTCCGTTGCGGACCTGCTGAAATTCACAATTGCGCATGCGCTGAGCGGGCTGGAGTGGGCTGGCGGATTGCCGGGAAGCGTTGGCGGCGCGATTCGCGGGAATGCCGGCGCGTTCAAGGGCGAAATAAAAGATCGCATCGTCAGCGTAGAAAGCTTCGACGTGGAAACGCTGCAAACTATTTCGCGCGAAAATTCCGCGTGCCGGTTCGGGTACCGCTCTAGCATTTTCAAAGAGAAAAACGGGCGCGAAATTATTTTGTCGGGGAAAATAAAGCTCGACAAGGGCGATCCGCAGCAAATCGCCGCAAAAATTCAGGACAAAATCAATTACCGCATCGAACGGCATCCCATGGAGTATCCGAATATCGGCAGCACATTCAAGAATGTGGACTTGAAGCTGGTGCCGAAAATCTGGAGCGAGGCGGTGGCGAAGGTTGTGAAAGTCGATCCCTTCCCGGTAGTGCCCACGGCGTATCTGATTTCCGAAGCGGGGATGCGCGGGACGCAGCACGGTAAGGCGATGGTTTCGCCGAAGCATCCAAACTTCATCGTGAACCTGGGCGGCGCGACGGCGGTCGACGTGAAATTCCTCATCGCAAAAGTAAAAGAAGCGGTGTTCGACAAATACGGAATCCACCTGGAAGAAGAAATTCAGCTGGTGTAAGGCTCGCGTGCCAAAGAAAACCCGTCTCTACGAAAAGAAGGGCCGCAGAGCTGTGCAAAAGCGCGCCCGAAAAAGCCTCGGGATGAAAAGTTCCGCGCCACACGGGCACACAGACTGAAGTCTGCGCAACGTAACGTCAAAAACCGCACCCTTAAACACCAAAGGGTGTGGCACCCAGCGAAAAAAGCTGCTAGCGGCCGGAGGCGGCGCCTTTTGCTTTTGCCTGGTCGGCGTGAACCGCAGGGACGTCCACGAGATGCTCGGCGAGGAACCACACCTGCAATTCATTGGTGCGAATCACTTCGCTGACGAGCAAATCGTTGGTGCCGTCGTCGCCTGCGTCTGATGCATCGCGGGCGAAGGTGCGCGCTTCCTTCAAAATAATTTCGTGGGCCTCGAGCAAACGCGAAAGCTGCACGGGAAGCTCTTCGCGGCCACGCGGCGGGCGCGGAATGAGCGTGGTCTCCGCCACGTCAGGCGCCATGGCCAGGCTGACGCCGCCAAGAAGCTGAATCCGCTCGGCGATGGCGTCGACGAGATCCACTTGTTCGCCGAAGTGCTTATCGAAGAGCAAATGAATCTGGTAAAAAGTGTGGCCGGCGACTTGCCAGTGATGCTTTTTGTACATATCGCGGAGAGTCATTGTGTCGGCAAGAAGCTGATTCAGATTTTCGGCGCTTTGCGCGCAGACTTTTTCGTCAAGGGCGATGGGCAGCTTGGCGATTTTGCCGTATGGTTGAATTTCACGAGCCTGCTGATGCAAAAGAGGCCTCGAGTGGGACGCTCCGGCTTCCAACTGACTATATTCGGGACTGCGCTTGTCATTTTTGGGACTCATGTGGATTACTCCTTCCTAATGCAGATGCGCTTCGCGGAACTCAGATTCAGCGGAGGCTATGGGCGACCGCGTGGTCGTGGTGGTTCGCGCCAAAACTTTTCTTCGAGCGTTTCCCGTTTGCGGAGCGGTCGAAGTAGCCGATGCGCTCAAGGACGGCGCCCGCGATCAGCGGAAGCGCCACAGTGGCATCCTCGAAAACTTCGGCGAATTTTCCGCCTTCGTCCGGCGGGACGAATTTTCCCCAGGAAACCGCTTCGGTGTAGGTGCTGCCGGAAAGTCCGCCCCAATGGACCGGCTCGGGACAAATGCGCAAGCCGTAATTATAGCGCTTGAGCGGCATCTCTTCGTAACCGCGGCGCGCGAGCAACTCCGCATAAACGCCGAACTGTTGCGACCAATTGCGCGGCACGCCGCCGCCGACGGTCAAAATTCCCATGCGCTTGGTGGCTAGCATGGTTTCAGCGAAATGCTCGAAATCAGCGAAACTATCGAAGTTCAGTGTGGGACGTCCCTCTTTCCGCCGCTGGCGCTGATGCAGTGCGAAATCGATGCCCAGTTCGGAATCGGTGAAAGCGGGAACGTATACGGGAACGTTTTTCTCAACGGCGGATTTTAAGATGCCGCGGCCGTGCGCGTGCTGAATCAAATATTCGCCGATGGCGCGATTGAGTTTCCAACTGGAAACAATTTCGGCGGGATCCCATTTCTCGAGCAGCGCTTCGACAATTTCCTCAATGTAATCAAGATTGAGTTCGGGCTCGAGCGAATCGTAGACGCGATTGTAGCCGGCGAAGAAAAGCTCCTTGTCGCCCATTTTGGGATCATAGCGGAAGTGCTGCTTGCCGGCGGCTTCGACAAGTCCATGAGCCATCAGCGCTCCAGTGGAAACCACCGCCTTCACGATGCCGGAATCAATCAAGTCGCAAAAGACGAGGCCCATTTTTGCGACGGTCATCGCTCCGGAAAGAGTGAGCACCACGAAGCAATCTTTGTCGCGAGCCATGGCTTCGAGAACGTCGGCCGCGTCGCCGACTTGCCGCGCGGTGAAAGCGGTCTGTCCCATGGCGCGAACCAGTTCGTCGACCGTACGGGCCTTGGAGAGATCGAGTGGATTCGTGGGCGTGAGGCGATCCGCAATTGGATCGTGCAAGACGCGATCGGTCACTCCCTTTTTCTTTGCCATTCAGTTTCTCCGCAGGTAATGTATCACTTCCCAAGCATCCTGTGGCTATAAATAGTACAGAGCGCGAAAAGAGAAAAGAAAAAAATTAATGGAATCCTGTTTGCGAGTGTTGAGTCAAAAAAGGCAGCGTGCGCTGCGATCGTTATGTTTGAAATTCGAGAGAGTAACTGCGGAGGCGTAAATGTATTTCTTCTATTACAGCCATGGACTGTTGGGCTGGATCATCATCGGGTTGATTGCCGGCTGGCTTGCTGGAACAGTTTCGCGCGGGCGCGGATTTGGCTGCCTTGCTGACATTATTCTGGGCCTGATTGGCGCCGTGGTGGGCGGCTGGATTTTCTACAAGCTTCGAATTCCGTTTGGCGGCGCGCTGGGCAGTCTGGCGGCGGCGTTTGTCGGCGCAGTGGTGCTGGTGGCCATCGCGCGGCTTTTTGCCGGGCATTCTCACAATTGAAAAGTCTGAGCGCCTGCTCCAAAATTTTCCAAATGGCCTGGAATTGCAGGACTGTGAAAATTCGTAAAACCTGATGGCTGCGGCGTACGTCTAAATAAGCGGAGAAGTTTACATTGGCCTCTAGCCCGAACAGCTACAGCACGACAATTGCGGATCTGGCGCGCATTACCTTGCAGGTGCTCGCGCGCAACAAAATGCGAACATTCTTAACGATGCTGGGCATTACCATCGGCATCGGCGCGGTGATTTGCACGGTGGCCATCGGCGAGGGCGGCTCGGCGCAGATTCGCGAACAAATTGCTGAACTGGGCGACAATCTAGTGTGGGTCGAAGCGGGCGGGCGCACGGTGAACGGCGCGCACACCGGCAACGACAACACAAAATCGCTTACGAACGATGACGCTTTCGCTTTGCCGAAGGAAGTTCCTTTCCTGAAAGCTTGCTCGCCGAATACCGATGGCCACATTCAAATCGTGTATGGAAACGAAAATTGGTCGACGCATTTTCGCGGCACGGCGCCTAATTTTCTGGAGATCAAAAACTGGCCGCTGGCGGAAGGAAGCAACTTCACTGAAGCGGACGTCAGAAGTTTGGCGCAGGTGCTGCTGATCGGCAACACCGTTAAAGAGCGGCTTTTCCGTCCGGACGAAGATCCAATTGGCAAGACGGTGCGGGTGGGCGGCCTGCCGTTCACAGTGATTGGCGTGCTGGCAACGAAAGGGCTTACCCCCTACGGATGGGACCAGGACGATACCGCCTCGATGCCGTACACCACAGCGCAGCGCAAAGTGACGGGAGAATACTGGCTGGACGACATTTTCTGCTCGGCGACTTCTTCTGACGCCATCGGCCCGGCAAACGATCTCGCGGAGCGGCTGATGCGCCAGCGGCACCATTTGCGGCCTGGCGAAGCGGACGATTTCAACATCCGCACGCCAACGCAATTTTTAGAGGCGCAGGAGGAAGCGAGCAAAACGTTCACGCTGATGCTGGCGTGCATCGCGTCGGTGTCTTTGCTGGTGGGCGGAATCGGAATTATGAACATCATGCTCGTTTCCGTGACGGAGCGGACGCGCGAAATTGGCGTGCGCATGGCCGTTGGCGCGACGGAACGCGACATCCAGCTGCAATTTTTGATCGAAGCGATGATTGTCAGTTTGCTGGGCGGCTTGCTCGGCGTATTCTTCGGAGTATTTGCTTCGCGATTGCTGGCCAGCACGCTGGCATGGTCCATGGAGATTCCGCCTTCGGCGATTGTGATTGCGGCGGCGTTCGCGCTGTTTGTAGGCCTTTTCTTTGGATATTACCCCGCGCAAAAAGCGGCGCAGCTTGATCCCATCGAAGCGCTGCGGTTTGAGTAAGAAGTCAAAGGCCGCAGAACTTCGCCGAGAGCGCGAATTTCCGCGCTACAAATGCCATTTCGCGCCACCGTTTGAATAAATTCCTCGCAATCTTCTACTGCTCTTCGGAGAGTGAACCCTCCTGACACAAAATTGCCGGCCCCAAAAGGCCGCCGCTGCGGTGCTTTAAAGCGGAAAGGGTTTCAGACAACACGCTGTGATACGATAGCTCGCGAAAAGGAGATGTGCGCCGCAATTGAGTAAACCTTCACTGTGGATGGTCCCGCTAGGCGGGCTGGGCGAATTCGGAATGAACATGATGGCCCTGCGCTATGGCGAGGACGTTGTCGCCATTGACGCCGGCCTGATGTTTCCGGAGACGGAGCTGCTTGGCGTTGACGTGGTAATTCCCGACATTACTTATCTGAAGCAGAATCGCGCCGGATTGCGCGCGCTGCTTTTGACGCACGCGCACGAGGATCACATCGGCGCGGTTCCCTATTTGCTTCCTGATTTGAATTGTCCGGTGTACGGAACGCGCTTCACGCTGGCGCTGGTGCGCAAGAAACTCGAGGAGCGCGGGTTGCTGGAGACCGCGGATTTGCGCGAGGTCACGCCGGGAATGACAGTGACGCTCGGACCGTTCCAGGTGGAGTTCGTCCAGGTGACGCACAGCACCATCGAATGCGTGTCGCTGGTAATTCGCACGCCGCTGGGAATCGTGATTCACACCGGCGACTTCAAGATCGATCCCACGCCGGTGGATGGCGTGCCTTTCGATTTGCACCGATTCGCGCGTTATGGACAGGAAGGCGTGCTGGCGCTTTTTGCGGATTCGACGAACGCCGAACGTCCGGGCTACACGCAGTCGGAGCGCGCGGTGCGCCCGCGACTCGAAGAACTTTTTCGCGCCGCCCCCCAGCGCGTAGTGGTTTCCTGTTTTGCCAGTTCCATACACCGCATGCAGCAGGTGATCGATATTGCCACCGAGCAGGGACGCAAAGTTGCGTTCATCGGACGCAGCATGGTCGACAACGTTGAAATCGCCCATTCGATGAATAAGCTGCGGATTCCAGACGGCTCAGTGGTGCGGCCGCAGGACATCAAATCGTTCGAGCCTCGCAAAATTGTAGTGCTGGCATCGGGCAGCCAGGCGGAGCCAATGTCATCGCTCTCGCGCATTGCTGTGGATAATCATCGCCTGCTCGCGCTCGAAGAAAACGACACGGTGATCATTTCCGCGCGCATCATTCCCGGAAACGAGAAGGCCATCTCGCGCATGATTGATCATCTTTTCCGGCGGCGCGTGCTGGTCTATTACGAAAGCGGACGTTCAGCCCCGATTCACGTTTCGGGGCACGCTAGTCAGGAGGAGATGAAGCTGCTGCTCAATTTGGTGCGTCCAAAATACTTTGTGCCCATTCACGGGGAATATCGCCAGCTATTCCAGCACGCCGCGCTGGCGCAGCAGGTCGGCTCCGTCTCCGGCGAAATCATGATGGTGGAGTCCGGCCATCCCATTGAATTCACCGAGCAAGGCGCGTTTCGCCGCGAGCCCGTTCCCATCAGCCGCGTGTGCGTGGATTCCGGTTCGCTCGAAGAAGTACAGGACGTGGTGATTCGCGACCGGCGGCATCTGGCGGAAGACGGCGTGGTGGTGCCGATCATCGCCATCAACAAACATAGCGGGAAAATGGAGGCTTCGCCGGAAATTGTCACGCGCGGATTTCTGGCTTCGGACGGGCAGGAATTGCTGGCGCTGGCGCGCGAAGTGATCTTGAAGACCATGGAGCAATCGAACCCGGAAGAAAAGGGCGATTGGAGCGTGATCAAAGAAAAGATTCGCGTGGATTTGAAGCGTTTCCTCAACAAGAAAACCTCGAAACGGCCGATGATTTTGCCGGTTATTTTGGAAGTATAGAGACAGAAGCATGCTCCACGAAGCATGAGCGCCCGCCGCTCCCTCATTTGCCCTTCCATGAAGCAGCAGGCATCTCTACACGTTTGTGCTTGACATAATGGTAAGTGTATGCTTACAGTTAGTTATGGCTTACGGTCATAAAGAATTGGCGGCGATGGCGGATCCTACGCGCCGCGCCATGGTGGAGCGGCTGCGGCGGAGGCCGATGACCGTGGGGGAGCTGGCGGAGGGGCTGCCGGTTACCAGGCCGGCCGTTTCGCAGCATTTGAAAATTTTGAAGCAGGCGCGGATCGTGAGCGAAAGGCGGGAGGGCACGCGGCATTATTTCAATCTGAATCCGGAGGGCCTGCTGGAGCTGCGCGGTTACATCGACGCCATGTGGGAGGACGCCCTGGCGTCTTTTTCGCGTTACGTTGCCGCGCAAAAGCGGCAGCGGCGTAACCTCAGAAAATGAAGGCGCGGCGCTTCCCTTCCCCGGCGAAATTCAGCGTGCGGGAATATGCGGCGAAGGATTTTGAGACGCTGTACGCGATTGATCAGCTCTGCTATTCGCCGGCGGTCGCGTACACGCGTGCGGAGTTGAGATGGTATCTCGGACTGCATGGAGCGGCGGGACTGGTGGCAGTGGCGCGCAGGGCAAACAGCGCCGCCGCGGGAATTGCCGGTTTTGTGATTACGACGGCGAGGGGCGAGCACGGGCACATCATCACTATTGACGTTCTGGAAATGTACCGGCGAAAAGGCGTCGCGTCCGCGCTGCTGCGGCGCGCCGAGGCGGAAATGAAGAAGCGCGGCGTGCAAGAAGTGTGGCTAGAGACGGCAACCAACAACGAGGCCGCCATCGCATTCTGGAAGAAGCACGGTTATCGCACGCGCGGGCGGTTGCCGAATTATTATCCCGAAGGAATGGACGCGTTCGCCATGTCGAAATTGATTGGTCAGGACGCTGCTAAAGTTTGAGATGGTAGCGAACGACACGATTGCGCTTGCGGCCGCATCCAATGGGCAGAGTTTCCCCGGCAGAATCTCCCGAACCATCGGGACGCTGGCGTTGGCCTATTTGCAAGTTCGCACGCGGAGGATTGATTTGCTGTTGGATTTCGCATTGTGCAGGTATGCTTTCGGGCGTGTTCCTCCACACAGGAGACGCGCGACGGCGCCCGCGCGGCCTGTGCGACGCTCAGGCCTTCCCCGACAGCCTAGGGGACTCATGTGCGCATATTCGAGATGACTAAAAATCGCCGCATCAACGAACTGATTGGCTTCATTGGCGCGACGCTAGGCGTGCTGCTGGCGCTCAGCTTGCTTTCGTATTCGCCGCAGGACGCCTCGTTCAACGTTTCCGCGCCGCCGCCGCTCGCGGGGCCGGCGCACAACTGGATTGGCCCGGTCGGCGCGCACATTGCGGATCTTTTCTTTCAGGGATTTGGATATGCCGCATTTCTCTTCCCGATTGGGCTATTTGTGCTGGCGCTGCAATGGCTGCGCAACAAAGAAGTGGGCACGCCCATCGCCAAAATAATTGGCGCGACGCTTTTCGTTCTGGCGCTGCCGGCGGAATTTTCACTTTTGGGATTGCCGCAAGTTCGCGGCGCTCTGCCGCCGGGCGGAATGCTGGGCGAGCTGATTGATCATGGTCTGCGCGCGAGCTTCAATTCGATTGGCGCGCATGTGGTCGCGCTGGCATGCGTGTTCGCGGGACTGTTTCTCACCACGCAGTTCACATTCGCAGGCACCGCGAAATGGATGAGCGGGCCGCTGGCGGAAAACGGATTCATCGGCAAGCGGATTTTTGCGCTAGTGGAACGCTACCGGGACTGGCGCGAAGCGCGCGAGGCGGACAAATTGCGCAAGCGCGTCGAAGAAATCAAAATTGCCGGGCGCCCCGCTGTTGCGACCCAATCGAAGTCCGCAAAAATTAGCACGACGCTGCGCGACGAAGAGGAAGACGCCGATGAGTCTGCGGCGGAATCCCGGCGCTCCATTCCCAAGATCACTTTTGGCGCACGCGGAGATTCCGAGCCTGCGCCGCGCAAATCAGCGCCCGAACCAAAAATCAGCAAAGGCAAAACGGCTTATCGCCTCCCTTCCCCGGCACTTTTGCGGGCCGGCGATCGCGGCGAGCGCATGACCGAATCGGAACTGAAAGAATACGCACGGGCCATCGAGCAGAAGTGCGGCGAATTCGACGTCGCAGGGCACATCACGCAAATCAATCCCGGGCCGGTGGTCACCACATTCGAGTTGAAGCCCGAAGCGGGAATCAAGTACAGCCGCATCACCAGCCTTGCGGACGATTTGTGCCTCGCGCTGCGGGCGGAATCCATTTTGATCGAGCGCATTCCTGGAAAATCCACGGTGGGAATTGAAGTTCCCAATCCGCAGCGCGAGACCATTGCATTGCGCGAAGTAATCGAATCGCCGGAATTTTCGCATTCCTCGACAAAACTTGCGCTGCCGCTCGGCAAGGACCTCGTCGGCCATATTCGCGCCGCGGACTTGACGCAAATGCCGCACTTGCTCATCGCCGGCGCGACCGGAACGGGCAAGAGCGTGTTCATCAACTCGATGCTGATGGGCATGCTGTACAAATCCACGCCGGACGAAATGAAAGTGGTGCTGATCGACCCGAAGCGCATCGAGCTGGGACTTTACGAAGACATTCCCCACCTGTTCACGCCGGTGGTGACGGATCCAAAAGTCGCGTCGAACGTGCTGCGCAACGCCACGCGCGAAATGGAGCGGCGCCTGAAATTACTGGCGCAGCGCGGCGTACGCAACATCGATCAGTACAATCGCACATTCGAAAAAGCGCAGTCGCTTTCGCTCTTCGACGAAACGGAAGAGAACGAGCACAAGCCGCTGCCGTATATCGTGATTGTCATCGACGAGCTGGCCGACCTGATGATGGTGGACACCACCAACGTCGAGGAGTCCATTACCCGGCTGGCGCAAATGGCGCGCGCAGTGGGCATCCATTTAATTTTGGCGACGCAGCGGCCTTCGGTAGACGTCATCACCGGGCTGATCAAAGCGAATTTTCCGGCGCGCATTTCTTTCCGCGTGGCCAGCAAAGTGGATTCGCGAACGATTCTCGACACGAACGGCGCGGAATCGCTGCTTGGCCGCGGCGACATGATTTATTTGCCGGCGGGCTCGTCGCGGATTCATCGCATTCACGGGCCCCTGGTCACCGAATCGGAAGTGGCGGCGGTTTGCGAATTCTGGCGCGATCAAGCCAAAGCGATTTACAACGAGGAATTACTCAAGCCGCCCAAAGATGAAAATGCCGGCGCTAGCGATGATGCGGCGGACGGCGGCGAAGAAGTGGATGACGAGCTATATCAGGAAGCAGTGCGCGTGGTCTGCGAAATGGGCCGCGCTTCGACTTCCACTCTGCAGCGGCGTCTGCGCGTTGGCTATGGACGCGCCGCGCGGCTGATTGACTTGATGGAAAAAGACGGAATTGTTGGCCCGCCGGATGGCTCGCGTCCGCGCGAAGTGCTGAAGAAAAAAGACTGGATGCGCGAATTCGACGAATCGATGAAATGAGCGTCCAGCCAGAAACTGATCGCTAAGGAATTGCCTGCCTCAAAGCCTAAACATTCGAACTTGCAAGCCTTCCATTAATTAATTTGAGACAGAGGGATGATGAGGCTTCCGGTGCGCGCGACCGCGGTATCTTCGACGACGATGCGCAGCGTGGTTACGTCAGGCCGCAACTCAAGGCTTTGGCGAAAAGGAATGCCGCTCCGCAGCAACGATGAATACTGCGCGTCCGTGAATTGCAGATTGTAGGTTTTCTCCCAGTTGTGCAGCACCTTTCCCGCAGCATTTTGCCCGATGACGTAAATGGCGATTGCCCCTTTGCGCAGACCGGCGCTCCGCGCAAATTGAATATTCTGAACGTCAATCCGGCAGACCAGATTCAATGAATTCGGGCGCGGCTGACTGGCGCGCTCAAAGGTGGCCTGCAGCGGAATCATGGAAGATTCAATGGGACTTTGTACTGCGGTTTCGACCATTTGCTGATCGGCATTTTGCGTCGGCGCAGTGTCCGGAAAAGCGAAGTAGCCTTTGGGATAGCGGACGCTGAGCCCTTTGGGGCGCACTTTGACTTTGATTTCATGAAACTTCCCGTCGAGTGCGTCACTGTTAATGTAAAAACCCAGTGTATAGGTGACCGCGGAATCTTCGACGGCTTTGCGAATCGCGCCGGTGAGGTCGTTGGTGTTGACGAAGGCGTGGCCGCCAGTGTCTTCGGCGACTTTCTGCATGGTGGCGATGCCGATGGGCTGCGAGGATTGTGCCGGCATATTGTCCATGTGTCCGCTTGCGCCGGATACATCGTCGGCATCGGCGGTTCCGGGAATGTCGGCGAGGACCATAGGCGACTGAGCCAGCAAGCCACGCGCGTCGATAGGATAAACCGCGACATCGGAGGGACTGAGCACGCGCGCCATTTCCGCGCCGGAAAAGGGAAGATTGGCGGTGAGCCAGACCAGGTTCTTGCGTCCCGGGATGTTCGCGACATGTGCGGCAATGGCCTCTAAGGCGGACATGGTCTCCAGGGCGCGGTCTTTGTTGGCGGCTCCCGCCAGATGCAGCGACGCACCGTTCTCGAATTCGCTGGCCTGGCCGAAGATGTCTGCCATCGGATTATCATGTCCGCCCGTAATGATCATCGTCTTGCCGGGCTCGACGACTTGACGTTTGGTAATGGATGTCGTGTCATAGTTTTTCAAAATGGCGAGGAGTTGGGCGCGGTCGCTGGTGAAATCGCACACGACGCGTAGCGAATGGCGCAAACCATAAATCGCGACGCGGTCTTGCGGCTGAAGCTGCTGGATGAACTGGATCAGATGATCCTTCGCGTTTTTCAACGCCAGGTCTTCGAGCCAGTACGGCGATTCCTCGTATTTGGATTCGGCAACCGAGCCGTAGAGAGTATTTAGGTTATCGAGCAAAACAATTGTGACGCTGCGCGGCGGAGCGGCGTACTGCGGCAGATCGGAAAATGTGTTCGGCGGCAGCGGCTGGAGAGCGGCCTGTGACTGCGATTGCGCCGGCTGAGCAGCAGGCGACCCCGACTGGACGGAAAAGACGCTGATCTTTTGCGGCTTGCCGCGATCCAGGACGACGAAATCGTCTTTCGTCAGATTGGCGACTGGACCGTTCTTGTCGCGAACGATGACGCCCACCTGCACCAGCCGCGTCGCGACACGAATGCGCGGAATCTGCGCAGGCTTCTGCGCTGGATTTCGTGCAATGACCAGCGGCGCGAGCATCAACAAAAATGCAATGGCAATCGCGAGACGGCGCACAAACACCTCTTTCTTGCTATGGCACGATTGTACGCTCGTCGATGCGAATTGACACTTCTCGTCCCCGCCCGTAAAATCGCTGAACGTCCTGTGCCGAGGTAGCTCACCGGTAGAGCGCGGCCCTGAAAAGGCCGGCGTAGGCAGTTCAACTCTGCCCCTCGGCACCATCCTCCGTCACTGCAGCACTGTGGAACTTCGAAGAAAGAGCGTCCCTGCGCGTATTCCTTTCGGCGGCGCGACAGGAAGGGGTAGAATCCCGCAATAGGAGTTTTTCATGAGTTCAGCGTGCGCGCACGTCAAGGAAATTCACAAAGTCACGCCCAGCGGGAAAGGCTGCAAGGAATGCCTGGAAATGGGCGACACGTGGGTGCATCTGCGGCTGTGCCTCACGTGCGGACATGTGGGCTGCTGCGATTCGTCGAAAAACAAGCACGCCACCAAGCATTTTCACAGGACGAAACATCCCATTATTCAATCGTTCGAGCCCGGCGAAGATTGGCGCTGGTGCTACGTTGACGAAATGATGCTCGAATAATTCCTGCTGCTGCGCTTGTGAATGAGACAACTGAATGGCCACTGAACCACAATTCGCCGAAGAGCTAGCTTGGCCGGCGCTGCCGCTCGCAGAATGGGAGCCCACGCGCGCGACGCTGCACATGTGGACGCAAATGGCCGGGAAAGTTCGCCTGGCGCTTGCGCCGCTCGTCAATCATTGGTGGTCCGTCGTCTTGTACGTGAACAGCCGCGGCCTGACCACGTCCGCGATTCCCTATGAAGATCGCGCGTTCGAGATTCAATTCGATTTCCTGAAGCACGTGCTGGAAATAAAAGTGTGCGACGGCGGGGTGCGCACGCTGGTGCTGGCACCGCGTTCGGTCGCTGATTTTTACCGCGAATTCATGGACGCGCTCGGATCGCTGGGCATTCTCGTGAAAATCTGGCCGATGCCGGTGGAAATTCCCAATCCGACTCGCTTCGACGAAGACCGCGTGCACGCATCCTATGATGCGCAAGCGGCGCATCGTTTTTGGCGCGCGCTCGTTTCCGTCAATTCAGTTTTCAATGAATTCCGTTCGCGTTTCATCGGCAAATCAAGCCCCGTGCATTTTTTCTGGGGCAGTTTTGATTTAGCGGTGACGCGATTCTCTGGCCGCCGCGCGCCGGAGCGCCCGGGCGCGGACAAGATGACGCGAGAGGCGTATTCGCATGAAGTAAGCAGCGTGGGATTCTGGCCGGGAACCGAAGGAGTGATTGACGCCGCGTTTTACGCCTATGCAGCGCCCGAACCAGCGAGTTTCTCCGGCGCTAAGATTCGCCCTGCAGCCGCGTTCTATGACAAGAAGATGAGCGAATTTTTTCTTCCCTATGAAGAGGTGCGCCGCAGCGCGAATCCGCGCGGCGCGCTGCTCGATTTTGCGCAAAGCGCCTATGAAGCTGCCGCGTCGCTGGGCAACTGGGACCGCGCCGCACTGGAACGTTCGGCCTAGTTGTCCAATTGCGCCCTCGCCGCACGATTTGCTACTGCAACGGCGCCCATTCGAATGGGAATAACTTGCCTGCCGCGACAGGATCGAGTTTCGCACCCGCGAGCTGGACGGCTTGCGCGAGCACTGGGTCGCGGCCTGCGGCAAGATCCGCGCCTGTGGGCAACACGGTCACGTCCGGCGTGACACCCACATTTTCGAGGCTCTTGCCATCTGTCATGAGGAGGTCATCATGCGTGATGGAGGCGGCATAGAATACGAGGAAATCACTGCCCCCCGTCACCCCGATCTGAAACGGATAAAGTTTGGACTCCATGACCGCGCCGGCGGAGAGATCCCCGATGACAGTGGCTCGATGGTTCAACTGCATGGTACGCGCAAAGAGTTCCGACGCTGAGGCGGAGCCGCTATCTACAAGGACAAACAGCTTGCCGGTGAATGGCGCCCCGTGAGGCTTGGCAACAACGTCTTTGTCGTGCTTTCGGCCGACCGGAGTGGCTATGGTTACGTCATGGTCAAAAAAGCGTCCAACCAAATAAGCCAGGCTGTCGACGCCGCCGCCCGGATTGCCCCGCAGATCGATAATTAGCGCCGCGTGCTTCTTTGCCTTCCCCATCATTTCGTCGACTTCGACCGGAGTCATATTGAAAGCGGGAATTTTCCAGATGAGCGTATCGCCGATTTCGACCCACCGCTCTCGCAGCAAATGGATCATGCTCTCCTCTTTGAGAATCACATTCCAGAAGTCGGTATCTCCAGAACGGAACGAGAGGTCAACGACCTTCTCTCCTGGGAGAAATTTCGTGCGTACCAACTCGGTGCGCGCGGCTCCCTGCGGGTCGCGGAGCTGCAGTTCCAGCGCTCCCTGAGGCGAGAGCCCGTTCAAATAGTAATCAAGGTCACGGAAGTCTTTCCGGTTGACGGTATACACGCCGAGTTTCAGTATCTCATCGCCTGGGTGAATCTTCGTGGCGGCGTCGGAGCCTGGACGCACTTCGGTAACGAAGCAGCGGTCGCCGATCATTTCCATGCGGAAGCCATAATCGAAACGATAGTCGGTGGACGGCGGCACGAAATAGGTGTGCGAATCGTGCAGCCCCGAAAGATACGCGGCGATTACGCGGAAAGCTTCGCCCAGTGTTGGCGCTTTTTTGAGGGCCGCATCGTATTGCTTGTACCTCGTGTCCATGTCCACGCCGTGAAATTTCACGTCGTAGTAATCCTTCTTCACGGCATCGTGGATCCTGCTGAGCATTTCGTCGGTCAGCTGGCGATCGTAATTCGAGATTTTCGGCTGAGACGGGCTCTGCGCGCGCGTGGGCAACACTGCTACCGAGGCCAATAGAAATAGAAATAGAAATACAGCAATCACTGCTCTGCTTAATGCTGCGATGTGCTTCATAGGACGCTCCTACCTGGGCTTGCAAGAGCTACTTGCGTTTTGCGCAGTATATAACCAATTCTTTACTGTTTGACAATATGATTTGCGGTGGTTGTTTTGGTTGTTAAGAAGCTCACACGGCCCGCAAGTACACCGTGAGGGCCGCGTTCTACGGCCAAAGTGGCGCGCTATGGCGCCGGCGCGTGGACTGCGGCGAGAGATTGTTGCGGGAAGCGCTTCGCCAGCCAGGCGCGCGCTTCTTCCGGATGATAGTTGAACGGGCCAAGCCCTCCGCGATAGACCACTTTGCCCGATTCGTCGATGACGTAAATGCGCTCCGGCCAGCCGCCGTAGGTGCGGTCAGCGGCGTTGTTCATTGGATCGATGGCGATGGGAATCGGATAATGGAAGCGCTTCACAAAATCGTTGGCGATGGCCACGCGCTGCGGAAACGTGGTCGGCTGCATGTAACAAATGTCCTGCGCAACGTTGGACTCCATCTGCCATTCGTTTTGCGGATGAGCTTCGCGAATGTAAACAGTGAGAAAATCGGCGCGGTCTTTATAGTCATTGTAAATTTTGACGAGATTTCCAATCTCGCGGCGGAAGGGCGGTCAAGTATAGCTGCCAAAGATCAGCACCAGCGGGCGCCTGCCGGTGCGTTCGCGAAGATAAAAGGAAGCCTTGCCGTCGAGCGAAAATAAACGCGCGTCGGGCGCGCGATCGCCGACGCGCACTTTTCCTTCGCGCCACTCGGGCAGCGCGTAACGCAAGAAGCCATAAACGTCGCGCGGCCCGCCCATGAAATGCGCCAGCACGAAATATGCGGCGAGCAAAAGCAGGGCCAGCGACGCAAGAACCCATTTCCAGACCGAGCGTTTTCGAGTGGTGGACGAGCCTTCGTTCATATTTGGAAATGCCCAGCGCAAGGTAACGCGCACACGCTGAAGATGTCAATCAGGGGATTGAATTTGGCGAATCACGCAAAAAAATAACCCGCTTGGGCGTACCAAGCGAGTTTATGGATTATTTTTATAGCAAATCGCGAAAACAAAAGCAAGCCTTTTCTTTGCATCGCAAAATCGTCCAAGGTGAAAATCCTAAACCGGCGAATTTTCGAGCAAAGAAGCAGCGGCCGCGCACAGGCACAATGGCGCAACGCGCACGCGATCTTCGCCGGCGCAGCTCAGTAACGATTCGCGGGCGGCACGGGCTGGCCCTGGAAAATCACCGCGCGAACACGCTCGAGCGCATGAATGTCTTCGAGCGGATTGCCCTCGACGGCGACAATGTCGCCCTCCTTGCCCGCGGAAACCACGCCCAAATCATCGAGGCCCAGCAAGTCCGCGCTTCCCTTGGTGCCAAAGTGCAAAGCCTGCTGCGGCGTGGCGCCGAAACGCACATCGGTCATGATCTCGTCGCGCACAGTCCCCTTCCCGGGCTCGTAGCTCTGGTCGGAGCCTGCGGCGATTTTCAGTCCGGCGGCCAGCGCGATTTTGAATCCTTGCAACTCGCCCTGCCAGATGAGATTGGCTTTGCGAATCGCGAATTCCGGCATGTGCATCTTCGCGCCGTTCTCGACGATGTTGTTGGCGATGTACAGCGTCGGCGTGAGATAAACGCCGTGCGCTTTCATGTAATTCGCCGCGTCCTGGTCCAGCCCCGCGCCGTGCTCGATGGAATCCACGCCCGCGCGCAGCGCCGCCCAGATTGTCGGCAAATTCTCGTCGTGCGCGGCGACTTTCACGTGCGCGGCATGCGCTTGCTCGACGATCACTTTCAATTCCTCCGGCGAGACCTGCTCGGCCAGCGGCGAATCGAGCGGCGACAAAACGCCTCCCGAAGCGAGAATTTTGATAACGCGCGCGCCGTATTTCAGCTGCCAGTGAACCGCGGCCTCCGCGTCGGCTGGCGAATTGATGAAGCCATTTTCCGGCGTGTAGAAATTTTCCGGCGTGAGGTCCGGCGGAAAATCGTAAAAATCACCGTGCCCGCCGGGAATGGAAATGGCGTGCGCCGCTGGAACCAGGTGCGGGCCAGGAATCGTTCCTTCATCGATCGCGCTCTTCAGCGCGACGTCTACGAATCCTCCGGTGCCCAGTACGCGTGCGGCGACCACGCCGGAGTCGAGCGCGTATTCCATGTCTTTCGTAGCGCGAATCGCCGCCAGCGGGAGCGAAGGATATTGTCCGCGCGGGCCGGTCCAAATGTGAATGTGGGCGTCAATCAGGCCGGGAATGCAGGTGTATTTGGTGAAGTCTTCGCGCTCGGCGCCCTTTGGCGCGCTCAAATTGCGGCCCACAGCGGTGACTTTCCCGTTGGTGATAATCACGTCGCCGCCATCCATGGCCGGCTGGTCCGCGTCGGCGATCAACTTGCCGCAGCGAACAAAAGTGGTGCTCGACTTCGGCGCGCGCTTCGCCGGCATTTCGTTGGTATCCTGCGCTAAGAGCGCCGGCGCAGCGAACGCGAGCAGCGCAAACACACTAAGAACTGCAATTCCCCGCTTCATAATTCCTCCCGTTTTTCCGCGATTCGGGCCGTCACCACTCGGCGCACCCTCTGGCCGACAATTGAGTCTCGGAAGATTATTCCCGCCGCCCGCGCCTGTCAACGAAGACGTGCAGGCTCCGCAGAAATTCACCGCGCGCAAATGAAGCGTGAATGAGTCTTGAACAGCTAGGCTCGCGCGTGGTATGCATTTCGCTCGAAATGCATTTCGAATAAGAAGCTGAGGAGCGAATTCATGACCCGCAATCGTTTTGCATTTTTTGCCGGATTCGTCGCGCTGCTGGCCTTCAACGCGTTCGGCGCGCCAGTTACATTCGCGCAAAGCGCCGCCGCAAACGCCCAAACGCCGCCGCAGCAAACCTGGCCCACGCACGAAGGCGACTTCATCGTTCACAATTTCCATTTTCGTGATGGCGAAACGCTGCCGGAGTTGCGCCTGCACTACACCACGCTCGGCAAGCCGGTGCGCAACGCTCGAGGCGAAGTCACCAACGCGGTGCTCATCCTTCATGGCACGGGCGGCTCGGGCCATCAATTCCTGCAGCCCATATTTGCGGGCGTACTTTTCGGCAAAGGACAGCTCCTCGATTCGGCCACGCACTACATCATCCTGCCCGACGACATTGGCCACGGAAAATCGAGCAAGCCCAGCGACGGTTTACGCATGAAATTTCCGCACTACGATTACGCGGACATGGTGCAGGGCGAATACGACTTGGTCACTGAAGGCCTGCACGTGAATCATCTGCGCCTGGTGACGGGCACCTCCATGGGCTGCATGCACACGTGGATGTGGGGCGAAGCGCACCCGCAATTCATGGACGCGCTGATGCCGCTGGCCTGCTATCCTGTGCAAATCGTCGGCCGCAATCGCGTTGACCGCGAAATGATTATGGATCTGATTCGCGATGATCCCGCATGGGACGATGGAAATTACAAAAGCGAGCCGGTGGAAGGCCTGCGCGGCGCGCTTTCTGTGGAACTGCTGATGGTCAGCGCGCCGCTCTACTGGCATCGCATATATGACACGCCGCAAAAGGCGGACGATTTTCTGCACAACTATCTGAACAACGCTCTGAAACGCGTGGACGCCAATGACTTGATTTATGCCTTCGACGCCTCGCGCACCTACAATCCCGAACCGGAGCTGGACAAAATTACCGCGCCGCTACTAGCCATAAATTCCGCGGATGACTTCGTAAATCCGCCAGAATTGCGCATTGATAATCGGCTCATCCATCGCGTTACGCACGGCCGCTTTGTTTTACTCCCCATTACCAGCGAAACGCGCGGCCACGGCACCACACACGCGCCGCCCTCTGGAAAAATTACTTGGCGGAATTGCTCGCTCAGAGCCGGCCGAAGAAATCGGATTAGCATTGCAGACGAGGAATTCATTGCTTTATAATAAAGGCACCAGCCGCGACCTGTGTGTTTCCAAGCTATAAGCTCGTGAATTTACACTTGCAGCGCGATTGGGGAGCTCCAGCAGATGGGTTCTGAACGCCGCAACTGTGCAAGACGTATTCTGTATTCGCCCGAATATCTGGACATGGGGGCGGATAACGGCGGTGTAGTTGTCGATTTGAGCGAAACGGGCCTGCGATTTCAGGCCGTCGGCCGTATCGAGCCGAACTCCGATGTACCGCTTTCTTTTTCGCTGGGCACAGGCTATCGCATCGACGTTGAGGGTCACGTCGTTTGGGTCAATCCGCGCGGCAACTCCGGCGGGATTGCGTTCAAAAAGCTGTCCAGCGATTCGCGCAGCTTGATTCGCGAGTGGCTCTCCAAACCGGAAGCCGAGCAGCGCGCGGAAGCGGCTGTTTCCACGGCGGAAAGCGAAGACGAACAAAATGCTTCCCTGCCGGTCGCGCCGCAAGCGCCATTAGTCGAAGCCGCCCTCAGCCAAGCGCACCCCGCCACTGCTGCGACTGCCAAGCAAGCGCCGGCGACTGAACCCCAAGAGAAACCTTCCCCCCTGGAAGATGAGCGCGAAATCGCGCGCGTTGATGAAATTCCAGCGCCAGATGTTCTTGTCTTTCACCAGGATTTCCCGGAATCGCAGCCGCAAGTCTCTGAATTGCGCGCGCACCCGCAGCCCGTCGCCCCTGTTTCGCAACCGAGCGTTTCTGTTGCGCAACCGAGCGCACCCGTTTCGCGGCCGGATCCGGTTCCACCGTTGTCGGCTCCTTCTCGCGCCAGCGCGACCGAACCTGCTCCAAGAAGTGCGCCCACCGCCGCACCTGGCGCCTACCCGCGCAAAGCCGTCGCGCCCATCACAGCTTCTATTGCTCGCCAGGGTAAGACCGGCGCCATGCCGGCTCAACGTCCGTCGGCGCAGAAACCGGCGCCACGCCCAGGCGCATCGTTTTCGGTCGCGCCGTCGATTTCCGCTTGGGGCGCAAAAGGCGCTGCTGAGCCGCTGATTCCGAATAGGCCCAATCCGCTGAAAACCGGCGCGCCGCTCTTTCCATCGCGAGATGCGGAAAACATTTTCGCGCGTGACCGCTGGGTGGCTCCCCAATTGGAAGCTGACTCACACCCATTCCGGAAGGCATTTTTTGTCCTGCTGACAGTCGGCATCCTGATTGCCGCCGCGCTTTTGCTAATTGCTTACCAGCGTGGATATCGCCGGCAAATTGGCGCAGTCATCGAACACGTCGGCAGCACCGTCGCCGGCCAATCTGGAACCACAAGCGCGGCCCCGAATGCGGCGCAGCGAGTGGATCAACCGGCCAACGCTGCTGCGCCCGGCGCTTCCTCCAAGACCTCTCCTGGAACGGTCTCCCAGCCTCCCGCTAATGCGCCCGCGACCGGTGCGCCTTCGCATCCCGTTTCTCCACCGATTCCGAAGCCAAGCACCGATTTCGCCTCCAATTCCGGTATCACTCCCGCCAATTCCAGCCCCGCGTCAGCCGACAAGCCGCTATCGAGCCAGAGTTCTCAGACCGCGCCGCCAAAAGAACCGGCTAGTCAGGCGGCCGCGTCAGCGCCGACGCAAGCGCCGGCTGCGCCCTTGCACCCGGGTCAATCAGGAAACCAGCAGCTCGCGAAAAACCCGGCTTCATCTGCGGCCAGCACGGCATCAGCGGCCAGTATGCAGGCGTTCGGCCAGGCGGAATATCTTCGCGCACAGCGCTACCTGGATGGCTCCGGCGTCACGCGCGACCCTACCCAAGCTGCGGAGTGGTTCTGGCGGTCTCTCGAAGCGGGCGACACAAATGCTGCTCTGCCCCTCGCGGATCTTTACCTTCACGGCGAAGGCGTTTCACAGAGCTGCATTCAGGCGCGCATTTTGCTCGATGCTGCTGTACGCAAAGGCAATGCCGAGGCCGCCCGCAGGCTGGGACAATTGCCTGAAAACTGCCAGTAGCCACACTCCACGGATCACCTCCTGACGGGAAAAGTACTCGCGGAAAAACTTCATCTGGGCGAATCCCTAGTCCCAAAATGAACGCACCTGTACGCTAGGACAGTGTGTCCCGGCTCATCGTACAGGTCATCCTTCGGAACTCGTTTAGCCTGAACCTCTTGCGCGCCGCGCGGGCACGAGTGAAAATCCAGAGAGTTGAATTCTAGGAGTGTGCGTTCCATGGCTCCATTGTCACGGACAATTTTGCCAATTCAGGGTGCCCTTGCAGAGGTAGAGCGCCGCAACTCCATTCGCTATCAGATCACCGTCTCCGCCGAAGTGATTGAGCTGAAGTCGGGCACGCGCTTTTCCACGCGAACTACTGACCTGGGTCCGGGCGGCTGTTTCGTCGATACGCTTATGCCCCTCCCTGTTGGTTCAAATATCAGCGTGCGCCTGCACAAGGACAACATGGCATTCGAAGCCACCGGCACGGTCACGTTTTCCCAGGCCGGACTTGGCATGGGCCTGGCGTTTGCCGAGATGGCACCCGAAAAGCGAATGGCTTTCGACGCCTGGCTTTCCGAGCTAACCACCGTTGCTCCCGTAAGCTTCGAAACACATCGCAGCGCGACGCGGGCCAGCAATGGCCGCGACAAATCTTCCGCGCTCACGCAGCGTCTGATTCGCTTGCTCGTCAAGCGCAATCTGCTCACGGAAGCCGAGGCCAAAGCCCTCCTCGACGAGCCACTTCTTTAGATTCGACTTTTCTCCTCATCTTTTTTGCGCCGCGATTTGCGTCCGCTATACTTTTGCTCTTGAGGGCAACGGTGAGCTGGGCCCATGATAGCTTCGCAAAAGATGATTTCTCTAGACTCCTCCGCGGCACGCGCTGCTGCCGAAACGACACTATTGCAATTCCTATGCGATGCGCACAGGGATTTGGCGGCGCGGCGCCAGATACTTGGAATGCTCGGCAATTATTCCTGGAGGACGCATGACAACACTATCTTTTTCGAATGCATCCGCGAGCTTCTCGCGCGCGTCCCTCGGCAAATCGTCGCGCAACTTCCTGCGGCGCTGACCCGCCGCGGCTTCCCCGATATGCCGTGCGAGTTTCTCACTCCGCCGTCAGAATTGACCGCTGCCGCCGCGCTGGCGCTCGCCGAACATTTGCTGCATCGTAAAAAGTGATGAATGCGCGCACGCTGCGGCTGCTCTCCCTCGTTGACGTTATCGGTATTCCGATCTTCGTGGTGCTCTTCATTTGGAAATTGCAATTCATAGCGCGCGATTCGTGGATTGTTTTTCCGATTTGGCTGGGAGCCAGCTTCCTGCTGCATCGCGACACGCCGAAGACGCTGGGCTGGCGCGCGGACAATTTATGGGCGGCGACAAAGTGGGCGTTTGTTGCGTTCTTAATCATGGCGGCGCTGCTGATTGCGACCGGTTTCGCGCTTGGCCAGCCGCGCGAACTGCCGCCGAATGTCAGCGCGCCCAGCCGGCTATGGGCCTATTTTGCGTTTTGTCTTTTGCAGCAGGTGGCGCTCAATTCCCTGCTCACGAATCGCTTGCTTTCGCTCGTGCATCGCGACTGGCTCGCGGCGCTTTTTGCGGGCGTGATTTTTGCGGCGTGCCACTGGCCCAATCCGGTGCTTGTACCGCTCACATTTATTGGCGGAATTGTGTTCGCCTGGCTGTTTGCCCGGCACAGAAACATTCTGCCGCTGGCGGTGATGCAGGCGATTCTTGGCTCGATTGCGTGGTGGACTTTTCCCGTCGCGTGGCACCACAATTTGCGCGTCGGCCCGGGCTACTACCTGCCGTGGAAGTGAGCGCGCAATTTCTCGCGTATCTTCTCCGCGCGTGAAGGCGACTCTATTGCGCCGGTTTAAGCTCAACCGAACAGTCGATCACTCCGCCCTGATAAATCACGCCACGCCGGTCGCTGAAGAACGAAAAGGCGCACGGGTCGATCAGGTTGCGCAGGGATAGCTCGTAACTTTGCCCGTCGGCTGAGACCACAAGACTCAGCGTCCATCCCGGAACGACTTCCTGGCCCGGCGATAACCGCATGCCCCGCAACAGTCCCCAATGGGCCTGCTCATCGCCGACTACTCCAGAACGAAGCAATTCGTCCCATGAAGCATACTTGTTGTCATGCGCATTTTTGTAATCGATTTCCGCCGTGTTGATGAGCCGCACGACGCTTACACCAATCATGCGGCTGTCGCGGCTGGTTTCCACCGCCTGCATGCGCTGAAGGCCACGCTGCGGTGGAGGCGGCACTGGCGTCCTTTGCTGCTGCGCCATGAGCAACGCTGCGCAAATCAATGCACTAGAAACTACCACCCCGATTGCTATGGCGCGCATTCTGCTCATTGTTCCTCCTTGTTCCTCGTTGCGGCGAACCGCAATTCCGCTACAAATTCCAGGCGTCGAATTCGCTGATGGACGCCGCGCAGCTCTTGCGATGCGCGGCGCTGGACGCGTGGTTGCGTTCATTGCTCCAGACGCCGGGGATGCGCTGGCCGCATTTCGGGCACGCGCCATTTTTCAGGCGATTCGCGCGCACGTCGTGCCAGGAGCGCTCGATTAGCAGCGCATCGCATTGCGGACAATGCGTGTCGCCGCCATCGCTGAAAATATTTCCTTCGTAGACGTAGTGCAGACCAACTTCCCGCGCAATTTTGCGCGCACGATGCAAAGTTTCCGGAGGAGTGCGCGGCTTATCCTGCAATTTGAAATCGGGATGAAACGCGGTGAAGTGCAATGGAACATCAGGGCCGAGATTTTGCAAAATCCATTCGGCGAGTTTGCGCGTTTCGTTTTCGTCGTCGTTCAGCGTGGGAATCATCAAATTGGTGATTTCGAACCACACGTTCGTTTCGTTTTTCAGGCGCTGGAGAGTTTCGAGAACGGGCGCGAGATGCGTGAGCGTAATTTTTCCGTAGAAATTCTCGGTGAACGCTTTCAAATCGATATTCGCGGCGTCAATGTGATCGTAGACTTCGTGACAAGCCTCGTTGGTAATGTAGCCGTTCGAGACCATCACGGTGTTGAGGCCGCGGGCGTGGGCGGCTTTGGCGATGTCGATGACGTATTCGGCCCAAATGGTGGGCTCGTTGTAAGTAAATGCGATGGACGGGCAGCCGTAATTGATGGCGAGGTCGACGACTTGCTCGGGCTCCGCGTGCGTGGAATGGACTTGATCGCTGCGCGATTTGGAAATGTCCCAATTCTGGCAGAAAAAACAGCCCATGTTGCAGCCGGCGGTGCCCATGGAGAAAATTTTCGTTCCCGGAAGAAAATGATTCAGCGGCTTTTTCTCGACGGGATCGATTTGAATAGCAGCGGGAGAGGCGTAGCCGAGGCTATAAAGTTTGCCGCCGCGATTGACGCGAATGAAGCAGAAGCCGGCCTGGCCTTCGCCGATGTGGCAGTGGCGGGGGCAAAGGTAACAATGAACTTTGCCGGCGGCGTCGGTTTCCCACCAACGGGCTTCGTGAAGCGGCTGAGATTTCTGTTCCTGTAGGACTTGTAGTTCCGGCACGGAATTATTCCTTTAGGCCATTATATCCGGTGTTCGAAAACGGACAAAACCTTGTGTAAGTTACATCGAGTTCTAATTTTTCATAAGGGCCACAAATCCTGCGATTAGAATTCTGGAAGCTTGAGGCTGGAGGCTCTTAACGATGACTCGCCGAAATCAAATTGGACCCGCTTCCGATTCGCGCTACTCTTCCATCTGCCCCGCCGGCCACCCGCTCCTGTCCGCCGTCTCGGGTGCCAGCCTTGGATCGGACGCTCGGGAATCGGCTGACGATTACCGCTCTGGAGCGGGCGGTTGCGCAACGGCACCCGCGACCCGGCTTGGTTCATCATTCCGACCGCGGGTTGCAATACGCTCGCGGTGAATATATAGCGGTTTTGGAGAAGCACGGGATGGTTCCCAGTATGAGCCGTCCCGCGAATCCTTACGATAACGCGAGTTGCGAGAGTTTCATGAAGACGCTGAAGCGAGAAGAAATCTATGCCAACCGGTACGACCATCTGGAACACCTGCGAGCCAACCTTGCAGAGTTCATTGAGCTCTATTACAACCGGCAGCGCTTGCACTCGGCGCTGGGTTATCGATCTCCCGAGGAATTCGAACAACAGAGCAAGCGGGAAAATTCGGCGGATGCCCTCGGTGCAACCGTGGAGTTCGTTGTGCACAATGGGAACAATGAAAACCAGGAGAGGGTTTCTCCACATGTGTGCGGGGCAGAGAACTCAAACGCCGTCCTCTTCCCCGCACCCCTTCTCCTGCTAGGAGATCAACAAAGGCACCATGAAAAAGCTGCAAGTGTGCCCAATGATTTTGTCTCATTAAAGGGGTTCACCTCATCTTTAAAGATTATTCTTGCCTCTCTTTTTCGCGTTTTTCGTGAATTTTGCCCTCTATCCAGTGTAAAGTCATGGGAGTGAGCCCGATGACGCCCATGCCCGAGGCAATCGCGCCAAAGTGTCGCCGAAAATCTGTCCCTAAATGTCATTGGCCGGCTATCTTCGCAGTCGCGCTCATCGCCGCAGCCTTGCTCTTTGCCAACTCCGCCCCAGCGCAAAAGCCCCAGGACCTCCGTTACCATGGCTACGTCAATGATTTTGCCCGCGTCATCTCGCCCGACACTCGGCAAGCCCTCGACAATCTTTGCCAGGAGCTGGACAAGAAGGCCGACGCGCAAATTGCTGTCGTCACTGTGCGCTCCCTCGAAGGAGAGTCCATCGAGCGCTATTCGATTGACCTTGCGACGCACTGGGGAATCGGCCCAAAGCAAAAAGACCGCGGCGTTTTGATCCTTGTCGCCCCTTTCCAGCGCAAATATCGCATCGAAGTCGGCTACGGCCTGGAACCCATCTTGCCCGACGGCCTGGTCGGCGATTTTGGCCGCGAAGCCGTTCCGCAGTTCAGGATCCGCAACTACAGCGGCGCAATCTTGCTCCTTACTGAACACGTCGCCGCGGTCATTGCCAAAAATCGCGGCGTTAAACTCGAAGCCCTCCCTCAGGAAAATCAAACGCCCATGGGAGCGGAAACGCCTCCTCCCAATGCGACCCCGCAGAGTATCTTCTTTTATGTTCTGCCCTTTTTGCTCTTGCTATTTTTCCCCCTTCTTGGCTCATTATTGCGGATGCGCGCAGGCCGTCGCTACGGCCGCGGCCACGGCCTTTTCTGGACGGCCGCACCCTGGTTTCTGGGAGGCGGAAGCTGGGGCGGCGCGTCGTGGGGCGGCGGCGGTTTTGGAGGCGGCGGTGGATTCGGCGGCTTTGGCGGAGGCTCGTTCGGCGGCGGTGGAGCGAGCGGAAGCTGGTAGAGCGCCGATCGTTCTTGCGTGCGGAAGGAATCTGACTAATTTGCAGCCTGACAAGGACTCATGATGGAACATTTGCTGCAAGAATTACGCGAAAAACTGCTCCGCGCCGCTGGCGGCAATCTCAAGGCTATCGTCCTGTATGGCTCCGCAGTTACTGGCGAATATCAGAAGAACCATTCCGATCTGAATGTTCTTTGCATCCTTAATCGCGCCACCCCGCCCGACCTGGAAGTTCTGCACGAGCCACTGGCGTGGTGGAAGCGTAAAGGGTTTCAGGTGCCCTACGTCTTCACCGAGCAGGAGCTTCGCGCCTCCGCGGACATTTTTGCCATCGAGCTGCTCGACATGAAAGAACGTCATCGCATGATTTATGGCGAGGACTTCTTTCCTTCGCTCGACGTTCCTACGCGTCTTCACAAATTGCAGGTCGAGCGCGAATTGCGGACTAATCTTGTCCGTCTTCGCCAGGGGATTTTGGCTGTGCCGCCGAGGGATCGCGTTCTGGTCAGCCTCATGGACGCCGCGGTTTCTGCTTTTGTGACGCTTTTCCGGCACGCGCTACTGGCATTCGGCGAAACTCCCCCGGCTTCCAAGCGCGAAGTGGTCGAGCGCGCCGCTCAACTTGTGAAGGTGAGCCCGGAATCGTTCCTGGCCATCCTCGACGTTCACAACGGCAAACGTAAAGCCTCCGAGCTTGACGCGCAGCAGACTTTGCGCGGATACGCCGAGCTGGTCGAGCGCATCACCGACGAAGCAGATCGCCGCTTGGCCGGCGCACTCTAATAAAGCTCCAGGAGTTGAATTTTCGCGGAGGAACGAAATGAAAAAGGCCCTGCTAGCGGTCGGTGTGCTTGTGCTGATTGGCGCGATTTTCGGCGGAATGTACGTCAGCGCCCGCAATCAGATGGTCCGCAAAAATGAAACGGTCAAATCCGATTGGGCGCAGGTGGACGTCGTTCTCGAGCGCCGCGCCGACTTGATTCCCAATCTGGTTGCCACGGTGAAGGGCATCGCCGCGCAGGAAGTGACCGTGTTTACCGCGGTCGCCGACGCCCGCGACAATCTGATGAACGCCCAGTCGCCAAAGGACAAAATCGCCGCCAACCAGCAGCTCGATGGCGCTCTGGTGAAAGTGCTGGCGCTCACCGAAAATTATCCCCAGCTCAGGTCCAATGAAAGTTTCCTGCGCCTTCAGGACGAACTGGCCGGCACGGAAAACCGCATCGCCGTTGAACGCAGGCGCTATGACGATGCCATACAGGACTACAACACCTACATCGCCACTTTCCCGAATAACGTTTTTGCTGGCTGGGCCGGCTTTCACCGCAATGACGCCTATTTTGCGGCCACGCCCGCATCGCGCGCCGTTCCCAAAGTCGAATTTCCCGCCGCCAAGCAGTAGGCCAGAGAGGGCGCAAAAGTTGACCCAGTCAATGCATTAAGTTATTGACAATAAGCATGTTACCGTAAGCCCACTTGACCACGCGAACACGCATGCGGTAATCTGTTGATGCACCAACGAGGTAAGCACTTCGTTTATCTTCCAACTAGATGAGACAAACCGTCAGGATGTCGGGGGGCATTGCCGAACTTTTTGGCACCTACGACGAGAATCTTAAGCTGCTCGAATCCAGCCTGGACGTCACTACGCAGCTTCACGACAACGATCTCCAGATTGAAGGCGAACCTGCTCAGGTTCACCGCGCCGCCAAATTTCTCAACGAATACAATCAGCTCTTTCGTGAAGGCCACAAACTCGAGAGCGGCCAGGTGAAATCCATGCTGCGCATGGCGAATCACGAGCCGGATTTTTCGCTGCGCAACGCCATGGAGCACGCCCGCCCCAAGTCCTACGGCAAAAAACCCATCACCGCGAAGAGCACCAATCAGCGCCGCTACATGGAGGCGCTCGAAAAATACGACATGGTCTTCGCCATTGGTCCAGGCGGCACAGGGAAAACGTATCTCGCTGTGGCCATGGCCGTCTCCGCGCTTTTGAGCAAGCAGGTCAATCGCATTATTCTCGTCCGCCCCGCGGTCGAAGCCGGCGAGCGCCTCGGCTTTCTTCCCGGCACTTTGCAGGAAAAAGTCGATCCCTACATGCGTCCGCTCTACGACGCGCTTCACGACATGCTCGAGGCCGACAAGCTCGAACGTTTTCTCGAAAAAGACATCATCGAAGTAGCGCCGCTGGCCTTCATGCGCGGCCGCACTTTGAACGATTCCTTCGTCATTCTCGACGAAGCGCAAAACACCACCAGCGAACAGATGAAAATGTTCCTCACGCGCCTGGGCTTCAATTCCAAAGCGGTGATCACCGGCGACGTCACACAAATTGATTTGCCGGTCGAGCGGCGCTCCGGCCTGATCGAGGCCATCGAAATCGTCGGCAAAATTGAAGGCATCTCCGTAGTTCATTTTGACGAGCGCGACGTTGTTCGCCACAATCTCGTTCAGCGCATCATCAAGGCCTACGAGGAACATGGAGTGGGCGCATCCCAACGCATTTCCAGCAGCAGCGTGCCTGGCGAATCCGATCGCTCCCGCGAACCTGACCGTTCACCTGGCATTGTTCGTCAGAACGACCGTATTTCTGCCAAGTAGGTTCAGCGCCATGGTCATCAACCGCCAGAAACGTATACCCGTCAAAATCGGCGCTCTCGATGAATTCTGCCGCCGTGCCACCGCCGCGCTCCGCGTGCCGCGCGATGCCGCTACGATTTGTCTGGTCTCTGACGCGAAAATCGCCTCGTGGAACTGCGCTTACCGGGGCAAAGCGAAACCGACCGACGTGCTGTCATTCCCTGCCGCCTCCCTACCCAGCAAAAATCGCAACGGCAAATTGCCGCGCCTGCCAAATTCCGGTCGCATCCGGCGTGCCGGTTATCTAGGTGACATCGCCATCGCACCAGCTGTAGCCCGCCGCAATGCGCGCGCATTTGGCCGCAGCTTGCAGGACGAAATGCGCATCCTCGCTCTCCACGGACTCCTCCACTTGATGGGCTACGACCATGACGCCGACAATGGCGCAATGAACCGCATCGAGTCGCGCCTTCGCCGCAAACTGGGGTTGGCGTAAATGCACAGCTCGCTCGGCTACGTCATCGGCATTCTGCTCCTCGCGGCGGGCTTAACGATATTCGCCTATCTCGACCGGATTTACCGCCAGCTTGGTCGGGTGGTCATTGGCCGCGCGCACGCCAACCTGGATATTTTCGTCGCGGAGATCGAGCCGCGCGTCCGCATCGGCCGCCTGCGCGCCGCCGGCACGTTCAGCCTTCTCGCTCGCCTATGGCTCGTCGTTGTCACCGTGCTCACCGCGCGCGCGGTGATGCTGTTTGCCGGCGACACTTGGCGCATCGTCGCCGAGATGATTTTCTTCCTGGGCCTCGAAGTCATCGTCGGAATGCAATTCCTGCCTGCGCTCCTGCTCGCGCGCACCAGCGGCAAATGGCTGATTCCCATGCTGCCATTCATTCGCGTTTTCGCGTGGCTCATTTGGCCGGTGCAGGCCATTCTCGAATTCGCCATTTCTATTCTGCACATTTCTGACGAGCCCGGCGATACTCCGTCAGATGACCAGCAAGCCATGGAAGCCATCGTCGACGCGGCCACAGAAGAGGGCATCATCGAGCGGGACGAAGCCCGCCTCATTGAGCAAGTCGTGGAATTCAGCGATAAGCGCGTCCGCGAGGTGATGACTCCGCGCCCCGACGTGGTTTCCATTTCCGCGAATGCCACTATCGATGAACTCCGCCGCGTGCTCGTCTCCTCGAAACTTTCCCGCCTTCCCGTTTATGAAAATACAGTCGACGAAATCATCGGCATCGTCATCGCTCGCGACATTCTGCAAATTCCCGAAAGCGAAGCCACCACCAAGACCGTTCGCCAGCTTGTGCGTCCCGCGCTTTTCGTTCCGGAAGCCAAAATGGGTTCCAGCCTGCTCCGCGAAATGCAGCGCAAAAATCAGCAAATGGCCATTGTCATTGACGAATACGGCTCCATGGCCGGCGTGGTCACCGCGGAAGATTTAGTCGAGGAAATCGTTGGCGACATCGGCGAGGAAGATCGCCAGCCCGCGCCCGACGTTGTGCGCGAAAATGACGGCAGCATGGTCCTTCGCGGCAGCATCGGCGTTGAAAAGCTGAAGGATCTGTTTGGCGTGGAATTAGAAGACCATCAGACCGGCTCTTCCGCCGCGACCGTTGCGGGCCTGCTCAATCAGCTCGCGGGCCATGTACCCGAGCCCGGCGAAAAAATTAATTACGATGGTTTGCAGTTTGAAGTGCTGGAAGCCAATCAGCGCAAAGTCCTGCGCCTCCGCGCCCGTCCCCAGCCCCTCTATCGCAGCTAGTCTTTGGCAGATTGAGTGGGAGGATACAATAGCTAAACGGACGATAGTTTTTCCGAGTGCTCAGGGGCGCTCGGTGCGGAAGGTGTACACGCGAGAGTGAGATTTGAGTTGTGAGCTCTGGCTGGCGCACGATGAAGATGCCTGGCTTTTTGTCGTTTGCCGTCTGCACTGTAAATCCACCTTCGAACCCGTTAACGGCAATCATTTTCTTGAATGGAATGGCGATCGAGTGTTGCTGCCCGGTAAAGCACACGCGCTGATTTGTTATGTGAAGCATGCCTGTGCCACCGTCGTCGAGAATAGTATGATCGATTGGGTGCCCCTTAAACCCTCCCACTCGAAAACGTACTCCGCGAATCATCGGCACGGGCACACTAACTGAGCTGTAGCCCCCCACATACTCACGTTTAATCTTTTGTATGCGGAGGCCGGCAGCTTCCTCCCAGTAGCACACTTCAGCTTTTTGAAGAATCAGGCCTTCACATACTCGCTGCGGCAGCTCGCCTCGTTCCCAAGACTGGATTGTTTGTTTAGCTATAATCCGGAATAGGACATCTTTGATGTCGGGCGGAGCATTTTCGGGAACGCCGTATCTCTGGCAGACATCAAGGATGAATTTAACATCCGCGTCCGGTATTGGCTCTTCCGCCTCCACCAGCTTGAACATGCCATCAAATAATGCGAATCGGAGGGGGAGTGACTCAGATTCAGGCATGTGATATTTCTTGGCTGTCTCCTCGAATTGATTCAACCATCCTTCGGCATATTGGATTTTGAAGGAGGGAGCGACCTTGATCGCTTGAACGAGGACCTCTTGTTGATTTCTGCCCTGCTCCTCACATTTTTTGCAGAGCCCTCTATCGGAATGACCGGTCAGTTTAGCCCACAGGCCAATCTCGCAGCCGCACACAGAACACTTCATCGCGTCCTCCTGTTCAAGATAAATGCACAGCGCAGTGTTAGTGACGATCAGCCAATGCCCGGCGCAGTCGTCACGATCCACTGATTCAACGGCCGCAATTTCCCACAGTCCAAGCATCTTGTGACGTCAAACTGAGCTGCGCAACTCGGACAGACGGCTCTCGTTTGGAATGTATCGAACGCGTTCTTACACCGATTGCAAATCCAATAGTTCCCGACCGGCGGCGCGACTTTACAGTCGGGACACGCAAATCCGTCATGACGCGGCAGCTTCTCGAACCTCGATAGCGCTCGCGCTCGTTGAAATCCCGTCCAGCAGTTCATCACCACAAACGCGCCGATAAGCGCAATCCACACCGACTGCATCCACCACGCGAGCGCCAGCAATCCAAACGTCCCAACGAATCCGATAATGCTCGCCGCCATCAAGCTGCGCGCCCGTCCCAGCGGAAACCAGAGCAACGAGCGAAGAATTTGCCCGCCATCAAGCGGATAGATCGGCAGCATGTTGAAAATCAGCAAAACCAAATTGATTAGCCACAGGTTGCGCAGTAGCGTGGCCAGGTTCGGCATCGCCGTCGCCCAGCCCAATGAGCCGCTTAGCATCGTCAGCAGCGTAAACACTGGAAGCAGCGCCACATTCACCAGCGGCCCTGCCGTAACGCTCCAAAGAGTGGCGCCCGGACGTTGCGGAGGATTCACATACGCCAGTCCGCCCAGAGGCCAGAGCACAATCTGATCGGCCGTTCCCCCCACTTGCCGGCACGCCAGCGCGTGGCCAAATTCGTGAATCGTCACGATCAGAAACAACGCCAGATATTCCACCTCGTTCCAGTAGACAGACGAGTACGCATGTCCCCGGTCGCCAATTTCCCATGCCGCCACCAGGAACCACGACCAATGCAAATAAACGTTAATTCCGCACCAGCGGAATAGCCGCAGCGATCCTTTGCGAAAGTCGCTCATAGAATGAGTCTCAATTCACTTTGCCAGCTAAAGCCCATTTTCCCGCAATTTCATAGTGTAGCACTCGAAGTTCATTCGGCAGGCGGAAACTGGTAAGCATGCTCCGCGCTTGTGTCAATGGAGCGGCGCCCGTGCCTCTCGCCGCGTATCATTAAGACGGCTTCGCATAGGCGTGAATTTCGAAATGAATCCGCACCCTGTTTTTTACTTTCACCGCGCCACCAGCGATCTTGATCGGCTTAATGCCATAGTCGCTCTGTAGCAGCGAAGCGTCGCCCTGCGCCGTCAGTTCGCCCTCCGCGACATGCACCACGACCGGAAAGCTGATCGGTTTTTGCGTTCCATGAAGTTGCAGCACTCCAGTCAGCGTGACGCGCCAGCCGTTTCCTTCGGGTTCCGCGTGCTCCACCTGCGTCGAGCGGAAAGAAATTTCGGGATAGCGCGCGGCGTCCAGAACAGCGTCGCCTTGCATGGTGGCTTGAACCTGTTGCCGGTCGCTGGCCGATGCGCCCGGATCCACAACGGTGAGCGATTTGACCGGTACGCGCATGCCCACGGATGCGTTTGCGATGTGCTCAGCATTCATGTTCACTGTGCCCGAAAAATCGTTCGCTTTCACCACATGGTCGTGACCGAACGCGCTGAAAAGGCCTGCCTTGTACACTTTGATTTCCATCGAGCTCTTCGACGCGTCGAATCTGTATGTCATTTGCGCCCCTGCCATGCGCGCACCGAGAGCGAGCCAGACTGCCAATCCAATTTGCATTATTGTTCGCATCTTTTTCTGTGAGGCGGCCTCAAGCCGAATCATAGTATGCGCGGCAGGAATCTGGGCTTCCCCGCCATAGCCGCGCGATAATCAGGATCTGCAAGAAGGACTGGCTCCTCCGCTTCTAGCCGTTTGCGAAGCGCCCAAATATGCGCGAGCGTTCCCGCTATTGCGGTAATCCATGCGGTATGAATCAGCGGCAGCGCTGTCATCTCGACGAAGACCGCTGCGTAGTTTGGATGCCGGATGTACCGGAACGGTCCGTTGGTCACTACACCGAGCGGCGTCGAATCCATCACTTGCACGCTCCAGTGCTCTCCGAGTGTGCGAATTACCCACAATCGCACGAGGTTCGCCGCGAGAAACAGCGCAAACATCGGCGCCGCCAGCGCCACGTAGAACGGCCGCCTGAGCAGCACCACCTCCGCCGCCGCGCCGGCAAGCACGGCAACGTGCACGAACGCCATCAATCCAAAATGCTGACTGGGCACGTGGCTGGCTCCGCGCGCGACAAGTCGCCGCTGGTGCCGCCGCGATACCCACACCTCGACCAAGCGCAGCACTCCCACTGCGGCCAGCAAGGCCAGGAAAGCTCGAACGGTGATTTCATGTGGCATCACAAAAATGAACCGATCGTCAATCAGCAGACTAACACAACCTTAGATGCTAATTTCCTCTGCAGATACCGCCACAATTCCAAAGTTTCCTGCGATCAGTGGTCCTGGCCACCTGACCGCTCGTCACCGCTTTTCCCGCCTTGAATTTTCTCCTGCCGGGGAGTAACTTTCCATTCCCGCCCTTGCGGCGCGATTTATCCCTGGTTCCGTTCGAGGAGGTCCTATGGCTCCCGTAGCCACAGAAATTCGATTACGCGTCAACGGAAAAGAATACGAAAGCGCGGTCGAGCCGCGCCTCCTGCTAGTTCACTATCTGCGCGATACACTCGGGCTGACCGGCACGCACATTGGCTGCGAAACCAGCATCTGCGGCGCCTGCACCGTTTTGCTGAACGGCAAAGCCGTAAAGTCCTGCACCATGCTCGCCGTGCAAGCTGACGGCGCGGAAATCACCACCATCGAAGGCTTCGCCGCCACGGCGAAATCCAACGGCTCCGCTGCCGCAGCCGGGAATTGCGCTTTGCATCCCATTCAGGAAGCCTTTTGGGAAAAGCACGGCCTGCAATGCGGTTTCTGCACTCCGGGAATGATTCTCACTGTGGCATCTTTTCTCGCGGAGAATCCCAATCCCACCGAGCCGGAAATTCGGCGCTCCATCAGCGGCAATCTCTGCCGCTGCACTGGGTACCAGCACATCGTGGATGCAGTGCAGCACGCTTCAAAGAAAATGGCAGCCGCAAAAGCGCACTAACGCGGGCGGCGCGGCGCTCCGCGCCAGTTTCTAAACACGGGAGGGAATCATGGCCACAGCAGCGAAATACGTTGGCAAGCCCATGAAGCGCAAAGAAGACCCGCGCCTCATTCAGGGCCTCGCGCATTACGTTGACGACATTCAGCTTTCAGGAATGCTGCACATGGTGGTCGTTCGCAGCCCTTACGCGCACGCGAAAATTCGCTCCGTCGACGCATCCAAAGCAAAATCTGCTGCTGGCGTCGTTGCTGTCCTCACTGGTGAAGACCTCTCCGGCAAAATCGGCCCCATTCCCTGCGCCGCGCAAATTCCCGACATGAAGCCCGCTGTGCGCTTCGCGCTCGCCACCGACAAAGTGCGCTTCGTCGGCGAGCCGGTCGCCGTCATCGCCGCCACTGACAAATATTCCGCGCGCGACGCCGCTGACCTCGTAGAAGTGGATTACGACCCGCTGCCCGCCGTCGTTGACCCCGAAAAAGCCATCGCCAAGGGCGCGCCGAAGCTTTACGACGCTTTTGACGACAATATCGCTTATCGCTGGGAACTCGAAGGCGGAGACGTCGCCGCCGCCTTCAAAAACGCCGACAAAGTCGTAAAGCAGCGCATGGCCAATCAGCGCGTCATTCCCGTGCCCATGGAATGTCGCGGCATCGTCGCCGAATACGATCCTGGCGAGCCCAAATTGCGCGTATGGACTTCCACGCAGATTCCTCATCTTGCGCGCACACAAATCGGCGCCATGCTCGGCATCTCCGAAAATTCTGTGCACCTCACTACGCCGGAAGTCGGCGGCGGCTTCGGCAGCAAGCTCAATGTCTACGCCGAAGAAGCCCTCTGCTCCTATCTCGCCATTCACACCGGCAAGCCAGTGAAGTGGATCGAATCGCGCCGCGAGAATTTCCAGGCCACTATCCACGGCCGCGACTTCATCAGCTACGCCGAACTCGCCGTCAAGCGCGACGGTACCGTTCTCGGCGCGCGCTTCAAAATCATCGCCGACCTCGGCGCGTATTATCAGCTCCTCACGCCGCTCATTCCCACGCTAACCGGCCTGATGCTTTGCGGCAGCTACAAAATTCCCGCCATTCGCATCGAAATCATCGGCGCGCTCACCAACAAAATGGCTACCGATGCGTACCGTGGTGCCGGCCGCCCCGAAGCCACTTATTTCATCGAACGTGCCATGGACGTCGTCGCCGCCGAATTGAAGAAAGATCCGCTTGACCTTCGCCGCAAGAATTTTCCCAAGCCCAAGGATTTTCCTTACGCCACGCCCACCGGCCTGGTCTATGACACCGCGAATTATCAAGCCAGCCTCGAAGCTGCCGCCAAAAAATCCGGCTACGCGAAACTTCGCAAGCAGCAAGCCGACGCCCGCAAAAAAGGCCGCCTCATCGGCATCGGCGTTTCCAGCTATGTCGAAATTTGCGCCATGGGCCCCTCCAGCGCCATGCCTGCCGGCGGCTGGGAAAGCGGCACGGTGCGCATCGAGCCTACTGGCAAAGTGAAAGTTCTTACCGGCTCATCGCCTCACGGCCAGGGCCAGGAAACCAGCTTCGCGCAAATCGCTGCGGACATGCTCGGCGTCACGCCGGATGACGTTCTCGTCGTTCATGGCGACACCGACCAGGTTCCCTACGGCATCGGCACTTTTGGCAGCCGCGCTACCGCCGTCGGCGGCACTGCTATGTATAAATGCCTCGAAAAACTTCGCGACAAGATGGCCAAAATCGCCGGCCACATTCTCGAAGCCGACCCCGCGAAGCTCAGTTTTGCAGACCACAAGATTTTCTCGACCGCCGACAAAAAATCTACAACCTTCAACGACGTGGTCACTGCCGCCTACGTCGCCAAAACTCTTCCGCCCGGCGTCGAACCCGGTCTCGAAGCCACCACTTTTTTCGAGCCAACGAATTTCACTTTTCCCTTTGGCACGCACATTTGCATGGTGGAGATCGACCGCGACACCGGCGAAGTCAAGCTCCTGAAATACGTCGCTGTCGACGATTGCGGCAACGTCATCAATCCGCTGCTCGTGGACGGCCAAATCCACGGCGGCATCGTCCAGTCTGTCGGCCAGGTGCTCTTCGAAGAAGCCGTGTATGATTCCGAAGGCCAGCTCATCAGCGGCGAACTCACCGATTACGCCCTTCCTCGCGCCGCCGACCTTCCGCGCCTCGAATTGTCCCGCACCGTCACGCCCACTCCCGTGAATCCCATGGGCGTCAAAGGCGTCGGCGAAGCCGGAACCATTGGCGCTACTCCATGTTTGGTGAACGCCGTCGTCGACGCGCTTGCCCCGCTCGGCGTCACTCACGTTGACTTGCCCATCAAACGCGAAAACATCTGGCGCATCCTGCAAAAAAATACCGGCGGCACTGCTTCCGCTTCAAAATCCCGGAGGGCCTCATGATTCCCTCATCGTTCGAATATCAAGCTCCCAAAACGCTCGACGAGGCGTTGCGCCTCCTGGGGCGCCACGGTGACGAAGCCAAAATCCTCGCCGGCGGCCACAGCTTGCTTCCGCTGATGAAGCTCCGCCTCGCTTCTCCGCGTTACGTCATCGACATCGGCCATCTCCGCGGCCTCGATTACATCCGCGAAGACGGAGACCACATCGCCATCGGCGCTCTCGCCACTCATGCGCAAGTCGCCGCCTCCGAGCTTCTCCGCGAAAAATGCCCGCTTCTGCCCGAAACTGCTGCGCAAATTGGCGACATGCAAGTCCGCAATCGCGGAACCATCGGCGGAAGCCTCGCTCATGCCGACCCCGCCGCCGATTATCCCGCGGCCATTCTCGCTCTCGACGCGGAACTCATCGTCCAGTCCACCTCCGGCAAGCGCACCATTCCCGCCGCGGAATTTTTCGTGGATTTGCTTTCGACGCAAGTCCGCCCGGGCGACATTCTTACCGAAATTCGTGTGCCCGCTCAGCGCTCCGGCGAAGGCACTGCCTATTGCAAATTCCACCAGCCCGCTTCGGGATTCGCTACGGTGGGAGCGGCTGCCCGCGTCATCGCCTCCAAAGATGGAAAAATCGAAGACATCGCGCTCGGCATGACGGGCGTCGGCTCCAAAGCCTATCGCGCCTCCGCCGTGGAAAAAATGCTGCGCGGCAAACAAGCTTCCGGCGAACTCATCGAGAGCGCCTGCGCCAAAGCCGCGCAAGGCGTCGAACCTCTCTCGGATATTTTCGCCTCGGCCGAATATCGCCGCGCCATGGCGTCCGTCTTCGCCCATCGCGCCATCTCCGCCGCCCTCGCGCGCGCCGGCGTTCATGTGAACGCAAAATCCGCCACTGCTAAACCGTCGCCCGCAAAAACGCCTGTCAAGAAATCTGCCGCCTCAAAACCAAAAGGCAAGCGCAAATGAGGCTCGAAGGTTCCGCCCTTCTTCCCGCCGCGCGGGAAAAAGTCTACGAGTCCCTCACCGATCCCGCCTTCCTCGCGAAATGCCTCCCTGGCGCGCAGGAACTTACCCCCGACGGGCCCGGCCGCTACAAAGTCTCCCTGAAAATGGCCATCGCCGCCTTCTCTGGCAAATTTCAAGGCGCTGTGCATCTCGCCGATGAGCGTCCGCCCGAATCTTTTCGCATGGCCGTCGAAGGCCGCGGCGCTCCCGGCTTCATGAAAGGCGAGGGCACCCTCACCCTTTTCGAAAACCATCGCCAAGCGCCCAATCAACAATCCGCTCAAACAGAAGTGCGCTACGACGGCGAGGCTCAAGTCGGCGGCGTCGTCGCTTCCGTCGGCAGCCGCATGATCGAGGCCGCCGCCAAAAAAATCATCCAGCAGTTTTTCGATGCCGCAGCCGCCCAGCTCAGCGCTCTCGCCAAAGCCGCCAAAAAATAAAACAAAAAGGTCAAACTTGGCTCTACGCAGCGTTTGTACTGGCGTCTTTGCTTTGGCACCTGTAGCGCAAAGCTTCGTTGTTTGAAGCTCCGCGGCTCTGCGGCTTTTCGGCCATGTGGCGCTCGCCCTTGACTGTGGGTTTTGCAACGCGACTTGGCGTATCATTGAAAATCCAAACGCCGCGCTTTTGCGTAATCTACGCGGCGGCTCGTATCGGCGTTTTTGCCTTTGCGCCTGTAGCGCAGAGCTTCGTTGTTTGAAGTTCTGCGGCTTTTTCGCAGTTTTTGAAGCAATTCGTTAAACTAGCTCTGAGGAGAGAACGATGAAGAGAATAGGCCTTTTGTGCAGCGCAGTTTTAATGCTCGCCGCTCTTGCCTTTGCCAGCCCCAAAAAGCAAACCTTCACCGGCACCATCAGCGACAGCATGTGCGGCGCGTCGCACATGATGCCCGGCTCGCCCAAGGATTGCACCCTCAAGTGCGTCGAGAACGGCAGCAAATTCGTCCTCATTGATCCAAGCGGAAAGGTCTACAAACTCAGCGATCAAACCAAACCGCGCGCCTTCGCCGGCGAAAACGTCAAAGTCACCGGCACTCTCAACGGCGACATGATCACCGTCACATCCATCGCCGCCGCCAAGTAGCGCCGCGTTTTGAATTCTCTGCCGTGCCCTGTAGCTCACGGCCCGACCGGCGCCTTTTGCCGGTCTGACGTGAGGCCCGCTCCGTTTCGGTAGCGCAGACCTTCACGCTATTTGAAGGTCTGCGGCTTTTGCGATTTGCCCTCGTAGGCGCGCTGCTTGCTGCCCCGCGCGACTCCTCGAGTCGCGTTTGCGGAATCGCCATCGGCAATCCTCCACACTCTGCTAGAATTTCGCCCGTGGCTCAACCCGCACACGCAGAACAGGTCAGATGCTAGCCGCGTTGCGCTACTACTGGCTCGTCTCTAAGGGCTACCGCCTCCGTCCCTGGAAAAGCCCGTACATCCAATGGCGCATGGAAACTTTCTTCGGCCCCTCTGCCGCGCATCTCAACCCCCGGCAATTCTTCCATCTGCTTTGGGCCGAACGCGCCCGCCTGCGCAGCTTCCTCGCCTGGGTCAAAGACATGCGCCGCGAAGCCGACCGCCGCCCTCCCTAATCGCTAGAGCCACATCGTCAGCACTACGCGGAACTCCGCCTTCCCACTCATCATCCGCTCATAAGCCTCCGCAGCCTTCGCCAGCGGATATTTCTCAATCATCGGTCGCACTCCGCTCAACTCCGCAAACCGCATCGTGTCCTCCGAATCCGCCGCCGTCCCTGACGCCCATCCCTGCAAGCTCTTTCTCCCGCGTATCAGTTGCAGCGGCGAAACCTCAATCGCCTCCATCGCCGCGCCCACTACCACCATTTTTCCGTTCGCGCCAAGCCCCTCAAAAATTTCCGTCATGGCCTTCGCGTTCGGCGCCGTCGTCAGAATGACCTTCGCTCCTCCTAGTTTTTGCAATTCCTGCGCGGCATTGCTCGCTTTGCTGTCAATGTACGCGCTCGCGCCTAGTTTCTTCGCCAGCGCTGCATTCTCCGCGCCGCGTCCGACCGCCGCCACACGGTAGCCAAACTTGCTGGCGAATTGAATCCCCAAATGCCCCAGCCCGCCAATCCCCTGAACCGCCACCAAATCTCCGGGAACCGCTCCGCTGTTCCGCAGCGCATTGAACGTCGTAATCCCCGCGCAAAGCAGCGGCGCCGCTTCCGCCGCATCCAGTCCATCGGGAATGGCAGCCGCCGCATTCGCCGGCGCCACCATGTACTCCTCATATCCGCCGTCATAGGTAATTCCTGTAACTCCCATGCTCACGCAATTGACAAAATCGCCCTTGCGGCACGCCGCGCACGTTCCATCCACGCCTCCAAACCACCCCACTCCCACGCGCTGCCCCTTTTTACAAATCGTCACGCCAGGCCCAACCTCATCAATCACGCCCGCCACTTCATGCCCCGGCACGCGCGGATACTGAATGCCCGGCCACGCACCCTCCTTCGTGAGCACGTCGCTGTGGCACACTCCGCACGCCTGTACTTTAATCCGCACTTGCCCCGCGCCCGGCCGCGGAATCTCCCTTTCCACAATTTCAAAATTTCCTCCCGCCTTGGAAACCTGTACTGCTTTCATCGGCGCTATGCCCACTTTCGTCGTTGCCATTTTTCCTCCTCTGAATTCTCAAACTCTAACGGCCGCGGCAGGCGCGCGACTCTCCTCACTTCTCCAAAATCCACTTTTCGGCTTTCTGACCCGCCGCCACCTGCGCCGCAAACTGCTTCGACTGTCCCCGTGGCACGCTCAACGACTCCTATTTCCCGGTCGCTTCCGTCGCGTAATGTTTCGCGAGGAACACAATTTGTCCCACGTGGTGCGCGTAATGCGCCACCTGCCGTGTAATCGCCTGCATCGCAGAATGCGGCGTCGTCCGAATCGTCACAATCTTCGTCAAATCCGCATCCGTCAGCGCCGCCATCGCGTCGAACACGTACTTCCATCCGCGCTCCCACATCGCCATCAATTCCGCGCGCGTCTTCGGCGCGTCTTCGAACTCGGTGTCGCGGTTCCGGTCCGGCTTCTCCCCGTCGCTGGTCAAAAAATCCGTCCATCGCGACCGCATGTTCCCCGCCATATGCTTGACGATAATGGCAATCGAGTTCGATTCCTTGTCCAGCGCCGCAAACAGCCCAGCCTCCGGACACTGTTCCATCGCCCGCTCCGCCAGCTTTTTGTAGTAGACTCTTCAACCACGACGAAGAGCTTTTCAAAACGGGATTTCCTATCCGCGTTTTATCCGCGCGAAGTCTTCGCTGCCACTCTAGCCAGTGCTCCAGTCTTCGGCAGCGTCTTCGCCCTTGCTTCGTTGGGGTAAGACATGTACTACCCTGCCACAAGCGGGCGACTCCGCGCTCGCGCTGGATTTTTCACTTTCAACTTTCAACTGCGAATTCTCGTTGCCCCTGCTTTTCCTAGCCGCTGGGCACTGCCTTTTCGTCCCTAAAACACCTTTTCATCCGCCGACGGCCCGTAAATCGAAGGCACCGGCACATCGTTCAGCCGCAAATAAACGCCCAATTGCGCCCGATGATGAATCATGTGGTTCATCACAAATCCGCGCAGCACCGCAATCTTCGGCAGCGTGAAAATCGTTTTCCCGCCGGCGATTAGCGACCACGGTTTCATGAACTCCTCATCGCTCGCCCCCGCAATCGCCGCGCGCCCCGCCGCTGCTCTTTTATCGAACTCTTCGAGCAGTTGTTTTCGCGAAGTCATCTTCAGCGACTCGTTTTGCGCCTGCTGCGGACTTCCTGGCGGGTTTATATCAATCGAGTCCTGCAGAATCGTCTCCTTCGCCCATCCCGGCAACTCCGCTACGTGCCCCGCCAGTCGGTCCATCGCCATGGACTTTTCGTGCGGCTTGAAATCCGGCTTGCCCTCCGGCACGCGCTCCAGCACTTTGCGCGTATTCGCTACTTCATGATCAAACTCAGGCAAAATCCCATCCCGTATCGCCATTTTTTTCTCCTATCCTCGTCTTTGTCTTAACTCTCGACTTTCAACGACTTCTAGCCTCCAGTCTCCAGCTTCCAGCATAGGATGCTCCCGCCCGCCTTGCGATTCAACCGTCGCGCTCGTTGACTTCGCTGGCGATGCCCGATTAGAATGACGCACCCAGATGCCCGATCCCCAATCCTTTGCTGGCCGCACTATCGCCCACTATCGCATGCTTGAAAAGCTCGGTGGCGGAGGCATGGGTGTGGTTTACAAAGCCGAGGACCTCGAGCTCGGCCGTTTCGTCGCCATCAAATTCCTTCCCGATAATGTCGCGCAGGACCCTCAGGCCCTCGAACGTTTCCGCCGCGAAGCCCGCGCCGCCTCCGCGCTGAACCATCCCAACATCTGCACCATCCACGAAATCGGCCGCGTCCCCGCTCAAGCCGGAGAGAAAGGCGACGGCCATCCATTCATCGTTATGGAATATCTCGACGGCGCCACGCTGAAACACCTCATCACCGGCCGCCCCATGGAACTGGATCGCTTGCTCGATGTCGCCATTGACGTCACCGACGCCCTCGATGCCGCCCACGCTCAGGGCATTGTTCATCGCGACATCAAGCCCGCGAATATCTTCGTCACCAAACGGGGCCACGCCAAAGTGCTCGATTTCGGCCTCGCCAAAGTGCAATCCGGCGATGACGGCGCTCCTGGCTACGCAGATTCGACTACCAGGGCCGAAATCCAAGAAGTCCATCTCACCAGCCCCGGTACAACCGTCGGCACCGTTGCCTATATGTCACCCGAGCAGATTCGCGCCAAAAATCTCGATCCGCGCACCGATATTTTTTCCTTCGGCATCGTGCTCTACGAAATGGCCACCGGCCTACTCCCGTTTCGCGGCGAGAGCTCCGGCCTCATCACCGAAGCCATTCTCAACCGCGCGCCCGTTCCTCCCATTCGCATTAATCCGGATTTGCCGCCGCAGCTCGAAGAGATTATTCAGAAGGCCCTCGAAAAAGACCGCACCCTCCGCTATCAGCATGCCTCCGACATGCGCGCCGACCTTCGCCGCTTGAAACGAGACTCGGATTCGAGTCGCCGCACCATTGCGTCCGACGATTCCCTGGTTGCTGAGGAGGCGCGCGGCTCACATCGCCCGACTCCGCAGCCGTCCGCCGCCCACGATATGCCGGAGCGATTGCAGCCCACGCCAGCGCCGCCGCGCACCGCAACCAGCCCAACTCCTGCGCATCCGTCTTCGGACGCGCACGCCTCCGGAAGTTCCGCCGTCGTCGCCGTCGCCCGCCAGCACAAATTCGGCCTCGCCGCAACTCTGATTGTTATTTTCGTTCTTGCCGGAGCCGCAGCCTACGGCCTCTACGCCTTCCTCCATCGCGCGCCCAAGCTCACCTCGAAAGACACCATCGTCCTCGCCGATTTCGTCAACACCACCGGCGACGCCGTTTTCGACGGCACTCTCCGCCAGGGCCTCGAAGTTCAGCTCCAGCAATCGCCCTTTCTCAACATTCTCGCGGGCGACCACGTTCAGCAAACCCTCAAGCTCATGGAGCAGCCTCCCGACGCGCGCCTCACTCCCGAAATCGCTCGCGAAGTCTGCCAGCGCACTTCCAGCACAGCGGTACTCGACGGTTCCATCGCCCAAGTCGGCACCGAATATAGTTTGATTCTGAAAGCCGTGGATTGCGCCAACGGTAACTCCATCGCCAGCTCTGAAGCCGATGCCGCTGACAAAAATCACGTCCTCGACGCCCTCAGCAAAGCCGCCTCCGACATGCGCGCCAAACTCGGCGAATCCCTAAGCACCATCCAGAAGTTCAATATGCCCGTCGAGCAGGCTTCCACCTCGTCCCTCGAAGCTCTTCAGTCCTACAGCGCCGGCAGAAAAATGATAGGTGCCAACAATCTTGGCGCGGCCATTCCATCATTGCAGCGCGCCATCGCTCTGGACCCAAACTTCGCTATGGCCTATGCCGCCCTTGGTACCTGCTACAACAACCTGGGCGAGTCGACGTTGGCTGCCCAGTACGCTCGGAGATCCTACGACCTGCGTGAACGCGTCAGCGAACGCGAGAAGTTCTATATTGATTCGCACTACTTTGTGTTTGCTACTGGCGATTTGCAGAAGGCTGAGCAGGTGTACCAAAATTGGGAGCAAGATTATCCACGAGACGAAGCTCCGCCAACCAATCTGAGCGCTGCGTACGGTGCTCTCGGTGATTATGGGAGAGGTCTTGCAGAATCCCAAAATGCCTTCCGTCTGGATCCCAGCGGCTTGAGCTATTCCAACCTCGTGGACTCCTTTATTTTACTCAACCGCTTCGATGAAGCCCAGGCCGTCGCCCGCGAGGCCCAGGAAAAGAAGCTCGACTCTGGTTTCCTGCGCTTCTTTCTCTATCAACTCGCCTTCTTGCGCGGCGATGCCCCCGGAATGGCCCAGCAAGCTGCTTGGGCCACAGGCAAGCCGGGGATTGAAGACGTCATGCTGGGGATGGAGGCAGACACCGCAGCCTACTCCGGGCAGCTTCGCCAGGCGGTGCAGCTTTCCCAGCGCGCACAGGCTTCCGCCGAACAAGCCGGCGAAAAAGAAACCGCCGCCAGTTATGAGGTGCAGGCCGCTTTGCGCGAGGCTCTCTTCGGCAATTCTTCTGAAGCTCAGAAGGACGCGGATGCCGCCCTCAAGCTTTCCAACGGGCGTGACGTTCAGTTCCTTGCCGGCCTGGCCTACGCCTTTGCCGGAAATACAAGCAAAACGCAGGCCATAATCGACGATTACACCAAGCGTTTCCCCGAAGATACCATCGTTAACTTCAACTATTTGCCCACCCTCGAGGGACAACTCGCACTCTCGCGTCACGACCCATCGAAATCTCTCGAAAAGCTCCGGCCTTCGGTGCCTTACGAAGTAGGCCAGGTAAACGTCGGAGGCGTTACCGCAGCCCTCTACCCTGTTTATGTCCAGGCAGAGGCCTATCTAGCCTTAAAGCAGGGCAAAGAGGCCGTCGGTGAGTATCAGAAGATTCTCGATCATCGCGGCATCGTCGTGAACAATCCCATCGGTGCGCTCGCTCATCTCGGCCTCGGTCGCGCCTACGCCCTTGAAGCCCAATCCGCCCACAATGCCGAGGCAGACACCGCTCTTGCCAATGCCCGCCGCGCCTATCAGGACTTCCTTGCTCTCTGGCAGCACGCCGACCCCGGGATTCCCATCCTCACCCAGGCCAAATCCGAATACGCCCGCCTCTCGCCGCATTCCTGACAGCTTTTCCCACGAAAAGAATTAAGTGTCGCGCCTCGATGATAATGTCCCCTGTTCTCCTCGATAAAAATGTCCCCCTAAAGTAGACCTCCAAAAGGAGGTCAGATTTGGGACGGACGGAGATGAGCGGGAGGGAGTTGCAACGAGTGGAAGTGCTGGCTCGAGTGCGAAGCAAGCAGCTGCGGATCGTGGACGCCAGCCGATTGATGCAGGTTAGCTATCGGCTTTTTCCCCTTGACAATCTGTTGATAAATTGGTATATAGGCTCGTGCAAACGCGATTTGTCCGGCAGAGCCACCGCGAGGTGGCTATTCGTATTTATGGGGGCGAAAGAACGGCGAATCTAATCGAGTTTTTTATGGGAATTAGAATCCGCGCCAACTCGCTGAAAATAAACGATAGAGACATTTCTAATCGAGTTTTTTCAGCAATTTTTTCGAGCGATGTTCATTTCCGAACACCAAATTCAGGTTAGAATCATCCGAATAGCGCCGAACCAACATTCGAGGGTAAATTGACTGAACTGAAGTGGCCGGGGAATAAAATCAGGGCGACGTTCCTGAAGTTTTTCGAGGAGCGCGGGCACAAAATCGTGCGCAGCTCTTCGCTCGTCCCGGCGAACGACCCCACGCTGCTTTTCACCAACGCGGGGATGAATCAGTTCAAAGACGTTTTCCTCGGCCTCGAGCAGCGCGATTACAAACGCGCCACTACGTGCCAGAAATGCGTGCGCGCCGGCGGAAAGCACAACGACCTCGAAAATGTCGGCTTCACCAATCGCCATCACACTTTTTTTGAAATGCTCGGCAATTTTTCCTTCGGCGATTATTTCAAGAAAGAAACGATTGCTTACGCGTGGGAACTGGTTACTTCGCCAAAATGGTTCGACATCCCGGTGGACAAATTGTACTTCACCGTTTTTGGCGGCCACGAGAATTTACAGCCGGATCACGACGCCGCGAAACTCTGGCTCGAAACTGGCGCGCCAAAAGATCGCGTCAGAGAAATTCCCGGGCTGAAAGACAATTTCTGGGCCATGGGTGACACGGGACCCTGCGGCCCTTGCAGCGAGATCTTCTACGATATGGGCAAGGACGCGGTCGACGACCCCAAAACCCCTGAGTGCGCGGCTGGCAATTGCAAATTCCCGTGCGACTGCGGGCGCTACGTCGAAATTTGGAATTTGGTTTTCATGCAGTTCAACCGCGATGCCAGCGGAAAATTAAATCCTTTGCCCAAGCCTTCCGTGGACACCGGCATGGGCCTCGAACGCGTCGCCGCCGTCCTGCAAAACAAAATCAGCAACTTCGATACCGATCTGTTTCGACCGCTCATCGAGAGAACCGCCGAACTGACGCATACGACCTATGGCGCGAATAGCGACAAGGATCCTTCTCTGCGCATCATCGTCGACCACGTACGGGCCGCAGTGTTTCTTATCGTAGACGGGGTTATGCCGTCCAACGAAGGCCGAGGATATGTTCTGCGGAAGATTCTCCGGCGGGCTAGCAGGCACGCTCGACTTCTTGGATGCAAAACACAACTACTGACTCACGTCGCTAATTATGTTGGACTTGCAATGGGGAAGGTCTATCCGGAGATAAAGGCCTCGCCGGGACATATCACAAAAGTGATTGGGGAAGAGGAAATCCGTTTCTCGAGAATGCTCCATCACGGCCTCCAACAGCTAGAAGACGACTTGAAATTTCTGCGGTATGACGAACCGAATAAACGCATCTATTCAGGAGAGAAAGCTTTCCGCCTTTACGACACATTCGGACTTCCGCTTGACCTGATCCGCGAGGTGACACATGACGTCGGCGTCGGAATAGACGAACCCGCGTTTGAACGGGCCATGGAGGAGCAGCAGGCGCGCTCGAAGGCGAGTTGGAAGGGCGCGCACAAAGAGGCGGCGAGTCCGGTTTACAGAAAGCTTGCCGACAAATTCAAGAAGACGGAGCCGGATTTTTATTTTGGCACGACCACCAAAGATTCGCGCATCGAAGCAATTGTCACCGTTGGAAAAAATGGCGGCGTCGAGACGGGCGCGCTGAAAGCGGGACAGGAAGGCGAAATAGTGCTCGACCGCACTGCCATTTATTCCGAGTCCGGCGGACAAGTCGCTGACACAGGAAAAATTTTCGATCCCGCCATGTCGCTCGAAGTGGCGGAAGTGCGCGGCGCGTATTATCCGGTCGCAGGACTGATCGCGCATCGCATCGTGGCCAAAGAAGATCTCGCGGTGGGCGATCGCGTGGCTACCGTCGCTGATGCGGCGCGGCGTGAACGCATCATGCGCAATCACTCCGGCACGCATCTGGTGCACGCGGCGCTGCGAAACATTTTGGGCACGCATGTGAAGCAGGCCGGCTCGCTGAACGCGCCGGACCATCTGCGCTTCGACTTCAGCCACTTTGCTCATGTTGGCGCGGATGAATTGCGTGAAATCGAGCAGCAGGTGAACGAAGAGATTCGCCGCGATTTGCCGTTCCAGACGGACGTAATGAATATCGAAGATGCGCTGGCTTCCGGCGCGCTGGCGTTTTTTGGCGACAAATATCCGGAGCAGAACGTGCGCGTGGTGACCATTGCCGACGCCGCCTATCCGCGCGGCTTTTACAGCAAGGAACTCTGCGGCGGCACGCACGTGGGACGCACCGGCGAAATTGGCGTGTTCAAGGTTGCGCTGGAACAGTCTGTGGCCGCAGGAGTGCGCCGAATCGAGGCGCTGACCGGCGACGCCGCTCTGGCGAAATACCAAAGCGCGCTGGGAACCCTGCGCACGCTCGCCGAAATGCTCAATACCGGCGAGGATCGCGTGCTGGAAGCGGTGGAAAAACTCGAGCAGGAGCGCAAACAGCTCGAAAGACAGGTCGAAGGGCTGAAGCGCAAGACCGCCGTCTCGATGGCCGATTCCCTGCTGGAGGGTGCACGGACGGTCAAAGGCATAAAAGTGGTGGCGGCGAACGTTCCGGGGCTTGATCGCGAGGCGCTGCGGCAGCTTGCCGACGGTTTAAGGCAGAAAATGGGCTCTGGAATGGTAGTTTTGGCCTCCGGAGAGCCCGCCCAGGACGGCGGCGCCGGTAAGGTGTCTCTCATTACGGCTGTAACTAAGGACTTGACGAACCAGCTCCACGCCGGGAAAATCGTCCAGGAAATCGCCAAGCACTTAGGGGGCTCCGGAGGCGGCCGGCCAGACCTGGCCGAGGCCGGAGGCAAGGATGTTGCTGGTATCGAAACAGCCATTGCGCAAGTCTACCCGCTGGTCGAGCGACTGGTATAATTCCTTACAAGCGCTAGAAACGAAGCCTGCTTACGCAAGCCGGCCTGCACATGCAGGTCCGCTCGTATTTGCCCATATTCTATCAGGGCAAGCAGGCAAGCCCGTACAAAGCCTTTATTTATCAGGCCAAACGGGCAAGCCGGGTATCTCTCCAAACCCGGTGGTCGCGGATGCACTGTCGTTTGTGAGGAAGTGGGTATGTTCTGCCTTTCCCGTAGAGGTATGGCCAGCCCGCCACAGCCCCTCAATCGTCAGGGCAAGCGGGCAAGCGGAGTGGTTTTGCGCGCAGCCTCGCTGGCGAGTTTCGCAGCGGTTGCGGCTATGTGTGTGGGCGTGTTTTTGGTTAGCCCAGCGCAGGCTCAAATTGCATCTTATGTAGATGCCCATGGAAGGGTCATTTACATTAACGCGAACCCTCCGGCCAAGGCGGTCCGGCGGCACGTTGCTCCGGTGCCAGTGGCGCCGCCGGCGAAGCTGCTGCGAATCGCAGATGCGGCAGCCAAGCGCAATGACCTGGATCCCGCGCTGGTCGAGGCGGTGATTCAAACGGAGTCGAACTGGAATCAGTATGCGGTGTCGAGCAAGGGAGCATTTGGATTGATGCAGTTGATTCCATCGACGGCAGAACGTTACGGCGTAAAGGACGTGTTCGATCCCGTGCAAAATGTCAGAGGCGGGACGCGGTATTTGCGAGACCTGCTAGACCGCTATCACGGCAACCTGAAAGATTCGCTTGCGGCATACAATGCGGGCGAACAGGCCGTGGCGCGATTCGGCGGCGTGCCAGCATATCGCGAGACGCGCAATTACGTTCGTAAAGTGACTAACACCTACTTCCAATCCGGCTCGGGGCGCGCCTACGCAGGCGAGTTCCAGAGACATTCCCAGATCCGTGAAGTCACGGAGCATGGCGGCCGGACGATTTTCACAAACGAATGAAGCCGCGTTCGAGAAATAAATTTTCCAAACCGGCATGCTTGCTTGCGCTGCTGATCGCGGCGCCAGGGATTCTTTTGTGCGCGCGAGCGTCGCGTGCTCAGGGCTCAGCAAACGCGCAAGCTGAAGCGCAATACCAAAAGGCTGAACAGTTGCGCGCGGCATTCGAAGCGCAGCCGGAAGACAGCCGGTCGCTGCTGGATTACAAAAAAATGGTGGCGGCTTACCGGCGCGTCTATCTGCTTTCGTCTTCGGCGGGAGCAGTGACGCCGGCGCTGATGGAAGTGGCGCAGCTGTATCACGAAATGGGCGATGAATTCGATCAGGCTTATTATCAGAATGCGCTGGCCACTTACAAATTCCTGTTCTCGCAGTATCCCGGGAGCAAATTCCGCGCCGACGCGCTTTTTGAGATTGGAAAAATCGAAAAAGAAGATGTGCAGAACGCCGGGGAGGCCACGGATGCCTTTAAGCAATTCCTGCATGCGTATCCGCATTCGCCGCGCGTCGCGGAAGCTCGCCTTGCGCTGAAGGAAATCGCGGCGGGACAATTGGCTCCGCCTGCCAGCGCCGAAAAAAGAAGCGCCGCAGAGCCGCAGGCCAGCGCACCAGACGACTCGCGCGCGAACGCGGAAAATTCGGAACAACGAGCGCAGCCGGCTCGCAACTCGCAATCCGCCAGCACGCCGTCCAGCACAACCGGCGTGCTTGAGCGGCCACAGCCTGATGAAGCGCACAGCGGGCCGGCGGAAGTTACCGCCATTCGCACGTGGAATGCGGATGATTACACGCGCGTGGTGGTGGATTTGAGCGGGGACGTACAATACCAGTCCGCGCGCATCAAAAATCCGGACAGAATTTATTTTGACCTGTACAAAGCGCAGCTTGGAAATTCGCTGACGGAGAAAGAGCTTCCGCTGCAGAACGGATTTTTGAAGGAAGTCCGCGTCGCGCAAAATAATGTTGGCGTGGTGCGGTTGGTGCTGGACGTAACCGGCATTCAAGGATATTCGGCGTTTTTGCTGCCCGATCCGTACCGGCTGGTGATTGACGTCCATGGCGCGCTAATCAATGCCAGCAATTTGGCGAGTAATGCGGGAGCAAACAAAAAGCCGGGGGTGGGCGTGGGGCGGCTCGCCGGCGACGCAAAGCCCGCCGCTGTTACGCCATCCGTTCTAAATTCAAACAAAGTGCAAGTCGCTGAAAACGATGTGACGAGTTCAGAAAGTGGCGCGAGTGCCGCCGCTGCGCTTTCGCCAAGCGCCAGCCGCAATAGCAGAACGCTGCCGGTCCCTATTACTCCGGCAGTCGCGGCCAAACCTATGCGCGACGGCGAGCGTTCGCTGACGCGGGCGCTGGGATTGAAGATCAATCGCATCGTCATCGACCCCGGACACGGCGGACACGACACCGGAACAATCGGACCCGGCTCGCATCCGCTGATGGAAAAAAATATTTGCCTGGATATCGCGCTGCGCCTGGGGAAACTGATCCACAAAAAACTTCCCGGCGCGCACGTGGTTTACACGCGCACCACAGATGTTTTTGTTCCGCTGGAAGAGCGCACGGCCATCGCCAATCAAGCCAAAGCGGACCTGTTCATTTCCATTCACGCAAACTCCAGCCCCGACGAATACGCGCGCGGAATTGAAACTTACTATTTGAGCTTCACCACTTCGCAGGAGGCCCTAGCGACGGCTTCGCGAGAAAATGCGCTATCGAATGCGTCGATTCACGAGCTGCAGGATTTCATCCGTAAAATTGCCAGTAACGACAAGATCGAGGAATCGCGCGAGCTAGCTGATGATATTCAGGGGTCTCTCACCGGGCAATTGCGCCTGGTCAGCACCGCGGAGCGGAATCGCGGCGTGAAAAAGGCTCCGTTCGTCGTTTTGATTGGCGCGAACATGCCGTCTGTGCTGGTGGAGACTTCTTTTTTGAGCAATCCGAGCGACGAGAACTTGCTTCGAAGGCCTGCGCAGCGCGAGCGAGTGGCCTATGGGATTTTCCGCGGCGTCGAGCGATATCTTTCCAGCTTGAATAGTCTGGCCATCGATGAGCATAAGACCAGATTGATGTCCGACCAGCAATCCACGGCTCCCGGAACCACGCCCGAGCGGCAATAGCGTTTCCGTCGTATAATTAAACATATCGCCCATGCGCCGAGCCTATCCACTCTGTTTTCTGCTCTTAATGCTGAGCGCGCCCGTGTGCTTTGCGCAGGGGATTCTCCCCGCATCTGTCGCGAAGTGGAAGGCGAGTTCAGCGCCGATTCAGATTGGCGCTGCAAATATTCGCCAGATTGCGGGAGAAGCGAGCGCGGCGCTGCAAGAATATGGCGTGGAATCCGCGGAAACGCGCGCGTATGTCCACGGAGCGGCGACGCTGACCGCGACGGCCTACACCTTTGCGAGTCCCAGCGGAGCGTATGGGGCTTATTCGTTTTTGCGTACGCCGGACATGCAGCAGGCCAAGCTGACGCAACATTCATCCATGTCCGACGATCGCGCTCTGGCGCTCACGGGCAATCTGGTGATTCAATTTACCGGCGCAAATTTGCGTCAGGACTACGACATGATGGACCTGCTTGTGGCGGAGGCCGGCGCGCACGCCCATTTCGGAATTTACCCGCCATTAGTGCAGCGCTTGCCGACGAAGGACTTCATTCCGCGCTCGGACCACTACATTCTGGGCCCGGTAGCGCTCGCCAAGTTTTTCCCGCTGGCGGGCGGTGATTGGCTTGGATTTTCAAAGGGCGCGGAGGCCGAACAGGCGCGTTACAACCTTAACGGACATGGCGCCACTCTGCTCATCACGGATTATCCGACTCCGCAGATTGCGCAAACCCGGATGCAAGAGCTAAGAACGCAATTTGGGGCGATCGACCTGAATAGCCGTAATCAAAAAGCATCACCCTGCGCTACGAAGACGGGCAGCGCTTCGCCGCTGTATGCGCGCCGCGATGGAACGATGATTGCGTTGCTTTCCGGCGCCCCCTCAGAACCCGCGGCCAATTCCCTGCTCGAAAACTTTCATGCCGGGCTCGCGGTAATGTGGAACGTGCCGGTGCTGAATAAGAATCAGCCTTCCATGGCGACGATCGTCGTCGGGACTATTATCGGCGCGGGCGAGATTTGCGCATTCACACTATTGGGCGGCATCGTTTTTGCGGGACTGCGATTGCTGATAAAACGAATGTGGCCCGGAAAGGTCTTTGATCGGGCTACAAGCTTCGAAATTCTGGAGTTAGGCCTATCCAGCAGGCCCGTCAGAACAAACGACTTATACCAAGTGCGGAACCCGTAGCAGGTACGCAGATATAAGTCTTAAGGCAGATCGCCGGTGCGGCCAATGCCTAACTAACACATTGCATTAGACTTGACAGAATACCAACGCTACCGTTTTCCTTCTTGACTGATTTGCTGACCTCTCATAAACTCCGGATTGTAGAAGGGTTTCGCGGGCCATCCGCGCATTGGCCCAGAAGCTTTTCTCCCTGCGAAGGCCCGTCGCAAGGCGGGCCTTCTGCTTTTTGGAACGTTTCGTTCGCGGGTTTCTCCCTAGATTTTTCTTAACCATACCCGATTGCGCTCAATCGTCACTCGGCCTAGATTGATTTTGCCTGCAAAGCGGCGCGCAGTAGTGGCGCCGTTCGCGCTCATGCCTGGAATCGTTCGAGGAGAAAGAACTCATGGCCAGCGCAAAACAGCGAGCCGCCGCAAGAAGAAATATTCACAAGGCAGCAAGAGCAGCAAAACGAAAGCGGACCATCGCGCACCTGCCTAAATCAACGCGAACCGCTCTCGGGAAGCAATCTGCGAAAGTAGCGAAACAGAAAAGAAGAAAGCGCCCCTAGGTTGAAGCAAACCGCGGCCATGGCAGCTGCTGAATAGTTACGCTCGGAACTTGGCCGTCCCGCTTTTGCGCATTCGTTAATCCACATGCGGATTTGCAGGAGTTGCTACTAATGTTCATGGATATTGTTTTCCGATTCCTAGTCGGCGGGGCAGTAGTGACCGCGTTTGCGCTAATCGGCGATTTGTTCAAGCCGAAAAGCTTTGCCGGACTGTTTGGCGGGGCGCCGTCGGTGGCGCTGGCAACGCTGGGGCTAACCATTTTGAAAGAAGGCCACGGCTACGCAGCCGTGGAAGCGCGCTCGATGGTATTGGGCGCGGCGGCGTTTGTGTTTTGTGCATTTCTTATGAGCCGGCTCCTTCTGAGACGCAAGTGGAGGCCAGCCCGCGCTACCGGTGTGTCGCTTGCCGTGTGGTTTGCAATTGCGTTTGGATTGTGGTTTGGAATTCTGCGATAGCCATGAAAATCACGGCCAGCACAGCGTCGCTGCGGGAACTGACGTTTTGGGAATGCGCGATTCGCTTTATCGCCGGCGGAACTATTACTGTTGCCACCGGTCTCATCGCCAAAAAATTCGGTCCTGCCATTGGAGGACTGTTCCTCGCGTTTCCGGCGATCCTGCCTGCGAGCGTTACGATGATCGCCAATCATGAGCGGCAGCGAAAAGAAGAAGCAGGCTTGCACGGCGTGATTCGCGGGCGAGAAGCGGCCGGGGCTGATGCCGCAGGCGCCGCGATGGGCGGAGTTGCCCTTTGCGTGTTTACAATTGTCGTGTGGCAAGCGCTGCCGCATTTCCCGTCCTGGGCGGTCCTGACCGCCGCAACGGGAATTTGGTTCGGCGTGGCGTTCGGCATATGGCGAATCCGCAAAGCAATCAAAGCCCGCTGAAAACTTTCAGCGTTTTTTTTCGCAATACAGCAAATCGACCAGCACAATTCAGCAGTTACCCTGATTGCGAACCGTTCCCAACGCTGACAATCTCGTTTTATCGATGAAATAAGGGGGATGTATGGCCGAAAAGAAACTGAATCAACTGTCTGTAGCGATTCTGGCGACAAATAATTTTGAAGAAGCCGAGCTGTTCGAACCGCGAAAAGCGCTGCAGGATGAAGGCGCGGTAACCAAAGTGGTTGCTCCCAAGCCTGGAAAGATTCAAGGGATGAAGCACGACGAAAAAACCAAGGCGGTGGAGGTTGACGTCACCCTAGATCAAGCGAATCCGGACGACTATGACGCTGTGCTGCTGCCGGGAGGCGCTTTGAATGCCGACCATTTGAGGGTTGAGCCAAAAGCGCAGGAATTTGTGCGCAGCTTCGATCGCGCGGGCAAACCGATTGCCGTCATCTGCCACGGGCCGTGGCTGCTGGTTTCCGCAGGCCTGGTGAAAGGCCGCATCCTTTCCAGCTACCACACAATTCAGGACGATATTCGCAATGCCGGTGGCCAGTGGAAAGATGAAGAAGTGGTACGCGACCGGAATTGGGTATCCAGCCGTCAGCCTTCGGATATTCCGGCGTTCAATCGCGAGATGGTGCGGCTCTTTTCGGAGAGAAAAGCGCGAGCGCAAGGCGCGTCGCGATGAGATGAAAAGTAACGTGCGACTGCGCTCCCGAATCAGAAATGAAGAAATGATCAAGGCGATTCGGGAGCGCAGCCAAAAAGAGGTCGCGGCAGATGCTAATGCGCTCTGCCGCCGCAACCGGCGTGATTGCACCGGCAAAGGACGTCTGGAGTCTTCTCCATGGCTTCACATTGGGCGCTGCAATATTTATCTTTTGAATGGCAAGTGCATGGAGGATGCGCGCACTTTTTCGATTGTTCAGCAGTCATTATCGTCTGTCTCCCTGCTCCTAATGATGCGGGGAGAAATTGGCTGGTGACGTTCGGTTCTGTCTGAATTTTCTGCCTGCCGGGCCGGGGCATGCGCTTTATGACCGCGGTTTTCCGTAGCGGCGTAAACCTGATACCCCGGCCTGTCCAATTCGAATCATAGCGAGGCTTCGGAGTTTCCCTTCCCTCGGTCGCATTGAATCACCACCGGTCACACACCCGTGTGTCTCTCAAAAATTGCTCTTTGCTTCTCGCCCGCATATGTATTATAGAAATCCTGCGCCACAGTCATAAGCTTTGCGGTTTTTGGGTACATGTAGCGCTGGCGCGCCTGTATTCAACAAAAAGAGAAGAATTGGGAGATGCGCAATGGTCTCGAGACAATTGAACTCTGCTTCGTCTGAAAATATTACTGAGACTCGCGCCGCACACGCTGCATTTCAAAAACGGGCGCTGATTCCCTATGCCGTGTTTTGCGCGGGCGCGGCATTTCTACTGACGCTGTGCGCGCCGGCTTTCGCTCAGAAGAAAAGGCCCATCACTGTGGACGACCTTTCGCGCATGCGCGACGTTCGCGACCCGCAGTGCTCGCCCCACGGCAAATGGGTGGCTTACGTCGTCAGTTCCGTGGACGTCAAGGAGGACAAGCACGATTCGCACATCTGGATGGTTCGGACCGATGGCTCGCAGGATATTCAAGTCACTCAGAGCCAGCAATCCGAAGGCGCGCCGGAGTGGTCTCCTGACGGGAAATATCTTTCTTTCACGTCCGGGCGTCCGGGTCCGGCAAAAGGAAATCAGGTCTGGCTGCTAAACCGCGAAGGCGGCGAGGCGATGCAGCTCACCGACATTAAGAAAGGCCATTTGCAGGCATACGAATGGTCGCCTGATTCAAAGCGGCTTGCGCTGGTCATCCAGGATCCCAATCCGCAACAGCCGGAGGAAGATGCAACGCCAGGAGCCAAGCCGAAGCCGCCCAAACCCGTTGTGATCACGCGTTATCATTTTCGCGAGGACGTTGTCGGCTATCTTCTCGCCAATCAGCACACGCACATCTACCTCTTCGATGTCGCCAGCAAGAAGATGGAGCGCCTCACCAAGGACGATTATGACGAGTCCGGCCCAGTGTGGTCGCCGGACGGCACGCGCATCGCTTTTCTTAGCAATCATGACCCGCATCCCGACCGCGACCCTGTGCCGCAGGTTTTTGTCGCCGACGCGCTGACCGGCGCGGTGGAAAAGCAAATCACCAATTACGGATCGCGCGCCACTCGCGGCCGCCTCGCCTGGAGTCCTGACGGGAAGCAGATTGCATTTTTAGTGGAAGATCCAAAGAAGTGGGGCGCCTACGGGATGGCGCATCTCGCTATCGTGCCTTCCGACGGATCCAGTGCGCCCACGATTCTCACTGAAAAACTCGACCGCTCCGTTTCTGCGCCGTATTTCAGCGAAGACGGAAAATCCATCGTTGCGTTCGAGGAAGACGACCGCTCGCTCTATCCCGTCTCCATCAACATTGCCGACCAAAGCGTGCGCAAATTGCTCGAGCCGCCCATCGTGATGTTCGGCGACTCGCACTCGCCGGGCTGCCGCGTGGGCATTACCGGCAGCGATTACAAGCCTATGGAAATTTATTCGTGGGAGGGCGGCACGCTGAAGCAGTTGACGCATCAGAACGACAAGCTTTTTTCAGAACTCGAACTCGCGAAAACCGAGGACGTCAACTACAAAAGCCCTGACGGCACGGAAGTCCACGGCTTGCTGACTTATCCGCTGGGCTACACCGCCGCTACAAAAGTGCCGCTGCTCCTGCGTATTCACGGCGGACCCAACGGCCAGGATTCGCACGCATTCAATTTCGAGCGCCAGATTTTCGCGGCGAATGGCTACGCTGTGCTCAACGTGAACTATCGCGGCAGTTCCGGCCGCGGCCAAAAATTCCAGCGCGCGATTTTCGACGATTGGGGCCACGACGAAGTCATTGATCTGGAAGCGGGAATCAACCACGTCATTCAGATGGGCGTGGCGGATCCCAACCGGCTCGGCGTTGGCGGCTGGAGTTACGGCTGCATCCTCACTGATTACATGATCGCTAGCGATCCGCGTTTAAAGGCCGCCACTTGCGGCGCGGGCACGGGATTCACCGTCGCGCTTTATGGCGTGGACGAATACATCATTCAGTACGACAACGAAATCGGCCCGCCGTGGGACGCGAAAGCCTGGGCCAGCTATCAGAAAATTTCCTACCCGTTTTTGCACGCTGACCGCATCAAGACGCCGACCATCTACTTCAGCGGCGACCAGGATGCCAACGTCCCGATGATCGGCAACATGCAGATGTACGAAGCGCTGCGCAGCCTCGGCATTCCTACCGAGCTGATTATTTATCCGGGCGAATTTCACGGCATTCAGCGGCCTAGCTTCCAGCGCGACCGCTATGAGCGCTATCTCGCGTGGTACGCAAAATATTTGAAGAACGGCGGCGCCACGGTAGCCGAAAAATGGGAAAAGTGGCTGAACCCTCCGGGCCAGTCGAAGTAGGGCCGTTTCTGGCGCTGTAGTCGCCGAAAAGCGTCAGCCTTTGTACTGCAGAGCTTCGCGCCTCAGATGCTCTGCGGCTTTTTGTTGCCGTGGCACCGAATGCTCGATACCCGCAGTTTTAGGTTTGTCGCACCTTGATGTGCTGTCTTACGATGTCACCGTGAGCATAGCGAATTATCTCGCATTGGCGGTTTTGCTTTTCTCTTTCCAACCTGCAGCGCATGTCACCGAGCCTCCGGGATGGCCCCTCGGCCATTTCGCAACCCTGCTTCTCTGCGCCATTCTCATTTCCGTGGTCTTCGCATGCGTCTTCCACTCCAGTGTGAAAGAACGCGCGCTCGCCGCCATCAGATACTTTGTAATTCTCGTCGTTGTTTCCGTCGCGATTGGCTGGCTCATGCTGCCCTTCTCCCACTGACGTGCTTTTACCTTCACCCGTCCCTTGGCGCTTTCGACGCGCGCCCGGTTTTATCCGTTCGCGTTACTTGTATTCTCGATTAAGCTATGGTTATATTCCTTGAATTTTTGCTTCTCTCCGAGGAGGTACCATGCCCAGCGCTGATCTTCGCCCCATGACTATCGGTGAAGTCCTCGATCGCATGTTCCGCCTCTATAAAGACAAATTCTGGCTTTTTGCGGGAATAATGTCGCTGCCTTTCCTGGTACTGTTCTTCTTGAATACTGCCATCGCATTGTGGACGCGAACGCGGACGGCAGCCATCACCGCTAGCACTGGCGCGCCCGCTCAGCTTCCCAGCGCTGCTACTTTTTTGGTTGGATTCGGCGCAGTCCTCGTCATTCTCGTTATAACTTTTATCGTGAGCGGCATCGGGCAGGCCGCGACCATTTTTGCCGTTTCTGATCTTTACTTGGGCCGCACCGCCACGATTCGCTCGTCCTTCCGGCAGATTCGTGGACACATTCTCCAGGCCCTTGGCACAATCTTCCTCGCCGCCCTCATTGTTGTCGGCGGAGTCACCCTACTTGTCTTTTTCGGAGCCGTTCTGATTCCAGTTTTTGGCCGGATTTTTGGTTTGCTCGCCTTCGCCGGATTCATGCTGGTGGGCATTCCGGTAATGATTGTTCTGTTCTGCCGCATGGGCGTGGCCGTGCCTGCAGCCATGCTCGAAGACGTATGGGCGGGCACGGCCGTCAGCCGCAGCATGAAGCTCACCAAAGGCTTTGCCATGCAGATATTTTTGATTTTCCTTCTCGCCTGGGCCCTGGCGGTAGGAGCCTCAGTCCTTTTCACGATGCCTTTCACCATAATGGCGCTCGTACCGCACCCGCACGCTTTGCCCATCGGCCTTGTAATGTTGCAGCAGGTCTTCCAATTCATCGCCCAGGTCATCGTCGCGCCCGTTGGAGCGGTGGCCATTTGCCTCATGTATTACAATCTCCGCGTTCGCAAGGAAGCTTTCGATTTGGAGCACCTGATGACATCGCTGGAGCCGGGCTCCCCAACAGGCGGCGCCGCCCCGGGCGCTGTTTTGCCCGCCTGAATTTGACGTGCGGCGGTGCACGACGATAAAGACGACAAGAGCGATAAAAACGCCCGCTAAATTTCCACTTTTTTTATCCTGCGCTCTTGCGTTTTCATTTCTGCTGGCCTCGCCGCAATTGTGGGCTCGCAACGCCTCCGCTCCGCAGAACGACGCGGCGGTCGCTCTCAGCCTCGAGGCCTACGCCGCCCAGCTGCAAAAATATTCAACTGCCCTCGACAAAATAAAAAACAATCCTGGTGAAATTTCCCGCCTGAGAAGCTCCTTGCCTTCCGGTTGGACCATCCAGGGCAATGGCGCCAATTACCAGGCCTCTGCGAAATGGCTCAGTTCCGCGCTCGCGGACTTGCAAGCGCATCCCAAGAACGCCGCTTCCCTCGCGCGCGACATTCAATTCCATCTGACAGCGCTGCGCCAATCCGCAGTGGAACTCGAGAATCCTGCCGCCGGAATTTCCGACGCGCAGGCCCGTGCCCGCCTGGACACCGTTCTTCACCGCCGCGAATTCGGCGGCATCGCGCGCGAATCTGCACTTCAACGCCTCGAAGCACGCATCGAGCGATGGCTTTTTGACCTGATCGCCGGCTTGTTAAAGCGACTTCACATCTCCGCGAAAATGGGCAATCGTCTGGCGTGGATTTTCATCGGCTTGGTGTTCTTGCTAATTGTTTTTTGGGTGTTCCGCACGTTGTCGTCGCGCACCCCTGCGATAGAAATGCCTTCCGCCGATGGAGAGCTGCCGGAACATTCGCGCATGTGGGTCGCCGAAGCGCTGGCCGCCGCCGACCGCGGCGAATACCGCGAGGCCATCCACTGCGCTTACTGGGCTGCAATTTTGCGCCTCGAAGACCGGAAACTGCTCGCCCGCGACCGGTCGCGCACGCCGCGCGAATCGCTGCGATTGCTGCGCTCTCATTCCGCGGAACAAACTGTGCTTCAGGATCTAACAGCGCGCTTCGAACTCATCTGGTACGGTTACCGTCTCGCTTCGCCGGCGGACTGGTCCGGAGCAAAAGCTCAATTGGAGAAATTCGGATGCCTCAAGCCCTCGACTCAGCCGACCGCAAACTCCTGATCGGCGCGGGCGTGCTTCTCGCGCTGCTTGTGGTCACATCCGTGCTGTTTTTGCCTCCGCAAGCGAGCGTTTCCGAGGTGCCCTCCAGCTATTCTCCCGCGTGGGGCGGGGCCGAAGGCGCATTTTTGCTCCTTCAGGATCTCGGCTATCACGTAACGCGGTGGGAGCATTCCCCTCTGGAATTGCCGCCGGACGCCACGGATGCCGTCCTGATTCTCGCCGAGCCTGATACGCCTGCTGCAGAAGACGAACGCTACGCCCTGCGCGACTTTCTTCTAAGGGGCGGCCGCATAATTGCCACCGGCCCCGATGCCGCCGATTTCTTGCCGGAGGCCGGCAAGTTTCAGCCCGGCGATCCGTTCGAAGACGCACAATCCTTCGACGCCCTCATCCCCTCGCCACTCGTTCGCGGCGCGCCGAAAATCACCCTGATGGCGCCCGCTGCGTGGCAGCCAAAATCGCTCCGACAGATCGTCGTCTACGGAAATGAAGACACCGCGGCGGTGGTCACGTATCATTTTGGCAAAGGCGAAGTCATCTGGTGGGCCAGCGCAACTCCGCTCACCAATCAATCGATTCGCGACTCCGGCAATCTCGCATTTTTCCTCAACTGCATCGGCCCTCCTGCGAAAGTGCGGGTTTTCTGGGACGAATACTTTCATGGCATGCGCGGCTCGCTGGTCACTTTTCTTTCGCGCACGCCGGTGCTTTGGGGCGCGGCGCAATTCGGTCTGATTTTCGTCGCCGTTATCTTCACGTTTTCGCGGCGACTTGGCCCAATCCGTCCGCCGGCTACTCCATCGCGCCTTTCGCCGCTCGAATTCGTCGATACGCTCGGCGATTTATACGCTTCCGCCGATGTTTCATCCGCCGCTGTGGGAATTGCCTATCGCCGCTTTCGCTTCATTCTCACGCGCAAGCTCGGCCTTCCGATGGATGTTCCGTTCGCGGAACTGGCCAATCGCGCCAGCGAAAATTTCGGTTGGGAAGAAGCGCCGCTCCTGCGCACATTGAGCCGTTGCGAACAGGCCATCAAGAGCACGAATTTTGACAGGAAAGAAGCTGTCGAACTCGTTCAGCAACTCTATGATTATTCCGCGCGCCTCGATCTCCGGCGCATCACCGCAAACGAAAGGCAAACAGCATGAAAAATGCACGCGAGCTGGCAACATACGTTCACGACGAATGCGCGAAGGTTATCGTCGGCCAGGAAGACGCCCTCCGCCAGCTTCTCCTGGTTCTTTTTGTCGGCGGACACGGGCTTCTCGAAGGCGTTCCCGGCCTCGCCAAAACCCTCGCCGTCAAAACTCTCGCGCACATTTTCAATTTGCAATTTCAGCGCGTGCAGTGCACTCCCGACTTGATGCCCGCCGACGTTTTGGGCGCGAACGTATTCAATTCCGCCACCAGCGCTTTTTCGCTGCACAAAGGCCCGATTTTCACCGACCTTCTCCTCGTCGACGAAATTAATCGCACGCCGCCGCGCACGCAGTCCGCTTTGCTGGAAGCCCTGGAGGAGCGTCAGGTCACTATCGATGGCGCATGTCATTCGCTTTCGCAATTCTTCTCGGTTTTCGCCACACAAAATCCCATCGAATTCGAAGGCACCTATCCGCTTCCCGAAGCGCAACTCGATCGGTTTCTTGTGAAGGTGCGCATCACTTATCCGAGCACCGAGCAGGAGATTCGCGTCCTCGAAAATTTCCAGGCCGGCTTCGACCCTCACCAACTTGAAAATGCCGGATTAGGCAAAGTGCAGCCTGAAGAGCTCGAAGCCGCGCGCAAGGAGATTTCCCAAGTGCGCGTCGAGCCTGCGCTCTTCCACTACACCGTTGCGCTGGTGGCCCGCACGCGCAGTTGGCCCGCCGTGAATTTGGGCGGCAGCCCGCGCGCCGCTGTTTACCTGATGGCCGCCGCTAAAGCCCTCGCTGCGATGGAAGGACGCGACTTCCTCATTCCCGACGACGTCAAGGAGGCCGCGCTTCCTGTTTTGCGTCATCGCCTGATTCTCAAGCCCGAAGCGGATCTCGAAGGAATCACGGCCGACCAAGTGATTCGCGAACTCATCAGCGCGGTAGAAGTGCCCAAGTGAACGAACCCGGCCATCTGGTTCCTTCGGTCGTGCGCGCGCGCGCGAAATCCGCCACGCGCATTCCCTTCGCATTTGGCCGGCGCTTTTTTCTTCTCTTGCTCATCGGACTCGTCTGGCTCGGCCCTGCCTGGGCCAATCCGCGCTACATCTACGCCATGTTTTTGTGGGACATTGCGGTATTTGTTTTTTGGTTCTGGGATTTTTCGCGCATTCCGCCGCCCGCGCAGCTAGAGGTTCGCAGAATCTGGCTTGCGCCCGTGCAGCTTTCCGTCGAGAGCGGAGTGCGCGTTGAAATTCTAAATCTCGGCAAGGAATCCATTTTTGCTGAATTATTTGATGATATTCCGCAGGCATTCCGCAGCGAAGCTTTCGAGGCAGAACTTTTTGTCCCTCGCGGCGAAGCTGCCAGCGCAGTATATTTCGTCAAGCCGCAGGAGCGCGGAGATGCCAGCGTCGGAGAAATTTTCCTGAAGTATGGAACTGCCTGGCGAATCGCGCAGCGCTGGGCATCCGCGCCGCTCGAGCAGAAAATCCGCATCTACCCGAATCTCGACGAAGCCAAGCGCGATACGATTTACCTGATCCGCAGCCGCCAAATCGCGTTGCAGGCGCGCCACAAACATCTGCGCGGACAGGGACGAGAATTCGAGAGTCTGCGCGAGTATCAGCAGGGCGACGAATGGCGGAACATCTGCTGGACGGCCACCGCGCGCCGCGGAAAATTAATCACCAAGACGCACCAATTCGAGCGCAATCAATCGGTCTGGATTGTGCTGGACACTGGCCGCCTGCTTCGTGCGCGCGGCCACGGTCTGACAAAACTGGATTACGCGGTTGGCGCGGCGCTCTCTATCGCGCAGGTCGCGCTGTACTCCGGTGACCGTGTCGCGTTACTCGCTTACGGACGCCGCATCAAGCAGCGCGTGCCCGCGGGACACGGTCGCGATCATCTGCGCGCGCTCATCGAGTCCCTCGCGCAGGTTCAGACGGAAAGCCTCGAAGCCGATCATCCGCGCGCCGCGCAAGCTCTGCTTACCACGCAGAAGCGCCGCAGCCTAATCATCTGGTTCACAGACCTCGCGGAAACCGCCACAGTGCCCGACGTCATCGAGAGCGCTTCTCTGCTCGTGCGCCGTCATCTGGTGCTGCTGGTCGTGATGGCGCAGCCGGAGCTGCGCGCGCTGCTCGAATCGCGTCCGGAAAATGAATCCGAAATGTTCCACTATGTCGCCGCGGAAGAAATCGTTCATCGCCGCGATGCGCTGCTCGCCATGCTGCGGCAGCAAGGCGCGCTCACCCTCGAAATCGAGCCCGCGAAAGTTTCCTCCGCTGTGGTGAACGAATACCTGCGCATCAAGGAAGCCGGCGCCATCTGAGGAGATCTCAGCTTGTGGCCGCAAAGTCTGCCGTCGATTTTTCCGTCGCAGATTCGTCAGATGAAGGTTTCTTCGAAAGATACAAAACCAGCAGCGTGGCGAGCGAGGCGGCCACCAAAAATTTCACCGGCGCTGGCAGACTCGACGGCGAAACAAATCCCTCGATGAATCCCGCCACCAGCAGCAGCGGCACCGTTCCGAGCACCAGCCTGACGCTGCGCGCTCCGGCCTTTGCCAGCGACGCGCGCCTCGGGAGCCTTCCCGGAAACAGCAACCCGCGCGCGATTCCCAATCCTGCTCCGCCCGCAATGAAAATCGCGGGAAGCTCGAGCACGCCGTGCGCCGCCACAAAGCTCCACAGTTGCAAGCTCATTCCCGCGCGCCAGCACGCTTCGCCCACCACCCCAATCAGCAATCCGTTCAGCAGCATCATCCACACTGTGCCTACGCCCGCGGTGATTCCCAGCGCGAACGTGGTGAACGCCACAGTCAGGTTATTCGTCAGAATCGCACTTGACGCCAGCGGCTTTACGGTAACAATTGACTGCGTCCACATCTGATGATGCTCGATGCTGTTAATCATCGAGGGCCCCAGCAAAAATCGCGTAAAGCCCGGATCGCCCAGCGCCACCAGAAACGCCGCCACGCCCGCCACAAAAAAAATGAGGAAAGCCGCAAATGTGTCAGGAAAAGTCTCGCGGAAAATTCGCGGATAGGTATCTTTGTAAAAGGTCCAAATGCCTTTGGGCTTTGCGCGCCGGCCCGAATAAATCAAATTGTGCGCGCGGCCCATCAACTGGTTAAGATAAATCGCCAGTTGCACGCTGGTCACATCTTCGCGAACGGCCGCCAGGTCCGAGGCCGTCTGGCGATATAATAGCGCCAGCTCCTGCAGCTCGCTTGGGCTCAGCGTTCCAATGCTGCGGCGCGCGCGCGTTCCGACTAGGTGCTCGAGTCGCGCCCAGTGCTGCCGCCGTTTTTCAAGCCACTGAGTGGAGAGCAATGAACTCCTCTGCCGATAATCTTACCATCGAGACGCCGGAGCAAACTTCTCTCGATTTTCCACTTGCCGGAGTAGGCAGCAGGTTCATCGCCATGGTCGCGGACACCGCCCTTCAGCTTCTCGCCGCATTCATTATTTTTCTTATTTTTCTCCTCGCCGACCTGACGCTCCCCGCCATTCACTGGTTCTCCGCGCTCAGTGCGCAATGGACAACTGCCCTGTTGATTCTCGCGATTTTCGTTTTGAACTCCGCCTACTTCGCGTTTTTCGAAGCCGTCTGGAACGGCCAGACTCCCGGCAAGCGCTTTTTTCAAATTCGCGTGATCAAAGACGACGGCCGTCCAATTAGCGCTTTCGATTCGATCGCGCGAAATTTGCTGCGCATCGCCGATGAACTGCCCGCGGTGTACATCGCCGGCGTCATCAGCATTCTCATCAGCAAACAAAACAAGCGCCTCGGAGATTATGTTGCCGGCACGGTGGTGATTCACGAAAAAACCATTCAGGAAGCGCGGCCGTTCCTCGAAATCAAATCGCAGGCCGGCGAGCCCGCTTACGATACTGCCCGCATCACTTTGGACGAGCTGCACGTCATCGAAACTTTTCTCAACCGCCGCGACAGCTTCGAACCTGCGTTGCGCACCGCCATGGCCGCGAAAATTTCCAAGCGCATCGGCGCCAAACTCGGCGTTGAAGTCCTCGGATGGCCGCGCACCGAGAAATTTCTCGAAGCCGTCTACGAACAGTACCGCTCCACTGGCCGCCTCCAAAACCAGTGACAAGTGACGAATTGCACCTTTAGCCCATCAAGCTTTCACGCGGACTTGGCATCGCGAGTTTTGGATTCGTGAGCTTTTGCGTCTTGAGGTTTCGTGTCAGGCTTCGCATCGTGCGGTTTGGCGTCCTGAGGTTTTGCTTCGTGGGGTTTGGCCTCGTGGCCGCGCAGCAAAAGCTCGACGGGCATGCGGCTCAGCTTCGTAAAAATGCGCTCGCGGCGCCGCACCGGCCACCAATCGTACAAATAAATCTGCATGGGACGCCACATGGCCACCCATCCGGCAATCGTCAGGCTCTCGCGCACAATCTCAGCCCACGTGCCCCTGGGGTCAAGCCAGGCGTTTTTGGGACACGAGCAGGGCACGCCGACAAAAACGCCGCGCCAATCAGCAGGCTGGTGCGCCCCTGCTTCAGCAGCCGCGTCAATTCGTGATGCGTAAGCTGCGCGCGATGCGCAAAATGATTGTGCACCGCGGTCTTGACCATCTCCTTCGGGTCTTCTTCTTTGCCATCTTTCTCGCTGCGCTCAGGAAGCGGCCATTGGTCCACATAAATCCGTAGCCGCAGCGCAGTATCCGGCGAGTATTCCTGCACCCAACTGACAATGAACTCCTCCGCGTCATCGTCCAAATCTTTTTCGATGAACGGCGAAGGGTCCATGGAGTTGAAAAGCTGGCTGATGTCGCGCAGACGCAGGCTGATGTAATGCGGATGCGCATGGTCGTGCGCGTGCGTGCCTTTATGGTCGTGCGGCTCGATCTGCGGAACGGCTTGTGGAACGGTCTGTGAATGCGGATCCGCCTGCGCCGCGCCCGCCTTCTTTGCCGTCGGCCATCGCATGACACATTATAGGCGCGTGGAGGCTCTCCTAGCGCAGAGCTTGGGGTTCTTGCGACGCTCTGCGGCTTTTGCATCGTAGGGGCGGGCTTTAAAGCCCGAAAGCTCGGAGATCGCGGCCTCAGCGGCTGAAGCCGAATTGACATTATGCCTACGGCACGGCTGAGGCGGTACCCTGACAAAAACGCAAGCTGCCACGCAGACTCTTTAGCCCGGGCCGATTGGAGCTCCTCGAAAATAGCGCGTCGCCGCAGGGCGAAAAAGAATCCAGATAATCACCGCGCATATCACGCTGTGGACGGCAAGTTCGCGCCACGCGCCAACGCTAATGACCACGTGAAAGATAATCCACGCAACGGCCAGCCACCGCGCCCAGTTGTGCTCCCGGAGCATAAACGCCCCGCAGACAATGGCGCCCACTTCGACCAGTTCGACCGACAACCCACCCCACGGAAACGCGCCCTGCCCGAGCAGCCCATGAAAACGGAAAACAACGCCGAGCGCGCCCACCGCAATATAAATCCACGCAAGAATGGTCACAGAGATTGGGCGCTTATTGGGACTCACAGTCGCGGCTTCAGCAGAGCTCATCACAGCGAATCTCCGGGCCTCACGAGCGATGGATGGGCGGGGGATAAAGGCGGTCAATTCTAGCCATAATCGCCTCGGCTTTGTTAATCGCGTCGCGAATGCAACTCTCCAGCGCGGGAGACGGCCTGCATTCAATCTGCGCCATGCGCCGCGCCGCTAAAATCGTCGCCGTAATCCATAACACGCGCTTGCGTCCCTCGTCCATGATTCATGCGCTCCGTAGATGCCACTCTATCATATTCGCCTTGTCTTCGCCATGGCGGGCGTTTCGGCGGCCCCGCGCAAGTCAGTTTGCCCGATGAAACTGTGCACTGAGCGCCACTCTCCCTACACATCCCGTGTGGCGTGCCAATTCGCCAATAACACACCACCGTTTAGCAGTTTGACGGCCTTAGTGGGCAATGCTAAATTCAACTCACAGCCGAGGTAGCTCAGTTGGTAGAGCAGCCGATTCGTAATCGGCAGGTCGACGGTTCAAATCCGCCCCTCGGCTCCATATTTCAGTTGCTTATGTGAATAAGTCTTCCGCAGAGCTCATTTATTCCCGCCGAAAGCTCTCTACATGTGATACATTTCACCGTTTTTCGGAGGAAACCCATGAATTTCCGTCATTTTGTATGCGTCGTCGTGGCGCTTTTCGCCTCCATGCTTCTGCTTCCCGTCGCGTCACAATCGCGCGCCGCGTCAGACGCCTCCGGCCGCGGCACGCCGCCGGGACGCGACCCGAATCAGCCCGTTGATCAGGCCTACACCGCAAAAATTCAGAAGTACACCACCGAGCCCTATTTCACTTCGCCGCTGGTTGATTATCTTCCAGCCTCGAAAACCGTTCCCACTCCCGAGAAGGTGCTTGGTGACGTCGCCGGCGCTCCCGGAATTCTCCCTTACGCCGAGCAGGTCTACGAATACATGCGCATGCTTGCGAAAGCCACGCCGCGCGTGCGCGTCTACACAATCGGCCACACGGAAGAGGGCCGCGAAATGATCGCCGTCGCTGTTTCTTCTGAAGCCAATCTGGCGCATCTCGATGAAAATCGCGCCGAACTTGCCAAGTTAGCCGACCCGCGCACCATTCACATGAACGACGCCGAAGCCGACCGCATCGCCGCCTCCGCCGTGCCCGTTTATTACATCACCGGCACAATCCACTCCACCGAAACCGGCGCGCCCACCGCGCTCATGGAGATGGCCTATCGCCTCGCCGTGGACGACAGCCCGTACATTCGAGACATTCGCAATCACGTTATTGCGCTCATCACTCCCGTAGTCGAAGTCGACGGCCGCGACCGCATGGTAGATGTCTACCGCTGGCACCTCGCGCATCCCCACGAGAATTATCCTCAGCTGATGTACTGGGGCCACTACGTCGCGCACGACAACAATCGCGACGCCATGGGCATGACTCTGGATTTGAGCCGCAACGTCCTCAACACCTTCGTCTCATGGGACGCGCAAGTCCTCCACGACCTGCACGAATCCGTTCCCTATCTGTACGACAACACCGCCGGCGATGGCCCCTTCAATGCCTGGGTTGACCCCATTCTCACCAACGAATGGGAAATCCTCGGCTGGCGCAACGTGCAGGACATGACCAAATTCGGCATGCCCGGCGTTTTCACGCATGGCGAATTCGATACCTGGTCGCCAGGATATTTAATGTTTTTCGCCGCGATGCACAACGGCATCAGCCGCCTCTACGAGACTTTTGGTAATGGCGGCGCGGACACCGAGGAGCGCACGCTCGGGCCCGACGAGTATTCCCGCACCTGGTGGCGCCAGAATCCCCCGCTGCCCAAAGTCCTGTGGTCGCAGCGCGACAACAACAACTACGAAGAAACCGGCCTGCTCACCTCGCTGCACTTCTTTTCTGATAATCGCGAGATGTTTCTGAAGAATTTCTACCTCAAGTCCAAGCGGTCCGTGATGAAGCCGGAAGAAGAAGGCCCCGCGGCCTATGTCTTGCCCGCGAACGATCCGCGCACCGGTTCACAGGCCGCTCTTCTCCGAGTGCTGCAACTTCAGCACTGCGAAATTTCTCGCGCCACTGCCGGATTTTCCGTCACTGTTCCTGAAAAGGCTGCCACCGGCCATTCCCACGCCGAGCCTAAGTCAGCCAAGTCCAGCGCCGCTGAAGCTGCACAAACCACCACCATGAATTTCCCCGCGGGCAGCTACATCATTCGCATGGACCAGCCCTATTCCCGCATCGCCGACGCGCTCCTCGATTACCAGTATTGGAGCCCCGACGACCCGCAAAAAACGCCTTATGACGATACGGGCTGGACCTTCGGCGAGCTTTTCAACGTGAAAGTCATGCGCATCACCGACACGAAAGTTCTCGACGTGCCGATGGAGCGCGTCACCGACATCGCCGCGCCCAGCGGCGTTTCCGGCAGCGGCTCCATTTTCGCCATCAACGACACCGGCGACACCGCGCTCGCTACTCTGCGCTACAAATTGCCAAACGCCGAAATCGAAGCGGCCGAGGAGCCTTTCGACGCCGCGGGCCACAAATTCGATCGCGGTACATTTTTGATTCACAGCATCAGCGCTTCCGATTTACACGATGCCGTCTCCGGCCTGGGACTGGAAGCCTACGCGCTCGATTCAGCGCCCTCCGTTAAAACGCACCCGGTGCGCGCGGCGCGCATCGCCCTGATGCACACGTGGCTCAGCACACAAACCGAAGGCTGGTGGCGCGAAGCCCTCGACAAAATGCATATCCCGTACAGCTACATCAGCACGCAAACCGTTGCCGCTGAGCCCGACCTTAATTCCAAGTACGACGTAATTCTGTTCGCGCCGGTCGGCCGCTTCGTCAATCCTGATCTGATTATCAATGGCCTCCCAACCGACTGGGGCAATGCGCTGCCGTGGGAGAAAACGTCGCTCACTCCGAATCTCGGCAGAATCGATTCCACGCCAGACACGCGCCCTGAACTTGGCTGGAGCGGCGTCGCCAATCTGCAGAATTTCGTGCGTAAAGGCGGAGTCCTCGTCACCACCACAGACACTGCCAATCTGGCCATTTCTCTCGGCCTCACGCACGGCGTTTCCGCACCGCGTTCGCCTCGCGAACGCATCATCGGCAGCGTTGTCCGCGCCGAGTTCGTCGATCCCGCCAGCCCCATCGCCTATGGCTACGGCAAGCAGCTCTCCGTTTACTGCTATGATTGCCCTGCATTCGATGTGAGCAACACGCTGGGTGGCCGAGGCTTCCGCCGGCTCGGCCCGCAGATAAATGGCCGCCCCACCGGTCGCGGCACGCTTACGGATCCCGACTTCGTCGTTGGCCGGAAATATCAAGCGCCGCCCGCCGAGCCGCAGGTCGAGCCCTGGCAGGCCGAACCAGTCACCAACGAAGAGCTTCGCAACACTACGGGCATTATTCCGCCGCAGTACCGTCCGCGCGTGATTTTCCGCTACGCCAGCGCTCACGATTTGCTCGTCTCCGGCCTCGTCGAAGGCGCTGACTCCATCGCCGAACGTGCAGCAATCGTGGACGTTCCTATGGACTCCGGCCACGTGATTCTCTTTTCCAACAATCCCATTTATCGTGGCGAAACGATCGGCAGCTATTCGCTTGTCCTTAACACCATCATGAATTTCGATAACCTGAACGCGGGCAGGGTCCTCGACAAGCAGTAGCTTTTTGCACGGTGCGCGCGCTCTTTGCGTTTCGGTGCGGTTCCGTAGTGATGGCGCGTGTGACGGGTCAGGACTTGGATCTGCGAGCGATGAGGAAGGCGTCAGCGGCGCAAAGAAAATTGAGCAGGCCGGCGATGTCCAGAAAGCGCGTTCCCAGGTCGCCGACGACGCGAGCGGTGTCTGCGCCAGCGGGTTCGAAAACAGGCGCGAGGAAATAAAACGCGTCGGTACCGATTTCCGCGAGATGGTTCAGCATGCCGAAAATATCTTCGCTGTGCATGGAATAAACGCGGCCGCGCATTTTGTATCCGGCAACGGCCATGCCAACTACGCAGACAAAAATAATTGCGGCGCGCCCCCAGCGGCGAAGCAGCAAATGTCCGAAACCGGGCAGAAACCACGCGGCAACAGCGGCGAGCCACGCAGCCGGCGGCGCGGGGGCGCGGCCAGCATCAGGAGAAACCGGATCGCGAGTCGCGGGCGGCGCCGCGGGAGCTTCATTCGGCGGAACGAGGTCGTTCAAAGACGTCAGCTCAAGATCGGAATGATTTCCTGTTGAATGGGCCCGGTGACGCGAGCTTCGTGGTCGTCAACATACATATCCACCTCGCTGCGTACGCCGAATTCCGGCAGATAAATTCCCGGCTCGATGGAAAAGCATGTGTGCGGGACGATGCGGCGATTGTCGCGCGTCTCGAGCCCGTCCATGTTAGCGCCATTGCCGTGAACGTCCTGGCCGATGCTGTGACCGGTGCGATGCGTGAAAAATTTGGCGTAGCCGGCCTTGCGGATCACTTCGCGAGTGGCGCGGTCGACTTGCCAGCCATGAATTTCGCGGCCGGCCGCGACCGATTCAGTGACGAAGTTGATGGCCGCGTCGCGCGCGTTACGTACAATCTCGAAAATCTTTGCGAATTTTGACGGCACGGACGCGCCGAGGTAGCCCATCCAGGTGATGTCGTAGCAAACGCTGTTCGGCCGGTGCACTTTTCCCCATACGTCGAGCAGCAACAAGTCGCCCTCGCGAATCGGCGCACTGCCGGTGGCGGGCGGCTCGTAGTGAGGATTGCCGGCGTTGCGGTTCACCGCAATAATGGGATCCCCATCAGCGACAATCGAGTGCGCGCGAAATTGCGCGGCCATCCATTGCTGCAATTCATATTCGGTGAGCGATTTTTTCTCGCGGACAAAAGAGCCGGCGCGCGAAAAAGCCTCTTGCGTCACGCGATGAATAATTTGGCCAGCCTGCCAGTGAGATTCGAACTGAGCAGGCGTCCAGGCAGCTTCGAATTTCTGTACCAGGTCGGCGGAAGTGACCACTTTGGCGCCGAGCTTGCGAACCATCTCGACAGTTCCGGCATCAACCAGGCCGATGTATGGAATGTCGTTCTGCGGCGAATACTGCATCGCGACGGATTTCGCGCCGCGAATCAGCTTGCCGAGGCCTCTGTGAAGTTCTTCCCAGCCGGAATATTCGATTTTGCGCCCAGGGAGCGAATCGAGACTGCCTGCTTCGATGCGATGAACCAGTTTTGACGGCGTTCCTTTGGCCGGAATGAAATAAAACCAGCGCCGCGTTACTTTGCCGTTGGCATTGAGTCCGAGAATGCGTGCCGCGATGGCGTCGCGATGATGATGGTCATAAAAAAGCCAGCCGTCGAGTTTTTGCGCGCGAAGTTCGGATTGAATAGCTTTTAGGTCAGGCATAATTTTGCTCTTTCTCGCGGAAAGCGATGCAAAACAGGTCAAGTCAACGCGCTGATTTGCGACGCAGCGATCCCCTGCACTTCCACGCGCTTGGTTCGGCTTTTCCAGCCCGACAGGATTTTAACAGCGGAGGGCGGCACGTTCAAACATTCCGCGAGGAAGCGGCAGAGCGCCTCATTGGCGCGATCGTCCACCGGCGCAGCGGTCATGCGAATCTTCAGTGCGCCTTGAAATTCGCCACCGATGGCGTTGCGGCTGGAGCGTGGCTGCACGCGCACCTGAAAAATCACGCCGCGGCCGCGCGTGGCTACGCGAATCATTTTTTTGGGCGCTCGCCGAAAATTGCTGAGCCGATGCGCACTTGCGTAGCGCCCTCTTCGATTGCAACTTCGAAGTCGTGGCTCATACCCATGGAAAGCTCGGGAAATTTGCGGCCGAATTGCTGTTCGAGGTCATCGCGCAGGCGGCGCAAGCGGCGGAAATAAGGGCGCGCGTCGCCGGGATCCTCGCAGAACGGCGGAACGGCCATCAAGCCGCGCAGTTGCAGATGCGGCAGTTGCAAAATGGCGTCGGCCATCGCGGGAAGATCCACTTGTGCAATGCCAGATTTTGTTTCCCTCGGGTCAAGCTGCACTTCGATAAGAACGGCCAGCCATTCGTTGGTTTCGCCGGCGGCGTCATCGAGTTTCGCGGCCAGGGAAAAATCGTCAAGCGAATCAATCCAGTCAAAGAGGCGCGAGGCGCGGCGCGCTTTGTTGGATTGCAGATGGCCAATGAGGTGCCAGCTCGCTTTGAGGTCGGTCAGGCTCGGCTGCTTCGATTCCCACTCTTGAACGCGATTTTCGCCGAAGGCGCGAATGCCGGCATCGTAAGCGGCGCGAATCGCTTCAGCGGAAAATGTCTTTGTGGCGGCGACTAGGACGACTTCGTCAGGGCTGCGTCCGGAACGCGCGGCAGCGCGAGCAATGCGCTCCTGAACGTGTTCGACATTCGCCGCGATGGACGGAGCCGCGCGAGTCATGCTGCATTCTAACACGGAGAATTCTCGCGAATTCGGCGGCGCGAATCAGAGACGGCGAGTAATTCAACGGTGTGTTAGACTGTGCGCGTTCCGATGCCTGCCCGCGGGAAACTCGTCGCTCTCGAAGGAATTGACGGCTCCGGCAAGCGCACCCAACTCGAAATGCTTGCGCGCGCCATGCGAACGCGCGGAATCGCGCACGCGACCATCGCGTTTCCGCGTTATGACGGATTTTTTGGCCGCATGGTGGCGCAATATCTGAACGGCGAATTCGGCACGCTCACCGAAGTCGACCCGCACTTTTCTGCGCTCCTCTATGCGGGCGACCGGCTGGAGAACAAAAAACTGCTTGAGAATTATCTAGCCGATGGAAAACTGGTGCTCGCGGACCGTTACATCGTTTCAAACCTTGCGCATCAAGGCGCGCGTGTGCTGGCGCGGCAATTTCCGCAATTTTTGCGATGGCTGGAAAAGCTTGAGTATGGCGTTTACGCTTTGCCCAAAGAGGAGTTGGTGATTTATCTGCGCCTGCCCGCGGTACGCGCGCAGAAACTTGTCGGAAAAAAGAGAGCGCGCGCCTACACCAAGCGCCGGCGGGATTTACAGGAAGCCAACCTCGCTCATTTGCAAGCGGCGGCGCGGATTTTTGACCGCCTCGCGCGCCGGCGCAATTGGGCGACCGTCGAATGCATAAACACGCAAACAGGCAGCTTGCGGCCACCGGAACAAATTCACGGCGAAATCATGGCGCTAATCGACCGGCGAATTTTTGCCGAAGCAGAGGAATTGTAATGGGATTCTCCAATTTCGTGGGCAATGAACGGATCGTGCAGGCGCTGCGCGCGATGCTGCGCCGCGAACGCATGCCCAGCGCGCTGCTCTTCGTAGGGCCGCACGGAATTGGGAAGTTCACGCTGGCGCGGATGTTCGCGCAGGCCGCGAATTGCGAGCGATTGCGCGACGATTTTTGTGGCGAATGCGAGACTTGCAAAAAAATTGCCCTGCTGGCCGACCCCGCGCCGTTGATTGAGCAGGGGCTCGCCGAGCGCGGCGAAAGTCCGGACACCGCCGCTGTCGAGCGCATGCCGCTGATTTTGGAGACGCATCCCGACGTGTGGGCCATTGTGCCCGACCCGGTTCGACGAAAAAATCCGGTGGCGCGGCCAATGATTCGCATGGGCCAGCTTCGCGCCGTGCAGCGGGCGGCATATTTTCGGCCAGAGGCACGGCGCAGGATTTTCATCCTCGACGGTGCGGAAACCATGCGCTGGAACGATGCGGACGTCTTTTTGAAAATTCTCGAGGAACCGCCGGAAACGGCCACATTGATTCTGCTCGCCCCGCGCGCCGATGCCCTGCTGCAAACGATCCGCTCCAGATGCTTGACGTTTTGGTTCGCGCCAATTCCGCCGGCGGAAATCGAGGGATTGCTGAAAGAACGCTCCGATTGGAAGGCCGCGGAGCGGAAACTGGCCGCGCAGCTGGCCGATGGCAATCCTGGCGCGGCCCTGAGTTTGGATTTGGCCGAATCAGTGCGCTTGCGACGCGAAATCTTGCGGCTGATTGGCGACGCCATGGAGGGAAAGTCCTATCGCGCCATTTTTGCGGCGACCGCGCGGCTCGCCAAAGAAGAGTCAGAAACGTTTGAAAATATCCTCGGCCTGTTCTATAGTCTTTTGTCAGACCTGCTGGAGCTGTCCCATAACGCGAAGTTTTTTGCGCCGCGCAATCCGGATTTGCGCCGCGAATTAGAGAACCTGGGGAAGAAAATCAGCGATGCATGGGTCGCGCGAGCGACAAACAGTCTGGACCGGCTCGAAATGCGGCTGCGGCGCAATGTGGGGCGGCAATTGGGTTTGGATGCAGTTGCGGAAAGCCTGCGAATCGGCCAAACGCCATCGGTCATAAGTGATGTTCGCGAGTGATGTTCGGGGGCGAAACACCTTTTTTCATATAATTTGAAGATAGCTGGAAACCCATTGGGCCAATTTCTAGTCATATATACAATGAAGTGCCGCAACTCCTAAGGAGCGCTTACTGTGAACCGCAAATTATTCCGTCCCACGCTGACTGAAGTGAAAGAGCAACAATATCCGGCAAGGGGTTCGCACGAAGCTGGACAAAGAAAGAAGCCCGCTCCGCCTGACCAGACTTTCGCGGAGAATTTCTATTACGTCAAACAGATGCAGGCGCACACGCCCGTCGCTGTGGTGCTTACGGACGGCGAAGTGTTGCATGGCGTCGTGGAATGGTATGACCGCGACTGCATCAAATTGACGCGATTCGGCAGTCCGAATCTGCTGCTTTATAAACACTCGATAAAATACCTCTATAAGGACGGCGACGAAGCAGCGCAGGGTGGAAACGGCAACGGCAATCATCTAGCCTGAGCTTCGGAAGTCCATTGTTCCATAAAAACTGTGCTCTTGGATTTGCGCGCGAAGGCTGGCGCCAGTAAATTCGTACGCCCATTGTGATGCCTGAGAAGAAAGAATCGGCGCGGACAACGGTGATTCTGGCGCTCGTCACGCTGGCGATTGGCGTTTACATTCTGCTCTTCGGCTTGCAAACCATGTTTTATTTTCAGGCCCACCACTGGGCCGCTCGCGCGCCTTACCTCGATGAAGTTCCCCAGCCGCTGCCCTCTACCGCTGCTTCGCCGCCGCAGGAAAAGAATCTTTCTTTTTACGGCATGGACTTCGATGCGCCCTGGAAAGGAATTGCATCGCAACAAAAAGCCGCGCACGAATCAGCGGTTAGCTTCAAAGCAGGCCCCATCATTATTTTTTTTAACCCGGATGACGAGAAGGACATTGTGAACGACATTCGCGACGGCGATCCGGACGTCTACCAGCGTTATCGGGCGGTTTTCGGCGGGAACCTTTTCCCCACGACCTACGACTTATACACAGCGGTATACCGCGCATCGCCTGCGGAGCTTTCACCGTTTATGCCACGGGAGAAAATGACGCGCATCGGCACGCTGCTGCAATGGAAGCTGGCGTTCGCCGCGAACGGCGCCACCTCAATGTATACGCTACAAACGAGCGATATGCGCGGCTTGCAGTTTGGCGACCCTTCGCGCGATCGCATGGTCGTGGTGCGGCTGTTTGATTCGCATAACCGCCAGTATCGAATGCTATTCACTTCGAAGGCAGGGCCAGGCACTTTTCCCCAAGCAGACATCAATTGCGTGCTGGATTCGCTTAAGCCTGTGCCAATGCCCCAATAGAATCGCGCGGGTTGGACCGTTTTGCTTATGCGCCGGCGGCGGAAGACGAACCGAGGATTTTCTCGTAATACGCTTCGTACAGCGGAATCACATCATTCGAGCAGAATTTCCTTTTCGCGTGAATGCGCGCCTGCACCCCCATTTCCCTTCCACGGTCCGCGCTCGATAGAATCTGAATCGCAAACTTCGCTGCTGCCGCAACATCGCCCGGCTCGACCAAGTATCCGTCCACGCCGTGGTTGACGACTTCCGGCACTCCGCCGACGTTTGTCGCGATTACCGGCACCTCGCAAGCCATGGCTTCAAGCGCGGCCAGGCCAAACGACTCTAACTGCGATGGGAGAAGAAACAAATCGCCGAGGCCCAGAATTTCGTAAATGCGGTCCTGCTTGCCGAGAAAGAAAACGTCATTGCGAAGCTTTTTCTTGCGCACCAGAAATTCCGCGACGCCGCGATCGGGCCCGTCGCCAATGAGCAGCAGTTTTGCGGGCATTTTCTGGCGCACTAAAGCAAAGATTTCAACCACGTCGGTGACGCGCTTCACCGGCCGGAAATTCGACAAGTGCATCAGCAGCGGCTCGCCATTGGGCGCCCATTCGCCGCGACGCCGGCGATCGGCGGGCCGGCAGTAGAGGTCGCAATTCACAAAATTGCGAATCACTTCGATAGGCCGCCGAATGTCGAACTCCTTGATGGTCTGTTCGCGCAGGTAATTCGAAATGGCGGTCACGCCGTCGCTCTGTTCTATGGAAAAGCGCGTGATCGGCAAATAGCTGCGGTCGCTGCCCACCAGAGTAATGTCCGTTCCGTGCAGCGTGGTGATGAACGGAAGGCGGCGCGGCGCGGCCATCGAGCGGGCCAGCAATGCGCTTACCGAATGCGGAATGGCGTAATGAACGTGCAGCAAATCGAGCGGCACAGCCTCAGCCACTTCGGCCATTTTCACCGCGAGCGCCAGGGTGTAGGGAGGATGGTCGAAAAGCGGATAGCTGGTGACCTCGACTTCGTGAAAATAAATGCGCTCATTGGCGGCATTCAGCCGCGTCGGCATCGCGTAGCTGATGAAATGAATTTCGTGGCCGCGCGCGGCAAGCTCCATGCCCAGTTCCGTGGCTACCACGCCGGAGCCACCATATGTCGGATAGCAGGTGATGCCGATTTTCATCGCGATTCCTTGATTCCCGCCTGCTTGCGCGCAGGGGCGAGCGGATGCTAGATTCGCAAATCCACTCTGCTATTGGACGTAGCGAGGCAGCGCGACGATGCAGCGACTTTCCGGAAAAGCGGCGTTTATCACAGGAGGGGGCACGGGCATCGGCCGGGCCTGCGCGCTGCTCTTCGCGCGCGAAGGCGCAAAAGTTGCGCTGGCCGCGCGACGCCGCGAAAAACTCGATGCGGTCGCTCAGGAGATTATCGCCGAAGGGCATGAGGCGCTGGCCGTGGAATGCGACGTAACGCGAAAAGATTCCGTCGAGGCGGCGGCGCGCGCAACCGAGCAGCGCTTTGGCGCGCTCAACGTGATTGTCAATAACGCCGGCACGATGCATGTCGGCTCGGCGGAAGAAACCACGGATGACCAGTGGAATCGCGTGCTCGCCACGAATCTCACTGGCACCTTTCTGGTTTCTCGCGCAACGGTGCCAGCGCTGCGGCGTGCCGGCGGCGGCTCGATTATCAACATCGGCTCATATCTCGGAATCGTAGGCATTCAGCACCGCGCGGCATACTGCGCGTCAAAAGGCGGAGTGACCATGCTGACCAGAGCCATGGCCCTCGACCACGCCGCAGACAACATTCGCGTGAATTGCATTGGCCCGGCGCTGGTGGAAACGGAGATGGCCATGACCGCCATTTCACGCATGCCCGACCCGGCGGCCTACCGCAAGCATCGCGAATCGCAAATTCCTCTCGGGCGCGTCGGGCGTCCCGAGGATGTCGCCCAACTTGCTTTGTTCCTGGCTTCCGATGAATCTTCATGGATGACAGGAAACGTAATTGCGCTCGATGGCGGCATCACCGCCGGATGATGAATAAATAGAGTGAAATGACGTCCCAAAACAATATTGCCAAGCCGCTCACGCTTCGAGCCCTCGGGCGAACATTCCGCTTCAGCAACACCGCACGCCAATTCGGCTTTCGACTGGAACATGCGGAACAAGGACGCGCCACGCTGCGCATGAAAGTCCAGCCGCGGCACATGCAGATTCACGGAGTGGTTCACGGCGGCGTGCTGGCCTCGCTCGCCGATACCGCCGGCGGCCTCGCCATTTATCTGGCGCTCCCGCGTGGCTCGCGCGCCGCCACCGTCGAGATGAAAATGAATTTCCTCGAGCCGGTGCAAAGTGGAACGGTATTCGCCGAAGCCCGCATTTTGCGCCAGGGAAAATACCTTGCTGTCGTCGAATGCGATCTGCGCGACGACCGCAACCGAATGGTCGCCAAATCCCTGATGACCTTTTCCCTCGGCCTCGCAAAACGCCGGATGCGCAACTAATCGCCTCTGCAAAAATTCTCGTAATTTGCGGCCTAGGTGCACACAGAATCGCCCGCGGCGCTTTACTTCCCCGTCCGAATTGGCTAACTTGAGCAGAAGACCATGCAACCGCCTGTCTCTGGCAAGGAACTCGTTTTCACTTTGGTCCTGAAAGTCGGCTTTTCCGCCTCTCTGGCCGCGCTCCTGGTGAGGTTCGCGCGCTTCCGTCGCGTGCTATTCACCGAGGAGCGTAATTCTGACCAGAAAGTTTTACTTCTCCTGTTCCTCACTCCGCCGCTGGCGCTCGCCGTAGTATTGCGTCTGGTCGGCTACCAATTCTTCGACATAACTTTGGCCGGCGCATTTTTGATGGGCCTGATTGGCGGCCGCTTAGTGGGCCTGCTCGGCGGCGCCATGCTTAGCCTGCCTGCGTTTGGCCATCACGAATGGCTGGCGACGCCCATGGCCGCGCTGGTGGGGTTGCTCGCCGGTGTAATTCGCCAAGGACTGCCCAATAAAGAAGACATTTGGCACTTCGGCCCATTTTTATTTTTGAATATCCCGCAATCTCTATGGAAGCTGGTGCGGCGCGGGCAAATGAATTGGGCCATGGTTCCGCTGAGCTGCTGCGTTGTGCTCGAATTGGGCCGTTACGCCCTCGCCGACGCTGTCCCGCAGAAGTGGATGTACAGGCTGCCTTATCCTTCGTGGCCGTGGCTGCTGCTGATCGTCCTCGCAACAGTGATGTCCGTGGCCATGCCCGTAAAAATCTGGAACAACACGCGCATCGAAATGAACCTCGAGCAAAATCAGCAATTGCTGCTGAAAGCGCGCATCGAGGCTCTGTCGCGCCAGATCAATCCGCATTTCTTATTCAACACGTTGAACACCGTCTCTTCCCTGGTGCGCTACGATCCCGATTTAGCGCGCGTGGTCGTGCTCAAACTCTCCAACATCATGCGCCGTTTGTTGCGCACGCATGAGACTTTCGTGCCTTTGCGCGACGAACTGAATTTCATCGACGACTATTTGGACATTGAAGTCGCCCGCTTTGGCCGGGACAAGCTGCAATTCTTCAAAGAAGCCGACGAAAACACGCTGGACGCGTTCGTGCCCAGCATGTTGCTGCAGCCAATTGTCGAAAACGCGATTCGCCATGGACTCGCGCCGAAGCTCGAAGGCGGAGAAATTCGCCTGTGCACGAAAATGCTCGACGGCCACTTGACCATCGAAATTAACGACAACGGCATGGGCATTGCCCCTGAACGCCTCGCCGAGATTTATCACGAAGGAATCGGCATCAGCAACGTGCGCGAGCGCCTGCGCCTGCTCTATGGCGATCAGTTCCGCATGGAAATCAAAAGCCAGGAAGGCCAGGGCACGCAAATCCGCATCGAGATTCCCGAAGTGGTCGAATCTCCCGCAGCAACCACCCTCGCCTGACCCGCGCCAATCCGGCCGTCTTGAACCTGTAGCTCAGGCGCCGTTCGCGCTATTCGAGAACTCACCTGAGGCTTTCCCGCCGTTGCCTCCCCTGCGTGTATCGCACGCTCTGTTCCAGCCTCCAACCTCTAGCCTCCAGTCTCCGCCTTTCCCTGTTGACATCCCACAGGTCGCATGAGACACTCCTGTGGACATTCGACAGAAGCGGCTTGCAAAAGGAGCGGCATGGCCGAAGGCAAATCGGAAATCTTGCAAGGAACGCTCGACCTCATGGTCCTCAAAACGCTCGCCGCCATGGGCCCGCTGCACGGCTACGGCATCGCCCGTCGCATTGAGCAAATCAGCGAAGAGGCCGTGCAGCTCAATCAAGGCACTATTTATGCTTCGCTCGTGCGCCTGCAGCAACGAGGATGGATTAAAGGAGCGTGGGGCGCTTCGCAGAATAATCGCAAAGCGAAATTCTATTCGCTGACGCGCTCCGGCAGAAAGCAGCTTTCCGCCGAATCAGAAAACTGGGAGCGCATCGCGGGCGTCATCGGCCGCGTCCTGCGCCTCCAAGAGAGAAACTAGCGCCATGCTGCTCATGCTGAAAACGATTACATCGCGATTCGCGCCCTGCAGCTCATGTCCCGTTCGCGCCGGTCTCGCGCGAACTGACATGAGGCTTTGCCCGTTCTTACGTTTGCGGGACTGATCGGTGCCTACGGCCCAGCCATTGCCGTCGTAGCGCCGGACTTTAGCCCGGCGCATTGGCCGGTTATTCGTAGGGGCGCTGCTTGCTGCGCCCGCGCGACTCCCCCGAGTCGCGTCGCACTGAGTTTCGTGGCGGTCGCCATTGGGCTGGCATTTTTCCTTTGTAGGGGCCGATTAGTTGATCGCCGCGCACCGTCGCGGCAGGCAGATGGTTGTAAGGGCACGGTTTCAACCGCGCCGTCCAAATTCGCAATACAAAGGGGCTTCAGCCCCTGAGGTAAGCAGTCACCGGCAAAAGCTGCAATTAGGCGAACGGCAAACTGCGCAACGAAGGGAGCCATCCACATGCTCACCCAACTAAGAGTTCTCGCCGCAAAAAGTCGCGGCATGTTTTCGCGCCATCGCGACGACGCCGAATTCTCCGACGAACTCCGCGCCCACCTCGACATGCTCACCGAAGAAAACGTCCGCCGCGGCCTTCCCCTCCCCAAAGCCCGCCGGTTGTTGTGTCTGCGTTGTCCGAAGGTGACGCGGCTCGAAGATCATTTCGGCAACCACGGCACGCTCGCAAATACAAATGATTTCCGAATGGGCTGTCGCCACGGCCAACCCCCGCCACTTCCGCAAAATTCCGGGCCTTTCCGTAACCAAACTCTGAACGCCCGGCTCTAAACGATTGGTCGCCGACCTGGTTTCCTTAGGTCCTAAGAGGTACTCTACGAGTTGACGCCGGGGAAATATGCGAAGATGTTGGGCTTCATGCTTAGGTGACTGCTCGGACAAAATTTCGGGTGAGCACGTCATAACAAACGGCGCCTTCCTTACGGACATCGTGAAGGTAAAGGGCCTTCCGTGGTGCGTTGACGAGTTCAAAGAGATTGGGCTCGCGAGCGTTGTCAAAAACGTGCTTTGCACGAGTCACAACTCCAGATTATCCGAGGCCGATGCCGGCGCGATCCAGCTTCGCAAGGCACTTTGTGATGTGGCGGACCTGCCGGAATCACGGAAGCGAATGCCCCCGCAGGATTGGCCAGCTAAGAAATTCTCTGTGAATGGCTTCGCGCTTGAGCGATGGTGCCTGAAAACCTTAATCACTATCGCGCTCGACGGAAGGGTTCCTAGTGGTGTTTCCGAACACCCCGGATGACGACAGATACTCGCCGGGGAGATACGGGCCTGTTCACGGATGTGTTAAGCTATTTCCCCAAGCTCGGCCCCTGCGTAGCCCGCAGAAACGCCAGCTCGACTGCCGGAGAATACAGGTTCATGTGCGGAATTGTCGGTTACATTGGCCCCAAAAAAGTCGTGCCGTTGATCCTTGACGGCTTGAAGCGCCTCGAATATCGCGGCTACGATTCCGCGGGCGTAGCTGTCGTCTCGCAAAATGGCAAACTGGAAATTCGCCGCGCCTCCGGCAAACTCAGAAATCTTGAAGAAGCCGTCCGCCTCTCGCCCCTCGAAGGCAGCTATGGCATCGGCCACACGCGCTGGGCCACGCATGGCCGCCCCACAGAAGAAAACGCCCATCCGCATCGCGATTGCACCGGGCAGATCGTCGTCGTTCACAACGGCATCATCGAAAATTATCTCGAACTGAAACAGCACCTCATCGAGAAGGGCCACAAATTCGTCACCGAGACGGACACGGAGGTGATCGCCCATCTCATCGAAGCGAATATGAACGGTTCGCTCGAAGCCGCCGTGCAGAAAACAGTCAAGCAACTGAACGGCGTCTATGCTCTGGCGGTTGTTTCGACCAAAGATCCGCAGAAGATTGTCGCTGCTCGTTGGGGACCTCCCGCGGTCATCGGTCTTGGTCAAAATGAATTTTTCGTCGCCAGCGACATTCCCGCCGTGCTGCATCATACGCGCGACGTTTTTTTTCTTGCCGATGGCGACATCGCCGTAATTACTGCCGGCGGCGTTCGCCTTATGGATTTCGACGGCGGCGCCATCGAACGCCCCGTGCAGCACATCACCTGGGATCCCATCATGGCGGAAAAGGGCGGCTTCAAGCATTTCATGCAGAAGGAAATTTTCGAGCAGCCGCGCGCCGTGCGCGACACGCTGGTGGGCCGCGTTTCCCTCGACAGCGGAAAAGTCTTTCTCGATGAAATGGACATCACCGAGCAGGAATTTCGCGCTTTTCAAAACGTAAAGATCATAGCCTGCGGCACAAGCTGGCATGCCGGGCTCGCTGGCAAATTCATGATCGAGCGCCTGTCGCAAGTCCCCGTCGAAGTGGATTACGGCAGCGAATTTCGCTACCGCAACCCTATCGTCGATCACCGCAGCCTGGTCATCGTCATCAGCCAATCCGGCGAAACCGCGGATACCATCGCCGCGCAGCGCGAAGCTCGCCAAAAAGGCGCGAAGACTCTGGCTATTTGTAACGTAGTTGGCTCGATGATTACGCGCGAAGCCGCTGGAACAATTCTCACGCACGCAGGCCCGGAAATCGGTGTCGCATCCACAAAAGCTTTCACCGGCCAGCTCACTGCGCTCGCGCTGCTCGCCCTGCATATTGGCGAATTGCGCTTCGGCACTTCTCCCGAGGAAGCGAAAACCCTGGTGCACGAAATGGCGCGCATTCCTCACAAGATGGAATGGATTCTGCAGCGCGATGATGAATACGAAGCGCTTGCGCGGCAGTTTTTCCGCCACTCCGATTTTCTGTATCTCGGCCGCGGCATTCATTACCCCATCGCTCTCGAAGGCGCGCTCAAGCTCAAGGAAATTTCCTACATCCACGCTGAGGGCTATCCTGCCGGCGAAATGAAGCACGGCCCTAACGCGCTGATTGACGAAAACTTGCCGGTGGTCATCATCGCCACGCGCGATGAAAACGACACTGCGTCTATGACACGCTATGAGAAAACGGTTTCCAATATTAAAGAAGTCAAGGCTCGCGATGGAATCGTCATTTCCGTTGTCACCGAAGGCGATCGCCTCGCACGCGAAGCCTCCGATCACGTCATAGAAATTCCCGCGGCGCCGGAAATCCTAACGCCCATCCTCGAAATCTTGCCTCTGCAGCTTCTCGCTTATCACATCGCCGTTCGCCGCGGCTGCGATGTGGACCAGCCGCGCAATCTCGCAAAATCCGTCACCGTCGAGTAGCCGCGATTTTCGATTTTGCCCGCATTGCCTTAGAATTGCTCTCATGCTCCGGCGCCAGTCCCTTCATCGCCGCTTTGGCAGAATTTCGCGCAGCGCAGTTTTCTGCGCCGCGCTTCTCTTCTCGCTATTACATTGGGCGACGGTCCATGCGCAAACTACTCCGCAAGCCAAACTCTTCGCCGTCGCTCAAAATGGCTCGCGCAACTTTTCGTCTGCGGAAGTCGCCGAGGTCGGCGGCTTACAAAAAGGCGCCCTGGTCGATCAGCCCGCCATTCAGGCTGCCGCAAATCGTCTCGCTGGCTCCGGGCTCTTCTCCTCTGTGCGTTATCAATACTCGACGGACGTCAACGGCCTCAGCGTCACATTTCAACTTCAAGACGCGCTGTTATTCCCTGTGTCGCTCGATAATATTCCGTGGGTCACGCTCGCTGACTTAACCACAGCCCTAAATCAAGCCGGCATTCCGTTCCACGGAACCGCACCCGCCGCCGGCACAATCAACGGCCAAATCGCCCAGCAGTTGCAAAAAATGCTCGAGGCCAAAGGCGTTCACGCAACCGTCGCGTACACCGTCTCCGCTAAGCCAGGCACCGATGACGAAATAATTCAGTTCAAAGCCGCTGGCGCAGAGGTCAAGCTCGCATCATTGCAATTCACCGATCCACTCGCATCCCGCGATCCGGCTGTACAAAACGGAGTTGCGAGCCTCAAAAACCAGCCCTACTCCGTCGCCGCAATCGAACGTTTCGACTTCCAGACAGTTCAGCCTGTCTATCTGGCGCATTCTTATCTGCAGGTGACATTCGCCGCGCCCGTCGTCCAACTCGCTGGCCAAGACGCGGTGCAAGTCACCGTGCCCATCACTCCCGGCCCCGCGTACCTTTGGGGCGGCGTCGCCTGGAATGGAAATCACGCCTACACGACCGCTGATCTCAATTCGCTGGTCACCGCAGCCGGACTTTCCGCCGGCCAGCCCGCTGACGGCAACAAAATCGTCGCCATCTGGAAAAGCGTTCGCGAAGCCTACGGCCATCGCGGGTACATCGACGCCACAGTCGAGCCCAAGGAAAATTTCGATGCGGCCACGCACAGCGCTGCATACATCGTGAATATCTCCGAAGGCGACCAATATCACATGGGCAAGCTCGTCCTGAGCGGGCTTTCCATCGACGCCGAACGCCGCCTGCGCGCCTCATGGAAAATTCCGCAGGGGCAGGTGTTCGATCAAACTTATTGCGATTTTTTCATTTCCAAAGGCGCCACGGACGCCCTGAAAGGACTGCCTGCGGCGCAGGATAAGATAGGGCACTACCTGCAGAAGAATCCACAGCAGCACACTGTAGACGTGATGATCGATTTCGAATAGATGATTCCGCGCTATACTAATTCCGTGCAGCAAATCCAAACGCCAATTGAAAAACAGGAAAATCTGCTCGTCGCTCTTCGCGGATTGGATTCTGTGCTCGTGGCATTTTCCGGCGGCGCGGATTCCGCTTATCTTGCCTGGGCCGCTCATCAAGCGCTCGGCGCTCGCGCGCTCGCTATCACCGCGCTCTCGCCCAGTTTTTCAGAACACGATCGCGGCGAATCGCAGCGCTTCGCCTCTGCCACCGGCATCCGCCACGAACTTGTTGAGACGGAAGAGTTCGCGAATCCGCTATACGTCGTCAATAACGCCGACCGCTGCTACCACTGCAAGCATGAACTTTTCGACAAAATGGAAGCTCTCGCCCGCGCGCGCGCATTTTCAGCCATCGCTTACGGCATCAATGCCGACGATACACACGAATTCCGTCCCGGTCATCGCGCCGCAGCGGAGCACAAAATTCTTGCGCCGCTCCTCGATGCCGGCCTGCGCAAACACGAAATTCGCGAACTTTCGCGCCGCGCCGGCCTCTCCACGTGGGATCGCCCCGCGGCTGCATGCCTTTCGTCGCGCGTCGCCTATGGAACCGCAGTCACTCCAGAGTTGCTCGCGCGCATCGAACGTGGCGAGACTTTTCTGCGCGAACTTGGCTTCCGCCAGTTTCGCCTGCGCGTTCATGGAGAACTCGCGCGCGTAGAAATCGCGACCGACGAATTAGACGCCGCGCTGAATCGCGAAATATTTCAGAGAATTTCGACTTTCCTGACGGAACTCGGCTTCACTTACGTAACGCTCGACCTCGAAGGCTACCGCACCGGATCGCTCAACGCCCTCATCAAAAAGCGCTCCGCGTGAAGACTCGCGGCGACCTGTAGAGTCATCCCTTCAAAATATTCAGAAACTTCGTTGGATCATTATCGAATCCTGGAAACACCGTGCTTAAATCGCGGGTGCCCAAATGCTTGATTAGAATTTCGCCCAGCACGCTGCGATAATCGGTGGTCACCGCCAAATCGCGATCCTGATGCAGCTGCCCGTCACTCAGCCCCGGCCATTTCGTGTAAACCTTCCCACCTTTCACTCCGCCGCCCATCACGAACATGCAATTCGCGTGACCGTGATCCGTGCCGCGATTGCCATTCTCATGCGCGGTGCGTCCAAACTCCGACATGCTCACAAAAACCACATCTTCCATGCGATCGCCAAGGTCTTGATGAAACGCCGCGATCCCCTGCGATAAATCGCGCAGCAAATTCGCAAGCTGCCCTTGCACGCCGCCCTCGTTGACGTGATTGTCCCACCCGCCGCTATCCAAGAACGCGACTTCCATTCCCAAATCCGCCTTCAGCAGCTCGGCAATTTCCTGCAAACTTCTGCCGAAGCGGCTCTTCGGATATTCCGCGCCATTTTCCGGCTGATAATTATCAAGATCGAGTTTCTTCAGCGAATCCACCGCCTCGAAGGTCTCCTGCCCCACTCCGTGCAGCGCCTGATCAACCGTCTGCGCGTACATCGCTTCAAATCCGCCCTCCGTCACTTTCGGATTGCCAAAAACTTTGAACTGCTTCAGGTCCGGAATGGCAATCGCCGATGCTTTTCCACGCAGCGTCAGCGGCAGATAGGGCCCGAAGGCCACGGCGCGAAATGCCGATTCTTTTTCCTCCGGCATTGCTTGCAAAGAACGATTCAGCCAGCCGTCATCCGTGCTGCGCACGCCCGGCGTGCCCGATTCCATAAAATCCTGCGCATCGAAATGCGAACGCGAAGGATCCGGCGAACCCACCGCCTGCACGATGGCCAGTTGCCCGCTGTGAAACAGCTGCTCAAATGGCTGCAGGCTCGGATGCAATCCAAAAAATCCGTCCAGATCAATCGCCGCTTCAGCGCCGCCGCTCTTCGGCTGCGGAATCGCAATCGTTGGGCGCATGCGGTAATAATTCGGCTCCGCGAACGGCACTACCACGTTCAATCCGTCCATCGCGCCGCGCTGGAACAGCACCACGAGCTTCTTTTTGTTCGGCGCAAGCGTATCGGCAATGGCGCGCTGCAAAAACGCAGGCATCGCGCTCATCCCAATCATCGCCACGCCGCCGCCCTTCAGAAACACTCGCCGCGAAATTTTCATTTCTTTTTCTCCTGAAGGCTTCACGTCAGCCCGCAAAGACGGCGGGCGGGACGTGAGCTACGAAGTGATATTGCTTGCTGACCACCGTCCACCGATCAACGCCTTTGAAATTCTGGCGCGCCCAGCACCAAGCCCGCAATCAGCCCTTCATTCACGTGCTTCACGGGATCGTCCAACCGCGCCTGCACAATTTGCGGATCGGACATCTGTTTTTCGAGCGTCGCGCGCGTCTGCGCCGTGACATCGCCGCCAAGGAAATCATTGAGCGAGTCCGACAGCGCCAACTCAGGATTCGCGCCGGCATCCGGGCCCAACAGCTCCGTCAAATCCACTTTTGCGCCGGGCATGTGATTAGTGGCCAGCGTAAGAGCAAAATTCAAGCGGTTCAGCAATGCGCCCGCATTCACCCAAACGTCCGCCGTTATCCGCGTATCCCGTCGGCGGCTCGCATTGATACAGCGGCTCGCCCATTCGCCCAATCCATTGCGCCAGTTGCGGCGAAACCTCCGTCTGCACGTCCAACGCCCGCGCTGCGCTCACCGCGACCTCGAACGGCGTTTTCACCTTGGCGCGAAACGCCGTACGCGACCAAAACTCCGGCGAATAAATCATCGCCTTCAGCACCGCGCGAATATCGCCGTCGCTCGACAAAAATTTCGCCGCCATCCGCTCCACCAGCGCCGGCGGAGGGTCATCCGAAACGAAATGCTGCGCCAATTCGAACGAAATGTGCCGCGCCGTCGCCGGGCTGGTCGCCAGCATGTGCAGCGCTGCGAGACCATCCTTCATCCCGCCATAGTTGAAGGTTTTACCCATCACCACTTTTGGCGATTGGTCGTGCAGCCGGCCATTAAAGAAAAATTCCGGATCGCGCCTCGGCGTGCGAATCGTCCAGCCGGTCATGCAGTCCGCCATTTGAATCACGTCCGCCTGTTTGTATCCGCCATTCACGCCGACGGTGTGCAACTCCATCACTTCGCGGCCGTAATTCTCATTCAGCCCGCGCTCCTGCTTTCTCGGAGGCAATTGTCCTTGCTGCTGCGGAGAATTGCCGCCCTGAGGGAAACTGCGCTGTTGCGGCATTTCCATTCCTGCGAACATGCCACCGAATCTGCGACGCCGAGCCGCGATTTGCGCCTGCATTTGCTGGAACGCGACCGGGTCCACGCTCAGCCAGTTGCCCAGATAAAAAAGTATGGCCGGACTTTTCGCCGTGGCTACCAGCAAATCTTCGAACTTGCCCATCGCTCGCGGACGAATCGTATTTTCGATGTAGTCGGTTATCAGCCAGCGGTCGAGGCCCTTGTTCACGTTCACGTTGAAGTGATTCGCCCAAAAATTGGCCATCACTTCGTAAAGCTGCCGGTTGCTGTAAATCGCGCGGTCAATCGTTGCCAGATCCAACTCCGCCTGAATCCGCTGCGGCCCGGGCATGGTCTCGAATTGAATCTCCGCCGGATCCATTCCCTCTTGCCGCATTTCCTGGCGCTTCGCCTGAATTTTCTGCTGCATTTCTTGGCGGTATTCCTGAACGGTCATGCCTTCGCGCTTCGCAATTTGATTCGGCGGCGGGTATTTCGAGAGGAGTTCTCCCGAAGACATCCTGAGCGTCTTGAATGCGCTCAATTTGGCATTGAGCGCGGGATCGTCGCCTGAAGTAAAACTGAGCTGCTCGTCAATCCACTTCTCCAAGCCCATTTTGCGAATGCGCTCGACGTCGCCCGGACGCGGCCCATACGCCAGGCGATCCAGTGCGTGAAGAATCGCTTCGTTTTCCGTTAGTTGCGTAATGGGCAGTTTGCCAACGAACGATTTAGGTAGCCTCTTGCCTGATGATTTTGTCGGCGCGTCGAAGCTGGACTTGCCGGCATTTGCACTCGGGGCCAGCGCCAGGAAAACCAAAAGTATGGAGAGAGCCGCAACGGAGCTGAGCAGAAGCGCTCCGCAGGCGTCTAGCCGCTTGGAAATGTGAGGCGATCGAAGGCTGCGCGATTTCAATCTGGGATGTCGACGGGAGAAACGCATTTTCGGCACGGTTTCGCTCCTGTCCTCGCATGTTAAACCCCGCCCACCGTCGAAAGTTGCGATCCCTTGCCTCCGCCGCCTACGTGTCAATAACTCGCCGCAAAACTAGCCACTTACCGGCTGTCACTGCTTTTCGGGCCGCCGCGCGCGAAAGGCTTCCATCGTCCAAACATCCTCTACTTCGTTATGGCGGAGAACGTAAACATTTCCGTCGTCCGCCAGCACTCGGAAATACGTCGCATCTGGCGAATACCACTTGTCTTCAACGCTTTGCACTTCGTAGGCGTGCTTGCCTGCGGAAAAACGCAGGGGACGCTCGTCCCCACGATGCCCGGCGTAGCATTCCACGCGAATTTCGTCCATGGCTCTGCCCTGCGCCAACGCTACCATCCCAACGCCAACTGTGCTAGCGTTACGAGGGCGAATCGGCCGAAAAGCTGTTCGCGCGAAACCTAGAAAAGGCCGAATTATTGTCGATTAGAAATGAGTCCGGTCGTGTGTTTTCAATAACTTAGCCTCATTTCTAATTCCGAAAATTGTCGATTAGAAATTGCGCAAGGCAGCAAGGGGAAACTCCGATGACTACCGCCGTGAACCAAGTTTCGCAAGCCGCTAGCAGCGACGAAATTGTCCGCAAGCATAAGGAATTTTTGTGGCCCTCGGTCGCCAATTATTACCAGAAGCCGCTGGTGGCTGACCACGCCTCGATGCAATACCTTTGGGACATCGAAGGCCGCAAATATCTCGATTTTTTTGGCGGCATCGTCACCATAGGCGTGGGCCACTGCAATCCGAAAGTCACTTCGAAAATCAAAGCGCAGGTGGACAAGCTGCAGCACACGTCCACGCTTTTTCCCAATGAAGCTATCGTCAATCTCGCGGAAAAACTGGCGCAAATTACGCCAGGGAAATTGCAGAAGAGCTTTTTCACGAATTCCGGCACGGAGGCGAACGAAGCGGCGATTCTCCTCGCGCGCATGGTGTCCGACAGCTACGATGTGGTCGCGTTGCGTCACGCATACGCGGGCGGCTCGCAACTGGCGAAGGCGGTCACTGCGCAGGCGGCATGGCGCAAAGGCGGAGTGATCAGCGTCGGCGTCGCGCACGCCGTCAACGCGTACTGCTATCGCTGTCCTTTGCACCTTACTTATCCCGATTGCGGCGTGTCCTGCGCCAACGACGTGGAAAATTTGATTCAAACCTCGACCAGCGGACGCATCGCCGCATTTATCGCCGAGCCGATTCAGGGCGTCGGCGGATTTGTCACTCCTCCGCCCGAATATTTCAAAATTGTTTACCGCATCGTCAAAAATTATGGCGGGCTTTTCATTTCTGACGAAGTGCAAACTGGCTTTGGCCGGACTGGCAAAAAATGGTTTGGCATCGAACAGTGGGAAGTTGTTCCTGACATGATTACCTGCGCGAAGAGTATGGGCAATGGCGTGCCCGTCGGCGCGACCATCACCACCGCGGAAATCGCCGACAAATTTCAGGGCCTGAACATTTCGACCTTCGGCGGGAATCCGGTAACGTCCGTCGCCGCGCGCGCGGTGATTGAAGTGATCGAAGAGGAAAACCTTCGCGAGAATACTTACGTGGTCGGCGGATATTTTCGCAAGCGCCTCGAAGAATTGAAGGAGAAGCACAAATTAATCGGCGACGTTCGCGGCATGGGCATGATGCAGGCGCTCGAGCTGGTGAAGGACCGCAAGACCAAAGAGCCTGCGCCGGAAGCGGCCAGCCAGCTTCTCGAACGCGCGCGCGACAACGGGCTGCTGATCGGCAAGGGCGGCCTCTACAACAATGTGATTCGCATGGCCCCGCCCATGAACATTGCCAAAGCCGACGTGGACGAAGGCATTCGTCTCCTCGACAAATCCCTGAGCGAAGTTCGCGCCTGAAGAGGAAACTATGGCGACAGCGGTGACAAGCGCAACAACGTGTAGGAATTTTATCAACGGGAAGTGGGTCGAGCCGAAGGCCACGAAAACTTTCGAGCGGCGGAATCCGGCAAATATAGATGAAGTTGTGGCGACAGTTCCGCTTTCAACGCGCGAGGAGATGCGCGAAGCCATCGCTGCGGCCAAGATGGCGTTTCCGGCGTGGCGCGACACGCCTGCTCCGGAGCGCGGCAAAATTCTTTTTCGCGCCGTGCGCCTCATGGAGCAGCAAAAGGAGCAGTTGGCGCGCACGCTGACGCGCGAGGAAGGCAAGGCGCTCACCGACGCGCTCGGCGAAGTGCAGCGCAGCATCAACATTCTGGAATTCATGGCCGGCGAAGCGCGGCGGCTGAGCGGCGAAAATTATCCCAGCGAGCTGCGCAAGAATTTTTCCTACTCGATAAAAATGCCGCTCGGAGTAGTGGGCGCAATCACGCCGTGGAATTTTCCGCTGTGCATACCCATTTGGAAGGTCGCGCCCGCACTCGTGGCTGGAAATACCTGCGTGCTAAAGCCCGCGGAGCTTACGCCGCTCTGCGCCGTGCGCATGGCTGAAATTTTCGCGGAAGCGGGATTGCCCGGTGGCACGCTCAACGTAGTTTTTGGCGCGGGCGAAGAAGTCGGCGACGAACTGGTTCAGAATTCCGGCGTGCGCGCGATTTCCTTCACTGGCTCGACCGAGATCGGCTGCCAGATTTACGCCAATGGCGCGCGGCGAATGCAGAAAGTGCAATGCGAAATGGGCGGGAAAAATCCCGTGGTGATTCTCGCCGACGCGGATCTCGCGCTGGCCACGCAATCGGTCCTGTTCGGCGCATTCGCGTCCACGGGACAGCGCTGCACGGCGACCAGCCGCGTGATTATCGAGAGGAGCGTCGCCGATAAATTTGCTTCCATGCTCGCGGAACGCGCCAGCGCTTTCAACGTGGGTAACGGTCTGGATAAGGATACGCAAATGGGACCGTCGGTGGACGAAACGCAAATGAATTCCGTGCTGAAGTACATCGAAATCGGACGGCAAGAAGGCACGCTGATTCTCGGCGGGCAGCGCCTGACCGGCGGAGCGTATGACAAAGGCTATTTTGTCGCGCCCACGATCTTCGACCACGTTTCGGTGAACAGCCGCATCGCGCAGGAGGAGATTTTCGGGCCGGTGCTGAGCATCATTCGCGTGAACGACTTCGACGAAGCGCTGGAAGCCGCGAATTCCTGCCGCTACGGCCTGGCCAGCTCGATTTATACGAATGACGCGGCGCGCATTTTCGAATTCATCGACCGCATCGAGGCGGGAATCACCCACGTCAATTCGCCGACCGTCGGCGGTGAAGCGCATGTGCCCTTCGGCGGCATCAAAGATACTGGTATTGGCCCGCGCGAAGTGGGTCACACGGCGCTCGACTTTTACACCGAGTTGAAAACCGTGTACATCGACTACACTGGCCGAAAGCGCGAATCGAGCATCTATTGATGGCTAATGCACTTTTACGAATGAAAGTCGCGAATCGAGTTTCGTCGCGCGGCGTTGGCGCGATTCTCGTGCTTTTCGCGTTCGCCACTTTGCCGCGCGCTTTCGCTGCGAGGAAACCCATTATCTGGAAGCCGATGGAGCGGGCGATTCTGAAAATCACGGGGCGCAAGCCGCCAAAGACCTGGAGCGTCCTGCAGGACACCAAGCAAAGCAGCCGCGTGCTGGTGCAACTCGACAATCGCTACGTGCTGCTGGACGCGAAAACGAAACAGGCGTTCGAGATGAGCCCGTCGGAAATTCGCGCGCATGGAAAAGATTTCGAGAGCATTGATCCTTCTGGCACGGGGCGCGCGCTGCCCAGCACGGATTGGGACATGCGCGACATTGGGCCGGCGGAGAGAATTCAGGCGCGCCTGACTAGTGACAACACTTTTCTCGACGTGGAACTGCCTCATCCGCTGAATCTGCGCGTTCCGTAGTGGTCAGTCGGTTGCGGTTTGTGAAACCGGGCCGGGCGAATCGGCGCCGGATTGCGCAGGCCCTTTCAATTCCGCGAGCAAAATTCCAGTGAACACGAGCACCGCTCCGACCAGCACGCGCGCGCTCAAATGTTCATGCACGACAATCACGGAAGTCAGCGCGGCGAATACCGGCTCGAGGCTAAGCAGAATTGCGGTATGCGCTGGAGAAGTGTATTGCTGCGCCCATACCTGCAGCGAAAAGCACAGCGCCGTGGCGCCGACGGCGGTAATCAAGATCGCGGCGATCAAACTTCCCGACCATTCGACGCGCGGCGGTTCCCAATTGGTCGCGAAAAGCACCGGCAGGCAAATCGCGGTGAGCGCCGCCGTAGTCGCCACTTGCAAAAAGCTCAATGCGGCGACGGAATGGCGCGGGCTGTACTTCGCGACCAGAATTATGTGGAACGCGAACATCACCGCGCAGCCTAGCGCGAGAAAATCTCCGACGTTCAGCGCGGAAAATCCGGAGCGCGGAACGGTAAGGAAGTACAAGCCGACGAGCGCAGCCACCGCCCCGCTCCACGCCCAGGGGCTGATTTTCCTGCGCCAGAAAATCGCCAGCAGCACCGGCACCATCACGACGGCCGCCCCGGTGATGAATGCCGCCTTCGACGGCGTAGTGAATTTCAGGCCCAGCGTTTGAAAAGCGTAGCCCCCGAACATGAACACGCCGATGAGCGAGCCGGCCGCGAGCGTGGCGCGATCCAGTTTGCGCAAGGCGCGCGTGTAGACCGCGCCCATCACGATTGTCGCCAGAGCAAAACGCAGCGCGTTGAAAGAAAAAACCGAGGCGAATGCGAGCGCGTCTTTGACCACCACGAATGTGGCGCCCCAAATCAGCGTGCAAAGCGCCAGCGCCAAGTCAGCTTGCAGGCGGCGATTCATGTGCGGGCGCTCAGTGGCGTTGGTAAACGATGCGGCCGCCGGTGATGGTCATATCGACGGGAGTGGTCAACAATTCGCGAGGCGGAATGCGCGTGATGTCTGTGGGATAGACGACAATGTCCGCGAACATGCCGCGTTTCAGTTGGCCTTTGCGATTTTCGTCAAATTCGCCGTACGCCGAGCCCACGGTGTAATCGTAAATGCAAACGTCTCGCGGCAATTTTTCCTGCGGTTCCCAACCGCCCGGCGGGCCGCCCTCGGGAAGCTCGCGCGTCACGCAGGAATAGATGCCGCGCAATGGATTGATTCCTTCGACGGGATAATCGGTGCCGAAGGCAAGGCGCACCCCGTCTTTGCGCATAGTATTCCATGCGTAAGCACCTTTGGAGCGTTCAGGAGCGAGGCGCGCGCCAGCCCAGCGCTGGTCATCGAGCAAATGTACCGGCTGCATCGAGGCGATGACGTGCAATTTTGCGAAGCGCGCAAAATCGTCAGGCGCGACAACCTGCGCGTGCTCGATGCGATCGCGGCGGTCGCGCGGGCCATTGGCGGCGAGCACGGCGGCGAACGCGTCCAGCGCCACGCGGTTCGCGCGGTCGCCGATGGCGTGAAAATTCAACTGAAAGCCGGCTTTGTCGCGCTCGATGGACATGCGATTCAGCTCGGCGGGATCCATGCGCAAAATTCCGCTGGTGGACGGATCGTCAGAATATGGTGCAAGCATCGCTGCGGTGCGCGAGCCGAGCGAGCCGTCCATGAACGCCTTGAGCGAGCCGGTTTTCAGCCACGGATCCGTGCTGCTGCCTCCGCGGCGCTCTTCTTCGAGCTTTGCGAGCGGCTCAGTGAACGTGAGCCATTCGGTGATGCGCAGCGGCAGCTTGCCTTCGTTTTTCAACTCGCGATAAACCAGAAAATCGTTCCAGGTGGAATAATCCTGAATGGAAGTGACGCCGTGCGATACGGCATCAGCAAGCGCAAGTTCGATGGCGCGCTTGCGGCGTTCATGGCTCGGCGACGGGATATGACGCGCGACCAGGCTCATCGCCGCGTCCTCTTCGAGCATTCCATCGGGCTCGCCGGTTTTTGCGTCGCGCACGATGTGGCCGCCGCGCGGGTCGGGCATATTTTTTGTAATGCCGGCGATTTCGAGCGCGCGCGAATTCGCGACCGCCACGTGGCCGTCCACGCGCCAGAACATCATGGGATGATCTTTCGAAACGGCGTCCAGGTCCCAGCGCGTCGGGAAGCGTTTCTCAGGCCACAGCGTATGATCCCAGCCGCTGCCTGTAATCCATTCGCCGGGCTTGTAGTTTTTCAGCGCGCCGCGAATGCGCTGCTGAAAATCCGCGAGCGATTTCGCGCCTTCGATATTCACGTTCAACTGTTTCATGCCCGCGGATGCAAGATGCGTGTGCGCGTCGTTAAAGCCGGGCATGGCGAAGCGCCCGTGCAAATCAATTACCCGCGTTCTAGGGCCAATCCACGGGCGAATTTCGTCGTTCGCTCCCACGGCGACGATTTTTTCTCCGCGAATGGCGATGGCCTGTGCGCGCGGATGCGCAGAATCAACGGTGTAAACATCTCCGTTGGTCAGGACGAGATCGGCAGGCACATCTTTTTGCTGGGCGTTTGCCGGCATACTCCTCCGCGCGCGAGGGCGGCTCGATGACGTCGCGCCGAGCAGCATAGCGCAAACCAGCATGGCGGTCGCGCACGCCGCAAGCGCACAAATATTTTTCAGGATTGCACTCCTGCAACTGCAAGAATCGTCAGCAGCGCGCGCTTCAATCCCAGTTCCCTGCCCGCAGGATCATACCATTCGTCCAGCGAATGCGAACCGCCGCCCTGCCCGCCGCCGCCGATGGCAATCGCCGGGATGCCTTGCGAAAGTGGAAGATTCGCATCCGTCGAAGAGCGTTCGAGGCGCGAGCGATTGCCGAGATAGCGATCGGCATTTTCGATGGCCGCGAGCAGCAGCGAATTTGCGGGCAGTTTTCCAGCCGGACGCACGCCAATGACAGTGATTTTGGATTTTAGCGAGCCTGGTGCGGAGGCCGCAGCCATTTCTTCGTCCACGGCATTCGCGAAACTTTTGCGCAGCTCGTCTTCCAGGCGCGACAGTTCGGCTTCCTCTTCGGAACGCAGATCAACTTTCACGGTAGCTTCTGTGGGAATGGAATTCACGGAATTTCCGCCGGAGACGATTCCGAAATTGAAAGTCGTTCGCGGATCGGCCGGGACAGAACTGCGCGAAAATTCCACGATGCCGCGCGAAAGTGCAGTTATGGGATTCGGAACGCCAAAGTCCGACCAACTGTGCCCTCCGGGGCCTGTGACGGTAATCTCGAAGCGGCGCGAACCGAGCGCAACCGTTGTAACGTAATCCGTGGCAGCGCCGTCGAGCGCAATCACCGCGCGAATTCGGTTCTTATATGTGTTCACCAATTGACGAATGCCGCGAAGATTTCCTTCGCCCTCTTCGCCTACGTCCGCAGAAAATACGATGGTAGCGTTCGTTGCCACGTTTGATTGAGCGAGCGCGCGAGCAAGCCCGGCGATTGCCGCGAGTCCCGCGCCATCATCCGAAATGCCGGGAGCCTCAAGGCGTCCGCGAACGCGCTTCACACGCACATCGGTGCCCAGCGGAAAAACCGTATCCAGATGCGCGACCACCAGCACGACGTTTTCGCCCGTGCCGCCTTCACGCTCGCCCACCACGTTTCCGGCGGAATCCGTGTGCACGCTGAGGCCGTTCGCCGCCAGTAATTTCGCCATGTACGCGGCGCGCTCTTTTTCTGAAAACTCCGGCGCGGGAATTTCCGTGATAGCGATTTGCTGCTCGGTGACCCAGTCGGTATTTTTGTCGAGCCACGCGAGCGCCTTCGCGACTTTCTTGTTCTGCGCGATGGCCTCAATCGGATTTTCTGCGCGAGCGGTAATTGTGCCCATCAGCATGAGCATACCGGAGCCGAAAACAACTTTCACGGATTTTATCGGTGCGGATACTAATCGATGGCCCGGACAGCGCGGTGCGAGGCGGCAAGCAGGATGACCAGCAGCACCATGGCCCCTGCGGAGAGGAAGGTTCCGGTGATGCTGGCCTTTAGGGCGACGCCTGCGATAGCGAGCGAAAACGGCAGGAGACCCATGGACGCAAACATCAGGACGCTCATCACGCGGCCCATCACGGCGCGCTCGACTCGTTGCTGAAACCAGGAGATTAACTGGATGTTGAGAAACGCAGCGGTGCCTCCCAGCAGGACGAGATCGGGCATCAGGGTCGTCATGCGGCTAAGGAATCCAATGGGGGCAACACAAAGACCGATCACCGCGCCGGCGAGGAGTAGAGTGCGCCCGCGACGGTGTTGCCGCACCAAACCTGCACCGAGCATCCCGACAAGACTGCCGGCGGCGAACGCCGACATAAGGAATCCGAATGCCGAGGCCGTGCCGAAGTCGTGTTTAGCGATCACGGCCAGACCGATAGCCACGGGTCCAGCGATGGCGAAGTTGAGGACGGCGATGACCAGCATGAGCGAGCGGAGAGAGACATCGGCCTTGACGTAACGAAAGCCGTCGGCAATGGACCGCATCATGCCCTTCTGCGGCGCCTTGCTGCTCGGGATCGGCGGATCGGGCAAGTTTATCAGAGCGGCGATGATGCCGAGAAAGCTGATGGCATCGAGCAGGAAGGCCCACGCGTTGCCGTATGCCCGAATGAATAGGCCGGCCGGTCCAGGCGCGGCGAGCGTGGTGATTTGCCGTGTGGACGCGGAGACGGAATTCGCCGCGGGAAGCTGTTCGGGTTCGACAATGGAGGGCAGAAAGGCGGGGCCGGCTGGGTAGGAAAAGGCGTCAGCCACGCCAAATCCGAGGGCGAGGAAATAGAGTTCCCACAGATGCAGGTTCCTGAGGAATAGCAGCGCCGCCACCGCCCCCACAAGCAGCGACCGGGCGAATGCGGTAAGCATGAGGATCCGCCGCGGAGAAATGCGGTCGCTCACCGCTCCGCCCACGAGCATGAGCACGGCGCGGGGAATCGCGGCAAGCATTTCGATGGCGCCGAGAACGATACTCGATCCGGTGAGCGAAAGTACAAGCCACGGTAGGGCGACAAGGTAGAACTGGTCGCCCGTCCAGGAGATGGTGTTGCCGACCCAGAGCAAGCGGAAAGCCCGGTTACGCAGCGGATGCTGCGTCTTCCGCGCGCCTTGGACCGCGCCCCGGCTTGTATCAGGCTGCTCCTCTATGCCCAAGTCTCTGCTCCAGCTTTCAAAACCGCAGAGGCGCCGGGCAGACTTACGCGAATTCCATCCCGTGATGAATCTTCCATGGATCTGCGCCTCCTCACGTCAATTGATTTGTTATGCGTTCAGGGCTTCGCGGAGGAATTGGGGCGGCCAGCCTTGCTCCTCAGCCGTGAAGCGAAAGCCCGGATCCACCGTGAAATATCTGGTGCGCTGGCCGTTCCTCCAACTGATGTGGACTTGGTATAGGTCGAACGGCTCCAACCCGAGAGCCCTGACATGGCGTACGAGCCCGCTCTGGATGCCCCCCAGGACCAGTAACCCATCCCGCTCCACCTTCCTCCGCAGCCTTTTTTTTTCGTATTGGTAGTGGCCCGGAAAGGCCAAGCGGGCCACTGTATTAGCGTCTATGGGGTGAGAGACACTCAGGAGAGCAGCCACGAATTTTTTCTCGAAGTACCCAATTTTCTCCATGAGCAGAGCGAAGAGGTCGCTCGTCCACTTCCCATATGCTGGGAGACCGGCGTAGGAATCAGAGGACGAACCTTCTTCCTCTTTTTGTGCGTGGGCTTTGAGGTATTTCTTGAGCGCGACTACCTCTTGCGGGGTGTCGACCCTGTACCACTCGCCTCGGAACTCAAACTCAATAGCCATATTCCTGGTCGCCGATTAACCCTTAAGGGTAGATTAATAACCTTAAGGGTCGTCCCTGTCAAGCGGAAAAGGGCACGCTTATTCGAGTGAGAGCTTCTTAATCAAATTAATGCTTGGGATTCGCGCGAGAACCGGGAGCGGCCGCGCAGAGCGCCAGAATTTCGTCGTCGCTCATCACGCGCTCGGCTTTTTTCGCCGCGTCGAAAATGCGGCTCACCAACTCTTCCGCCGCAGCAATCTGGTGCTTTTCCAGCCAGTAGATCACGTTGGAGCGGCCGCTCAGCGGGCCGATTTCGATTACTTGCTCGAGGCCAAAAAGATTCGACGGCACGCCGCTGTAGACGGAATTCGCGAGCGCAGCATCGCCTTTGCGATACGCCTTGATAATCGCGGCCGCGTGCACACCGGTCGCGGTGCGGAAAGCGTCGCGCCCCACCACCGGATAATTTGGCGGCACGGTTGTGCGCGTGGCGCGCGCTACTGTTTCGGAATATTCCTTGAGCTTCGACAAATCGCGCTCGATGAGGCCCATCAGCCGCAAATTCACGAGCATCAATTCCATCGGCGTATTGCCCACGCGCTCGCCCAGCGAATTCGCCGCGCCATGCACCTGATCCGCTCCCGCAGCAAGCGCCGCCAGTGAATTCGCGACGGAGAGCCCGCGATCGTTGTGCCCATGCCAGTCCACGCGAATTGTTTCGCCCGAAGGCTTCACAATTTCTTCAATGGCGAAGTGCACCAGATTGTACGCGCCGCGCGGCGTTGCGTGACCGACCGTGTCGCACAACACAATTGAGCGCGCCCCGCAGCGAATCGCCGTGGTGTAAAGGCTCTTCACCGTTTGCGGATCGGCGCGCGTGGTGTCTTCGGTGACGAACATCACCGGCAGACCCTCGGAAATTGCGAAGCGCACCGCCTCCTCCGTAGTGCGCTCCAGATGTTCGACGGTCCAATCCTCGACCAGCCGGCGAATCGGACTCGAACCGAGAAAAGTGGCCGCCTCGATGGCGATTCCTGCTTTTTGGGAAATTTCCGCGATGGGACGAATGTCGTTCTGATGCGTGCGCGCAGCGCAATTCGGGCGAATTTTCATCCGGCACTGCACGATTTCGCGCGCCAGAGCTTCCGTGTCGGCATACGCGCGCGGCCCTGCGCCCGGCAGGCCAATATTCACCGTGTCGATGCCGAGGTCCTCCATCAAATGCAAAATTTGGATTTTTTCGTCGATGCTGGGGTCGCGGACGGACGGATTTTGCAAGCCGTCGCGCAGCGTCTCGTCATTCAGCATGATCTTGCGGCCCGCCGGAATTTCCCGCCCGGCCACCGTGTTCCAGTCGTAGATCAAATCATTGCGATTCACTGGCAGTAATAATCTCCCTTAACGGCGTATCTCTGAGTCTAATCGGCTTCGGCTTCGCCATTGCTCGCCACTTGTCACTCATCACTTGTCACTGTTGTGTCAGCCAGCCGCCGCCGAGCACCAAATCGCCCGAGTAGAACACCGCCGCCTGCCCCGGAGTGATGGCGCGCTGAGGCTCGTCGAAGCGAACGCGCGCCGTCGTCGCGTCGAGCGGCTCGACCGTGGCGCTCGCCGCCTCATGACGATGGCGCACTTTCACTCCCGCGCGCACGGGCTCCGCCGGCAAAGCAATCGAAGCCCAATTCACGTCGCGCACTTCGCACACGGACGTGAATAATTCCTCATTGTCGCCGACAATCACGCGATTCCGCGCGCGATCCAACTCCACCACGTAGACCGGCCGTCCCGCCGCGAAGCCAAGCCCGCGCCGCTGACCCACCGTGTAACAATGTAGGCCTTCATGCCGACCAATCACCGTGCCGTCCGTGGTGACAATCTCGCCCGATTCCACCGGCAATTCCCTTCCCTGTTCGCGCAAATAGCTGCCGATGAACCGTACGTAGTTTCCTGTGGGCACAAAGCAAATTTCCTGGCTCTCCGGCTTTTCCGCCACGGGAAGCTGCGCCCGCCGCGCAATCTCGCGCACTTCCGTCTTGCTCAGTTCGCCCAAAGGAAAGCGCGAACGCGAAAGCTGCTCCTGTGTTAAACCAAACAGAAAATAAGACTGGTCCTTCGATTCATCCGCGGCGCGCAAAAGCTCGTAGCGGCCCGAATCTGCGTTCCAGCGAACGCGCGCGTAATGCCCCGTTGCCACGCGCGAAGCTCCAATCTGCCGCGCGGTCACCAGCAACTGCTCGAACTTCACGTGATTGTTGCACAGCGTGCACGGGATGGGCGTGCGTCCGCCAAGATAATCGGCGACGAATGGACGGATCACGCGCTCCTCGAACGCCTGCTCAAAATTCACGACGTAAAATGGGAATCCGAGATGCTGCGCAACGCGGCGCGCGTCGTAAACGTCGTCCAGCGAACAGCAGCGATGCGGCGCGGGCCCGTCCGTTGCGGCGAGCTCCGGCAAGCGCCGCTGATCCCAGAGCTGCATGGTGAGGCCGACAATCGGCTCGCCCGATTCGTGCAGCAACGCGGCAACCGTCGAGCTGTCGACTCCGCCGCTCATGGCCACAGCGGTCAATTCAGTTTGTGATGTCGCGGACATATCCGTTGATTCGCTAGTTCATTAGGATAGCAAGGAAGGCGCTGTTTCGCAGCATTCAGGACGCGGGCACGGCCCGGCGATACGTCGGCGAAATTTCGCGCAGGCGTTCGACAGCGCCAGGGATCATTTCCAGCGCGTAATCCACATCGGCTTCCGTGGTGAAGAGTCCCAGGCTGAAACGCAGCGTGCACTTTGCTTCGTCGCGGGGCAGGCCGATCGCGCGCAGCACATGCGAAGGCAAAATGGCGCCCGAAGAACACGCCGCGCCGGTCGAGCACTGCACGCCTTGCAAATCGAGCGCAATGACCAGCGATTCGCCCTCCGCGTGCGCAAACGTGATGTTCGTCGTATTCGCAACGCGTTGCGCACGGTCTCCGTTCACATGCGCGTCGGGAACCGCGCGAAGAATTCCCTCTTCCAATCGGTCGCGCAGCGCGGCGATGCGTTCAGGCTCGTCAACCAAACGGGCCCGCGCCAACTCCGCGGCCCGGCCGAATCCCACAATGCCGGCCACGTTTTCCGTTCCCGGGCGCCGGTCGCGTTCATGCGTGCCGCCAAAAAACAGCGGCTCGAGCGGCGTATTTTCGCGGACGTAAAGCGCGCCCACGCCCTTCGGCCCGTAAATCTTATGCGCCGAGAGCGCCAGAAAATCCACTTTCATTTCGTTAACGTCAATTGAAATTTTGCCCGCGGACTGCACCGCATCGCAGTGAAAATAAACATTCGCTTCATAAGCGATGCGGCCAATTTCGGCAATCGGCTGAATCGCGCCAAGCTCGTTGTTCGCGTGCATCACCGCGATCAAAATCGTTTCCGGGCGCAGCGCGCGGCGCACATCCTCGGGATCAACCACCCCGCCGCTCGAAACGGGCAACCAGGTTACTTCGACACCCTGCTTTTCCAGAACTTCGACGCAATTCAGCACCGCATGATGCTCGATCGGCGAACAGATAACGTGCTTGCACTCGCGGCGAAACGCGGCGACGAAGCCAAAAATCGCCAGATTGTCCGCTTCCGTGCCGCCGCTGGTAAAAACAATTTCGGAAGCTTTCGCGCCGATCAGCGCAGCAACCGACGCGCGCGCCGATTCCGCTGCAGCGCGAGCCTCCTGCCCTGCGGAGTGAATCGAACTCGCGTTGCCGTAATTTTCTGCGAAAAACGGGATCATCGCGGCGAGCACTTCGCCGTCCACGGGCGTTGTCGCATTGCAATCGAGGTAGACGCGTCGCATAGCGGTTCCGCTGAGATTGAATGCCAGAATATCGTTTCGAATCCGATGGGTCAAGGAAGCGGGAGCGTTATTCCACCGCGCGCACGCGGCGAGCAAGCCACCAGCGGCGCGCCGCTACCAGGGCCCAAACCGCTTCAACGATGCCGAAGGGCCACGCTCCTTGCAAAAAACCGTAAGCCGAGCCGAGCGCGCATGAAAAAGCAAACGCGAGAATGAACCACGCGCTGCGATGCTCGAAGGCGTAGCAGATCAGCATGGCAGTTACGGCGAATAATCCGAACATCGAGAGCAGACTCACGGCATTTCCTTCCTTTGCGGCGCTGCGGGTGAATGGGCAATCTACCACGATTCGCCGCGCATCATTACGCACTGGCAATGAATCGAGCCAGCCGCGCGCAACGTTAGCTATGTTCGCTTGCAATTCGCGTGGCGGCATAGTGAACTTTTAATCATCCGGTGCCAGGACATTACGCGATAATGGGCGGCGAAACCGCAGGTTAATCTCGCACGCATCAATGAATGCAAATCGGCAGGAGAAACTGACGATGAGGCCAGGGAAACTGTGCCACGCGGCGATGATTGCGATGTCCGTGCTTTTCATTGTTGTGCTCAGCGTAAAAGCTGGGCCGCCTTTTCAGAACGACGATCCCGAGCCGGTCGATTTCCGCCATTACGAATTTTATGTGTTTGGCAACGCGGACGGCACGGGCGTCGAGATGGACACCGTCGGGCCGGCGATCGAATTCAATTGGGGCATCCTCCCGAACACGCAATTTCACATCGTCATCCCCGCGGCGTCCGTCATGCCCGCCAACAACATCAATTATCTTCCGGACGGCGCAGGCCCGAGCGCATTCGGCCTTGGCGACATCGAAATCGGCGTGAAATATCGCTACCTGAAAGAAACCAAGTACCGCCCGATGATCGGCACGTTCACAATGATCGAAGTGCCCAGCGGGAATTACAATCTCGGACTAGGCATCGGAAAAGTCTGGTACAAGCTGCCCGTTTGGGTGCAAAAAGATTGGGGGCCGTGGACCGCCTACGGCGGCGTGGGAGAAGAAATCGTCCCGCAGACCGATTACAAGAATTTCACGTATGGCGGCTTGCTCGTCCAGCGCGACATCGGAAAAAAATGGACGCTCGGCACCGAGGTTTTTTCGCATGGCGCGGAGGGACTCGCTGCGCCGCAACTTCGCGCCAGCACTCTAGTCGATTTTGGCGGCTACTACTACATCCACAATCCGGGCTTTCAGGTCCTCTTCTGTTACGGGCACGCCGTCGCAGGTTTCCCGGAAACGTATGCGTATCTCGGTCTCTACTGGACATGGGGAAATTCCAAAGCCGAGAAGGCCGAGAAAAAGAGCGCGATGAGCCTTATGCGCGGGCCGGAGATTCCTGGAACAATGTAGCCGCGCCTCCATCCGCGCCTGTCTACAAGTTTCAAGAATTTCAAAAGAGGAAACCGAAGCCCGCCGAGCGATTGCGTTGCGCGCGCGTCTTTGCCAAACTTGCAAGCGGCAAAAAGATTCTCGGAAAGCCCGCCGCAACGGGCGTTTACGGGAGACCGTAGGAGAACAGTTTTGGCTCGACCAATCATCACGTTGACCACGGATTTTGGCTCCGCTGACTTTCTGGTCGGCTCGATGAAGGGCGTCATCTTGAACATCAATCCCGACGCCAACATCGTGGACATCACGCACAAAGTCTTTCCTTACGACTTGCTCGACGGCGCGCTGGCCATTGGCCAGGCCTACAATTTTTTTCCGCCGCGCACCGTCCACGTCGTCGTGGTTGACCCGGGCGTCGGCACCGAGCGCCGCCCGCTGTTAGTCGCCGCAGGCCAGCATTATTTTGTCGCGCCCGATAATGGCGTGCTCTCAATGGTCTACCAGCGCGAAGAATCCCTCACCGTGCGCCACATCACTTCCGAGCATTATTTCCTGCAGCCGGTGAGCAATACGTTCCATGGCCGCGATATTTTTTCGCCCGTGGCCGCGTGGCTCTCAAAAAACGGCCAGAGCCAGTCGTTCGGCGAAGAAATCACCGATTTCGTTCGCTTCACTATGCCGAAGCCCAAAGCCACGGGCAAAACAATCAAGGGTGTCGTCCTGCGCGCCGACAATTTCGGCAACTTGCTCACCAATTTCACTCCCGAAGATTTGCCGCAGGTACTCGCCGGCTCGAATTTCAAGATGCGCGTTGGCAACGCCGAAATTTCGAAGTTCGCGCAAACTTTCGGCAATGGCGCGCCCAACGAGCCTGTACTAATTCTCGGCTCCAGCGGATTTTTCGAAGTGGCCGTGAATCGCGGAAACGCCGCCAAAATCACCAGCGCCAATCGTGGCGCCGAAGTCACCCTCGAACTCGCCTAGCCTCTGTTTCCTTGCGTTTTTTGCGGGCGCCGATCAACCTTACCTTGGACGACTTTCGCCTGCAAAAGAAATGACTTGTGCTAATCTAAGCACTTTGGTAACGTAAAAACTAGTATTTCTGGTTTTGTGCCCACGCGGTTGCAGCTTCAGCGCGACCGGCTCCCGCAGCATCCAATTCCCTCTTTTCTCCTGCGAATTAACTTAGTGCCTTGAACCATAAGTCGGACGACATTCGAGTTGGTTTCGCTTGTCACTTTGTCGCGGCTCTTAATTCCTAATCGAGTTTCTATGGGAAATTAGAAGTTGCGCTAACTCATACAAAACAAAGCACCGGACTCGTTTCTAATCGAGTTTTTTCGCGATTTTTTCTGAACAATGTCCGTTTTCGGACACTCCCGTTCGAGGCCTTTGACGCGGCATTTATCTACCAGACAGATCACCGCGCCAGGTCGGTGACAATCAAATACGCCCTCGTCCGCGGGTCCATCCAGTCGCGCAGCGCATCGCCCAGCATATTGAACGCCAGCACGGCGGTCGCCACCGCCAGCGCCGGAAAAATCACCATGTGCGGCGCATCGAACAGATGTTCGCGCGCGTCATTCAGCATCGCGCCCCAACTGGACATCGGCGCCAGCACGCCCAGTCCCAGAAAACTCAGCGTCGATTCCGCGAGAATCGCGCCCGCCAGCGCTATCGTTCCTTGCACGAGCACCGGCTGAATGATATTCGGCAGCAGATGCCGCTGCAAAATCCGCCAGTGCGAAGCGCCCAGCGACCGCGCCGCCGTGACATAATCCATTTCCTTTGCCTGCAAAACTTGCGCGCGCGCCAGCCGCGCGTAACCCGCCCAGCCGGTAATCGTCAGCGCGATAATCACGTTTCCGAGGCCGGGACCTAAAAACGCCGCAAAGGCAATCGCCAGCAAGATTCCAGGAAACGACAAGAACGCGTTGATCAAGACGATGTTCACCAGGCCGTCGAACCATCCGCCGAAGTAACCCGCGAGCGAGCCGAGCGCCAGTCCAATGATTCCGGCGCCAAACACCACCGACACGCTCACCGACATCGAAACGCGCGCGCCGTAAATCACGCGCGATAGCACATCGCGCCCCAGTTCGTCAGTGCCCATCCAATGCGCCACGCTGGGCGCTTCGAGCCGCGACGGCAAATTCTGCGCATTAGGATTGTACGGCGCGAGCCACGGCGCGCCGAGCGCCAGCACGATCAGCAGGACACACAGCGCGAATCCCACCGCGCCCGGCAGACTGTGCCGCAGAAATTCGCGTAGCGCCTTCATTGCAATCGCACCCTTGGGTCCGCAAACGCGTACACCAAATCCGTCAGCAAATTCACCAGCACATACGAAACGGCAATCACCAGAATGCAGCCCTGTAGCAGTGGATAATCGCGCGCTTCAATGGCCTGCACCGCCAGCCGGCCAATGCCCGGCCACGAAAAAATCGTCTCGGTGACAATCGTGCCGGCCAGCAGCGTGCCGAACTGCAAGCCCAGGATAGTCAGAATGGGAATCAGTGCGTTGCGAAATGCGTGCCGCAGCAAAACCGCGCGTTCGGTGAGTCCCTTCGCCCGCGCGGTGCGAACGTAGTCGCTCGAAAGCTGCTCCAGCACCGACGTGCGCACCATGCGCGTCAGAATCGCGGCCAGCGCCGCGCCCAGCGTCACCGCCGGCAAAATCAAATGGGAAATCCCGCCGCGCCCGCTCACCGGCAGCCAGCCAATCAGCACCGACAAAATCAAAATCAGCAGCGGCCCCAGCGCAAAATTCGGAACGGAAAGACCGAGCAGCGTGAAAAACCCAACAGCATGGTCGGTAACGGTCGCGCGCCGTTGCGCCGCGATAATTCCCGCGGGAATTCCAATTCCGCAGCAAACAAGCAGCGCGGCCAGCGCCAGTTCGAGCGTCGCGGGATAATGCTCCAGCACCACGTGCAGCACCGGCTGCTGAAAGCGAAACGATTCACCTAAATTTCCGCGCACCACTCCCGTGAGATAATGCGCGTATTGCACCGGCACAGGCTTGTCCAGCCCGAGCGCGTGCCGCAGTTGCACAATGTCGGATTCCGTTGCGCCAGCGCCGAGCATTTGCTGCACGGGATCGCCGGGCACAAGATGCGCCAGCGCAAAAACCATGGTGATAATGAGCCACAGCGCAGGAAGCGAGTAGGCCAGGCGGAGCGAAATATAGCGCGTCATTCGAATCCTGGTGGACGCCGCGAAGGATTGCCTGCGCCCGACGCCGTTGAACCGGAACCAGCTTTCACTTTTCCAACTGGGTGCGCCACCGCGCCTACGCCCGCGGCCTCGACGCGCTTGATTTTCACGCGCGAAATCCGCCGACCCTCCATCTCCATAATCGTGAAGCGGTAGCCGTGGTCTTCAAAACTTTCGCCGCCACGCGGCAAAAATCCCAGATGGCTCAGCACAAATCCAGCGAGCGTTTCGTAAACCGAATTTTCCGGCAGCTCGATGTGAAATTCGTCCAGGTCGTGAATTTTAAGCGAGGCGTCGAAGATCATCGAACCATCCGGAAGCGTCAGCGGATGCTCGACTACGTCGAACTCATCGTGAATTTCGCCGACCATCTGCTCGAGAATGTCTTCCAGCGTCACCAGCCCAAGAATCGTGCCAAACTCGTCCACCACCATTGCCAGGCCGCTGCGATGCGTGCGCAACTCTACGAGCAGCTCGATGGCCAGCTTGGTCTCCGGCACGATGAGCACCTCGCGCAGCACATTGCGAAGCTGAAACTCCAGAGGGGGCTGGTCCTCTTCGGCGCGCTTCGCACGATCTATCAGCACCCAAATCAGGTCCTTGATGTGAACGAAGCCCAGCACATGGTCAATCGTCCCTTCGTACACCGGAATACGCGAACGCTGCGTCACTGCGATAATTTTCATGACGTCTTCGAGGCTGGCATTGGCGGGTAGCGCGTGGATGTCCGGCCGCGGCACCATGATTTCGCGCACTTGGACGTCGCCAAGTTTCATCGCACCGTGAATGAATTTTTCTTCGGCAGGCTCGAGCACGCCACGTTCGCGCGCCTGCTCAACCAAAATGCGCAACTCCTCCGCCGAGCGGATCGCCGAATGCGGCCGCGGCATCTTCACGCCCAGAACTTTGACGAATTTTCCCGCTGCGCCATTGAGCAGCACAATCGCCCAGCGGAAGGTCCTCAAAAACCACTGGAATGGCCGCGCCACCAGGAGCGCTACGCGTTCCGCTTGCGCCAGGCTCAAGCTCTTCGGCACCAGCTCGCCGAGAACAACCTGCAGCACCGTCAACAGCGCGAACGCCACCACCAGCGCCGCGGTATGCGCCGCAATCGCCGCGTATCGCCCCGGAATGTCGTGGAAAATCTGGTCGAGGAATCCCGACAGTGTTACTTCGCCAAGATATCCGAGCGCCAGGCTGGTCAGAGTAATGCCAACCTGCACGCCGGAAACCACCGTGCCCATGTCCGCGATCAGCGCCTCTACCACACGCGCACGCGCACTGCCCTGCTCCACCAGCTGCCGGATGCGCGAATGCCGCACCGCGACAAAAGAGAACTCCACCGCCGCGAAAAACGCGTTGATGGCGATCAGCACAAAAATGGAAAATAGGCGAAGAACAATCATGCTTTAGCGCCTTTGAGCCCCCTCGCCCGCATCGCTCATGTAATTGTAACAAGGCCGATGCGTACCAGCGCGTTTTCAGCGTCCCACTTGCGGCAAGAGTCATGCGCCCGCGCTGCACGCCACATCCACAAGCCCATTGTCGCCGCTCTGCCTGGTGCGATAGAATGCTTGCTCGCTTCTGCAAATGAGATAAAAATGACTGCAACTCCCAACAAAGCGCCCGAGCCGCCGCGCAAAGGCGAATTCGAGAAATCGCTTGCGCGCCTCGAAGAAGTCGTCAAGCGCCTCGAGTCCACTGATCTTTCGCTCGATGAAGCCATGAAATTTTTCGAAGAGGGCGTGAAGCTCTCTCGCGAATGCCAGAAGCAACTCGAAGAAGCCGAAGGCCGAGTTGAAATTTTGCTCAAGAAGGCCGACGGCAAAATTCAAGCCGAGCCTTTCGAGACCGACGACGAAAATTCGCAGAGTTCCCGTTGAAACGCGACGTTGATTTTCGCCGGCTTCTCCGCTTCCGTCACCCGCAATGAACGAGCATGCTACTCTTGCAGCGTTTCTTGCTGAGGACCAGTCCGTCATCGAAGCCAAGCTGCGAACCCTGCTGCCGCTTGAAAGCACCGCGCCTAAGACCATCCACGAGGCCATGCGCTACAGCGTTTTCGCCGGAGGCAAGCGCATTCGGCCGGTTCTGTGTTACGAAGCCGCGCGTCTTTTTTCGCAGAATCTCGACGCGGCCGCGACCGTGGGCTGCACGCTCGAATTCATTCACACTTATTCCCTGATTCACGACGATCTGCCCGCGCTCGACAACGATGATTTGCGCCGCGGCAAGCCCACCTGTCATAAGAAGTTCGGCGTCGCCATGGCCATTCTTGCCGGAGACGGTTTGTTGACGCTGGCTTTCGAAACCCTCGCGAACGCCGGCCTCGCTGCGGAGAATCGCGTTCGCATCATCTCCGAAATCGGCCACGCCGCGGGAACCGTTGACGGCATGGTTGGCGGACAGGTTGCTGACGTGGAAGCCGAGGGGAAAAAGATTGACGCGTCGCTACTCGAATACATTCACCGCTCGAAAACCGCTGCGCTGATTCGCGCCTCCGTTGTTTCTGGCGCGCTCGCCGGCGACGCCCACGATGAAGACGTCGCCCGCCTGCGGCGTTTCGGTGAAGCGATTGGCTGGGGATTTCAGGTGGTGGACGACATTCTCGATGTCGAAGAATCCTCTACGGCGCTGGGCAAAACGGCGGGAAAAGATCAGGCGCAAAAAAAAGCCACTTACCCGGCGCTCTTTGGCATCGATAAGTCTCGCGCGTTTGCGCGTGAACTTGCCGCGCGCGCCAACCATGAACTGGCCTGTTATGGGGAGCGCGCGGAGCGCCTTCGGGCCCTCGCCGATTACCTCATCACCCGTCGCGCTTAGCTGCGCCTGTGCGCCGCTCGCTCAAGCCATAGCAAGCGCTTCGAGCCTCCTCACCTGCGCGTCGCCTCCCAGGACGATCAAGGTATCTCCCGTGCGGATCAATGTCTCCGGCGGAGGATTGAAGACCAATAGTCCCTCCGCTGGTTTTACGCCCAGGATAATCACGTCGGCGCGCTGGCGAATCGCGGCGCCCCCGAGCGTTTTACCGACCAGCGAAGATTTCGCATCGATGCGCACTTCGCCAATTTCGACGTCCAGGCGATCGGTGCCAAAGGCCGCGTCAATGAAGTCCAGAACATTGGGCCGCAACAAAAGCTGGGCGATGCGATTACCTACGAAATAGTACGGCGAGAGCACTTGCGAAGCACCGGCGCGAAGGAGTTTGGAAGTGGCTTCTTCTTCGCTGGCGCGGGCGATGATTTTCAAGTCCGAGCGGCAGCCGCGTGCGGTAAGCACAATGTAAATATTCTCGGCGTCGGTGCCGACGGCCGCAACCAGTCCCTTCGCCGCATCGATATGCGCCTGCTTCAGATTTTCTTCGCTGGAAGCGCTCCCTACGATCACCGGAATATTTTCGTTGGCGGCCCACTCCGCGCGGTCGGGATTCTTCTCGATGAAGACAATTTTCTGGTCGTGAGCGCGCAGCTCGCGCGCCACGGTTCTGCCCACGCGGCCTGCGCCGCAGATACTGTAATGTCCGGACAGTTTTGCGAGTTCGCGTTCCATGCGGCGGCGGCCAAATGCCTTTCTGAACTCGAACTGTAACAAAGCCTGGCTGAACATCGCAATCGTGAAGCCGCCGGCTAGCACCGCTAAGACAATCAAGAAGCTATCAAAGATGCGGCCCGCTTGCGAAAGCGGGTGAATCTCGCCGCCGCCAATGGTGGTCATGGTTGTCAGCGTCATGTAAAAAGCGTCAAACCATTTCCATCCCTCAATGAAGTGAAAACCGGCCGAGCCGATGGCGATCACGCTGAACAGCAAGGCCATGCAGATGTACAAGCGATGGTTGCGTATCAAACGGGTTCGGCCGGGCGGAGGCATTTGGTTGTTGCATCCTGTGTGGCGCGGCCAGGAAAGTCAAGGATCACGTCGCGCTCCTCTCCTCTTGCGCCTCGATTGCGCGCTTCGTGCGGGCGGATGTTTCGCCGCGAACGTCCGCATTTCGCGAAGCGCCGCGGCCTGTTTCTCGTTACTTGTTGCTCGTCACTGCCTCTGTCTTCTGCTATCGTGTCCACATGATTGCGCCGAAGACTCTTGACCTCGCGCTGCTTACGGCAGTCGTCCTCGGCTCTAAACACGGCTTCGATTACGACCACATCGCCGCAATTTCTGACATCACCAACGTCGAAACCGACCGCCGCCGCGCCATGCGCATGGGTTTGCTATACGTCGCGGGACACGCCGCCACCGTCGCCGCGCTCGGTAGTTTCGTAATTGTTTTCCAAACTTCCCTTCCGCGCGCCATCGATAACTGGGCGGAGCGCGCCGTCGGACTGACCCTTGTGGTGCTCGGAATTTACGTCCTCGGAACGATGTTTCGCAGCGGCGCCAAAGCTGCTCCCAGGTCCCGGATAATCATTATGATCAACGCACTCCGCTGGACGAGTTGGCGCCTTCGCCGCCTGTTTCACGGCGACGCCGCGAAAAAGCCCGCGGCTACAAATTGGAATTACACCAGGCGTTCTGTGTTTCTCGTCGGCGTAATCCACGGACTCGGCGCAGAAACGCCCAGCCAGCTTCTGATTTTCCTGCTCGCCGCAAATCTCGGCGGCCTGCGCCGCGGATTCCTTGGCCTCGCCATGTTCCTCGCAGGACTGCTGCTGATGAACACGCTGATGACCGCGTCGGCCGTCGGCATTTTCAGCGTAAGCGCACAACGCGACCGCACCATGCAAATTGCCACTGCGCTCACTGCCGCGTACAGCCTTGTCGTCGGCGCAATTTTCCTTTTCGGCTCCGCCGCGTTTTTGCCTCCGCTCGGCGGCTGAATGCCCTTTGAAAGTTCATCTGCACTCGACAAGCGCCTTCCGCATCGCTACGCTGTCCTAGTTTTGTGAATTCGCGGCGGCTGAATCAGCGATGAAGAAATCCAAGCAGCGCATCGATGTGGCGCTCGTGGAACGCGGGCTGGCCTCCACGCGGCAGCGCGCTCAGGCCATGATCATGGCCGGGCAGGTGCTCATCAATCAGCAAATCGCGCGCAAGCCCAGCGACACAGTCGCCGCGGATGCGCAGCTTTCCGTCACTGGCGCAGAAGCCAAATATGCCAGCCGCGCTGGCCTGAAACTTGAAGGCGCGCTCGCCGATTTCTCCATCGACGTCGCGAATCGCGTTTGCCTCGATATTGGCGCTTCAAACGGCGGCTTCACTGATTGCCTGTTGCAGCACGGCGCGGGCCGCGTGTATGCCGTTGACGTAAACACCAAACAGCTCGACTGGAAACTGCAGCGCGACCCGCGCGTTCGCGCCATCGAAAAAAACGCGCGCTTTTTGACGCCTGCAGACTTGCCGGAACTCGCGGACGTCATCACTGTGGACGTTTCCTTCATCTCGGTCACAAAACTGCTTCCCGCGCTCGTCGCCCTCGCTGAACCGCACGCCGAATTCCTGATTCTCATCAAGCCTCAATTCGAACTAGCAAAGAATCTCGTCGGCAAGGGCGGAATCGTGCGCGATCCCGCATTGCACCAGCGCGCCATTGACAGTATTCACGCTGCCGCCGAGAAAGCGCGCCTTTTCGTTCTCGGCGTTCGCCCCAGCCGCGTGCCCGGCGCGGAGGGCAATCAGGAATTTTTCCTCCATGCGCGCCGCGATTCGATACAATCCTCCGAACCTGATGCGCGTGGCTAAAAGATGATTAAAATCGCCGGAATTTATTGCAAACCTCGCAAGCAGGAAATCTGCGCCGTGGTCCCGCGCATTTCCCAGTGGCTCAGTCAGCGCGGGATTAATGTGCTCTTTGACTCGACGGCGGCGTCCTGCTTCAGCCCTCCCGAAAAAGAAACCGGCTTGGAAGAAATGTCCTCGAAAATGGACTTGCTTATCGTTCTCGGCGGTGACGGCACGCTGCTCGGCGCCGCGCGCCAGTTCAGTGAGTCCGAAGTTCCCATCCTCGCCGTAAATCTCGGCGGCTTGGGCTTCATGACCAGCGTTACCGTTGAAGAAGCTTTTCCGCTTCTCGAAGACGTGCTCGCCGGCCGCCATCGTTTGAGCCCGCGCATGATGCTCAAAGCCGAATTGCTTCGCGGCGGCGAAATCATCGAGCGCGGGCAGGCTTTGAACGACGCCGTGGTCACCAAGGGCGCGCTCTCGCGCCTCCTGGATTTGGATTTATCCGTGAACGGAAGTTTTCTTGGCCGCTATCGCGCTGATGGCTTAATTGTCTCCACGCCGACCGGCTCGACCGCTTATTCTCTCGCCGCTGGCGGCCCCATTCTTTATCCGGTGTTGCAGGCGTTCGTGCTCACGCCGATTTGCCCGCACATGCTCACCAATCGTCCGCTGGTGCTGCCCGATAACGTGCGTCTGGAACTCGACTTCAACGCCCTCGAGGAACAGGCTTATCTGACTCTCGACGGTCAAGTGGGGCACGAACTGATGCGCGGCGATCGCATCATGATTTCGAAATCGCCCTATCGAGTGATGCTCGTTCGTCCGCAGGAACAAACGTATTACAAAGTGCTGCGGAGCAAATTGCGCTGGGGCCAGCGTTAATCGGGCTTTCTACACTGATTCGGAGGAAAAGATGAGAAACAAGCTTTTTTGGTGCGTATTTTTTCTGGCTTCATTCGGCTTGATGATTTCACCCGCGCATGCGCAACGCCGCGCGCGCCACCGCGTATCTCGCGGCGCAAATAATAGCGCCGCCGTCTACCCGATGCATGAAGGCTTCGTCGATGCGCATGGCGAAATGATTTATTACATGATTGTCGGACGCGGCGCGCCGCTGATGGTTGTGCATGGCGGCCCGGGCGCTTCGCACGATTACTTTCTGCCGTATCTGCTTCCGCTCGCGCGCCACAATGAACTTGTCTTCATCGACGAGCGCGGCTCCGGCCGTTCGCAGAAGCTCGCCGATCCTTCCGGCTACACCGTAGAAAACATGGTCGAAGACGTTGAAGCTGTCCGCCAGGCTCTCAACCTCGGAAAAATCACTTTGCTCGGACACTCCTACGGCGGCGTGCTAGCGCAAGCCTACGCGCTCAAATATCAGAAAAATCTTACGCACTTAATTTTGTGCAGCACTTTTCCCAGCACTTCGCAGATGAATCAGGTCCTCGCAAACGAACTGGCCAGCGCGCCAGCCGAGGTGCGGGACAAAATTAACGAAATGCAGAAGACTGGCCTTTTCGGCCACGGTCTTCCCTATCAGCAGAATCGCTACCCTGACGAGTACATGAAACTTGCCTGGGGCGAAGTTTATTTTCCGTATCTTTACCAGAATCATCCCGACGCAAATTACGATCCCATTGGCCAGGGCGTGATGTCCTGGGATTTATATCGCGAAATGTGGGGCTCCGATGGCGAGTTCGTGATTGACGGCAACCTGAAGTTCGTCGAGTACGTTGACCAGCTTCACACAATTCATGTGCCAACGCTCATCATCGTCGGCGACCACGATGAATGCGCACCGTCGCTCTCGCGGGAAATGCACCAGAAAATCGCCGGCTCGCGCCTCGTGATTTTGCCCAAGAGCGGCCACATGACTTTCGTCGACCAGCCCGATTTGTTCCTCGGCGCTGTAGGCAGCTTTTTGCATCCGGGCGAGAGATAATCGGGCGCGCCACGCGCTGCCAACTCGAGGTAGGAATCCTGTGCGAAAAACTATCTTTGTCCTACTCTCGGTGTTCTTAATCGCGTCGCAACGGAATTCTCAGACCAATCCAAATCCGTTTAACGGATTTACGGCCACGGCTTGGCCCCAAGCTGACCGCCTCTTCCGCTCAAATCCGCTCTGGCTCGGCGGCGATGCCTCCTACTCAGTCGATTTGGGCAGCGGACGCGTACTTTGGCTCTTCGGCGACTCGTTTATTGCCACGGCGCCGGGCGCGACACGCCGCCAATCCACTTTCGTCCACAACAGCATTGCCATCGAGGATGGCTACGATCCCGCGCAAGCTTCTATGACTTTCTATTGGCCAATGAAAGACGGAAAGCCGACGGAGTTTGCGCCAAACGAAGGAAGCGTGTGGCTATGGCCCGATGACGGCATTCGAATCGGAAATAGATTGCTGCTGTTCTTCAGCAGAGTGCGTTCAGACAACAGCAAGAACTCCCTGGGATTCCGGAGCGCAGGCTGGACCGCATTTATTGTGGACAATCCGGACAGCAAGCCTTCTTCATGGATCCTTCATAGGGCAAACGCGCGGCCGAACAAGTTTCACATTGATTTCGGCGAAGGAGTAGAACGCTTGGGCGATTTCGTCTATGCGTTCGGTTCGCCGGAAGGCTCCCGCCCCGGCGATTTCCTTGCGCGCTGGCCTCTCCGTGCGGCAGAGGCGGGAAATCTATCTTCTCCTGAGTGGTGGTGCGGTGCAAAAAATGGATGGCTTGTTCAAGAAAGGATGCATAACCAGGCGCCGGCCGTGGCCCTCCCCAGCGCTTCCTCGGAATTTGCCATACAGTGGCGCCCGCGGTTGCAGAAATTTATTGAGGTGGAAAGCGTCGGCTTCGGCGCCTCCGACATCGGCATGCGCTGGGCCGACCGCCTGGAAGGACCTTGGTCAAAACCGATGAAGATTTATCATCCGCCCGAATCCAATCGCCCCGATGCGTTCGTATATGCGGGGAAACTTCATCCCGGGCTTGTGGGCGCGGACGTAGTCATCACCTACGCCGCCAACAGCAGTAGTGATGGGATTCTCGTAAAAGACATGAGCATCTATTTCCCGCGCTTCGTGCGATTAAATTTCGCGAAACCCTGACCACCAGAAGATTCCCGTGGCAAAACGCCTTACGTTCGCGCTTCGCCGTGGAGCAAATCCTCGCGCGTCTCGCGGCGGCGAATGATGCGGAACTTTGTTCTTTCGACCATCACTTCCGCCGCGCGCGTCCGTGAATTGTAATTCGACGACTCCACGAATCCATAAGCGCCGGCGCTCCAAATCGCCAGCAAATCGCCGGGCTGAACTTCCGGCATCGGCCAGTCATGCAGGAAAAAGTCTCCCGACTCGCACACCGGCCCAACAATATCGACAAGCGATAGTTCGGCTCCTGTTCGCGGTGATTTCACCGGCGTAATCGCGTGCACTGCGCCATAAAGCGCTGGGCGAATCAGATCGTTCATGGCCGCATCCACAATCACAAACTTTTTCCCGCGGCTGCGCTTTGTGTACAGGACGCGCGTCAACAGCACCCCGGCGTTCCCGATCAGCGCGCGCCCCGGCTCGAGCAACAGTTCGCAACCCAGCGACGCTAGCTCGCGCGGCAGCGAATTCGCGTATTCAGCAAACGTCAGCGGCTTTTCGTTCGTATAGCGAATGCCAATTCCGCCGCCAATATCCAGAAAACTCAGCGGAATTCCCTCGCTGCGCAACTCGGTAAAATATTTCGCCAGCCGCGCGCTCGCCCGGCGGAACGGCCCCGTGGTGGTAATCTGCGAGCCAATGTGCGCGCTGATTCCGCGCCACTCAATCCACAGATTTCTCTTGTAACGCAGATACAGCCGCCACGCTTTGCCCCAGTCGATTCCAAATTTGTGCCGGTGATGCCCTGTGGCGATGTGCGGATGCCCGCCCGCCTCGATGTCCGGATTCACGCGGATGGCCGCCGGCGCAGCGCGTTTCATGCGTGACGCTTCGCTCGCCAGCGCATCCAATTCCTCTTCTGACTCCACATTGAAAAGCAAAATTCGCGCGCGCAGCGCCTCGCGAATCTCTTCTCTCGTTTTCCCGACGCCCGAAAACACAATGCGCTCGCCCGGCACGCCGATGCTGCGCAGCCGGAACAGTTCTCCGCCGGAAACAATATCGAAGCTGCTGCCCATTCGCGCGAAGGCCCGCAGCACCGCCAGATTCGAATTCGCCTTCACCGCGTAGCAGATTCTGTGCGGGATTTTCCCGAGCGCGCGATGAAATTCCCGGTACGCTCCCGTGAATGCCGCCCGGCTGTACACATACGTGGGCGTGCCCGCCCGTTGCGCAATCGTTTCGAGCGGGACCGATTCGCACAACAGCGCGCCTCGCCGGTAAGAAAATCCCGGCGTGCACTTCGCAGGATCCTGCAACTGCACCTCTCGCAGCCTATTTTTTGCCATTCGCGGGATTCTTATATCACTTTCAGGACACTTTCAGGATAACTAGAGTGCGATCATCGAAGGGATGCCTGCCGCCGGAGAAATGGTCCACTTCCACGAGCAACTTGTCGGCGAGTTCCGCTGAAGAAAGATTGGCGTTCGCGCAAATCACGTCGCGCATTCGCTTCCACCCGTAGAATTCGCCCTCCGCATTTTGCGTGTCGGTGATCCCGTCGGAGTAAAGCGCCAGCGTGTCGCCCGGCCCGAGCGCCAGCCGCATTTCGTCGTATGTCGAATGGTCGAACATTCCAACCGGGAAGCCCGCCAGCGGAATCTTCTCGCATTTGCCATTCTGAAAAATCAGCGGCTGCTCTTGCCCCGCGTTGGCGATGCGCAACACGCGCTCCGCCGGCGACCACGAAAGGAAGCACATGGTCATGAAGCGTCCCTCGATGCGACGCTCGCCGATAATGTGATTCAGCTTGTGCAGGATTTTCGCGGGCGGCAAATGCTGCGGCGCCAGGCTGCGCAAAATGCCAATCGCCGCTGCGCCGTAAAGCGCCGCCGCGCTGCCTTTCCCGCTGACGTCGCCGAGAACAATATCCAGTTCTCCCGAACCATGCGGAAGGAAATCGTACATGTCGCCGCAAAGCTCACGCGACGAAACCACGCGCGCCGCAATGTCCAACCCATATTCCGGTCCGGGAACCGCCGGCAGCAGCGCTGATTGCAGCCTCCGCGCAGCACTCAAATCGCGCTCCATGCGCGCTTCGTCGCGCGACACTTGCTCGTACAATCGCGCGTTCTCAATCGAAATCGCCAGATGCGCCGCCAGAATCGACAGCGCCTGCACGTGATCCACGGTGAAGTAATTCAGTTGCGGGCTTTCGATATCCAGCACGCCAATCACGCGATGCTTGTAGAGCAGCGGAATCGCCAGCTCCGATCTCGTTTCCGGATTCAGCGAAATGTACCGCGGGTCGAATGACACATCGGGCACCACCACCGGCCGCCGCAAAGTCGCCGCCGCGCCCACAATACCTTCGTGCGGAGACACCACGGAGCGCTCTTGAATGTGCTGTCCAAATTTCACGTTCAGCCGGTGCCGGAAAACGCGCTCCGTCTCGTCGTACAAGAGAATCGCGAAAATCTGATAATCGATGACGCGCTTCACCATTTCCGCCGCGCGTCGCAAAACGCCTTCCACGTCGAGCACCGAACTCGTCTCGCGCGCCACTTCATTCAGCAGCAGCAGCGTATCCGCCTGCCGCCGCGTGCGCTCAAACAGCCGCGCGTTTTCAATGGCGCTGGCGATGCGCGTCGCCAGCATGGTCAAAATATTCTGCTGGTCGCGCGTGAAGTAATCGAGTTGCCGGCTCTCGATGTCCAGCACGCCCACCACGCGTCCTTGCACTTCGAGCGGCACGGCGAGTTCCGATTGAACCGCGTCCAGCGCATTCAAATAGCGCGAGTCCTTGCGCACGTCGCTCACGCGCACAGGACGCCCGGTGGCCGCCGCAGCGCCAATAATTCCCTGCCCCAGCGCGATGTGCCAGTTCTCCACCACTTCTTGCCGGTGGCCGATCGAGAAGCGGAACTTCAGTTCGCGCGAGTCGTCATCCACCAGCAATACCGCGAAAATTTCATAATCAATCAGCCGCTTGATCTGCGCCGCGGCGCGCGCCAGCACTTCGTCCAGGTTCAGAGAAGCGTTGAGCTCCTGGCCGATTTCCGCCATCGTCGCCAGCACTTCGGCGGGCAACTCTGTGGTCGTAAATGGTTTCGTGGAATCCATCTCTTCCTATTGGATGTGAATTAAACACACGGCGACTCGCATGTCTCCGCGTGTTTCCTCACATTATAACAGGGGAACTCGTTTCGAGCGACCAACATACGGCGAAGTGCGAGAATCACGACGCGAACAGCGAGAATCGTCCGTCGAACGGCGAGAAATGTCTTTTGTGAGGCTGCGAAGTCCCCTTCGCCTTAGCGCGAGGTGATTTTTCGGAAACTCAAGGATTGCTGCGCCCGCTGTTTTGGAGCGCAGCGGTTGGAGAGCGCGTAGGGCAGCACAGGCTTCCGCCGATGTGCTTTTCCTCTATAGCCTGGTCACGCGTTGGCTTCACGGGCCTGCTGCATAATTTTCACACTGGCGCTCGCTCCAATGCGCGTCGCGCCCGCCGCGATCATTTTCATCGCATCTTCGTAGCTGCGAATGCCGCCCGCGGCCTTCACGCCCTTCTTCGGCCCTACCGTTGCGCGCATCAGCGCCACGTCTTCAACCGTCGCCCCGCCAGCGCCAAATCCCGTCGAAGTCTTCACGTAATCGGCGCCGGCATTCTTTGCCAGCTTGCACGCGCGTACTTTCTCCGCATCCGTCAACAGCACATTCTCCAAAATCACTTTACAAATCGCTTTGCCTCGATGGCACGCCTCAACCACGCCGCGAATATCCGCCTCTACCGCGCCATCGTCGCCGGATTTCAGCGCGCCTACATTCATCACCATATCAATTTCGCGCGCGCCCTGCGCAATGGCTTCCTGTGCTTCGAAAATCTTCGCATCTGTGGTCGACGCTCCTAGCGGAAAGCCCGCCACGCTACAAACTTTCACTGTCGACCCGCGAACAAGCTCTGCCGCCAGCGGCACATAGCATGGATTGACGCACACCGTCGCAAATTTGTAATGCAGCGCCTCTTCGCAAAGCTGCCGAATCTGCGCCGCAGTGGCCTCCGGCTTCAGCAGTGTATGGTCAATCAGCGAAGCAATATTTTGCGCGGCCATAAAAATTCAACCAAGCTGTCTAACTCACCGGCACATCCAGAACGCACACATCCTTCAAATTCCGGTAACGCTCGCCGTAATCGAGCCCATAGCCAACCACAAACTCATTCGGAATCTTAAACCCAACATAATCGGCGTGAATGTCTTTGATGCGCCGCGAAGGCTTGTCCAGCAGCGCCGCAATCTTGAGCGTCTTCGGCCGGCGCTCGCGAAGGATCCTGCACAGGTAGCTTACCGTCAGACCCGTATCGAGAATGTCTTCCACAAGAATTACGTTCAGCCCCGCGATGCTGCTGTCGAGGTCCTTGTTCAAGCGGACCTGCCCCGACGATTCCTTGTTTTTTCCGTAGCTGGCCACGGCCATGAAATCAATGGAAGTGTCCAAATCAATTTCGCGAATCAAGTCCGAAAGAAATATGCACGCGCCTTTCAGCACTCCGATTAAATGCACACGCTCGCCGCGAAAGTCGCGCGTGATTTTGCGCGCCACTTCCACCACGCGCTTCTGAATCGCCGCGTGCCGCAGCAGAATTTTCATGCCGGTTTCGCTCGGCGCGCGCACGGCCGATTTGCGCTTTCGTCTGGTCTTCAAAGGGACACCATGAGTGTCCGTTAATCTATCGCACCCGCATGAACGAAACAACCTCTGCCGAGCACGGCTGATACGTCGAGACACAGTACACATTTTGCCCGATTGCGTGTCCATCGGGCCAGCAAGCACACTGTCACCATGCGAATTGTTCCACCGGATGAATACAACGGAGCGATCGCTTTTCTCCAGAAGCACGGCCACAGCGTCAAACCGTCCGATAGCTTTTCCAGCGGGGACCCACTCGGCGCGCGCACCGAAGTGGACGGCAAATCTATGAGCGCCGAAGAAGTGGTGAAGCTCGCCGTCGAAAAGGGTTGGATTCTGCCTTAAACGCGCAACCAAAAAGTGTAGGCGGTTTTCTCAGCTAGCCCATGGCGCGTAAACGCCCGAGAAGATTGAGGATCCCCACGGAAAACCTGCTTCTTCTTCGCTTTCAGTGCATTAGGCGTAGTAGGTCTTTTGCCTGATTGACGCTGTTACCTCCCCCCACTAACTTTTCGAAATGGACACTCTTACAACACCACAGTTATATCGCGCCATCGCCTTCCTGAAAAATCGACACAGACTCGCCCTCTCGCGGGAGGCTCCCGATGGCGAGACGCGCATCTCCGTGGACGGCCAGCCGCTCCAGCGCGGTGACATCATTCGCATGGCCGAAGCCGAAGGCTGGAGCGACCGTTGGAAGCCCGGAGCCACTGACGCCTAGCAATCCACTGTCATCTCGCTTCAACATATTCCCGCATTTCGAAGCTGGATACTGCACGCCTGGCCGGTTCCATCCGGCGCGGGTGCGTGTATGATAAACGGGCTGAAGGAGCGCGCTCGGAATGCATCTTTGGGGGATTAACTGGGTTCGTTACTTTTGGGCCGCCGGCGTCATAGGCGGCGCCATTGTTTTCGGCCTGACCATTCACGCCATACTATTTTTCATCCTCCGACGTGTTGCGCGCCGCAAGGGTGACGTAATCGCAAATTCCTTGGTGCACCACGCGAACGTTCCGTCGCGCTGGATCCTCCCTTTGCTGGTTGTTCTGGCGGTTTTGCCCGAAGCGCCTCTCTCCAAAAATGTAATGGGCATCCTGGAGCATGCGGCTGGCCTCGGTTTGATTGCGGCGATCGCCTGGCTGGTGATTCTGGTCAGCCAAATCACCTCGGACATTCTGGCGCAACGGTACCGGGTGGACGCCGCAGACAATCTGCTGGCAAGAAGGGTCCAGACGCAGTTCTCGATTTTCCATCGCATCATTGTGGTGGTGGTATGCATCGTGGCGCTGGCCATTATGCTGATGACTTTCCCAGCGATTAAACACATCGGAATGAGTATTCTGGCGTCGGCGGGGCTCGCTGGGCTGATAGTTGGCATGGCCATGAAAGACACGCTCTCAAACTTAGTGGCCGGCATACAAATCGCCTTTGCGCAGCCGTTTCGGCTGGAGGATGTCGTAACCGTCGAGGGGGAATGGGGCTGGATTGAGGAAATCACCACCATGTACGTAGTGGTACGGATCTGGGATCTGCGGCGGTTGGTTCTCCCGCTTTCGTATTTCCTCACCCATCCCTTTCAGAACTGGACGCGCACCAGCGCGGAACTGCTTGGCTACGTTTATCTTAACGTTGACTACAAGGTGCCGATCGAAGAAGTGCGCAAGGAACTCCGGCGCATTTGTGAATCGACGAAACTGTGGCAGGGCCAAGTGTGCGTCCTGCAGGCTACGGATTCGACCGAGCACACCGTGCAAATTCGGGCGTTAATGGACGCCGAAGATTCAAGTAAAGCGTGGGATTTGAGGTGTTTGGTTCGCGAGAAGCTCATTGACTTTCTGCAGACGAATTATCCGGACAGCCTGCCTCGCTATCGCGCTGAATTAACGCCCTTACCGGATGGCAAGCTGACGACCAGCGACGGCTCTCGCGGCGGCGCACAGCCAAGTCGGACCGAGCAAAATATTCAAAATCCCAGCAAGTCGCAAGTCATGGATAAATAGTGGCTTGCAGCGCTGGAACAAGCGTTCTCTAGTGAGTATTAGTACCGCAGAGTTTTGCACAATCGGCAAGTATGCGGTAAAAATATCTGCACAACGAATTATCCCGCCGATTAAATAACCTACGCATTATGTAGTTTGTATGGGTTTCACTGGATCGGTCTTGGTCTTGTACATGCAACCACCGACCCCGAAAAGGGGGGTGTCACAATTATGAACAAAGCCAAGGCCCTGTACACAGCTCTTGGGTGCTTCGTTTTCCTGTTTGTGGCTAGTGCGGCACATGCGGGGATTTGCCCGTCGGTTGGCGTGGCGACGGATTGCGGCGTGCAGATTAACGTCACGTCGCAGAGTGGTGGTGCTGCCTCAGCTTTCACTGTTACGGCGACGGGACAGCCGCCGTACGATAACATCGAGGACACGTTGGTCGGCATCACCAACAACTCGAGTGCCCCAATCTATAGCATTACGCTTACCTCCTCCGACTCAGCAACGCCGCCTGCCTTCCTGTTTGATGGTGACGGCGCTTGCGGCTACGGCGGGTTGAGCGGCTGTGGCGGCACGACTGGCTACGAAGGTCCCAATATGACCTTCAATACCAGTGGCGTCGACTCCTACGGCGGCGGAACGCTAGTAATCAACTTCACTGGCGGGCTTGCGGTCGGCGCAAACACTTGGTTTTCCCTTGAAGGCACGCCGAATTCCCTTACGGGTGGCGGTGGCATCGGCGGCAACACACCGGAACCGGGATCTCTGTTGCTTTTGGGTACCGGGCTTCTGGGTTTGGCTCTGATGGCTCGCCGTATCGCGTAGTAACAGTATCTTCTTGACTCGGCCCTCGACTGCAAAGGCAGCCCTACCTCAGAATGGGCGGCCTTTGCAGTTTTTGTTTTTGTGAGTGGAGAAAAGTTCAGCATTGCTGGCCAAGCTGAGTCTCCCCTCGCCTCCGACTCTGATGACGGGCGATCCTGACTCGGCAGAAACTCTGCTAGCGCCCTCATCTCACTCCCCAGGACGAGAGGCGGATGCGAATCCCCAAGAGTCTCGCGCGCCAAAATTGCTTGCCATGCTACTTCAAACAGCACTAGCCTGTGAGCGCAGAGAAAGTTGAAGAGAGGCAGGTGAGATTCATGAATGAAGCGGTTGGATTCATTGGGCTGGGCAATATGGGGGAGCCGATTGCTGGGAATATTCTGCGCGCAGGCTTTCCGCTGAAGGTTTTTAATCGCACCGCGTCGAAGGCCGCAGGGCTGACGGCGCAAGGAGCGAAATTGGCCGCTTCGGCGGCGGAAGTGGCGGAGCGCGGCGGGATTGTGTGCACGATGCTGGCCGATGATCGCGCCGTTGAGGAAATTTGCGGCGGAGAAGACTCGTTCGTCAAGCGGCTCGGACAAGGAGGCGTGCACGTTTCGATGAGCACGATTGCTCCAGCGACGGCGCGGCGGCTCGCGACCCATCACAAGAAATACGGCGTCGAGTACGTTGCCTCACCCGTTTTTGGACGGCCGGAGGCGGCTGCCGCTGCGAAGCTGTTCGTTTGCGTCGCGGGACTCGCGTTGGTAAAGAAGAAAGTCCAGCCTATCCTGAGGGCCATCGGGCAAGAGATTTTCGATTTTGGCGAGGACCCGGGCTCGGCCAACGTGGTCAAGCTATGCGGGAATTTTTTGGTCGCGTCGACGGTGGCGGCGCTGGCGGAGATGCTGGTTCTTGCGGAGAAGAACGGCGTCAGCAAAAAGGCGATGGCGGAAATGATCGGGAAGTTCTCGCCGCTTCATTACAGCTACGCCAGCATGATGGCGGAGGGGCGCTTCGAGCCGGCAGGATTCCGCCTGGCGCTCGGGCTGAAGGACATAAACTTGATTCTGGAGACGGCAGCGGCGAGTGTCACGCCATTGCCGATTGCAAGCTTGCTACGCGACCGTTGGCTGGCCAGCATGGCGAAAGGGCGCGCAAATCTCGATTGGTCAGCGGTGATTCTGGACGTGGCTGAGAACGCGGGCATTCACGCGGCAGTTGGCGCCAGCGGCACCGCCCGAAACTGAGTTTTTTGCGGAAATTCGAGGCAAGGCCGCAACCTTGCAAGAAGTACGATCGCGGACCGATAAGTACGATCGGCCCCAACAAACCACGGTTTACAAGACTTTGCGAATTACGGGCGGGAAGATTCGCCGAGAATTTCGTATTTCACTTCGCCGCCTTTGGGCTTGCGGAGAATCAGGCGATCTTTGTCGACGCGGCAATCCACGTCCTCTCCGGCGGAGAATTCGGCCTTCTTGGAATGGCGCGTGACTTTGTAAATCACGGTGCCGATTTGCACTTGATAGACCACTTCGCCCTTCGCGGCGTGCTTGGAGAGGCGCTGACCGGTGTCGAACGACAGCACTTTGCCGTATTGATAAGGATGGTTCCCGCTGGCAAGCGCGGCGGGCGCAGCGATCGCGGCCAGCAGAAGAAGCGCGAGTGTTTTCATAATTACTGTTTAGCGCGGACCGGCACGCAAGGTCAATGCAAGCGCAAAAGCTGGTCGGCAATGAGTACACAGGATTGCAAATCGAGAGCGCGTTCAGCATAGCTTGCCAAGGATTTCTGCTATTCTTTTTGCGTGAACAGAAACATCGCGGCGGCAGTTTTGATTTTTGTTGTGGCGCTTTGCGCGCGCATACGCGGAGCCGCGCCGGAAGCGCACGCCACGAATAGTTTCCAAACCGCGCAGAGCGCCCAGCAAACTCCTGCGCAGCAGCAAAAACCGCCACCAAGCGCGCCGCAAACTAAAGCGCCACAAACTCCGGCACCACTGAATCCGCAAACTCCGCCACAGGCTGTGCTTCCGCCGCAGCAGCCCGCGGAGACGCTGCGCACTGTCGTGATTGATCCTGGCCATGGAGGCGGAGATACGGGGGCGCGCGGGCCAAGCGGCGTTGAGGAAAAAGACGTCGTGATGGATTTTGCGCGCGTAGTTGGCGATTCCTTGCGCGCGCAAGGTTTTACCGTAGTAATGACGCGTATTGCGGATGTTGACCCCTCGCTCGACGACCGCGCCACAGTGGCGAACGCGCAAAAGGATGCGATTTTTATCAGCCTGCATGTGGGTTCCGTTGGCCCGCTGGGCACGATGCGAACATACACGTACTTATATCCATCGGCTGTGGCGCCGGCGGATATACCAATTGCGGGAACCGGCGCAGTGGGCGGCCCAAATGCCCGCGCACAGGTTTCTGTGCCGGCGAATTTCGTGCCGTGGCGCGAGGCGCAAAAGCCGTTCCTGGGACAAAGCCGTAAACTGGGCGATTTGATTCAACTTGAGTTGTCGCAAAAATTCAAAGGCTCGCCGGAAATTTCCTGGAGCGCGCCCGTAGCGGTGCTGCGTTCCGTCGAGGCGCCCGCGGTGGCAGTGGAAATTTCCAGTGTCGCGCTGGATCCGCAAAAATTGCAGGATTTGGGCGGCGATCTCGCCGACGCAATCGCGCGCGCGGTGCAAGCGTACAAAAGCATTTATCCGCCGGGAGGCCAGTGATGACGCGGCAGATGCAAATCATTGTGATTTGCGTGATGGCCGCAGCACTGGCCGGACTGCTTTCGCTGCGCACCCTGCATCGCCGCGTCAGGCAACTTGCGCCCGCGCGCACGACGGAAGAGCAGGAACGCCGCGAAGTAATCGCGCCGCCCATCTCCACGCCGACGGATGTGACCACGTCCGCGCAACTTTTCTGGATCTCGCCGGCCGCCACGGACCAGCTTGCTCCTGTGACCGTTCAATTGCCGCTCTCAGCGGACCCGGCGCAACGCGCGAAGCAGCTGATTAACGAATTGATTGCCAATCCGCCCACGCCGGCACAAAGGACTCTGCCGCCCGGCGCGACATTGCTGGATTTTTACCTCCTGCCGAATGGGCAGGCCGTCGCGGATTTCTCGGACGAACTTTCCACGGAGATGCCCTCGGGAATTTTAAGCGAATGGTTGGCGGTGAGCTCGATTGTGGACACGTTAGGAGTGAACGTGCCACAGATCAGCGAATTGAAAATTCTGGTGCACGGCCATGAAATCGAAACGCTCTCCGGTCATATCGACATGAGCGATTTTTTCGACGTGCGCCCGCCAGCGCCTGCGCCGGCGCTTCCCATCACAAAGTAGACGAGAAGCTGTTCCAGGCTGGCAGGGCTGGCGAAACTGAAAACGTGCGCGCGGAGATTGACACTGGCGAGCGCGCCCGTCACACTGATGCGGTAATTTGCGCGCAGGCTTCACGCTTGCTGCAGCGAGGGAAATTGCGAGCCGACGGACGAGCGGCGAATGAAATGCGGCCCATCAAGCTGACGCCGGACTTCATCTCGACGGCGGAAGGCAGCGTGCTCATCGAAGCCGGCCGCACGCGTGTGGTGGTGACCGCGACGATTGAAGATGGCGTGCCGCATTTTCTCAAGGGCCAGGAAAAAGGCTGGGTGACCAGCGAATATGGAATGCTGCCGCGCGCGACGGACCGGCGAACTCCGCGGGAAGCGTCGCGCGGGAGGCAATCCGGACGCACGCAGGAGATTCAACGGCTGATTGGACGCGCCTTGCGCGCGGTAACAGATCTTGAGGCGCTGGGCGAACGCACCGTCTGGATCGATTGCGACGTCATCGAGGCGGACGGCGGCACGCGCACCGCGTCCATCTCTGGCGCGTTTGTGGCGCTGGCGCTGGCGTTCGAGCGCATGAAGGCGGCGGGAATCTTTCCGGCGATTCCACTGGTGGATTCCGTGGCGGCCATCAGCGTAGGCATCGTCAAAGACGAGCTGCTGCTGGATTTGGCATACGAAGAAGATTCACAGGCGCAGGTGGACATGAACGTGGTGATGACCGGAGCGGGACAATTGGTGGAGGTGCAGGCCACCGCGGAAGGGCGGCCGTTCTCTTCCGACGAAATGCAGCAACTGCTGCGCCTGGCGTCGGCGGGCATTCGCCACTTGAGCGAAATTCAGCAGGAATTGCTGCACCTGAAATACCGCGCTCATGGGCGTTAAGCTGCTGCTGGCATCGTCCAATGCGGGCAAGCTGCGGGAATATCGCGCGCTGGCCGCCGATTCGCCTTGCCAACAACGAATAGAAAAACAAATAAAGGAACGCCAAATAGAAATTGAATTGTTGCCGGGATTCGATGGATTCCCGGCGTTCGCGGAAGATGAGCCAACGTTTGCGGAAAATGCCGCGGGAAAGGCGCTGCACTACAGCCGGTTTTCGAGCGAGATTGTTTTCGCGGACGATTCAGGGCTGGTGGTGCCTTCATTAGGCGGCGCGCCGGGAGTGCGTTCCGCGCGTTACGCGGGAAAAAACGCAAGCGACGCCGAGCGCAATGCAAAATTGCTGGCTGAGCTGCGCGGGAAGACTGGCGATGAAAGGCGCGCGAGATTCGTTTGCGTGATCGCCGCGGCGAAGTGCGGCAAAATGCTGGCGGTAGTCTCGGATTTTGTGGAAGGCGCAATTGCCAGTGAGCCGCGCGGGAGCAGTGGATTCGGCTACGATCCGGTTTTTTATTTTGCGCCGGCAGGCAAGACGTTTGGAGAATTAGCGCCGCTTGAAAAAAATGCGGCGAGCCATCGCGGAAAGGCTTTTCTCAAACTGCGCGGCGCGCTGCGGACAGATCGCGAGTAAGGTGCCGCGCGGCGCCGCGCAGGTTTGCAATACGGCGTAAGGGAAAAGCTGTAGAACCTTTTGCCAAATGCGTTACATCTAATATCCCGCTGTAAAATCCGCCCGCGAAGTTGTAAAACAAATTTGTGTGCCCTCGGGGGAAACTTAATGGCTACCGCGAAAATTGCGCCTGAATCGCTTGAACCACTATTTGAGCGACTGGAGAGTGCGCGCAAAGAAACGGATGCGCTTTTTGCGCTGATTCGCCCGGAAGCGCTGTATGAGCGGCCTATTCCGGAGCGGCACCGCCTGGTTTTCTATTTGGGGCATTTGGAGGCGTTTGACTGGAATTTAATTGCGCGCGGCGCGCTCGATTATCCGAGTTTTCATCCGGAATATGAAAGGCTGTTTGCCTTTGGGATTGATCCTGTGGACGGACAATTGCCTCACGACGTGCCCAGCGATTGGCCCACTGTGAGCGAAATTCAAGCCTACAACGACCGGCTGCGCGAACGAATTGACAAAGCAGTGCGCGAGCCCGTCAGCAAATTGCCCGCAGCCATTGCCGATGGAACGCTGCTGAACGTGGCCATCGAGCACCGCTTGATGCACGCGGAAACGCTGGCATACCTGATGCACCAACTTCCCTACGAGCAAAGAATCAAACCTGAGGATTACAAGTCCGTCGCGGATTCAGCAGCGAGCGGTTCGCAGAATGTTTCCGCGCGGATGGTGCGGATTCCCGCCGGCGCGGCGACGCTCGGGATGCGCCGCGAAGACAAGGTTTTTGGCTGGGACAATGAGTTCCAGGAAAATTGCGTGGACGTTCCGGAATTCCAGATTGGCGCGTATCCGGTAACCAATGGCGAATTTTTGGAATTCGTGCGCGCAGGCGGATACGAAAACTCACAGCTGTGGCGGCCGGAGGATTGGGAATGGAAAAGGTCCGCGAACATTTCGCACCCGTTTTTCTGGAGCAATCGCGATGGCGATTTGCGCCGCGATCACGATGGTGACGGCTGGCAATATCGCGGAATGTTCGAGCAGTTCGCCCTGCCGCTGGACGCGCCGGTGTATGTGAGTTACGCCGAAGCGGCGGCTTATGCACGCTGGAAAAAGCAAGCTTTGCCGACCGAAGCGCAATGGCATCGCGCCGCGTACGGCACGCCAACGGAAAGCGAATGCGCGTATCCGTGGGGAGACGTCGAGCCGAGCCGCGAGCGCGGGAATTTCGATTTTGCGAATTGGGATCCAACGCCGGTCGACGCGCATCCCGCGGGCCAAAGCGCTTTTGGCGTAAGCGATTTGCTCGGCAACGGATGGGAGTGGACGTCGACGATTTTCGCGCCGTTTCCCGGCTTCGAACCGTTTCCGTTTTACCCGGGTTACTCGGCCAATTTTTTTGACGGCAAACATTTTGTGATGAAGGGCGGCTCGCCGCGCACCGCGAAGTGCATGTTGCGGCGCTCGTTTCGCAACTGGTTTCAGCCGCATTATCCCTACGTGTACGCAAAGTTCCGCCTTACGTAAGCGTAACTGACTGGAGGATCCAATCATGGCCAGCACAGCCAGAATTTATACGCATAGCGTTCTGGGAGATGCGCGCGCCGATTTCGCCGAGGATGTGCGCGCGGGATTGACCAAGCCCGGTCAAAAAGAATTGCCCTCAAAATATTTGTACGACGAAATTGGCTCCGCGCTTTTCGAAGTGATTACTTTTCTGCCGGAGTATGGGCTTTCGCGCGCGGGCGGGCGATTGCTGAAGCGCCACGCCGAAGAAATCGTTAACCGCCTTCCTTCGCCTGTGGCTGTTGCGGAACTGGGTTCGGGTAGCGGCGCGAAAACGCGCTGGATTCTCGAAGCGCTCTCGCGGCGCCAGCCGGTGACGTACTATCCGATCGACATTTCGCGCACGGCGCTTTCGCGTTGCTGGCAGGAGCTTGGGCGCATCGATTCGGTGAGCATAGTGGGATTCGAGCGCGCCTATTTGGACGGCCTGCTCGACGTTTCTTCGCGCCGAAAACCCGGCGAGCGATTCCTGGTGCTCTTTTTGGGGAGCACTATTGGGAACTTGGACCGCGAGGCCGGCGCGCGATTCATGGGTGAAGTGCGCCGCATTCTGCACGCAGGTGATGCCTTGCTGCTGGCGACCGACCTCGAAAAATCCGTGAGCGAACTGCTGCTCGCTTATGACGATCCCGCCGGAGTAACCGCCGCGTTCAATCGTAATTTATTGGCGCGCATCAACCGCGAACTCGACGGAGATTTTGATTTAGCCTCTTTCCAGCACGAGGCGCGCTACAACCAGCAGGAGCGGCGAATCGAAATGCATTTGCGCTCCACGCGCCCGCAAACCGCGCATATCGGCGCAGCGGCGCTCGATGTCACGTTCGAGAGCGGCGAAACAATTTGGACGGAAAGTTCGCACAAATACCGCTGCGAAGAGGCCGCGGAAATGGGCTGCAGCGCGGGATTCCGCTGCGAAGCGCAATGGGTGGACGCGGAGTGGCCCTACGCGCAGAGTTTATTTTTGGCAGCGTGATCCGGGGCTACGCGGGCAGCCCCTAAGACTTGCCGTGCCACGACATGCCGCGCCACAGCCTGGCGCTTTGAATGATTTGCGCCATCACATCGCGATATTTGTTAAACGTATCGTCAACCACAGTGATAGTTGGAATCACTGGCTGATCCGGCCTCACCTCCGCGCGGAAATGCGCGAATCCCGATTCGTGAACGCCGGAACTGCCGCGCCCCGGCGCCGGATGACTCAAATGCTCAAATGAGCGCGCGTATTTCTGAAAGCCCGCCGGATAACCTCGCGACGGAAAAACTTGATAGACGGGCAGAATGGACATAAGCGCGTCGTAGGAAAACTCGCCGACGGCAAGGGCGTGCGGAAATTTTTGCCGCAGCTCATCAACCAGCTTGCGAGTGCCTTCGTGCATGTCGGCTTTCGTGTTATTTACCCAGCCGCCGGAAATGTCCAAAAAATACGCGTCGGCGCCATAGCGTTCGATGGTTTCGGCGATGCGACCGGAGAGCCAGTTCCTCCAGGAATCGACTCCCAGATTCATGTATTCGCTGCCGCCTTCCATGTGGCGGTCATTGTCCCAATCCACCCAATTCAGGTCGAACGAATCGCCGTCAATTTGGGCGGTAGTGGCGTCCGCAAATTTCGAGAACACCGGAAACTTGGTATTAGCAGCGTTCATGCCAAACATGGGCAGAAAATGGAAACCAAGTTGGTGGCCGCGTTGGATTAAAGCACGAAAGCCCTCTGCGCCGCCGAGACGCCGGTCGGGTTTGTAGATGGGATATTCCCAATAATATCGCCCATCCCACGCGGGCAGAAACACCATTACCTTTTCCGCGGGAATTTGCGTGGCGGTCCATTCGAGAATGCGTTGCGCCTTGGCAAAATCGTTGAAGATGTATCCGGTCCAATGCATTCCGTGAATCGATAGCACCAGCGAGATATTTCGGAACCACGCCGGCACATCCTGACGCGTTTGCCAGTCAGGTATGCTGAACGCGCGCTGCACGTTCTGAAAATGCAGTTGAAAAGCAGATTCCGCGGAGGCCGCTCGGCCGGCTCGCCAGCGCGCGCCCTCCAAACGATTGCTTTTGCGCCAGCCCGGCTGCTCATAAACGAGCTCCGCGCGATAGCCCTGCTCGCCTGGCTGCAAGTAAATGCGGCTGGCGCGCACTTCGTCCAGCAAACAGGAAAGAAAAAAGAATTGCTGCGCGTTGGTTTGAATCACCGCAAGCGGCGAATCGATACTGCGCGCTACGTGGTGGTCACCCGCGCTGAATGGATAGCCGAACAGCAATTCGTTGTCGCGAGGATCGAAGAAACCGCCGCTTCCCGCGGCAACTTGTCCTCGTGGCGCGCCGCGCACGATAGCAGCGATGGATTTTATGGGCTGGCCCATCTCCGCTTCGGCGGTCCATTCCACATGTCCGTCATTTTGGCGGAAGCGCGCGCGCAAATTGCCCGCGATTTTTTGCTGGCCGCCAGCCCACACGAATTGCGAACAGCGCAACTGCAAACCGCCGGGAATTTGTTCAACGATCATGCTGGACTGGTCGAGGCCGTAAGCATTCTCGAAAGTGTACAGGCGAAAGGAGAACTGCAACCCGGCGTAAGCAACCGACGGCTCGGGAAAATCGTAGCTGAATTTGAAAAAGCTCTCGCCGCGCGGCGGAATGAAGACGTCGCTGCAAGAAGTTAGCGGCAGAATCGCTCCTTCCGCCGCGGGCGCGGCAACGGAAGCAACTGGCAATGTTGCAGCCGAAGAATCGAGTGGAACAAGCGATGAAACTCCCGCGACTAAACCGGTCTTCAGCAAGTCCCGGCGAGAGAGTCGGCTCATGTTTTTCCTCCGCTTTTCCTCCGCGCAGGCGGAACATTTTGCGCGACCGCAAAAAATGTTCGGCGCGCACCGCTAACACACTGTTCAACGTTCAGCGGCATTATTTCGCGTCTGTGATAATTGTCAACGAAGAAGCGAAGAGCGGGAACATTGCACCACAAGCAAATGTGCGGCAAAGCACAATTACAAAGAGAACCTGGGCTTGCTGGGAGGCACAAGCCCGGGCGGGGTTGAAGCATGGGCCGACAGAATCGCCTTTTCGCCTGAGTTAACGCAGCTCACAAATTCAGCGCGCGCATCCACATCAGGAGGCGCAAAGTCTCACGGTAAGGCACGAAATTCGCTACACCATAGAATCCAGCGGCCCAGCGCCAAACATTGCCGGGAAAATCGCGATCATGAGGATCGCGCAAAGTCACACGCGCCACAGGCCCTGCGGATAAGGCCAATTCGATGTTGGCAACATTGCGCATTAAGATCCTCGGTAGTCGGCAGCGCGATCAGTGTATGAGGGCCACAGGAGTGTCATGTTCGATGGCCACGACCATGGATTTGAAAATATCGACGTCCCAGTTGTCGGCGATGCGCAGGCGCAGGACGGTGTCCGTCTCGCTCACCAAGCGGCCACGCACCGGCACACGCAGGGTGCCTGCAACCACTCGCAGAATCACTGGCTGCCCCATCCAAACTGCGTAACCACCCTCCATAAGACCTCCCGAAAGTCGGATGCATCGGTGTAACGGCTATAGTCTGGACACTGTAGGGTGTTTCGGAAATGGTACGCAGGAATGCTTTTGCTGGGAGCAAAGTACTAGTAGGAACGGTGGCGCCGCTGAGCCCGGTGTAAAGGTCGTTTTTCTGCTATGTTAGTCGAGGAGCCCGATTCCGCTAATTTGGCGTGACCAATCGCACGGCCCGGACAAATGGCGCAAATCCGTATATTTTTCATCTAACTTCCAATGGCCCTCAACATCGCGGCAATTCCCTGGCGTGACCTGATTCATCGGCTGTACAACGTCCAAGATCTAATCCGTTCGGGCGGCACGCTATTAGTGTGCACGATCGTTTTTGTGGAAACCGGGCTATTTGTAGGATTTTTTTTGCCCGGCGATTCTCTGCTGGTCACAGCAGGAATTTTCGCGGGTGCCGGACAGCTCACGCTGGCGTGGCTGCTGCTGCCTGCGTCGCTGTGCGCGATTGCGGGAGACCAATTAGGCTATTTCATAGGATACAAGGCTGGCGCGAATTTGTACCGGCGCGATGATTCGCGGTTCTTCAAGAAAAAGCATTTGGAGCGCGCACACGAGTTTTACGAAAAGCATGGTGCAAAGGCGGTGATTATCGCGCGCTTTGTGCCCATTATACGGACGTTCTGCCCGCCAGTGGCCGGAGCGGCGCGAATGCGCTATGCGCGTTATCTCGTTTTCGATATTTTTGGCGGCTGCCTGTGGGTCTGCGGAATGGTGCTGGTGGGATACGCGCTTGGCAGGAAAATTCCCAATGTGCAGAGCCAGATTCACTGGGTGATTGCGGCGGTGATTGTGATTTCGCTGATTCCGGCTGCGGTTGAAGCGATACGCTTGCGGCGCAGAGAAAAGCATTCGCGGGCCGAGTCAGATTAGCAATCTAAAGGCGAAATGAAATGCAAAACGGGGAACCTTTCGGTTCCCCGTATTTGCTATTTCCTGAAAGCCCAGTCAGCGTCATTGGGCGCTTAAGGGCTCGCACCGCAAAAGCGGTGTGGATGTCATCAGGACTCTTGGCCCGGTGGACTCATACTGCTTCCTCCGTTTTCCAAGTCATCATCTCCCTAATACTCCGATGTGCGGCGGAGCGCAAGTCGCATTTTCGATGTACAGGTAATCACTGCGTAGAGCTGTGGAGAATCGATGCAGGAGATTAGCGGATGAAGAGGCCCTCGCGGAGCTGGTCGCGGCCGACGAAAGTCTTTGCCGAGCGGAAATGCTTAAAAAGTTCCAGGATTTCGCGGTTTTGAAAACCATGATTGTGGGTGACGGCAGTTCCAATGGGAATCGACTCGATGGTCTGGTTGTCTACGATTCGGTAGCGATAAAAATGCTCCGGCTTGCTGTGGAAAATCGCGAGCACCGCTCCGCCCGGCCTCATGATTTCGTAGAGGCGCTCGGTAACTTTAGGAAGCAGCTCTGCGTCGAGATGATCGAAAAGATCCCAAATTAAAACCGCATTGAATGTTTCCTCGGGATACTGCAGCGAGTGGTCGAGAAAACGCGCGGCAATTTGCTCCGGAGAAAAAGGCTCGTAGAAATCGCTCTGCTCCTCCATGCGCTGCTTCTCTTCCTCGGCCGCTCGAAAATCCTTCCAGGAACGCGCGAAATCGTCTGTGGTCACGCGAAATCCGCGCTCGATGAAAAAATTTAGCGTGGCTTGGGAGACGGCGCCGAGATCAAGCAGGCGGCCATTTTCAACGTCGCTCAAAAGCCATAGAAAATCCTTCAGGCCGTTGGAGGTGCGAAAATTCGGAGAACTGTGGCTCGCGGCGGCAGCGACGGCGGGCGCTACTTGGGATTTTCGCGGCGACGCTGTTGCCGTCGTGCCTGCCAATCGCGATTTCCCTATGAAATTCATGACCGATTAAGAGTTGCGGTTAGTTTCCACGGTGACTGGCGTTGGCGCTGATGCCTGCGTAGAAGAGCGGGCCGGCGTGGCGCTCGGTTCCGGCGCGGAAGTTGGCCGGGGCGGCGTCGTAGCGGCTTGCGGCGCGCGCTTGCTCTGATGCTCGCGAGCGTCTGCGCTCGGACCCATTTCCACGCGCCCCTTGAATCGCGCGCCTTCTTCGATGGCTACGCGCGGTGATTCCAGATCGCCGATGACGTGGCAGGAACTGCCAAGGACAACGCGCTCGCGTCCCCGCAGATTGCCTTCCACTTGTCCCTTGACGAAAATCTCCGCGGCCTCGATGTGCGCGCGAATGTGCCCGGCCTGTCCAATAGTGAGGCGCGAGTCGCCAAGGCGGATGCTGCCATCAACCTCTCCGTCAATCACGAGATCGGCTTTTCCGGTCAGCTCACCCTTGATGCGAATGCCGCGCGTCAAAACAGCGGCATCAGAGCGCGGCGCTTGTGCCGGCGGCGGCGCGGACGCAGTTGGCGACGACGCGAAAGGCGCGGGCGGTCTTTGGTTCGGACTGACATAATCGGACGCTGCTGGCGTCACGGGAGAAGAGGGCTTCGCTTCCGGTTGTTTCCGCCACATGGAAACCTCCAACGCGGTGAGATGGGCGTGTTTCCCCAAACCACGGATGATTTTGAAGTGCGAGGACTATAGTACAGAGTCCCGGAGATGTAAACCAAGCAGAAATACAAGTAGTGTTATCAAAGTGCACCACAGGCCTCTCTTTGCGGCCCATATGTCCCCATTGCAGCATCGTTTGCTTCAATTGACCTGAGGCTTTTGCGCCTGCCATCGCGAAAGCATCCGCCGTGTTTTGCGGAGCCTTCATATTTTCGTGATGCACTTCCCAAAAGGACACGACCATGCCAACCGATTCGTGGAAGAAAATTTTCAGGCCGCCGCGTGTGCGCCACCAGGATTCCGGGTCGTAGTCATGGTCCGGCGCGGCCACCACCAACACATGAAAATCCGAAGGAAAAATATGACGGCACAGATAGCGCGTGCGCCGCGTGTGATAATTCGAGGTGACAATCATCAAGCGCTTCCACCCGTGCGGCGCGAGAAAGTCGCGAATTCCTTTCAACTCCTCGAGCGTATCGGGCGCGTTATGCGCAAACGGAATGGCCGCCTTCGCCGGAACGCCGCGAATTTCCAAATCGCGTTGCTCCAATTGCGCAATGCTAAAGTACGGACGCAGCCGCCTGCCGCTGCAAACCACACGCGGCGCCCAGCCATCATGATAAAGTTCCGCGGCGCGCGCGGCACGGTCCGCGGTGAAATTATCGTCGCTCAGAATTACGATTGCGTCGCAGTTCGCCGGATGGTCGGAAACGATCCAAAATCCTCCGGCCAGGCGAAGCAGCGGCGCGCGCACCAGGTAAATCAGCACGCAGAAAATCACGAAGGCAATCAGGACAATCAGTTTCGCAAGGATGCCGCCGCGTTGTCTCGATGACGCGATGGGCCCAGCCAAATCCCCGTTCATGAACCCGGATTAACCTGACGCAGCAGTTGCGCCGCCTGCTCCGGCATGAGGCCGTTGAAATACACCTCTTTGATGACGTAGGACTTTTCGCTGGTGGGTACGATGGGAAGGATTTCAATATGCCAATGATAATCGTCGGAGATGCTCTGCCAGTAGTCGCTCAATTCTCCTTTTGTTTGCAGAGAATTGGGCGAAGTGTGAACGACCATGTGATATCCCTGCGAAATGGCCGGCAATCTGCGCAGGAAACGTCCGAGAAGCGCGCCAAGCGAAAGGAAATCCTCGGAGCCGGGCGCTTCGAATTCGTGATTATGGCGGCGCGGCAAAATCCAAGTTTCAAAGGGCACGCGCGAAGCATACGGGCAGAAGGCGACGTAGTTGCCTTGCGCATCGACTACGCGCTTCTCCTGCTTTTCTTCCTGGCGCAAAATGTCGCAAAAAACGCAGCGGTCGCGCTCGCGAAACCAATCGCGCGCGGCGCGCAATTCATAAAGCACGCGGCGCGGAACGAAAGTGGTCGCGGTGATTTGCGAATGCGAATGCGGCCACTCCTGACCTGAATTCGCGCCTTCGTTTTTGAACACGGTAATATATTTGAATCGCGGATCGCGTTTCAGATCGACGATGCGCCGCGCGTAAGCCTCCAAGACAAGCGCAACATGCTCGGGAGATTCGCCGGCCAGGCCGCGCTGGTGATTCGGCGTGTCAACCAGAATTTCATGCGCGCCGATGCCGCTCATGCGATCGTAGATGCCCTCCGCCGAACGCCCCGGCTCGCCTTCGATGCGATAAAGCGGACGAAAATGCGGAAAAACGCGCACTTGCCATGGCCCTTGCGCGGGAAATTGGAGGATAGTGCGCGTCTCACCCTCGTTGTCCGGGCACAAGGGACAAGGATCGACGGGAATCTCGACGGACTCAGAATGTCCGACGACCACCCAGCTTCGCGTGATTGGATCTTTTCGCAGCTCCACGAAGGCAATTAACCTCAGAAAGGAATGCCCTCGCGTTTATACCCCAGGCCGGACGAAGGAGCAAGCCAGCAAACAAGCGTCGGAGGAGGACATGAACACGAGAAAGCGCAAATCTGTCAGGAGACAGGGCGCTGGCTTTTTTCAATCGCTTAGTGCCTATAAGTTTTCGTCGTTGTACCGATTAGAATTGTGCAACCAAGACCGCAGTTTCAGTGCGGGATAATGGTGGAAGCGCCAGGAAGGGTCAAGGGACCGCCGAGGATGTCGGGCTTTTCATGATTGTGCAGGCGAATGATCGCCGCAGCGGCCATGAAGCGGACGGCATCCACGGGCTTAATCACGGGAGTTCCCTTTTCGCTGAGCAACGGCGCCAGTTCCGGAATAAGCGCCTGGTCATCAAATCCGCCGAGAGCTTTGGCCACGGCGGCGCGCACCGCGATATTTTTGTCGTCCAGCGTATCTACCAGGATTTTCTCCGTGTCGTGATTAGGACGCTCGCCGAGGAGCGTCACAGAAAGGGCGCGTGCGGGCGCGGAGCGATCCTTGGCCAATTCGCGCGCGATGGTAATGCCTTCCGCAAATGGCCCCAAAAACGCGCTGGACGCTTCGCCAATGCCGATATCGGCGAGCTCCATAGGGTTATGCAGTTCCTGCCACGCGGCGTAGACATTGCTGGAGACGAATCCCTTTTCTACGTGGCGGTTCCCGAGCACTACGGCATAAAAAATCGTCGCTCCATTTTCGTCGCCCATTCTCCAGAGCGCTTCGGCGGCGGCGAAGCTCACGCCAGCGTCTTTGTCGTTGGTAGCCTGCCTGAGGTGCGGAATCGCTTCTCGGGCGTTCATGTTGCCGAGCGCGGAAGCGGCGTTGCGGCGAATCTCCGCGTGCTTGTCATCGAGCGCTACTTCCAGCAAGCGTGTGGCGCGCTTGTCACCTTCCATGCTGGAGAGAGCGGCTATCACATCGGTGCGCTTGCGAAGATTTTCCGAACGCGAGCCGGCTTCGAGCAGCCTCCAAGAGTCACGGTAGATTCCGGCATTTGCATCCGGCTTCTCGGCGGGCGCGGCGGCTTTCGATTGAGGCGGCGCAGCTTTTGACTGCACCGCGGGCGGGCGTGAATACGCCGAGAGCGCCAGGAATCCGATGGCCAGCACACACGTGCATTTTGAAATGAGACTTAGCAAGCAGCGGCGCTGCGGGTTCACGCGCTTAAACAATCGAAGATGCATGAGGCGTCATACCTCCGGAATTTTCTCGAAACAGAAACACCAAGGCACAGAGCCCTAGAACGGGCGTGGCCGTTGTGTTGCAGTAGACATTGCCAAACGGGGCGCAGCTGGGCCGCCATGTTATTCTGATGCGCCATGAACAGCTTGGGGCACAAGAGCGAGGCGGGCGCTGCGGATGAAAATTACATGCGCATGGCGCTCGAAGAGGCGGCTCGAGCGGAACGCGCCGGCGAAGTGCCGGTTGGCTGCGTGATCACGCTCGATGGGCGCGTGATTGCACGCGCCGCGAATCGCACGATTGCCGATTGCGATCCGACCGCGCACGCGGAAATGGTAGCGCTGCGCGCGGCTGCGGCGGCGCTGGGAAATTACCGGCTGGCGGGAACGACCATTTACGTGACCATCGAGCCATGCGCCATGTGCGCTGGCGCGATGCTCCAAGCGCGCATCCAGCGGTTGGTTTATGGCGCCGATGATCCCAAGGGCGGCGCGGTGCGCTCGTGCTTTGCGGTGTTCGAGCATCCGCGCGTGAATCATCGCGTCGAAGTGGTTGGCGGCGTGCTGACGGACGAAGCCGCGGCCCTACTGCAAAAATTCTTTGCCGCGCGCCGATAGCGCGACTAGCTGGCGCGAACGAAAGTTGCCTCACGGCGAAGGATAGCACCGGCAGTTTATTGAAGCGTCATAGCCGGTGCGATTCTCTATCCGATACTGCTCATTTTTTGGTAGTATTCCGGAAGATCGTTCTTGGGAAAATTATCGATGAACGTTCCCTTCCAGCCGCTTAGGACACTGGTAATCGGGGCCATTCTGGTTTTTGGCGTTTTGGGCGCCTTTGCGGGAATTACAGTACGCGCGCAACAAAGCAGCGCCGCTGCACAATCGCAAGTATCGCCCTTTCGGCTAGTCAGCGCGACATCCGGCACAAAGGAAACCACGAAAAACGAACAATACGTTATCGAGGATCCGCGAAACATTTTCCATCTGCCTGCGGACAACAAGGTTATCGTGGTGCTCAATTGGGATGGTCCAACAGGGCTGCACCACTTCCAAGCGAGTTGGGTTGACCCGTCCGGCAAAGTAGTATTCATCGGCGACGTTGACATTCAGTCGCCGAGTTCACGCTTTTCGTGTTCCTGGACCCTCAATATTACTGACCCGGACAGTACCCGCGCCGGATTATGGGCTCTGGAATCAAAAATCGATGGCCTTTCGGCCGGTGCCTATACATTTCAGATCGTTGCGAGCCCGAACTCCGCCAATGCGCACGAGCCTGTCCCGACCGCAGCGGATATTTACCAGCACGTGCTCGCGGCAAGCGTGTTCATCGATAGTCTCGGCGCCGACGGGAGTGTGTTCAGGCAGGGTTCGGGGTTTTTCATCGGAAAAGGCATCGTTGCAACCGCGTTCCAGGTGATTGATGGCGCCACATCGTTGCGAATTGATTTCCCAAATGGCCAGAATGCCATCACGGACCGCGTGCTCGCATGGAATCGCTGGCAGGACTGGGCAATTCTCAAAGTAGATGACTTAAGTATGCAAGTGCTGGAGCGTGCGCCGGCTGACTCGTGGAAGGTCGGCGACCACGCCTACTTGCTCGACGCGAATCAGGGCGGTCGGACGATTCAGAATGTCGCAATCACAGGCATTCAACAATCGCCGGACGCCGGAGAGCGGGTGAATACATCGTGGTGGGGAGGGAAAAGAACGATGGGCTCGCCGCTGCTCGATGAGTCTGGACGCGTTATCGGCGTCCTCGGCGGAAGCCTGATTCCCGGGATTGAAAGCGTTAAGACCATCTCCTTGGGGAACTATGCCATTACGGGGCAGCCGTTCGTGGACTCGTTTGTTCCGCTCGTGGTCCCAATTTCTCTCCTCCCGCCGGCGGCAAGCCTGACGCAATCCACTACGCTTGCCGAAATAGCGGCAAAAGGCGATTTCCTGCAACCACTCGCCCGTGATCCGCAGTTGGCAAATGCTAGGCTGTGCAAGGCTTACAACAGGGTTGGGAATGTCGCGCTAACTCCGGTGGGTCAGACCACGCAGTTTTCGCGCTCGCGCGACTCCTTACAACTGGTGATCACGTGGGCACCGCAAACGAGGGAAAAAACCTCAATGCAAGTCCGCATTTTTGATTTGAACAATCATGCCGTGGAGGAGAGTAAGCCTGACAAAATCGACCTCGAGCCGCAGAGGACGGCATTCACGGGGGTTCGCATGACGATTGCAAGTCTGACACCGGGCGTCTACCGCGTGGACGTGCTCCTGGGAGACGCGCCGGAATGGCGCGCCTTTTTCAAAGTTACAGAATGAAGCGCGGTCACGCACCATCGCTGACCTGAGCATTGAAGCTGCGCACCAAAATCACTATACTTCGCCCGCTGTAGGCGGCACCTGCGCGACGGCGCCGATGCGACAACTCCGCAATTACGTTTGGCAATTTTGCGCAATTTTAACGGGGAGGGATTCCGATGAGCAGTTTCACTAACGGCGTTACGAGCAATCTGGCGAACACCCTGGTGAGCAACGGCACGAAAATCGCTAACAAACTCCGCGCGAAGGCGGCGCGCGTCGCATTTGCGTTTGCGTTGGCGGCATTGGGGCTGGGCCTAGCGTCAGTTGTGACGCAGGCTCAAGAAGCTTCGGCGGAGCAAAACGCGGCGGCGCGCAGCAAGGACGGCAAGAAACTTTTCGGTACCAGTGCGGCGTTGCGCGTCGCGCGCGTTTCCTCGCCGCGAATTTCGCCGGACGGTTCAACGGTAGCCTATCTGGTCGCCACGGTCGAAATGAAGAAGGATGACCCGGGAAAATCCGTGACGCATTTGTGGGTGGTGCCTGCGGCCAGTCCGGCAAGCGCCGCCCGGCAGTTTACGCGCGGAGACAAGAGCGTTTCAAACGTGGCATGGTCGCCGGATGGAAAAATTATCGCCTTCACCATGGAAGGCGAAGACGAAAAGCAGGGTCCGCAAGTTTGGTTCATGTACGCCAATGGCGGGGAGCCGTGGCAGGTGACCAAGCACAAATCCGGCGTGCGCAGCTTCGAATTTTCTCCTGACGGCAAGACGCTGCTGCTGGTTGCCACCTCTGCGCCGAGCGAGGCCTTCGAGAAGCGCGAAAAAATCAAAGACGATGCGGTGGTGGTGGATCACGATTTTCGCATGGCGCAGCTTTGGACGTGGAATATCGCCTCAGGCGGCGAAAAGGAAATCACCAAGGGCGATTTTACGGTCAGCGATCCGCGCTGGTCGCCGGACGGAACGCACATCACTTTCACCACGAATCCAACACCGCTGCTCGACGATGCGAGCGTGCAGACCGCATGGATTCTCGACGTCGCGACGGGCCAAAAGCGCAAGCTCGCGGACACCAGCGAGTACACGCACACGGCGCGATGGTCACCGGACGGAAAATGGATTGCTTACCTGCAAGATCACGGAATGGCTATTTACAGAACGAAACTTTTCGTCGTCAGCCCCGATGGCAGCGCGCCGCGCGAACTTACCAGCTCTTTTGGGTTGAACGCCGGCCAGCCAGTCTGGGCGCCCGACGGAAAGACGATTTACTTCAGCACCGACTCGCGTGAGACGGTGGAAGTGTTTGCCGCGAACGTCGAGAGCGGAGCGGTTCGCCAGGTATCCGACAAGCCTGGAGTGATCGAGCTGAGCGAAATCAGCAAAGACGGACAAACGGCAATTGGCACGTGGACGGATCCCACGCATCCGGCCGAAGTATTTCGCTCGGATCTGGGCTTCCATTCTATGGAATCCATCACCGATCAAAATCCGTGGCTTGCCGATTATGCCCTGGGCAGCGCTGAAGTTATGCGCTGGAAGAGCAGCAAAGACGGAATGGAAATTGACGGCGTGGTCACCAAGCCGGTGGACTTCGACGCGTCGCGCAAATACCCTTTGCTGTTGAATCCGCATGGCGGGCCAACCGGCGCGACCTATCTGTCGTTCAATCCGCAAGAGCAAATCATGGCCGCGAATGGCTACTTGATTCTCGAACCGAATTTCCGCGGCTCCTCTGGACGCGGCGAAAAATTTGCGCAGGCCAACCAGAACGACTGGGGCGGGGGGGATTACAAAGACGACATGAGCGGCGTGCAGGCCATGGTGGACAAAGGCTGGGCGGACCCCACTCGCATGGGCGCATTCGGCTGGTCTTACGGCGGCTTCATGACTTACTGGATCGACACGCAAACGCACCGCTTCAAGGCCATTTCGCCGGGCGCGGGCTTGCCGGATCTTTATTCAATGTATTCGCAGACGGACATTCATCACTATTTGACGCTGTTCCTCGGCATGAAAGCGCCATGGGACAATTTCCAGGAATATTGGGCGCATTCGCCGATGAAGTATGTGGAGAACGTGACCACGCCGACGATGATTCTGCACGGAATCGCGGACACGCGCGTGCCCATTCCGCAGGCCGAGGAATTTTATGAGGCGTTGAAGGAGCGGCATGTGCCGGTTGAGTTCGTCAAGTATCCGCGCGAAAATCATGGCTTCGTCGAGCCGCGGCACATTCAGGACCGCTGGCAGCGCTATTTGGTTTTCTTCGGCAAGTATCTGGACAATCCTCCGGTGACCGAAGAAAAAGAGACGGTGGTGCGCTTGGCAAAAGATTTGCCGGAAGGAAACGCGCCGGCGCAAACGCAAGTCGCCACGAGCGAGAAAGGCGGAAAGCGATAATTGCAAAAGACATGATTGCGTGACATTACTCGTTGCGGACATTATTGCGTGACATCGTTGCGTGACATTGACATCGCTGCGTGAAATTGCTCCTTGACGTTGTTCCTTGCGGGGTGCTCTGGTAATCTTTTTTAACGCACTACGGCGCGGAGAGGTGTCTGAGCGGTTGAAAGAGCCCGCCTCGAAAGCGGGTAGCCTGGCAAAACCGGGCTCGTGGGTTCAAATCCCACCCTCTCCGCCAATCATCAAGTTAACAAAGGAGTTCTAAACTGGATTGGTTCCAATCGGAACCGTGGTGAGCCACGTATTTTCCCACACCCACTGGCGAGTGAATTTCATCGGAAGCGTGAAGCTTCCGTTCATGGTTCCGGCGACGACCAACAGGAAAATTGCAGTGAGCGGACTCATTGAGTTTCCTGTCCGCGAAAAGCCAGCAATGACAACATCACCTTATGTCCTGGCCCTGCAGCGTGTCGTAGAGCGGCTGGGCGGGGCGAATCGAGTCCGGCTGGCGCGCGACAGTAATGGCGAAGATGCGGATTTTGTCGTTGTCCGGCAAAGTGAGGGTGCGTGCGCCGCGCGGAAGAGTCATGGAATATGCGAATAAGTAGGAGTAGGCGTACGGCACGTCGGCGCCGCACCAAGCTGGGCGTCAAGCGAGTAATCTGGATCCGCGGCTTCGAGGAGTTTCTTGACGTGATTCTCCAATACGGCGGCGCGCGCAGTATCACCCACTTTGCGATAAGTCCTGGCAAGATGTTCCAGGACCAACGGGCACAATGTCCCATCGAGGGGATCGGCGAATTCATTGGCACTCTTCTGAAGAACCGTGGCAGCTCCGACGCTATCGCCTTCACGTTCCAGCGCCGTTGCAAGTGAATCCGAAAGAAACATCTGTTGGGCGGACGTATTGGGCGATGCGAGAGCATCGCGCAGCTCTCGAATGGCAAGTGCGTACTGTCCTCGATTCATCGCCTCCTCGCCCAAAATGGCGGAGTGCCAAGCCTGCCGCTGCCCGACCGACAGAAGCTCTCGAATTGCAGGACTGTCGCCGCGAAGGTCCCCAATCCTCGCGTAGAGGAGGCCGATGATTCCCGGGCCGTCCAACGGCGCCGACACCGGATGCCGCCGGGCATAAGAGCGCAGGCCGCCTACGCCGTTCCGCAGGAATGCGACAAGCATGTGGAGTTGCTCGGGTTCTGCGGCGCCCTGGATCACCCGCTCCCCATCGCGCAGTTTGCCTAAAGCGAGATACGCCACAGCCAACTGGTGCGCTAGAACGCCGTCAGCAGGGCGCGCATTATCCAGGGCAGCCGCGGCGCCAGCGGCATCGCCGCGGTCGCGCTTTTCAGAGGCATCGAGATAAGGCATCCAGAAGCCGGTTAATGCGCTATCCCCGGAATGGGCCGCGATCTCCTCCGCTTTCTTGCGGAACATCTGGGCCAAATCGCTTCGCACGCCCCTGAAGCCCTGTTGCGAGTCGCCGTCAAAACCCTCCCACGCTGTCACCGCCCAATCCAAGTCGTTTGGGCGGAGCCGGAGCCCTCTTTCGAACATTGCTGCGGCTTCATCGGGTCGATTGGCGTTCAGAAGCAACATCGCCTGAACTTGCACTCCCCAGTAAAAATCGGGATACAGACTGGTCAGCAGCTCCCCATAATGGATCGCTTTGTCCAAGTCCCCAGCGTGCAGCTCGAGCCCATACCAACTGAGCAGAATGAACAATCGCTCGCGCTCGGATGCCGTGTCGGCCAGCTCGACGGCACGGCGGAAATTGCCGATCGCGCTGCCTTGATTGGGAGTGTCCAGCTCAGCCCATCCCAAGTACGTGTAGGCGGACGCAAAATCTGGGTCGAGTTGGATGGCCTGGGAGAACAATTCGGCCGCCGCTTCGGCGTCCGAGGGAATGCCGTCGGCAAGCAGGTCCGATCCGGCCGAAAAAAGCTGCAACGCACGGAGCGAGGGGGTTGTGGCCCGTTCCAACTGCCGGTTGGACCGACCGATTTCATCAATCGCCTCGCCCAGGTGTTCGCGGAGTTGCTCGCTAAGCCGATTCACGGTCTGAAGAATGGCCTGCTGGTTGTCGGCTTCGCCCGCGAAACTGCGAAGCGTGGTTCCGGTTTGCGCATCAACGAATGAGATTGCGACGAGATACTTGCCGCTCAACTTTTCAATTCGTCCCGTCACGACGGCTCCGATACCCCCGTCGCGCAGGCAGATCTCGCGCCCTGTCTTTTCGTCGACGGGCGTATCTGGCGGTTTGCGCATCAAACGCAGGGTATCCTGGACACGCTCCGGCGCAGCGACGTGCACCGCGTGCGAATTGCTGAGATCGCTCCGGAGCGCGAAATCCAACACGTTGTCGAGCTGGCTTTCGCCTGTGCGGTTATCGAAGCGGGTCACCAGCACCCAGGAAGCGGTTCTAGCCGAAGCGCGCGAGCGCAGCCCGAAACTCCCAGCGTCAATTAGGGTCGCTGCCGCGCAAAGCGACACTACCAGCGCTCCCAACGCAAGGGTCCTCCTCCAATCCAACGTGCTCGTTCGATCTGTTCCCGGGGGAGCCAACGACTTCGCGGGGTCTGCGGCGCTAACAGCGAGCCCGCTTCCTTCTACAGACTTGTTTTCCGCGGCGGCAGCTCTGATGTGCTCGACGGCGGCGATGAACCGATATCCCCGGCCGGGCACAGTTTCGATGTATTCGGGTTTGTCAGCGGAATCGCACAGCGCGTCGCGTACGCGCTTCATGGCTGAATTCAGTCCGTGCTCGAAATCCACGAAAGTGCCCGACTCCCAAACCCGGCTTCGCAGTTCTTCCCGTGTGACAAGAGTGCCGGGCGAGTCGAGTAGAGCTAGTAGGATGGCCAAAGGTTGCGGCTGTAGTCGGATCCGGAGGCCATGTTTGCGCAATTCGTCGCGCTGCGTATGGTATTCGAACTCCCCAAACCGAATGGCGATGACGCCTCGGTCGGCGGGACCGTTGCTGGGAATTGTCGCCATGGCCGATCCTTAATTATTATTTTATTGGCAAACCTACTCCCGAATCCTCGCGCGTGCAACATCAATCTCAAATCTCAGCCTTTCCCTCGCACCTGTGTAGCGTGTTTTTGCGTGCCGCGCCCTAAATTGCTTCTTTTCTCGCTACAGCGCCGTTATACAAATACGACACTCCCGTGATTTGACCAGAATGAAGCCCGCTGTTATGTCAATTCAGCCAGAGAAATACATCTTCGCAAAAGGAGAACAGCGCATGCGTGTTTCCCGTCTCATTCTCTTGTTGTTCGTGATGACGTCCGCGGTGGCCTGGGCCGTCATTGTGGAAGGCTCCAAGGCGCCTGGGCCCGTTTCCGTAACCTCATACTTGTCGGACGCCGATGCCAATGGCGTTCCAAATACGATTCAGAGTGACGGCCAGTTTGGCCCCGTCCACGCCGTTGAAGGTGAATATGATAACGGCGACCAGGGTGTCTCTTCTTTGCTTGAAGTGACCGACAATGGCACCGTGCCTCCGGGAGATTGGCAACTCAACCTGGAAAGCTCAACGCGCGAGCTCAGATTCACTCTTGGCAACAATGCGGTGCCGGCCGGGCAGCCCGGCTTCACCGTCACGCCGCAGCCCCCTTTTACGGGAACGGAGGAATTGCCCGGCAAGTTGGAGAACAAATGCGTAAACACGACGAACGGATCGCAAACTATGGACATGCTGACGATGACTGCCGGTCAGGTGGGAAGTTGTCCCGCCCCTTTTAGTTTTTTTTATCCGGTTAGCGGAAAGCAATCCAATCATTATGCGCTTGAAATGGGAGGCGCCGCCGCCGGTTTTCCCGATACCACTGAAATTCTGGTGACGTGCAACAGTGTCGGCACTGACGGTCATTGCGATGATTGGTTCATCGATCCGCAGCCTGCGACGGACGCCAACGGCAACGTAATCCCGGCGACGGGCATCGGCCGTCTGCAGCTCGACAACACGAACGGCTCAACGACGAATCTGGGCGACTTCTATCTGACGTTTCACTTCCACATCACGCGCCCCTGAGCGCGAACAAAACGCAGCAACGCTCGATTTAGAGGTCCGTCGAATCAGCATATTGGGGTGCTTGCGCTTCATTAGGTGCAATATCGCGTCGCCCGGGCGCCAGTGCATACAGGGAGCATTCAAAAAGCATCCGCAGAGCATTGAACCTCGGTCGTCGACGGAAACCGAGAAGGACCATCGCATCCGGCAGTCGGAACGAACGCTGGGGCGGAAGTCGCTGGAAATTGAAATCCCAAAAAACGTCGTGGGGGAGTGAGGTGTGGTGCGTGAATTCGGCACTTTTCCGGCCATTGCTCGCTTTCTTTTTTTCTTTGTTTCTTTCTTGCCTACCGTGGACATGTTAGCTCACCTCTTTTTAATTCCGACATGGGGGCAGTGCGAGGTGGGTGCGCGGGGTGCTGAGAGAAAATGGAATCATTCTGGTCACAAAGTGGTCACAACTGAAGGCAGGTCTGCGTAAGGTAAGTGCCGCCGTTTCAACGCTTAGGATGAACTTAAATTAAGCTTGGGTTCCATTGGTTCCAGTTGAATGCTTAGGTGGGTTGCAACGCCGCTAGAACACAGGACTTAGAGTAGCACTGCTGTGTTCAAATCCCACCCTCTCCGCCAAACTACCTAATTTGTCGTGCTTAATACAAGTGTCTTCACGAGTGAATAGAGAAATTGCTTAATTCCGGTGCTTCTTGATATAACCTGCTGCTGTCATGGACAGACGTGAGCGCAGGCGCAGGGAACGTGAGCGCAAAAGGATTGAAGAGAAAATCAAGAAAGAAACATTGCAGCCGCAGAGCCAAGAAACGCGAGCAACGCCGCAATCACCACTCCCGAAGCGATATCTTGGATTAGCCATTTCACGGACGTGGGCAGTGATAGTTAGCGTGTCTGTTTTAATTTCCCTGCTGCTCTCATATTTTGCGTTCCGACCGGATTTGTCCGTGGAACCATATAAAATGTTGGACACGAGAAATCCTTTCTCTGAGCAGTTCACGGTTCAAAATAATAGTCTATACACACTGTATGATGTTAAAGCCTCATGTGTATTTGACAGCATGCGCGCTAGAGGCAATACGTTCGAGTCTAGCAGCAATGGTATCGCAATAGTCGCCAACGAATTATCGCCAAAGGAAAGTACAACGATAGACTGCCCCGACATAATATATGGAATCGATTACGCCGACATCACCATAGCGATTCGTTTTAGACGGTGGTTCTGGCCCAAGAATAAGAGTATTTTCCACAGCTTTAGTGCCAAGAAAAATAGTTTCGGAAATGTTGACTGGTTTCACAGGCCTACTCCATCAGGCTACAAAGGCCCATTTGAGTGACACGTGGACAACCCGGGCGTTACAGGTGTGTTCACAGCCCGTTCAGCATAGCGTTTGTATTTGGCACAGCACACGCTTTTAGGGTGCGCTTGTTAGTGGATTTGGCCGGAGCCGGAGGCGCTCTGGCTGCGGCGTTCTGCGAGGAGTTCTTCGATGACGCTGAGCAGCCTGCTGCCGTTATGCGCTTTGGAAATTACGCGTTTCACGCCAACCTGCGCGGCGGTGCGCTCGAGCTGCTCCGAGCTATGCAGGGTGAACATCACCACCACCGCTTCGGGCCTGCTTTTCAGGATCTCGCGCGCGGCTTGCACACCGTCCATGATGGGCATGGCCAAATCGAGAACAATCACATCCGGGCGCAAATCAGCGGCCTTGGCGACCGCTTCGCCGCCATTTTTTGCCTCCGAGCACACCTGCCAGCCTTCGTGTGAGTCGAGCAGATGGCGCAAAACGGAGCGCATCACTTCGTGGTCGTCGGCGATGAGGATTCGAGTGGGCATCCCATAGACCTGAACCGGACGCCGAGGGCAAACTCGAATCGCCCGCCACTGGTGGACTTTCTGCTCTATCCCACCACGGAGAGCCAGATAAGAATATAGGGGCTATACCGTACCTAGATGTAAGGTCGAAACTTGGGCGCTGCGAAGCGCGAGAGTCGCGCCGGATGATTTAAGCCGCTTTGGTTTTCGTTTTCATTTTTTTCCTTCTGCCCGACTTACGCTTCTCGAAGTGCCGGAGAGTGAATCCTGTGAGAGCGCTGAATATAGCCAGGGCGACAATAGTGTAGAAAATTGGCCAGCCGTACTGCGAGAAGATGCGAATGATGGCACGGCCGTAGAGATTCGCAAAATAGGCCAGAGCTCCATAGCGGATGGCGCGCCCAAAGGTCATCGCGCCCACGAATCGCTTCGATGAGTAATCAGTTGCGCCGGCCGCGAGGATGAATGGCACGACAGGAATCGGCGGAGGCAGCACAGCCGACACAGCGATAGCCCAGAAGCGCCACTTCTTAAAAAAATCGGCTACAGCCTTTTTCCATCCGTGGCTCAGGGTTTCTTCCAGACGCTCCCGTCCCTGATGGCGCGCCAGCCGGAATGTAATGTAGCCGCCGACCACTGAGCCAATCGTGGCCATGGCCGCATAATAGGGCCACAGTTGCTTGTGATGCGCGGACAGCACGATGGTGAGCGCGTCCATGCTGCCGGGAATCGGAATCACCGAGCTGTCCACCAATCCGAGGACGATCAGTCCCGGGCCGCCAAGGTGGTACAGCCACACCCATATTTTTCGTCTTGTTGTGGGCGCCGCCGCTGCAATCAACTGCCAAGGATGCATAAATTGTTAACCCAAACTCGACACGCAATTCCAGTTTGGCACATGCCCTTGCGTTTTGCCGCTTGCATTAAGACGCATGGCAGAGATTGCCGGTGACCACACGGCAACGCCAAACTTGAAGCGCGTTCCCTTTTCGGCCTTCGCTTAAGCCAATCACGGGATTTTTCACGCAGCCAGGTAATTTCTTTCCGCTTTTCGCGTGCCTGGCCGCTTCTGAAACATGCGCTGCGCGGCAAAGTGTTTGTTCATGCGCAGGTTCCCGTTCGGAACGCGAGAAATGCCGTTTGGCGGTTCGCGTGCTCTGAATCATTGCGAGCGCTCGGGCATCGAATAGAGTGCCGATACAACACGCCGTTTGCAAGCGGCGAATGGACTGGACGGTAGTCGATATGCCACCACTGGTCTTCAAGACTCTGCAACAGGCGAAGCGCTTCCTGCGAATCCTCGTGGGATTCGCGCTGCTTGCGCTGGGGGCAATATTGATGGCCAGTCCGGCCCCGGGATGGCTGGTAATTCTGCTGGGGCTGGGGTTGCTTGCCGCTGAATTCGTTTGGGCGCGCCGGTTGCTCGATCGCATGAAGCAGGAAGGCGTTCGGCTGCGCAAGTTCGTGTTCAGCCGTGGCGTATAACCCGGCCCGTATCTTCCCACCTTCCATTTTCTGGAAATATCTACAAATTTCCGTTTTTCCTACGAATTTTCATTGTTGGCGCTAATTCGCGCCAATTGACATCTTTTTTGCCTGTTCATAGCCGCCTTTTGTGTGTTTTCATTGGCTTCTGGACGCGAGGCATGTGTCCCAGGAGGCGAGTCAGTTGGCCAGCGGAAACGGAGCTGGAGCAAAGTGGAGCGGAAAGTGGGCACTGATTACTGGCGCGAGCGCAGGCATAGGATTAGCGCTGGCCGAGGAGCTTGCGGCGAGCGGCGCAAACTTAGTAGTCACGGCGCGGCGAAAGGAGCGGTTGGATGCCCTTGCAGCGCGTTTGCAAACCACGCACGGCATCAAAGTGGAAGTTCTACCCGCAGACCTCGGAAAAGCCGGTGCGCCTGCCCAAATCAGGACTTTCACTGACGCGAAGAGCGTCGAAGTCGAGCTACTCATCAATAACGCTGGATTCGGCGCATACGGTGCATTCCATCAGTCAGACGTCGCGCGGCAATTGGAAATGATTCAGGTGAACTGTGCCGCGGTGGTACAGCTCACGCATCTGTATTTAAGGGATATGGTGGCGCGGCACCACGGTGATATCCTGATCGTCGCATCAGTTGCGGGATTTCAAGCCGTGCCGTACATTTCGACCTATGCGGCTACCAAGGCCTTCGATTTGCGCTTCGCTGAAGGCCTTGCTGCGGAAGTCCGGCGATTCGGCGTGAATGTTTGCGCGCTTTGTCCCGGATCGACCAGCACGGAATTCCGCGAAGTCGCGGGCCAGCCGGAAAACACGTTTCGCGGCGCGGAGACGGCGGAGAAAGTGGCGCGGACAGGTTTAAAGGCGCTTGCGGCGGGCAAGAGCAGCGTGATTTCCGGCTTCAAAAACATGCTGAGCGTGGAAGGACAAAGATTGGTGCCGCGCGGCCTAGTGACAAGCGTGGCGGCCAAAATGTTTGAGCCAAAATGATCTCGCGATTGAGGTTAGCAAGAGTAAGGTTGAACGGCCATGGCGCGTAAAGACAAACTGAACTCGCCGGAGAATTCAGGCAATTCGTCACTCGAATCGGCCAAGCCGCTGACCCGCCGTGAATTCCTAGCCGGTTCGGCATCGGCAATCGCGATTGCTTCGCTTCCCGCAGGCCAATCTGGAACGCCCCCGCAACAACAGCAAGCGCAGCAACAAACGGCTCCGACTTCACCGGCGAAAACTCCTTTCGCAGCCGATTTCCTATGGGGTGCCTCCACTTCCGCATACCAGATCGAAGGCGCTAGCCGCGAAGACGGCAAAGACCTCTCTGTGTGGGACGAATTCGTGCGCCAGCCCGGCGCGATTCGCGACGGCAAAACCGGCGACATGGCCTGCGATTTCTACCATCGCTACCCGGAAGATATCGGGCACATGCGCGAGATGGGGCTGAAGGCCTTCCGCTTTAGCGTGGCATGGTCGCGCGTAATTCCCCAAGGAACCGGCGAGGTAAACCAGAAGGGCCTCGACTTTTACAGCGCTCTGGTGGACGCCCTGCTCGCCGCAGGAATCACTCCGGTGGTCACGCTATTCCACTGGGATACGCCGCTGGCGCTGGTGCAGCGCGGTGGGTGGGAGGCGCGCGACATGGCCGGTTGGTTCGGCGATTATGCCGCGACGGTAGCGCGCAGCTTGTCGGACCGCGCAAAATACTGGCTGACGGTCAACGAGCCGCGCTCGTTCATTGGCGGCGGCTACGTCACCGGCGTGCAAGCACCCGGCGAAAAACTTCCTCGTGACCAATACATGCGCGCCGCGCACATCACCCTGCTGGCGCACGGACGCGCGGTGCAAGCCGTTCGCGCCAACGCCAAAAAGCCAGTGCAGATTGGGTGTCCGTGCGACGTTACGCCGGCTCTGCCGGAGAGCAATTCTTCGGCGGACGTGGCGGCGGCGCTGCAATCCACTTTTGCGAGCCCTGTCGAGCATTTCTCCGCAGAATACTGGTGGCGCGAAAATTCGTGGTGGCTCGATCCGATTTATACCGGAAAATATCCCGCAGACGCGGTGGCCGCGCTGGAAAAAGATTCGCCGGAAATTCAGCCGGGCGACATGGAGACCATACACCAGCCGCTCGATTTCCTGGCCACCAACATTTACTCCGGCTGGCCAGTGCGCGCCAATCCGCAGGGTATGCCGCCGTATCAGTATGTCGATTTCGCGGCGGGCGCTCCGCTAACCGCGTTTCGCTGGCACGTAACCCCAGAGGCGCTGTACTGGGGGCCGAAATGGCTCTACGAACGCTACAAGCTGCCGATTTTTATCACGGAGAACGGATGCTCGTTCTGCGACTGGGTTTCGCTGGACGGGCAGGTGCACGATCCGCAGCGCATCGATTTCACGGCGCGGTATTTGCAGGCGTTCAGCCGCGCGGTTGGCGAAGGCATGCCGGCGCTGGGCTATTTGCACTGGTCGCTGCTCGATAATTTCGAATGGCAGGAAGGCTACACGCAACGATTTGGAATGATTTTCGTGGATTTTCCCACCGAGAAGCGCATTTTGAAAGATTCAGCGCACTGGTACGCCAGCGTCATCTCCTCGCAAGGCGCTGCGTTGCAACGGATCCGCGCCACCGCCACGCCTCCTGCTTTACCGCCAAAACCGCCGTCGCCGCAGAAACCAGGCCGATAGGTCGACCGATAAAGAGATGTGTGAAAATTCGTGCGCTGGCGTAGTATGCGGGCCGAAGGCAATTCCCTGCTGCCTGAAATTTGGAACTGAACATTAGGAGACTGCGCTGAGCGTCGATATCGCCGCTGAACGGCCTACGCGAAGAATCCTCGGACTGGAGTGGCCGCGCGAAATCACCGCTGCGGAGCGCAATTCCCTGCTCGCGGGCGGCGTGGGATGGATGCTCGATTCGTTCGACGTGACGCTCTACGCGATGGTGCTCGCGTATTTGATGCGCGACCTCGGCATCAGCAAGGAAACGGGCGGTCTGCTGGGCTCACTGACGCTGATTGCGTCGGCGTTTGGCGGCATACTTTTCGGATTTGTCGCGGACCGCATTGGGCGCACGCGTTCGCTCTCCACTTCCATTGTGATTTATTCCGTGGCGACCGCCGCGTGTGGATTCGCAAGCACCGTGGCGATGCTGGCGGTCTTTCGCGTGATTCTGGGCCTGGGCATGGGCGGCGAATGGACCGCCGGCGCGGCGCTGGTTGCGGAAACTTGGCGGGCGGAGCATCGCGGAAAAGCGCTAGGCCTGATGCAATCCACGTGGGCGATTGGCGGAATGCTCGCAGCCGGCGTGGCATGGGCGATTTTGCCGCACTGGGGATGGCGCGGCGTGTTTTTCGTGGGCGTGCTGCCGGCGCTGGTGGCCCTGTGGATTCAGCAGCGCGTTCCGGAGCCGGAGATTTGGAAGCGGCGCGAAGCGGCGACTGGGGCGGCAGCGCATGTTCCGTTGCGCGTGATGTGGCGCAAAGACATTCGCTGGAACGGCTTGCTCGCGACGACCATGAACACGTTCAGCATGCTGGGATATTGGGGTCTGTTCACCTGGATCGCGGCGTATTTTTCGCTGCCCGTGTCGCAGGGGGGGCGCGGACTGAGCATCGCCAAAACTTATTCGTGGTTGCTGGTAATAGGCGTGGGGCAATGGCTGGGATATGTGCTGTTCGGATTCGCCGCGGATAGATTTGGGCGGCGGCGAACGTACTTCACCTACCTTTTCGTGGCGGCGATTCTCGCGCCGATTTACGGACTGGTGCGGAGTCCGCTGTGGCTACTGGCGCTGGGGCCGGTGGTGGCGTTTTTCGGCACAGGATTTTTTTCAGGGTTCGGGGCCATTGCGTCGGAGCTGTTCCCCACGGAGATTCGCGCGACGGCGATGGGCTTGAGCTACAACGTGGGGCGCGGAATTTCGGCGATTGCGCCGTTCGCGGTGGGCGCGCTGGCGATTAGTTATGGCCTCGGACGTTCTTTTCTCTTGGTGGGCGCCGCATTTTTGACCGCCGCGCTGCTCACGCTCGCCCTGCCGGAAACCAAAGGCAAACAATTGGAGTAAACTCTGCCCGCCAATTTATTCATAGCGCAGAGCCACCATCGGATCCACCTTCATCGCCCGCCGAACGGGAATGTACGTTGCCACAAATGCAACCATTACGATGGCCGCGATGGCGAGCGCAATCGTCACAGGATCATTCGGCGTCAGCCCAAACAGTAGGCGCTTAACCAGCTGCGTGATCCAGATGGAGCCAAGCAAGCCCGCTGCGATTCCCGCAGCAAGGACAATCACAGCGTCGCGCATGACCAGGCGCAGGATGGAGCTTCGCTGCGCGCCAAGCGCCATGCGAATGCCGATTTCGTGCGTGCGCAGGGTGACGACGTAGGCCATCACGCCGTAGAGTCCGATCGCAGTGAGCAAGAGAGCGAGCCCGCCAAAGAATCCCGAGAGAACGGCCATCAAGTGCTGCTGCGCCACGGAATCGTCAGCTTCTTGTTTCAACGTGGTGAATTGCAGCGATGCAAGTTTGTTCACGCTGGCCATCGCGTCGCGCACGGCGGGAATCAGCACGGATGGCGGCATTGTTGTGCGGATCTCAAACGTACTATCTTCGGCCACGTTCTTCTGAATCTGGGATAGCGGGAAATACGCTTCAGGCTGGAAGTGCTCTTGCAGCGAAGTATATTTCGTGTCTTGCACCACGCCGATGATTTCCATCGGCTGCCTGAGCATTCCTTCGCTACCGCCCATCAGATGTTCGCCGATGGGGCTTTGGCTGCCGAAGTAACGGCGCGCCAGTAATTGATTGACGATCACAACCGGAGTTGACGTTGCCGTATCGCGCGAATCAAACGTGCGCCCTTCCAGCAGAGGCGTCCGCATGGTCTCAAAATATCCCGGCGTCACCCAGTTCAAGAAAGTGTCCGGGTCGATGCCCGCTGGAAGAGGATGCCCTGGCACCGTCAAACTGTTATCCCACTGATAGCCAGAAAGAGGCGTCATCCAGCACTGGCTGGCTGAGACCACACCCGGAAGCGCTCGCAATTTCGCCAGCATTTGCCCGTACAGCGGCGCGCGAGCCGGCTCGGCGATTCCTGCATTGTGGATGTTCGTCTGGACCATGAGAACGTTGTTGCGGTCGAAGCCCGCATCGAGAGTCATCAGATTCGCGAAGGTGCGAATGAACAGGCCGGTGCCAATCAGCAAGATCAGCGACAGCGCGACTTGAGCGGCGACAATCCAGCGCAGGGCAGAGGAGTGAGAGCGCCCGCCGGTGGCTTGCGTCTGGCCTTCTTTCATGGCGGACATGGCATCGACACGCGTGGAGCCAAGCGCGGGCAAAATCCCAAATAGCAAACCGCATAGCACAGTGATAGCAATCGTGAAGGCGAGAACGCGCCCGTCCATTTTTAGATCCAAGAACACCTGGTTCTGCTGCGTGGAAACAAACCGCACAAGCAGCGCACTGCCCCAACGCGCGAAGAGAACGCCAAGAATCGCGCCGCCCCCAGAAAGCACGATGCTTTCCGTGAGCACCTGACGAATCAAGCGACCACGCGAGGCACCGAGCGCGAGGCGCACAGCGATTTCCTTCTGGCGCGCGGCGGAGCGCGCAAGCAGTAAGCTGGCGATGTTGGCGCAAGCAATCAACAGAACGAGGCCCACCACGAACATCAGGATTTCCAGCGGTTGCCTGTAATGTTGACGCAGACCATAGAAGCCGCCTGTCCCGCTGGCACCGGGGAAAATAGAAAACGTGTACTTCCGAAAGGCGTCCTGGTACTTTGCAGGCCAAACTTGCGGTACGACTGCGCCAAAAAGCTGCGGCGACAAAACTTTCATTCGGGCGTCGGCTTGCTCGATGGTCATTCCCGGCTTGAGACGGCCCATCATGGATAGCCACCAATCGTCGCGCACATCAAGGGAGGAATCCTTGCCGGCCAGAGTCGCTTCTGCGCAGATTGGTATGGCCACGTCCAGTTTTTCGCCAACATCTGTGCCAAAAAATCCCCGCTGTGCCACACCGACAATCGGAAATGAATGGCCGTTCAGACGAATCGAGCTGCCGACGGCGCTTTCGGCTCCGCCATAGTGGCTCTGCCAGAATCCATAACCGAGTACAGCAACGCCGCTGCAGTTCCGTATGTCGTCCGAAGCAGCCATTAACCGCCCGGCGGCAGGGCGCACGCCAAGCACAGAAAAGTAATCTCCGCTGGCGTAAATGCCGTTGATCTTGTTCACTTCGCCGCCGACGGAGAGGTTGAAGGTTTGTGGCGACCACGCAAACACACCGGAAAATACATCTTGATGACTGCGAACCTGCTCCCAAATCGGATTTGTGACGTTTGGCCGGGGACGCGGCGACGTAGGCGAGCGAAATTCTATTTGCGCAAGCTGCTCGGGATTCTGCACGGGCAGCATCCGAAGCATCACCGCGTCAATCAGACTGAAAATCGCCGTGTTCGCCCCAATTCCGAGCGCCAGCGAAAGCAGCGCGATGCCCGTGATCACCGGCGTCTTCCGCAGCATGCGCAGCGCGTAGCGCAAATCCTGCAGAAGCGTTTCGAGCCAACGCCAGCCCCACACGTCGCGCGTTGTCTCGCGAATGAGAGCGGCATTGCCCAATTCGCGCCTCGCCGATTGCCGCGCGTGCGTCACGCCTTCTCCGCGCGCCATGCGCTCTTGCGCGGCCATCTGCAGATGGCTGTCGAGTTCCTCTTTCAGTCCCTCCCGCTTACGCCGCCAGAAAAAGTTCATGCGTTGCTCCCTTCGCGTGGCGCGATAATTCCGGCGATAGCGTCGGAAATCTGCTCCCAGCGCGATTTTTCGTGCGCCAATTGCCGTTTGCCCGTGGGCGTCAGCCGGTAAACGCGCACGCGCTGCTTGTTCTCGGAAATTTTCCATTCCGCTTTGATCCAGCGCTGCCGCTCCAGCCGGTGCAGCGCCGGATAGAGCGAGCCCGTGTCCACTTGCAAAATTTCTCCGGAGCCGATGCGAATGGCCTGGCTGATGCTGTAGCCGTGCTGCGGGCCCCACTGCAGCGTCTGCAGGATGAGCAGGTCCAGCGTGCCTTGCAGCAGTTCAATGCGGTTCTGATAGCGTGCTTTCACCGCGCCTCTCGATGGTATGCTTGGATGTAGACGGCCTACATCTTAGCATGTAGACGCTCTACAGCCATACATAAAGGTGAGCAAGTAACATGCCGGGGCGCGCCGGAAGCTAAGTTTCGCGCTGACGGCCATTTACATGCACAGCAAGCTGCCGAATGCGTGGCGTGGCGACCGTTCGCGGGACGCTGCGTTGCGAAAACGGACACTTTGCAAGGGCCGCCAGGACGAAACGAGGGCCGGGGCCATTTCGCGAAATCACAACGTCGCGTAAACTGGCGTGGTGTCACAGCCGCAAAACGCCAATGCTTCGAAGCCCCGGCTGATGGATAACGCCTTTCTTCGCACTCTCGCATGCCCTCACGACCATACCGCGCTTCGACCCAAAGATGGCGCGCTGGAATGCGAGCTGGCGCATTCATTTGCGTTCGAGCAAGGCGTGCCGGTATTCACCGCGCAGCCGCGCCGCGAGCCGGTTCCCTTGAATATGCCGCCTATGCCGCCCGTGCTACCTGTTCAACGGCAGAAACCCTCTGCGCAGACGCCGGCAATCGATGCTTTCGTGAACGATTGGATCGTCAACACCAACGGCAATTTGTACTGGCGCGCGCGTGGCCGGCTGACGCGTTATCCAATTCCCCAGTGGCCGTTTGGCGCGGGAAACGGAAAAACGCTACTCGACATTGGCTGCAGCTGGGGACGCTGGAGCATCGCTGCGGCGCGCGCCGGTTTTCAGCCCATCGGCCTCGATGTGCATATTGACGCGCTGGCCGCGGCTGGGCGCGTTTCGCAGCAACTCGGCGCGGATTGCCATTTTGCGTGCACCGGCGTGGAAAAGCTGCCAATCGCTTCGCGCAGCATCGATTGCGTTTTTTCCTACAGCGTGCTGCAGCACATTGACAAAACCAAAGTGCGTTGCGCCTTTCGCGAATTCGCGCGCGTGCTCAAGCCCGGCGGCGTTTGCATGATTCAGCTTCCCAACGCGATTGGTCCGCTCAGCCTCGCGCAACAGCTCCGGCGCGGATTCCGCGAAGCGCGGCCGGGAAGTTTCGAAATGAGGTATTGGTCGCGTGCGGAGATGCGGCGCGCATTCAAAGACGCAGGATTGGCCGGCATTCGGATTCGCTCGGACGGATTTTTTTCGCAGAATCCGCAACTCGCAGACCTCGATTTATTGTCTCTCCCGGGGAAATTGCTGGTGCTGGTTTCCTACGCGGGGCGGAAAGCAGCCGATGCACTGCCAATTCTCGCCCGCCTTGCGGACAGCCTGTGGATTGAAGCGCGCGCGCCGGGTATGAAAGCTTGATCTTTATCCTGAGCGCGTGCGCTGCTAATATCGTTCAAATGTTTCGCGAGGACATGCGGAAGTGGCGGAACTGGCAGACGCGCCAGCCTTAGGAGCTGGTGGCCGAAAGGCCATAGGGGTTCGAGTCCCTTCTTCCGCACCAAATTATTAATTGCGAATCATCCCAGTCGCGCTGGAAAGATCCTATTTTTGCACTCTAGACGTGCGTTCGAATGACCTTCAGCGAAGGGATGCAGCGAACACGGAGCGCCGCGTTGCAGCAGGACGAAAATTGACAAAGGCGAGAGCGTCCGATAATCTTGTTGATTCGATATCCAACCAAGGAGCAATTGAATGCCGCAAGGCACACCTGTAAAGAAAAAGAAGCGCTCAAAATCAGTTTTCAAGAATATGCGGCAGACGGAACATCGCACGCTGGTGAATCGCGCCAATCGCACGCGCGTGCGCACCGCGATGCGGCAGTTTCGCGCTTCGTTGGCGGCTGGCGACGCTGCAAAGACCGCGCAAATGTTGCCACAGACGTTTTCGGAGATTGACCGAGCGGTGAGGAACCGCTCGTTGCCTCGCAACACCGCAAATCGCTACAAATCACGCCTCAACATCGCGTTGAACGGATTACGGCAAGCCAAGAAGAGTTAAGCAACTGCGTGCGCGCTGGGCGCGGTTAGGCGGGCCACCACAAATTCCAGAGTGGCGCGCGGATTCGGCGCCCCGGACTTCAATACACTATCCGCTTCAGCGAGAATCGTAATTCCGGCAAGCAACTGCTCGCGGGGAATTTTGCGCGCCTGGGCGAGAGCGATCGCCGCAGTTTCCGGCCGCATGGCCAAATCGCGCGCGGCCTGATAAGGATTTGTGCCTGAAGGCAGTTCGCGGGCCTCGACAAGCTTGCGGTACATCCACGAAAGCGCGCCAACGATTCCAGCGGGCTGTTCGCCTTCGCGCAACAAGGAATCCAAAAACTCCATAGAGGCGCGGCGGTCGCGCGCAGCGAACGCTTCCGCGAGCTTCCACACCGTATACCGTCGCGCAGAAACGACCAGCGCATCCACGTCGGCGACAGTGATTTTGCGGCCGCCAGCGTATAGATGAAGCTTTTCAAGTTCGAGGCGGATCTTTGCCGGCTCGCCGTTAACCGCATCCGCCAGTTCCGATGCGGCGTCAGGAGCGATTTCCGCTCCCAATTCGCGGGCCATTTGAATGGTGAGCGCGGCCACGTCTGCAGAGCCAGCCGTGAGTTCGACAATCAGGGCGCTGGAAGATAAAACTTTGAAAAGCCTTTTGCGGCGGTCGAACTGTTCCGCCTCGATGACAACAATGGAAAAAGGGGCGGGATCCTCAAAGTAGGCGGAGAGCGCCTCGGTTGTGCGGTCGAGAGCTTCATCGCCGCCGCGCTCCAGCGCTTCCGCGTCCTGCAGAATGAGTATCTGGCGCGGAGAGAGCATGGGCGCCATTTGCGCGCGCTCAAGGATTTCCTGCAAGCCGCCTCCAACGGCGGATATCTTCGTGACGGCCCATTCGCGGGAACCTTCCGGCACGAATTTTTCAATGAGGGCTTTGCGGCATTGATCGCGAAGGTATGGATCTGCTCCCATCAAGACAATCGCGGGGATGGGTTTGCCCTTTTCGATGCGCTGCAAAAGATTTTCGACAGTCGCTTGCGGCATCAGAAGCCCTCGAGTACGCGGGAAACTAAATCAGAAGCAAAATCGCGAGACATGCGATTCATCGCAGGACCCTCTTCCTGGAAAAAGCGGTTCACATCACTGGAGACCTGATATTCATTGCGAAAAACGAAATTGTCGTCGCGGTAGACGACTTTGTTGGATTGCTCGTCGATCAGGCTGACTTTCAGTTTCACGGTAACGAGCATGGTGTTCACGTGGCCGGAAGTGGCGTCGAAAAGCAGCGGCACAGCTTGGATGTCGGTTATTTCGCCGCGCAGGACGGCATCGGATCCCGCTGCGCGTGGGACCACGTGATATTTCGTGCGTGTCAGGAATTCATGGATCACGGCGTTGGTCACCGTCTGCTCGATGCGATACGTTGGCGTGCGATTCACAAAAATGGGCACGGCAAGAGTGTGCCAGGTGGAAGGAAGCGCGGCGGCGCGGCCCGCGACATGGTAGCCGCATCCGGCCACAATGAAAACGACTGCGAGCATCGCCAGAGCGATAGGAATCCTGAACGATTGGATGGCGCGGCGCGGAACGCTACGCTTTGAGGACAAGGAGCTCCTCCGCGATGCGCAAAGCGTTCGCTGCCGCAATGCGAAGATTGTCCGCAGCGCCCCAGAGCCAGACGCCGGAGTTCACGTTCGGATCGCGCTCGGAGCGGGCAACATGAATTTTTGCTTCACCGGCGACGCTGATGTTGGTGGGTTTGGCTTCGTCTTTTTCGACCAAATGCATTCCTGCCGCCACTAGTGCGGCGTCAATTTGACTAAGGTCTGGCGGCGCGGGGAAATCCGCATAGGCGGCAAAGGCGTAGCCGTAAAATATCGGCGCCTGAATCAATTGCACGGCGGGAGACAGGATGCGGCCACTCAGGTAGGCGTTGACGCGGCGGGCTATCTCAGCGCGCATTTCCGGAATGGTTGGACGGCTGGCGTCGCCATAGCCCGCCAGCAAATTGAAAGCGACCTGCGCGTCGAAAACGGGCTGCGAGATGGGCCGCAGCAACAGCAAATCGGCTGTTTGCTTTTCGAGTTCGTCTACTCCGGACTGCTCGTGCTCGGACGCCGGCGGAAAAAAGAGAATGGCCAGCCGCGCCGCAGAAAACTTCGCGAGCGCTGCCGCCAGCCGGCAGGCAATCATCACCGCAGGCGCAGGAGAAGAATAAATTCCAGGTTCATGCGGGCGCTGCGAGGTGGGTTCAGGAGGAGCCAAAAGTGTGTCCAGGTCGGGAATCCACGGAGCAGCGCCTGCCGCTTCGAGAGCGCCTGTCAAATCAATGGTTTCAGCTCCTGCTTGCGTCGCGAGACGCCAATTACTCTTCGCTTCCGCGGAACTTCCAGCGAAAAACACAAATCGCGCGCCAGCAAAGCTATCCGGCTCCATGGGTTTGATAAACGTAGGCTCGCCCGCAGCTTTGGTAAGCGTGCCGGGCGGAAGGCTGGTGTCCAGCAGGACAACTTCGGCGGCATGAAAGCCGGTGTCTTCGATGAGTTGCGTCAGTTCTTTGCCGCGCAGTGAGGAAGCGCCCACGACGGCTACTCGAGGAGTGTGATTTTCGCGGGACATGTCAAGCCGGATGCGCGGAAGTCCGGTGGCGCAACTTGCGAAGAGCCTCCACGACGAGTCCGTGGAGAATGTAGACGGTGGCCAGAAGCAGCAGGGTTGCTTCGGAATACCGAAAAATCGCCGCGATAATCAGCGCCATGGCCACGACCGCAAGAGAAGTGCGGCGGCGTCCCCAGTTCACGCCTTTGAAGTTGTAATAGCGGACTTTGCTGGCCATCAGAAATCCGAGAAGCAAGACGAGGAGCGCCCACACGAGCGATTTGCGCCAGTCCTCGATGGGGTTCCACATAGCATGAACAACCGCGGCAATCCCGCCAGCCGCGGCAGGCGTAGGCAATCCCACGAAATATTTCGCGCCGCCCGCCATGCCAATATTGAATCGCGCCAGCCGCCAGGCGCAAAAAATGACGAAGGCGAAGCTGCAGACCCAACCCAATTGAACGACGTGCACAGCGGCAAAAGATTGTGCGAGCATCACGCCCTTCACTCCCCAGCCAAAAGCAAGAAAAGCAGGAGCGATGCCAAAACTGACGACGTCGGCGAGGGAATCGAACTGCTTGCCGAATTCCGAATTAGTGTGCGTGAGGCGGGCAATTCGCCCGTCGAGCGCATCAAAGACGATGGCCGCGCCAATCGCTTTTGCGGCATTGTCCATGTCGCCCGCGCCGCCACGAAACGTCTCCAAAATCGCATAATAGCCGCAGAGCAGATTCAATACCGTGAACAGGCTCGGCAGGACGTACACACCACGCCGCGGGCTCCTGCGAGGAGGGCGAGACACCGGCTCGTCCTCGGAATCGTCAGCGTCGAAATTCACAGGGTCTAACTCGTGTAGTGCCATCGCGCTATTTGTGTGGCTCCTCCGGCCAGGTGCTGGCCTCGCTGCACCAGGATTTCCGCGTCTGCAGGAAGCCAGACGTCCACTCGCGAACCGAAGCGAATCATGCCGATACGGTCGCCGAGTTTGACTTCATCGCCGATTTTCGTCCAGCACAAAATGCGGCGCGCCACCCATCCGGCGATTTGCTTGAAGTGCATGTCTCCAGCCGGAGTAGCCATCACAATCAGGTTCTGCTGGTTTGCCTGCGAGGCTTTCTCCTTCCAGGCGGCCATGAACCGGCCGGGGGTATATTCAATTTTCTGGACCCGGCCCGCGACTGGCGCGCGGTTGACGTGCACATCGAAGATCGACAGAAAAATGCTGACGCGCTTGCCGGCGCGCGCACCAAACGGCTCGTCCACAATTTCAACCACGCGGCCGTCTGCCGGTGAAACTACCGCGTCAGGGTCCTGCGGGATTTGCCGCTGTGGGTCGCGAAAAAAAAAGAGGACGAACAGTCCGAGCGCCAGAAAAATCGCGCCCCACCACCAGCCAAAAGCCATTAGCGCGACGCCGAGTATCAGCGGCGGGAGCGCGAATTTATAGCCGTCTTTCACCATGCCTGAAGCAGCAGTTCCCCCGAGAAACACCGGCGAAAACACTGATGATATTGTACGCTACAACAGGCTTTCGCGCTGAGCGCGGACTTAACCGTGCGATTGCTCGCGTCTGCGATGCGCAATCAGCTGCTGCATCTGATCTTTCAATCGCAATTTCATTTTTTTTAATTGGCCTTCGAGGAGAATGTCTTCCGAACTGAGGTACGGTTGGCGGGTGAGTTGCTGGAGCTGCTGTTCGTATCGAGAATGTTCCTGGGCCAGCTTGCGAAACTCTTCGTTGCTCGACATCAGGTCCCCTGGAATATCCTGAGCCGTCAAAGGCATCCGCGCCCTCCTGTGTGATGAGTTCACATGAGCCCAAGCTATCACATTTTGCGGCGCGCCGCCAAAGTGATTTCAGGGACAGTTATTTCAGAGGATAAAGTTGGCCGGTCAATATGCGGAGGCGTGTTTTGGAGCGGATGCTATCGGCCGATTCCCGCCGGCTGCTGTCAGGTAATATTTTGCGTGACGGCCGCACTCAATGTGAGCGCCAGCAGAAGCGCGGCTTCGGCAGGATCGCGGTAGTAATTTGGGCGCATGCCTGCGGAAACGAAGCCGTGCGACTGATAGAAGCGCTGTGCGGTGAGATTCGAAGAGCGAACCTCGAGAAACACTTTCGTGGCGCCGTTTTCCGACGCATGAGAGAGCGCATGTCGCAAAAGCGCGCTTGCAATGCCCTGGCGGCGGGCTGTTGGATCAACGGCTAGATTGAGGATTTCCATTTCTTTGGCGATTTCGCGAGCAACCAGAAAACCCAGGACGCGTCCATCGCGATCTGCGACCCAGGCGAATTCATTCTGTCGAGCGCCGCAAACACTTTCGTAGGCGGCCCGCGACCATTGCGCCGCCCCTCTGCTATGCGATTGCAAATCGAAGACCGCGGGAATGTCCCGGTGTTCCATGCGGCGAGTGACCGCGCGAATCATTGCTTTTTCCAGAGCAACTCGGCATCCGAGCGGCGAATGTAGTTCGCATCGAGATGCAAGGCGTCGGTGAATTCGCTACGGGCGGCGCGTTCGAGCGCCAGTTTTCCTATGATCGGAGCAAGCAAAGGCGAAGCGGATTGGGCGATGTCCGAAATGGATGCAGACGAGCGATTGCCAACGCGTTTGGTAAGCAATTCTTGCAAGATGGCTGGCGCGGGCGAGACGAAGACGATTTCTTGCTTGCGTTGCGCAAGCTGCGCGAGAAACTCCTCAATAATGCAAACCTGCTCAGGCTCTTCTTGCACAAGCCGGGAACCGGCGCGACGAAATAAAGCGGCGTAAATCTGGCCGCGACGCGCGTCCAACACGGGCGCGATTAAACCATTCTCAGAATGCGGGTGAGCCTGCGCAGCGATGGCCTCGAGCCCGCTGATGGCGATAACCGGCTTCGAAAAAACCTCGGCCCATGCCTTCACCGCCGTCAGTCCCACTCGCAGTCCCGTGAAAGAACCCGGGCCAGCGGCGACCGCAAAGAGATCGAAATTTTGCGTTTGAAGCTGCAATTCGCTGAGGAGAATTTCCAACTGGCGAAACAGGCGGCTCGAGTAAGGCTCGTCCGAGGCTGTGGAAATCACGCCGGCTAGTTGCTCATCGCGCAAAACTGCAAGGCTGCCTGCAGGAGTTGCCGTGTCCACCGCCAACAGAAGCATAAACCTAGAGTATACTCCACCTTGCAAAGAATTCCTTTAGCAAATGAGGCTCTCGAGCGCCAAAAGAATCCGCTGAATTCCATTAGAAACCCTTGACCTTGCGCTGACGCAAGCCTACTATTTTTACTGTAGTTTCTGGGGAGGGTACAGCCTGTATGGACTTTAAACTGGGAGAGAAAGTCGTTTATCCGAACCACGGCGTAGGCGTTATCGAACAGATCAGCTATGGATACCTCAACGGCCGCTCCGAACGCTACTACATGCTCAAGATCGTTTCCAGTGGACTGAAAGTCATGGTTCCGCAGACAAACGCAACCAGCGTCGGCTTGCGCCCGGTGATTCGCTCAACGGAAGCAGGCAACGTAATCACTTACCTCGAAAAAGGCCGGTCGGCTTCGCATCATGATTGGAAGCATCGCTTCAAGGAAAATTCGGAGCGCATGCGCACCGGATCATTGATGGAAGTGGCCGCTGTGCTGAAAGGCCTCGTTTCGCTGAGCCGGACGAAACCTCTCTCGTTCCGCGAAAAGAAAATGCTCGAACGCGCCAAGCACCTGCTGGTGACGGAACTGGCCACGGTGCGCAACACGACCGAGCAGACGATGGAGACGAATCTAGTTCGCGCGCTGGCCAAGGCGCGTTTGCAGATGCCGGAAGCGCTCGAAAAGCTCGAGAACTAGCGTTCGCGTTCTGTCACGTCGCCGGCTAGCCCACCGGCGTACAGTGAGCAGCAATTAACTATCTTTAGGCGGCTCCGGCTGCTTCGGAACCGCTCACCTCATAGTTTTGACGCCAGAAATTCCTTGGAAGAAGTGTCGGTAAAGCTGGAGCAATGCCAGTGTTCACGGCGTCCAGTAGGGCTGGCCTGACTAGCTTTGCCGTTTGCTCTTTCTTCTGTCTGGCTTGCCCCAGCCGCCACCGCCGGGAGACTCGATGCGAACGATTGCTCCGGCTGGCGCATAGAAGCTGCCTTTCGCGGCAACTTTCTTCCCCCGGCGGGCAATCGAAACCTCGTTTTTTCCCACCTTCCCAGGTTTGCCGCCTGCAAGGCCGTACGGGCCAAATTTCCGCCGGTCAGACAGCATGCCGACCTGCATGGGCACAAGCAGTTCGATCTCGCGAATAATTCCGTCGCCTCCGCGATATTTACCAGCGCCACCTGAGCCGCGCCGGATGGAATACTGCCGGACGCGAACCGGATAAGCGTGCTCGAAAACCTCTACTGGCGTGTTGAGGGAATTGGTCATGTGCGTGTGGATGCCATTTTCGCCATCGCGACCGGGCCGCGCACCCATACCTCCGGCGATCGTTTCGTAATAGGCAAAGGGCGCTTTTTCGCGACCTGGCCGAGTGTCGCGGCCGCCAAACGTAAGATTGTTCATGGTGCCCTGGCTGGCCGCCGGAATTTTCGCGGGCAGCGCTTTCGCGAGAGCGCGCAAAAGTGTGTCCACGATTCGTTGCGAAGCCTCCACATTTCCACCGGCGACCGCGCACGGCGGGCGCGCGTTGACGATAGTGCCCTCTGGCGCGGTGACGCGGATGGGCCGCAGCAAACCCGAAGTGGCCGGCACCTGGTCATCCACCAAACAGCGAAAAACGTAGAACACAGCGGAATCCGCAATCGCCTTCACGGCATTGATGCTGCCGGCGCATTCTGGCGAAGATCCGGTGAAATCCACTTCCGCGCGCTCGCCGCGAATGCGAATGGCCACACGAATGGCGATAGGATTTTCGCTCACGCCATCATTATCGAGAAAATCTTCGCCCCGGTACACTCCATCGGGAATTTGGCGCAAAGTGGCGCGCATCATCTTCGCGGAATATTCCAAAAGGTAGCGCCCGTAGTCACTCGTTTCGCGACGGCCATATTTGCGGACGACTTCCAGCAGGCGGCGCTCGCCCACGCGGCAGGCCGCGATTTGCGCGGTCAAGTCGCCCTCACGTTCGTTCGCGGTGCGCACGTTCGCCAAAATTAAATGGAGCGCGTCGCGAACGATTCGGCCATTCTCAAAAATCTTTACCGGCGGGATGCGAATCCCCTCCTGAAAGATTTCGCGCGAGAGGCTCATGGAGCCCGCTTGCGCGCCGCCAACGTCAGCATGATGCGCGCGATTCGCGACGTAAAACATCGGCGCTTTTTCGCGCCGCAGATACACCGGCATGACCATGGTCAAATCGGGCAAATGCGTTCCGCCAGCGTAGGGGTCGTTAAGCAGAGCCACGTCTCCAGGCCGCAAATCGATGGCGCGAATGGCAGCGTCTACCGATGCGGGCATCGAACCCAGATGCACGGGCATGTGATCGCCCATCGCGAGCACTTCGCCAGCACCATTGAATACCGCGCAGGAGTAGTCGCGGCGCTCCTTGATGTTCGGCGAAAAGGCGGAACGGCGCAGCACGCCGCCCATCTCCTCAGCAATGGAATGGAAGATATTTTTGAAGATTTCTAGACGCACCGGATCGAAGCTCACCGTTCCTGCTCCATCAGCAAATTCCCATAATCGTCCACGCGAACACGCCAGCCGGGCAAGACCACTGTTGTGGCGCTGTATTCCGTGACGATTGCCGGGCCACGAAAGCGATTCCCAGCGCGCAGACGGGCCCGGTTGTAAACGCGCGTGTTAATCGCTTGGCCGCCAAAGAATATTTTACGCTCGCTCAGCCGCGCAGAGCCTGAATCCGCACCGGCATGAGGAATTTTGGGCAGCGCCGGTTTGGGAGTGGAACCAATTGCGCGCACACGGATATTGACAATTTCCACTGGGCGTGCGGCGTCGCAATATCCATAGCGTTTTTCGTGGGCGCGGTGAAACGCAGCGGCGAAATTGCCATTCGCGGAAACAGTCAATTCATATGCCTGGCCGGCGTAGCGCATGTCGAGCAGGCGCTCGATTCGGATTTGCGAATTCGCAAAACCCTCCTGACGAAGGTCCGCCATCGCCCGCGTGTCGATTTCACGAAATTCGTTTTGCAACACGCTCTTCGCATATCGCAACGATTGCAGCAGCAACAAAACGGTCTTCGAGAAATCCTTCACCACGTCGGCGCGCAGAATTCCAAGAGCGGAAAGCCCGCCCGGGAATTTCGGGATCAGCACGCGGGGCATTTCGAGCGCGGCAGCAAGTCCGCATGCGTGCAAACCGCCTGCGCCGCCAAAAGCGACCAGCGTGTAGTCGCGCGGATCGTAGCCCCGTTCAACGGAAATGACGCGAATGGCCTTCTCCATATTGGTTTCGACAACATCGAGAATGCCCTGCGCGAACTGCTCGGTGGTTTTCATTGCGCCTCGAGCGCGGCCAAGCCATTCGCGCGCGCGTTGTAAATCCAGCCGGAATTCGCCGCCGAGAAAACCCTCCGGTACGATGCGCCCGAGGACCAAATGCGCGTCCGTGACTGTTGGCCGCGTTCCGCGACCGTAGCAGATCGGTCCGGGGTCGGCGCCGGCGCTCTCTGGTCCAACGCGCAGCGCTCCGCCGCGGTCAAATCGCGCCAGCGAGCCACCGCCCGCGCCCACTGTGTGAATGTCCAGCATTGGAACGGAAACAGGCAGACCCGCCACTTCGGATTCATTTGTGGTGCACAAATCGCCGTCGAGCAACGCCACATCTGTGGACGTGCCGCCCATGTCGAAGGCGATGACCCGCGCGAAGCCCGCACGCTCCGCAATGTACTGCGCGCCCAGCACGCCACCTGCTGGACCGGAGAGAATCGTGCGCACCGGCTCGCGCGACGCCGTCGCAGCAGCAATAATTCCGCCATTCGACTGCATCACGCGCACGCGCGGCGCCCCGAGCGCTGGCGCGCGCGATTTGGCACATTTTTGTGCGAGTTTTTCAATTTCGCCGAGGTAACGGCTCATCACCGGAAGCAGATACGCATTTTCAACGGTCGTCGCGGTGCGTTCGTATTCGCGGAACTCCCGATAAACCTCGTGCGATGCGGAAACTTGAAAACCAGCGGCGCGCAAACGCGCTGTAATCTGCTTTTCGTGCTCGGAATTGGCAAATGAGAAGAGCAGACAAACAGCGACCGCGTCCGCGCGGCAGCGTTTCACGAGCCGCACAATGCGCTGCAATTCCCTGCTGTCCGGTCGCAGCAGAATTCGCCCTTCGGCGCTGACACGCTCCTTCAATCCGAAGCGGCGCTCGCGTGGCGCAAGCGGTTCTGGCCGGCTCACAGAAAAGTCGTAAAGATGCGGCCGCGCCTGCCTGCCAATCTCCAGCACGTCTTCGAATCCCGCAGTCGTGACCACCGCAACACGCCCGCCGCGACGCTGCAGCAGTGCGTTCGTCCCCACTGTGGTTCCGCAGGTAAGTTCGAGACCGTGATCTCTCGCATCGCCTGAAACTCCACTAGAAAGAACTTTCGCGATTGCCTCGCCAATGGCGCGCGCGGGATTGTCAGGCGTCGAAGGCACCTTGAGAATACGCACTTCGCCATCGCGCACGAAAACGCAGTCCGTAAATGTGCCGCCAGTGTCGATGGCAATTCGCATGGCCGCTATTGGCATAAGCCTATTCGCATCTCGCAGGGCGTATTGGCCGCGCGATTGTATAGAATTCCGCGGGCGCGTGCAAAACGCCAGTAAGAAATGCTCATTCCTCGCTGGAATTCGGGCGCGCCGCTGCTTCCTGCACGATGGGACAGTGCTCGTTAGTACCAATGTTCTACCGGCATTCCTCGTTTGATTCTGGAAACGTCAAATCGAGCCGCCATTACGCCGCAAAAAACATTTGTGCATACTAGTTTGGTTATCCTGAAACGGCCCCTTGGCGATCCGCGCGTCAACCTCGCGCGCAGATTTGGCCGGACCCAATGGCGACGATCAAACAGAGACGGAGCATAAAGCCCGAAGAACGCGAACTCGCGCGCAAGAGTCAGGAACAGGAACGCGTCGAAGCAGAGCTGAGTGAATGCGAACTGCGGCTGGCAACGCTTCGCGGCGAATTGCGGGCGCTCGAAGGCCGCTATTTGAATCTGGTTGGCGCGCCGTATGCAGAATTGGATGAGCTTCGCGCGCAACTCGCCGAGCGGCTGGCCTCTGAAGAGCCCTCGAACGAACGCCTGCAGCGAGCGGCACGCGAAGCCCGGGCTCGAGCCGATGAGTCGCGCTCCGCGGCGTGCGAAAAGAATGCGCCGCGACCGAAAGATTTCTCGCCTTCCCCGGAATTGAAGCGCGCCTACCGCGAAGCCGCCAAATACATTCATCCTGACTTGACGGCGGACGCAACCGATCGCGCGCGGCGCCAGGAGCTCATGGCCGAAGTGAATCGCGCCTACCAGGACGGCGACGAGCCGCGCATCGCGAAAATCCTGGACATGTACGAGGCCAGCCCTGAAACGGTGCAAGGCGAAGGGCCTGGCGCGGAGCTGGTGCGTGTAATTCGCAAGCTCAGCCTGATGAAGAACCGCCTCGGCGAGGTTGAATCTGAAATGCAAACGTTGCTGAATTCCGATTTGTACCTTTTGAAAATTCAAGTTGATGACGCCCACGAGCAGCACCGCGACCTGATCGCCGAGATGGCGGAAAAAGTTCGCCAGCGCATCGCCGATTGCAAAGAACGCATGCAGGCCGGCGCCGCGGAGCGCGTGCACTGATGGCCACACGAACCAAACGGCAATCGCAAGAGATTGTCGCCTCCGCGAGCAGGGCAATCACCGTGCTGTCTTCTCCGCTGGTGCTCCGCGGGCTGCGCGAATTTCCGCAAACTTCGGGATGGAATATCCAACAGCCGTTTGCAGCGCCGCGTTCTCATCTGGCGATTTCGTCGCTCGGCCACGTGGCCACATATTCCGCCGCAACGCGCGAATTGAGCCAGCGCATCGAAATCGCTGACCTAGAATCTAGCGCAGAGCCGAAAAGCATCTCCGTTCCCGACGAGCCATTCATCGCGCGCCCCGATTTTCCCGCGGCCTTTTCCTGGGATCCGCAAGGTAAAACGCTGGTCGCCGCATCCGGCACCTGGCAGCCGGAGTTGCACCTGTTCGATGCGCGCGCAGGCGCGTTTGCGGGACGCTTTGGACAATTTCGCGTCTATCCAACGCATCTTTGCTGGTCAGAAAGCGGCAGATACTTCGTGGTCTCGTCGGATGGTTCAACGAACGCGAAGTTGACGCTGTGGATGCCGGGCGATGCGCCCGATAAGTTTGAGCCGCTCTGCGAGATGGACAGCAATGGAGCGGCTGACCCGGCAGCAGACCACCAGGAAAGGAGCGAACAGGCTGACTTTTTTGGCTTTGGCGCCGTGGCGTTTCGGCCGGACGAAAAAGTCTTTGCGGCCGTGTTGGAATTCGACGGCGACTGGTCAGATGATGCCGTGCTTCTTGTTCGCGTGCCGACTCTGGAGATCGACGCGCGTTTTGAGATCACCGGGCGAGTGACACAGCTTTCGTGGTCGAGTGATGCGCGGACGCTAATTTTCTGCGCGTCAGGGCAAGCGTATTCTCTCGATCCTGCAAGCGGCCAGGTCGCTTCCCTTCCCTTCGCCGCGGAAATGTGCCAGTGCCATCCTTCGCGCCCCCTTTGCGCGTTTTATAATTCCTGGCTGAAGAATTCGGCGGCTGGGCGCATTTTCATCGCCGATTTACAGCGCAATGTCGTGATTGACGAATGCCACGCGGAGGGAATCGCGGACATCAGGTGGAGCAATGACGGACGCACACTCTATTGCGTGGCGCGCGACGGCGTTGCTTACCTCTTCGACTGCCCGCTTTCCTGAAAACCAGAAGCTGCCGCAGACACTCCCGTTAGCGCCATGCCCAATGGAAAATTCGGCGCCGCATTGAGGCTGGCGTCGGCGCGTTCGCCCGCAGCGAATTTTCCGAACGCCGCAGCCGCAATCATTGCCGCGTTATCCGTAGAAAGCGGGCGGCTCGGAAAAAATGCTACAAGGCCGCGCTTGGCGCTTTCTTCTTCGAATCGCCAGCGCAACGCGCTGTTCGCCGCCACGCCTCCTGAAACCAGAACGGATTGCGCAGCGAATTGTTCGCTCGCCGCAAGCGTGCGCCGCAGCAAATCCTCCACCACGGCATGTTGAAAACTGGCAATCAGATCGAGCGTCGCGGAACTCGAAAGCGCCCGCAAAGCATCGGCGGTGCGCTGCCCATTCGCCAGAGCGGATTCGCGCGCTTCAATTTCGCGCTGCATTTCAGGATGCTTGCGCAGGTGGTACAGCACGGCAGTTTTGATTCCGCTGAAGCTGAAATCGTACGCATTGCCGCGCATTTTCGCTTCGCCAAAGCGCACGGCTTTCGGATTTCCATAGGGCGCAAGCTTGTCAATCACCGGCCCTCCTGGATAACCGAGCGCCAGCATTTTCGCCACTTTGTCGTAAGCCTCGCCTGCCGCATCATCTCGCGTGCCGCCGATTCGCGCATAGCTCAATTGCCTGGCGCCATTGCCCGCGTGTTCGCTTTTGGCCGCTTCCACGCGATACAATAGCGTGTGCCCGCCTGAAACAATCAGGCACATAGCCGGCAATTTTGGCGCGCGCGCGGCGGAATGCGCTTCCAGAAAAACCGCATGAACGTGGCCTTCCAGATGGTTCACCGCGATCAGCGGCTTGTTGAGCGCCAGCGCAAGAACTTTTCCGTACGTCAATCCGACGAGCAGCGAGCCAACTAAGCCGGGACCCTGCGTGACGCCAATGGCGTCAACCTCCGCGAGCGATAAATTCGCCTGCGAGACAGCTTCCCGCACCACCGGCACGATCTGGCGGAGATGTTCGCGCGAAGCAAGCTCCGGCACGACGCCACCGTATTTGCGGTGAATATCTACCTGCGACGCGACCACGCTCGACAAAATCTCTGAGCCGTCTCTAACGACCGCTGCAGCTGTTTCGTCGCACGAAGATTCAATTCCCAAAATTCGAGTAGCCAATTTCGCGTTCCCTCTTCACGTTTCCAATCATCTTAACACAGTGACCATTGTTGGATTTCTGTAAGCAGACCGCGATGCCTGGACTTTGATTGACAATCTTCGCTGCGCCACGTAATTTGGCCGTCTGACGGATTTTGCGCAAGACAATGCCTGATAAAACAAAGCGCGTTCGCAAAGCAGTTTTTCCCGCCGCGGGCCTTGGTACTCGCTTTCTTCCTGCGACGAAGGCGCAGCCCAAAGAAATGCTTCCGGTAGTGGACAAGCCGCTCATTCAATATTCGGTGGAAGAGTGCGCAGCTTCGGGAATCGAAAACATTATTATTGTCACAGGCCGCGGGAAAAACGCCATCGAAGATCATTTCGACCAGTCCCCGGAACTGGAGCGCTTCCTGCGCGAGAAAGGCGATACGCGCCGCGCGGATTTGGTTCGCGACATCGGCTCCAAGATTCACTTCAGCTACATTCGCCAGCGCGAGCCGCTGGGGCTCGGGCATGCCGTGTTCGTCGCGCGCGAACTCGTCGGCGATGAGCCTTTTGCTGTGTTGCTCGGCGACGTCATCTGCGACGGCCCGCAGCCTGTGACACGCGCGCTTTGCGATGTTTACGAAGCCACCGGAACCGGCGCGATTGCCGTCGAAGCCGTTCCCCGCGAACTGGTTCATCTCTACGGAATCATCGAGGCGCGGCCCGCAAATGAACCCAAATGGGGCGACCGCCTGCGCCAAGTGATCAACCTCGTCGAAAAGCCCGAGGCGGACAAGGCCCCGTCGAATCTCAGCGTCATCGGCCGCTACGTTTTGCCGCCGGAGATTTTCGATTGCCTCGAACGCACCGAGCCGGGCCGCGGCGGCGAAATTCAGCTAACGGACGCCCTTCGCAAGCTTGCGCGCGAATACGGCCTGTGGGCGCTTACCACCGAAGGAAAAACTTACGACGCGGGGGACAAGCTGGGCTTTTTGAAGGCCACCGTGGAATTCGCCGCGAAAAATCCGGAGTTCGGAGACGAATTCCGAGCCTATCTGAAGACTCTGAAACTTTAGCGCTACTTTTCTTTCGTTTTTTTCGCCGGCTCTTTCGCGGAAGTTTTTGCAGCGGATTTCTCCGCAGACTTATCGCCCGATTTGGAGGCCGCGGATTCTTTCGACTCGCCGGGCTCCTTCGAACCTCCGCTGGAACTTTTCCCGCCGTAATCCGTAACGTACCATCCTGTGCCCTTGAACTGAATGGCCGGCGCGTTCACCATGCGTTCCGCCCTGGCGCCGCATTTCGGACACTTCTTAATCTCGGAAGCCGAGACGTTTTCGATTTTCTCGAACCTGTGGCCGCACTTCACGCATTTGTATTCGTAGAGTGGCACGTTATAAGTCCTCGTTAATCAGGCAACACAAAATCTTACCATGTCTGCGCGCGCGGCCAACGCGTGATGTTCCTGACAGCGCCGCCCAATATGATATTCTGCCGTCGACGCGCCTTTTGCCGCCTTCAACCCATGACTTCGCGCGAATCAGCACAAACTGCGCGTGGCTGCCTCTACCTGGTCGCCACGCCTATCGGCAATCTCGAAGATATCAGCCTTCGCGCCCTCCGCATTTTGAAAGAAGTGGACCTGATCGCCTGCGAGGACACCCGCCAAACGCTGAAGCTGCTCTCGCATTTCGAAATCCGCAAACCGCTCGAAAGCTATCACGAGCATAACGAAATGACTCGCGCGCCGGAACTGGTGGTGCGCATGGAGGAGGGTGAGCGCATTGCGCTGGTCAGCGACGCAGGCACGCCAGTGATTTCCGACCCCGGCCATCGTCTCGTTTCGCTCTGCCAGCGCCACAAAATCGCGGTGATTCCCATCCCGGGTCCTTCGGCAATTGTCGCTGCTCTTGCAGGCTGCGGCCTGCCATCTGACGAATTCACGTTTGCCGGCTTCCTGCCCGCGCGCGCTGGCGAGCGAAGGCGGACCCTGCAGCGATTGGCCTCTGGCGGCCGCACCCTGGTTTTCTATGAAGCGCCCCACCGGCTGCGCGCATGTCTCGAAGATGCGCTGGATGTGCTTGGCGACCGCGAAGCGGCCGTCGCGCGCGAATTGACCAAGATTCATGAGGAATTTCTGCGCGGCCGCATCAGCGAATTGCTTCAGCGTTTTGCCGAAAAGGAACCGCGCGGCGAAATCACCCTGGTGATCGCACCCCCGGAACCGTCAGACGAAACTGCGCAAACCGGCTCAGCGGAACTACAAACAGCCGAGATTCGCCCAGCCTCATTCGCCGATAGAGTTGCACAAATCTCCGAGGAGAAGAATCTGGACCGGAAGGCCGCCTTGAAGCAAGCGGCGAAGGAATTCAAGCTTACCAAACGCGAAGCTTACAAGCGGCTGCTTACGGAGAGAAATTCCTGACGCGTCGCTTTCAGTTTTTTGCGTCGGCGACTCCGGCGGAAAAATCCTCCACACGCTGTAATACTTCTTGCGGCGTGCGCGAGGAATGCACCTGATGCCGTAGCTCGCTGCCATTCCTCACGCCGTGCGTGAACCAACAGGAAAATTGCTTCATTTTGCCCAGAGCGTCGGGCAACTCCGCGGCGATGAGGCTTCGAAAATATCCAGAGAGCAGTTGATAGCGGTCCCATTCCGTCGGGTCATCGTATTTGCCGCTGGAAAAATATTGCTCCATCTGGCGAAAGATCCACGGATTCGTCGCTGCAGTGCGGCCAATCATCACCGCGTCGCATCCTGTTTGCTTCACCATGCGCTCCGCATCTTCGGGCAGCCGAATATCGCCGTTGCCGATCACCGGTATGGCCACGGCCTGCTTGACGCACGCAATCAGGCTCCAATCCGCGTCACCGGAATAGCCCTGCACGCGCGTTCGTGGATGCACCGCGATGGCTTCTACGCCAATTCCTTCCGCCATTCGCGCGACGTCCACAGCGACAATGCTGGCATCATCCCAGCCAGAACGCATTTTTATGGTCAGCGGTATCTTTACAACTGCGCGCACTGCTTTGAGTACGGATTCAAGCTGCTGCAAGTCGCGCAGCAGTCCCGAGCCGCCGCATTTCACCACTTTTTTGGCGGGACAGCCAAGATTGATGTCCACCTGGTCGAATCCCAGGTCCTCGACGAGCGCGGCTGCCGCAGCCATCACTTCCGCATTCGCTCCGAAAAGCTGCGCGGCGATGGGATGCTCGTCTTCGTCGTAGTAGAGATATCGCAGAGTTTTCGCAGCGCTGCGCGTCACGCCTTCCGCGCTGGTGAATTCCGTCATAATCAGCCCGCATCCGCCCAAATCGCGAACCACCCGGCGAAAAATCGTGTCGGTAACGCCGGCCATCGGCGCCAGCAGAGTTGCCGGGCGAAGCGAGAGGTTGCGGATTTTCAGTTCGCTGGGAAACATCGCGGACTACAGATCGGCGCCTGAATGCGATGGCGCGGAAGAACTGAATTCCTTGGAGACGTGTTTCAGAAGCTCTTCGGTCGAGCCGCCGAAAAAGCTCTCGACCACTTGTGCGATGGCGTGCTCGCGCGCTTCCTGGCTGCTCAATTTGGCCTGGTAGCGCCAAGCGCGTCCGGCGCGGCGGCGCGAAACAATCTGCTTGCGCGCCAAACGGTCCATGATAGTCATAATCGTGGTGTAGGCGCGCGGCTTGCGGCTCGCCAGCGCCTCGCGAATGTCCCGCACAGTGCCTTCTTCGAGCCGCCAAAGCGCGGTCATGCAGTCGAGCTCCAGCGGAGCCAGTTCGAGCAGCTTGCGCTTCCGCGTGAAGCCGCTGCGCGCATTCCCGTTTGCAGACGCAACGTTCATTGTTTGTCCTTTGGCCCAATCGTCCGCGAAGTGGCCGCCGAATTCGTCGTTGCCGCCGGCCTCGCCGCGCCCGCGGCGCCGAACAGGCCTCCCGGCTTTGCTGCTGCTTGCGCCGATTGCGTTGTTGGCGCAACTCTGGGCGGTGCGCTCTCGCGCGGCAGCAAATACGCCGCGCTGTTCAGCAAAGTCCGGCGCAAAGCGGCATTCCGTTCTGTCCACAGCTCTTGCGTTTGAACGCCGTCCAGCGTTGCGCGCATGGCCGCCATTTTGGAATCGAGGTCATCCAGATGGTTCAGCAACACGGCCTCTCGCACCACCGGCAGCTTCGGCGAGCCAAATTCATACGTTCCGTGGTGGCTGACGATTAGATGCTCCACCAGCACCGCCAGCGTGCGCGGAAAGTCCGGAATTTTGTCGATCCGCTGCCGCACCATGCCCAATCCAATCACAATGTGGCCCAGCAACTGTCCTTCGGTCGAGTAGCTGATGGCGCGCTTGTAGCAAAGCTCTTCCGTCTTTCCAATATCGTGCAGCACGATGCCCGCGAGCAGCAAATCACGGTCCACCTCTGGGTAATGCTGTGCGACTACTTTGGCAAGGCCGCAGAGGCTCACGATGTGCTCGAGCAATCCGCCGAGATACGCATGGTGCATGGTCATCGCCGCGGGAGCGCGCTTCAGCTTCGGGCCAATTTCCGGGTCGTCTACAAAAGACAGAAGCAGGCGCTGCAGCCACGGATTGCGCACCGTCGAAATCTCATCGCGCAACTGTGAATAAAGTCTGTCAACGTCGTGCTTGGTATGCGGAAGAAAATCGTCCAGCGCGTAATCCGTTTCCACTGCCCGCAGGATTTGCTCGATGATCAGTTGCGGCTCATCTTGATAAACGTCTACGCGCCCGCGCACGCGCACAATGTCATCACACTCGAACGTCTGCGCCGGTTCCGCGAAATTGTCCCACATTTTGCCCGCAATGGTTCCCGTGCGGTCCGCAAGCGAAAGCCGCAGCCAGGGTTTTCCCGCCTTGGAAACGCGGATTTCCTTTTCGCGCACCAGGAAAAACGAGGTGACTGCCTGGTCTTTCGGCCCTTTTCGAAGTTCGGACACGTAACCGGACTTCATGGATTCCCGTCCCCCGGATCTCCTTCAGCAGGGGTAGCTTTCTTTTTCTTTTTGGGCTTGCCTTCCTCGGTCCCGTAAGGCACTTCCGCGATAACGCTGTTGGCTCCGGCTGATCCCGCGTCCGTGTACCCGGCGGTTATCACCAGGTAGCTGTCTTTGCGCAACTGCGTCAGATATTTTCGCATCGCGGGCTGAATCTTTGTCTCGTACAAATCATTCTCGATTTCGTTTTCCACTTTGCTCATAGGCTGCAAGCCCGCCTCGAAATGTTCATTCACATGCAGGATTTGCAGTCCGTCGGGCGCTGGCAGGACGTCAGTGAATTCGCCCTTCTTCAACGCAAACACAATTTTCTCGATGTTCGGGTCCATCATGCCCCGTTTGAATACGCCGATCTCGCCGCCGTCGCTCGCCGTGGAACCATCCGAAAAGTGTTGCGCCAGCTTCCCAAAATCCTCGCCCGCTTTAAGCCGCTGCTCGATCCCTTCAGCTTTCTGCTTGATCAACATCACTTGTTCCGGCGTTTTCCCTTTGGTGCTGAAGAAAATCGTGGAAAGGTCTACCTCCTCGGGCTTGACGAATTCACTTTTATGCGCGTCGTAATATTTCTGCACCTCGTCGTTCCCGATTTTGATGGTCGAGCCGACCTCCTGCGAAATCACCTTTTGCGTTAGCATGGAATTCGTGATTTGCTGCTTATAATCCTCCCACGAGATTCCAGACGATTCGACCGCCTTTTGCAGCGCCTCCATGCTCGGCAGGTGGTTCTGCTGGCGCACCATATCCAGGCGCTTGATTACGTCCGTATCAACGCTGATGCCCATGTCCTTGGCGCGCTGTACCAGTAAAGACTGATCGATCAGGTCGCGCAGCAGATTTTTCTTCTCCTCGGCCACCATCTCATTGATTTTTTCGTCGGAGCAGCCCTGGCACTCCTGCTGGGCATCCTGGCGCAAAGATGCTTCGGCCTTTTGGTAATCCGAAAGCGTAATAATGTCGTTATTCACCCGTGCGATAATTTCTTCGACGATCTTTCCGTGGGTATCTTGTGCGTGAACGAAGGCAGGCAACAAAAGCGCCGTAATCGCAGCGCCGGCCACATACATTGCTTTTTTCATGATGCCTCGATTCTATCCCTAGGTTTGTAGTTCCAGCAATACGTTTCTAACCGCTGCGGCAATCCCTTCCGGCTGGCGCTTCCATTCCAGCCACAGCGTTCCTGCCGGATCCAGCCGCATATCCTTCCGCGCGCGAATCATCTTCACCAGCCTTTCCGGCTTCACTGGCGTGTCTTCATGCCATTTAATGGCCACGCGCTCGCCGCGCCGGTCAATCGAAGCTACCAGCAGCTTCTCTGCCAGCGCTTTCAGCAACGCGTACTCCAGAAGGTTCTCGACCGCCGCGGGAGGCGGCCCAAAACGGTCGCGCAGCTCCGCCAGCACTTCATCGCGCGCTTCCTCGTCCGCTACGCCGGCGATGCGTTTATAAACGCGCAGCCGCGCACTCTCATTTTCGATGTACTCCGGCGAAATGCGGATGTCCATGCCCAAATTGATTGTCGCGCGCCGTTCGGGCTGCACCGCCTCGCCTTTACGCTCAGAGACCGCGCGTTCCAGCATGTTGCAATACATGTCGAATCCCACCGATTCAATATGCCCATGCTGCTCGCGCCCCAGCATGTTGCCTGCGCCGCGCAATTCCAAATCGAGCGCCGCGATGCGAAAGCCTGCGCCCAAATCGCTGAACTCCTTGAGCGCCGCCAGGCGTTGCCGCGCAATTCCGGACAGCGCCGTCTCCGGCGGCACCAGCAAATACGCGTACGCCCGGTAATTCGAGCGCCCCACGCGCCCGCGCAATTGATAAAGTTCCGCCAGCCCCAGCCGGTCCGCGCGATTGATGATAATCGTGTTCGCGCGCGGAATATCCAATCCATTTTCGATAATCGTCGTCGCCACCAGCACGTCCGCTTCATGCCGGATGAACTTCATCATCACCCGGCTAAGCTCCTGCTCGCTCATCTGCCCGTGGCCCACCACCACACGCGCCTTCGGCACAAGTTCTTGCACCATTGCCGCCACCGACGCAATGGACTCCACCCGGTTATGCACGAAAAACACTTGCCCGCCGCGCGCCATCTCCTCCGTGATCGCCCGCCGTATCAATCCCTTATCGAATGGCGCAACCACCGTATGAATCGCCAGCCGGTCCTTAGGCGGCGTTTCAATCACCGACATATCGCGCAGCCCCACCAGCGACATATGCAGCGTGCGCGGAATCGGCGTCGCCGACATCGTCAGCACGTCCACATTTTTGCGCATCTCCTTGATGCGCTCCTTGTGCGCCACGCCAAATCGCTGCTCTTCGTCCACCACCAGCAGTCCCAGCTCCTGAAATTTCACGTCCTTCGAGAGCAGCCGGTGCGTGCCAATCACAATGTCGATTTTCCCCGCTTCGAGTTCCGGCAGAATCTTTTTCTGCTCGCGCGGATTTTGGAACCGGCTCAGCATCGCGATCTTCACCGGGAACGCCGCAAATCGCCGCCGGAATGTGTCGTAATGCTGAAAAGCCAGCACCGTCGTGGGCGCAAGCACTGCTACTTGCTTTGAATCCGAAACCGCTTTGAACGCCGCGCGCATGGCCACTTCGGTTTTGCCGTAACCGACGTCTCCGCACAACAAACGGTCCATCGGCTGCGCACGTTCGAGGTCGCGCTTCACATCTTCAATGGCGCGGTCTTGATCGGTGGTCTCCTGAAATTCGAAGGCATCCTCGAATTCTTTCTGCCACGGCGTGTCCGCAGGAAACGCGTGGCCCTCGACCGACTTTCGTTCCGCGTAAAGCTTCAGCAGCCGCTCCGCCATGTCGTTTACCGATTTTTTTACGCGCGACTTCCGCGCTTCCCACGCTTGTGCGCCCAAACGGTCCAGCCGCGGCGCCGCGCCGCCCAGCGACTGATATTTCTGCACCAGGTCCAACCGCGTCAGCGGAACATACAGCTTCGCTTGCTCGGCGTATTCCAGCTGCAGAAATTCCCCTTTCACGCCGTCCACATCCACTTGCCGCAATCCGTGAAACTGCCCAATCCCGTGGTCCACGTGAACCACAAAATCGCCCGCCTTCAGTTCGGAGAAATCGCTGAAGAAGCTCGCCGTCTTGGCCCGCGTTCGCCCCCGCCCAGCCGCCGGAGCCAACGTCTCGAATAAATCCGAGTTGCCGAAAATCGAAAGCGTGGCGGCGACAAACTCGACGCCTTCTTCCATCGGAGCGCGCAGCAGCACCGCCGCTGGCACGCTGCCTCCGCTCGATTCATCCACCAGACGCGCTGCCGTCGCGCCCTGTCCCAATTCGCCTAAGCGAAATGGCAATTCGAATTCGTGGCACAAATCCGCGAGCCGCTCCTGTTCTCCGGTGCTCGCCGCGCTCAGCACAATCTGCTCGCCCGCGTTCAGCCGCCCTTTCAATTCCGCCATGAACGCCGGCACATTTCCGTGATAACGCGTGGTGGGCCTCGTCTGAAGCGTAAGAGTTTCATCCTGCGATTTTCCCGTCGCCAAATGCTCCAGCCCGAGCCGTGGAATCTTCTGCCGCGCCTGCGCCCACTCTTCTTCCGTCAGAACATAATTTTCCGGCGGCGCCGCATCGGGATTTTCAGCAGATGCTTCCGCAAAGCGTTCGCGATATTCTTCGAGGGTCGCCTCCAATGCATCCGGCTCATCCTCGATTACGAAAATATTTTCGCGTAGCCGAAGCAAATGCGAACCGCGCTCGCGAGCGAAAGACGCTTCGAATTCCCAGCCAGGGAAAAATGTGGCGGTGCGCGCGGAATCTGGCGGCGGGTCAACCAATTCCCGCAAACGTGCCAGTTGCTCCGTGCTGCGCGGATAATCGGCCAGCGGCAAAAGCGTGATGCGCTCCAGCGGATTGGTCGAACGCTGCGTGTTGGTATCGAATTCGCGAATCGATTCCAGCGTATCGCCCAGAAGCTCCAATCGCGCTGGCCGTTCCGCCTCCGGAGGAAAAACGTCAATGATTCCGCCGCGCACCGCAAACTGCCCCGGCATCTCTACCGTTTCAGCGGCCTCGTAGCCCACACTCGCGATGTGCGCCAGAAATTCTTCTCGCGGAATGTCCTCGCCGCGCGCCAGCGTCACCGCCAGGCTTTTGTAGAATTGCGCCTCCCGCAGCCGCCAAATCGCGGCGGTGATTGGAGCAATCACCAAATCCGCTTCCCCGCTGGTCAGCCGCCACAGCGCCGAAGCGCGCGCCTCGGAAATTTCCGCATGCGGCGATTGATGATCGTACGGCAGCACTTCATGCGCTGGAAAAACCATCACGCGCGCATCCGCTTTGCCCAGCGCGCGCAAAAAATATCGCGCCAGCGAACAGAATTCGTCCGCTCGTTCGTTCGACTCCACCAGGAAAATTGCCGGCTTCAAAACAGACTGCACCGCCAGCGCCACCAGCAGCGCCTTCGCGGGATCCGTCAAGCCTGCCAGACGCGTCTCGCGGCCTCCGCGCCGCAAACGGTCAAACGCTTCTTCCGCTTGCGGCCGGCGCCCCACGCGCGCAAGCAGCTCTGCAACCAATGGGAGAATCATGATGGAATTTTCTGAATGCGTTCGAGGATGGACGAAGTGGAGTATCCCGGCTCAATGGGAATCGAGACGACGCGCCCGCCGGCGGCTTCCACTTCTTCGCGGCCCACAATTTCGTTCGGGCCCCAGTCGCCGCCCTTCACCAGCACGTCCGGCAAAATTTTCGCGATGATTTCCCGCGGCGTGGGCTCGTCAAAGAGCACCACGTAATCCACCGCCTCGAGTGCCGCGGCCACTTCTGCACGCTCATCCTCAGGGATAATTGGCCGGCCCGTGCCTTTATTCTCGCGCACACTGCGGTCGCTGTTCAGCGCCAAAATCAGAATGTCGCCAAGTTCGCGGGATTTTTCCAGCAGGCGGATGTGGCCGGGATGCAGCAGGTCATAACAGCCGTTTGTGAACACAACTCGACGCCCAGCGGCCTTTGCTTCGGCCACCCTGCTCAGCAATTCTTCCTCGCTGACTACTTTTCCCAACAAGTCCCCAGCGCGAGATTCCTCGCGTCACTTCGCACCCCTTATTTTACCATGCGCCGATTCAATCCATAGCTCGTGCTAAAATCAAGAAAATGGATTCTCGCCCTATTCTGACATTCGACACGAGCGCCATTAACCGCTTGGCGGACGACCACAACTCAGAAGCGCTGATTGCAGGACTGAGTTCCGGATACTACATGCGGCTCACAGTCACGAGCATTTCCGAGGTTATCGCCAATGTGAAACTGGATCGTAGACGCCAGCTCGCTCGACTGTGTCAACGGCTTCTATCGTTCGGCGATTGCATCGATCCACAGAACATACTGCTGGAAAAGCTGATCAAATCGTTTGAGGAAAGCTCGTCGTTTGACTGGAGCTCAGTCGACGTTGGATTTCCCGAGGCCGCTGACGGAATCTCTCGCGAGGAGAACCCGACCGACGAGATTTCGCAACAGGTATGGACAGAGAACAAGGAAACCAAGGACAAATTCGAGGCCTTTTACGCGAAGGTGAAGCCGCTGTATGAGAGTCTCTTTGCCAGAGGCGATGCAGCGCGACCGACAACTTTCTCGGAGTCGATGGCACGGCTAAACAAAGCGGGCACTTTTGCCGCAATGGCCAGAAGCGTTTACGAAAAGGGGGCAGGACACGCCACCACCGACGCGGTCGTCCGAAAATTTCTAAACGAGTGCCCGCCCTTCTACGCCCTTATGGTTGCCTTATGCGTAAGACGGTACACCTCCTATCTCAAACCGTCGGGCGCTCCTTCTCTCAAGGCCCATGCTGCGGACACCTTCATGGCGGTTTGCCTCCCCTATTGCGACCTGTTTGTGACGGCAGATTGTGGCCAGCTCAGATGCTTCAGGGAAGTCGTGCCCTTCATAGGACTCGGCGTGACCCTGAAGTCCTATCAGGAATTCCGAGGCGGACTCGCCGTCGCAGGCTGACCGGCTCGCCCGCTACCAAAGGCGCACATCGGGTTTGCGCGGCGCTGGGTGATGCTATACTTTGGAGTCTGAACGGACGCGGCAATCTCGTCTGTACGCGGATTCCAAGCGAATGAAACAAATTGCCATTGTGGGCGGAGGGCCTGCCGGAGCTCTCTGCGCCGAAAAATTGAGCGTCGCGGGGTTCAACGTCTCTCTTTTTGACGAGCATCTCGCCTGGGAAAAACCCTGCGGCGGCGGCCTCACTCACAAAGCCATCGAAAAATATCCGTTCCTGCTCGACGGTCCCGCGGCGAAAAAGGAAGTACACAGCGCGGAATTAATTTCCAGCCGCGGCCATCGCGCGCGCTTCGAAATGTCGCGCCCGCTGGTGATCTATTCGCGCGCCATCTTGAATGGCCTGCTGCTCGACCGCGCCACTGCTGCCGGATGCACTATGCATCATGCGCGCGTCACCCGCGTAGACACATCTGGCGAACAGGTCACGCTCACCGCGGCCGGTGCGGAGCACTCCGCCGATTTTGTAGTTCTCGCCGCCGGCGCGCGCAATCAGCTTTTGCCGGGCACCACTCCGCTTCGCGCGAATGACCTCGAAGTCACGCTCGGCTATTTCATTCCCGCCAAAGAAGAAATGATCAAAATCAAATTTCTGGACCGCATGTCCGGCTATCTGTGGTCCTTCCCGCGCACCGACCATCTCTCCGTCGGAATTTGCGCGAAGATGGCGCAGTACACCACGCAGACTTTGCGCAATCTGCTCGACGGCTTCATCCACGAAGAGAAAATTCCTGTCGCTGGCGCGCAGTTTTACAGCCACGTGCTGCCATCTCCGCAATTCGGCACTCTGCGCAACCGCAAAATCGTGGGGCGCAATTGGGCGCTCGCGGGTGACTCCGCTGCTTACGTCGATCCCATCACCGGCGAGGGATTGTTCTACGCGCTGCGTTCCGGCGATTTGCTCGCGCAGTCCCTTATTGCCGGGCAGCCGGACGGCTATCCCTCGCGATTGCGCTCCGAATTTGTCGCCGATCTCGAAATCGCCACGCGCCTGGTGCGCCGCGTTTTTCGCGGGACTTTTCTTGGCGGCGCGGTCACCACCCGCATGGTGCAATTCGCGCGCCGCAGCGCCACCTTCCGCGAATTGCTCCGCGACCTTTTCAGCGGCGCGCAGGATTACCGCACTCTGCGAAAGCGTTTGTGGAAACAGTTCGGCATCACGCTCGCCGAATTTCTCAATGATTTTCTCCACGCTCCGCATTCTCCGGAGCCGTCGCCCTCCCTCACTGAAGAGGAATTGTGAAAAAACGCCCTCCGCGAAAACAGAAAGAGAAAAAAACAAGCCCGCGCGCAGTTCGTAGCGGCCACCTTCAGGTGGGCGCATCGCGCAGTCAGTCTTCCGCGCAAATTCCGTTACCGCGCTTGCCGAAAGGTCTGCAAGCTTCCGTCGAGAAAATCGTGGAATTTCAGTGGACCATCGCGGCCTACAATCCTGAGCTTCCCGCCATTTTTTCCACGCCCGCGATGATTGGCATGATGGAAGTAGCCGCCGCCGAAGCTGTCCGTCCGCATTTGCCGCCCGGAACCATCAGCGTGGGCACGCGTATCGAAGTGGACCACCTGAAAGCCGTGCCGCAGGGCACCACGATACGCGCCGACGCTCGCCTCGTCGGCAACGAAGGCCGCTTCCTGGTCTTCGAAGTGCAAGCCCGCGCCGGCGAGCTCATCATCGGCCGCGGCAAAGTCCACCGCGCCATCGTCCCCCTCCCCGGCGCCTCCGCACCACAGAAATAACTCGGCGCGGATTTGATCTTCATTTTCAGATAGCGGTCACTACGGCTGGTAGACACAAACATCCGGTCCAGGCCTGACATAACGATTCGGAACCCTCATGACCGGGCTCTCCGACATTACGCGAAGCAGATGCTTAATGTGATAGTAGGTCCCCAACCCGCCCGGATTCACGTCCACCACCATTTTTCCATTCTCGCGTTTCAGCGTGCCGCCCCACTCCCCGACATAGATTTGTGGCTGATCGCCCTTCTTATCGAAGTAAACACTATAAAGACGCGCTGAGGTCTCGTGCCGTGCATATACTACAACCTGAAGCTCGTTGGGATCGTCATCTCCCGGTGTCAGAACGCCGTAGTAGTATCGGACAAGGAAGTAACGTCTGCTTCCTCGCGGAGGACCACCTCCAATCGAGGCGAGCTTCACCTGTAAACAGTTCAGCACCTCACCGAGTTTTGCCTGCGAAACAGTCCTCCTGGGTTTCGTTTGCGGATAGCCGGGGAGCGCAACAGAAGCAAGAAAGACCAAGATCGAGATTGCCTGTCTCATTTCGTCATCCGTATGAGATCACAAACCGGCGCAGCCATTTGAATCAGCTCAATAGCCGGAGCGGTGGGAGGCAGGGGTAGCGCTGCGAGCGCGCGGGGCGGCGGCAACGGCGCGCGGAACTACCGTGGCCATTTTGCGAATCATCGCCAGCACCAGTTTTTTATCATCCTCAGTAAGCGTGGTGCTGTATTTCTTGATGTCCCCGAGGAAGCGAATTTCCTCTTCGGAAAGCTCGCCCAGAATCTTTTTCGTTTCGCGGTCCTGCGCGGTATCCGCGCCGGGGAAAAAGTCCGCCAGGCTGATTTCCATAGCTTCCGCGATTTTCGCCAGCGTTTCCAGCGACGGCACGGTGTGGCCATTTTCCACGCGCGAAAGATAGCAGCGCAGCAGGCCGGTGCGGCGCTCGATGTCGCCCTGGGAAAGCCCGCGATCGTTACGATAGGAACGGATCACTTCACCGATGTTTACCTTGGGCTTTTCTTTGGGCACGGCGCGCTCCTTTTCGGGCTGTTATCTTACGCAGCAACACCCGGCGAGCGCAAGAATTTTCTGCACCCAGTTGAGCACGCGTAATCAAAAAGTTAATGCGCCGCGCGGACCCGTAAATTATTGCGCTGGAACGGTGAACGGCGACTGCAGTTTGAAATCCAGCACCGTTTCGCTCGGCACTCTTACTTGCTGCCCCTTGGTGAGCACTTGCACCGCCGTGCCCGCGCCAGCTCCCACGCCAGCGCCGACGGCCGCGCCTTTGCCGCCGCCCGCAATCGCGCCGATAATAGCGCCCAGTGCCGCCCCGCCGCCGATACGTTCCGCGCTCTGCTTCCCGCGCGAGCTTCCGGCCACATCGTAGTCGCCTGTGCTGATAGGAACAATCGTGCCGTTGATGCGAATGCCTGTAAGCCCGAGCTGCAGTTGCGACTGGCCTTTGATGTCGCCCGCGGATTTTACCTGCTCGAGTTTTCCATAAACGTCCGCGCCTTTTGGCGCCACCACGACGTTATTCACGATGAGGTCGCTCTCGAGACTGGCGTGAAATTGATCGCCCACCTGATTCGTTGCAGAGTCCACACTGTCAATCATGCGAATAGAAATCACCGAGCCGGCTGGAACAGTCACCGTCGAGCCTTGCGCCGCGGACGCGGTGGGCTGTGGCTTTGGTGCAGGGGCCGGCGCCGCTTGCGGTACCGCGGGAGGCGCGTAGCTTGTGTCGAAAGTAAGCGTGAGCACGTCCTTCGTCGAGTAGTACTTCACTTCCCCCTTGATCATGAAGCGGATGTTGAATTCGCTGCCGCCAACGAACTTGCCGTGAATGACAGCGCCATTTTTCAGCTCCAGCGTGTCGGCGCGCACGTTCGCGGCAAATACAGCAGCGGTGGCCACAGCAATCAGCGCGAGACACGTGAAGCGTCGCGAAAAACCGCGGATCATGAGTTCTCCTTTTCGGGGATTAGAGGTGTCACCGGGCGGCTGGGTGGCCTCCGTATCAGGTTAGACATAGCGCGTTTAGAGATGGCAATGTTACGGATAGCGCGCTTGGGCAAATGGATTTTCAGATGTTGCGGCTTGGCAGCGCGAGAGAGCCGAAGGCCGCTCCATAGGACCGCCGGAGCCGTCACGAGAGCGTTATAGACATGCGCCGCGCAGGCAGAAAACGCGCGCCTGCCGAGGCGGGAAGCGCGCTGCGAAAAGTGCCAAAAATTATCGATTAGAAATTCACTTAGCCTTTGTTTTCTGCGACTTACGCGAAATTCTAATAATTTTGCACCGCGATTAGAAATTGTGCCTACTCCGGCGTCTTTCCTGGGGCAATAACTGCTTCGGGACGGTTTTCCTGAACTGTTGGCGGTTTCAGCCTTCACCCATCGCGCCCTATATTAGTTTTGGTTAACGCGGCTGACGATAGCACGCGCACAAACGAGGCGCAAGGAAAAAGCGCCCAATTTTGTCACTGTCCATAACGCCTGCGGGGGCATTCGAGGCGGCGGCCCTTAGGCATGGCGACGAGTTTCGTGGGTTCTTCCTGCTCGCGCAAAAACCGCAGATCCGCGAAAGGCGCGGTTCTGCGCTACTTGTCATTCGTAGCGCAGGGCGACCATGGGATCGACTTTCGTGGCGCGGCGGGCGGGAATGTAGCTGGCAAAGAAGAGCACGGCGGCGAGGAAGAGGCAAGAGGAGACGAGAGTGAGTGGATCGAAGACGCTTACGCGGTAAAGGAGGCCGTCATGCTGGCGCGGCACGAGGTACAACGCGCTTCCTAATACGCGGCCAAGGACAAGCGAAAAGGCGACGCCGAGAACGAGGCCGCTTGCGGCGAGCGCGGCGGAATGCTTCAAAGCAAGCCGCAGAACGCGCGACGGCGAAGATCCGAGAGCGAGGCGAATGCCGAATTCGCGAGTGCGCTGCTGGACGAAATAAGCGAGCGCGCCAAAAATGCCGACAGCGACGAGCGCGAGGGCGATTCCAGCGAAAATGCCGATCAGAATGAGATTCCCGCGGTCGCCGTGCAACGCGTCGGACGCGCGTTGGTCCATGGTAGCGATGTGGGTGATTGGAATGTCTTTGTCCACCTGAGCGATTTGATGGCGAATCGGACCGACGATGGCGCTCGTGGGCAAGGCCGTGCGCGCGACGAGAAAAACGGAGACGTTCAGGGAAGTGACCGGGACTTGCGCGGTAGGAGCGTAGATGAAATCAAAGGCGTCTTCGTTTGGGCCGAACATCTGCGTGTTCTGAACGACGCCAACGATGCGCACGCGAAAATCGCCGAGCGAGGTATCGAATCCGACGTGCTGAATGTCGAGCTGCGTTCCCATGGGATTTTGTGCCGGCAAATAATGATCAACGAAATTCTGGTTGACGACGACCACATGCGGCGAGTTCGCTGTGTCGTTTTCGTCGAAGGAGCGGCCAGCGAGCAGTGGAATCTTCAGCAGTTGAAAATAACTGGGCGTAACGCTGCTGAAAATTGCGTAAGGCATTTGTCCCGCCGGCGGAACAGGCTTTCCAATAATCGTGAAGCTCGATCCAATGCCGCCGGCAAACGGGATCTGGGAAGCCAGTGTCGCGTTCTGGATGCCCGGGATGGCGCGAACACGCTCCAGAATTTGCTGCTCGGCGAGCCAGAGATTTTGCGGCTGGGAGTAGCGCTTGTCGGAAAAGGTGAGGGCGAGCGAGAGCAGGTTGTGCGGGTCGAAGCCGAGCGGGGCCTGCATTTCGCGCACAAGGCTGTTGAGGAAAAGGCCCGCGCCGAAAAGTAAGACGACGGAAATGGCGACTTCGGCAATCACGAATGAGCTACGCAGGCGGCGATGGCCGGAGGAACTCGAAGCGCTGTACCCGCCCTGTCGAAGAGCGTCGTTCAAATCCACGCGAGAGGCGAAAAGTCCGGGCGCGAGAGCGGCGAGGATTGCGGCGGCCATAGAGATGGCAACGGCGAACGTGAGGACTCGGGCGTCGAGTTGAGGAGCAACGTGGCGGCCCAGAAAATCCTCCGGCATGAGCGCATTGAGCGCGTTCGAACTCCAAACCGCGACAAGCAGTCCTAAAGCGCCTCCGATTCCGCCGAGAAGCGCGCCTTCTACCAGCAACTGGCGAAGTAAAGTCGCACGGCTTGCTCCGAGCGTGGCGCGCAGAGCGAATTCATGCTGGCGAGCGAGGCCGCGAGCGAGCAAGAGGCTGGCCACATTGGCGCAGGCGATGAGCAGAACCAACCCCGCTGCACCAGCGAAAAAGAAGAGGCCTTGATGCTGCGGGGCAAAGGCGTCGCGCAGCAGCTCGATTTTCAGGCCGTGGTTTGCGTCGCGCTGGGGAAATTGGCGGGCGAGTTGCGTGGCGATGACGTTCATTTGCGCTTGCGCTGCGCTCAAAGACATCCCTGGTTTGAGACGCGCGACAACGACGAGGCCGGTGCCGGCACGGCTGAAGGTATTTGCTTTCGTAAGTACCAGAGGAACGTACATATCGGGATCACCGGCGATTTCCAAGCGCAGGCCAGGGGGCGCAACTCCGACGATGATGTACGCGGAGCCGTCGAGCACGAGTGTTTGGCCAATGATTTTGGGATTCGACGCAAAGTGATTTTTCCAGAAGGCGTAGCGGAGGATCACCTCGCGGTCGTGTCCGGATTGCTCTTCGCCTGGAAGAAAGGCGCGGCCCAGCGCCGGGGGCATGCCGAGCGTCTTGAAAAAGCCGGACGAGACGGGGCGGGCGGTGACCATCTCGGCAGTTTCCGCACCGGGCATGTTGTGATAGTCGTAGCCTTGATAAGCGCAGACATCAGCGAAACTGTTTTGAGCGGCAGCGAGCCAGTCAGGGAAATCGGGGGCGGTGAACAGCGTAGAGCGCCCTGGATATTTTGTGAACGTGCGCAACACAGTGACGAGGCGATTCGAATCGGGAAATGGCAACGGTCGCCAAAGCTGAGCTTCGAGGATGCTGAAGATGGAGGTGTTGGCGCCGATGCCGAGGGCGAGCGTGAGTACGGCGACGGCGGTGAAGCCCGGGGATTTGCGCAGCATGCGCAGGGCGTAGCGAATATCTTGCAGCAAAGTTTCAATGAAGTGGGCGCCGAGGGATTCGCGAATTTCCTCTTTGTATTTTTGGTAGCCGCCGAATTCGATGCGGGCGCGGCGTTCCGCTTCCGGACGAGCGACACCGGAGCGAACCAGATCTTCGGCGCGATTCGCGATGTGCGCGCAAAGTTCTTCGTCCATCTCGCGTTCCACGCGCGCGCGACGAAATAGCGTCGAGACAAAAGAACGAAGGGCGGCAACGAGTTTCATGGGTTCCTCCTATTCGCGCAAAAACGGCAGATTCGCGAAAGGCGCGGTTCTGCGCTACCTTCCTCGTTCCTAGCGCAACGCGAGCAGCATCCAGCGAGGAATGTGATTTGGAGCAAGCACTTGCCGGAATGCAGGGCAGAGACAAGCTTCATATTTCCTCCGGCTGGGCTTTCAAGGCGGAAGCGATGGCCGCGGCGAGGCGATTCCAGCCCTCCTCTTCCTGGCGAAGGCGCTTGCGGCCGGCGGAAGTGAGCTCATAAAACTTGGCGCGGCGGTTGTTTTCGGAAACGCCCCAGTTAGCCTTGAGCAAGCCCTGGCGCACCAGGCGGAAAAGCGCAGGATAAAGCGCGCCCTGTTCAACCAGAAGAGCGCCATGGGAAATTTGCTCGATGCGCAGCAGCACGCCGTAGCCGTGAAGCGGCCCGAGCGATACAGCTTTGAGGATCAGCAGGTCCAGCGTGCCGGGGAGGAGTTGCGCTTGATCAGGCATGCGGTTGCCCTCCTAAGATGGTTAGGAAGGTACGACGGCTCTCCTAAGCTGTCAAGGGAAAAGGCAGGTGCTAAGAGGCTAATGATTTGTGGCCAGCTAGAAAATAAGGAACGAAACGGAGTCGAACGGTCGAATCAAATGGCTAGCGGGCGGGTTGGGGGAGCGGGAAGCTGACGCGCTTCGCGCCGGGTTCCTTGTTGGAGCGCTTGTTGGCGTAGAGGGCATCGTCGGCGCGTTTGAGGAGCTGCTGCGCGGACTCGCCGGGCTGATAGTCGGCCCAGCCGCGCGCAAAACTGACGGAGATTTTTTGTCCAGCGCATTCAATCTGCAAATTCTCGAGACGCGAAATGACGTGGCGCACTTCGTCGGCGCGGCATTCTGGAAGAATGGCCATGAATTCGTCTCCGCCGAGGCGCACGGCCATGTCCGAACCGCGAATAGCGCGCGTGAGGCGCAGAGCAAAAGCGCGAAGCATGTCGTCGCCGCCTTCGTGGCCGAAGCGGTCGTTGCACTGCTTCAAGTTATCGAGGTCCAGAAGAATCACAGTAAGCGGACGAGCGTGACGGCGCGAGCGAGCAATTTCCTCGGTGAGGCGCTGTTCGCCGGCGCGGCGATTGTGAAGGCCGGTGAGCGGATCGAGCACGGCCAGCTTGTAGACTTCCTGCGTCAGCACTTCAACTTTGGCGACAGAATCCATCTGATCGGCGAGCTGGGTGCGAATGCGGTTGATGAGATACTGCTGATAAATCGTGTAGACGCTGAAAAGGAGGACCAGGGCGATCAGTCCGCGAACGGCCTGCGACAAAAAGAAGGAGTAGGTGCCCGGGTCCGCGTTCATCAAGGACGGAAAAGAAAACGAGGCCATGCCGATGGTCAGCAAAAGAATAATCGAAACGGCGGAAGACCACATCCACCATTGCTTGCGATCGAGGCGCTTGAGGCCGTTGCGGATTTCGTCGGCGTGAGCGAGCCAGGCGTCGCTAGATCCATCCGGATGCGAACTTTCGGGAAGGCCTTCAGAGGCCTTCGATGAAGACTCGTTTTCCATGCCGAGAGAAATTTCACCATTTGTAAGGGAAAAGCTGAATAGTACTTGGCGGCAGTGTGTTCAGGTGCTCACCTGTACTTGAGAACTGGATGTTGGTGGCGGGAAGGGGGAGGTTAGAAGGCTAGCCTGCGTGTTTAGTTTTGGAGGACTCTGACGAGGCGCCCATTGAGCGGCGGAAAAGAGACTTGCCAGAAATTGCCGGCGGGACGAAGGAATTCGACGCCGGCGGCGCATTTGTTGTCCTCGGCGGCCTCGACGTTTACCACGCGGCAGTCCTGATGCTCCTGAGTGTGGCGGTTAATCAGGCGAAGGACTTGGCCCGTTGCGACGCTTGCATTCAGAATGACCAGCCCGCCGTGAGCGCTGACGCATTGCACGCGCGCTGATTCGCGGAAAAGCTCGGTATCTCCGTCGAAGGCTGTGACTTCAACTGGAATCGTGAGGCGGAGGCGCTTGCTTCTGCGCTGTGCGCGACTCTGTCGTGCGGGAGCTGGAGGATTCATCAAGAGCGAGAGTAATGGGAGGCGGGATAGCAAGCAATGGTACAAAAGCTGGAAATTGCTGGTACGGTGGTTTTATTTTGCGAAAAAGGGGCGCGGTGAAAAATTTACGAAGAAAAAAGATGGTGCCGGAGGAGGGGGTCGAACCCTCATGATGCTAAGCACCATTGGATTTTGAGTCCAACGCGTCTGCCAGTTCCGCCACTCCGGCGCGGTTTGTTTTCAGAAGTTTAGCACAACGGGCATTGTTTATTTTCGGTTGCTTTGTCTGTACTTTGCTTTTACTTGAGTGTGATCACTACGCAGAGTACCAAAGATTTCTCCACGCGGACACCAAAAGAGCTTGCGCCATCGGCTACATGACGCCGAAGACATGCTCGCCGGGCATCAGCAAGAGATTCAAGCTGAGCGGGGATCGGAAGTTGGGGGCGGCGAGGGAACAGCGGAAGAATCGCCGCCAATGGGCCGCGTGACGAATGAAACGGATTACTTCAGGTTAGCCGACAATTGGGAAGCAATCCGGCTGCGAATGCAAGATCGCCGTGTACCTGGGCCACTCTCAACAGGAGCGCCCTCTTAGACTTTCTCCACCGGACCGCTTCAGAGCGCTGGGCCGCAGAAGTGTCGCTTGACAACGTCTTCGTTCAATGCCTCTGCACCGCCGCTCGTATATTCGCTCGCACTGATCAATACCAAAAAAATTGCAAGGACCCTTCGCATTTCTCTGAGCGAACTGTTTTGCCTAAGTTGAACCCCGCTATATACTCTGCCCTGGGCGCCAATCCCTTCGGTTTCGCGCCGAAACGGAGGCCGCATGAATTTTCTCGCTATCGTCGTCGCTTTTCTCTCGTTCGTTCCCGCCCAGCACAAACAACTTATCGTCGTCACCACCAAAAATTGGGACGCCGTCCAGGGCGTCGCCCAACGTTTCGATTGGCACGGTCGCCGCTACAACAAAGTCGGTCCCAGCTTCCACGTCGTTGTTGGCAAAACTGGCCTCGCTTGGGGTCTCGGCCTCATCCCCATCTACCCCGCTCCTGACGAACCCGTCAAGCGCGAAGGCGACGGCAAATCGCCCGCCGGCATCTTCGCTCTTCCGTACGCTTTCGGCTTTTCAAAAACGAATACTCGCTTGCCCTTCCGCATCCTCACTCCGACGGTTGTCTGCCCCGATGACTCCCGCTCGACACGCTACAACACGCTTGTCGATTCCTCAGAAGTGGCTAAGGATTGGCACAGTGCGGAACAAATGCGCAGCATCAGCGGGTATCGGTTCGGCGTTTTCGTCGCAAATAATAGCGACCCAGCCAAGCCCGGAGCCGGCTCCTGCATCTTCCTTCACATCTGGCATGACCAGTCCCACGGCACCGTCGGCTGCACCGCGATGACCGAATCCAACATCCGTCTCCTGCTTCGCTGGCTCGATCCCCGCCAGCATCCCGTCCTCGTCCAAATGCCCGCCGCCGAATATCGCCGCTACCGCAAATCGTTAGGTTTGCCCCAACTCTAAACCTGTCGCTCAGCCAGCAGTGCAGACCCCGATCCTTCGGGACAGCCTCGCGTCTTTCTCCTGCCGTCAGCAGGATGCTGTCGGTCAAGCCGAGATGGCGATGTTCGCACCAGTCCCCAGCACCAGCGTCGTCCGCATAGCCCGTTCAATCGTGTAATTTCCGAATTGCCAACGATCCGGACAGCCGTGACGAGAATTCGGTAAGACTCAGTAGAGGCGAGAGAACTTACCACGCTAAATATAGTCACCAGACGGATGAATTGTTCAAATCCTTTCAACAGATAGCTTCTGCTTCCCGGGATTTCAAGGACTGACACTCCGCTCTCGACCTCGCTGCCGGGCTCGCCAGCAGCGACCCCGCCAAGTGAGACTCGCAACGTCGCAGCGTTGGTGAGGAATAACGGCGAGATGCTTGCCGTCGGACGACCAACGAAAATTTACGATTCCCCCGGAATCAAAATGGGTCATCTATGGGGTACCTCTCGACGACGCTCCAGGACCTTAGGAGGGGCCCTGCCCGCCGCGAGCCGTACTCGTCGCCCCTCAGAAAGCAAAACGCAGGGCGAACTGCATGAATCGCGGCTGAGTCATGGTGGAAGTGTATCGCCCGAACTGGCTGGCAGTCTCGCCGAGGCCCGGCATAGCGGTTTGCACGTTAAAGCGGACCGAGTTGGTCACGTTGAAAGTCTGCCAGCTGAATTCCAGCTTGCGGGTCTCGCCCAGCGAGAAGTCCTTGGTCAAGCCCGTGTCGATGTCGAACATCCCGTCACCGATGATTTCGTTTCGTGTGCCCGATTCTCCCGGCCAACTGTGACGGAAGGCATTCTGGGCGGCGACAGGATCCGCGAAAATCTGGGCACCGTGGTTAACCACTTTAGGGAGCTGGCCATTAACGACGGGCATGGCGAGACCCTCGATGTTCCAGTTGGTCGGCCAGAAGCCACCGTTGTCGACCGACGTGGGGAATCCGGTGGTCCAGCGGAATAGCCCCGAGAACCGCCAACCACCAACCAATTGGTTCAGCCATGGACTGACGTCCTGGGCCAGCATCTGGCCTCGACCGAACGGCAGGCGATACACCCAGTTGGCATTGATTTGGTTGAAAGCGTTGAAGCTGGAGAGACCGCGCAGGCTTAACGGGGCCCAGGTGTTGATCACGATCCCGCCGCCATTGTTGTCGTTCCCCGTGCCGCCGCTGCCCTCCCAGGCGCCGACCCGGCCCGCGTCAGAAACTTCGTCGAGGGACTTTGAGAAAGTGTAATTGAACTGGCTCGTGAGATTATCGTTCCAACGGACGTTGTAAGTCACCTGCAGGGCGTTGTAGTCGGAGGTGCCGATGTTCCTCCAAGCGGTAAGGGAGCTGAACTGGTCGTGGAAAAAGGCGTACGGGCCGAACTTGCTGTTGGGGATGGAGTACCCGGAAACCGCGCTGGGTGTGTCCAGAATAAAGAGATTGAACGTCTCATTGTGCAGGTTGCAAGCCCAAAAATCATAAATGGCCTGCGTGGCGGTGAGCGCGCCGGGATCGTCGTCACCGATACAGTTGAGTTTCTGCCCATCCAAATAGCTCTGCGTGATGCTGCTCCAGCTGGGGAACAGATTCTCCCAGTAGGGAATGGGCTGAACCTGGGAAGTCGGCAAACCCTGCGCAACTTCCTGGGACAGCATTGTGGCCGCTTTGAAGTAATCCGTTCCGCTCGTTGGGTCGGTCAGGTCGGTCGGCATAGCCTCATCCACCTGCATAGGCAAGCGGCGGCCTACCGTTCCGACGTAGGCGATTTGCAAGGAGGAGCTGTGGCCGAATTCGCGGGTGAGAGTCAAATTGAACTCGTGAGCGTAAGGGGTTTTGAGCGACGAGTCCAAACCCCAGTTGATAGCGAAGTTCGAGTTGCTCGGAATGACGGGAAAGCCGCCTGGTGGCGCGGTCTCGAGGATGCAGCCGGGCGCCCCGAGGGAGGGGCATGGTGGCGGCAGGCAGGTGGGACAGGTGAAACGAGGCAGGGCTTGGACCGTGCTACCGCTGGCTCCCGCGGCGTTACCGATGACGCTGGTCAATCCGAACGAGCCGTTCTGATCGAACGTGTTGACGATGGGCATCCCAAAGTGGTCGTAGACGATGCTGTACCCGCCGCGAATCGAAAACTGGTTTTTGCGGCCGAAAATCTTCGAAAGCCATCCCCCGCCGGTGTCCGGCGACCAAGCCACCGCCAGGCGCGGCGAGAAATCTTTGTAGTCCCAATTCCAGAAGCCCGGTCCGTGATTTTTCGGTCCGCCCAAGAAGAACCCTAGTTCACCGGCATTAATGGCGGGCAACCCTTGTTTGGCAAGCTCACCGGATTTTTGCATCCAATCGCTGAGGTACTGACCCGAGCAGGTGTTGCTCGCGGTCAAAACGCAGGGAAGGACCTCCGCGCCATTGGTTTCGTATGGCGGGGCTTCGAGGACGTAGCGCAGGCCATAAGTGAAGGTCAGGTTGGGCGTAACATGCCAGGCGTCCTGGCCGTAGAATTCGTAATCGTTGAGTGCGTAATCGCGATGGACGGCAGCGCCTTGGGGAAGAGCGGTGCCCGAGGGAGTGTAGTTGTAGAAGCCATCACCTTCGGCCAGGATGCCGTATAGCAGCATGGCCGATGGATCGTAGCCGGTGCAGCCGAAATTGTGGTCCACGGCAGGAAAGCCATTGTTGGCGGGGTTGAGCGGGCTGGACTGGTTGGAGGTGCAGATGATGCCGGTGGTGTTCAAATAGGCCAAATTCATTGACGCGTCGGAAAAGGATTTGGCATAGCTGATGCGGTGATCGCGAATGAGGAACAGGTTAGTGCCGAAGCTGAAGGCGTGGTTGCCGTGAACCCAGTTCAGGTTGTCATTCAGCTCGTTGACAGGAACGATGTAGGACGTCGAGCGGGTGGTCGGGACGAATTGGCTCACGCCGGACAGGATCACCGCAGGCAGAAGCGAAGCGCCGGCATTCGTATCGGCCTGGCGGATTAAGTCCCAGTGGAATGTGTTCACCTTTGTGGGCGAAATCACCGAGGTCAGTCCAAATATCGAGGACTTGCTGCCGTCGAGCAGCGTGGTCTCTGGTGTCTGACCGGGAAACAACCGCACCCCGGGCAGCCTGTTATTCTGTGTCTGCCCCCGCCAGAACACGGTCTCCGAACCGGTGCTGGTAATGTGGTAGTCGAGCCGAGTGATGAATGTGTCGTATCGGGAATCCTGGTTGGAAGAGAAGCGGTAACCTTCGATATTCAGGCCATCGCCCACGGTGGCGTCGTTTGGATTCGGGTACTGCTGCAGCATGGATAGCACGGTGGAGTCGGCCCCGATTCCATTGGGGTCCATGCCCTGGAGTTGCGCAGGGTCCAGCGCAAAATTGCCAGCAGCGACTGGGTAGGACGTGCCGCTTATACCCGTGACGGTTCCACCGGGGCATTTGGCGCTATTGGCACACTGGTATTCGATGATGCCGTCCTTAAGAGTCGTGGTGGGCACGAGCCGCAGCTCGCTTGCGCCGACGGCGTCGCGCCGGCCTTCGTAGTTAGCAAAGAAGAATAAACGATTGTGCAGGATGGGCCCGCCGATTGTGCCGCCGAAAAAATTCTGCTTGAGCTCAGGCGCCTTGTTTGGTTGCGCGCTGGACAACTGCGCCGCCTTTAGGAATGGATCGTTGGCGCTGAACATGGTGTTGCGGTTGTATTCGTAAAGGGAACCATGAAAGGCGTTCGTGCCGGATTTGGTGACCATGACTTCCTGTGCGCCGCTGGAATAGCCCGCAGTAGCGTCGGCGTTGGCGGTGGTCACGCGGTATTCCTGGACCGAATCGATGGGGACATTCAGCACGCCGGTGAAAGCAAAGCCGTTATTCACATCATTGATGTCGGCGCCGTCGAGGGTCAGGTTGTTTTGATCGCTGCGAAGGCCATTGGCCGCGCCGCTGCGCGTGTCGGTAATCGAAGTATTGAGCTGGCTTCCCATGAAGACAACGCCGGCTTGCAGGCTGAGCAGGTTAGCCACGTCCCGGCCGGCAATGGGAAGTTCCGCCAACTGCTGCTCCTGGATCACGTTGCCTAAGGATGCATCGGTGCGGTTGATGAGCGGTACTCTGTTGCCGTGGACTTCGACGGTCGAGGTCACATTCGCCAGACCCAAAGTGACGTTGACCGTGGAAGGGGTGCTGACCAGCAGGATGATATGTTGCGCCAGGTATTTGGAAAATCCGGAAGCGGTCACCTGCAAGCTGTAGTTTCCCGGTGGTACCGCAAAAAACTGGTAGAGCCCTTCGGCGTTACTGATCGTTGTGCGTACCAACCCGGTGGTGTTGCTGGTCAGAGTGATCTTCGCGCCGGGCACCGCGGCCTCTGACGGATCGACTATTCTGCCGTTCAGGGAGCTGGCGGTTTGCGCGCGTGCCACCGTCGTGACGAGCGTGAGGAGGACCAAGCCGGCCACGGCCCATTGCCAGCGCCTGATGAGCCATGTCCCTCCGAGCGATTGGGCGCTTGTAGGCTTACACTCCGCTCCCGTACTCATTTCGCGATCACGCATTGGTTTCCCCTTTTTTAAGCCGAGACGGAAGGTCAACACCCCAAATGCCTCTCGTCCCATCGGCCACAGCCCACCCCGTGCTATGACTTCACCTAAGGCAAAACAGCTGCGCTTCTCTGTGGTTGCGATCCGAACCGACCGCAACAGCATCTACACGGTCGTCGTGCGCTTTTATCTGCTTTGAGGGCAAATACTCCTTAACCTCTGCGCTGTCAAGGGATTTTTTAATTTTTGAACTTTTCTGTGACGGCGCACACACGTGCTTCGTTTGAGTCGCGAGCGGATTGACTTCGCGGCGGTTGCGGATACAAAATCGCGCGCGTCAGAAAGGCTCAGGAGGGGACGGTGCGATCGAAATTCGCCGCAATCGTATTCTGTTTCTTGGTTTTCGTCCTTGGACCGCAGGCGCAGTCGGGGCCACGGTTTGAAATTTCATTTCCCGTTTCGGTTCATTCCGGCAGCATCACGGGGCGGCTATTTGTGTTCATCGCGCACGGCAACGAGGTCGAGCCGCGGTTCCAGTCGGGCGTGGACGAGCTGACCTCGCCTTTCTTCGGGAAAGGCGTGAAAGACTGGGAGCCAGGGCAGATTTCGGTCATCGATTCATCGACTCTTGGCTATCCCCCCGCGAGCCTGCGAGACATTCCCGCCGGCTACTATTACGTGCAGGCGCTGGTGAACGTCTACAGCGAATTCCATCGCGCCGACGGACACACGATTTGGGCGCATATGGACCAGTGGGAAGGGCAACAATTCAACAGTTCGCCCGGGAATCTCTACAGCGCGGTGCAGAGGATTTACCTGGATCCAGCGGGCTACGACATCAAGCTGAGCCTGAACCAAGTGATCCCTCCGGTGCGCGTGCCGCCGGAGACCGAGTGGGTGAAGCACATCAAGATTCAGAGCCCCATGCTGACGAAATTCTGGGGCCGGCCGATTTATCTGGGAGCAACGGTGTTGCTGCCGAAGGGCTACGACAGCCATCCGACAGTGCGCTATCCGGTGCTCTACGAGCAGGGGCATTTCTCGCTGGAGAACCCACTGGGATTCCGGACGACCCCGCCGACGCCGGAGATGACGAAACGATTACACCGGCAATTCCTACGAAGGCCGAATCCGGTACTCGAGCGGATGTACCGGGAGCATATGATGTGGGGGTACCAGCTCTATCAGGCGTGGATTTCGGATAATTTTCCGCGGATGATCGTGGTAACGTTTCAACATCCGACGCCGTACTTCGACGACTCCTACGCGGTGAATTCGGCCAACAACGGGCCGTACGGGGACGCGCTTGTGAAGGAACTAATTCCGTATGTGGAGCGCCACTTTCGAATAATCCGAGAGCCGTATGCGCGGGTATTGTCGGGCGGCTCGACTGGCGGCTGGGAATCGCTGGCGCTGGAAATCTTCCATCCGGAGTTTTTTGGGGGAACGTGGTCGTTCTATCCAGATCCGGTCGACTTTCGGCGCTGGCAAATGAGCAATATTTATATGGACCAGAACGCCTTCTATCCGGCAGGCTATCGGCCGGGCTACGACTGGATTGTTCCCGAGCGGCCTGAGGTGCGGTTGCCTTCGGGGCAGATGACCGTGACGCAGCGACAAGCCAGCAAGCTGGAGGCGGTGCTCGGTTCGCACGGACGTTCAGGACAGCAGGTGGACGCGTGGTTTGCAGTTTACGGGCCGGTCGGGAGCGACGGATATCCAGTGCCTCTCTATAACCTGCTGACGGGTTCGATCGACCGCCAGGTGGCCGATTATATGCGTGAGCACGGCTACGATCTTACTTACTACCTGAAGGAAAACTGGCCGAAAATCGGAAACGAATTGCGCGGAAAAATTCACGTGTACGTAGGGGACATGGACACGTTTTATCTGAATCTGGCCGTCTACGGGATGCAGGAGCAGCTTGACAGCGAGAAGGACCCTCCAGCGGACGCGACATTTGTTTACGGCAGACCGATGAAGCCGCATGGGTGGCAGCCGATGTCAAACGCAGACCTGTTGCGGATAATGGCGAAATACATCAAGGAGCAGTCACCCAAAGGAGCGAACAGCGCGGCATGGTGATCTTCTCCCCTAAATCTGCGCAGAAGTGTATATGATTTTCGCATTTGCGGAGAGGGGGAAAGATGTCCACGCGAAAGTAATCGGAAGTGGAGATGATCGGAGCGCTCAAGCAGATGGAGGCCGGGCGCACGGCGGCGGAGTTCCTCGGGGAACTCCACGGTCTTCCCGGTATGGACACGGACGGACGCGGGCATTGCCTTCGCTCAATCAAGTGCTGGAGGACAATGGCCTGCCGCAGTCGACTCCGCCACCAAGAGGGGAAAGAAGGGTGTTGGATGAAAAACGGCTGCATGCGTTCTACACCGAATTGCAGGTCGCTTCACGCGTGGAGGTTAACCGAGGAGGTAGTCAAATAGAAGAACAGAGGGAAATGCAAAAACTCATTTGACACAATCATAGATAACTTTGACTAACGCAAATCAAAATCAGCAAAAACCAGCTAACTAGAGCATACGCAGAAAAAGGCCATCTCAAAGAAAACGCTTGTATTTGGCTGAATCGTAAGCTGTTAGAAAAAACCTGTTTTGCTTTTTGAGTCCAACGCGTCTGCCAGTTCCGCCACTCCGGCGCGGAAATGATTATACAGTGAGCGGCGGGAAAATTCTCAAGCGGAGCGAAGGAAGATCCGGTACAGGCGCAGGAAAGTGGGCTAAAATTGCATCGTGGCGCAGGCAAGCGCGGCGCAAGTCTTTACTTCAAAAGGGGACATGATTCATGGCGGAAAAGATGCCGAAGAACGAGGCGGAATGGAAGCGGCGGCTCACGCCGGAGCAGTATCACGTGACGCGCGAGGCGGGGACCGAGCCGCCTTTCACCGGCAAGTATTGGGACACTCATGATGAGGGGACGTATCACTGCGTTTGTTGCGGCGAGCCGCTGTTCGATTCCTCGACGAAGTTCGAGTCAGGGACGGGCTGGCCGAGTTTCTATCAGCCTGCCGATGCGAGCAAAATCGAGGAGCGCAAAGATGCGAGTTTCGGGATGGTGCGCACGGAAGCGCGCTGTTCGAAATGCGGAGCGCACCTCGGGCATGTGTTTGAGGATGGTCCGGCGCCCACGGGCCTGCGCTACTGCATGAATTCCGCCGCGCTCGAACTAAAACCCCGCGAGAAGAAGTAAGGCAAGCAAACCATTTTTCCAGCGGGTTATCGGGACAGCGCTTCGAGTCCGCCAGCACGGCTTCGCTCCCATGCCTTGACATCACTCTGGTTGATAAACTAAACTAAGTGAACTTAGTTCAATCGAGGAGCGACCAGTGACGACCGTAAACATTCATAAGGCCAAGACTCAATTGTCCCGTCTGGTCGATGAAGCCGCCGAAGGCAAGCCCTTCATCATTGCCAAGGCCGGTAAGCCAATGGTCAAGGTCACCGCGCTTGACGCCCCGTCTGACAAAAAGGTCCGGCGGCTTGGCTTTTTGCGCGGACAGTTCTCGGTTCCCGATGACTTCAACACGATGGGCCGCGAAGAAATCGAGCGGCGTTTCGGCGGTAGACGGTGAAGTTACTGTTGGACACTCATCTGCTGCTCTGGGCCGCAAGTGAACCGAAGCGCATTCCTAAATCCGCGCGGACTTTGATCGAAGACCGTGAAAACGAGGTCATGTTCAGTGCGGCCAGCCTGTGGGAGATTACGATAAAACGCGGCCTCGGACGACAAGACTTCCGCGTCGATCCGCGTGTGTTGCGGCGGGCGCTGCTGGATAACGGTTATAGCGAGCTTCCGATCACCAGCGAGCACGTGATCCAGATTGAGCAGCTTCCGCCCAAGCACAAGGATCCCTTTGACCGAGTATTAGTCGCCCAGGCGGTCGTCGAAGGAATCACCTTGCTAACGAACGATGAGAAACTGGCAGCGTATCCCGGCCCCATCCGGGAGGTATAACCAGGAACTTTGAAATGAACGGGGAGAGCGCGCAGGCACAATCTCGCGTGTGAGCCTGCGTTGGTTCAGTTTGAATTTTGGCTCTTTGCTCTTTCCCACGCTTTCGGCGAGGAACTTATAACGATTTCCTGGAATCTAGAATCGTGTGCCCTTTGAATCTCGTTAATCGTGAATTGGCTGTGTTCTTTCACCACAATGACGTTCCATTTGATTGGCTTATTATCGTCTGTGTAGATGATGTACTGGTGATTCCATCCGATCCGATGAAGATTACCAGTGACGCTGGAGTCGTTCCCGCGAACAAAGAGGTATAAACCCTCCGACGTGTCACCTTGCATCAAGAAGTAGTCGCCAGCTATGGGCCGCTTAGGGGCAAACATGTCACCCCATCCCAAGCATCCCGTTAAGGGGATAAGAAGGATGAAGACGCTGATGACGCGGGTCCTAGCCAAAATCTTCACACTAGAATCATACACGTCCAGTGAATTATTGTGAATTGAGAGTCAAGACGGCGGGTATTAAAGCCGTTTCAAATCAAAGATCTGCTACTCAGGCATTTAGAAAGCGGCTGAAACTGATACTAGCGAGCGTGCGAGGTGCGCATGCGCGCCAATTCAACTTCGGAACCGACGAAGCCCCAGGCGTTCCAGGCGTTGCCGGTGACGACTTCGCGGAAAAGCGCGGTGGCGCGTTTCGTATCGTGATTGTTGTAGAGGTGCCAGTTGCCGACGCCGTAGGTGACGGTGTCGAAAGCGAGCTCGGCCTCGGTGTCATTGGGGTCGGCAGGCTTGAGCGGCAAGACGGCTTGTTCGGTTAGCGCGCCCTGATAAAAACGCTCGAGGCGCAGATAAAAGAGCAAGTGCGGCTCGGTGTTTTTCATGCTGGGAGTAATGCGCTTGAGAACTTGCGCTGCTTCGGCGGGCCGGCCGGCGCGACGCAAGGAAACGTAGAGCCAGTTGGAGCAGTCGATGACGCTGTCGTTGGTTTTCGCAAGCGCCAGGGCTTTGCGAAAAGAGTCCGCGGCGGCGGCGAATTGACCTTGAAAATAATGCGCGAGGCCGAGATGGTAGAAGGCGTCGAGCTTTTTCGGGTCGAGCGAGGCGGCGCGGGCGAGGTCGCGTTCGGCGGCGCGGAATTCGCGGAGGCCGACTTCACGATGGCCGCGCTCGATGTATAGATCAGCATTCTTAGGAGCGAAGGCGAGGCCTTTGGTGCAGGTGGCGATGGCTTCGCGGTACTGCCGCCTGCCTGCCTGGGCCTGAGAAAGGGCGAGGATGAGGCTTACGTTTTTTGGGTCGGCCGCGAGCTTTTTGCGCGCGGCGATTACCGAGGCGTCGTCCGGTTGCGCGTAAAGCTTGCGTCCCGGCAGCGAGGTGACTTCGAAAGCGCCGCGGGTTGCGGGATGCGGAGTTTGCGCGTCGAGCTGGGGCGCGGTAAAGATGCCAAGCAGCAAAAGGCAGGCTGCGGGCAATGCGGCAGAGCGAACGGATTGATTGCGGAATGTTGAGATCATTGTTGCCATGAGCATGGGCCTCGCTTTCCAAAACGCATGGTGCGTTAGGGGCTCCGAGTTAAGGACACGGAAGCAGCCATATAGTAGTACGCGCGCGAAATTTCGCCAAGAATTGCAGCAGGCAAACCACCCTTCGCCGATGCACTCAGGGCAGGCAGGATGGGCACCCGACGCCCCGCCCCAACAAGAGCGATACGACGACACCAGCAGGTCCCTCACCGCCCTTCGCGGAGAGCGCGACGGGTTCGAGATGACAAAACGCAGAACGGGCCGATGAAAATAATCGGCACCTACGAAAACCAAGGACGCTCAGAAGATGTGCAGCTTGATTTGCAGGAATTTTTTGGGGTTCTTGCGAAAGTCGCCGATAAGCAGGCGCATGTCTCCGGTAAGGCCGGTCATGTTGTCGTAAAGCTGCGGATCGGTGAAAAATTTGCCGAAGGTGCCCTGACCGCTGTTCATTTTGCCGGTCAGATCTTTGATGTTGACGGATGCGTCGCGAAGATTGGTGAAGAGCGTGTCGTCTGTGACGAGTTTGCCCATGGTACCGTGTCCGGCGCGAATGCCGGCCAGCAGCCCGTTGGAATTGTCGAGGAAGGCGCTGGTTTTGTCATAAAATGCGGGGTCATAGATCAGCTTGCCGAGACTTCCCCGCTTGGAATCGATGGCCGCGCTAGCAGATTGGAGATGGCCGGCGGTGGCGTCGAGCCTGTTGTAGAGATCATCCGAAACCACCAATTTGCCGATAGAACCTTTCCCCGCCTGCACGTTGGACACAAGAGCTTCCGCTTTAGACGCTGTTTCGTTGAAGCGATTGTACAGCGATGGATCATAGATAAATTTGCCGAGAGTGCCCTTTCCCCGGCGCACGTCATTGAGGATGTCGCCCAAGTTGGTCTCGAGAGACACGCCGCGCTCGACCATCTCGGTGATGTCTCTTCCCGGCACGCCGGGAATCGTACCGTCGTTTTGAATTTCCGAGCCTGTGACAACGCGAGAGATGGTGACGTATTTGTTGCCCAAAAGCCCGGAGGTGGCCAAGCTGGCCTGGGCATCCGTGCGGATAAATTTTTGATACCTCTTGTCAATGCTCATATCAATCTCGACGCCCTGATTCACGCTGGAAGGATTGGGGTTAATGCGCATCGTTTTGACATTGCCGATGGTGACCCCGCTTAGAGTGACGGGCGCGCCTGTCTGCAGGTCAGAAACATCGGGAAGATAGGTTTTGAGCGAGAGCTTCGCACCCCAAAAACTCACTCCGGTGACGTAAAAAATGGCGACGGCGAGAACTACCAATCCCACGAGAACGAACACACCGACGCGAAGTTCCGCCCAGGTGACCTGTTTTCCTTGCGGCATTTATCTTTCTCCTCTCATCGCTAGCGAATTCAAGACCATTTTGGTGCGCACATCTTCGAGATGCAATACCGGCGACGAATGACTCACTCCTGACTCAATCCAAAAACCGGCGGAGATAAGGATCCGCGGACTTCAGCAACTCGGTAGTCTCTCCCTCAAAATAAATTTTAGCGTCGCGAAGAACGAGGACGCTGGTGGGAGCAACATGGCGGCCATCCGCATCTTCCCAAATGGGCAATACGCGATTCGCGCCCGGCTCGAAGACGAAATTGGCGAGGCCGAAGGCGTCTTGCAGGCGATGGGTTGCGAGCAGCGAAGTGACGCCGTTCAGATCGCGGAGACGGAGAATCAACGTGATGATGGTCTGGCTGGTGACGGGATCAAGTCCGGCGGTCGGCGAATCGTAATAGACAATCGGCGGCTGATCGATCAGCGCGCGGGCGATGGAAACGCGGCGGCGCATTCCACCAGAAAGCTCGTCGGGAAATTTAGCGTAGGCGGGCTCCATTTCGACGAAGCGCAGAGCCTCGCGGATGCGGGCTTCGCATTCTTGCGGCTGCCGGCACTCTTCGTGAAGGCGAAAAGAGACGTTGTCGGCGACATTCAAAGAATCGAAGAGCGCTCCCTCCTGAAAAACGAAGCCGATGCGGCGGCGAAAATCGAGAAGGTCCACTTCCTTCATATACGTGAGATCGTGGCCCATGATGATGACACGGCCCGAATTGGGGCGCAGCAGACCAGCGGCAAGTTTCAGGAGAACCGTTTTGCCAGAGCCGCTTTCACCGAGGATGACTTTGGTTTCGCCGGCGTTGACTTCGAAAGTGATGTCGCGCAACACGTCGGCAGCTTCAAAGCCAATGCTGACGCCTTCAAATCGAATCAGCGGCTCGCCGGGCACGGCTTCGTAGGTTGCGCGTTTGGCCATTTATTCCAAGAGCTGATTCTGATTATAGATAAAAACGTTGAATTGGCTTACAAGAAAGCGCGCGTCGCGAATCATGAAACGAAGTAGTAGAGCAGGAGCTTGCCAAGGAAGAAATCCACCATAATCACCGAAATGGATGCGACCACCACAGCAGAAATCGTGGAGCGGCCAACGCCTTGCGTGCCGCCGCGTGTGCGCAAGCCGTAGAAACAACCAATTGTCGAGATAATCAGGGCAAAGATGATGGGCTTGATCATTCCCTGAACGAGGTCGCCAAACTCCAGCGCCTGGATGGCCTGATTCCAGAATTGCGCGGCGGTTTGCGCCAGCGTGAAGCGCGATACGATCATTCCACCGACAAGGCCAACCAAATCGGCAATGGCGGTGAGCAGCGGGAGGACGATCAGGGTCGCCAAAACGCGGGGCACCACAAGTTTGCGAACCGGGTCTGTGCCCAACGCCCGCATGGCGTCCACCTGCTCGGTGACCACCATGGAGCCAAGCTCGGAGGCAATGGCCGAGCCGTTGCGCCCGGTTACCAGCAGGCCGGCGATGACCGGGCCCAATTCGCGGACCAGCCCCAGCGAAACAACCACACCGGTGAGCGAAGCTGAGCCAAATCGCTGAAACTGCGCAGCAGTATTGAGAACCATGACGCCGCCGATGAAAAAGCCGGTCAATAAAATAATGGGCAATGAGCCCACGCCGATGAGGTCCATCTGCTCGACAAGGTCTCCGAAATAAATGGGCGGGGAGAGGGCCTTTGCGATCGTGTCGGCAAACAGAAGAGCATAGTCCTGGAGGGACAAAAGGATTCTTTTGATGGTGCTGATGACAAAAGGAAATACGGAGGGCTTGGAGGGCTGAGGCATTTTGGGTGCGAGCGTTGACATTATGCGAGTGAGCGCTTCGACAGCGTATCGTCGGCTATGGGTAACGTCAACGGTTAACACACAGTATTTTGCCAGGGCAGCTGCTTTACGCATGGCAAAGCGTCCGGTAGAATCGTGAGTCTTTTGAGGCATTACTGAAGCGAATATGCTGCGATTCCTTACAGCGGGCGAATCTCACGGCCAGGCGCTGATTGCGTGGATTTCCGGGTTTCCGGCGGGCGTTGCGGTCGACCAGGAGTTTGTGAACCGCGAGCTGCACCGTCGGCAATTGGGCTATGGGCGCGGCGGCAGGCAGAAAATCGAGAAGGACCAGGCGGATTTTCTCGCAGGCGTGCGGCACGGGAAGACGATTGGAGCGCCGATTGCGATTCGCATCGAGAATCGCGACTGGAAGTCGTGGGAAAAGGCGCTGCCGGTGGAGGATGCCGACGGCGCGGAGGACGCGCAGCGGAAGCTGACTTCGCCGCGTCCAGGACACGCGGACCTGGCGGGCGCGCTGAAATTCAATTTTCACGACGCGCGATACGTGCTGGAGCGGGCTTCGGCGCGAGAAACGGCGGCGCGAACAGCGGCTGGCGCGATGGCCAAACTGCTCTTGCGCGAATTTGGAATTTCTGTGCTGAGCCACGTGATTGCGGTTGGGCACGCACAAATGGAACGCGCCGCGATTTGGGATGAAATTGAGCAGATATGCGAAAACTTGGAATCGCCGCTGCGCTGTGTCGAGCGAGAAATTGAAGAGAAAATGAAGGCGGAGGTGGACCACGCGCTGCGCACGGGAAATTCCGTGGGCGGGATTTTTGAGGTGGTGGCGCGCGGAGTGCCTCCGGGGCTGGGCAGCCACGCGCAATGGGATGAAAAGCTCGATGGGCGGCTGGCGCGCGCGGTAATGTCGATACAGGCGGTGAAAGGCGTGGAAATTGGCACGGCCATCGCGAACGCGACATCTTATGGGTCGGAAGTGCAGGACGAAATCCGCTATGATGAGCAGCGCAAGCGTTTTCAGCGAAGCTCGAATCGCGCCGGCGGGCTGGAGGGCGGAATTACCAACGGCGAAGACGTGGTGGTGCGCGGCTACCTGAAGCCGATTTCGACGCTGCGGCGCGCGCTGAGCTCCGCGGATTTGAAAACCAAGGAACATATCAAGGCGGGATACGAGCGATCGGATGTTTGTGTGGTGCCAGCGGCGGGCGTAATTGCCGAAGCGATGGTCGCGTTTGTTATCGCAGAAGCGTTCCTGGAAAAATTCGGCGGAGATTCGATCGAAGAAACGGGCCGCAATTTTCAGAGCTATCAAAAGCAACTCGACGAGTTTTAGAATAGGAGACGATGACGCCCATTGTGAAATACGGAGCAGCAGTGCTGGAGCAGCCCACAAGGCCGGTTGAGAAATTCGACGCGGAGCTGGCGAAGCTGACCGAGGATATGTTCGCCTCGATGTATGCCGCGCGCGGAGTGGGATTAGCGGCGCCGCAAATTGGATTGAGTTTGAATTTGGCAGTGATTGACGTCACTTCGGGCAAAAATCCGGAGGCCAAATTAGTGCTGGCGAATCCGGTGATTTTGCATTCGGAAGGCGAGCAGCGCGAAGAGGAAGGATGCCTTTCGGTTCCGGGATTTCGCGGAAACGTGCTGCGACCGGCGTACGTGACCATACGCGCGCAGGATGTGACCGGAAAAGAATATGAAATGAAGGGCGAAGGATTACTGGCGCGGGCGTTTTGCCACGAGATTGATCATTTGCACGGAATTCTGTTTTTGACGCATCTCAGCATGTTGAAGCGCGACCTCATACGGAGGAAAATTCGCAAACTCAGCAAAACGGGAGAATGGTAGAAACACCGTGCCGCTGCGCATTGTTTTTTGCGGCACTCCGGCATTTGGACTGCCGGCTCTCGAAGCCCTGCTGAAGAACCCGCAATTCTCCGTCGAAGCAGTTGTCACCCAACCTGACCGTCCGCGCGGGCGCGGCCAGCAGCGCGCTGAATCTCCTATCAAAGAAGCTGCGGTAAAGGTAGGCATTCCTGTGCATCAGCCAGAGAAAATCCGCGCGGGCGCGACGGCGGAATGGCTGCGGCAAATTGCGCCAGACGCAGTGGTGATTATTGCTTATGGGCAAATCATTTCGCGCGAATTGCTGGAAATTCCGCGGCTGGGATGGATCAATCTGCACGGTTCGCTGCTGCCGAAATATCGAGGCGCGGCGCCGGTGCAGCGGGCGGTACTCGCCGGAGAGCAAAAGACGGGACTGACGACGATGCGCATCGATGCGGGTTTGGATACCGGGCCGATTCTGGAGCAGCGCGAGATGGAAATTCGGCCTGACGAAACGGCGGCTGAACTGATGGCGCGGATGAGCGAAATCGGCGCGCCAATGATAGTTGAAATTCTGACAAGACTCGAGCGCGGCGAAATAGCGTCAACGCCGCAGGATAATTCGCAGGCGAGATACGCTCCTCCGATCAAAAAGGAGGAAGGACTGATTGATTGGGGGCTGACGGCGGCGGAGATTTATAATCGAATTCGGGCGTTCGACCCGTGGCCTGGAACGTACACGCGATTTCGCGGGCGCCTGTGCCACATTTGGGGAAGACCAGCGCAAAATTCTGCGGTTCCGGCGAAGGCCGAATGCGGGGCAATTCGGCAGCAAGGGCAGACGGTGCTGGTTGCGTGCGGCCAAAATACCTGGCTGGAACTCGAATCCGTGCGCCCGGAGGGCCGCAAGCGCGTGACTCCGATGGAATTCGCCAATGGCGCGCGGCTCACAAACGATGAGCGCTTCACCTCACAGTAAGAACAATTCCATTCCTCAGGCAAAGCCATCGGCGCGCGCGATTGCGTATTCAGTCCTGCTGGCGGTCGAGACAAGAGCGGCATACGCCTCAGAGCTGCTGCATTCGCGGATGAGCAGCGACATTGCCGCGCGAGACGCGGCGCTGGCGACTGAATTGGTGATGGGAACGTTGCGATGGCAGCGCGCGCTCGATTTTTTTATTGCGCGATACACAGGGCGGACAATCTCAGCGCTCGATGCTGAGGTGCTGATTGCGCTGCGCATGGGAATTTACCAGCTTCGGCATCTGACGCGCATACCAGCGAGAGCGGCAGTGAATGAATCGGTCGAGTTGGTGCGGCGCGCGCGGAAAAAATCGGCTGTACCGCTGGCCAATGCTGCGCTCAGGCGCGCGGCTGCCGAGAAAAGTGAGCCGCTGACGAGTTTTCTACCGGCTGGAATGGATGCGACGGAAGCGCTGGCGATTGAGCATTCGCACCCTACGTGGATGGTGGAGCGCTGGCTGCGTAAATTCGGCGAGCCAAAAACCATAGAGCTGCTCGAGTGGAACAATCACGCGCCAAAACAAGCATGCGCGATTCTCAATCCCGCGCGGCGAGAAGAAACGATTCGCTCGCTCGAAGAGGCAGGGCTTCACGTGGAAGCGGGGCGGTTGCTGAAAGATGCGATTGTGGTGAGCCGCGGAAACGTCGCAAAGACCGCTGCGCTGCGAAACGGCTGGATTGCAATTCAAGATGAAGCTTCGCAAGCAATTCCGCTGCTGCTGGACGCGCAAGGCGGCGAATCGGTGCTGGATCTTTGCGCGGCTCCGGGCGGAAAAACGATTGCGCTGGCACAGCGCGCTGGTGCGCGCGGACACGTGGTTGCGTGCGACATTTACGAAGCGCGGCTGCGCGTGATGCGCGAAAGGCTGCATGCCACGGGCACGAATAATGTGTCCCTTGTAATTCTCGACGGCACTTCTGATTTGCCGTTCGGGAGGCGTTTTGACCGCATATTGGTCGACGCTCCTTGCTCTGGCACCGGCACGCTGGCGCGCAATCCGGAAATTCGCTGGCGATTGCGCGCCGAAGATTTGGCGGAATTGCGCGTGTGCCAGGTGAAGCTGCTGGCATCGGCGCTGGCGCACCTTGCGCCAAATGGAAAGCTGCTCTATTCAACATGCTCGATGGAGGCGGAGGAAAACGAGTCAGTGATTCAGGAAGCGCTGGCCAAAAGCCCTGATTTTCGCATCGAACCAGTGAAGGTCCCTCAAAGCATACTGGTCGAGGGCGTGCGCGCGGAAAATCTGACCGACGGCGAAGGCGCGTTTCGCACTTTTCCTCCCGCGCAGCACTCGGACGGATTCTTCGCGGCGGCGATTCGACGGAGGTAACTCACAGGCGCCGCCGGAATTGAAGCGCGGGAAATGCGATGCTAGGCTGGCTCAAGTAGAACGGAGCATAAGGGAAATGGGATTTCGCGAGCGAATTCAATGGGTCGGACGCTTGGCGCTCCTGGTGTTTGTTCTCGCATCGGTGGCGTTTCTGAGCGCGCTTATGACTATGCGCTTTGCCATTCAAGGGCGCGAAGTGACCACGCCGAATTTGGCGGGACTTCCCGTGGCTCAAGCGGAAAGGCAAGCGGCAAGTCGCGGACTTTACATGAAGATCGAAGACCGAATATACAGCAGCTTGCCGAAGGATGATGTAGTGCGGCAAAGTCCGTCAGAGGGCAGCCCACTCAAGCGGAATGAATGGGTACATGTGGTGGTAAGCCTGGGAACGCAGAAAGTCAGTATCCCACAGCTGGAAAATCGCAGCGCCCGCGCGGCGCAGATTGAATTGCTGAGCGAAGGGTTGCAAGCGGGGGAAATTTCCAGCGTTCATCTCACCGGAGATACTCCGGACATTGTACTACAGCAAGATCCTCGGGCGGGAGCGACCGATGCAACGAGCCCGCACGTGGATATGCTGGTTTCGCTGGGAAAACAGACTCCGGCATATGTGATGCCTTCGCTGGAAGGTTTGCCGCGCGAGCAGGCCGAGAATTTACTGGTTGCGGCGGGACTCAAACTGGATAAAATCACGGTACTGCCGCTGACCGGAAAGCCGTCCGGTACAGTGACGTCGCAACTTCCGCTGCGCGGAGCGCGCGTCGAGCCAGGGGATTCGGTCGAGCTTCAGGTGGCGCAGTAAAACTGGGCTTGAGGGGCGGCAATGAGTTCGGCGTGCTACAATTCCGGATGAAATGAAGAACCGTTTCCCTGTCGAGATTGCTCCGTCCATTTTGGCCGCGGATTTTACCGTCCTCGGGCAAGAAGTCAAAGCGGTAGAAGAAGCTGGCGCGGCCGCGATTCACGTGGACGTGATGGACGGGCATTTTGTGCCGAACATTTCCATCGGCGTGCCCATCGTGGAGTCATTGAGCAAGGCAACCCGCCTGCCGCTGCAAGTGCATCTGATGATTGAGCGCCCGACCGAGTATGTGCAGGCGTTTGCGCGGGCGGGCGCGCGTTTAATTTTCGTGCATCAGGAAGCGACGCCGCATCTGGATCGCGCCGTGGCGTCGATTCACGAAGAAAATTGTCGCGCTGGGGTGGCTCTGAATCCCGCGACGCCGGTGGCGATGTTGAGAGAAATGCTGGATCGAATCGACTGCGTGCTGGTAATGACCGTGAATCCTGGATTTGGCGGACAGAAATTCATCCCGCAAACGATGGAGAAAATTCGCGAGTTGCGCGATGCACGCTCACGGTATAATCTTGGCTTCCGAATCGCAGTGGATGGGGGAGTAACGCTGGAAAATACGGCGGAGTTGGTGAGCGCCGGCTGCGATACGCTGATTGCAGGCACTTCCATATTTCATACAACGAACCCGGGCGCTGCTGTGCGTCAAATGCAACGCTTTGCAACCGAGGCTACGTCGCAAAGGGTGTGATGAGCAGATTAGAGAAACGATCTTCGGTGTTGCTTTGCGCGGCGGTTTGTTTGTCTCTGCTGCCCGCTGGATGCTTTGGGCATAAGAAGATAGCTGCGGCGAACATTTCCAATTCCCAGAATGCCGAACCCGACAAGATTCTCTACGATCGGGCGTTGAACGATTATCAGCACGGGCGCTATACGGAGTCACGGCTGGCCCTGCAAACGCTAATCAACAGCTATCCTGACAGCGAATACCTGGCCAAAGCAAAGCTCGCGGTAGCGGATTCCTATTACAAAGAGGGCGGCATTGACGGGTTGACGCAAGCGGTAGCCGAATACAAAGACTTCATCACATTTTTCCCGTTCCTGCCGGAAGCGGCCTACGCGCAAATGCAAGTGGGCATGGCGCACTATCGCATGATGGGAAAACCGGATCGCGACGATACCCAGGCGAAACTGGCAGAACTGGAGTTTCAAACTTTCATCCTGAATTATCCGAAAAGTCCGCTATTGCCTGCCGCGGAACAGCGCTTGAGGGAGGTCCAGGAAGTCCTGGCAGAGGCCGACTTCGACGTAGCGCACTTCTATTATTTGAAGGGCGATTACCGCGCTTCGGCGGGGCGGCTGATCGAGGTGACGCAACGCTATCCGCTTTTCAGCGAGAACGACAAAGCTCTGGCGATGCTGGGCGACATTTTCCGCCGCGCAGCCAAGGGAGCAAAAAACGAGCAGGAACGCGTGCGACTGCGAACGCAGTCCGATGACGAGTACGCGCAAATACTGAAGGATTATCCGCTGTCACCGCTTGCCGGCGAGGCCAAACGGCAACTTTCGCAGGATGGTATGGCAATTCCGAAACCGGATCCGCAGGCGCTGGCTCGCGCCGAGTATGATGAAAAGTACGGCCACCAGCATATTGGGATGTTCGCACGCGCGATGGGAGCGATAAAGAGCTCACCTAATGTTTCAGCAGCTGCGCGTACCGGACAGCCGGATTTGAATCCGCCGGGCGAGGACAATTCGCCGCAGGACACGCTTCAAGGCGCGACCGCATCCACCGTAGGAAGCGGCGCCACAACGGGTGCCGCGGGACAAAACGTAAACGTTCAAACTGTAGCGCCGGGTGAATCGTCCAGCGCGCCCGCTAGCGCACCGTCCACGGCGGCAGACCCTCCGGCAAGTGGGGCGGCAGGCTCCAACACGGCTCCTGCTAAAGGTTCAGCGGGAACGGCCGAACCTGCAGCTAGCCTGGACAAAACGGTCTTGGACAAAACGGCCACCGACGCGGCGGCAGCGTCACTCTCAAAAGCCGATACTGCTGCGGCGACGGCTAAACCCAAGGGCAAACATGCCAAAGGGAAGAAAGTTAAAGAGCCCAAGGTCAATAAGAGCAAGGAATCCAGCAGCAAGCGAAAAAAGGGACTTCGCAAAATCATTCCCTGGTAGAGATGGGCTCATTTCCGTCGCGGCGTTCACCTCTGCCTCTGCTACATGCTAACCTCTGAGGCACGCGCCTGCGTCGTTTCCGTTGACGCGGTTTTACCCCAATGCTCCAATAGTTCGAGCAGCGCACACTGCGCCCGGCGCGGTAGCGTGTTTTAAGGGGTCAATTGTGCCTACGATTTTGGTTGCCGACGACAACAGCAATATTCAGAAGATGGTGTCCCTTGCCTTCAAGGAAAAGGGCATCAGCGTTGTTGCCGTTGGGAACGGCGAGGCGGCTTGCCGCAAAGTCTCCGAAGTGCGCCCTGACCTGGTCTTAGCCGACGTGTTTATGCCGGTGCGAAACGGCTACGAAGTCTGCGAGTTTGTGAAACAGGACCCGGAATTCGCTGGAACTCCGGTGATTTTGCTGGTCGGGGCATTCGATCCGCTCGATGAAAAGGAAGCGGCGCGGGTGGGAGCAAACGGTGTTTTGAAGAAGCCATTTGTGCCGCCGGACCCGCTCATTGGCATGGTTAACGCGTTGCTTGGAAAAACCGAGCCTGCTGCAGCGGAACCTCCGGCAAACGCGGTAAGCGAAGCGGCTGCTGAGCGTCCGAAGATTGAATACACGACGCCGCGGCCTGTGCCGCCACGTCCGCCCCAGGAGTTTTCGTTCGGGTCAGACGATAACGTTGACGTTGAGGCTGCAACCTTCGGCGAGCCGGTAGCAAAGCCTTTGAAAAACAGCGAGGAGCGCAGCGAGGCAGCCGAAGCGGACGACCTGGGCCCGGAAAACGCGTGGGCGCAGCGCAGAGCGGCGCCGGATTACGAAATCGATGCCGCAGATTCGGCTGATTTAGTCGAAAAGCTGGCGGGCGAGAACACAAACCGAGAAGGACGTGAAGCCGAAGATGCCGACATTCTGGCGAGCAATAAGCACGTGCCGTTTGCGGGCGCGAACGTTCCGGAAATTCCTCCTGCGAACTCTGCGCCAAAATGGACGGACTTGCTGGACCGCGCATTTAAGACTGCAACGCCCTCCGCGGATCTGGGTCCGCCTGCGCCACCTGCAATAGCTGAACCTTTGGAGGGCGCGGCATCTTCAAAATATCAAGGTGCGGGATCGTCCTTGGAATTCGAAGAGGCGGAATCACGCGCTTCGTCAAAACTGGAACTGGAATTGCCGCAAACTGCGAGCCCTAAGTCTCTGTCACCTACCCCAGAACCGCTGCCGGCTCCTCCAAGTCCAATTCCCTTCCATTTGGATGAACCGGCGCCAACAAAAAGTCACGTTGGCCAAGGCAGCGCTGAGGCCCCGCCAGCGTATTCTGTTGAAGCGAGCAGAGAATCCAAAGTTGTGACTTGGCCGCTGCCGAAAGAGGTGGCGAACGCCGAGGTGAAGAACGGCGAATTACCGAAAAGTTGGATGGATGCTAAACCGGAGCCAATTCTAGAAGCTCCCGGTGGCCAATCGATTTTCACGGAGCAAACTCCGCCGCCCGAGCAAGCCCTCCCGGCCAAGGAAATCCTGCCGGCCGTGCAAACGGAAGAAGCGGAAGAGGCGGCGGCGGCTGAGACGCCGAGTGCCTATTCGGCCGCGCCAATCATCGAAACGAATTTGGATGAGGCAGAGGTGGCCGAAACGAAAGTTCCCGAAACGGAGACTGCTGAAATTCCTTCCCGCGGTGAATTTGCCCCTGAAGAGCCCGCTGAGCCAGTTGCGGCAAAGCCATCCCGAACGGAGGCTGCGCAGGTGGACGATATGGTTGCTAAAGTCATGTCCAAGCTCGAACCGCAACTGCACCAAGCGCTCGCGAATGGCGTGCTGCGGCCTCTGGTGGAAGAACTGCTCAATCAGCAACGCGACAAAAAGTAGTTTCGCGTCGTCCGCACTGAATCCTGCATGTTCCCGATCAGTTTGACGTTGAATGCTCTCGCCTCGTATAGTTAATCGTTTTACGCGCACTCGGCGAAGGAAAGAGTCGAGCCGCGCAAATATTTGACTATTCTAAGATGGAAAGAAATGCCTGACGAAATCGCCAAAGCATACGAGCCGCAGGAAATTGAACGCCGCTGGGCGCAGACCTGGTTCGAAGAACGGCTCTATCATGTCCGCGCAAATGCGCCCGGAGAAATGTTTTCCATTGCTCTGCCGCCGCCAAACGTCACCGGCTCGATTCACATCGGGCACATGCTGGAGCACACCCAGATTGATATTGTGGTGCGCTGGCGCCGCATGCAGGGACGCAAAACGCTCTGGCTCCCTGGCATTGATCACGCAGGCATCGCGACGCAAGTGGTGGTTGAACGACAACTCGCGTCCCAAGGCCTGAAGCGCGAGGAACTGGGTCGCGAAGAATTTGAACGCCGCGTGTGGCAATGGAAAACGGAGAGCGGCGGAAAAATCAAGAGTCAGATGATACGGCTGGGCGTCTCCTGCGACTGGATGCGCGAGTGTTTCACGCTGGATCCTCCGATGTATCGCGCAGTAATGGAGGCGTTCCTGCGTCTCTACCGCGAGGGGCTGATTTATCGCGGGCGCTACATGATCAACTGGTGCCCGCGTTGCCAGACAGCGCTCAGCGATTTGGAAACGGCGCACGAAGCGCGAGAAGGAAAACTGTGGTTCATTCGCTACCCCATCAAAGATTCAGAGGAGTTCATCACCGTTGCGACCACGCGGCCAGAAACGCTGCTGGGCGACACGGCGATTGCTGTTCATCCGCAAGATGAACGCTACGCGAAATTCGCGGGCAAAAAAGCAATTCTGCCGCTGCTGAATCGCGAAATACCCATCATTTTCGATGATTCTGTGGACCGCGAGTTCGGCACGGGCGCGGTAAAGATCACTCCGGCGCACGATCCGGCCGATTTCGCAATGGGGCAGCGGCACAAGCTGGCCGAAATTGATGTGATGACTCCCGACGGGCACATCAGCGCCGCAGGAGGGCCTTACGCGGGAATGGAACGGTTCGCTGCCCGCGAGAAAATCGTTGAAGACCTAAGAGCGCAGGGCCTGCTCGAAAAGACCACCAATTATCCGTTGTCGGTGGCGATTTGCGACCGCTGCAAAACGGTGGTCGAGCCGCGGCTTTCCGTGCAATGGTTCTGCAAGATGAAGCCACTCGCGGTTCCAGCCATCGAGGCGGTCGAGAGCGGCATTCTGCCCATCGTTCCAGAGAACCAGAAGAAGATTTTTCTCGACTGGCTCACGAATATTCGCGATTGGTGTATTTCGCGCCAGCTTTGGTGGGGCCACCGCATTCCCATATGGCATTGCGGGAAGTGCGGCGCGATGACTCCGGCGCGCGATTCGCGAATTGAAATAGTAAACGGTCACGCGCAAATTGCCAGCGTCCCCGAGAAATGCGAAACGTGCGGCAGCAAGGAACTGACGCAGGATCCCGATGTTCTGGATACGTGGTTCAGCTCGGGGCTGTGGCCGTTCTCGACGCTCGGATGGCCGGACGACACGGAAGATTTGCGCGTTTTTTATCCGAACAGCCTGATGATCAGCGGATACGACATTTTGTTTTTTTGGGATGCGCGCATGGTGATGCTGGGGCTGCACTTGATGCGCGGCAAGCGAATTCCCTTCCGTCAGCTTTACGTGCACGGCATTGTGCGCGACCCGCACGGCATAAAAATGTCAAAGACGCGTGGCAACGTCGTGGATCCAGTCGAAATTATCGAAAAGCACGGCACGGACGCACTGCGGTTTGCGCTGTCGGTGATGGCCGCGCCGGGAACGGATATTGCGCTCAGCGAAGAACGCATCCTAAGTTATCGCGCGTTCGCCAATAAAATTTGGAATGCGGCGCGGTTTTTGTTTTTCAATTTGGAGAAAGCCGAGGCGGCGGGCTTTACACTCAAACAGCTGGCCGCACCGGAAGTTCGCGAAAAAGCGCCCTATGCATCCGCCGAATCGCTGCCGCATCGCTGGATTTTCTCGCGACTCGCAGCCGTGACGGGGCAGATCAACAGCGCGCTTGCGGAATTTCGATTCCATGAAGCCGCTCATGTGATTTACCACTTTTTCTGGGGGGATTTCTGCGATTGGTACATCGAGTGGCTGAAGCCGCAAATTGCCTCGGAGAGTCGCGATGAAGCGGTGGCTGCGTGGCGCAATTTGTTTGCGGTTTTCGAATACGCGCTCCGGCTGCTGCATCCATTCATGCCGTTCGTCACTGAAGAATTGTGGCAACGGCTACCGCAAGCCGCTGGAGCAAAATCCATTTCGCTCGAATCCTTCCCGCAGGGGAAGCCCGATTGGCGCGATGCGCCCGCCGAGCAACAAATGATGCTGCTGCAAGAGATTATCGGCATGGCGAGGAATATTCGCGCAGAGATGAAACTCGATCCCAAGAGCAAAGTCGCCGCCGAACTGTCATCGAGGGTAGAGGCGGTACGCGAACTCACGAAAAGAAATCTGGAACCGTTGATGCGGCTGGCGCGGTTATTGGAATTGAAGATTCAGAGCGAAGCTCTTCAGGAGAGTTCGGATACGGTGGTGAGCTCGACGGCGCAATTCGACCTGCGCATCGCCGCCGGGGAAACGCGCGACGTGCAAGCGGAGATTGCGAAACTCAAGAAGGAAGAAGAGCGGCTGAAGAAAGATATCGAGGTGAAGAAAATGCGCTTGGCCGACAATGCATTTCGCGAGCGCGCGCCGCATGAAATTGTGCGCGGACTGGAAGCGACCATCGCCGAGCGCCAGCGCGAATACCAAAGAATTGTCAGTCGGCTCTCGGAACTCTCGTAGAATCTGGTAACCTCTCAAGCGCCAATGTCACCCACAGCCACGCCAAAGTTGCGGGCGAAGAAGCGAATTTCCTACATGCCCGGAGCAACGGACCGGCGCATTGACGCGCTGCTGACGCTGCTCACCGAGAACCCGACAATCGTGATCAGCGGCGCCAGTATCGCGAAAGAGATCGGCGTGAAACGGCAGACGGTCTGGAAATGGATTGAGACGCTGCGCGCCGCGGGCGTGAAAGTGAAAGGTCATCCGCGCTCCGGATATCATATCGAGCGTGTGCCCGATGTGCTTGCGCCGCAGTTGATTTCGCGCCACTTGCGCAGCACTTCGTTCGGCAAGCGAATCTTGCATTTTTTCCAAACAGAATCTACCAATGATGTAGCCCTGCGGCTGGGCGAAGCGGGCGAGCCGCACGGAACTGTGATCATCGCCGAGAAACAAACGGCCGGCAGAGGCCGCGCCGGGCACTCGTGGATTTCGGAAGCGTCCGCCGGCGTTTACATGACTGTTTTGCTTCGACCGGCGATTTCGCCAATGCACTCTCCGGCGCTGACCATCGCCGCCGGGCTGGCCGCGCGCGATGCCATTGCGGAAGAAACGGGATTATCGCCGGACATTCGCTGGCCGAACGACGTACTTCTCAACGGCAAAAAAGTTTGCGGCATACTCACGGAGATGCAGGCGGAGCCGGATCGCATTCATTTTGCGGCGGTGGGAATCGGCATTAACGTCAATCAGACAAGAATGCCGGTAGAGCTGACCGGTATTGCGACCTCTCTGCGAATGGAAACCCACCGCGCACACTCGCGACTGGATTTGCTGGTGCAATTGCTGCGGCGGCTCGACCACTATTACAATCAGTTCGTCACTGAAGGCACAGCGCCGATTTTGCGTCAATTTGCGCAGGTTTCGAGCTACGCTGAAGGGAAGCGCGTGCGCATCACCACGGGCAAAGAATCATTTGCGGGAACGACGGCGGGACTTGAACCGTCGGGAATTTTGCGCGTGCGACGAGATGATGGCAGAGTGGAATTGGTGATTTCCGGCGGCGTTTCCGAGGCGAAATGATGCTGCTTGCGATGGATGTTGGCAACACAAACACAGTTCTGGGCGTGTTTCGCGGCAAAGAACTCGTCGCGCACTGGAGGCTGACGACCGCGCGGGATCAGACGGTCGACGAGTACGGCATTCTGACGCGCCAACTTTTCACCGTGGCGGGACTGTCGGCGGCGGAAATTCGCGGCGTGATCATCGCGTCCGTGGTGCCTTCGTTGAATCCGACGCTGCTGGAAATGGCCAGCCATTATTTTGGGGCAAAGGCCCTTTTTGTCGAGCCTGGGATAAAAACGGGCATGCCCGTTCACTACGACAATCCGCAGGAAGTTGGCGCGGACCGGATTGCAAACGGCGTCGCCGCATTCGCGAAATACGGCGGACCATGCGTGGTGGTGGACTTCGGCACGGCGATTAATTTTGATGTGGTATCGAAACGCGGCGAATATCTGGGCGGCGTGCTGGCGCCGGGAATCGGAATTTCGGCCGATGCGCTTTTCGCGCGGGCGGCGCGGCTGTTTCGCGTGGAAATTCGTGATCCCGGCAAAATCATAGGGACGAATACCGCCGCCTCGATGCAGGCGGGCTTGTATTACGGGTTCACCGCGCTGGTGGATGGCATTCTCGATCGTATCAAGAAAGAACTCGGCGCAGATACGCGCGTCGTCGCCACCGGCGGGCAGGCAGCGCTGATCGCCAGCGGCTCGCGCCATATCCAGAATGTGGATGAACATTTGACGCTCACCGGGCTGCAAATCCTCTGGGAACGCAACGCCGCTGACGATTCGGCGGGCGCAGCGAACATCGTTGACGCCGGCAAATCCGCCAAAAAACCCTCCATAGTTCCCCGAAAACCGGCGCGTCAGTAGCCGATTTGTGATGCCTGGGCTCAACTACTTTAATTACTTCACTGAAATCGAGGAGCACTTTTGGCGTAAGCGGGGAGCGCACCTGCTGGTTTCGCCGCTCGACTGGGCGATTCTGGAAACGTGGCAAAAGTCGGAGATTCCTCTGGAGGCGGTGTTGCGCGGAATCGACAGAGCCTTCGAAAGCTACTCGCGCTCGCGACGAGGATCGGGCGGCAGACCGCTGAAGAGTCTTGCGTATTGTGTCGACGCTGTGCTCGAGGCTGCGCAGGAAATGCAGGAGGCCGCAGCCGGAGCAGGCCCGCAAGTTTCTGGAAAAGATTCGGCGAAAGAACCGTTCTCTCATGACGAGCTCAGGCACTTTTTGGAAGACAGGCGCATGAGACTACTTGCCAGCGCCGAAAAGCACGGCGCCGCTTCGCCGCATCTGGCGCAACAGTTAAGCGAGGTCGCAGGATTCATTCCCACGCTGAAAACGCTCCTCGATTCTCCGGCGAAGCTCGATTACGAGGATTTCGAGAGACGCCTGACCGTCCTGGAAGACAAAATCGTCGCCGCCCTCAATGCCGCCGTAGATCCGGACACAATGCTCGGCATTCGCCGGGAAATGGATCACGCGCTGGCGCCCTACCGGCGAAAAATGTCTGCGGAACAGCTTGCCACCATCGAGCGGCAGTACATTCAGAAGCGGCTCTTCGAGGTTTTTGGGCTCTCGCGCTTGAGCCTGTACTATCTAAAATAGGCCACAGCGGCGTCCGTGCAAGTTCACATCGAAAAACTCGTGTATGGCGGCGAAGGCCTCGGGCATGCGAACGGCGAAGCCATTTTCGTGCCCTTTGTGCTTGCGGAAGAGGACGCTGAAGTCGAAGTCGTCGAGCGAAAGAAGAAACTCGTTCGCGGAAGCGTGACGCGGCTGCTGAAACCTTCGCCAGAGCGCATTGCGTCGCGGTGTCCGCACTTTGGAACATGCGGCGGCTGCGATTACCAGCACATTTCCTATGACGAGCAGCTTCGCATTAAAGAAGCGATCCTGCGCGAGACTCTAAAGCGTATCGGACGCATCGATTGGAGCGGCCCAATCGCCATCCACAGATCGCCTCCGTGGGAGTATCGCAATCGCGCGCAGTGGAAAGTGCGCCCTGCGGGAATCGATGGCGGGCGCAGCCATACGGACAGCGCAAGCGCCATCGGCTATTTCCGCGCGCGCTCGGCGGCGCTGTGCCCGATCGAAGTGTGTTCCATTATTTCGCCAAAGCTGCTGGAGACATTCACAACTCTTCGCGATGCGCTGGCCACAGGCAGCTTGCCTTCCACTGTGCGCGAAATTGAGGCATTCGCGAGCCAGGATGATCGCGAATTGCTGTTGAATATCACCTGCTCGTCAATGCCGCGCTCGCGCGAAACGTTGCTGCACAAATTCGCTGAGCTCATTCCGTCCGCAAAAAGCATTCTCATTCAAGACCTTGCAGCCAACCAGATGGCCCTGCGAGGCCCGGGATTTATTCAGTACAACGTGCTGCACAGATCGCTGCGCGTCGCGCACCTGTCATTTTTTCAGGTGAACCGCTTTCTGCTCGAAGAGATGGCGACAACCGTCGCGCGTCTCGCTGGCGACGGCGAATCGGCATTCGATTTGTACGCGGGCGTAGGTCTTTTCACTTTGTTGCTGGTTGGCAATTTTTCTAACGTGCACGCGGTCGAAGCGGACCCCGTCTCCGCGCGCGATTTGGAAATCAACGCTGGCGCGAGTGGTAAACACATTGCGATACACAATCAGCCGGCAAATGTGTTTCTGAATCAGTGGAAGCGAAAGCAAGCTACAGGCGCACCAGACGTCGTTGTGGTGGATCCGCCCCGCTCTGGCCTCGATGACGGCGTCGCTGAAGAACTGGCCGCAGTCGCGCCACGACGCATCGTCTGCGTGTCCTGTGATCCGGCCACGCTGGCGCGAGACCTCGCCAAGCTCAGCAGTAAAGGGTATACTCTCCGGGAAATTCACCTGTTCGATATGTTTCCGCAAACATACCATATTGAATCGGCGACTCTCCTGGAACGAGCGCCGTGAAGCTGCCCGCGCTGTGGATTGCGCTGGCATTCGCCTCAGGAATCCTCGTCAGCCGAGTTGTCTCTGGCAGGCCGCTATTCTGGATAGCCGCTTCCCTTTGCGCCATCGCGACCGGCCTTTGCGTCGCCGCATTCACAAAACGTTTCGCTATCGCCGGCTTGCTGGCGCTGCTCGCATGGTTCGCGCTTGGCAATCTTGGCGCGCGACTCGAGCGCCGCGATGTGCCGCGCAACGACGTCATACGCGCAATCTCCAGCGGCGAGTTGGACATTAACGAGCCGCTGCGCTGGTTTGGCCGCCTGCGAGAAGCTCCGGAAGCAACTCCCATCGGCTGGCAATACATCGTCGATCTGCAGGGCGTCGAAAAACTGGGGCGGATTTTGCCGGTGCAAGGCGGCCTGCGCCTCACTTATTATCGCGACAAAGACAATGACGCCCCTCCCGAATTGCACGCGGGGAACACGATTGAAGCGCTGTGTCACGCGCATATTCCGCGAGACTATCTCGACCCCGGCGCGTTTGACGAACGCGGCTTCCTGGCGCGGCAGAATATCGAATTGCTTGGCTCTCTGCGAAACACAGAGCTGCTTCGCATAACAGGACTTTCAGCAATTTCTCTGGCGCAGCGGCTGGCGCGCGTTCGCGGAGACCTGCTTGCAAGAATCGACCAGCTCTACGCTGGAAGGCCAAATCAAAGCGCCGTTTTGCGCGCGATGCTTTTGGGCGATCGCAGTTTTGTGAACACCGATCTGGCGGAAAGCTTCCAGAAAACCGGCGCCTTTCACGTTCTGGTGCTCGCCGGGCTGCACGTGGCCGCACTGGCGGCTTTTTTCATATGGATTGGCCGCATATTCCGGCTCCCGGTGTGGGTCACCACCGTGGTGACGCTGTTGGCCCTTCTTGCTTACGTGGGCGTGGTGCAAGACCGGCCTCCCATTCTGCGCGCCGCGCTGATGGCAGGAATATTTTTATGTGCGCGGCTATTCTTTCGCCGGGTCGCGCTGGTGAATACTGTGGCGCTCGCGGGACTGGTCCTGCTTGTCGCCAGGCCAAGTGAAGTCTTCGATTCGAGCTATCAGCTGTCATTTCTGGCTGCGGGAGTTATCGCCGGACTGGCGGTTCCATGGGTTGACCGCAGCAGCAGTTCGTATCGCCGCGCTCTTGAGTATTTAGGCGACGTGACGCGTGACCGCTTGCATTCGCCGCGGGCCACGCAATTCAGGCTGGACCTGCGCGCTGCGGCAAACGCGTTAGCCAAGAAAATTCCCCGCCGAGCCGCCGCTCACGCGGATTTATTTCTCACTCTGCCTGTGCGCCTCGGCCTACGTCTTTGGGACCTTTTTGTGCTGTCGTTCTGCATCCAGCTGGGAATGATGCCCATGATGGCCGCGGATTTTCACCGCGTCACTCTTTCTGGCCCGGCGAGCAACATATTCGCTGTGCTGCTTACAGCTGTCATTGTTCCGCTAGGTTTCGCGACGGTGGCATCGAGTTATATTTCGACCGTCCTTGGCGCTGCCCTCGCCAGGATCGAAGGCGTGTTCGTCTTCGTGCTGCTCGCGACGGTGCGATGGTTCAGCAGGCTGCCGCGCGCGTCGTGGAGAATTCCAGGGCCTCCTCACTGGCTGTTGCTGGCATTTATGGTCGCGCTGATTTTTTTGGCTGTTGCGGCATGGTCGCAAGCTCAACGCCGCGCGCCAACCATAGGCAATCCTTCGTCATCGCCTGTGATGCCGATTGCAGAACGCCTCGCCGCGCTGGCCCTGCTGCCACTGGCACTGCTTATCGCGATTTATCCATTCGCGCCCTCTCTACACGCTGGAAAACTTGAGGCCACGGTAATCGATGTCGGCCAGGGCGATTCGATTTTCGTGGCCTTTCCCGACAAGCGAACGATGCTGATTGATGGAGGCGGCGCAAGCGGCGCGTTCCACATTGACGCGTATCGAACGGGATTCGACGTTGGCGAGCAAGTTGTCTCGCCGTATTTATGGTCGCGCGGAATCAAGAAGCTCGATGTGGTGCTGCTCACGCATGCGCATCAGGACCATATTGACGGACTCTTCGCCGTGCTGAGCAATTTTCAAGTAGGCCAGCTATGGGTCGGACGCGACGAAAATTCCTACGCTTATCGTGACCTGCTCGCGGAGGCAAGAGCGCACCATGTCGAGATTGTCCACCAATTACAAGGAGCGCATTTCGATTGGGACGGAACGCTCGGCCAAACCATTTGGCCCGCTTCCGCAAGTGATTCGCGAGGTTTGGTTAACGACGATTCCGTGGTGATGCGAATCGGCTTTGGAGGCGTTCACTTCCTTCTCACGGGCGACGCGGAACGCCGCGTGGAAGACACGCTGGTCGATGAACACGAACCTTTGCAATCCGATTTTCTTAAAGTTCCTCATCACGGAAGCAAAACATCTTCCAGCGAGCAATTCCTGAAAGCCGTTGACCCGCGTGTCGCGGTTGTTTCGGTTGGCTTGGGTAATTCATATGGACAGCCGAATCCGGCCACCGTCCAGCGATACATTAATCTCGGCATACCGCTTTTCAGGACGGACCACGATGGCGCAGTCACTGTTCTGACGGATGGTCGCACGATAGCGCTGCGGGACTTTGCAAAAAATTGAACACTCAGGCTAGAGAGGCTGCGCTATCAAGCTGACGGTTCGTTTTCCGAAGAACCGTCGGGATTTTCCAACTCGATGCCTTCATTGCTGCGAAGATAATCGGCGATAATGCGGCGGGCCTGATCGGCTTGGGATTCGAGGACGACTACGTCTGCATCACGAAAAGCGTCGCCCGATTCGTCCATCGGAAAAGGATCCGTCGTAACCGAGCCCGGCGATTGGATGCCCGCGCTCTGCAGCAAGCCGCGAATTACCATCGCTTCCACGGCGGAGCCGGCCGTATGCACCACGACAACCTTCTCCCCGCTATGATCCTGTTTCAATTGGCATCCTTCGAAAACAACAGGCCCCATTTTAGTTAAGGCTATGCCGATAGTAATCTAATATGTGTTGCGCGGCCAGCAATGATTCTGCGCGTTCGTTGCTATGGTAACCAGCGCATTCTGACGCACAAAATGGCTAGCCCCAAAATGAAGCCGATCGCTGCCTGATACTCGCGATTTCGGCGGTAGAGTTGCCATGAAAATCTGTCGTGGGCTTCTGCATGCCCGCGAAAGCGCAGAAGCGCAGGCCAAAAAAGCGGAACCGCCCCTGCGTATTCCGCGAAGTCCTCGCCATAGCGCGCTCTCAACTCGGCCTCTTCACGCCGCATCACCGCGGGATAAAAGAGGGCGATGTACGCCGCAACAACAATTGCCGCCCAAATCGAGCCGCCCGCCACGATGAATCCCGCCGCCAGGATAACGCTGCCGAAATATAGCGGATTGCGCGTGAATGCGTACGGGCCGCTTACCGCCAGCACCTGATGTTTGCGGAGATATCCGGCGGCCCAGGCGCGAATGGCCAATCCGACGATGCCTATCGCGCCGCCAATCACCAGCAGCAAGGGCGTGGGCCGCGCCAGCGCTAGATAAACTAACGCTACCGGGTAGCCTACGCGAACGCGCCAGCGAATCCAGAAATCCGTTGCTGCGCTCATGTTTCAGTCCTCAGCCGGCGTTCGACCGCTTCGAGAACGTCCTCGACAGTAATCGCCAGCATCGAGCGCGATGGAAATTTTCCGCGCTGATAAGTAGTTTCTTCCGGCGCCGCTTTCCTGACCACAACGTCACACGGCGAATACGGGCCGTTGCGAGCGGGGTCAGTGGGGCCATAAAGTCCCACGACGGGCGTTCCCAATGCTGATGCCACGTGCAGCGGGCCGGTATCCGCCGCGACGAGGAATTTCGCGCTTCGCAAAAGCGGAACAAGTTGTCGCAGGTTGAATTGCTCGATCAATGGTTCAGGAGATCCCGCCTCGCGACGCACAATTTCCGCGAGATCCTGCTCGCCGGGGCCGAAACTGATCACGCCTCTGCAGCCATATCGCTCCGCCAGCGCATGATGCAGCGCTCCATACCTTTCCGCGGGCCAGCATTTGGAACGCCAGCCGCCGCCCGGCGACAACACAAAATATTCACCGATGCCTTTCGCGCGCAAGATGCGTTTCACTTCGTCAGCCGCTCGCGCATTTGTTGGCAAGGGGAAAGATACTTGGTTTGTTCTCGCGCCGAGGCTCTCCACCAGTTCGAGATTATGCTCCACTTTGTGCTTGCGGCGCGGCGTCACACTTTGCGTATAGAAGAGCGCGGCCCCGCGTTCGCGAGCGTACTGCGAATCGAATCCAACCCGCCGTGGAGCGCCCGAAAGCCATCCTAGAATTGCCGAGCGATAAAGCGACTGAAAATCGACGGCGGCTTGGTAATGCGTTGCACGCAATTCCCGCACCGCCGCAATCACATTCGCCCATGAATCGCGGTTCATCGCGACTATTTTGCCGACGTCAGGATTGCCTTCGAGAATCGGCATCCATTTCTGGTCGACAATCCAGTCAATCGTGGCGCGCGGAAATGATTCGCGTAACGCATGAACGGCGGGAAGCGTGTGGACGATGTCTCCGAGCGCGCTCATCCGCAGGACGAGGAAGCGCTCAGGCATGGCTGGAGCGGCGAATACGCTCGATGAGGTCGCGCGTGGAATGCTCCTTCGGATCGCCGACAATCGCGACGCGAATGCCCAGTCGCGCCGCTTCGTCGCGCTCCGGCACGCTTTGCAAGGTGTAATCAGTGCCCTTGGCGTGAACGTCGGGGCGCAACTCGCGCAGCAACGCGCGCACGTCGGGCTCGTCGAAAATCAGCACATAATCCACGGCGCGGAGCGCAGCCACCAGTTCGGCGCGATCCGGTGCGCGCAAAATAGGCCGTCCGGCGCCTTTCAAGCTTCGCGTGCTGGAATCTGAATTGATGGCGACAACCAGAACGTCACCCTGCCGGCGCGCCGCCTGCAAATATCTGACGTGGCCTGCATGCAAAACGTCAAAACACCCATTTGCGAGGACGATTTTGTGGCTCCTGCCGCCCTTGCTGCGATGCTCGGTGAGACGGCCGACAAGGTCCGCGCGCGTCAGGATTTTTGAGCGCGTGTTCATGCGCCAGCGCTCGCCTCGTTGCGCACCGCCGCTTCGAGCTCTGCGCGAGAAACCGTCGCCGTGCCGCGTTTCATCACCACGATTCCGCCCGCGAAATTGGCCAAATGCGCCGCTTCGGCGAATGAAGCGCCCGCGGCGAGCGCGAGAGTGAAAACTGCAATTACCGTATCGCCTGCGCCAGTCACGTCCACGGCCTCTTTGCTGCCGTAAACAGCGATTTTGTGCGGCGGCTTGGAGCGCTCAAACAACACCATCCCGTCTTTGCCGCGCGTAACCAGCAGCGCCTGCAAGCCGAGCGCGCGCAGCGTGCGCTGTCCTAGAAGTTCGAGCCGTTTTTCGTCCTTGCCGATTGGCAAATGGTAAAGCGCCTCGAGCTCGGGCTCATTTGGCGTGGCCGCGGTAATCGTCGCGCCGCGATAATCCAGCAGCCGATAGCGGGAATCGAGCGTCACCACTTTCGCGCGCAAATGTTTGAGAAGCGCCGGGGTGACCGAGCCCGCGCCGTAGTCCGAAACCAGAACGCCGCCCGATTTTTTCGCGCAGGCTTGCGCTTTCCTGCCAATCTGTTTGCTGACAGTTTCAGGCAGAGGCTTGCCAGCTTCGCGGTCAACGCGCAGCACTTGCTGGCGCGCCGTGTGCGACCAGCGCGCGAGGAAACGCGTTTTCGTGGTGGTGGACCAGTTTCGCGCGCGAATGATTCCCGAAACGCTGACATCCTTGTTGCGAAAATAATCAATCAACGCGTTGCCAGCAGCATCGTCTCCCACCGCGCCAACAGGAAGGACGCGCGCGCCGAGCGAGATGAGATTGTTCGCCGCATTCGCGCCGCCTCCGGGAACGATGTGCGTTTCCTGGTGGCGCAGTATGATTACCGGCGCTTCGCGCGAAACGCGGGCTATCTCGCCCGTCACGTACTCATCCACCACAAAATCGCCCAACACAGTTATGGTCTGGCGCGAGAATGATGCGATCAGGTCGAGCAGGCGCGATAGGTCCGGTGCGCCCGCGCTTGTTTTCATTGGTTTTCGGGAATTCACTTTTTCGCCGCTTGCAAAATCAGCTCGACCGCAGCCGGCAAATCTTCAACCACAAAATCCGGCTGGCGCGGCCATTTGTGACGATTCCACTGATGTTCGCCGCGTCCATACCCGGAAAGCACCAGAATCCCGGTGCAACCGGCCGCCTGCGCCATTTTTATATCGTCATAACGGTCGCTTACCAGCACCGAATTGTGCAGCTCCAGATTGTGTTCTTTCGCCGCAGTTTCCAGCATGCCGGGAAGCGGCTTGCGGCATTTGCAATTGTCATCGCGAATATGCGGACAGTAGTAGATGCCGTCCACGTGCGCGCCGCCGGCAGCAAGCTCAGCCTCCATTTTTGCGTGAATTTCCGCAATCAGCGATTCCGGGAAAAAACCGCGAGCCGCGCCGGACTGGTTGGTCACCACAATCACCGGCAATCCGGCATCGTTCAATTTGCGAATCGCCGCCGCAGCATAGGGAAAAATTACGAAGCGGCTCAGATGGTTGGCGTAGCCCATTTCCTCGGAAATTGTGCCGTCGCGATCCAGAAACACGGCGCGTCTTTTTTTTGCTTCACGCACTGCGCCGCTTCTCCAGCCACTTCGCGGCCGCGTCGCGCACCGCTTCCACCGGAACGCGCGTCATGCAGCGGTGATCGATCGGGCACTCGCGCATAAAACACGGGCTGCACGAAACAGGATGTCGCACCAGCGTTCGCTCGGCAGTCATCGGTGCAGTGCCCAGCGGGTCCGTAGATCCGAAAACTGCAACAACAGGTACTCCAACCGCCGCGGCTACATGCATCGCGCCGGAATCGTTGCCCACAAAAAGATTGCAGCGCGAAAATAGCGACGGCAGCTCACGCATGCCTGTCTGCCCTGCAAGCATTACAGGACGATGGCGCATTCGGTCAGCGATTTGCCGGCAAATTTCAATTTCGGAGCTCGTGCCGAAAAGTATCACATCGGCGTTGAATTCATCAATCAGCGCATCCGCCACAGTTGCAAAACGCTCGGGCAGCCAGCATTTTGCAGCGCCGTAAGCGGCTCCCGGCGCCAGCGCAACGCGCACCGCTCCTGAGCGCGCGCCGGCTTCTTGCAGCCGCGTTTCGGCGCGTTCAGTGGCGTCAGGCCGCAACGTCAGCGAGATTTGCGTGACATTGGGAAGCTTGTCCAGCCATCCGGCGCGACGCAGCAATTCCAAATAGTAATACGCCTCGTGCGCGGGAATTTCGCGGGTCTTTGGCACGCGAATCGCTTCGGTGAGCAGCAAACTGCGTCCGTCGCGAGCATAGCCAATTCGCCGCGGAATCTTCGCGCGCCAGGCGAGCCATGCCGCTGAGAAAGCATTCTGCATAAGAATCGCGCAGTCAAACTGCTTGTTGCGCAGGCCTCGCGCCTCCCGTCCGGCGACCATCGGATTCGCATGCGATTCGTCGAGCGGAATCACGCGGTTTGCGAACGGCTGCTCGCTATATAGTTCCGCGATTGGCGGGCGCGCCAAAATCGTAATCTCCGCTTCGGGCCAATGCTGGCGAATCGCGCATAGCGCTGGAATGGACATAATGGCATCGCCAACCCAATTTGTCGCGCGCACCAGAATCTTCATCACGCGCCTCCGCCTTTGTTCTTCTCGGCGAGCTCCTGAATTGTGCGCCACAGGCCTTCCTCGTCGTTAAATTGCAGCGCGATCTTGCAGAAAAATATAGGCACTGGCATTGCAGCGGTCGACGGCAAATCGTATGTATCCTTCTCCGTGCAAAGAAGCGCGTCCGCGCCCGCCGCAACCGCCTCTCTGCTGAGCGAAGCAATATCGTTTGGACTGTAGCGATGATGATCGCGAAAGATGCGGTGACCCAAAACCGAAATGTCCCATCTTTTGAGATCGGCGAGAAATGACGAAGGGTTGCCAATCCCGCAAAACGCAAAAAACTTTCGCCGCCGAGCCGGCGCAACGGTGATTTCGGCGTCGCCAAAAGGCTCAACTCCCAACAGCTTCGTTTGCGAAAAAAAAATCGGTGCAGCCGAATAGCGGCGGATCACCGCTTCGACCGCCGGGGCCTTTTCCGCGCGATGAATCACGATAATATTGGCGCGGCGTAGCGCCGAAATAGGTTCGCGCAATCGTCCCGAAGGCAAAAGGTGGCCGCCTCCGAAAGGGTTTGTCGCATCAATCATCACTATATTTACATCGCGCGCGAGTTGCTGATGCTGAAATCCGTCGTCCAGAACAAAGCCATTCACGCCGCGCTCTTCAAGTTCCTTGCCCTTCTCAAAGCGATTTGCGCCCACCCCAAAATGCACTCGCCTGCCCAGCCGCGCATGAAGCAGCGCAATCTCGCCGTTCCATCCCGCTGCTGCCCCGTGAACGGCGCCCACGCCCTGCAAGGGGCGATACCCGCGAGCAAGGACCCCCACTCTTCTGCCATTGTCCACGAATCGCCGCGCCACCCACGCCACCATCGGAGTTTTCCCCGTGCCTCCCACCGTGATATTTCCTACGCTCACAACGACGCCACGCAAACGCTTCTGCTGGAATATTCCCGCACGATACGTCCAGGCGCGAAGGCGCGCTCCTGCGCCGTAAATGACCGACAGTGGCCAGAGAATTGCTCCTGCGGTCGTCATAGAGAGGCTCGATGCGCGTCCAGCACTGCGGCAATTCGCTCGAGCGAACGAGCAGTTGCGCCGCGATTGGCTTCCACGAGCGCCCGCGCTTTTTCGCCCATCCGTTCGCGCCGCGCGGGGTCTGCAATCAACTCGCACCACACTCTGCCGAGCCTTTCGCCGCTGGCCACTTGGATTCCAGCCCCGGCGCTGGAAAATCGTGCCGCAATGTCTCGAAAGTTTTCCATGGAAGGCCCAAATATGGGCGCTTTGCGAAACCATGCAGGTTCCAGAATGTTATGACCGCCCGACGCGACGAGCGAACCTCCCACGAATACAGCGTCGGCCAACGCATACAGACCGGCCAGTTCGCCGATGGAATCGAGAATAATCACGTCGCAATTTTCGTCGAGCGGCGCGCTCATATTAATTTCGCTTCGCCGAACAATCTTCCAACCGTCCTGCTCGGCAATCGCTCCCGCCACCGCGAAACGGTCCGGCTTTCTGGGCGCGAGGACCATCAAGGCGCGCCGCCATTGCCGCTGAACGACGTCATAGGCGGCAAGCACCGCCTCTTCTTCGCCAGCGACGATGCTGCCGGCCACCAGCACTGGCCAGCGCTCTTGAGCCGCAATTTGCTTCGCCAGCCAATCGCCGAAAATCGATTGCTGCGGCGGCTCATGGTCATACTTCAAATTCCCGGTGACTTCAATTCTCGACTCCGGCGCGCCCATTTCCTTCAGCCGGCGACCGTCTTCGGCGCTTTGCGCCAGGAACAGCTCCGCATCGTGCAGCACGCGGCGAAAAAACCTCCCGATAAATGGTTCGAAACGCCGGAATCGCGCAAACGACCGCTCTGAGATGCGGCTGTTCACGAACACCACAGGAACTTCGCGGCGATCCGCTTCACGCAGAAAATTCGGCCATATCTCCGTTTCCGGGATTACCACCAGCGCCGGCTGAATTCGCGCAAACGCGCGGCGAACTGGCCCAGGCCAATCAAACGGAAAATAAAAAATACCATCGGCGTTTGCAATTCGCTCGCGCGCAAGCTGCTGGCCAGTCGCCGTTGTTGTAGAGACAAAGACCTGGCGCTCCGGAAAACGCTTTTTTAGCTCATCAATGAGCGGCCTTCCCGCAAGCACTTCGCCAACCGACACGGCGTGAACCCAGATCGCCGAGCCAGACGAGGCGTTGCGCGCCAAATCTGCGGGCAAGTAGCCCATTCGTTCGCGAAGATTGCCAAAATGTTTGCCGCGCCTAAGCCCTCGTATGATGAAATACGGCGCAAGCAGCACCATACCAACCGCCGTAAGCGCGCTATACAAAAAGTACATGAGGGAGGGAGCTGGCTGCCCTTTTAAAAGTTGAAAAGGCCGCGCCTGCTGCAAGGACGACATTATAGTGTCATCTGACGGCTGAACCCACAACGTTTCACGGTGTGTTTGCATCTATTGCCAGCATGAAACCAGCTCTCTTGCTGATTGCCATGCTCGCCCTTATTGCCACCGCGGCCAGCGCTCCGCCGCAAACACAGCAAACCGATCCATCGAGCTGGCCAGCGAAAGACACACACCAGGGATTCACCGTTGCTGCTGACGCCTACTCCAATGCCGAGCGCGCGAAGAAAACATTTGGCAAGGCCGATCCGTACAAGGCTGGGATTCTCGCCGTGGATGTGTTTTTCAAGAATGATTTGAAAGATCCCGTTCACGTCGATTTGTCGACGATTCGCCTCGACGTGGATGGTCCCAATGGCCAGCATTTTCGCTTGCCGGCATTGACCGCACCGCAAGCGGCGGAGCAAATCGCGCATCCCAAGCCCCCCTCTATGTCGCGCCCGCGGCTTCCCATTCCCTTACCCAGCGGCGGCAGCAAGGAGCGCGGCATCGAAAAAACACTAATGCCGTTCAGCCTGCAATCGGATGTTGTGCCGCCCAATGGCACTCTTCGCGGTATCCTCTTTTTCGATATGGGCGGGCATTTTGAACTCGTCCCGCACTCCGCCGTGTACATTCCCGACGTAAAATCCGTCGCATCCGAAAACGCCATGATTTATTTTGACGTTCCCCTCGGCCCAAAACATCAGCCCTAAAAATTCTCAATCCCTGCTCGCGATTTGCTGAATCCATCGCGCTCGGATAAACTTCAGTTTCACCACAAGGGAAATTTCCAACACCATCATGGCGCTAACCGACGAACTGAATCCCCAACAACGCGAAGCGGTGCTGGCCACCGACGGCCCTGTGCTGGTCCTCGCGGGCGCCGGCACGGGCAAAACCCGCGTCATCACCTATCGCGTAGCGCACCTGATCGAGCAGGGCGTTCCCGGACGCAATATTTTGGCGGTGACTTTCACGAACAAAGCCGCCGAGCAGATGCGCCAGCGCATCGCGGACCTGGTGCGCTCCAGCGGCCACGATTCTTCGGATATTTGGATTTCCACGTTCCATTCGTTTTGCGCGCGCCTGCTTCGGCGCGAAGCCTCGCGCGCCGGCCTCCCTCGCGATTTTGCCATTTACGATGACGATGACCAAACGCGCGTCGTCAAGCTCGCGCTTCAGAATTTGAAGTTCACTGAAAAAGAACTCGCTCCCCGCGCTCTGCGCGAACGCATCAGCCACGCAAAAAATAACAATATCTCGCCGGAAGAAATGGAAGCCGAGGCATTCGACACATTTGGCAAACAAGCTGCCGCCGTCTATCGCGAATACGAATCCATCCTGCAGAAATCGGCGGCGCTCGATTTCGACGATTTGCTCCTGCGCGCCGTCAAGCTGCTCCGCGAAGATTCTCAAGTGCGCGAGAACTGGGCCGCGCGCCTGCGCTTCATCCAGGTCGATGAATTTCAGGACACCAACGCCTCTCAGGAAGAATTGGTTCGTTTGCTCGCAGGAAAAGAGCGCAACGTCTGCATCGTCGGCGACGAAGATCAGTCCATTTACAGTTGGCGCGGCGCCGAGAGCGGCAATTTCCAGCGGTTTTTGCGCGATTTTCCGGGCGCGCGCACCATCCGTCTGGAAGAAAACTACCGCTCAACTCAGGTAATTCTGGACGCGGCGGGAGGCGTGGTCAGTCACAATCGTTCGCGCCTCGGGAAACAGCTGAAAGCCACGCTTGGCGCTGGCGCATTGCTGAAATATTACGAAGCTCGCGACGCATTGGACGAAGCCGACTACATTTGCGGCGAGGTCGCCAGGCTCCTGCGCGGCGATCCGCGCCTGACGCTCGCCGTTCTCTATCGCACCGCCGCGCAATCGCGCTCTTTTGAAGAGACGCTGCGACGCCTCGCCATTCGTTACCGCGTTGTCGGCGGCTTCAGCTTTTACCAGCGCGCCGAAGTGAAAGACGCTCTGGCGTATATTCGCCTGCTTTTTCATCCGGATGACCATATAGCCTTGCTGCGCGTTTTGAACGTTCCTCCGCGCGGCATCGGCAAAGTGACCATCGAATCGCTGCGCAATCTCGCCCGCGAACACAATGAATCGCTGTGGCAAGCGATTCCGCGCACCGCCGCCGAAAAAACCCGCGGAGCGTCAGCCCTGCTCGAGTTTCGCGAAATGATTTTGAAGCTCACCGACGATTGCGCCGCCAAGAATCCCGGGGACATCCTCGAAATCATTCTCAGCCGCACCGGCTATCTCGATTGGGCGGAGCAGCAGGACCGCCTCGACCAATCCTCCCGCGCTGACAATCTTCGCGAGCTCTCCAACGCCATCGCGGAAGCCATCGAGCAAGGCCAAACTCTCGAAGAAGTGCTCGATCGCGCCGCTTTGGTCAGCGATACAGATTCATTCGACCAGAGCATTTCCGTCTCGCTGATGACGCTGCACAGCGCCAAGGGATTGGAGTTCGATCACGTTTTTCTCGCGGGCCTCGAAGAGGGCCTTTTGCCCCATGGCCGCTCCATGGGCGACGAAAACGCCATCGAGGAGGAGCGCCGCCTCTGCTACGTGGGCATGACGCGCGCCAAGCGCACTCTCACACTCTCCCGCGCCATTTATCGCCGCTCATGGGCCAACACCGACCTCGCCGCTGCCGCTCCGTCGCGCTTTTTGGCGGAAGTGCCCGGCGAACTTGTCGAAGCCGCCAAAGGCTCGCTGATCGAGCCCGGAGAAACGCGCCGCTACGAGCCCGACCCGGAATTTTACGAATCGCAGTTCCGCCGGAGCAAAAGATTTTCCGGGCGTCCCTCAGCACCGCCATCCGCTTCACGAGCGCCGCGCCGAACTTCCAATCCGCTGATTGGCGCCCGCGTCCGCCATCCTAATTACGGGCTTGGCACCATTGTGCAAGTCGAAGACGACGGCGACGACCGCCGCCTGACCGTCAGCTTTCAGGATTACGGCACGAAAAAGCTCATCGAGCGCTACGCCCACCTCCAAATCGTCTAACGAGGAATTTGGCGGAACGGGAGTAGCTAACTGCCGCGCAAAATCCAGCATCGCAGCGGTTGCGCGCGCCAGCGGCTCCGTGTACAGTGCTGCCCTTGGATTTCGCGGCGCTAAAAAGAGACGGTGACCTTCTGACTAAATGAACAGCCAGCTTTTTCGCACCAAGAGCATCGACCAGCTCATCTCCGACTCCGAGCAGCCGGGCAAGCGCCTGAAAAAAACCCTCGGCTGGCTCAGCCTTACCGCTCTGGGCATCGGCGCCATCATCGGAAGCGGCATTTTCGTGCTGACGGGAACAGCCGCTGCTGGCGAAATCGTTCGCTATCCGTCAATCCTGCAGGCTCCGCTTCTCAGCGTCCTGATGCACGGCACCCATGCGCTCGGCATCAACGGCCGCCCCGGTGCTGGCCCCGGCATCGCCGTATCGTTTCTCGCGGTCGCGCTGATTTGCGCTCTGGCCGGATTGTGCTATGCCGAGCTCGCCTCGATGATTCCTATCGCCGGCAGCGCGTACACCTACACTTACGCCACGCTTGGCGAATTCGTCGCCTGGATCATCGGCTGGGACTTAATTCTCGAATATGCCGTCTCGAACATGGCCGTCGCAGTCGGCTTTTCCGCCTATGTAAATAATTTGCTCGGGAGTTTCGGCATTCACATCCCTGCGGCTTTGGGGACTCCTGCGTATGACCCTGCGGTTGGATGGTCATGGCATTTCAACATTCTTGGCTTCCTGATTGTGATGATTCTGACCGTCCTGCTGGTCCGCGGCATTCGCGAATCCGCTGAAGCTAACAACATCATGGTCGGAATCAAGCTCCTGGCCATTATTGTTTTCTGCGTCGTCGCCAGCAAATACATTAACCCCGCAAATTTCAAGCCATTTTTCCCGAACGGCTTTCAGGGCGTGCTCACTGGCGGCGCCATTGTCTTCTTCACTTACATTGGCTTCGATTCTGTCTCCACTGCCGCAGAAGAGTGCCGCAATCCCAAGCGCGATGTTCCGCTCGGAATTCTCGTCTCGCTCTTCGTTTGCGCGTTCTTCTACGTTGCCGTCGCTCTCGTCCTCACCGGCATTCAGCACTGGGATACGCTCAACAACGCAGCTCCCGTCGCCAAAGCCCTCGAAGCCATCGGCCTCAAAGTCACCGATCGCTGGGTCACCATCGGCGCGCTGATGGGCATGATTTCTTCCATTCTGGTTTTCCAGATTGGCCAAGCCCGCGTCTGGTTTGCCATGTCCCGCGACGGGCTCCTGCCCAAGGCGTTTTCTCGCGTCCATATCAAGTTCCGCACGCCGGATATTGCCACATGGATTGCGGGAGTCTTCGTTGGCGTATTCGCGGGCATTTTCGACATTGGAACGCTCGCGGACCTGACCAACATCGGCACGCTTTTCGCTTTTATTCTCGTTTCCATCGCGGTCTTGATTTTGCGCAAGCGCCAGCCGGACCGCCCGCGCGCTTTCCGAGTGCCTTGGTCTCCGTGGATTCCCGTCGCCTCCGTGGTTTTGTGTCTTGTTCTCATGGCCAGTTTGCCCGTCGAGAGCTGGCTCCGATTTGTCGTCTGGCTGTTCGTCGGCCTCCTTTTCTACTTCGATTTTGGCGTGCGTCACAGCACCGCCGGCCGCGCCGCGGATCCGGCAGCCCAGAGCAGCCTTATGCTGCTCTCCGATAAGGCGCTTATTGCCCTCAGCTCCGCGCTGCTCATTTTGGCGATTGCTGCCGCAGGCATCGTTCTGGGCGGCGTCATCTACGCGGACGTCCTTGAGCGCGTCGGGCTCGTTTTTTTCGCGGTCATCGCATTTATATTTTTGCTGAGAGGCCTGAAACATTACCGCGAAGATTCGCCGCTCGCCAAAGTCGCATGACCGCAGCACGCTCGACGCAATGACCGCAGCTCAATCCGAATCCGACGCTTCCCTTCTGGCGCGCCTGCCCAAAGCTGAGCTTCACCTCCATCTCGAAGGCTGCATCACGCCAGAGCTTCTAATCCGCCTCGCAGAACAACATGGCGAAAAACTCGATTACAAAGCCGTAGCCCCGCGCTATCAAATCGGCTCGTTTTTGGAATTCCTCGAATTGTTCAAGTGGGCGACGTCCTATCTTCGGCGTCCGTCAGATTATGCGCAGTTGGCCGCCGATGCGCTTCGCGAGTTGAACGGGCAAAATTGCCGGTACGCGGAAATCACTTTGTCCGTTGGCGTGATGCTCTTGCGCCGCCAGAACGTTGAAGCGAATCTCGCCAGTATTCTCGAGGCCGCGCAAAAACAGGAGCAAGCCACTCGCCTGCAAATTGCCTGGATTTTCGACGCCGTTCGCCAGTTCGGCCCCGAAAAAGCCATGGAAGTCGCGCGCCTAGCCGTGCAGATGAAATCGCAGGGCGTCGTCGCCTTTGGCATCGGCGGCGACGAAGAATCTCTCCCCGCCTCCGACTTTCACAAAGTTTTCGACTACGCCGCCGCCGAAGGCCTTCATCGCGTCGCCCACGCCGGCGAAATGGGCGGCCCGCAATCCATTCGCGACGCCATCGAAATTCTCGGCGCAGAGCGCATCGGCCACGGCATTAGTGCCATTCACGATGAAAAGTTGATGGACTTGCTTATCGAACGCCAAATCCCGCTCGAAATTTGCCCGAAAAGCAACTTGTGCACCGGCGCGCTCGCCAAACTTCTCAGCGTCAAGCAAGCGCGCATCGAAGACCATCCTCTTCCCAAATTCGTTGCTCGCGGCGTTCCGGTTACGCTGGCCACCGACGATCCGGCCATGTTTCGCACCAGCCTCAACGAAACCTACGCTCAAGCTGCCAGCAAAATGGGCTTGACGACCGCCCAACTCGTCTCCATCGCCGAAGCCGGCATTCTTCACTCCTTTTTGCCTGCCGCCGAAAAACAATCCCTGCTCGACCATTTCCGCGCCGCCGCATCCCAACTCAGTCTCCTGTAACGTCCGATGAACTTCCATCTACAGAGCCCGCATTCCAACCATTGTCATTCCGAGCCAGCCGTAGCTGACTCTGCTGCGGATGGTGGCGAGGAACCTGCTTTTCGCCTTTGTAGCGCAGAGTTTCGCTGTCGTTCTGGGTGCCCCGTCCTGAGCGTTCTTTCCTGAAGGTGGGTTTTTCTCGTTCTTTCTCATCCCGGCGGGTGCCCCATATCCGCCGCGCCGTTTCGCTGTCGTCCTAACCGCAGCCGTTTGCCAGTGCACCGCGGCCCGTCAGCGACAACCGCGCTCTGTGTTGTCCGATGCGAGGCCTTGTCTTGCCGCGGCGCGAACGTGGCGGCCACTTTTAAGCGGGCACCTTTGCTTTTTGGGAGTGCGGCGGCTCGACGCCGCTTTGCCGCCGACGTGACCGCCCGGCACACTCATCGCCTCGATTGCCTTCCGTTGTCATCCTGAGTTTACCCTCGGCGCTGCCGGAGCGCCGTCTGCGAAGGGTGGGTTTATGCCTTTGTAGGGGCCGATGTAGTCCATCGGCCCGCAACTCGACTGACCCATCGCCCAAAAAATCGTCTGCCCGAAGAAGCAAACACAATCTGCTATAATTCCCGCGCATGAAAGCTCACGTTTGGGTTATGCCAAAGACGACGGTTCTCGACCCGCAGGGTCAGACCATTCATCACGCGCTCTCGTCGCTCGGCCACTCCGAAATCAAGTCCGTCCGCCAGGGCAAATTCTTCGTCCTCGACCTCGACGGCCTCTCCGAAGACGCCGCAAAAAAGAAAGTCGAGCAAATCGCCCGCGAAGTCCTCACCAATCCCGTCATCGAAGAATTCCGCTTCGAAATCCTCAAGTAGAAATTTACTTTCTTTGCGCACATGCCCAATAAGCTAAACTTAGTACACAATCGCTAACGCGAATCACGGCCTACATCTTGAATTTTTCGGATAGGCTTTATTGAACAGGTCGACATAGCCGTCTGTCCGAAGTTCGGCCTCCCAGTCCTGCCAAGCCGAGGGCAGATAGTCGCACGGTAGGTCGCAACCTCCCCCCGGCTTTATCAGACATCGAAAGGAAAAATCGAAGGCGTGCTGCCGGTCAAGAGGAGACGCATGCGAGTCCAGCAGAACGCGAAGGTACGGCTTGCCTATTGGCGTGGGGAACCCGTAATCGGCCGAATGCATGTCGGACATATAACCCGGATACTCTGCGTATTCGTCAACGTCTCCGGCTGTCGCCTGAAACGTTGGAAAAATATCCATCGACCGCATGAGCCAGGCACCGATGTGATAAACCCGCCCGCTCTTCACATTCACCGCTGCGCCGAACCAAGCAGGTGGCTCGAGCCTGAGCGTGGACAGCCACGTGTTCGACACTGTGAACCTGATCCTGAATCCGTTGCCTTCATCTTCTCTAGAAGTTAGGTACTGGCCGTACACCTTGGCGAGTCGTTCGACGTCGGCTTCGCTCGAACTACCGACTCTGAGTGCAATGCCATTTCTAATCGCAAGATTTCGCCCTTTTTCCAAAACGCGAAGCCCATTCTCGGACACGCCGTTTCCCCTTCTGATGATGCGCCTCAGGTTCACCAAACGGCTGGCCACTCAGTTCCACGCTGCTATAATGGCTCGCTTCTCACATCGCAACTCACATGGCCAAAACGAAAGCCAAAACCAAAGCCCGAATCGTCGCCCGCGCTCAGTTGCCCACGCGATTCGGCAAATTCACGATTCTCGGAATCGAAGGCGCGGAAAAGCTCAGCCTTGCGGGCACCGCTGAGAGCGCCGTCGTTTTGCAGCATGGAAAAATCCGCCGAGGCGATGCGCCGCTGGTGCGCATCCACTCGCAATGTCTAACTGGCGATGTTTTTCATTCCCAGCGCTGCGATTGCCGCGCGCAGCTGGAAATGGCCCTGCGCGAAACGGCGCGAGCGCGCTGTGGAATTGTGCTATATCTGCCGCAAGAAGGCCGCGGAATCGGTCTGATGAATAAATTGAAAGCCTACGAATTGCAGGATCGCGGCAGAGATACCGTCGAGGCCAATCGCGAACTGGGATTCGAGGCCGACCAGCGCGATTATCAATTTTGCGCCGATGCGCTGAAGCTGCTCGGCGTGAAGCGCGTCAAATTGCTCTCCAACAATCCTGACAAAGTCGCGCAGCTCGAACGCGGCGGAATTCGCGTTGTCGAGCGCTTGCCGTGCCGTCCGCGAACCAGCCGCCATTCGCGCGCGTACCTAAACGTGAAGCAGGCAAAAATGGGCCACCTGTTCGACTAGCGAGGCTGAGAAATAGTTTTGTGAGGGCACGCCTTTAGCCGCGCCGTAAATCGCGCAGCGACAATGCGCCTTTAGGCGCTGAGGTATTTTTTGAGTTTTTGAATCCCGCGCGATTGCGAAAGAGACCGTCAGCGCGATAGGCCAGTTAGGGCCAGAAGTCAGCCGCCGCCGACGAAGTGAACAATTTCGTACGAATCGCTCGCTTCGACAGCAGTTCCGTTCCACTGCGTGCGCGGAAGGATATCGCGATTACGTTCAATCGCGACGCGCTCGGCTGCAATGCCCAAATGCTCCAGCAATTCTGCAACGGTCAGACCATCGGGAATTTCGCGCCGTTCGCCATTGATAATTACCGTCACGATTTGGCCTCTGGCGAATTTGGTTTGGGCTTGGCGCGCAGAACATAACGGATTTCGTCGACAATGCCGCCGCCTCCCCTGTTGGCGCGAATCACAAGCTCTGCCCCAGCAGAAGCGGCGCCCGGCACTGCAAAGCGCAGTTGCGCCAGGCCGTCTTCACCGGTGGTCGCGGTGAAATGCGCCTTGTCCTTCGCGGCGTTCAAATATGCTTCGACGTTCGCGCCGCTCACTGGCCGGTTATCAGCGCGCTGCAGCACTTCCACGTCGAGAGTCGCAAAGCCGCCCGCGAGCCAGGAAGTCGCGTTGCGCAAACGCACCTGAATTCCCTGCGCAGCAGGGGCATTCCCCGCCGGCGGAGAAAGCGGAACGCGAATCGCGCCGCGGCGAATCTCTTCGATGACCGAGCGGTGCTGATTTTCGACGCGTTGGCCGACCGCGCTCTCGGAATATTCAACAGCGCCGATAAGGTCCGCATAGGCAGAATTCCTGCGATGCAGAATGCGCCCGCGATGATAGACCAGCGTCACGATGCTGCATTGCGGCTGGCCATAGTTCTCCGTTTGCACGTGAAAGACGTCATCGCCGACGGTGACGTCCGAGTTGAAACCCGAGCTCATTGCAGGCGGCTCTCCTCCTTTTTGAAACGAGCGCAGCTCCATCAGCAAAAAAAACTTTGCGAGTTCATTGACCAGAGCGTGGCACCTCGTTATTATAGCAGTGCAGAGAAAATGAACGGAAGCTACCTCGACACGTACGCGCCACTACTGCTCATGTTCCTGCTCGCGGCAGGACTCGCGGCAGTTTTGATCATTGCGTCTTCCATAGTTGGCCGGCATTTGAAGTCCCGCGCGAAAGATCAGCCCTACGAATGCGGTATTCGCCCTACGGGCGACGCGCGCGAGCCCTTTCCTGTGCACTTTTACATGGTGGGAATGATTTTCATCCTGTTTGACATTGAGGCCATTTTCCTTTATCCATGGGCAATCGTTTTCAAGCAGTTGAACCTTTTCGGTTTTGTCGAGATGCTCTTGTATATTGTCATCCTGGTGGTGGGCTACATTTATCTTTGGAAAAAAGGCGCGCTGGAGTGGAAATAGCCGTCTAGCGCAGGCAGCCTGCTTGCAGGCAGGGCCTGACCGCCGGAATCAGGATTCATAAGAGTGGAAGCCGAGCAACAAAATAGCCCGCTGGCAGTACGCAAACTGAAGGAACGTGATCCGCAAGGGATCACGGAAGTGATCTATTTTCGCGGCGAGGCCACGGTGGTGCTGCCGCGTAACCGTTTATTGTCCGCGTGCGAATTCCTGAAAGCCGATCCCGAACTGAACTTCGCATTCCTTTCCGACATTACCGCTGTTGACCGTTTTCCCATCGAGCCGCGCTTTGAGGTGAATTATCACCTGGTGAGCTTGAGTCGCCGCGAGCGCCTGCGGCTGAAAGTCAAAGTGACCAGCAAAGATCCGGCGGTGCCGACGGTCACGAACGTCTGGCCGACGGCGAACTGGCACGAGCGGGAAGCATGGGATTTGATGGGTGTGAAGTTCGAGGGCCATCCTAACTTGACGCGCATTTTGATGCCTGACGATTGGGAAGGCCATCCGCACCGCAAGGATTATCCGGTGGAGGGCTACCGCTGATGGCGACGCCATCACAAGTCGCGCCTGAAAGCCAAACCATGGTGCTCAACATGGGGCCGCAGCACCCTTCGACGCACGGAGTGCTGCGTGTGATTTTGGAGCTCGACGGCGAAATTGTGCTCAAGGCCGAGCCGGTCATCGGTTATTTGCATACTGGAATCGAAAAGAATTTCGAGAAGCTGACTTATTCGCAGTGCATTCCGCTGACGGACCGCATGGATTATCTCGCGAACCTGTCGAACAATCTGGGCTATTGCCTCGCGGTGGAAAAACTGGCGGACATCGAAGTGCCCAAGCGCGCGCAGTACATTCGCGTGCTGCTGACGGAGCTTACGCGCATTCAATCGCATCTGGTCTGGCTAGGCACGCACGCGATTGACCTGGGCGCAATGAGCGTTTTTCTTTATTGTTTCCGCGAGCGCGAAGAAATCCTGAAAATCCTGGAAGCGATTTCCGGCCAGCGTATGATGACGAGTTATTTTCGCATTGGCGGGCTGGCGCTCGAGCCGCCGCCGGGATACCTGGATTGGATTTCGAAATTCCTCGATACGTTCTCGGGCCATCTTGCCGAATACGAGGATTTGCTGACCGAAAATCCGATTTGGAAGCTACGCACGCAGGGAGTGGCAGTGCTAAAAGTTGAGGACGCTATCGCCATGGGCGTTACCGGACCTTCGTTGCGCGGAAGTGGCAGCGATTACGACGTGCGAAAATATTTTCCCTATTCGAGCTACGAAGAATTCGATTTCAAGGTCGCGACGCAAACGGCTGGAGACGTTTACGCGCGGTACCAATGCCGGCTCGAGGAAATGCGCGAGAGCGCGAAGATTTGCCGCCAGGCCATCAAGAAGATTCCGCCGCAGGGCCCGTTCCGCGCGGAGGTTCGCGGGCTGGTGCCTCCTTCGCGCGAGGAAATGAAGACTTCGATTGAAGGGCTGATTTATCACTTCAAAATCTGGACCGAAGGAATCACGCCGCCGCCGGGAGAGGTTTATCAGGCGATTGAATCGCCGCGCGGCGAGATTGGATTTTATGTTTGCAGCGACGGATCGAACCGGCCGTATCGCGTGAAAGTGCGCGCGCCATCGTTCGTGAATTTGCAGGCGCTGCCGAATCTGGTGGTTGGAAAATTAATCGCCGATGTGGTGGCGAGCATCGGCACGATTGACATTGTTCTGGGAGAAGTGGACCGCTGATGCAAGTTCCTCCGAAGCTCGACGAAAAATTCAAACAGCTCATCTCGCGCTATCCGGTGAAGCGCTCGGCGCTTGTGCCGATGATGGTTTATGCGCAGGACGAATACGGCCATTTGAGCGATCAGGTGCTGGAAGAAATCGCAAACCGCCTCGGCCTGCAAATGACCGAAGTGACCGAGACGCTTTCTTATTATTCGATGCTGCGGCGCAAGCCTGCTGGAAAATATAACGTGCAAGTGTGCACGAATATTTCGTGCCAGCTTCGCGGCGGCTTCGAAATTATGGCGCACGTGGAGAAGCGGCTGGGGATTGGCAACCGGCAGACCACGCAAAATGGATTTTTTTCTCTGGAAGAGGTCGAATGCATCGGCGCTTGCTCGGGAGCGCCGGCCATGCAGGTGAATTACGATTTTTACGAGGACCTCACGCCGGAAAAAGTGGACGCCATACTCGATGAGTTCGCCGCCGGCAAACATCCGGCGCCCGTGCCGGTCATTTCCGGTTCCTTGCATGAACCGGATCCGGCAGAAGTACGCGTCATCAGCCAGCGATTCGGCCTGCGCGATTCGCGCACGCTAAAAGTTTATCAGCAGAACGAGGGTTATCAGGCGCTCGAAAAAGCTCTGAAGCAAATGACGCCTGAGCAGATCATCGACGAAATGAAAAAGTCGAATCTGCGCGGACGCGGCGGCGCGGGCTTTCCGACGGGAATGAAATGGTCGTTCGTGCCCAAGGATTCGCCGAAGCCGAAATATATTTGCGCCAACGCCGATGAGAGCGAGCCGGGGACGAGCAAAGATCGTCCGCTGATGGAAATGGACCCGCACTCGGTGATTGAAGGAATGGTCATCGCTGGAAAAGCGGTGGGCTCGCATCAAGGCTACATCTACGTGCGCGGGGAATACCGCTACGTTTTGGATATCCTCGACAAAGCCATCGAGGAAGCGTACGGCGCGGGATTCCTGGGCAAGAATATTCTCGGCACGGGATTTGATTTTGAGGTTTGCACGCACACCGGCGCAGGCGCGTACGAGTGCGGAGAGGAAACGGCGCTGCTGGAATCGCTGGAAGGCAAGCGCGGCTATCCGCGTTTCAAGCCTCCCTACTTCCCCGCGATTCTAGGCCTGTACCAGTGCCCGACAATCGTGAACAACGCCGAAACGCTGGCTACAGTGCCGCTGATTATTCGCAAAGGCGGCGAGTGGTATGCGAGCCTCGGCGTGCCGAAAAATGGCGGCACACGGCTGTATTCCATCTCCGGGCACGTCAATAAGCCCGGTATTTATGAACTGCCGATGGGATTTAATTTGAATCTCATGATTTTCGAGGTCGCTGGAGGAATTCCGGACGGCAAGAAGCTGAAAGCGGTGCTACCGGGCGGGACTTCCTGTCCGTTGCTGACCGCGGAAGAGTGCGACGTCGCGATGGACTATGATTCCGTGGCCAAGATCGGCTCGATGCTCGGTTCCGGCGGGCTTGTGGTGATGGATGAAGAGACTTGCATGGTGGACGTCGCTCGCCGAATCATGCATTTTTATGCCCACGAATCCTGCGGCTGGTGCATTCCATGCAGAGAGGGCACGGCGTGGCTGCGCAAGGTGCTGGACCGCTTCCACGAGGGCGGTGGACTTGAGCAGGACATTCCGCTGATTGATGAAGTTTCTGAGAACATGCTCGGCAAAACCATGTGCGCGCTGGGCGATGCCGCGGCGATGCCGACGATGAGCATCGTGCGCAAGTGGCGCAACGAATTCGAAGATCATTTGAAGGGCAAGTGTTCGCTCAAGCCGGCCAGCATGCTGGCGATGGCGCGATAGTAAAGGCGCGAGAAAAGGAATTATGGCGGAGACGCAAACGCAGACAATCAGCTTCACGCTGAATGGCCAGAAGCTCACGGTGCCGAAGGGCACGCTGGTGATCGAAGCGGCGAAGCGCGCGGGAATCGAGATCCCTTCGTTTTGCTATTATCCCGGTCTCGCGCTGCAGGCGGCATGCCGCATGTGCCTGGTGGAAGTGGAAAAGCAGAAGAAGATGGCCACGGCATGCACGCTCGTCGCGGAAGACGGTATGGTGGTGCTCGCGGATACGCCTGCGGTTCACAAAGCGCGCAAGGACATGCTGGAATTCGTGCTGACGAATCATCCGCTGGATTGCCCGGTGTGCGACAAAGGCGGCGAGTGCGAATTGCAGGACATGACTTTCACTTACGGAATTGATTACAGCCGCTATACGGAAGAAAAGCTGCACTACCCGGAAGAAAAATGGTCGCCGATTGTTTTTTACGATGCGCCACGATGCATTTTGTGTTACCGCTGCGTGCGCGTTTGCGACGAAGGCATGGACGTGAAAGCGCTGGGCGTCGCGTCGCGCGGCGTTACTTCGGTCATCATTCCCAATCAGGGGCCGGAGCTGGCGTGCGAAGAGTGCGGGATGTGCATTGATATTTGTCCCGTGGGCGCGCTCACGAGCGGAACGTATCGTTATCAAACGCGGCCGTGGGAGATGAAATACTTCGGCACCGCGTGCGCGCACTGCTCGAATGGCTGCAAGACCACGCTTTCGGTGCGCAACAACGAAATTCTGCGCGCGAACAATCGCGACCATGGAGGCATCAATGGCGAGTTTTTGTGCCCAAAGGGACGTTTTGGGCATGACTTCACCGCGAACGCGGAGCGTATTCGCCAGCCGCTGGTGCGAAAAGGTGGCGCGTTCCAGCCCGCCAGTTGGGAAGATGCAATTGAGGAAATTGTGCGGAGGTTGAAGCAGGCGCACGACGCACACGGGCCATCGGCCATTGGCGTCATTGGCTCGAACCATACGACCAACGAAGAAAATTATTTGCTGAACCGCTTCGCGCGCGCCACGCTGGGCACGAATAATATCGACCATCATCGCACCGCAGATTATGCGGGGCTGGCAGCGGCGCTAGGCGCAAAAGCGGAAGCGGCGATGGCCACGATGGCCGACATTGATAAGCCGGGAGCGATTTTGCTGATTGGCAACGACGCGACGCAACAGAATCCGCTGGTTGCCTGGCAGATTCGTTCTGCGGTGCGTCACCATAACGCTGCTCTCTACATCATTGACGGGCGGCCGCTGAAATTGCACCGGCAGGCGAAACAGCTTGTGCAAGTGCCCGTTGGCAGCGAAGGGCGCGCAGCAAGCTGGCTGGCGACGGGCCAGGGACAATTCGATGGCAGCGTTGCGGCGGAACTTGGAAAACTGAAAGACGCGCTCGCGAAAGAGAAAGATGTTGTGATTCTGTTTGGCGCGGGCGTGAACGGCGCGGCGGTGCGCGATCTGGTGAAATTTGGCAGTTCGCTGCAGGGGCAGACGCGCTACATGGCGCTCGGCGATTATGCGAATTCACGCGGCGCGGCGGATATGGGGATTTTGCCTGACCACTTGCCTGGCTACTCGGCGATTAGCGACGGCAACGAGCGAGCGCGCTTCGGCAAACTATGGGGCAAGGAAATTCCTTCCAGCAAAGGAATGAATGCGCGGCAAATGATGCAAGCGGCGCTGGACGGGAAATTGAAGGCGCTGTACGTGGTTGGCGCGAATCCGGTGAAAACCTTCGGCATCAAGGCGCCGGAGAAGTTCGCTGGCGTGGATCTGCTCGTCGTTCAGGATATGTTCATGACCGAGACGGCGCAGCGCGCGGATGTGATTTTGCCGGCGGCGTCGACATACGAGAAAGACGGCACGCTCACCAATACTGCCGGCGAAATTCAGATGGTGTGGCGCGCCGTGGATGCGCAGGGGCCGCGAAGTGATTTCGATTTACTGCGGATTCTGATTCACCAGCTTGCGCAGCTAGGATTGGGCGCGGCGATGAAACATCGAACGCCGGAAGCGGTACTCGAAGAAATCCGCCAGAATGTGCGCGGCTACGATGTTCCAGCGGCGGGATTGCTGACCGGCGGCATTGAAAAAGTTAGCGCTGCGCCGGCGAATGCAGATGGCGCTGCGGAAGCGGGCGCGGATTTGATTTTTTCGTCGCAGGATTTTCTGTTTTCCAGCGGGACACTGGGACGCTACTGTTCCAAACTCAACTCGTGCAAGGAAGCCAAGGAAAAACCGTGGACTTCGTCACCCAGCATCCAGTCCTGGTGGTATCGTTAATTAAAATCGCCATCGCGCTGTTCGTGGTGATGACGGCGCTCGCTTACCTCACATGGTTCGAGCGCAAAGTTGTCGCACGCATTCAGTCGCGCTGGGGGCCGTATTGGGTTGGACCGCACGGGCTGCTGCAGCCGCTTGCGGACGGCATAAAATTCCTTTTCAAAGAAGATGTGATTCCGCCCGCGGCGGACAAAGTGACTTATCTGCTCGCGCCATTTTTGGCGCTGGCGCTGGCGCTCACAACCCTGGCGCTGATTCCCATCGGCCCGGCGACGATAAGCATTCTCGGCCAGCCTACGCAGCTGGTGATTTCGCACAGCCCAGTTGGGTTGATTTTGCTGTTCGCAATTTCCTCGATTGGCGTTTATGGCGTGGCGCTCGCGGGATGGTCTTCGAACAGCAAATATCCTTTGCTTGGCGGGCTGCGCAGCTCCGCGCAAATGATCAGCTACGAAGTCTCACTGACGCTTTCCGTCGTCGGCGTGCTGCTCATCGCCGGCTCGCTTGATTTTTACAATATTGTCGGCGGCCAATCTGGCCACTGGTGGCATTTCCTGCCGAAGTGGCACGTCTTTCCGCAATTCCTCGGCTTCATCTGCTATCTGACCGCCGCGATTGCAGAGACCAATCGCGTGCCGTTCGATTTGCCGGAAGCGGAAACGGAACTGGTCGCCGGATTTCACACCGAGTACTCCAGTTTCAAATTCGCCATGTTCTTCATGGCCGAATACGGCAACATGATCACCGTTTCGTGCCTGGCGACGCTGCTTTTCCTCGGCGGCTGGCTTTCTCCCTTTCCTGAAACCGGAGCGTGGCGCTGGCAGCTTTATTTGCCCGCAGCGGGCCTGATCATCGGCGGAATCGCGCTTATCATTGGCGGACTGCGCAGCGTGCAGTGGAATGCCAAAGCGGTTTTTCCGGTGCTGGGAATTATTTGTATCGGCGTGGGCTACCTTTGCACATGGCAAAGCGTGATGCCGGTGATTCAGGGACCGTTCTGGTTCATCGCTAAGGTTTTCTTCCTGTTGTTTTTCTATGTGTGGGCGCGCGGCACGCTGCCCCGGTTTCGTTATGACCAGTTGATGGCCTTCGGCTGGAAATTCTTGCTGCCGCTGGCGCTCATCAATTTGGTGGGGACAAGTCTAGTTGAGGTTTTGAGGCTGCCACGATGAGCGTTGCAATGCTGGTGTTCTTCGCCTGCGGCGTGATGGCCGTGCTGGGCGCTATTGGACTGATTCTGGCGCGCGAGCCGGTGCACAGCGCGCTGTCGCTGGTGCTGGTGATGGTGGCGCTGGCGGTTTTGTATCTGCTACTGGGCGCGGCGTTTATCGCAGCGATACAGATTCTCGTTTATGCCGGCGCGGTGATGGTGCTTTTCATCTTTGTCATCATGCTGCTCAACGCTGGTGTGGAAGTACGCACGAATTTGAGCCGCCTCGCGCGCTGGGTGGGCATACCGCTGGCCATCGTGTTTCTCGTCGAAATGGCCTACGCGATGTCGCGAGAATATGGCGCCAGGACCGCGATGGCCGCAGGGGGCGCAGCGGCAGGCCCTGTACCCGCGTCCACTCAAGCGCTTTCGATGAAACTTTTTACGGAATTTGTGCTGCCCTTCGAGCTGACGTCAATTCTGATTCTCATCGCGATTTTGGGCGCGCTGGTGCTCGCCAAGAAGGAGGCCTAGCCGATGGTGCCGATTTCTTATTACATAATTCTGAGCGCTGTGCTTTTCGGGCTGGGCGTAGTCGGCTTCGTTTTCAAGCGCAATATCATCACGATTTTTATGTCCATCGAGCTGATGCTCAATGCCGTAAACCTCGCATTCGTGGCCTTCAGCCGCGAATTCAACCAGCTCGACGGCATGATTTTCGTTTTTTTCGTGATTGTGGTGGCAGCGGCGGAAGCAGCCGTGGGCCTGGCGATCATTATGGTTGTTGCACGCAACCGCAAGTCGCTGAATGTGGAAGATGTGAATTTACTGAAGTTCTAGACTAAGTTTCTAAATTTTAGCGAATCGAATGTTCATACTGAATCATCTGTGGATCATCATAGCCCTGCCTTTGGCAGGGTCGATTCTGACGCTGCTGGCCGGGCGTTACTGGCCAAAGAAGGCCGTCAATCTGTCGAGCGTCGGCTTCCCCGTGCTGGCGTTTGCTTCCTACTGCGAGCTGGTGCGTGAATTTTTCACCCTGAATCCAGCCGCTCCGGTAATTAAAGATTATTTCACGTGGATGGTCGCGGGAAATTTCCGCGTGGACTTCGCGTTGCAAGTTGACCAGCTAACGATTGTGATGCTCGGCGTGGTCACTTTCGTGGGCATGCTGATCCACATTTATTCCATCGGCTACATGGCGCACGAAGACGGCTATTACCGCTTCTTCGCGGAAATGAATTTGTTCATGTTTTTCATGAGCACCCTGGTGATGGCCGCGAACCTGGTGCTGCTGTTCGTAGGCTGGGAAGGCGTAGGGCTTTGCAGCTATTTGCTGATCAGCTTTTTCTTCACCAAGAAATCGGCGGCGGACGCGGGCAAGAAGGCGTTCATCACCACGCGCATTGGCGACTGGGGCTTCACCATCGGCATTCTGATGACGTTTTGGCTTTTCAAGGCAGTGGACTACAAGACAATTTTCGTCAAAGCGGCGAATATGCCCGCCGAGGGCATGCATCACTGGGGCTCGCTCACGGTGATTTGCCTGCTGCTGCTCGCCGGAGCTATCGGCAAATCCGCGCAACTGCCGCTGTACGTCTGGCTGCCGGATGCCATGGAAGGCCCCACGCCGGTGAGCGCGTTGATTCACGCGGCAACTATGGTGACGGCCGGAGTCTACATGGTGGCGCGCATGAATCCTTTTTTCAGCCGCTCGCCTGCGGCCATGCTCACGGTCGCGATTATTGGCGCAGTCACCGCTTTGTATGCGGCCACGATCGGCTTGGCGCAAACGGACATCAAGAAGGTGCTCGCCTATTCGACGATTTCACAGCTTGGCTACATGTTCCTGGCGTGCGGAGTGGGAGCGTATGCCGCTGGAATTTTCCATCTGATGACCCACGCGTTTTTCAAGGCGCTACTCTTCCTCGCAGCCGGCAGCGTGATTCACGCCACGGGCGGCGAGCAGAACATGTTCAATATGGGCGGGCTGCGAAAAAAAATCCCGTGGACTTACGGCACCATGCTGGTAGCCACGCTGGCGATTTCCGGCGCGCCGCTTTTTGCAGGATTTTTCAGCAAAGACCAGATTCTCTTCGACGCTTATGCTGGCATCAACGCCAATTTCCTGCTCTATGGACTGGGCACGCTGGGCGCGCTGATTACCGCCTGCTATATGTTCCGGCTGATCTTTTTGACTTTCCACGGTAAGCCGCGCTTCGACGAGCACAAAGTGCACGTCCACGAATCGCCGAAAGTGATGATCGTGCCGATGGTTATTCTGGCGTTTTTGTCCATCGTAGGCGGCTGGTTTGTCCTGCCGACCTATTTCGGCGGCAAGGATTATTTCCAGGCCTTCCTCGAACCGGTTTTCGCCGGATCGAACGCGCTCGCGCGGCAAATGCGTCCAGGCTATGTGGAGCCGCCGCACTCGCTGGAATACGAAATGGCTGCCATTGCGGTGGGTGTGGCCTTCCTCGGATTTCTGATCGCGCTCTATCTCTACATTTTGAAGCCGAACGCCGCAAAAAAGCTTGCCACCAGCGTGCATCCGATTTACCAGCTGCTGTTTCGCAAATACTACGTCGACGAGCTGTACGGTGCCGTGATTATCGGCCCGCTCATCTGGCTCTCGCGTAACGTGCTTTGGAAAGTGATTGACGTTGGGCTGATCGACGGCAGCGTGAACGGCCTGGCATTCCTGTCGCGCAGAGTTGGCGGAGGATTGCGGCATATTCAAGGCGGCAACGAGCGCAGCTACGCAACATGGGTGGTCATCGGCGCAGTTGCTGTTACTGTGTTTTTCGTATGGATGGTGCGTTAGTGCAGAACCAAAGCTACGTCCTGACGGTGCTCACGTTCTTTCCGCTGTTCGGAACGTTTGCGCTGCTCCTGCTGAAAGGCGACGACCATTTGTGGATTCGCCGCCTGACGCTGGTCACCTCGATCATCGAATTTGTTCTGTCGCTCTTCCTGCTGCGCGGGTTCGATCTGGGCAATGGCTCGTATCAGTTTGAGGAATTTCACAGTTGGATTCCCAGTCTGCACATTCACTATCACATGGGAATCGACGGCATCAGCCTGTTTCTCGTCCTCCTGACCACTTTTTTGACGCCGCTGGCAGTGCTGTGCTCCTGGAACAGCATTCAGAGCCACGTGAAGGAATTTTTCGCCATGCTGCTGGTGCTGGAGATGGGCATGGTCGGCGTTTTCTGTTCGCTCGATTTGTTTCTGTTCTTCCTTTTCTGGGAAGTGATGCTGATCCCGATGTATTTCCTCATCGGCATCTGGGGACACGGCCGCAAAATCTACGCAGCGTTGAAATTCATTTTGTACACAATGCTGGGCTCGATTTTGATGCTGGTCGCGATTCTGTGGCTATATCGAGTGGCGCATACTTTCGATTTGCCGGCAATTCAATTCATGCTTTCGCATGGCCAGATTTCCCTGCCCTGGAGTACCGAACTGCTGATGTTCCTCGCGTTCATGCTGGCCTTCGCCATCAAAGTGCCGCTTTTCCCACTGCACACGTGGCTGCCCGACGCGCACACCGAAGCGCCGACGGCCGGCTCGGTGATTCTTGCCGGCGTGCTCCTGAAGATGGGCACCTACGGCATGCTGCGTTTCTGCCTGCCGCTTTTCCCGGAGGCGGCGCGTCGCGCTGCGCCGGTAATCGCCGTGCTCGCCATTATTGGCATTGTGTACGCCGCGCTGGTGGCAATGATCCAGCACGATTTGAAACGCCTGGTTGCGTACACCTCCGTCAGTCATTTGGGATTTGTAGTGCTCGGTATTTTCGTTTTCAATCCGACCGCTATGGAAGGCGCCATTTACCAGATGCTGAACCACGGCGTTTCCACCGGCGTGCTCTTCCTCGTTTGCGGGATGCTCTACGACCGGAGGCACACCTACGAAATAAAGGAATTTGGCGGGCTGGCGAAACCCATGCCGATTCTTTGCGCGTTTTTCCTGTTTGCCTGCCTGTCTTCGCTGGCGCTGCCCATGCTCAATGGCTTCGTCGGTGAATTCATGATTCTGATCGGCGTGTTTGACGCGCATCATTTCGCATGGGCCACCTGGGCGGCGACAGGCGCGATTCTCTCCGCCGTTTATTTGTTGTGGGCGTATCAGCGCGTCGCGCTCGAGAAAATTACCGTCGAAAAGAATGCGACGCTGCCGGATGCTTCGGCTCGCGAGCGCGTGATTCTGATCGTCGCTTCGATTGTGATCCTGTTCATGGGCATTTTCTCGCCTCTATTCACCCATCGCATGGACGCGACCACCAACGCGCTGCTGCAGCAGATGCGCACCACCGCCAGCTACGAGGCGCGCGCGCGGCAATCGCATTCTCCAACTCCGCGCGTGGCGGCCGCGCAGCAACAAAACGCTCACCAACTTGCTATGCGCAGCGTCTCCGTGGAAAGGCGGGCCCAGCCGTAATGTTTCCTCCGCTGCAGGACCTTTATCGAATCGGGCCGGAAATTGTTCTGTGCGTTTTCGGCATGCTCATCATGCTGATTGACCCATTCGTTCCCGCGGGCCGCAAACGCTCGATGGGATGGCTCGGCTTCGCTGGCACGCTTGTGGCGCTGGCGTCGCTGCGCTGGGCGTTTTTGAATCGCGGCTCGGCTTATTCCGACCTGCTTCGCATGGACACGTTCAGCCTGTTCGTACACGGCATTGTCATTTCCGTAGCGGCCATAGCGATTCTTGGCTCCTTCGACTACCTGGACAACGAAAAAATCCAGCGCGGCGAATATTACGCGCTCCTTTTGTTCGCCACCGCCGGAATGGGTATTCTCGCTGGCGCGAATGAATTGGTCACCGCGTTCGTAGGCCTGGAGATGAGTTCGATTTCCACGTACATTCTCGCGGGCTTTCGCCGCACGGAGCTCAAATCCAACGAGTCCTCGTTGAAATATTTCCTGCTCGGCTCGTTCGCGACGGCATTTTTTCTGTACGGCATCGCGCTAACGTACGGGGCCACGCGCAGCACACGCTTCGACGTCATCAGCAACGCGCTTTCCTCGCACGCCGCAGGAGCGCTATTGATTCTTGGCCTTGGGCTGATTTTCGTCGGCCTCGGCTTTAAAGTGGTCGCCGCGCCGTTCCAGATCTATACGCCGGACGTGTATGAAGGCGCGCCCACGCCGGTCACCGCCGTCCTTGCCTCGGGGCCGAAAGCCGCCGCGTTCGCCGTGATGCTGCGGATTTTCTACACCGCGTTTGGCAGCACTTCGCATATTTGGTTCTGGGCCATATGGGTTTCCGCGGTGCTGACCATGTGCATCGGAAATTTTGCCGCGCTGGTGCAGTCGAACGTCAAGCGCCTGCTCGCGTATTCTTCCATCGCGCATGCCGGGTATATTCTCGTTGCCTTCGCCGCCGCGAGCGAAATCGGCGTGGCCGCGGTGCTTTTCTATCTGGCTGCTTATGCCGCGATGACGCTGGGCGCGTTTCTCATCGTGGCATACGTGGGAGGCACGGGCGAACGCCGCCTGGATATCTCCGACTATGCCGGACTGGGCACGAGCCAGCCGTGGATCGCCGCGTGCTTCTCGCTCTTTCTGCTGTCGCTGCTAGGTTTGCCTGCTACGGCGGGCTTCCTCGGAAAGTTCTATGCTTTTTCCGCGGCGCTGGACCAGCGCCTCGTTTGGCTGGTGGTAATTGCAGCCATCAACAGCGTAATTGGCGCTTACTATTATTTGAAGGTGGTCGTCTCGATGTATTTCTGGGAACCGAATAAGGAGTGGGCGCCTTTGCCGTTGCATGCGCCCATGTTCATTGCCTTGCTGCTCACCGCGGCGGGAACGATTTACCTCGGTGTTCTGCCGGATCGCGTCATGCAGTGGGCCCTCGCCTCAGCGCGTTCTCTGCACTAGCCTGCAATTCGCCGCACTTTTTATAATCCAACAACAACCGCTGCCCAAAAAAAGCCCGGAAGCTCGTTTGTGCGAGCCGCCGGGCCTGATGTTTTGTGCATGCGAATCTTACTTCACAAAAACAACTACCAGCGCGTACAAAGTGAGCGATTCGATAAACGCGATGCCCACGATGAATGCGATTCGAATCGGCCCGCTCGCGCCCGGATTGCGCGCCGTCCCTTCGCAGGCCGATGCGGTTGCCCTTCCTTGCCCAATGCCGCAGCCCATAGCCGCAAGGCCGAGGCCAAGAGCTGCCGCCACGTCCACCCAATCTTTCGAGCTACCCGTCGGCGCCAAGCCCGTTGTCTGCGCAAACACCGCGGGAACGAAAACCATGGCGGCCACCAGCGCCATTAAAATCCACAACATTTTTTTCGTCATCTTTTCTCCTTTTTATGAATTTGCCGTCAGGAGGTGGTTCCCGGACACCGTGCAGCCGGGCTCACGCTGCCAGCGCATAATTCCGAATGAATGATTAGTGCTCCTCCGATACCGCAAATGCCAAATAAATAATCGGCAAAATCGTGAAAATGAAAGCCTGCAATATAGATTCGAAGATATGCAGCATGACAAGCAAGAGCGGAAAGCCCACCGGCAGGACGCCGGTCACATATCCCACCTTGTTCATGTGGCCGGCGAACACTGTGAGCGCGACGGTCAGCCCGACGAAAACGAGGTATACAAGCTCTCCCACAAACATGTTGGCCCAAAGACGAACGGTGAGGGACAGCACCCTCGCTAAATGGCTGATTGTTTCGATAACCAGCATCAAGCCTTTGAAAAGTGCCGACATAGACCAGTGGAACCCCAGATCCTTCGGCCCCATGAATGTCGTTACGTACTTGGCGACGCCATGATGTCGAAAACCTTGCAAGTGGTAATAAATAAAAACCACGGTAGCGCAGGCCAAGGGCACTGTCTTCTCTGCGGTGGGCGCCATGAAACCGGGAACAACTCCCGCGAGATTGCACATCAATATGAAGAGCCCAATGCTGCCAACAATTGCCAAATGCTCTTCCGCGCCGTGCCCCACAATGTCGTCGAGCAAATCCTTGACGCCAACGCCCATCGGGTTCGATAGCACAAGTTCCATGCACTGCTGCGTCGCTCCGGGGCGCTCCGCCGACATGCGCGCGCGCAGCCACAAAAAGAAAATCGCCGCGATAGCGAAAACCACCAGATCCATCGCGAAAAAATTGGGAATGGGATACTCGCGGCTCGCTGGCTGCAAATGCAGCAGCGCAAAAATCCACAGCGCCGGCTTGGCAAACAGCCAGTTAACCAGTTTCGTTACGCCGAGAACCTGCTCTTCGCCCATGAATCTCCCGCAAAAGAATTAATCAGGATTTGCTACTGAAACGGGACCTGGCCGCAACTATAGCGCCTTCCACCGATGCTGTCCGTGCGCTATTTCGTACAACAATTCGACAAAAATCGCGGGCACCACTGCCGCAGCGCCGCACAGAAACGCAACTACAGGCAACTTCAACCAAGCGAGAATAACATACGCGACAACCAGCAGCAATAAGAGCCGCCCGAAGAATTTTACGTGAACGCTGCGCGGCACATAGACGTGTTCCGCGCCGGCTTGCGCGATTCCCAGCTGCATCAGGGCGGTCGCACCGCGCCGCAGCCAGCGAAAGTTGAGCCAGCACAGCGCCGTTCCGATGGCCACCGCTTCGATGGCGTGCCAGCCCCAGCCAATTGCGCCGCCAGCCGCCATCAATGCTCCAAGAACGACGATAAAGCGCTCGATACGCTGCTCGATCACCAGTGCTTCTGTATCAGTGGTCATTTTTCCTGTTTGCGTTTGCATCAGCCGTATTCGCGAGTTTCAATACTTCGCGAAGTCCGATGCCGAATCCCACAAGCCCCAGCACAAGCGTGAACACGAATTTAGTGTGCAGCCATTTGTCCAGCAAGAATCCAATCCCGCCGCCGACAAATACCGGCACCATCAGCGAAAACGGAATCTGCATGGCAATCGCGACTTGCTTCGCCACGGTGGAAAAGTTTTTGCCGGGTGAATTTGGGGCCATAGGTCAGCTCGGTAAAGCGGGCGTGACAGAATCAATCGTGCCGCGCCCCGTGCAACACATCCACCGCATGCGGCAGCAATTCCGCTATTGCGTCGAACGATTCCACTGCGCCGCGCGGGCTTCCCGGCAAATTGATAATCAGACACTCGCCGCGAATGCCGGCAATTGCCCGAGACAGCGCCGCCTTGCGCGTTTTCTGCACGCCCGTTTGCCGCATCAATTCCGCCAGGCCTGGCACTTGTCGCGTCACCACCGCCGCAGTCGCTTCCGGGGTCACGTCGCGAGGTCCTACTCCTGTGCCGCCGGTTGTTAGAACAGCATCCACTTTCGCTGAATTCGCCAGCGCCAGCAACTGCGCGCGAATCAGCGCTTCATCGTCAGGCACCACAGATTTAGAAATTACTTCCCATCCCAATTTCTCGCAACGCTCGGCAAGCGCTTTGCCGGAAAGATCCTCGCGGCTGCCGGACGAAACGGAATCGCTGATGGTCACGATGGAGACGCGCATTCTGCTTGCGGCGTTCAACGCGCGGCCTTCAACTTTTCGCCGCGCCCGGCTGCCCTTCTGAAACTTCCTGCTGGCTCTCGTCCATCAGCCGCATCGCTTCCATCAAGACGCCAGTGGTGGAGCGCTCAATCGTGGTGCGCGAAGGCGCCGCATTGAAGTCAATTTCGAATTCGCCGCCGGACCAGCGCACCGCTTCATACACCGCAGGCTCGCCTTTCACTTTGCCCATCTGCGCGTCCTGGCATTGCCCGCCAGCAAAATAAATCTCGCACGCGTTCCCGCCGTTGCGCACCGTCAATTTGCACGTCTTCTGGCCCATTTCAAGCGACTGCATCAGGTCCAGCATGCTCATTTCTTCCAGCCGGCCCTGAATCACACCCGGCCGCGCCGAAGTCTTCTGCAGCTTTTCGAGTTGCAGCCGGTCGATCACTTTTTTTGCGCGGCGCACCAGTTCGTGCACAAAAAACGGCTTGGCGATAAATTCCTCGACGCCGTCCACCATCGGCCGCAGTTTCTCGTCCATGTCGCTGCGGCTGGACAAAAAAATGAACGGGATTGGCCGCGACGCAAAGCGGCTTCGCAATTTTTCATAAAGTTGCCGCCCGTCCAGCACCGGCATGCGGTAATCGCAAAGTATCAGGTCGGGCGTATCGTCCACGATTTTCATCAGCGCGTCGGCGCCGTCCGAAGCGGTGCGAACTTCGCAGTGCGGCTCCAGCCCTTTTACTATCAGGTTCAGCACTTGCGCGTTGTCGTCCACCACAAGAACTTTTACGCCTTTCATCGCCGTTCTTGCGCGGACTTCGGCCGAATATAATGGCCGCTGCGCCCTCCCGCCTTTTCCATCAGATAGATTCCAGAAATTTCCATGCTGCGATCCAGAGCCTTGCACATGTCGTAAAGCGTCAGCGCCGCAACGGACGTCGCCGTCAGCGCTTCCATTTCCACGCCGGTGGGTCCAGTGGCGGTCACCTGCGAGACGATTTCCACACCATTTTCGCATAGCTCGAGCGCAACATCTATGTGCGTCAAAAGCAAAGGATGACAAAGAGGAATCAGCTCCGCGGTGCGCTTGGCCGCCGCGATTCCGGCAATCCGCGCGATTTCAAATGGATTCCCCTTTGGCGTTTTCATTCGCCGCACTTTAGTCAGCGCGCCTGCGCTGATGCGCACAAAGCCCCGCGCTGTCGCCTTACGCTCGGTGGCAGCTTTGGCGGTCACGTCCACCATGCGCACGCGCCCTCGCGAATCGTAATGTGTCAGCGAACTCTTCATGTTTCCCCAGCTTTATCTTCGCGCGTCTACAATATCTCGCGGCGCGTCAAAACGTCTACCCACTCTCCGGCAGCGAGCTTCAATCTGTTTTGATGGACTACCAAAAAGCAATTCCCATGCGCCACGGTCACCATATCACCTGAGCCCTGCCACGGCAGCGCCGTCACCACCGCTTCGCCGTTTGTCCATTCAATCATCGCCGGCAGAAAATGCGTCAACGCAGCGCGCTGCTCGACTGCCGCTTTCAATTTTGCCTTTAGCAGCGGCAAAGGACGCGGTTCCGTTCCGCTCAAAACATCCAAAGCGGTTGTGACCAGCAATTCGAACGTTACCATCGTGGACACGGGGTTTCCCGGCAAGCCAAACACGGGCTTTTTTTTGCAGATCGCAAAAACCGCCGGCCGGCCGGGGCGAATTTCCACCGCGTCAAAGATAAACTCCGCGCCCAAGTCGCGCAGTACCGGCCCAACCAAGTCATACTTCCCTGCCGAAACGCCTCCGCTGATAATCAGCGCGTCCTCCTGCAATCCTCTTTCGATGCAGGCGCGAATCTCTTCGCGGCGGTCCGGCGCATTTCCGAGTGGAACAGCTTCCGCCCCCGCGAGCGCCACCTGCGCTGCAAGCGAAGCGCCGTTGCTGTTGCGGATTTCGAACGCGCCCGGCTGCGCGCCTATTTCTACAACTTCATTTCCTGTGGACAAAATGGCCACGCGCGCCTTGCGATAAACCATCACATGCGCGCATCCGACCTGCGCCACCACGCTCGCTTCCGCAGCGCCGATTCTCGCCGGCGCCTTCAGTAGAACGTCTCCTTTATGCGATTCCGAGCCGCGCGGCACAAAATTCATCCCCGCCGTCGCAACGCGTTCAATGATCACGGTCCCGCGCCGCTCGCCTGCACGCGTTTGTTCAACCATCACCACGGCATCCGCGCCATCTGGCACAGGCGCGCCAGTCATAATTTGCACGCACTCGCCCGCGCTAACACTGCCGTGAAAGCCCGCGCCCGCGGCAACTTCGCCGACGACGCGCAGGGTTGCGGCTTCCTTCCGGCAATCCGCCGAGCGCACCGCAAAACCATCGCGCGCCGCGCGATCAAATGGCGGATATTCGCGGTCAGCATGAATATCCTGTGCCAACACACGTCCAAGAGCGCTCTTCAGCTCAACGGTTTCCGTCGAAGGAACGCGCCTTAATTCTCGGCATTTTTCGATTACTTGTGCGCGGGCATCTTCAAACGACAGCATGAAAGTTCACAGCCAGGACGCGAGTTTTGTTCCAGGAGGAATTATCGTGGCATCCCGTTCCGGCCCCGTAGAAATCATTCCGATTTCCACGCCCAGCCAGTCGGAAATAAATTTCAAATAATCGGTCGCTGCCTTTGGCAAGTCTTTGGCCTCGCGAATATGCTCCGTCGCCTGCTGCCAGCCAGGAACTGTTTTGTATTCCGGCGTCACTTCCGCGAGCGCTTCGACTTCTGCCGGCATTTCGCTGACGTTAACGCCTTTGTATTTGTAGCCGACGCACACTTGAATTTCCTTCTGTGTGTCGAACACGTCCAGCTTCGTCACCACCAGCGAATCGATCCCGTTCACCTGAACGGCGTAGCGCAGCATCACCAAATCAAGCCAGCCGCAGCGCCGCGGACGTCCCGTCACCGCGCCATACTCTTTTCCGCGGTCGCGCACCGCCTGCGCATCGAGGTCCGGCATTTCCGTGGGAAACGGCCCGCCTCCTACGCGCGTGGTGTACGCTTTCGTTACCCCGATTACGCCTGTGACTCGCGTCGGCGCAATTCCCAGCCCTGTGCATGCGCCTCCCGCAGTCGCGCTCGACGAAGTCACGTACGGATATGTCCCGTGGTCGATATCCAGCATGGTGCCTTGCGCGCCTTCGAATAGAATTGACTTGCCTTCGGCCAGCGCGCAATTCACCAGCGCCGAAGTGTCCGTAACGAACCCGCGAATTCTCCCGCCCAGCTCGCGATAGTTCTCAAAAATCCCTGCGGTATCCAGTCCCTGTCCATAACACGCGCGGCTGAACGCGTCTTTTTCCTCAATCGCGCGCTCCAGCTTGCGCTCGAAACGTTCCATGTCCATCAAATCGGCAACGCGCAACCCGCAACGCGCCATTTTGTCTTCATACGCAGGCCCAATTCCCCGCGAAGTTGTGCCGATGCGATGCGGTCCGCGCGCCGCTTCCGCCGATTTTTCCAGTTCGCGATGAAACGGAAAAATCAGATGCGCTCGATTGCTCAAAAAAAGCCGCCCATTTACGTCGACGCCGCCCTTGCCGATGCTCTCCAGTTCCGAAACTAGCGCCGCTGGATCCACCACCACTCCCGCCCCTATAACCGCTTTTTTCCCCGGCCGCAAAATTCCGCACGGAATCAACTGCAGAATGAACTTGTGGCTGTTAATGATGACCGTGTGACCCGCGTTGTGCCCTCCGCCATACCGCGCGCTGTAATCAAACGAGCCGGCAAGATAGTCCACCACCTTGCCCTTTCCTTCATCGCCCCATTGTGCGCCCACCACTGCGATTGCTTTCACGATGCGATTTCGCCCTTCTCTCTGGTTGTCATTGTTCCGGCGCGCCCAGCCGCACCCTGTCCTGCTCAATCTTCTACCTTCTACGGAAAATATTTCTGAGAGATTACAGCCAGCGCAGACTCAACATCCTACGCCGCGCACACGGATAAGGCAATAGACTTCATCGCGAACGCACACCCTCGCACCTCAAGCCACGCCGCGATGTGACTTCGCCCCAATTCGGCGACTCAATTGTGCACCGGAAATAACGCTGACTAGGAACGCGGCAGATGCCGCTCCAGCGCCTTGTCAATATTCTCTTTGGGAACCGCGCCCACAATCTGTTCAGCCACTTGCCCGCCCTTGAAAATCAGCAGCGTGGGAATTCCGCGAACGTTGTACCGCCCCGGCGTGTTCATGTTCTCGTCCACGTTCATTTTCACCACTTTCAACTTGCCCGCGCGCTCGCTGGCAATCGCGTCTACCGTCGGCCCAAGCGCTCTGCATGGCCCGCACCACTCGGCCCAAAAATCCACCATCACCGGCTGATTCTTGCTGGCGTCCAGCACCTCAGCCTGGAAATTCGCATCGCTTACCGCTGCTACGTTTTGCGCCATTTTTCCCTCAATTTGTGCGGGTTTTCTCGACTTCACCCGCTATGGATTAGATGTCGCTGCCACTGCTTGGATTCGCGACTGTTTCGCGGCCTCGTACAGCTTCACGTACTCCGCCGCAGAGGCCTTCCACGAGAAATCTTTGGCCATTCCATTCGTTTGCAGCGCGCGCCACTGCCGCAAGTCGCGGTACGCGGCCAGCGCCTCGCGCACACACTTTATCAACGCTGCGCCCACATACGCTTCGAATTTAAATCCCGTTCCCTTCCCTGTTTTCGCGTTGAACGCTTCCACCGTATCATCCAGCCCACCCGTCGCGCGCACGACAGGCACGGTCCCGTAGCGCAAGCTGTAAATTTGATTTAACCCGCAGGGCTCGTATCGCGAAGGCATCAAAAACATGTCCGCGCCCGCCTCGATTTTGTGCGCCACCACGTTATCGTACGCGATTTTAACGCCCACGCGCGAAGGATACTTCTTCGCCAGTTCCTGAAAAAGCTTTTCGTATTTCGTATCACCGTTTCCCAGCGCCACCAGCGCTAAATCCTCCTTCATCAAATCCGCCGCCGCGTCTGCGATCAAGTCGAATCCTTTTTGATCCACGAAGCGCGAAACGATTCCAATCACCGGCCGTTCCATATTCGCCGCCGGCAATTGAAACACGCTGAGCAAATCTTTCTTGCACAACCGCTTGCCATCGAGCAATTTCGCAGAATACGTCGCTACGATGTTCGTGTCTGTCTCCGGATTCCACTGCGTGTAGTCTACGCCGTTCAAAATTCCCGCCACACGATTGCCGCGCGACTGAATCACGCCCTCGAGCCCGCAGCCGTATTCCGGAGTCTGAATCTCCTTCGCGTACTTGCGGCTCACCGTAGTCACGTAATCCGCAAACAGCAGGCCGCCCTTCAGCAAATTGATTTTGCCGTAGTACTCCAGCGCATCAATGCGAAATAGCGTGTCCGGCAATCCCGTCAGCGCCAGCGCCGCGCGCGGCAAAAGTCCCTGATAACCCAAATTGTGTACCGTGAACACCACCGGCAGCGACGCCACCGACGGATCGCTCGCATAAATCGTTCGCAAATAAATCGGCGCGAGCGCCGCCTGCCAGTCGTGGCAATGCATCACGTCCGGCATCCAGACTTGCTTGGCAAATTCAATCGCCGCGCGGCTCAATTCGCCGAAACGCTCCGCATTGTCCGGATAATCGCCGGCCTTGTCGCCGTAAAGTTTTTCGCGATTGAAATATTCCGGATCATCCACGAAGTAATAGCGCACGCCCTCGAACGTGCCCGCTTCGCAAATCGCCGGAAAGCGCATCGCGCCGCCCAGCGGCACGCTCATGCTCGGCACAATCGTTTTGCTGGCTTGGTTCCCGCGATACCGCGGCAGCAGCACGGCCACTTGATGTCCGCTCGCCACTAGCGACTTCGGCAGCGCCTCCACCACGTCCGCCAAGCCGCCCGTCTTCGAGAACGGCAACCCCTCCGGCGATACAAAAAGTATTTTCATTTCTCCCCGCAAGAATTATACACGGTGACGGCAACTCGATTATCGGTATTCAGAAACGGTGATAAGCGCATTTCCACAAAAACAGGCACTTAATCGAACGAAGCTTGGTTGTCTCGACTGCAGGGTCGCATGTAATAAACGCCTGATCGATCACTGTGATGTGACCTGGAGACCGAATTACTTGCGGATATGCCTTCCTTTGGTTGTTCCCGGCTGCAGGCTCTGTGACAGCGCACGAGTCTGTTTCGACCAATTTAAATGTATACATGAGAGAATACTGCGTCGCCGGCTCATTGCATCCTCGGCAATCGAACTTTGACCCGAGGGCATTGTCCAACGCAGATTGCCGCAGCAGGAAGGGCCCGCGCGTCACGACGGCTGACTCGACACTTCCGTCTTGTCGGACATGAAGAACAATATCGACGTCACCTGTGACATGCGCGACCCGCGCTACCGCAGGATAAGTCATAGCTGGCGCCTTGGCGACCAAAGCGCCCGCCTTCGCTTCATTCGTGCCAATCGAAGACTGCGCCAGGGCAACGTTGGACACCGACAAACCCAGGATAATCGCCATCGTATAGGCAAATACGCAAAGTGAAAAGGACCGAACCATGTGACGAGTTTAGACTGCATCAATGAGGTGTCAAGACTCAAATCTCTGCTAAAACCTTGCTAAACTCTCATCATTATGTCCCGTCAAAAACTTGGCCAGCATTTTCTATCCAGCCTGACGTGGCGGCAGCGCATCGCGCAAACGCTTCCCGCCGCGCCCGATTCCACATGGATCGAGATCGGCGCCGGCCACGGCGAAATGACGGAGCTTCTCGCGCCGCGCGCGCACCGCATAATCGCCATCGAAACCGATCCTGCGCTGGCGTCGTCTCTTCGCACGCGCTTTGCGCAAACGCCCAACGTCGAAATCATCGAATCCGACATTCTCTCCGTCGACTTCGCGACCATCGCAAGTGCGCCATCGGCCAGCGATTTGCGTAAGGGCACGGTTTCAACCGTGCCGAACAGCGGCTTACTTAATGGGGCTTTAGCCCCTGAGGTTAGTCGTTCGGCCGATGTGTCCTGCGCCCAACCGCCCTCGCGCGAACACTTCCGCGTCTACGGCAATTTGCCTTACTACATCACTTCACCAATCCTCACGCATCTGTTCCGCTTCGCCGCGCAAATTGAATCCATTCACATCGTCATTCAATGGGAAGTCGCCCGACGCATCGTCGCCACGCCCGGCCATCGCGAATACGCCTATCTTTCCGCGCTCTGCCAGTATTTCACGCGGCCCGAAATCGTTCTGCGCATTCCACCGGGCGCGTTTCGCCCGCCGCCCAAAGTCAATTCCGCGCTGGTCGCCATGCGCCTCCCCGGCGGACGGGCAAACTTGAGCATCGCAAACGATCAAGCATTCCTGGAATTTCTGCAGCACTCGTTTGCTCAGAAAAGGAAAACCCTGCGCAACAACCTGAAGTCCATTTTCAGCGACGAGCAAATCGCTCACGCGCTCGCCGCCTGCAAACTCACCGCCAGCGCTCGCGCCGAAGAATTATCCCTGCGCCAGTTCGCAAAACTTTTCCATCTGCTCGCCGCCGAAAAATAGCGCATGCGCAAACGCGCTACTTCGCTGCGCCGACGCGCTCCACAACGTTGCGCAAACGGTCCGGGTAATCGCTCATAATTCCATTCACGCCCATCTCCACCAGCGCCGCCATCTGCTCCGGCGAATTCACCGTCCAGGTCGCCACTTGCAGCCCCGCGTCGTGCGCCTTGCTCACCAATTCGCACGTCACCAAATCCGCGCGCGGCAAAATCTGGCGCACGCCGATTTTCAGCGCCTCTTGCAGCACATTCGGCTCCGGAGTCTCAAACAAGAATCCCGTCAGCAACGCCGCATCCAGCCGCCGCAATTTTTCCAGCAAACCTGGATCGAACGAAATCACCACCGTCCGTGCCGGCTCCTTGGCTTCGCGCAACGCTCCAACAATCCCGTGATGCACGCCCCACCCGAACTCTTGTTTGATCTCCAAATAAAAAACGACGTCCGCTTCGCGCGCGAATTGCAGAATTTCCTCGAGCGTGGGGACGCGCTCGCCCGCGAATTTCTCGCCGTACCACGCGCCCGCATCCAGTTCCCGCAACTGCTCCAGCGTGAAATCGCGCACCAGTCCGCGCCCATTGGTGGTGCGGTCCAGCGTGGCGTCGTGTATCGCCACAAACTGCGCATCATGCGAAAGCCGCAAATCCGTCTCGATAAACGTCGCGCCCAATTCCACCGCTCGCCGGAAGGACGCCATGGTGTTCTCCGGAGCGTGTCCCGGCGCGCCTCGATGCCCAATGATCCACGGTTTCGGCATGTGCCTCACGTATCCTAGTGCGTTTCCAACTTGCCCGCATAGCATTTTCCATTTGCTCAGTAAACCAAGCAAGGGGCCGACCGTCATAGCACTGTTTTTCCCCAAGATTGTTAAGCGGAGAAAGAGAGACTGGCTGGCTGCCTCGGCTTGCACTGGCATGCAATCAGCATCACAACGCACCAGCCCTCGTTCGAAAGTGTGCAAAACTTTAGCACTTGCTCTTGATGCGCGCAGCTCAGGGGATTGCAACTCATTGAATCAACGCACGATAGCTGTATCTATAGTACCCTGCCTCCTGGCCGCTAAATTGCCCACTGTTTTTTGGTCATCCTAGGCGACCCTATGGCCCTGTTCACGATTTTGATCGTTGCGCTTGTTGTCGGCCTCACCTGGTGGGACTGGCGCAACATTCAGCGCAAATCGGGCTTCCCTCAATGGATTGGCAGCCTTGCGCTTGCGGGCATCGCTGCCGCCTGCGTCACCGGTTTCACCTCGATGAGCTCCATCCTGTACGTACATACGGTCGGCGAGCTGCGAGCGGGCTTCGGCTCGCCCGCGTTTTGGCCTGAAGCGGGATTTCTCCTCTGCGGCTTGGGCGTCATTCTGGTGGCGGTGCGCAAGAAAAGCGCCCGCACGCTGCTTATCCTCGCCAGCGTCCTGATTTTTGGACTTGTCCTCGGCCTCGCCCTGTACGCTTAGGGCCGCCGCGCATCGGCCGTGTAATTCCCACCAATCCATGCAGTTAGAGGTGTTTTGCGATTCAGAATCTGACCCTGTCCTTTCGTCCAACTGACATTAGCGACACGCTCCGGCGGCTCCCGCTTGCTCTCGCGGGAACCGCTTGCCATACTAAACTTGCATGAAACTCGCCGGCCTATTTTTCGCGATTTTGCTCACCTTTGGTGCCGCCGCTCATGCCGATGAATTGCATCTGAAGGATGGCACCACGGTCGTCGGCACCATTGTCGGCTATCAAGGCAACTCGTTCCGCGTGAAAACGAGCTATGGATTCGCGCTTGTCGAACGCAGCTCCGTGGCTTCCATTACCGTCACTAAATCTGACCCGAAACGGGCCGCAGCCGAAAAACCGCGGCGAAGTGCAGAAGAAAAACCCTTCGCGAGCAATCGAAACGCTAAAAATGATCCGTCCGACCCAAATACCGCTGCGAAAAATTCTCAAATTTCCGCGCCCGCAAAGGAGATTCCAGCGCCCGCAAAACCAGTGAATGCACAGCCCGCTCCTGCGGCTGCAGCTTCAAATACAACTCCTGCTGCAACTCCTGCTGCGCCGCCCGAGCCTCCTCCTGTGCGCGAAGAAGTGCTGAACAACTTATACGTCAACGAAACCTACGGCTTCCGCATCTACAAGCCGCCTGAATGGGAACTCATTCAAGGCGCGCGCGCCGCGCTGCCGGGGGCCGTTGCCGCGCTCGGCACGTCCGACCAGACAACCTATCTCATCATTGGGCTCGAACCGACTGGCGACACGCTGTTGGCGCACGTTGAGGCCACCAATGGGCGGCTCGCTGATTCGTTTGACGATTTCCGCCCAGGCCCGCTTCGCAAGTCGACGGTTGCGGGACTGCCTGCATGCCAATATCGCTTTGAAGGTATGGCCGACAAACAGCCGTGGTCCGGCACGGTGGTTCTGATTCGGCGCGGGGAGAATATATTCACGATTTTCGGCGTGACCACGGGAAATTCGGACCTGGTGCAAATCCAGCAAAACGTCATCGCGCGCGCCATCGCCAGCCTGCAATTCACAAATCCCCAGTAGCGCGAACCTCTTACCTGAAACTTAATCTATCTTGAACGGGCTGCTTGGTGTCTAACATGTCTTATGAGGAGACCCTATGAAAATTCGAAGTGCCATGCGGCCAGGGTTAATTGCTTTGTCCATCGGCTTACTGTTGGTTGCCCTGAGCAGTCGGCCCTCAGCTGATGCTGCAAAGCGGTCGAAGCCTATCGGCATCGGTATGATCCCGTTGCTTGCTGCCCCAGAAAAATACGGCGGCAAAGTCATTCAGACTTGGGGGTTCCTGAGCCTTGGAAGGATAAAGAACGAGGACGATTTCGTTTGGTTGCACAAAGAGGATGTGGAGGCTTCATTGTTGAAGGATGCGTTTGGGCTTGATCTCACCGATAAACAACGAGAGAAGTTCAAAATGTTTAATGGGACATATGTTGTGATTGAGGGCACGCTCCACTCCAAGGGACCAAGCACTTCGGATATGGAAAGCGGAAGAATTTCCAATGTGACCATTTTGTATGGGTGGAAACCCTATGTTCCGCCTGCGCCGAGGAAATGAGTCTCCACGAATTTTAAACGAACGTGTTCAGAATTTGGTGACTTCGGTGAAGTGGAAGTCGCGGACCTTCATCGCGGGCACGACCATGTCGAAGGACTCTTCTCCCGAGGCGCGCACCGCCGGGCCCATCATCTCCACGTTGGCGAGCATTTCGAGGATGCTTTGATTGAAGCGGAAATTGCGCACCGCGCCGGTGACACGGCCATTTTCCACGAGAAATGTGCCGTCGCGGGTCATGCCGGTGAGAACTTTCTTGTAGGGATCGACTTCGCGGATGTACCAGAGCCGCGTGATGAGCAAGCCACGCTCGGTCGAACGAATCATCTCGTCGGTTGATGTTTCGCCGCCGGAAAAAACTAAATTGAACGGCGCTTCGCCGTCTTCGCTGGGCAAAGAAAATCCGTGGCCGGTGGGCTTGGTTTTCATTTTTTTCGCAGTGGCGCGCGAGTAAACCAGATTCACAGGAATCCCCCGATCCACGAGCCGTACGCGCTGACGCGGAAGGCCTTCGCCGTCGAATGGCGGGCCGAGCTGCAGCGGATGATACACGTCGTCCCAGATGGAAATATTTTCGCCGAATAATTTCTTGCCCATGCGGCCGGTGAAGCACGAACGCTGGTCCAAAACGCACGTTCCCGCGAAATCGTAAAACAAAAACCCAACCAGGTCGAGGACTGCAGGAGGTTCGAGAATTGTCACATAGTGCCCCGCCGGAATTTCTTTTGGCTCCCGCGAATCCGAGGCTTTCTGGCTGGCGCGCTCGGCAAGCGCGTCCGCGTCGATTTCATCAATTTTCGCGGAAGTGGCTTTGGCCCAGCCGGAGGAATCCTTTTCGAGCATGGTGACCGAAAACTCCGCGCGCGTATCCTCGTAGTATTCAAAAAGGCCACGCGAATTGGCGAGCGCAAATTCGGAGAGCCCCGTCGAGAAAATCCCCGCCGTCGTCTGCTTTTTCGCGTCCGCCATTTTGCAGACGCGCGTCACGGCGCGGGCGCGGTCGGCGGGAGTCGCAGTGGCGGTCTTTGCATTAAAGCGCGCGACTTTTTGCAATTTTTGCGGACCGAGCATCGGCAGTAAATCGGGATTTCGCGGCTGCACCTGCGCAAGTTCGAGCGCAGCGGCGGTGACGCGGCGCAGCGAATCTTCATCGGTTTTATTCGTGGAGGCGCGCGCAGTGCGCCCGTCCACAACAGCGCGCACGGAAATCGTGATTCCCTGCTCCGCAACATTCTGATGAATCGTGTTATTGGCGAAGCGCGTCAGCGCGCTGGTCACCGCGCTAACGTCCACTTCCATTTCATCGGCTTCGCTCAGCTTGAAGATTTTCTCCGCGATGCGCCGCAGCTCCGAAGCGCCAAGGCGATGATCGTGCGCGGCCAAGCCTTTGTGGCCGTTGCTGACGCGCACGCGAGGCGCCGCTTTCTTTTTAGTTTTTGTCGCCATTAGTCGGATGAAGCGATGCCCACTTTCACGTTGCGAAAACGCGCCGGTGACGCTCCGTGGCCTGTTCCCATTGTCTGCATGGGCTGGCCTTTGCCGCAATTCGGCGTGCCCCACAGCGTCCAATATTCGCGCGAGCAAATCGCGTCGCAACTGTTCCAGAATTCCGTGGTGATTCCGCTGTAGCTCGGCGTTTTTATCATGCGCACGCGCTTGCCATTTTTTATTTCCCAGCCAATTTCCGTGGAGAACTGGAAATGATAACGGCGGTCGTCAATGGACCAGGAGCGATTCGTCTCCATATAAATTCCATCGTCCGTATCGGCAATCAAATCTTCGAAGCGGCGGTCGCCGGGGAGAATGCTGATATTCGTCATGCGAATAATCGGCAGGCGGTTCCATCCTTCTGTGCGCATAGTTCCGTTGGAGCGCGATTGGCCAATGGCCGCAGCGGTTTCGCGATTCGTCAAGTAGCCGGTGAAAAGTCCGTTGCTGATAATCGGCGTGCGCTGCGCCGGAACGCCTTCATCATCGTAGCCGAACGTGCCGAGCCCCGGGCCGTGGTCGAGGCGCGCGTCGGCGACGACGTTCACTATTTCCGAGCCGTAGCGCAGCGAATTCAGTTTCTCCAGCGTCAGAAAACTCATGCCTGCGAAATTCGCTTCCATGCCGAGAACGCGATCGAGCTCGATGGGATGGCCGATGGACTCGTGAATCTGCAAACCGAGCTGCGAGCTGTCCAGTATTATCGTGCGCTTCCCTTCGGGACATTTTTCCGCGCTGTGCAACGCGACGCACTGTTCCGCGATGCGCGGCGCGTGGCGAACCAGATCGAGCTCTTCGATTAATTCGTAGCCGCGGAGCATGTGCTGGCCGCCAAAACTATTGGGATACGAGCGCTTCTGAATTTCCTCGCCCGCAAAACTGGTGGCCACAATTCCAGCCCCAGATTGCATTTTCACTTGATGAATCGAAGAACCGATGCTGGAAACAAAAAGCTGGTCTATTTTCCGGAATGACATGGAGCCCTCGGCGAGCGTCACGCCTTTCACTTTGCGCATTTCCGCGTCGGCGGCGAGCAGCACGGCGATTTGCGTTTCGATGGGAATGCGGAATGGATCCTTGACGAAGGGATTTTGCCAGGTGTCCACAAAAGATTGCTCAGGCGCGAGAACCACATCGTGACGCTTGGCCAGGGCGGAGGCCTTAGCGATGGCGATGGCATCGGCGACGCAGGCTTCGATGCCCTGGGGGGCGAGGCGGTCGGTGGCGGCGAAGCCCCAGGCGCCGTCGGCGATGACACGGATGCCGATGCCGAGCGATTCGCCTTCCGAAGCGCGGCCGACCTGGCCGTTCTTGGTGGAGATGTCGCGATGGCGAATGTCCATCACGCGCGCGTCGGCGTAAGTTGCGCGGTGGGCGAGCGCCTTTTCGATGGCTAAGTTGGCTATGTGCTTCATGCGTGTGGATTTTGGGCTATTCGGTCGAGACTGGTTTCGTGTTCGGCGAGCCTTCCAAAAATCATATTCCCTTCTGGGAGTTTCTAATCGTCAAATGCAAAAAGGGCCTAAACTTATCGATTAGAACCACAACATTCGCTCATTCTGCGGGACTTAAGCGAACTTCTAATTTTTCATATTATCGATTAAAAAAATCATAGATTGACCTGGCCGACGCCTCGAAAGCGCACAGGATGAATCCTGTGCCACGCAGACTGGGGGATGAAGGCCGCCACGCTTGCACATGTTCTCTCATAAACACGAAACGCGATTTTAACATGGGCGTCAATGGGGTACTGAAGGCCCGAAGCTCGAAATTGGAGGCTGGAGGAAAGAAACCTCAGCGGCTGATGCCGGGCAGAACACGTCTGTGTGCGGCATGGTTAAAGGAGTGTCGGGTGAGGCGGCGGCTGAGTTGAGCGGTGTAGGGGGCAGAGCGGCGTCGAGCCGGCCTTCGACTACGCTCAGGACAAGCCGCAGTCCAAAGAGGAAAGGCGAGGAGGCCGGTGGCGAAGAGGAGGAGGGAAGAAGGTTCGGGCGTAGGCGTTCCAGCGAAGGCGAGGCCGGCACGGTCCGAGTGCGCGGGAAGAACACAGGAGTCGAAGGCGGCGATAGTGCCTGTGCCACTGAATCCGTTCAGGGTGAAGGTGGCGTCCACGCCAACGTTGGGGACCCCAGGGTGAGCAGGATTGTTGGCGCATGATTGGATGGTCTCTCCGGCGCTTACAAATTCTCCGGTATAGGTGAAGGCGTTCGCGGCGCCCGGATTGACGACGAGTTCGATAGAGCCGCCAGGGCCAAATTCATACTGGCAATTGCCAAGGGCATCACAGGTAAAAAACTGAAGCCGCCCGAAGGAAAAAGTGACGGCGACGGCCTCCGAGGAGTTGGTGAGGGTGAACTGCCCATCCGGGAAATCAAGGAGATTCGTGCAGCCGCACGCGTTGTTGGATATGTTCAGGTTGAGCGGGGCCGGGCTAGCGACAGCGCGAGTGGGGCCAAGCAGTAGAACTAAAACTGCAACTGCAAGCGTGCAAGTGACGTGCCGGACTACAGATCCTGAGGGCATCGGGCCTTCGTGGCTTCGGGCTGAAGAGACCGGAACCGAGCATCCGTCGCAGCAGTGGTATGCCGGCCTGCCGGACTGGCGAGTAGAAGCACGCGAGCGGCCACGATATTCGCGTTGCCGGTATTGTTCGGGAAGGAGTTAGAGCGAGAGCAGTTCAAGCGTGCTGCAAAAGATTGCATTGTGGACGGGAGAAAAGTTCAAAGATTGGGCACGGTAAGTTGGCGCGTGTGCGGGGGCGTTCGAGGCACGGCCAAAGGCGCGTCGCGTGAAGCGACGCCGAGCTGGGCGGCGTAACAAGGGAAAAGCAGGTCCCTCACCGCCGTTCGCGAAAAGCGCGCGACCGGGTTCAGGATGACAAGGAAGAGTCAGGCGCGTTCGGATCAATGGCTAAAAGCCGGGGCAGAACCCCTGCGTGCGCGGCAGGAATAAGGAATCTGCGCAATAACTGGAAAAGCTGGACTTTGCGGTGCGTGGGCCACCTTTAAGGAATCGTAGCGGCGAGCCAACCCTAGGCAACGACGCAGAAGGCGGAGTGAAGGGCGGCAGAGCGCAAAACCGCAAAGGCCGTAAATCTGGAAGCAAAAGCCGCAGATTCGCGAAAGACGCGATTCTGCGCTACCCAAGCGAGGCGAGGTTTGCGAGCCATCGGCTGCGACAATCCTCAGCGGGTGAAGCCGGGAAGAGCCCCTGCGTGTACGGCACGGCTAAAGGCGAGTCGGGCGAGGCGACGCCTGAGTTGGGTGGCGTAAGGCGGCAAAGCGGTGTGAGAAAAGCCTCACGTCAGTTGCGGCAGAACCGGCCGCAACGGGACGTGAGCTACAAAGGGGCTAGGTGCCTTTGGGCCGGGAGGCTAGGCAGCGGCCTACGTACCCTCGTTCCAGGAGGCGAGGTATTGCTCCTGCTCGGGGGTGAGCTTGTCGATTTGGGTGCCGAGGGATTCGAGCTTGAGGCGCGCGATTTGCGTGTCGATTTCCTCGGGGACGGCGTAGACCTGCTTTTTGAGTTTGGAGGCGTGCTTGATGAGGTGCTCGACGGAAAGCGCCTGATTGGCGAAGCTCATGTCCATCACGACGGCGGGATGGCCTTCGGCGGCGGCGAGATTGATGAGGCGGCCTTCGCCGAGGAGATGGAGCTTGCGTCCGTCGCGCATGACGTACTCTTCGACGAATGGGCGGATCTCGCGGTGCGACATGGACATTTTTTCGAGCGCCGGAATGTCAATCTCCACGTTGAAGTGGCCGGAATTGCACATCACGGCGCCGTCGCGCATTTTGTCGAAATGATCGGCGGCGAGGACGGATTTGTTTCCCGTGACGGTCACGAAAATTTCGCCGATTTTGGCGGCTTCGTGCATGGGCATGACGCGGAAGCCGTCCATAATGGCTTCGATACCCTTCGTAGGATTGATTTCGGTGATGATGACGTTGGCGCCCATGCCTTTGGCGCGCATGGCTACGCCGCGTCCGCACCAGCCGTAGCCGGCGACGACCACGTTCATGCCAGCGAGAAGAAGATTTGTGGCGCGAATGATGCCGTCGAGCGTGGACTGGCCGGTGCCGTAGCGATTGTCGAAGAGATGCTTGGTAAGCGCGTCGTTGACGGCAATGATGGGATAGGCGAGGGTGCCGTCCTTGGCCATGGCGCGCAGGCGAATTACGCCGGTAGTGGTCTCTTCCGTGCCGCCGATGACGTTGGGTACAAGCTCCTTGTGTTTGGTGAGAAGCTGAGTGACGAGGTCGGCGCCGTCGTCGAGAGTGATTTGCGGATGATGGTCAATGGCGGCGTTGATGTGCGCGTAATAGGTGGCATTGTCTTCGCCTTTGATGGCGAAGGTGGGAATGTTGTAATCCTTGGCGAGGCAGGCGGCAACTTCGTCCTGGGTGGAAAGAGGGTTGGAGGCGCAAAGGACGACGTCAGCGCCGCCGTCGCGCAGAGTGATGGCGAGATTGGCGGTTTCGCTGGTGACGTGCAGGCACGCAGACATGCGGATGCCCTTGAGCGGCTTTTCTTTAATGAAGCGCTTGCGAATGAGCTGCAGGACGGGCATTTGTTGGTTGGCCCATTCGATTTTGCGCTTGCCGCGATCCGCCAGGGCGAAGTCTTTTACGTCGCTGGATGTTTTGGGTGCTGAGGTTGCCGTTTCCACGATGGCATTCTCCTAAAGGATTAAAGAATCGGCGCGGCCTTCCCGGCCAAAACAGCCGCGACGCGAAAAAAAAGATAAAAGCCGCAGACCTTCGGAAGGCAAACGTCTACCTACAAAGGCAAACAGCAAAAACTAGCGGGAGGCGACGACGGCGGTGGGCAGGCCCGCTTCGCGGCGAATAGCGTCGGCGCGATCCGTCTTTTCCCAAGCAAATCCAGGGCCAGTTCGGCCGAAATGTCCGTAATTCGAAGTGGCGCGATAAATCGGCCGGCGGAGGTTCAGAGTTTCAATGATGCCGCGCGGCGTGAGCGAGAAAGTGCTGCGAATCAGTTCGGTGATTTGCGAATCGGGAATCGTGCCGGTGCCGAACGTCTCGGCCATCACAGAAACGGGCTCAGCGACGCCAATGGCGTAGGCCAACTGGACTTCGAGCTTGCGCGCAACTCCCGCAGCCACAAGATTTTTTGCGATGTAGCGCGCCATGTAGCACGCGGAGCGATCCACTTTGGTCGGATCTTTTCCCGAAAGCGCACCGCCGCCGTGACGGCTGTAGCCGCCGTAAGTGTCCACAATGATCTTGCGGCCGGTGAGGCCCGCGTCTCCCATCGGCCCGCCAGTGACAAAGCGGCCGGTGGGATTGATGTGGAAGCGCGTCTGCTTATCGATCATTTCCGGCGGAACGACAGGGCGAATCACTTCGCTGATGATGGCGTCTTGCAAGTCGTGACTGGAAACGCTGTCCGAGTGCTGTGTGGAGATGACTACGCAATCCACGCGCGCGGGACGGCCATTGATATATTCGACAGTGACCTGAGATTTTCCATCGGGGCGAAGGAAATCGACAACTTCGCGCTTGCGGACATTGGCGAGGCGCTGCGTGAGGCGGTGAGCGAGTTGGATGGGCATGGGCATCAGTTCTTCCGTCTCGTCGCAGGCGAAGCCGAACATCAGGCCCTGGTCGCCCGCGCCGCCCGTGTCGACGCCCATGGCGATGTCGCCCGACTGTTTCTTGATTGCGGAAACGACGGCGCAAGTGTCAGCGTCGAAGCCATACTTGGCGCGCGTGTAGCCCACGTCGCGAATCACGTCGCGGGCGGTCTCTGAAAAATCCACGTAGGTGGTGGTGGTGATTTCGCCGGCGACCACGACAAGTCCGGTGGTGACCAGCGTTTCGCAGGCGACGCGGCCCATGGCGTCGTCTTTCATTACCGCATCGAGAACCGCATCGGAAATCTGGTCGGCGATCTTGTCGGGATGGCCTTCGGTGACAGATTCCGAGGTGAACAGGAATTTCTCTTCAGCGCGTGTCAAGACAGTCTCCTTCAATGGATTGGAAGGCAAATTAGCGGCCCAAGAGCGCGTTGGGCGATGAAACTAAATAAAAACCGTAACATGAGGGTAAGCGGGTGTCAACGGATTGCAGCGAAATGGCTTATTGGCAGGGCGAATGGCAGATCTGGGGCGCGAATGACGAATTGGAGAGGCAGAGCCAAACGCGGACAGCGAGGTGACATGAAAAGAATTGCAGAATGGTGGGATGGAAGTACCGGTCGTGAGCGCGACCTCGCGGAGCAAAGGCAGGGTGCCGGCTGCGCGGACAGGCCGTTGGCATCCCTATTCACAATGACACCAATTCTATGACTCGGCGGGGTCGGGAGCTGGCGGAGGGACGCCGCCGGTGCGGCGGGAGAGCAAATAGCCGCGAATAAATTCGTCGAGGTCGCCATCGAGGACGCGATTCACGTTGCCCTCCTCGATTTTCGTGCGATGGTCTTTGATGAGCTGATACGGCTGGAGCACGTAGGAGCGAATCTGGCTGCCGAAGCTAATGTCGAGTTTGGCTTCGTCGCGCTTGCGCGTTTGTTCGCGGCGCTTCTCGATTTCGTGCTCGTAGAGCTGCGAGCGCAGGACTTTCATGGCCAGCTCGCGATTTTTGTGCTGGCTGCGCTCGTTCTGGCATTGCACGACGATGCCGGTGGGAAGGTGCGTGATGCGCACGGCAGATTCGACCTTGTTGACGTTTTGTCCGCCATGGCCGCCGGCGCGAAAAGTGTCAATGCGCAATTCGTCGGGCTTGACGACGATATCGATGCGGTCGTCAATTTCGGGAATCACGAAGACAGAAGCGAAAGAAGTGTGGCGGCGCGCGGCCTGGTCAAACGGCGAAATGCGCACCAGCCGGTGCACGCCGCTTTCGCCTGCCAGCATGCCGTAAGCATTTTCGCCTTCGAAGCGGATGGTCGCGGACTTTATTCCGGCCTCTTCACCGGGGCTGGAATCGAGAATCGTGGCGCGGAAATTTTTGCCTTCGGCCCAGCGCAGATACATGCGCATGAGCATTTCGGCCCAGTCCTGCGATTCGGTGCCGCCGGCGCCGGGCTTAATGGTCATAATGGCGTTGAGCGCGTCGTTTTCGCCGGAGAGCAGAGTTTGGGTCTCGAGCTCGGAGACGTATTTGTCTGCGGCGTCCAGTTCGGCGGAAATGTCTTTCAGTACGGATTCGCGCTGCGCGGCGTCGGACTCTTCATGAGCCATGTGGAAATAGGTTTCCACGTCGGAAAGAACGCGCGCGAGTTTTTCTTCGGCGGCGATATTGCTTTCGGCGCGCTTGCGCTGCTGCAGGATGGCCTGAGCCTTCTGCTGGTCCTGCCAGAATGCCGGATCGCTGACTTTTGCTTCGAGGGATTTTACGAGTTCGCGGCTGGCGGGAACGTCAAAGATAACTCCGCACGAGTTCGATGCGCTTCTTCAGTTCCTCGAAGCGGGATTGAAGGTCTTCAATTAAGTTGCTCACAATTCCCTTTCTAAAACAAATTTAGGCGGCAGGCTGGCGGCGCGTTATGCCCAGAACGAAAAGCACGACGGTCATAATAACGCAGAGCCAGGCGAGCCATTCGCCGAAGCGCGTGAACGGCGTCACGTTCGAACGAAAACCGTACGGCGCGTCGAGCTGCGCGCGTGTGAAACGCGGGAGCCGCGCAACAATTCTGCCATACGGGTCAACATCCACGGTGAAACCCGTGTTGGTGCAGCGCAGCAGCCAGCGGCGATTCTCCACGGCGCGCACGCGAGCCATCATCAGATGCTGCGCGGGAGCCGAAGAGCGCCCAAACCAGCCGTCGTTCGAAATGTTGATCAGCAACTGCGCGCCATTGTCCGCAAAGCGGCGAATCTCGTCCGAAAAAATCGCTTCGTAGCAAATGAAAACGCTGAAATGGCCGCCGGGCAATGGGCCGACGCCGTATGTGTGGCCGGGCGTGAAATCGCCGATGCTGTCGATCAGGCTGTGCGCGAAAAAAAGATAGCGGCGCAATGGCACGTATTCGCCGAAGGGCACCAAATGAATTTTATCATAGGTGAAGAGACGCTGGCCGGAAGGGCTGAGGAGCACGGCGCTGTTGGAGGCCAGATATTTGCGCTGCGGACTCAATTTCCAGTCCACTACGCCGACGAGAAAATCCTCGCCGGAGTTTTTGGCGATGCGGTTTGCGATGGCGGTGAATTGCGGGTCCTGCAAAGTGAAAGGCGCGGGAACTTCGGGCCAGGCGATAAGGCCGGGGGATCTTTCCGCGGCTTCGATGCTCAAGGATTCGAGCTGCTGCATGTCCGCGGCGTGCGTTTGCATCCAGTTGGGCGGATAGGTTTCTTCCTGCGCAAAATTGGTTTGCACAAGATGCGCGACGTGATCCGCATGCGCGCGCGGCACGAAACGCGGGCCGAAGATTGCAATGGCGGTGAGGATAATCGCAGAAGCGACGGTGACGCGGCGACTTTTGCTCGATGGAGCAGCGAATGTCCACGCGAGCGATGCGTTGAACGCGCACACGAGCAGGGAGAGGCCGAGAATCCCAGTGACGGCGGTGAGTTGCACCAATGCGAGATTGCCTGAAGCGGCGTAGCCGATCAGATTCCACGGAAAGCCTATGATGGGGAGATGCTCGCGTAAAAATTCGAGCGTCACCCAGAGAAATGGCGCGAGCGCGCACGCCATCGCAATATTTTTCCTGCTGAAGCGGCAAACGAGGACGCTGAAAATTACAGGAAAGACGCAGCCGGCCAGAGTCATCAGCGCCAGAATGCCCGCGGCGGCGAACCAACTGATGTTGTTGCCATATTGCCTCATCACCGTGGCGATCCACGGGACACTGAGCGGATAAAAGAGCGCGCCGTTGATGAAGCCGTAGAGGACCGCCTCGCGCGTGCGCGCGCCAATCGCGGCCAGCATCAGCAGCGCAACCGCGATCCAGGCGAGAAGCGGCAAATTGTAATTGGGAAAAGAAAACGAGAGAGCCAGTCCCGAAGCTATTGCAAAAAGAAGGCGAACACGCGGCGACAGCTTCATTCAGCGCCGATAGATGGCTTTGAATCCCTCGCGCAGGAGCGATTGCTTAGCCTTTTCACCGATGGCTTGAGTGGGAAATGGTCCGACCTGGACGCGGTAAAACGAGTCGGACGTCGGCACAACCACGAACGCTGGAAAACCTTTGCGCTGGAGCGCGTCGGCCATTGCGAGGGCGTCGCTTTCCTGCCGCAGAGCGCCCACCTGCAGCACCACAGCATTGCGGGACATGCGCGGCGCGCGGAATCGTGGCGGCGGCAGCTTCGCGGAGGAGCGAGATGGGGAAGCTTCTCGGCGCCCCGCAGGCGGCTTCGAAGAGACTGACGGCGAAGAAACAAACGGAGCCGGCTGGGCGGGCGCGGCCGACGCAACCTGATGTGAAGATTGTGACTCGCCACGGCGAGCAGGCTCGAGCGGAACGTCCGTGGTCTTCTTCTCCGTGTAAAAATCCCATTCTGTAGAGGAAGGAGATTGCACGGGCGCGGGTTTGGCGGCGCTCGGCAGGGACTTCACGGAATCGATAGATGCCGCCTCCACGGGCGAATTGCCATACTGCGTTTTGCCCATGACGTAGCCCAGCGTGAAAAATACGCAGCACAGCAGCACCACGCCCAAAAACAGGCCAATCAAATGGCGGCTTTCGAGCACTCGCTCACCGCCGCGTCGTGAACCCATAATTTATAACGCTCCCTGAAAATTCATTTGCGTCCGCGATTGATCCATTCGCTGACCAAGTCAATGGGCACCGGAAAAATCACCGTCGTATTTTTCTCCGTGCCAATTTCCTGCAGCGTTTGCAGATAGCGAAGCTGCACGGAAACGGGCTGCCGCTGCAGCGCCTCGGCGGCTTCCGCGAGTTTTGCCGAAGCTTGCAACTCGCCGTCCGCGTTGATGATTTTCGCGCGGCGCTCGCGTTCCGCCTCTGCCTGCCGCGCAATGGCGCGCTGCATATTCTCCGGAATATCGACCTGTTTCACCTCCACTTTCGTCACCTTAATACCCCATGGTTCGGTATCCTGGTCAAGGATTGTTTGCAACTTCTCGTTTACTTTTTCGCGCTCCGACAAAACGTCGTCCAACTGGAACTGACCAATGACGCTGCGGAGGTTGGTCTGCGCGAGCTGCGAAGTGGCGTAAAGATAGTTCTGCACCTGCGAAATAGCCAGATTGGAATCGACCACACGAAAGTAACAAACGGCGTTTACCTTTGCGGAGACGTTGTCGCGCGTGATGACGTCCTGCGGCGGAACGTCCATCGCTTCGACGCGCAAGGAAACGCGAATGAGCCTGTCGATGGGCGAGAAAATGAGCACCAGCCCGGGGCCTTTTGGTGTTGGCAGCATGCGGCCCAGCCGCAGGACCACGCCGCGCTCCCATTCTTTGATAACGTTGATGCAGTTGAAGAGCCAGATCAAAAAAATGAAGATGGCAATCCCAATCACCGCCATCGCAAAATTCATCGTCAGCCTCCGCGTTCTATTTTCGATTTGACTTCAACTGATCAAACGTTCTTGTGGATGAACCTGCGTTTCCGCGCGAACTGGTTCGACGAAAAGCGTAAGGCCCTGGATTTTATTGACGCGCACTTGCGCGCCTTTTTGAACTGGCTCGCTGGCAGCGGCACGCCACAGTTCGCCATGAATCAGCACCATGCCCTTCGCGTCAGGCGATGCGATTGGATCGGTGATTTCACCGACAGCGCCGAGCAACTGCTCGGCGCCAGTGGTGCGTTTCCAATGGTGGGAGCGCAGCACCAGGCGCATCAAGAAAATCACGATGAGCGCTAGAGGAATTGTGACCGCTAAAGCAATTGCAGGACGCACGCCGCCTCCTGTAATCGGGGAATGAATCAGCATCACCGCGCCCATCAGCATAGCGATAGCTCCGCCGACGCCCAGCACGCCATGAGTGGGATATTTCGCCTCGAGTACGAAGAGCACTAGCGCCAGGATAATCAGCAAAAGCCCTGCGAAATTGACGGGAAGCATGTGCATGGCGAAAAGCGCGAGCACCAGAGCGATGCCGCCGATGACTCCGGGCGCCACCAGACCGGGATGCGTAAATTCAACGTACAGGCCGAGCACGCCGAGGATCAGCAAAATAAAAAATGCATCGGGCTGGACGATGCGGTCGAGGAACCTTTCGCGGCCAGTCATGACATGCAGCGTGATAACCGGATTCGGGAGATTGATGGTTTGCTGCGAGCCATCAATGCGCGTGATGGTGCGGCCATTGAGCTGCGCGAGCAGGTCTTTTGTATTTGGCGCGACAATGTTGATCAGATTGCCTTTGAGCGCTTCGCTTTCGCTGAAAGCCTTCGCGTCGGTGACTGCGGTGACCGCGAGCGACACGTTGCGTCCGCGGCGCGCCGCGTAGCTGCGAAGATAGGCCGTAGCCTCGTTCATGATTTTGCGTTCGAGCGTGGCGTTAACGTTCACAGGACTACCCGCGACTTCGAGGAGCGGAGAAGCCGCGCCGGTATCGGTACCGGGAGACATCGCCGCAACGTCCGCGGAAATCAAAATGAAAAATCCAGCGGAAGCGGCGCGCGAACCTGACGGCGCCACGTAAGTAACCACCGGCACGCGCGAATGCAGAATTGCGGCGATGATTTGGCGCATCGAGGCGTCAAGGCCGCCGGGAGTATTCATGGTAATGAGAATCAGATTCGCGTGGGCGGTGTTGGCGGCATCGATGCCGTCCACGATGTACTCCGCGAGGATGGGTTCAATTTCGCCATTGATTTGCAGTTCATAAACGCCCGAAGCGTCAGTTGAAGCGTCAGAAGGGTCCGCGGCAGCGCGCACCAAAAGCGCGCGCGCGAGAAACGGGAACCCCAGTAGCAGGGCGCACGCCACCGGCAAACACGCCGCAAGTGCATGCGCCAAGTCTCGCAGCAGACTGCCGCGATTTAACACTTTCCTCATGGATGAAAGCATTATAGCAGGGAGTTCGCTGTAGCGCCGGGAAGATGCTGCACAGGCGCCCGGCGACGAGAAATCAGCAAACGCCGGCGGTCGAATCTGGTTTCACTTGCGGTGCGAGGAGGTCATTTCCGGCACCGGCACGAAGATAGCCTGGACGCGCGGGTCCTTGATCACTTTTGCGAAAGCGGGATCCGTTTTAGCGGAAACAAACTTCGCATAGCCGATGTCGCGCGCCATTTTCAAATAGTGCGCCGCATGGGCAGCGTCTCCCGATTGCGCGTAGATGCGCGCCACAAAAAAATAGAAAAGGCCGGGATCCGTGGTCCCGCGCTGCTGCATGACGGGGCCGGAGGTTCCGCGCTCGGTCATAATTGCCGGATCGATCTCGATCGCCTGCGCAAAGGCGCTCATGGCCTCGGGATATTTTTTCCAGGCAAAATAGGCATATCCCATATTGGAGTACGCCGGAGCGGCAACGGAGGCGTCCGGGCGAAGAAGAAGAGTCTTCTGATACCAGCGGACAGCATTTTTGTAGTGGCGCTTGGCGTATTCCACGGTGCCGAAGTTGTTATAGGCGCTGGCGCAGGTTTTGTCGCTTTTGATGGCCCGCTTGAACCAGTGCTCAGCATGGCCGTAGTTCAGATCGCTTTCGTAGGCCTCACCGATTTTGTTGAACAGCGTCGCGTTTTTCGGCTCACGTTTGGCGAGTTCTTCGTAGGCCTTAATGGCCTCCGGGTACATTTTGCGGGCCAAAAGAATATCGGCACGCATTTCCGCAACTTGGCGCGGCGTCATAATTGGCTGCGGCGATGGGCCCGGCTGCGGCGCGGGATTCACTTGACGCAGCGCGGCAGACTCGATGGTTTGAGCGTTTGCTGGAATTACAAAAATCAAGGAAAGAAAAACGGCAGGGAGGATGCAGCGTTTCATATCCGACCTCGCAATGCCAAGTTCCGGTCTAGGAGTCCGGCTTCGGCTTGGCAGGTGGCTTCTTGCTGCTTCCAAAGATACCACCAAATATCTTGCTGAGTATCCCTTTTTTCTTCTCCGGCTCCGCTGGAGGGGTGGCGGCTGCGGACGGCTGAGCTGGGGCCACGGTTGGCGGAGGAGGAGTCCCGGCAGGCCGGCTCGGAAGGCCCTTTTCCCGAGCAATGCCCGCGGCCTTCGAAGAGGGAGCAAGCGGAGTCGAAGACTTACCAAAAATATTCGAGAGCCAGGAAACACCGGGAATTTGCGAGAGCTTTTCCCCGCCGGGACTGAAGGAGGTTGGCTCCGTACCAGCGATAAAAATCTCGTTCCGCGGGTCGGGGCAATTCGGGGCGGCCAGGTCGCCGGAAGCGGGATCGACCGCTACGCTGACAATTCCCTGAGGCTCGGGAAAATCCTCCATGTCGTGATAGGCGGGCAAAGCTTCGGCGCGTTTCATGAATTCGGCCCAGACCGGGGCGGCCGATTTAGCGCCGGTGAGGTCCAGGTCGCGGTCGTCGTCATAGCCTACCCACACCACGCAAATCAGGTTCGAGGTGTATCCGGCGAACCAGCCGTCATGCGAAGTGCCGGTCTTGCCCGCAGCAGGAGCGTCGAAGCCCATGGCGCGCACCGTGTAGCCAGTGCCGTGATTGATGACGTCCTGAAGCACATTGGTGACCAGATAGGCGACGCGAGGATCGAGAACCGGGCGCGTTTGTGGAGCTGATTTTTGGATCACTTGCCCGTCGGCATTGACGACTTTGTTCAGGAAGCGCGCTTCGGCGCGAACGCCGTCGTTCGCAAAAATGGTGTAGCCGGCGGCGACTTCAATCGGCGTCATTACATACGAGCCGAGAGCCATGGCGGGAGTCGCCTGAATATCCGGATCGAGGCCCAACTGCAGAGCAAACTGCCGCACGCGATCGTAGCCCACCATTTCGGCAAACTTCACCGTAGCAACGTTGAGCGAATGCGTTAAAGCATCGCGCGCCGTGACCGTGCCGTAGAATTGGCCTTCGTCGTTGTTCGGCGTGTAATCCTGGCCGTCGAACGTGAAAGTTGTAGGCTCGTCCTCGACCGTTGTTTCCGGGGTGATGATGGGCTGCAAACCCGCAACTGCATTATCGAAGGCGGCGGCGTATACGAAGGGCTTAAAAGATGAGCCGGGCTGGCGGCGCGCGAGCGCATGGTTGAGCTGGCTCTCGCCGTAATTGCGGCCGCCGACCAGAGCGCGAATTGCGCCGGTTCTGGGATCCAGAGCAACCAGAGCCACCTGCGGCTTAACTACCGGACGATGCTGGCGCCTCTCGGCGGCGTAGCGGCGCGCGAGGTTCTGGTCGAGGATTTTCATACCGGCGTTGACAGCTTCATCGGCGGCTGCCTGCAGCGCGGGGTCGAGAGTCGTATAGATGTGCAAGCTCTGCGTGGTCAAATCATTTTGCGAAAACTGGTTGAGCAAAGAATCGCGCACCATATCCACAAAATACGGGGCGGCTCGGCTCGGAGCGGCGCCGCCAACGAACTTCAAGGTTTCCGCGCGGGCGGCTTTCTCCTGCGCTAGGGTGATGTATCCGTCCTGGAGCATCTGTGCGAGCACGCGGTCGCGCGCTTCGGCGGCGCGGTCCGGATAACGCTCCGCCTCGGCATAGTGGTTGGGAGCGCGAACAATACCAGCCAGGAAAGCGCACTGCGCGAGGTCCAGATCGCGCACGTCCTTGCCAAAATAGGCCTGCGCAGCCTCGCCGAAACCTCGAATCGCAAAGCTGCCGCGATTGCCCAGATAAACTTCGTTGGCGTAGAGCTCGAAAATGCGGTCTTTGGTGAAGCGATGGTTGAGCTCCAGCGCGACCATAGCCTCGGCGATTTTGCGCCGCCATACGCGGCGAGTGCTGAAAAAGAAACTGCGCGCAACCTGCATGTCGATGGTGCTGGCGCCCTGAGCCTTTTCACCGCGCCGCAAATCGGCCAGGGCGGCGCCGCCAATGCGAATGACGTCCAGTCCGCCGTGCTCGAAGAAGCGTTTGTCTTCGGCGGCAAGAATCGCGTGGACAAGAGTTGGCGGTAAATCCTCGAAACGCACCACGCGGCGCTTTTCCCGCGAACTGTCGAAGAGATTGGTGAGCAGTTCCGGTTCGATTTGCGCGGAGCTGACCGAAAGGTTATCAGAAAGCAGGTGAATGCTGGAGATTTTGTCGGGCGAAAAATCAATGCGCACCGCGTTACGGCCGTCGAAATAGGAATTCTGCGACGGGAAAATTTGAATCGAGGAGTTGCTGACTTCAAAACGGCCCGCAGCGCCCGGCACGTCCGCTTCGCTGTAACCATTGTTTACCAAATAGCCCGCGAGATTGCCGGGTGACGTTTCTTCGCCGACGAAGATTTTCGCCGGCGCGGAATAGATGCGGGAAGTGTGGCCAAAAACCTGGCCGCCCAGCCGCTCGTCTATCAAATGGCTGAAATGAATCCAATAATAGGTATAAACGCCGGCGCCCGTGAGCAGGGCGCACAGTGCCAAGCCCAAAATGGAGAGTCCCAAGCGAGACGTCCAAAAGCCGCGAGCGATGCGTATGCGCAACAGTCCTCCGATTCGTACTCTCCGGAGATGCAAAATCGGAGGCTGGGATGCGCCGCCAAAAACATGCGACGGGTCCCCGAAAGCTCCCCAGAGCCTCTCTTACTCGGTTGCTATTTTATAAGGAAGCGTTGTCTGCATGGGGATGAAAATGCAACTGAAGTTGATAAACAGCAAGGTTCACGGGAACTGTGTATTCAAGCGAGATGGTGACGTTCCCTTCGTTGGAAGAAACCTGGATGTCTTTCGCGTCGGCGGCAAGGCCGAGGGATTCCAACTTTTTACCGAGATCCGTGCGAATCTGGTCGGCCGTTTTGCGATTCACCGAGGCGTAGGTGGCCTCTTGCTGCATGGAGTCCTGGAACTCGTAATTCAGCACGTAAATGGGCACGATCTTGACGATTGAGAAGACTATGGCGAACAGGATCGCCAGTACCAGCAGCGTTTTGAGCTTGGTGCCTCCTCTTTCGTTACTACTTTCGTTATTACGCCATCGCCGGGCCACTGCACCCTCCCCGAATGCTTAGATTTCACTACCGGTTCCTGCGGAAATGTTAGCACTGCGCTGATGGAGAGGCGGTAAGCATTTTGTGCGCGTTTCAGGCCAGTTACCTGTACGCCAGTACAGAATCTACAGCTTAAAGGGCGCGGATGTGATTTGAAACGCAAAGTCTGACGAAGAAATGGGTTTAATAGGCTTTGGCGAAGATGGCTTGCTCGGGGGCGCGCTGGCCGCAGAAAATGCACTTCCCTGCACCGGCGGTTTGGTCGAGGGGAATGCAGCGCATGGTGGCCTTGGTTTCCTCTTTGATTTTGGCTTCGCAGTCGGCGCTGCCGCACCAATAGGCCAGCGCAAAGCCTTTCTCGACGGCGGTTTTGAATTCCGTGTAATCCTTGGGCTCGGTAGTGTTGGCTTTGCGAAAATCGAGGGCGCGCTGGAAGAGCGCATCCTGAATTTCGTTGAGCAGCTTCGCTACGACCGGGGCGATTCCCTGCTGCGCGACGGAAATTTTGCCTTCGCGGCCGGGGCGGTCGCGCCGCGCCAGCACGGCGTTGCCACTGGCGACATCTTTCGGCCCGAGCTCGAGGCGCAAGGGCACGCCGCGCATCTCCCAGTCGTTGAATTTGAAACCGGGGCTCATGCCATCGCGCTCGTCCATTTTCACGCGAATGTCAGCAGAGATGAGCTGCTCGCGAATTTTCCGCGCGGTGTCGAAGACGGTGCGCTTCTCGTCATCCGACTTGAAAATTGGCACGATGACCACTTGATAGGGCGCAAGACGCGGCGGCAGGATGAGACCCTGGTCGTCGCCGTGGACCATCACAATCGCGCCGACTACGCGCGTGGAAAGACCCCAGGAAGTGGTCCAGCAAAATTGATGCACGCCATTTTTATCGAGATATTTAATCTCGAAGGCCTTCGCAAAATTCTGCCCCAGATTGTGCGAAGTGCCGGATTGCAGCGCTTTGCCGTCGCCCATCATCGCTTCGATAGAGTAAGTGATGTCCGCGCCGGCAAACTTTTCCGAGTCTGATTTTCGTCCTGGAATCACGGGAATGGCGGCGTCGCGCATGGCGAAATCCGCGTAAATATCCAGCATTTGGCGCGTTTCCGCTTCCGCCTCTTCCAGGGTGACGTGAGCTGTGTGACCCTCCTGCCAAAAGAATTCCAGCGTGCGCAGGAAAAGCTTGGTGCGCAATTCCCAGCGCACCACGCTGTTCCACTGATTGATGAGCACAGGCAAATCGCGGTAAGACTGAATCCATTTGGCGTATGCGTGGCCAATAATGGTCTCGGAAGTAGGGCGAATCACCAGAGGTTCTTCGAGCTCTTCGCCGCCGCCCACAGTGACGACCGCAAGCTCCGGCGAAAATCCCGCGACGTGGTGCTGCTCTTTGTCGATGAAGCTGCGAGGAATCAGCAGCGGAAAGGCAGCGTTCAGGTGGCCGGTGGCTTTGAAGCGGCGATCGAGCGCGGCGGTGATGTTCTCCCAAAGCGCCCAGCCATAAGGGCGGACGATCATGCAGCCGCGCACCGGCGCGTAATCGGCCATCTCCGCGCGCAGGACGACCTGGTTGTACCATTCGGCGAAGTCTTCGGCGCGAGTTGGAAGTTTGCGGTCGGCCATCGTCACATTCTTGAAAGCAATCGAGCGTAGCGAAGCACCTCCGCATTGTCAACGCGCTGGACAACTCCTGATTACTTTGGAGTTGCCCATCATCCGCACTCCTTCCAGCCGACCCGGACATTCGTACAGGTATCGAGCGATCTCTACCTGACCTCTGCGCCAGTTGGCTCGCTCATACGGGTCAACGTAAGCTATGGGCTAGGTCATCTTCCCTCGAGGACTATGGCAGTCAAGGCGCGCATCTAATGCAATCCGGTGTACAGCAGCTTGAGCGGCGCGAGTGGTGGCTCTGGTTCTCCGCGCTCGCGGTGACGACCCTTTCGGGGATCGCTTTCCTTCTTTCCTCGTTTCATTCTCTTTTCCTGCACACGGACCATTTTTTCGAAATTCGCTCTGACCAGGCGAGGTGGGGCACACTGAGTTTGCTACTGCTCTTCAATGCCTGGCTGGTCTACCGGCAGTGGTCATTTCGCCGTCTGCGGAGAGAACTGACTATGCTCGCGGGAGATTCGCAAACGAGCTCGGGAGATATATATGATCCCTCCGGCATGGACTCTGTTACCGGCCTGTACACTCGCGCCTCCGTCGAACAGGCGCTGGGCAGAGAGGTCGTTCGGGCACGGCGACACAACGTCCCGCTTACGCTTGCCGCAATCCATCTCGAGGATTTTGCGCAACTCATCCAGCGTTATGGCAATGCCGCGGGCGATCTGGCTCTGAAAGAGTTTGCCCATCATTTAAGAAAGGCGAGCCGCGGCAGTGACTTTGTCGCGCGCTTGGCAAGCGACGAATTCCTGCTGGTCCTTCCTGAATGCAGCCTTAAAAATGCAAAGATTGCGGTCGACAGGCTTGGAACTCCGAACATAAAGTGCTCGGGGCAGGATGTCGCCCTGACTTACTCGGTCGGCTGGATTGACTACAAACGCGGGGAGGTTCCCTCAGATCTCCTGAGACGGGCTCAGGAGATCCTGCGACTCTACAAAAAGGCAAGCAGCGACACGCGCTCTTCAGACCTGATCCTTCGCTGATCGAAAAACAACTCCGACATACATCTCCGACCTTTCAAAGTCACGGATGGTTCCTCGTTCCACCCCACGATAGCCCAATGGCCAGCGCGCCTCGTTTGATCTCCGGAGGACCGCGTCACGGCCAGGCGCGGGAAAACATCGAAAGACTAGCACTCTGGAGGCACATACTTTGGGACGATGGCCCAAAGATAAAAAAAATGCGAACAGATTGTGCAAACTTTGTTTAGACGGTTGGTAAACTGTGATGGGCGAATGGTGCACGGGCGGCTCAAAAACTCGGCGCGAGTGGTGCTCTTGATGATGTGCGCGGGGATTGGTGCGCACGGCGCGTTCGCGCAACAAGTAAACAAGCCTGAAACTGCTACTGAGTTGAACGCACATTCACTGCGCTACGTTCAGCCGGATTTTCACCAGCGCGCGCATAGCTATTTGCTGAACACTTTTGGGCCGCTGAACATGGCGCTGGTGACATTTTCGTCGGCGATCAGCCAGGCCGATGATGTTCCGCCGGATTGGGGAGAGGGCTGGCATGCGTACGGCGAGCGTTTTGCTTCGCATCTAGGCTCTTCGATGGTGAGCGGCGGAACAAGCCTGCTGCTGAGCCAAGCTTTGAGAGAAGACACGCGATATTACCCATGCGCCTGCAAGAAAATATGGCCGCGCGTGAAACATGCGCTGATTTCGAGCATTACCGCACGCACAGGGGAGGATGGACATCGCGTTTTTTCGATACCGGCAATCGCTTCGCCCTATGCGGGCGCGTTTGCGAGTCTGGCCTGGTACCCAGACCGTTATCATGCGATGGACGCGTTCCGCACGGGAAATTACAACCTGCTGTACTCAATCGGCGAAAAAGTGGCGCTGGAGTTTGTCACACCATTGTTCGAATTGCGACACCATCACCGGGCAGCGCGCGGAAAATGAAGACAAGCCGATGCACTTCAGGGGCTAAAGCCGCCAAAGACAAGTGCTTGACGGCGGGGCTGAAGGCTCGCTCTCCTGAAATAATTGCACGGGTTAGCCGAGGTGCGATGGCAGCGATGATGGTGGCGGCAGTGGCGTCTTGCGCATGGGCACAAGCAGGTTTGACAGCGGCGACAATCAAGCAGGCACAGCAGAACGCCGCGGGATCTGGGTTACCCGCGCTGGCTCAATCTGGCCACGAACAGCAGGCACAGACAAAACCGGCGCAACAACCGTCCGCCAAGCCACCAGCGACGGTATCGCAAAAGAAGAAACGGCCGCCTCCGCAGACCAAGCGCATGTTCTGGATCGTTCCCAACTTCGCAGCGGTGAGCGCGGGCACGCAGTTTAAGCCGTTGACCACCAAGGGCAAATTCCTGATGGCCACGGATGACAGTTTCGACTATTCGTCTTTCGCATGGACCGCGGTGGTCGCAGCCCAGAGCTTCGGCCTAAATTCGGACCCTGAACTGGGTGGTGGAATTGCGGGGTATGGGCGCTATTACTGGCGCGCGTTCGTGGACGGAGTCTCCGGAACGTATTTCACGGAAGCTATTGTGCCGGCGCTCACTCACGAAGATCCGCGCTATTTTACGAGGGGTGAAGGCGGGTTTTTCCGGCGGATAGGCTACGCGCTATCGCGCACATTTGTGACGAGAACCGACTCGGGCGGAAGTTCGTTCAACTGGTCGGAGGCAGGCGGCAATGCGCTCGAAGCGACATTATCGAACGCGTATTATCCGCCGCAGGAGCGCGGCGTCAGCCAAACGGCGCGGAACTGGGCCACGCAGATGGAGTCGGCGGCGCTGAACAATGTTGCCAAGGAGTTCTGGCCGGACATTCGCAGCGGGATTTTGCACGTGATAAAAATAAAGTAGAGAGCGGCAAAAACGCGCGAGCGGCGCGGCGCGTCGAGCCAGAGAATCTCGAGGAGGCTATTTGCCGGCGATTTGGTCGGCGAGGTCGGCGGCGAAGGGAATGCGGAAGCGTTCGTGCTGATAGGCTTTGATCATTCCAACGATCCAAACGACTAGAGCGATAAGGTCGACCAAGTGTTTGATGGTCACCCAGAATCCGAATGCGGACCAGTTGAAACCGCCGCCAAAGATGCTGCCGCCGATGAAGGCGGTGGTTAGGATGATGCTGACGATGTTCAGAACGCCGAAGGCCACCAACGATTGCGCGGCGTGGAAGCGAACGAAGGGACGCTTGTCGATCAGCAGGAAAATCAGTCCCGTCAGCCAACCCAGAACATAACAAAGCAAACCAGCGACGTTTTCAGACAGGCCCGTTTGCGTGGCGTTCATAGGCGCTCCGGCGGGAATGGAGGCTGCAGGGACTCCTTGAGAAGCTCCGCACTGATGGCAGAATGCGGCTCCTGCGTCTACCACTGCTCCGCATTTTGAACAATGCGCCATAGTGCCCCTCATGAAAAGATTGCGCGCAGCGTATCAAAGCAGGCCAGCAGCCGCAAGCATTTCCTCCACGGCTTTTTTTGGGACTGGGCTATCGCGGCGTCTTATGCCGGCAGAGCTTCGATTACAGCCATGCCGGTGGGCGTGGGCGTGACGCGGTTCAAACGGAAGCCGGCAGCGGCGAAGAGGTCGCGGTATTCGTCGGGAGTACGTTCGCGACCGCCAGTGAGGACGAGCATGGCGATGTCCACGAATTTTGCGGGCGAAGGCTCGGGCCCATCGGACAGATTCCATTCAACCAGCAGGAGAGCGCCGTCTTTGGGAACGGCGCGGCGGCAATTGGAGAGAATATGACGCGCCTTTTCGTCGTCCCAATCGTGGATGACGCTTTTCATAACGTAAGCGCGCGTGCCGGAAGGGACCTCAACGAAGAAATCACATTCGCGCATCTGCGCGCGGTTTTGCAATTCGCCGCCGAGGTAGCCGCGCTCGCGAGCGCGCGCGAGGACGTGCGGCAAATCCGCGAGCACGCCCTGCAATTTGGGATGCGCGCGAAGAATTGAGGCGAGCAGAATGCCGTTGCCGCCGCCGACGTCAGTGATACTGCCCCACTGGCCAAAATCGTAGCTAGCGGCCACCGGAGGACCTATAACCGCGGACATGCTGGTCATGGCGTCATCAAAAACGCGAGCCTCGTCGGGATGCTGCTTGAGGTACTCAAAACCGTCCATGCCGAAAACTTTCTCGCGACCGGTTTTGCCGGTTTCGATGCAGTGGACAAGCTCGGCGTAAGGCGCATAAATGAACTGGATATCGCCGAAAATGAAACGCGCGCGCAGCGAGCCAGGAACGTTACTGCGGAGGAAATGGGACGGGCGGTTGTTCGCGAAGAGGCGCGGTGCGCCCGGCGATTGGGGAGCGATTTCTTCGAAGACGCCGGCGCTAGCGAGGGCGCGAAGAACGCGATGCAGCGCAGCGGGGTTGATGTTGAGCTGTTTGGCAATATGAGCGGCAGTTTGCGGGCCGTTGGCGAGCACGTCGGCGACGCCGAGTTTTGCGATGGCGCAGGCACAGCGATTGACTACGAAGGCGTCGGCGATTTGCAGCAGTTCTTTCGGCGGCATCCCGGGCGCACTAGCTCCGCCACTACTAGCAGCGCCCGTCGGACTGGATTTAGCTTCCATCAAACACCTCCAAGAAAAATCGTGTGATGTAACTCAAGGATTTGCGGCCTCGAGTTGCGAGCCTAGCGCAGATGACGAATATTTTTGCGGGCCGAACCGGTATGGGCCGAGCCGCGCGATGAGCATGGTTGCGACAGAGGCGGCCAGTACAAATGCGAGAAGCGGGACGCGGTAAGAGCCGGTCCTGTCGAATCCGAGGCCCATCAAGTACGGCCCGACGGCGACGGAAATGACAAAACCAAACCACAAGTACGAGTAAATTTCTGCGAAGCAGCGCAGGCCAAAACACCGACTGGTCATGTAAGCCATGATGTCCGCTTCCGCGCCAATTCCCAATCCGACGGAGGCGGCGGAGACGAAGGGGAGCCAAGTTGGTCCGTGAGCCGCGAGTAAAAGCATTCCGAGGGCAGCCTGTCCGAACAAAAGCGCAGCTACATATGGAGCAAACAGGCGATCGAGGAAATAGCCGGTGCAAACTCTGCCGATCAGCAGAGCTGCGCCAGTACAAGAGGCAGCTAGAGCGCCGACTTGGGCCGTGCTGCCGCGGTCATGGAGCAGGAAAGGTAAGTGAACCACACATCCTTGCAGTCCGACCATAAGCAGGAAAAACGCGGAGATCATGGACCAAAACGCGCGATCGCGTCTGACTTCGCTCCACGCAAGGCCCTGATCTTTGTGGATGGTTCCGACAGCAGCACGCGAAGTCACGTCGCCGTCGGGAAGGAGGCCCATGCTTTCGGGACGCTCCTTTAGAAAGAACATTAGAAGAGGCACAGCGATGAGCAGCACGGCGACGGCGTAGAATCTGTAAGCGTCGCGCCAGCCGAACGCGGTAATGATGCGCTGAAGCAGCGACGGCACGATGATGGCTGCAACACCCATGCCGAACATCATCAATCCGAGGGCCAAGCCCCTGAAACGATCGAACCAGTGGGAGACGACGTCGCTGAACGCGAGAGGCGATGACCCAATACCAGCGAGGCCCAAAATAAAATACAACACGTAGGGATGCCATATCGTTCAAAATTCACTCCCTACTCCTCTTCGAGGGCTTTGGCGCTGGCCAGTTTTGTTATGACGGACATGTCTTCGAGCGTGGTGACGTCGCCGGAGACACCGCCTTTTTCGGCGACTTCGCGCAAGAGGCGGCGCATGATTTTGCCGCTGCGGGTTTTTGGCAGCGAATCGGCGAAGCGCACTTCGGCAGGACGCGCGATGGCGCCGATGGTTTCGGCAACGTGTTCGCTGAGTGCATTACGCAGAGCGACAGAGGGGTCGTTCCCCGCACGCAGCGTAACGAAACAGACGATGGCTTCGCCCTTGATTTCGTCAGGACGCGCCACGACGGCAGCTTCCGCGACGCACATGTGGCTGACCAGGGCGCTTTCGATTTCCATGGAGCTGAGGCGATGGCCGGCGACTTTGATGACGTCGTCCACGCGGCCAAGCACCCAGATGTAGCCGTCTTTGTCGCACTGCGCGGCGTCGCCGGTGAAGTAGACGCCAGGAATGCGGCTCCAGTAATCGCGTTTGAAGCGTTCGTCATCGCCGTAAATTGTACGCAGCATGGAGGGCCACGGCTTTTCGATAATCAAGTAGCCGGTTTCGCCGGGTTTGACGGGTTCGCCTTTGAGCGAGACGACGCGCGCGACTACGCCTGGAAGAGGCAACGTCGCGGAGCCGGGTTTGGTGGGCGTGGCACCGGGGAGAGGAGAAATCATCATCGCGCCAGTTTCCGTTTGCCACCAAGTGTCGACGATAGGACAGCGTTTGCCGCCGATTACGTCGAAATACCATTTCCACGCGGCGGGATTGATGGGCTCGCCGACGGTACCTAGCAATCGCAAGCTGGAGAGATCGTGCTTGGCAATCCATTCGTGGCCCCAGGCCATGAATGCGCGCACGGCGGTGGCGGAGCTGTAAAAAATTGACACTTTATAGCGCTCGATAATCTCCCAGAAGCGATCTTTCTTGGGGAAATCGGGCGCGCCTTCGTACATGACGCAGGTAGCGCAACTCGCGAGCGGGCCGTAGACAATGTAGCTGTGGCCAGTGACCCAACCGATATCCGCGGTACACCAGTAGACGTCGCCATCGCGCAAATCGAAAACCAACTGCGTGGTATACATCGTGCCAAGCAAATATCCAGCCGAAGTGTGCAACACGCCTTTGGGTTTGCCGGTGGTGCCGCTGGTGTAGAGGATGTAGAGCGGATGTTCGGAATCGAACTGCGGAGCGGGACAATTCGCGGAGGCTTTTTCTTCGAGTTCGTGCCACCAGAGATCGCGGCCAGAATTCCAGGCGGTTTTTTCGCCGGTACGTTTGACGACGATGACTTTTTCAATGGAGGGGCAGGATTCCGCGGCTTTGTCAGCGGTTTCCTTGAGTGGGACGACGTGGCCGCGGCGATAGCCGCCGTCGGCGGTGATCAGGACTTTCGATTTTGCGTCAGCAATGCGATCGGCGAGGGCGGTGGCGCTGAAGCCGCCGAAAATCACAGAATGAATCGCGCCAATGCGCGCGCAGGCCAGCAAAGCGATGGGTAATTCCGGAATCATGGGCATGTACACGGCGACGGAATCGCCGTCTTTCACGCCGAGGCTGAGCAAAGCGTTGGCGAATTTGCAGACGCGCTGGTGCAATTCGGCGTAGGTGAATTTGAGCTGCTTGCCGTCTTCGGCTTCCCAGTAAAGCGCGATTTTGCTGCCATTTTTAGCCAAATGGCGGTCAAGGCAATTATAGGAGACGTTGAGTTTGCCGCCGGAAAACCATTTCGCGTGCGGCACATTCCATTCGAGAGTTTTCTTGGGCGGCTCGAACCAGTGCAGCATTTTGGCCTGTTCCGCCCAGAAGGCTTCCGGCTCGTTTTTGGCGCGGTCATAAATTTTGCGGTATTCGTCGAGCGAACGCACACGAGCGCGGCGCTGAAATTCAGCGGGCGGCGGGATGGGTTTTTCGTTGAGGATTTGCGGGTCGAATTCCTGCATGGATGCCTCCGGTAGTGTGCAGGTAACAGGTTTCAGCTTATAACTGCGCTTCTTAAGGTACGAGAGCGAGGCTGTTGAGGGCAAGTGTTCAATGCTCAGTCGACGGTCGTCCGTAATCACAATCAAGGGCGCACAGGCTGAGAGTCTGTTCCACAAATTTGTGGAACTTTTGGACGTTCGAGGCGGAATGGATATACAGAAGCGCGGCAGGTACGTCTTATAGATAGAGATGCCGGATAGGGCTGGAGTTCGGGACGAAGATCTGCTGCGGCGGATGGCAGCGGGAGATGAGGAGTCTTTCCGCCTGTTTTACGCGCGGCATCAGCCGCCGATTTACCGCTTCGCGCTGCACATGACCGGGCGGCCGGATGCGGCGGAAGAAGTGGTGCAAGAGGCGTTCATGACGCTGATTCGAGAAGCAGGAAAGTTCGACGCTGAGCGCGGCGCGCCGCAGGCGTTTCTCTACGGCATCGCGCGAAATCACGTGCGACGGCTGATGGAACGCGAGTGGCGTTACCAGCCGCTGGTGGACGAAGACGGGCTGAGCGAGGACACGAGCGAAAGCTCGCAGAATCATTCGCCGAACAATTATCCAAACAATGGGCATTCACCAGCCGGATATATGCTCGAGGGGATGACGCGGGCGGAGATTGTGGAGCAAGTCCGGAGCGCGCTCGGCCTCCTGCCGCTGCATTATCGCGAGGCGGTGACGCTATGCGATCTGCAAGAGCACGACTACGAAAGCGCGGCGAGAATTATGGATTGTCCGGTCGGCACGGTGCGTTCGCGGCTGGCGCGCGGGCGCGAAATGCTGGCGGCGAGGCTGCGTGGAGTTCCAGCGGCGAAAAAATCGGCCGGTGGAGCAAGTTAGATGCGAGGTGAACGGAGATGAATTGCGCGGAGTTTGCAGAGGTTGTTCATGAACTGGCGAAGGAGGAGGTCCGCGCGGACAAAAAAACACTGCGCGCGGCCACCGCCGTTTCCGCCCGGTTCCACGCGCAGACGTGCGAATCGTGCGCGACGCGATTGCGTGAAGCCCAATCGCTGGCGCTGGCGCTCAAGGCTGCTGAGGAGGGTTCCACGCAGAGCGAAGCCCCAGCGCACGTAGAAATGTCGCTGATAGCGACGTTCCGCGACTACCAGCGCAGCCGCGAGCGAGCGCGCTACAGGGAACAGCGGTCGCGATTGCGCTGGGCGGAATGGGTTGCAGCCGCCGCTGCTGCTGTGGTTTTGCTGGCGATTGGCGCGTGGAATTTTTCGCGGCCACGTTCGCACGGCGCCAACGGCGCAAATGCGCATGCAGTTGCGGCGGCGAACAAGAACGCGGGCGTTTCTGCTCATCCGGCAGCCGAGCCACAGGAAGCGGCGGCGCAGGGTTCTGATTTTGTTCCGCTGCCCTATGGCGAAAGTTTCTCGGCGGACGATTCGGGAGTGGTGGTGCGCGTTTCGATGACGCGCGATGCCCTCGAGAGCCTGGGCTATCCCGTCGATGAAGGCGGCGGCGAAGATGTGGTTCAGGCGGATTTGATTGTGGGAGACGACGGCTGGCCGCGCGCAGTGCGCTTGGTGCAGTAGAGCGATTTTCAGGAGCGGCTTAATGCCGCGAAGAGGGAGGAGTTCAACAATGAGCAGGGAAATATTTCAGTACGCGGTGATGATTTTCGTAGCGCTGGGCATGAGCGCGGTGGCGCAGGCGCAGACGGAGTCCGGCGAGGCGCAAACGCAAGGGTCAAAAGTCATTGTAACTGGCGGGCCTGAAACGGGACAAGACAACCATATGGGCATCTTCCGCCGCAATGTTTACGCGGGCCGCGCCGGGAGTTTTGCATTTGAAGGGATTGTGGGCGGATTTGGCGGAAAAGTGGTGACCGGCGCGCCGTTTTCCGCGCAAGTGACGCGTACAACGCATCAAGTGCTCGCCGACGGCACGCAGATTAACCGCACAGAAACGGGCAGCATCGCGCGCGACTCGGCGGGTCGCACGCGGCACGAAATCATTTTGCCGGCGATCGGGCCGCTGATCAACACGTCGGGTCAGGTGCCGCATATTGTGTTCATCCGAGATCCCGCGGCGGGAAAAGGCTACGTCTTAAACGAAAATAAGAAGACTGCGCTGACGATTAACCTTCCCATTCGCGCAAACGGACGGCCAGGGAGAATGGGCGGCGCGATGCGGATGAAAATGAACGCGCAGTTTAAGGCGAATGTGCAGCAGCAATCGCTCGGCACCAAAACGATGGATGGGCTGACGGTGCAGGGCACGCAGTACACGCGGACGATTCCTGCGGGTAGGATTGGCAATGACAAGCCCATCGTGATTACCACCGAGGAGTGGTATTCGCCGCAACTGCAAATGGTGGTTTCGCGCACGCGCACCGATCCGCGCTTCGGCACGACCACGTATCAGCTGAGCAACGTCAGCTTGAACGAGCCGCCGCAGTCAATGTTCATCGTGCCATCTGATTACACGCCCGCCAAAGGCAGGATGATGTTCCGCAAAGGCGGAGCGAGGGCAGTGTCTCCGTTGCCGCCGCCGGATGGCGATTGACGCGCGCCGGGATTAGGAAGAGCAATCTTGCAGCGCGGCTGCGCATCCAGCCGCGCGAACAAGGGCCCCAGCAGCCACCTCAGGCGCTGCGGGGGATGAGAAAAGAAAAGGGGCACGCTCCGGCGTGTCCCTTTTTTGTTTGCCGATTATTTTCAAGCTGTCATGCGATTTGCGCTTCCTTATTGAATCAGTACAGCACGCGGAATTTGATGGTGTGCGGAATTTGCTTCAGGTCTTCAACGATTTTCTGCCTATACGCGGTGCCAATATCGGTGATCGCGTAGCCGATAGTTTCCGTAGTCTTTAGATATTGGCCGAGGATGTTCGCCGAATGCATGGCAAAGACGCGATTGATTTGCGCCAGCATTCCGGGAATATTTTCGTGAATGTGAATCAGGCGGTGCGCATTCTTGATTTCCGGCAACTGAACATTGGGAAAATTGACGCTGTGGAGCGTGCTGCCGTCGCTGGCGTAATCGATGATCCTTTCCGACACGAATGAGCCGATATCCCGCTGCGCCTCTTCCGTGCTGCCGGCGACGTGCGGCGTCAGAATCACCTGGTCCATTCCTTGAAGCGGCGAGACAAATTTCTCCTGATTGCCCTTGGGTTCGCGAGGGAAAACGTCAATGGCGGCGGCGCGTACATGGCCGCTCTTAAGATTTTCGGCGAGCGCCTCGTTATCAACCACAAAACCGCGGCTGGCATTCAGGAAAATAACGCCCGGCTTCATCTGGCGAAATTCGCGGCGCCCGATCATGTTACGATTTTCAGCGCGGCCGTCCACGTGCAGCGTGACGATATCGGCAATTTTCAGAAGTTGCGCGAGCGACCGGCAGCCTTTCGCGTTTCCGAGAACGAGCTTTACGTCCAGGTCGTAAAAATACACTTCCATGCCCAGCGATTCAGCGAGAACGGAAAGCTGCGAGCCGATTTTCCCGTAGCCGATGATGCCCAGTTTTTTGCCGCGAATTTCGTTGCTGCCCGTGGCAGACTTGTCCCACACGCCGCGATGCAGTTTCTGGCTTTTCGCGAAGACGCCCCGCGCCAGCAACAGAATTTCGCCGAGAATCACTTCAACGACGCTGCGCGTGCTGCTGTAGGGCGCATTGAAAACCGCGACGCCTTTTTTTGCGCAGGCCTGCAAGTCCATCTGATCGGTGCCGATACAGAACGCACCGATGGCGACGAGGTCGCCAGCCTCGGCCAGAACCCGCTCGTTGATTTTTGTTTTCGAACGGATTCCAACAATGGAGATGCCGGAAAGCTTGCGCAGAAGAGCGCTTTCCTCCAGGCTATGAGGCAAAGATTCGACGTCATAGCCAGCCTCGCGGAATCGCGCCGCGGCGCCGGGATGGATATTTTCGAGGAGCAGAACTTTCGATTTACGGTTTGTCATGCGGCCACAAGCTGAAAATAGATTCTACACGGAAAGGCGCGGGAAAGCCCTAGCGCGAATTGTGAGGAAATCGGCCCGAGAGCGCGATTGCGACGAGGCGCTTCGCCGCGGCATCAGAATTGCCATGCAGGCGATGGACGAAAGATCGCTCGAACGAAAACTTCAGTCAGAGGGCTTCGCCACAACATATGTCTGGCAGGATGCTCCTGGGGCGAAATATTCAGAGCACACGCACGAGACGGAGACCGCGCATATTATCCTCGCTGGCGAGATGACCTTGACGATGAATGGCCGTTCGCAAACCTATCGCGCCGGTGAGCGCTGCGACGTTCCGGCAGGCGCGGTTCATGCGGCGGAGATGGGGCCGCGCGGCTGCCGCTACTTAATCGGCGAAAAATGAACGGCAGTAAGGCCGAGTGCTGTTCGGAAGGGCGACTCAGGCGGAAATGGCGCGGGCAAGAAGCTCGACGACGTGCAGGGCTTCCTGATGCGTGTTATGCAGCTTCGCTCCGGCGCGCAACTGCAAAATGCAGCCGGGATTCGCGGTGACGATCACCGGAGCGCCTGTGGACTTCGCGAATTGCATTTTCTCCTCCAGAAGCTGCATGGAAGTGTCCGTTTCTGTGACGTTGTAAATCCCCGCAGAGCCGCAGCAGTGGTCCGCCAGCGGCATCTCAACGAATTCAACGCCGGGAATCGCGCGAATCAGCTTACGCGGAGCTTCGCGAATTTTCTGGCCGTGCGCGAGATGGCACGAATCCTGATAGGTGACGTGCAGCCTCGTTTCGCGCAAGGGCGCGGAGAGGCCCAGGTCCGCGAGGAATTCCGTGACATCACGCACACGCGGTGAAAATTCGGCGGCCTTCGCTGCGGCGCCATTCGAATGTGAACGCGTATCGGCTGCAGATGATTCGCCGTCATTCTCCGCAAACAAGTGTGTGTATTCCTTAAGCGTTGAGCCGCAGCCGGCAGCGTTGGTGATGATGGCGTCGTACGGTTCGCGCAGGAAAACGTCCATATTTTTACGCGCTAAATCGCGCGCCACGTCGCGCACTCCGGCATGCGCAGCCAGCGCGCCACAGCAAAGCTGCGCGGCGGGCACGACAACTTCGCAGCCGTTGGCTTGCAGAACGCGAATGGTCGCGTCGTTGAGTTCAGTGAATGTGACTTGCGCGATGCAGCCGGCAAACAACGCGACGCGAGCGCGGCGCTGCCCGCGAGCGGGAAATGTTTTGCCGAGGCGCGAGAAGAAAAAGTCGCGATCAATGCGCGGAAGAAGAGCGGCGCGCTGTTGCAAACCGAAAAGGCGCAGGATTCCAGACGCGCGAGAGACCGATTCGATTCCGGAGCGCTGATAGAAACGGACGAGTCGAGCGACGCGCGCGATGCGGCGCGGATGGGGAAGCAAATCGCGAAACACAAAATTACGAATGGCGCGCGAAAGTCGCGGCCGCTGGAAATTGCGAGCGATTTGCGCGCGAGCAAGTTCCACGAGCTTGCCGTATTCCACTCCCGAAGGGCACGCCGTCTCGCAAGCGCGACAGTCGAGGCAGCGGTCGATGTGCGTGACGAAACATTCGTTCAATTCGAGGCGGCCCTGATCGACGAGCGCCATCTGGCGAATGCGTCCGCGCGGCGAATCGCCTTCGTTGTGCCACAGCCGATATGTAGGACACGCGTTCAGGCAAAGGCCGCAGTGAATGCAGCGCGAGTAGTCCGCGTATTCGGGCTTATCGCCGGCGGTGAAGCCGCTGAGGGTTTCCGCGAATTCGCGCTGCGCTTCTTCATGCGTCAGTGGGGGCACGCCCGGCATTTTGTTACAGGCCTCCGACAAAACGGCCCGGCGCGAAAATATTGTGCGGGTCAAAGGCCTGCTTAACGCGCTGCATCAGCGGGAAATCCTCGCGTGGTACGCCCCAAATGCTGAGGTCGCGCTTCAGTTCCGGCCCGCACCAGGGTATCGATGCATTTCTCGCTGCAGACGCCGAACGATCGAGTAGCTCTTTGCAGCAAGCTGCGAGATCAGATGGAGAGTTTTGAGGCGAAAACACCAGACAGTAGCAGACTCCACAGCCGTGAAAAACGTGCGCAATTTCCGTGGAGTGTTTTTTCGCGGCGATAATGCTTTCGTCGAAGAACGCGCTGAAGTCCGATGGAAGGCAGCTCACTTTGATAATCGCTGCCTCGGGTCGCGCCTGCAGAGTTGTGGAAAATTCGCGAATTGCAGTCCAAAGCTGCTTTTCTTGCAGGTCCTCGATGCGCGTGAATTCACAATGCGATCCGGCCGCGCTTTGTGCCAGCGAGTGCAGGTCGCGCTCACTACGAGCAATCACCGCCGCATTTCCGGCAACGGAGAGGGCCGCGAAGAATGGATTCGAGCTGTCCCTGCCAAAAACAGTGGAAACACGATTTGTACTCATGGAAGCGACGGCCGCCGGCGAAAGAATTTCGACCGCCTGGCAGCGCAACGGCGATTTGTGGACCGCCAAATTAAACTTCGCGGCAGCGTCGCTCGACGCAAATGCACCGACAAATGTAGCGGTACTTGACGGAAGCGGAAACGTCTTGAAATTGACGCGGGTGATGACGCCGAGCGAGCCGATGGCGCCGAGCATGAGTTTGTGCAAGTCGTAGCCAGTGACGTTTTTCACGACGCGACCGCCGCTCTTGGCCAGTGCGCCATCGCCGGTGACAAACTCCATGCCCAGCACAAAATCGCGCGCCGTGCCGTAAGCGTGGCGCAAAGGCGAATCGACGCCGCTCGCGAGCGTCCCGCCGACGGTGGCGCGTTCGAAAAACGGCACATCGAGCGGCAAAAATTGATTGTGCTCCGCGAGAATTGCCGCAAGACGCTCGAGCGGAATGCCCGGCTCGACGCTGAGCGTCAAATCTCCGGGATCGTAGGAACTGACGCGGTCGAGGCGCGTCATATCAATCGCGAGATCGTAGCGCTCCGGAGGCATACCGATGCCGAGCTTGCTGCGCGCGCCAGTCGGAATGATCGCGAGATTCTCCGCAGCGGCGAACTTCACCAGTTCGCTGATTTCCTGCGCTGTTCCCGGACGCGCGGCCGCTTTTGGAATCACTCCATCGACCGCGTACGCGGAAAGTTTTTGCGCGTCGCAAATGACATTTTGTGAACCCACAATGTCGTTCAAGCGAGTGCCGGCAAGAGTGGCCTGTGGATTCACGATGGGCTCGACTCGGCGCGTGGGGCATCGGCCGCCTCGCCTGCAAGAGGCATAGGACGAATACGAACTTCACCGCAGCCTTTGCCGATCGGGAAAATTTTGCCGGGATTCAACAAGCCCGCGGGATTGAACGCGTCGCGAACGCGTTTCATCAGCGCCATGTCCGCTTCGGTGAAAAGTAGCGGCATCAAGCGATCTTTTTCCATGCCCACGCCGTGTTCGCCGGTGATTGCGCCGCCCATTTCAACGCAGAAGCGAATGATGGCGTCAGCGGTGGACACCGCGCGGCGAAATTGTTCCGCGTCGCGGGCGTCGAAGAGAATGATGGGATGCAAGTTGCCATCGCCGGCGTGAAAAATGTTGCCGATTTCGAAGCCGTTCTCTTTGCCGATGCGATCGATTTCGCGCAAAGTTTGCGGCAATTTGGTGCGCGGGATCACGCCATCCTGCACGTAATACGTGGGCGACAATCTGCCGACCGCTCCGAACGCGTTTTTCCGGCCCTTCCAAAGGAGGTCGCGCTCTTTCGCGTCGCGAGCGACGCGAACTTCACGCGCGCCGCATTGCTTGCAGACTTCCGTGATTTGCAAGGCGTGCTCCTCGGCGGCCTCGCGCATGCCGTCAACTTCGATGAGCAACACAGCGGCGCTGTCGAGCGGAAATCCGGCGTGAACCCAGGCTTCCACGGCGCGCAGCGTCCAGCCATCAAGCATTTCGCATGCCGCAGGAGTGATGCCGCGCGCGGTGATTTCGACCACCGTTTCCGTGGCGCTGTCGACGCGGTCATAAATCGCCAGCAGAGTTTTCACCGCTTCCGGCAGGCGCGTGAGGCGAACGGTGACTTCGGTGACCAGCGCCAGCGTGCCTTCTGAGCCGACGAATAATCCGCACAAGTCATAGCCAATGGGATCGAGCGATTTGCCGCCAATGCGAACAAGCTGGCCATCCGGCATCACAAGTTGCAGCCCCAGCACATGATTCGCGGTGACGCCATACGCCAGCGTGTGCGGGCCACCGGAATTCTCCAAAACATTTCCGCCGATGGTGCACGCTTTCTGGCTGGAAGGATCGGGAGCGAAATGGAGTCCGGCATGCGCGACGGCCAGAGACAAATCCGAATTGACTACACCTGGCTGAACGACCGCGCGTTGATTTACAATGTCAATTTCGAGAATGCGATTCATGCGCGCGAACGAAACGATGATGCCACCGTTGCGCGCGAGTGCGCCGCCGGAAAGCCCCGTGCCGGCGCCGCGTCCGACGATGGGAATTTGATAGCGATTGGCAAGCTGGACAATTTTCACAACGTCCGAAGTGTCTCGCGGAAAAACAATGCACTGCGGGCGCGCGACTTCCACCGAGCCATCGTATTCGTAGAGGAGCAAATCCTCCGGACGGCTCAGCACGTTTTCACGGGTGAGAAGATGCTCAAGCTCGCGGATAAGGCGCTGGTTCATGTTCGATTAGACGTGATGTGCCCAATATAGACTCGCGCGGCAAGTTGGTCAAACGCGCGCCGCAATGAAGACGCGAATCGTCAGGGCGCAAATGGTACGTTAGCGCCCGCGATGCGGGAGAAGACGCAACACTTCGGCGCTGGCCAGCGCCAGCCAAATCAGTCCATCGGCGACAACCAACACGCCGAGCACGCGCCAGACGAGCAACCGCGCACGATACGACGTCGCCCGATCCTCGCTCTCGCTGGTCAGATTCGCGCGCCGACGCTCGCCTCGCCAGCGATCCCAAAAGTGCGCCAAGCCGTGCGCGATCTCGCCGGAGGACAGAAGAATTACCAGTCCGATGCTCAGGATGCACGCGCCAATGAGATACTGAACGAGCGGATTGCGCATCGCGCCGGACTATAGACTGTAACGAATGCGCGCGCAACGATTGTTCCGCGAGTAGTTCGCAACAACGTTCGTTGATATCACAAGAGCCCATGCGCTACCGACGGTGATCGCGATTCAGCGGGATTGTGGCTTTCATCATCGCTATGTACACTGCGATGCTCGTTTACGCCATCCGTTTTTTTGGCGTGGATAATGTGGCGTGATACTATGTGTAAGATTTCGAAGAGAGGGTTGGCGGCGACCGCAACTCCATAGTTCTATAGAAATCCTCGTAAAGTTATGCGGGTTTCAGGAAGCGATAGTTTCTAGGACGTGCCGGATGGGCTCCGGCCAGTTTATCTTGGCATGATTGATTTTGCAGTAGCTCTTCGTATGGAGTATGGCAGTTCGCAATCCAGGCTATCAGAGGTTGCGACTTACCTTGGTCCCGCATGATGCCAAAAATCAGGAGTTAAGCGTGGCAACCATCGAAGCACAGGTATCGCCTGTTTCCCCGGTCCGAGCAGCATACGACCGTCGCATGGAAGATATCGGGTACATGACCTGCATGACCCTCGTGCTGCTCGGCAATTATGCGCAAACGGGCCATTTTGGCGGGCCTCTGGCCTACACTCCGTATAACGTTGCCGTGCATCTCGCCGGACCGGAGCTAGGCGGTCTGCGCTACGACTATCGTCGTCCCAAGCATCCTTACGGCGATAAATTCATGCTGGCCGGGGGACATTGTGTTCCGACCTGCTACGCCCTGTGGATGATCATGGGTCAGGCCTTGGCGCGGAAGTTCGAGATGACCGGCGACCCGCGCTACAAAGTGGATCCGCATGTCGCCATGCTGCCGCTGGATGCCCTTGGGTTTCGCCGGGGCGCAGGCGCGCTCAAAACGCTCTTGTCAAGCTTGGGACTGGAAGATCATCCCCTATTTGCCCAAGCCAAACAGCGTGGTATCCGCGCCCTGGCCGGCCATGCCGAATCGACAGATGTTACCAATGATGTGAATGGCGGCCCTTCCGGTATTGGCGTCGCCACAGCCGCCGGGAAAGCCGCATTCTGGAATTTCATTGGCGCCCCAAGTTCCCCCAAGGTAATCGCCTTCGAGGGCGAATTTGCCATGACCGAGGGCCATGCCCAGGAGTTGAAAACGCAGGCGCTCGCACTGCAAGTCGGCAAACGCTTGCGGATTCTCTTCTCCAATAACAACAGCGGCATTGACGATTCGCTGCTTGGCGGCGTTATTGCCGAAAAATATGACCGCTACAGGCTCGTTGATCAGTGGACTTCATACGGCTGGAACGTGTTCACAATGGATGATGGCCACGATTACGGACAGATCGTGGCCGTGCTGAAGGCTATGGACGAATGGGATCCAGCGGATCGGCGCCCCATGATAGCGATTGGCAAGACCCTCAAGGGCTACTGGCCCGGCGCGCTCCACGGCGAGATCTCCAACTATGGGCCGCAAGTGCTTGGCTACGCCAGCCATCCTTACTCGTTTAAGATGAACTCGGACTATTTTGTCGCCCTGGCACATACATTCGAGCGCCACTATGGTGTCGAATTCAGCGGCATCCGTCAGGGGCCTGTGACGGACCCCAGAGAGCGCCTGATCCAGTTCAAAACCAATATTGACGTGGTCATGTCGGTGCTTGACCGTAATGGCTTGGGCGACTGGCTGGCAGACCGCTTGGTAGCCATTGGCGATACGGTGAAGGATGAGCTTCCTGTTCGCATCGATGTCCGGCACGATCCCTTTCTTGATGAGCGCCTGCGAGTCGCAAATCTGCCACGCGAACCACAGAAGCTTTCGGTAAAGAATCCAATTTCGGGAAAGCAGAAGGAACTGGCGATAACTCTGTTTCGCAAACCCGGGGAAGCTGCCGGAGCAAGGCGGGCCATTTCGGAAATCATTAAGTGGATGAATTATGTGACCGATAACCGGTTCCTGACGTTAGCCGCCGACCTGTCCGAGTCGATTAACGTCGAGCACGGCAGTTTGTGGGGTCATTATGACCCCGAGAAAAACCCGCTCGGCACGCGCGTGAAGGCTGCCATTCAGGAAGCGGGTAATGTCTCGACCGCTATCGGGCTTGTGAGCCAGAGTGCGTCTGTTGACCCCGCGAAATTTGCGGGAGTGTGGGCCCTCAGTGGCACCTATGGCGCTTTCACGCCACTGATGTACACGCCTGCCCGCGTTTGGAGCCAACAGAACCAGGACAGCAAGTTCCGTATGGGAGTGCTTCACATTTTGGCAGCGCATTCCGGACCGGAAACAGCTGCGGATGCCCGCACCCACTTCGGCATTTTCGCGCCCCAGGTGTGGAAGCTCTTCCCGCAGGGACAGACCATCCTTTTGAATTTCTGGGACTACAACGATGTGGCGCCGGGGTATTTTGCGGCAGCGGAGATTGCCGCGCGCGACCCCAAGGTGGGCATAATCATTCTCGAGGTGGCGCGGCCCGATTTTCCGGTGGCTGATCGCACGCGTTTTGCTGATCCCGATGTCAACGCCGCGGCCAAGGGGCTTTATGTAATTCGCGATTTTGCGCCGGACCGGCCTCGTCAGGGATACGTGATCGTCCAGGGCGCCAGCGCGACCGTGAATGTTGTAAAACAATTGCGCGATTTGGACGAGCGCGGGATCAACGTGAAAATTATTTCTGCCGTAAGCGAAGAACTGTTCGACAGACAGCCTGACAGTTACCGCCGAGCTGTGCTGCCTCCCGAAGCCCTTTATGATCTGATGGTGATCAGCTCTGGCACGCGACGCGTCTGGCCCATACGCAACGTCGGCCCGCTCACCGACAAATATTCCCTTACCTCCGACTGGGACAATCAATGGCTGACCGGCGGTCTGGAGGCGGATGTGATTGCCGAAGCACATTTGGATCCGGCGTCGATTCTCGCGGGCATTGACCGCTTCGCACAACAGCGCGCCCAGCGCCTGGCGAGCCAGCGCGAATTGCTGGAGACTTGGCGCTGATTGAACTCTCCGCAAGACCTTGAACCGGAACTGATCAGTTGAATGGCGGACCGAAAACTTCTCGCGCGACGGATTTTTCTCGACACGCTTGCGGGAATTGATATTCCTGCGGCGCTTGAATGCAAACTCCAGCTTAAAGAAGGAGTGATTTGCGCGGGAGACGCTCGCGTAAATTTGCATGACTACCGCGAGATTGTAGCCATTTCTATCGGGAAGGCTGCGTTTGCGCTCGCCGCAGGCCTCGATGCAATCCTCGCGCCAGAATTCCGATACCGCGGAATCATGGTTGGCCCGTCCAAGCCGGCGCGAAGGCTGACGAATTGGCAGGCCATTATTGGCGGGCATCCTGTGCCGAATGCGGGAAGTTTTCGTGCGGGCCGAGCGATACTTGATCTGCTTCACAAATGCGACGAAAAGACTGTGATATTTTTCCTGCTTTCCGGCGGCGGCTCGTCGCTCGTTGAGTTGCCGCTCGATGAAAATGTCTCGCTCGAGGATTTTGTGAAGCTGCACAAAGCGCTCGTCACGTGCGGCGCGCCCATCGAGGAGATTAACGCCATCCGCAAACATCTGTCGGCAGTCAAGGGCGGCCGAATGGCAGCAGCAGCGCCAGAGGCGATGAAGTTGACGTTCGGCGTGACGGACGTGCCGGAAGGCCAAGAATCGGCGCTCGCCTCGGGGCCCACCCTGCCGGATCCCTCAACCGTGAGAGACGCTGAGAGAATCGCCAAGAAATATCACTTGTTGAGGAAATTGCCCGCAAAGCTGCGCGCGAAGTTCGAGCGGCGTGAACTCAAAGAGACGCCCAAGCCGGGCGACCACGCATTTGCCAGAGCAAAATTCGAATTGCTTCTCGGACGCCGCGATCTGTTTCACCACGCGCATATGGCAGCTGAAGCAGTGGGATTTTTTCCCGTCTGCGATAACTCGACGGACGGCTGGCCGGTGGAAAGAGCCGCAAAGCATCTCCTCAAGGAACTGAATTCGCTGGCGCGCGCAAATGCCGGCCACCCAGTGGCGCTGATCGCAGATGGCGAAGTGAGCAGTCCCGTGACGGGAAAAGGAAAGGGCGGAAGAAATTCCGCGTTTGTACTGGCGTGCGTTGAACAAATCGCTGGCCGCGACATCACCGTGTTCAGCGCGGGCACAGACGGCATTGACGGCAACAGCATCGCAGCAGGAGCAGTAGCTGACGGCGCAACGCTCAAACGAGCGCACGCCGCGAAGATGAAGCCGGGCGATTTTTACCGGCGCAGCGACGCCTTCACTTTTTTCAAACGGCTCGGCGATGCGATCATGACCGGCCCTACTGGAAATAATTTGCGCGATTTGCGGATTTTGCTGGCAGGCTGAAACGGTTGCGCAAAACCAAATCCTCGCCAGCTTCCCTGCCCTCTTTTTAGAACAGGCTTTTAGTCCAGCCGCCATCCACGGGAATCGAGCAGCCGTTGATGTAACTGGCGCGTTCAGACGCGAGGAACGCAACCATCGCCGCGAATTCTTCCGGCTTGCCGATGCGCCGAAGAGGAACGTTCGCACTGTAGCCCTCAAGGATTTTTTCGCGACTCACGCCGGCGTTTCTCGCCTGCATTGCGGAAAGCTCGTCGAGCCGCTCAGTCAGCGTGTAGCCGGGGCAAACGCAATTCACGGTGATACCGTCCGCACCAAATTCATTGGCTAGCGTGCGCATCAGGCCGGTGACGCCCGCGCGAATCGAATTCGAGAGCAGCAAATTATCAATCGGCTGCTTCACGGAAACGGAAGTGATGGCGATCAGCCGTCCCCAGCGGCCTTTGCGCATGATGGGCAGCGCTTCGCGCGCAAAATAAACGGCGCTCATCAGGGTGAGGTCAACCGCAGCGCGCCATTCGTCGAGCGAAATGTCCAGGAACTTTTTCGAGGGAGGGCCTCCGGCATTCGTGACGCAAATATCCAGCCGGCCATAGCGTTTTTCGACCGCAGCGACGAAATCGCGCACCGCCTCGGGACGAGTGACGTCCAGCACTTGTGAGAACACTTCGCGGCCGGTTACCTTGCGAATGCTCTCCACCGCCGTTGCAAGATTCGCAGCGGAGCGCGCGCAAATCGCCACTTCAGCGCCTTCGCGCGCCAACTCTTCAGCGACCGCGTGCCCCAGTCCTTTGCTGGCAGCGGCAACGATGGCCACACGTCCCTTCACACCGAAGTCCATGAAATCCCTCCCAAATGATTTGCAAGTGCGCGATGCGAAGTCTTGCGTTCAGCGGCGCAGATAAGCGTCGGTCTTCTTGATCCAGTCTTCGCGAGGCGGCGCGAACACGTCAATGTCCACCGTATCCTCGAGAGCTTCCGCAGCGTGTGGAACATTCGCGGGGATCAACAACACCTCTCCATCGCGCAGGATGTTTTCGCCATCGTCAAAAATCAGCTTTAATGCGCCGGAGATAATCCAGGTGATTTGCTCGCTGACGTGCGAATGCCTCGGAACTATGGCGCCGCGCGAAAGAACAATGCGCGCGAGCATGGCGCTTTCGCCAAAAATCATCTGACGGGAAATCGTGGCGCTCAAGCTTTCCTTTTCGATTTTGCTCCACGAAGTTTTCTCTGGCATATCGGCTCCCGCGGCGCAAACGCCGGAGTGAAATCCTCCAACGAAACGGCCCTTGCGTCAATCAGAGTTTAACTCGCGCGGCATTTTTCTCGCGAGCACGCGCGCGATTGCGACCGGCAGACAGTTTGATTAGAATCTGCGATGAACCAGAGCCACATTTATCGGCTTTATCCTGCGAAAGAACGTGTTATGAATATTTTCGGATGGGTTGCGGCGATTATTTTTTTCCTGCAGTTGCCTAATCCCATTTTCTGGCTCGTGGTGCACCCGCAAATTGGATACTGGCGCGGACGCGCACGCGCGGCGTATTCCACCGCGTTGGTCATTTCCTGGGGCCTCGTGACGCTTTTTCTGATTCTTTTCCGGCATGTCCTTTTCACGCACGCGCGGCCCGGTGATTTGCGCATTGGCTTTGGCCTTTTGCTGATCGCCGGCGATATTTGGCTTTTCGAGCGCGTGCGTCGCGACCTTGGCACGTCGCGCCTGATTGGCAAGCCGGAACTCTCCGGCGGCGGCGAAGTGGTGGACACCGGCATTTATTCCCGCCTGCGCAATCCGCGTTACTTGGGCATGATCGCGTCGGTATTGGGCGCATGCCTGCTGGCGGCCACTCCGCTGATGTGGGGAATCGCCGCCGCATGGCTCGTTCTGGTGTTGCTGGTCATTGGATTCGAGGAGCGCGAGTTGAAGGCGCGGCTTGGCGCTCCTTATATTGATTATTGCCGGCGCGTCCCGCGATTTATTCCGCATCTTCCTTCTCGCCGGATAATGAGTTGAAATGAAAAGGTGTGAAATGAGCGGGCACCTGAAATGAGCACGCGCGCAAAAATAAGCAGCGCCACGGTAGAACAATCCGCGTGAACAGCCTCGCACCTGCGTCCGTCATTGTCGCCACCTACAATGACGCGAATATTTTGAAATGGAGCCTCGCCGCGTTCGCGCGCCAGAGTTTTTATGATTTCGAGCTAATCCTCGCCGATGATGGCTCGAACGAAGATTACCAGCCGATCCTGCGCAAATGGGCGCCGCGATTCGCGCGAGGAATTGCGCATGTGCGGCATGAACGCAGCGGCTTTCGCAAAACGCGCATCCAGAATCGCGCGGTCTACGCGGCGAAAACGGAGCGCCTGATTTTCGTGGATATCGATTGCCTTCCCCAGCGGAACTTCGTTCGCAATCATTTGATGTTTTTGTCCGAACGTGTGGCGCTCACCGGCCGCCGCGTGCATATTCAACGCGAGATTCTGCCTTCGCCGGAGGAGATTTATGAGCAGGGGCTGCATTTGAACGCCGGCAAATTGCTGGTAGAAAAGCTGCGCGGGCGCGCGCGCGTGATCGAGCACGGGCTCGAATTCCCGTTTTTTTATGAGTCGCAGAACAATGGCATATTAGGCTGCAATTTTGCCATCACCAAAACGGATTTTGTCGCAGTGAATGGCTTCAACGAAGATTTTCAAGGCCGTGGCGGCGAAGACACTGATATCGACCTGCGATTGCGGCGCAACGGCGTGTGCGTGCGCTGTCTGCGTAACAAGCTGATCCAATATCACCTGATGCACGATGTGCGCGTGGGGACGTTCGAAAGCGATAGCGCGCGCATTTCCCAGGCGCAAGCCAGCGGCGAAATTCGCGCGCGAAAAGGATTAGCGGAAGTGTGCGAAAGTGAATTCAGCATCGTCCATTATCGCGGTCAAACATGAAAAAACAATTTGCAAGGTCACGCACATGGAAAGAAAACGCTACGCGCAGCTCCAGAAAGTTTATGGCGGAGAGGGTGGGATTTGAACCCACGGTAGGATTTCTCCTACACACGCTTTCCAAGCGTGCTCCTTAAGCCGCTCGGACACCTCTCCATTGATTGACAGAAGCGTAGCAGATCGATGCAATCGCAGCAAACTCGTGGCTAATAATTTTCAGCGCGGGAAAAATTCTCTGCTACAAGTTGGGGCAGTGCTTCACCGTCCTTGCAGAGCGACGTAACGGCCAACCGTATATCCAATCGCAGCGCCCATGAACACGTCCGACGGGAAATGGGATTGAATAGTGATGCGCGAGAAGCAGATCGCCGCCGCAACTCCGTAGGCCACCCACGGCACCCATTTGTGCTCGCGGTAGCGCCGGTCAAAGACGGTGGCAATCGCAAAAGCCTCCGCGGCATGGCCGGACGGAAAGCTATTCGAGAGAAGGCCTTTGTGCCCATCGTAAAACGAATCGCCGAAGTCGCCATTGGGAGGAATTTCGATTGGCCGCCTTCGATGTGTTGCCTCTTGCGCAATGGCGTAGAAGACTATGGCGTCGGCTGCAGCTTCGCCTGAAAACAATGCCGTTTTTTGCGCAAAAGTGTCTTTGCGAAAAAGTCCCACCACGTACACGGTGGCGGGCCCGACTGCCAGGAAGGCGTCGGTGTTGTATTTGCTAAAAGCGCTACTGAAATCTTCAAAGCGGTAGGTTTTTCGAAAGTAGGGAGTGTCGTACGGATCGGCTGCAATCAGCCCGCCTGTCACCGCAATTATGGAAAACGTCGGAAGCACATGCTGTCCGTGAAAAAGATGCGCGGGAAAGGTGAACCACATGTCTTTCTGGTCTTCCAAGAAATTCCTGGGTAGCAGCTTCCAAGAGACGTCTCGCTGCGGCGGCACAGCTCTCGCTTGCGGCTCCGGCGAATCGAATGTAAATGCCGGGAAGGGCTTCAGTACGGGCGGGATGTTGAATTTAAATGCCGACAAGGGCTTGGGCAGAGGCGGGAGATTGAAAGAGAAGGCCGCCGAATATGTGAAAGGATGGTACGCGGGGCCGGATAACAAGTTCTGCGCGAGCAGCGCTCTCGGCGCGAAAGCCCAAAGGCTGGCACCAAGCAACAGAAAAGGGAAAAAGGAGCGTCTCGGAGCTCGGATTGCGCCCTTCATTCCTTGGAACCTCGGGACCAGTAACCGCTTTCAGTCATCAGAAATGTTGATGCAGCGGCGCGGGTGAAAGTGGCGTCCGTTTGCGCACTAATGGACTGCTTCCGGCGGGGATAGCTTATGCGTCCGCGATTAATTATAATTCTGAAGCTCTATTTTCCGGGGTAGTGCAATTGGTAGCACGCCAGCCTTTGGAGCTGGTTATCCTGGTTCGAGTCCAGGCCCCGGAGCCAACCTTCCCGAATCGGGTTGCCCGGCTTTGTCCGGACGGCGCCCGCGACGCTTCGCATCAGCCCCAAGCAACGAAATCTTGCGCAATAAACAGCCCTGGATCCCGTCGCCGAAACCCAGGGCCAAGACTACGCGTGAATTCGTTATAGATCTGCGCTAGAACGAAACGCGCAACCCAAGTTCAATCCACCGCGCGCTCGAGGTTCGGTTCGCCGGCACAAACGTGCTGGTAATTTCGCCGAAGTTCCTCGGGCTTTGCAAGCTCAGAGACGGAGTCGCGAAATTAACGTTATTGAACACATTCAGGAACTGTGCCGAAAAATCCATGCTCACCTTCTCGTGAATCGTCGTGGATTTGCCTAGCGCCATGTCAAAGTTCCACATGCCCAAACCATAGAACGGATTGGCACGCCCGTCGCGCTGGTCCGTGCTGATGTTGACATCGCGGAAGTCCGCGAATGCCGCCGCCGGATCAGCAAACACGTTGAGGCCCGTTCCATTGAACGGCGGGGCTGGATTGGTGGCGACTCCAATACCGTTCGAGCCCACGATTCCAGAGTGCAGGCTGTTCTTAAGGCTCGACGGGGACACTGTTGGGATGGCCGCAACGTTGCTCCCCAAAATACTGGACAAACCCCAAACTTGGGAGCTTTCGCTGACCGTGTTTGGCAGGCCCGAGTATGCCTCGAAAATTCCCGACCAATACCATCCGCTCAGCGCACGGTCAAATCCATCGTTCAAATGGAACCGATGTCCGCCGCCCATCGGGAGGTCATACACGAACTCGCCGGTAATCAGATGCCGGCGATCATAGATTGATGGGCCGTAGCTCGCGTTGATGTTGTAACTGTTCCGGTAGAATCCGGCGTTGTTCTGGTTCACCAAACCCTGATCCAGCGATTTCGACAGCGTGTAATTCACTGCAAACGTCAACCCCTGCGACGTCTTCTTCTGCAGGCTGATAATCATCCCGTTGTACGATGATGTCCCTACGTAGGTTCGCAGCTCGGAAAGAACCGTCTGCAGATTGTCATAGGGCTGCAAGCCTTGCCCGAACCTGTAAAGGTCCATCGTCTGGAACAAACTCTGCACCAACCCGCTCGTGAAAGAAGAACTGCTCCGCGACACCAGGCACGCCGTGTTCGTCACGCTTGCGCCGCAGGTCGCCGTGCTCGCCGCAAATCCGGGCAGTTGGTTCTCGAAGAACGGTTGCGCAGTTACTGGATTTCCCGCTCGCAATTCGGACGCTACGGCGTCAAAGGCCTGCGCAAAGCTTTGCTTCGACGCCGGATCCACGAACATGTAAGGCGCGGCCAGTATGTCCGCTGAGCTTGGCAGTCGCGACCCGTACCGCCCAATATATCCGACCTCAAGAAGCATATTGTGCGGCAGTTCCCGTTGCACGTCGAAATCAAAGTCGTTGCTGCGCCCAACTTTGAATGCCGGGTCGTCTTGGAACGACAGAACCTCGCCGAACGGGGTGCTCGGAATTACCGGATTCGAAATCGCAGGAACCGTCGGAAGCGGTATGCTTCCGTCCACGCCAACTCGGAAAACTTGCGAGGCGGGGTCGGTGCACGGGCTGGCGCATCCGGGCACTGCGACGTTGATGGTTTGTCCAAAGCCCACACCTAGCATAGGAATGACCACGGTTTCGATGGTGGATTCGCGGTCATAAAGCATCCCATAGCCGCCGCGCACCACGGATTTCCTGTCACCCAAGAATCGCCCCAGCAATCCGCTTGTGAAGCTCGGATTCCAGGCGGCAGATATCCGCGGTGCCACATCGCCGTAGTCCGTGCTGAATACGGGATGATGTGCCGTATGCACCGGCACATATCCCAGTTCCGGGTTGAAAATCTGCCCCTGCAAAGCAGCGCTCATTTTGCTCTGTATGTACTGAGGCTCGGTCACGAATTTCCCGGTGGTGGCGTCAATCAGCAGCGTTTGTCGCCCCAGCGTGTCCGTTGGCGCTCCCTGCCATCCGTAGGCCAAGCCATAGCTCAGCGTCAGAGAATTGGTCAGACGCCACGTGTCCTGACCGTAGAAGTAGAACTGATTCTGCACCGTGTTGTTGCTCAACGGCGTGCCAAAGGGAAGCGGGTTCAGATTTCCGTCGCGCACTGCCAGGATCGACGTGTTGTCGATTAGGCCCAGACTGCCCGCATAAAGTTGATTCCAAATGGGCAGCTGAGCACCCGGCAGGCAATTTGTCGTGACCGTTGCGCTGCATGGTTCCGGCGAATCCGCCCCCGGAAGCGACAGGAATGCCCCCTGCGAACTGTTCACCGTGTCCAATACTGCGACTAGCGAAGTGATGCCGTTGACTACCTTGTCTGCGCGATCAGTCAGCAGCGGCAAGCGCCGGTCATCCGTCCCGAATTCAAATGTGTGCTTTCCTTTGATCCAGTCCAGGTTGTCGTTGAACTGAATGCTCTTCTGAAAGTAATCCTGAAACCGCGCATTGCTCGATGTGTTGTCAATCGGCGCGCTCAACAAACCCTCCGCTGGATTAATCGCCACGTAAGGATCTGTAGTTAGGCCCGTTGCCGTACCCGCCAGCTTAAGCTGCGCCGCCGTTACCGCCGGACTCTCGACCTGAAAGTTCTGCCAGTTGCGTACCCAGCCGAACCGGAACGTGTTTGTCAACGTCGGAGAAATCAGCGTGGTCAGTTGCCCGGTGACCATCGCCGTGCGGTATGGAGACGTGCTGATAACTTGCCCGGTCCCGTTCAGCAAGCTAATTTGCGTGCCGGCGCGAATTTGCCGCCAATATGCGTAGCTGCCGGAAAAGCGCCACTTATCCGTAAAATTATGGTCCAAGCGAAGTACACCGAAGTCATCATCCTCCGGTGCCGGCGCTGTGCCACGGAAGCCCGTGTAATTCAGACCGTCGCCGACTCCATTAAAGTTGCCAGCAGGCATCAAGTTCCAGAAGGCCTGCACCGTGGGACTGATTCCCAACCCGCGCGGATCGCAAGCCGCGTTACCGCTTGGGCCGCAAGCAGTAGATGTCGCTAAGTTATACTGAATCGTGTTTCCAGCATTATCTGGAAACGTCAGAATGCCCTGTTTCAGCGACGCCGTTGGCACAGTCCTGGTGAACGTCAGCGACTGCGGAAATCGACGCAGTTCGTAATTAGCAAAAATGAATGTCTTGTTCTTGAAAATCGGGCCGCCAAAACGCACTCCGCCGCGGTTATCATCCAGATGAGGCTGCTTCACATGCGCTGCATTCAAATCCCACGAGTTTGCATTGAAAGCGCTGTTCTGCGTGTACCAGTAAACCGACCCGTGATAGTCGTTCGTGCCATGCCGGCCCAAAAGGCTGAATTGCCCGCCCGAACTGCGCCCGAACGTGGCGTTTGGATTCGTAACGCCGGCATCGAATTCCTGCACGCTATCGAGCGTAGTCGGAATCCACGTGCCATTACCAACTTCATTATCGCTGATATCAATTCCGTCCAGCGTGAAGGTATTTTGGTCATCTATCGCGCCGGAAACGCGCGGCTGGGGCGTCGGGAAGTTCCCGTTCCCGGGAGAGACGGACGGTTGCAGCGAAATCAACTCCTGCGCATTGTGCTGAAGGGTTGGCAGAGCACTCATTTCATCGCTGTTGACAACGTTGCCCACCTGCGCCGTTGTCGTTTCGAGTTGCACCGCCGCGCCCGCCTCCACGGTAACCGACGTGCTCACCGCCCCCAACTGCATGGTGACGTTCACCGTGTAGCTTCTCGCAATGTCAACCACGAGGTTTTGCACCGTCGCATTCTTGAATCCTGATTTCGTGACCTGCACCGTGTATGTGCCCGGCGTAACCGTAGGGAAAGTATACTGGCCGGAGCCGTTTGCTGTAGCCGTCAGCGACACACCTGTCGCAACGTTTGTGATCTTTATCGTCGCACCCGGAATGGCAGCACTGCTCTGGTCCGTCACCGTGCCGACAATCGTGGACGAAGCGGCCGTCTGCGCTTGCGCAGCTCGGGGAAGTACGAAACCTGCTAAGGAAAACAGCACTGCGAACAGAATCAACCGTTGTCTCACGTGACGGTCCTCCTCAGCTTAATTTTTTCGTTTCTGATTTCCAGCAGTTGGCCGAACCACATCCCTGAGTCGGCGCAAGAAAGAATCGTGCGGCAAGTGTACAGTCCCCAGATACTACACGCGCCAGATCCTTGGGACCTGGCGCGCCTTATACTGCATCTTTTATTCGACTGTCAAGACACTGGCCAAACCAGCGCCGCATACCCCGGGATAACTCTCTGGCCGCTTTCTCGCACGTCGAGTTCCACGTCTGTCCCGATTTGGGCATCGCCATTAAATACAGAAAATACGTGCATTAGCTCTGGTACGGCTCGAGAAACTCACCATGCATGCGGCGCGGCCGCTACCAAAATCCATATATTTGTACGCGTAATCGTAGTCTTCCTGCAAAGATCGCAATCTGCGCCGCTCCAGCACACTGCCCCTGATTTGCACTGGAACGAGCCCTGCCGTGCCTCGCTGTTCGCTGTAAAGCATTTAAAACCGAGGTCAACCTTCATAATTATTTGGCCTTGCGCCTGCTTCATGTCCTGCGGGAGGCCAGCAAATGATTCTGGCAGACGAACAGGAAACCCGCCGCGTAGAGATTTCCGGATGGGATACGGACGAGAATTTCTTCGTGGAAAGGGCCGCCATTCAAAACGCGCCTCAAGGCCGCCAGCGCGTCGTCCTTCGCGTGCAACTGCGCGTCGGCTCTCTCGTGTTTTTGCGGCTGTCAGAGGATTTCTCTCTGGATCGCTCCGTTCCCATCGCGTATCAAGTGGTTAAACTCGCGGCCAATACTATTCGCAGGCAGCACGAAGTGGAACTCATTCAGCTGCACCCCAGGGAAAAGCACGCCGGGGAAAAGGCTCGAAACGCGACTCAGGAACACTCAGTTCCGGCAAGTCTCCCCAACTAGGGGCGGGGCCGATGAATTCGCCGCCACCGCCCGATGAAATCCTTTCCCGCGTTCCATTTTGAAGCCGGAAATGCTGAAATAGAAACCGCGCGCTGCCTGGCCGCTCTTTTGTCCTCGACGCCTCGCTTTTTTGAAGCCCACTCGCGCAGCTGGCATCGCTCCATCAATGGCCATCAATCCGTTCACCAACAAGCACTTACGAACGAACTGAGCGCCATTGCTCAGCGCACAGGCTCGTCGATAGCACGCTGCTTGTCCCCTCTTAATCTGGCACACTCCTTGCATACACGTTTGCAGAATGGCCGTAGTCACCGAAAATTCCACTGCGGAGATAGTCCGCCACAATCTGCCCGTCTGCATTCTGGACGACGAGCCAGATCTGGTCGAAGTCACTTCTGCCAAACTCTCGCGCCTCGGATTTCCCACCTTTGGCACCACGCGCTCGGAAGACGCTCTGGGCCAGGTACGCGTTGGCGCCTGCCGCGTGGTTCTGGTAGACATGAAAATGCCCGGGATGGACGGTTTTGCCTTCCTGGAAAAGTCCCTGCAGGTTGATCCTAGCGTGGCGGTCATCCTCGTCACCGGCTTCTATTCGGTTGACTCCGCTATCGAAGCCATCCGTCGCGGCGCGCACGATTTCCTTTGCAAGCCGATTGACGACGAGCGCCTCATCAAGGCGCTCGACGAACTCGCCGAAGTCTCCACGCGCCGCTCGCAGATTCGCGCCCTCGATGATCAGTTGCTCTCCAATCTCGAATTCGAAGGAATCGTCGGTCGCAGCCCCGCCATGCTCGAAATGCTCGACATGGCCCGCAAAATTTCGCGCCATTTTACCAACGTCCTCATCACTGGCCCCACTGGATCCGGAAAAGAGCTAGTCGCACGTGCTCTTCATCAGATGAGCCCTGTCGCTCACCAGAAATTCGCGGTTTGCAACTGTTCCGCGCTCGTCGACACCCTCCTCGAAAGCCAGCTATTCGGACACATGCGCGGCGCATTCACCGGCGCCACAGACACTCGCCCGGGCCTTTTTGAATACGCCAATGGCGGCAGCGTTTTCCTCGACGAAATCGGCGAAACATCCTCGCAAATGCAGGCCAAGCTTCTGCGGCTGATTCAAAACCGCGAAATTCAGCGTGTCGGTTCGCCAGAAGTGAAAAAAGTCGACGTGCGCATCATTGCCGCCACCAACCGCGACCTTCGCAGTGAAGTCCTGGCTGGCCGCTTTCGCGAGGATCTTTTCTATCGTTTGAGCTCCCTCGAAATTCAAGTTCCCGGTCTCGCCGACCGTCCTGAGGACATTCCTATTCTCGTGCGCTACTTTCTGAAAAAATACAGCGAAGCCTACGGAAAAACTTTTCAGGGGCTCACCCGCCGCGCGCAGATTGTGCTCCTTCATCATGACTGGCCCGGAAACGTCCGCGAACTCGAAAACGTAATCTCCAGCGCCGCCATTACAGCGGCAAACGAATTCATCGACGTCGGAGACCTTCCCGGCAATCTGCGCAAGCCCTCTGGCAATATCACTCATACTGAGGAAAACTGGCGCCCGCTGCCGCTCGATGAAGTTCGCAGCATTCACATCAAACGCGTTCTCGAAATGTGCAATGGCAATCGCGTGCGCGCCGCGCAAATACTCGGCATCGGACGCACCAGCCTGTACCGTTTCCTGAAACGTGGCAGCGCCCGCAACGGAAAAACTGCCGCTTAGCTCGCCGCCGAAAAAATCACCTGGCAGACCGGTTGCTTTTCGCAATCTCACACATTGTTCTGCGTCTACCGCCTTTCGCTTATGCGCTCACTCCACAACGGTACATTGGTTCCGTACTGCTGCATGCCTAACCGGCACAGTTCAGCGCAAAGTGTTTGTAATCAGCCGGATTACGCGAATCTGTGTGGCTTCCCGCGTGCTCCGTCTTTTTGCGTACAGGGGCGGCCATGCAAAACGCAGTCAATTGGGAAGAATTGGGAATTGAGGCCAATCAAGATCGCAGGCGCGAAGCCCGAGTTGCTTTGGCAATCCCCATCGAAGTCACTGGATTCGACCTTCACGGTAAGTTTTTCACCGAGCTCACCAATACCATCGACATCAGCGAGAGCGGCTGCGGCTTTTCTCTGAAGCGCGGCGTCGAACGCGGCGGCATCGTCGCCATCAAAGTTGCGATGAAAGATCGCCAGAAAAAAGTTCACAGGCCTTTTCTCTATCAGGTTGCCCGCGCCATTCCTGACGGCTCACGTTGGATGATTGGCGCCGCAAAATTGCAGCCCGAAAGCATCTGGCTTTTAACGTTCCCCAAAACCTCCTCCACCGCTCCAGCCGTTGAGTAGCCGCGCTTCTCGGCTTGTGCCAGCAAGCAATTTCCCGCGCACGACCCGTTTGCCGCGCCCGCCTTCATCATTCTTTGAAATGTGCTGGCCGTTCCTTAGCCCGCCAACAGTCACGCGCAATGAATAACGCCTGCAATTTCTCAGGGCGATTTCGAAGTGCAATGTCCTGCCATCCGCGAAACTTCTGCCGCGACTTTTACAGGCGATGCCCCTGTGTTAGACTCGCCCTTGCGAACGAGATTCGCGGCGCAAAATTTGTGCAGCTTTTCTCGCGCGCAAATCGGCGGAACTTCGGGCTTTGTGCGACGATTCCCCGCAAACCCCGCCAGGCCCGGAAGGGAGCAACGGTAGCGGGTCAGCTTCGTGCGCCGCAGAGTACCCGAAGTTCCTTTCCAGCGCCGGAAGCTGACACAAGAAAAACAAATGGCCTATCAAGTCATCGCGCGCAAATGGCGCCCGCAAACTTTCGAGCAAGTGGTCGGCCAGCGCCACGTCATGCAGACTCTCGAAAACGCCATTCGCCAGAACCGTCTCGCGCACGCTTACATTTTCTCCGGCACGCGCGGCGTCGGCAAAACCACCACGGCGCGCATCCTCGCGAAATGCTTGAACTGCGTCAAAGGTCCCACCGCCACTCCCTGCAACGAATGCGAAGCGTGCGTCGCCATCACCGCCGGAACTTCCCTCGACGTGCTCGAAATCGACGCCGCCTCCAATCGCGGCATCGATCAGATTCGCGAACTCCGCGAAATGGTGCGCTACGCTCCCGCCGGCGGACGCTACAAAGTTGTCATTCTCGACGAAGCGCATCAACTCACCGACGAAGCCTCCAACGCGCTGCTCAAAACTTTGGAAGAGCCTCCCGAAAAAGTCGTTTTCATCCTTGCCACCACGCAGCCGGAAGATTTGGCCGACACCATTAAATCGCGCGCGCAGCTTTTTCAATTTCGCTCGCTGTCGTTTCAGGAAATTGCTGACGCCATCGAGCGCATCGCCAAAGAGGAAAAACTGGAAATTGAGCCGGGCGCAGTCGCCGTTCTCGCGCGCGCTGCGGAAGGGAGTTTGCGCGACGGCCTTTCCCTGCTCGAGCAGGCCATCGCCTATTGCGGCGACGAAATCACTGACGCGCAAGTTCGCGAACTTCTCGGCGTAGTCGCGGAAGAAATTCTCGACGATTTAATCGCCGCCGTCGAAAATCAATCTGCCGAGCAGGCCCTTTCGCTTGTGCAGCGCCTGCATGCTGGCGGTCACAACTTGCAGCATTTCTGCCGCGAATCCATCCGCCACCTTCGTAATTTGCTCGTCGCCAAAGTTGCTGGCGCAGATTCTCCGTTAATCACCGAGGCTCTCGAGCAGCGCCCACGCCTCGCAAAACAAGCAGAAAATTTCAGCGAAGAGGACCTCACGCGCTTTTTCCAGATTTTGATGTCCACCGACGAAGATTTGCGCCGCAAGCCGGATCCGCGCTTGCATCTCGAATTGGGCCTCTTGCGTTTAGTGAACGCCGCGCGCCTCGCTCCCCTCGAACAAGTGCTCTCCGACTTGCGCGCCGAAAAATTGCCCGCCAGCGCCGGTCGCGCGACCGCACCTGTTTCACGTTCTGCCTCGACCGCATCTCGCGAGTCCGGCACATCCGAAAATAAAATGCACGCTGCGGCAGCAGGCATTGGCTCCGCGCCAGGCACAGGCGCAAGTATGAACGCGAGCGCCAGTGCGGCCGCCCCGCCGCCCGCGAATTTTTCTTCGCCGGAAATTGCCGAAAAACTTTCGCCCACTCCTGCACCCGTTCCCGCTTCCCCGCCCCGCGTCGTCGCCAAGATTGCCGAGAGCCATTTCAGCGGGCTCGCCGGCGCGCAGATGGAAGCCATCCAGTCGCTCCTGCGCAATCAGCAGAAGTTTTTGTGGTCCATGGTCGAACACGCCACGCGCTGGGAACTCAACGGCGCGGAAATGAATTTGTATTTCCCAGCGGAGAGCCGCTCTCTCACCGACATTTTGCAGGGCCGCGAGACTATGGAGAAGTTGCGCACCATCCTCAGTTCCGTGATGGGCCAGCCGCTGCGCGTTTGTGTTAAACTGGATTCCAGCCGAAACGCGCCGCTGCGCCTTTCTGATTTGCGCGCGCGCGTCGAGGAGGATCCCATCGTTCGCGCCATGCTCGAACGGTTCGGCGGAAAGATTTCTGAAGTCAAGCAGCGAAGCGAGGATTGAAATGGAAGTCAAAGCGCTGCAGCAAATGATGTCCCAGTTGTGGCAGATGCAGGAGAACCTCGAGCACAAGCGCGGCGAGATCCGCGTCGAGGCCACTGCGGGCGGCGGCATGGTCTCCGTCAAAATGAACGGACAGAAGCAGCTCACCGAAATCAAAATCGAGCCCGATATTTTTGCCGGTAAAGATCAGGAAATGCTTCAGGATTTGATTCTCGCCGCGGTGAACGAAGCTTCGCGCCGCGTGGACGAAGAACTCGCCAAGCAAGTTAAAGACATGACCGGAAACATCGCCGGCATCGGCAGCCTGCGCATCCCCGGCCTTTTTTAATCTAGTCTTGAACAAATCTTTCTAACTGTCGTTCTGACCAGCAGCCTGCTTTCGCCTTTGGTAGCGCAGAACTTCGCGCCTTTTGCGAAGCTCTGCGGCTTTTGCATCTTGCTTTCGCTGGGCAAGGCGCCTGAGTTGCAGTTCTTCCGCAAGCTGCTACACTTTCCTTTTGCCCAGGACGGCTGATGCCTGACTTTGCGCCTTCCATCACAAAATTAATCGACGAACTAAAGCATCTGCCCGGCATCGGCCAGAAAACCGCGCAGCGCCTCGCCTTTTTTCTTTTGCGCGCGGACCGCGATCGCGCCCTCGCCCTCGCGGACGCCATTCGCGAAGCCAAAGAAAAAATCCGCGAATGCTCCGTCTGCAACAACATCACTGACACCGACCCATGCTATTTCTGCACCAGTCCCACGCGCGACAAAAAAACCATCTGCGTCGTCGAAGAAGCGCCGAACATTTCCGCCATCGAAAAAACACGCGAGTACAGCGGGATGTATCACGTCCTCGGCGGCGCGCTTTCGCCGCTGCAAGGCCGCGGCCCGGAGCAACTGAAAATCAAAAGTTTGATCGAGCGCCTCAAGGCCGGAACCGTCGAGGAAATTATTATTGCGACGAATCCTACCGCGGAGGGCGAAGCCACCGCCGTTTATCTTTCGAAGTTAATCAAGCCGCTGGGCGTACGCGTCACGCGCATCGCCATGGGCATCCCCGTCGGCTCCGATTTGGAATACGCCGACGAAGTCACCATGATGAAAGCCATGGAAGGCCGCCGCGACTTGTAGCGTGGCACAGCCTTCCGCCCGCGCTCATGTTTACTGCGACGCGACGGAAAGCGCGGACGCTGCCGCGTTAATTCCCTCCGCTTCCTTTTGCAGCACGCCTGCAACAATTCCTATTTCCTCCGTGGCCTGCTGCCAGTTTTTCTGCTCGATGGCTTCGCGCACCGCGGGAATTGTTTTCACGCCGTAGCCGGTGTAAATTCCCGGCGCGTACAATTCATTTTTGTACCACGGCCGGCCGGGCAAACCCTCCGCGCTCATCAAATCGCGCTCCGCCTTGATTAAATCCGCGTTGACGGACTCGAGCGATTCGCCATTGGCCGCGGCGCCGCCCTGCTGCGCTTTCTCGATTGCGGCCTGATATGCCTCGGCGCTCTGCTTCAAAGTTTTCACCGCAGCATCGAGCGACGAAAAATCGAGCGGCTGCGGAACTTCTTCCACCACCGGCGGAACGAATTTTTTCGTCGGGTCGGTGGACGCCGCAAAAATCCCATCCTGAATTTCCTTGTTGGTCCAGGTAATTTTCGCGATTTCGTCTTTGTCCAATTTTTCGAGCTGCGAAACGAAGCGCCCCACCGCATCCGCCAGTCCGGTGAAATTAAGCGGCGCCACATCCGAATCGGCCAGGCGCATCACCGTGAGTCCCGCGGTTTGCGCCAGGGCGCGGCCATACTCTTCGGTGGGATCGTCGAAATGCGAATACCAGTAAAAATCATCGTAAATCGAGTGATAAATTCCGCCGCCCACCTCGCCGCCAAATCCATAATTAATCGACGCGATGCCGGCGTGATCGATGAACGACGAATAGTCCGAGCCGGAGCCAAGATCGCCAAGAATAAAATTCTTCTGCGATTCGAGCTTCTTGCGCTCCTCGTCATTTTTCGCGTGGGCCAATTCCGCCAGCTTGTGCCGCTTGCCAACGGAAATCCCCTTCTCCGGATCCTGCACGTCATCGGCGACGCTGTTCACCAGCGCCTCCAATTCGTGCGAACCCTCCGCCTCCAAATAGCCGCGCCCATTGGTGTCCGAATTGATGTAGGCCACAGCATGCGTGGCCAATTCATCGCCATGCTCTTCCACCCATTCCGTCGAGCCGAGCAAGCCCGGCTCCTCGCCGTCCCACGAGCAATAAACGATGGTACGTTTCGGACGCCATCCCTGCTGGTACAATTCGCCGAGCGAGCGCGCCTCTTCGAGCAGCGCGACTTGCCCGGCAATGGGATCCTCCGCGCCATTCACCCATCCATCGTAATGATTTCCGCGAATCACCCATTCATCCGGATACGTCGCGCCTTGCAGCATGGCGATCACGTCGTGAACGGGCTTCAAATCCCAATTGAACGCCAGCTTCAAGTGAACTTTCGCCGGCCCGGGACCGATGTGATAAGTAATCGGCAGCGCGCCGCGCCACTCCGAAGGCGCCACTGGGCCGCCCAGCGCCGCGAGCAACGGCTGCGCGTCGCCGTAGGAAATCGGCTGCGTGGGAATGTCCGCAAGAACTTTATTGCCTTTAATCGGCAGGCGCTTGGCGTTCTGCGTTGCGCCGACGCCGGGAGTCAGCGGATCGCCGGGATACAATTCCATTTTTTCGATGCTGCCGCGCTGCACGCCTTCGCGGGGCCGCCATGGACCCTTGGGAAAAACTTCGCCCTCGTAATACCCGTCATCGCGCGGATCGGAATAAATAATGCAGCCAATCGCGCCATGCTCTGCGGCGAGCTTGGGCTTGATGCCGCGCCAGGAATGGCCGTAGCGCGCAATCACAATCGCGCCCTTCACGGAAATTCCCATGCGCGCGAGCGTGTCGTAGTCCTCCGGCACGCCGTAATTGACATAAACCAGCGGAGCGGTGACGTCGCCATCGGGCGAATACGCGTTGTATGTGGGCAGCTGCTCGCTCTGCTGATACGAAGTGGGATCGCCGGGGACGGGCGGCTCGCGCAGCGTCGCGGTGAAGTGCGTGGGCGCGACCAGTTCGAGTTGGCGAAATTTTGGCGTGGGGAAAAGCACGTCGAACGTCTCAATGTGCGCGTCCCAACCCCACTTTTTGTACTGCGCGAGAATCCATTTGCTGTTCTGCGCGTCGTACGGCGAGCCGGTGTGATGCGGACGCGCGGCGAGGAGCTTCATGTCTGCAATCATGTTCTGCGGCGAAGGAAGCGCTTTGAATTTTTGCTCCCAACTCTGCTCGTTCGCCGAAGAATTGCCAAAGAAGCCTGCGAGTTGCGCCTGCTCCTCTTGCTGGCCAATGGTCACCAGCGGCAAACTCATGACCAGGCACAGCACCGCGCCCAACCAAAACGCCCCACGCCTCATAATGCCTCCTGAATGAGAACAGAAGTATTCGCCCAGAACGCTAGGCTTATACTCTGCGCAGGGTGAATGGTCAAGGCGTGCACAGAGGCTCTCGACGACTGCGCAACAGATTCGCCGTGGCTATATCGAAGGCCCAGCGCAACCCGGTAGAAGCCACCAACAAAATTCTATTAACCCGAAGCACCGAGGTTCCGAGCCTGACCGTCTGAAACTGGCGCTAAAACTCCGGCTGTTCCTTACCAGACTCCTTGGGTGGTCCTTGGATTGCGCGAGGAGTTGGAGGTTGCCCATAAACGAGCTCCCCTTTTTCGATAACGAACGTCAGCGGAATCTTCGGGTTGTTGATGTCCTTCCCGCCTGACTCATGCCATTTTTCCTCCCATTTTTCGTAAAACACTTCGAGGTCGTTGCGCGTAACGCGATAGATCGCTTGGAGTTCGATTCCGCAGTACACTGCGAATATCCAATCGACCTTCCTATACTTCTCAATTATGGTCGGGTTGATGTGGTGATGTGTTGAAAAGCTCTTCGTTAAGTCAGTATTCACCGACTTCAGCTCGTATTCCTTTCCGGTTTCGTCTCTCGCATCATTGCCCTCACGACCCGGGAGAACAGTTAGCCCAAGCAGCAGTATTACTTGCAGGAGTTTCCCGCCGTTGTCCTGAAAGATATCGGCGATGCCATGCCTGCTGGCCAACCGTTGGTATTCGCGGACGTGAGCAAGTAGACGTTCCATCAGTTCCCAATCCGGATGAGGTTTCATTTGCGTTCCACCTCATCCAAGAGAACCGAGACTCTTACTGCCAGCGCCCTCGCCAGTCTCTCTATGCTGTCTATCGAGACGTTTCGCTCCGACCTCTCAACTGAGCCAACGTAAGTCCGGTGCAGCCCGGCTAGTTCGCCGAGCTTTTCCTGGCTCAGACCTCTTTCGAGGCGGATTCTGCGCAGATTTTCAGCTAAAATGCGTCGAGTTGATATTTGCCTTGGCAAGAGGTATAACTATCGCTGGTGATGACTTAACGTCTACAGACTTTAAGTAGCATCGAACCAGGAGCTGGATGAAGGCTTGTTACGAAACGAGGCTGGGATTCGCGGTCTGTGGTGATTCTCGCGATCTGCTTTCAAACCTCGATGATGACAGCGTCAATCTGATCATCACGAGTCCCCCCTTTGCTTTGCAGCGCCAGAAGAAGTACGGCAATGTGGAACAGGAGGCATACACCGATTGGCTCACCGAATTCGCTCGGCTCGCTTACAGGAAACTTCGAAGCGATGGTAGTTTTGTTCTCGATTTGGGCGGCGCTTACCTAAAAGGCATTCCCGCCCGCAGCCTCTATAATTTTCGGATTCTCATTCAGCTCTGCGATGACGTTGGTTTTTTTCTTGCTGAGGATTTCTACTGGTTCAACCCATCAAAACTGCCGAGCCCCATTGAATGGGTAAACAAGCGAAAGATGAGGGTCAAGGACGCCGTGAACACGGTCTGGTGGCTTAGCAAAACAGCATGGCCAAAAGCCGACGTCTCTAATGTACTCAATCCCTACAGCAACCGTATGAAAAAGCTCCTTGCTGACCCGGAGTCATACTACAAAGCAAAGCTTCGACCTTCGGGCCACGATATTGGTGTCAGTTTCGCAAAGGACAATGGTGGCGCCATCCCGTCGAATCTACTGCAGATTCCCAATAGCGAGTCGAACGGACAATATACCAAGTGGTGCAAAACAGTTGGAACGGAAATGCATCCCGCTCGATTTCCTGAAGCACTCCCAGAGTTCTTTATGCGATTGCTCACCGACCCATCAGACCTAGTGGTTGACATATTCGCCGGTTCGAATACGACGGGCGCTGTCGCTGAGAGATTAGGGCGTCATTGGCGAGCTTTTGAAGAGCGACTGGATTACGTGGCAGCCAGTGTGTTTCGCCTGCTCCCAAGCGATATTACGGAGTCCCAAGCCACAGAGGCCTATCAAAAGATCCTGAAGGGCGAAACTCTCAAAATAGATACCTATATACGGCAACAGTCATTCACAGCCTCCGGCAGCCACTAGCCCGCACGTGGGAGTCGTTTCCTGTCCACTTTCCTGTTGACTGTTGGTTAACTCCTGTTATAAGGTAGCCCATGGTTAACGCATTTAGCCAAATCGTCCGGCGAACCCGGGAATTCCCAAAATGGGAACGGCCCTAGCCTCTCTCACCCCTAGCCACTCGGCTTCTCTTTCCCTTCGCCTCGGTAATTCTAATCGCAAGATCTATGAAAAATTAGAACTTGACGTAACTTGCACAAAACAAACAGTCGCACTCATTTCTAATCGCAAGAAAAGTGCATTTTATCCAACGTATTGTGTCCGATTTCGGACACCAAAAAAGGAGGTGGTTGAGGAGCGATAGTCTGAACACGGCCGCCGGGTCAGCTGAAGATGTGTTTGACGCTTCGACCCTAACTGAAAATGTCCTTCACTTTGTCGAAGAAGGAGGAGTTGCGTTCGACGGGGCGGTTTTCGACTTTGGAGACGCGAGCGAGCTGGTCGAAGAGCGCGCGCTGCTCTTTGGTGAGCTTGGACGGGATGACGACGCGCACGTTGACGTAGAGGTCGCCTTTGCCGCCGTGAGGATCGGGCAGGCCTTTGCCTTTGCGGCGGAAAAGAGTGCCGGGCTGCGTGCCTTCGGGAATGGTGAGTTTTTCTTCGCCGCCGATGGTGGGAACCAGGATTTCCGCGCCGAGTGCGGCTTGCGAAATGCTGATGGGCACGTTGCAGTAGAGATCGGCGCCGCGGCGTTCGAAGAAAGGATGCTCTTTCACTTCGATGAAAACGTAAAGGTCGCCGGAGACGCCGCCGTTGGTTCCGGCTTCGCCCTCGCCGGGAACGCGGAGGCGCATGCCGCTGTCCACGCCCGCGGGAATGGAGACTTCGATAGTGTGCGAGCGCTCGATGCGGCCCTGGCCTCGGCACTCGGCGCAGGATTCCTTGATGACCTGGCCAGCGCCGTGGCAGGCGGGGCAGGTGCGCGAGACGGCGAAGAATCCCTGCTGATAATGGAGCTGGCCGCGGCCTTTGCAATGTTCGCACGTGGACATGCCGGTGCCGGGCTTGGCGCCGGTGCCGTGGCAGGCTTCACAATTTTCCATGCGCGGGATTTTGACGCGGGTTTTCACGCCGGCGGCGGCGTCTTCGAAGGAGAGTTTTAGGTCATAGCGCAAATCGTTGCCGCGCTGGGCGCGCGAACGGCCTCCGCGGCGGCGTCCACCGCCTGCGCCAAAAATGTCCTGGAAGCCGAAGATGTCGCCGAAGACGTCCTGAAATTCCTCGAAGATCGAGCCGAAATTGCTGGCGTCGAAGACCTGGCCGGAGAGGCCGGCGTGGCCGTAACGGTCGTACGTGGCGCGCTTTTGCGGGTCGGAGAGGACGCTGTAGGCTTCGCTGGCTTCGCGGAAGCGGTGCTCGGCTTCGGATTTATTTTCGGGATTGCGGTCAGGATGGAATTTGAGCGCGGCTTTGCGATAGGCGCTCTTGATTTGCTCGCCGGTGGCGTCGCGAGTCAGGCCGAGAATTTCGTAATAGTCATTTTTGGACGGTGATGGCATATGTGATGGCAGAGCCTCTCAAAATTTTACTAATTCCCTCAGCGGCTAAAGCCGCGTTGACAGCAGTCAGTACGGCACGGTTGAAACGGTGCCCTTACACAACCCAAGTCGTTCTTCGATCCGCATTTAGATTCTCAGACGCGCGCCAATCCCAAAGGCCGGCGCTCCAAAGAAGCGAGAAGCCGCAGATTCGCGGAAGACGCGATTCTGCGCTACCAAAGGCGTGTTCGCGCTGCGCGCGACGGGCGCGGCAAGCAGCGCTCCTACGAAAGAAAAGCGGGAGCCGAGCAAAACCCAACGGTTCGCTGCGCGAATGTATGCAGGCACGCTACTTAGTTCTCCCTGTTGGATGCAGAATTAGATGCGGCGTCATGGCCTGCGGGATTCGCGGCGACGCGAACCATGGCGGGACGCAAAACTTTTCCGTGAAAGGTGTAGCCGGCTTGCAACTCTTCGAGGACAGTGTCGTCGGGATGATCGGCGGTTTCGACGCGCTCGATGGCGTGATGGAAATGCGGGTCGAAGCGCTTCCCTTCCGTTTCGATTTTTTGCAGGCCGTGTCTCGCGAGCGCGTCAAGCAATTGCTTGCGAATAAGCTGAAAGCCTTCGCGATATTCGTTGTGCGCCGCGTCGCGATGCGAAGAAATGGCGCGGTCGAATCCGTCGAGGACGGGAAGCAGGCTCTCGACGATGATTTCGGCGCCGCGATGGCGCTCCTGATGGCGTTCGCGGTCGGTGCGTTTGCGGTAATTGTCGAAGTCGGCTTGCAGGCGGATCAGAGTGTTTTTCAGGTCGGATTTTTCAGCGGCGAGTTTTTCGAGTTCATCGCTGACGATTTTCTCGACAGAAGGGCCTTCGATGACGGAAGGATTCACAGCGCCGCCGTCCGATGGCGCGGAGTTTTGTTCGCCGCGGTCCTGTTGCTCTTGCTGCTCGGTATTTTCGGCGCGACGCTTTTCGGAATCGCGTTCAGGATGGCGATGACTGCTCACGACAATTTTTCTCCCTTCAACTCCTCAGAAAAAAACTGGGACATCAGCGCGACGACGGTAATGACGCGTTCATAATGCATGCGCATGGGGCCGAGAATGCCGAGAGTTCCCTGCTCGCCGAGGCGGGCAGCGCCGTGGCTATAGGGCGCGCTAACGAGGGCGAGATGCTTGCCAGCGGCGGACATTTTTTCGACGCCGAGCTCGACGTGGACAGGCTCGGGCGCTTCGATGCAGCCGGAAAGAAGCGCGACGAGGCGGTCACGCTCTTCGATGGCGGTGAGCAATTCGCCGAGCTGCTGCTGGTCCTGGAATTCCGGCGCGGTGGCAAATTGCGCGGCGCCGCCGATGTAAACGACGCGTTCGGCCTCTTCGCCGAGGAGTTTCGGGTCGCAAAGCAGAAGCGCGCCGCTGGCGAGTTTTTCGTAGCGTTCGCGGTCGCGTGCGAGCTGCGTTTTCAAGTCGGCGCAAATGGATTCGAGAGTCCAGCGCGGATAATGGCGGTTCAGGTGATCGGCGATGCGGTCGAGTTCTGGCTGAAGAAAAGCGCGCTCAGGGCGAATGCATTTATCGCGGGTGATGCCGCCGCTGGTGACGAGGACGACGAGAACGCGTCCGTCGGGGAGCAGCAAAAAACGGATGTGTTCAACGACGGTGCGCGCGAGAGGCGGAGAAATGATGATGCCGAGTCCGCGCGAAACGGCGGCGAGAACGTGACTGGCGCGTTCCATGACGCCTTCGGGAGTGGTGGCGGAGTCGAGCTCGCGGCGAATCCATTCGCGATCTTCGACGCGCGGCGTGGCTTGCGCGGCGATTTGTTCGACGTAAAAACGATAGGCGGAAGCTGTGGGCACGCGTCCGGCGGAAGTGTGCGGCTGGTAAAGGTAGCCGCCCTCTTCGAGATCGGCCATGATGTTGCGCATGGTGGCGGAGCTGAGCGGTTCAGAGTGCATTTGCGCGACGGTACGCGAGGATACCGGCTCGCCCGTCTCGATGTAGGCGCGCACGACTTCGGCGAGGACCTGGCGGTGACGCTTTTGTTGTAATGCTGGAGCTGCGGTCATCATGCTCGACTGACGAAACGTTTATGAAAAATACTGCCCATGGAAGCGGGCAAATGCGCACGACTCATATTTAAGTTTAGCGGGCGGGAGCGGGAGCGTCAACTTGGCCGGTAGCACGAGGCCGTGCTAGCCCTCTCGCCCTCCGTCGAGCCACATTCCTAGCCCGCAGACCGCTACGACCGCTGCTAAGAACGCCAGGCCGAGAAGGAGGTACGACGACCGCTCCTCAACGAGGGAGTGAAACAGGGACTGGGCGGCAACCCAGGCGAGCGGGCAGGCCCCGACGACCCACCAACGCTTCGCCAGTAGCAGTACGACGCTGGCACCGACCGTCCAGCCCAGGGCGGCGCCCATCGGTGCCCCGCCGTGAGACCAGTCCCACCACCGGCCAAAGCACCCAAGAGCAAGGAACGCGAAGAGCGGGCCTAAAATTCCATCGCGGCCATAGCTCAGGAACCGACGCGATAGGGTTGGGACATGGCGCTGACACCAAGACTCCAGGCGGTCTTGGCCAGGATGCGACCTCAGACCCAAGAACCGGCGCGTGGAGGGTGGCGAGCCCTGGCGGTCGTCCTGTATCACTGGGTCGTTCCTCGGCGCAGACATGGACGGCTCCGGCGTAGATGCCTGCATCGTAAATGCTCTTGCCCGTGAAAACGTCCGCGAACACCGCGGCTCCCGCTTGAGCTAGGTTTCCAAACGGAAGCGCCGCCGTCACGCCCATTGCGGTGGCCTGAATGCCATTTGAGATAATCGATTAGTACGCTAACCTGGGCGGCCTCGGTTGCGCAACCCAGGATGAGTACTGGCGTGAAGACGATTGCCTTCGTCATGTCCGGAAACATCCTGTCCGACCAGGGAATGGAACTCGATTCGGGGCGACGCCGAGAATTCCCATATTAGTCAATCACCCAGCGGGACTTTCTTGGCCGCGACGAATCGCGATACCAAAGCCTATCTGCGATGTGCCAAGCGGCGGGTCCAAGGGTCACAACCACCCCCAAAGAGCGTCAAAAGCATCGACCCGAGCAACGTTCCAATAAACAGATAGGATAATAGCGTTTATGAGATATGCCAACCGGAAATGGCGAAAAGCCAGCTCAGTTTGACTCTCATATTTTGTATTGTAACACCGCGCTCAAAATGAGTGGCTGGTACCATGGCTCCAGGCAGCATCCGAGGCAGCGTCTCTAAATAGTTTGCAGGAATGGCAAAGTGGCGTCGAGCCGCCGCACTTCTCCAAAAAAGCGAGAAGCCGCATATTCGCGCTGGCGCGCGACCCTTCGTTGAAACGAACCGGCGGCGAGGAAAATGTTTCTTCTAGCAGGCGGCGATGTGGAATATGCTGTTCGGCGTTTGAGCGGCGCGGAGGGAACCATGGACGTGTGGCGCGGTTGGGTGCGCGCAGGAAAGGCGTTTGCGGCGATTTTGGTAGCGATTTGCTGCGCGGGGACGGCGCGGGCGCAGGAGACGCCGCCGCCGATGTATACGCCGGCGAATGAAGGAGCGGCGCTTTCGACGCGGGTGGTGAATTATCAGATTGACGCGCGGCTGGACACGGCGAAAAAGACGATTGATGCGACGGAGTGGCTTACTTACAAAAATCTGACAGGCAAGCCGCAGCAGACTTTTCCATTTCATTTATATCTGAATGCGTTTCAGCCGAAATCCACTTTCATGACGGAGGTGCGGTTGTACGGGACGCGCGGGACGAGCGCGGGGAGCGGCTGGGACCCGAAACATTACGGCGCGATTACGATTAGCAAATTCGAAGTGCCGGGAATGGGCGATTTGACAGACAAGATGCAGTTCATTCAGCCGGATGACGGCAACACGAACGATCACACGGTGATGCAAGTGACGCTGCCGAAGCCGATCGCGCCCGGCGCTTCGGTGCAATTCCGGATGGTTTTTCATGATCAATTGCCATACGTGGTGGAACGCACCGGATACGTGCGGGATTTTTTTATGGTGGGACAATGGTTTCCGAAAGTGGGCGTGTGGTGGCAGAACGCGTGGAATTGCCATCAGTTTCACGCGACCACGGAATTTTTCTCGGATTTTGGGACGTACGACGTGCGCATCACGCTGCCGCAAAATGAGATTGTGGGAGCGGGCGGAGATTTGATTGCGAGCAACAATAACGCGGATGGAACGAAGTCGCTGATTTTCCATTCGCAGGACGTGATTGATTTTTCGTGGACGGCATATCCGCATTTTACTGATGTGGAGGATTCGTGGACGGGCAGCGCGGGGACGGTGAAGCTGCACGTGCTGATGTCGCCGGGGCACATGGCGACGGCGCCGCGTTATATCAAAGTATTGAAGGGCGCGATGACGCTTTTCGACAAGCGGTACGGGCCATATCCGTATGACCGGCTGACGGTGGTGGATCCGCCGCATGGCGCGGAGGATGCGGGAGGGATGGAATATCCGACGCTGATTACTGCAGGGACGGGGCCGGATTTGTTGATGCCGAAGGGCGTGCTGCTGCCAGAGGTGGTAGCGGAGCACGAATGGGGCCACCAGTATTGGTACGCGATGGTGGCGACGAACGAATTCGAGGACGCGTGGATGGATGAAGGCATCAACAGCTACACGGAAGCGAAAGTGATGGGCGCGCTCTATGGCGCGAAGACTTCGGCGATTGATTTTCCGTTCGCGCAGATGAGCGATTTTGAGGAGCAGCGGCTGGGTTATTTGGCGGAGCCGGATGCAGATCCGATGACGCGATTCGGCTGGGAATTTCGCGACGATGGGTCGTACGGCGCAATCAGCTATGGGAAAACGGCGACGGTGCTGCTGACGCTGGAGCGAATCATAGGTTCGGACAAAATGCAGGAAGCGATGCACGAATACTTCATGAAGTACCGGTTCAAGCATCCGACTCCGGAAGATTTCATGAATACGATTCAGCAGGTGGCGGGCCCGGGGCAGGATTTGAGCTGGTATTTCGCGCAGGCGTTCAAAGGGACGCAGATTTTGGATTATGAGGTGGAGGATATTCGTTCGGACCGCGCGAATTGGTACGAGGCGGCGAGCGCCGCGAAGAAAAAAGGTCCGGTGATGTATCGCGACACGGTGGTGGTGCAACGCAAAGGAGACTTCATCGCGCCGGTGGATTTGGAAGTGAAGTTCGACGATGGCACGACGGCGCACGAGCGCTGGGATGGAAAAGACAGATGGATTCGGTACTCGTATATGAGGCCGGCGCAGATTGAGTCGGCAGAAATTGATCCGCAGCACAAAATGTGGATGGATCGCGATTTTTATAACGATAGCCAGACGGCGGATGGGGACGGAAGGGCGAGCCGGAAAATTGGAGATATTTTTTTGTTCGTGAGCGAATGGTTGAACCAGTTGCTGGCGTATTTGACGTGACGAAAAGCAGTGACGAGCGACAGTGGCGAGTGACGAGCAGGCCAGACCAAGTGACTGATGACTAGTGGCTGGCGGCGGCGAAGGATGGGGCACCCCCGAATGCAAGTTCCTCTGACGAGTTTGGAATGACTGAGCACGAGATGAGTAGGGAGTGAATGATGGCGCGAGAGAATTCGGGCGCGTTTGCTAGCGGCGCGGGAGTGGTGTGGCGGCGGCAGGGGCTGGTGTGGTGGATTTTCGCGGTGAATTTTGTGCTGGCGTTTCTTGCAATGCACGGAGTGGCGCCGCGCGTGGGAGGCGTTTTGGATCACAGTTTGGCGGCGCAGCGGCTTCTGAACGGATTTGATATTGGCGCGCTGGCGGAATTGTCGGTGCAGCCGGGGATCTCGCCGTTGAGCGTTTCGCCGGCGGCGTGGGCGTACAGTTTGGTGTTTTTTGTGTTCATGCTGTTCATGACCGGAGGGATTTTGGAAGTTTACCGGCGGGACATGCGGCTGGCGACTGGGGAATTTTTCGAGGCATGCGGCGCGTTTTTCTGGCGATTCGTGCGGCTGGTGATTTTTCTGGTGCTGTGCGCGATTCCGATTGCGATTTTTGCGGGGATTATGAGCGCGATTGGAGGTCGCATTGACGCGCACGCGGTTTCGGCGATGACAGCGGTGTGGTACAGAATTGCGATTGGCGTTGTGATTTTGTTGCTGGCGCTGATGCTGCGGTTGTGGTTCGACATGGCGGAAATTCATTGCGTGGCGCAGAACGAGCGGCGCGTGCGACGGGCGCTGAGCGCGGCGTGGCGGTTGATGTTCAGGAATTTTGGCGGCCTGTTTGGACTATTTCTAGGCATCACGATTTTGTGCGCGGCAGGATTTGGATTTGGGCTGTGGCTGTGGATGTACGTGCTGCCGCCGACGGCGATTTGGGGAGCATTTTTTCTGGGGCAGGCGATGATTTTGTGGTGGATTGGGATGCGACTGTGGCAGCGCGCGGCGGAGACGGTTTGGTATCAGCGGCACTTCGAACGCGTGGCGGGTGAGGCGCCTGAACCGCCGCGGTATCCGGTGATTGAGCCGAATCTGCCGTCGCCGTTGCCGCCGCCGTTGCCAACGGACCAAGTTTGAGGATAGCGATGCCGTTCGCACTTGAGGGTTGGCGGCGAAGCGACAGCATTATCGATCTGAGGAAAGTTGTGAAGGCCGGGAGAGGCAGGACATAATAGCTTGATGACAACGGCAAATGTGGTAGCGATGAAAGGATTCACCGAGACGGACGAATTTGCGCGAAAGCTGGACCGGCTAGCGGAGGTTGCTGTGCGCGTCGGATTGGGGCTCGCGCCGCGGCAAGAAATGGTGATGACGGCGGCGCTTGAGCAGGTGCCGCTGGCGCGCCGCATCACGGAACAGGCCTACAAAGCGGGAGCCGCTGTGGTGACCACTATCTTTGCGGATGAGCAGTGCGCGCTTTTGCGCTTCCATCACGCGCAGGACTACAGCTTCGACGCGGCGCCCGCATGGCTCTACGAAGGCATGGCACAGGCGTATCGGAACGGCGCAGCGCGGCTGGCGATTGCCGGCGGAGATCCCGCTTTGCTGGCGAAAGAAGACCCGGAAAAGGTGAGCCGGCTGAACCGGGCGACTTCGAAGGCGTATCGCCCGGCATTGGAACTGATTACGCGGCAGGAAATTAACTGGTCGATTGTTTCGGGCGCAACACCGGCGTGGGCGGTGGCGGTTTTTCCCGAGCTGCCGCAGCCGCAGGCGCTGGAGCGATTGTGGAACGCAATTTTCGCCGCCACGCGCATCGACAAAGCTGATCCGGTTAGCGCGTGGAAAGAGCACGACGCTCATTTGCACGCACGCGCCGAGCGGCTAAATGAGAAGCGTTATGCGGCGTTGCATTTTCGCGGGCCGGGGACGGACCTGCGCGTCGGGCTTGCGGACGGGCATTTGTGGGATGGCGGAGGCTCGCTGGCGCGCAATGGCGTCTACTGCATCCCGAATATGCCTACCGAGGAAGTATTCACCACGCCGCACAAGATGCAAGTCAATGGCCGGGTGACCAGCACCAAGCCGCTTTCCTATCAAGGAACAATGATCGAGGGAATTTCCGTGCGATTCGAAGCGGGACGCATCGTCGAGGCGCATGCGACGCGCGGGCAGCACGTCCTCGAAAAAATGATTGATACCGATGATGGCGCGCGGCGGCTCGGCGAAGTGTCGCTTGTGCCGCATTCTTCACCGATTGCTTCGAGCGGACTGCTTTTCCTGAATACTCTGTTTGACGAGAATGCTGCGTGCCACATCGCGCTTGGCCAGGCTTATACCATGTGCATGAAAGACGGCGAAAAGCTGAGCCGCGAGGAGCTTGCCGCGCGCGGCGCAAACGAGAGCTTGATTCATGTGGACTGGATGATTGGGTCCAATCGCATCGACGTTGATGGCATCAGCGCCAACGGAGATGCAGAGCCGTTGTTGCGCGCGGGCGAATGGACGTGGAACGTTTGACCGCGCTCATCGCTCTTTGATAACTTTTTTAAGCGTTCAAGCCGAAAACGATGAGATTTTCCGGAAACCTTGCGTGGCCCGTGCCGTGGGCGTTTTACATGATTCAGTTCGCCTGGATCGTGACCGCGCTGTATTTTTTCGTTTTGATCCTGCGGACGAACCGAATCAAACGCCGCGAAACGGGCGGAGCGCGCCTGCTGGATCGAGTACTTCTGCTTGGCGGATATGTGCTGCTGTTCGCGGAAATTCCGCTGCTCGGCGCGCTGAATTTGCACTTCATGGCGCCAACGAAAAGCATGCAGATCGCCGGCGTAGCGCTTACGTACGTGGGATTATCGCTGACCATCTGGTCCAGGGCGCGGCTAGGGCGTTACTGGAGCGGCGTTGTCGCCCTGAAGGAAGACCACCGGCTGATTCAGTCCGGACCGTACCGCGTGGTGCGCCATCCGCTGTACTCGGGAATTATTCTCGCAGCTGTAGGAATGGGCTTGTGCGTCACCACATGGAGCAGTCTGGCGGGCATTGTGCTGTTGACGGTCTGCTTCGAGAGACGCGCGCACAAGGAAGACGCCCTGCTTGCGTCTGAGTTCGGCGCAGAATTCGAAGCCTATCGCCAGCGCACGGGCCGCCTTGCCCCGCGCCTGAGCAGAGCCGTTTGAAACGGATTTCATACCGCAATTTCAACGACGTGATCCTTATTGGTAGATCTGGGTTCCTCGACATCGACGGACAAACAACCTAGACAGCTTCATCACCCGAACTCCCGCTAAGAACGTGCAGCACAGTTCGCGCCGCCGGATGATCGTTATCGATATTGGCTCGTTGGAACAGTCTTCTGGCTTTCGGGATTGAGGTTCTCTCGCCCTTCCCTTCAAGATACGCGATCCCGAGAAAGAAGAATGCATCCTCTCTTGATGCTTCGCATAGGTTCTTCCCTTTTGTTGCCCTGCGAAAACATCGAACTGCTGCTTTGGGATTCTTCCTAACTCCTTTTCCCCAGAAATAGTGAATTCCGAGCTGAACCAAGTCATCCTCGTCGCCGGCGGCGACAGATTTTCGGAACCATCTAACGGCTGCCTCTAATTTTCCATTTTCCCGGTACGTTATTGCAATATTGCTCGCAGCAAGGGAGTGCCCGGCACGAGATGCTTTTCTTAGCCACAAGAGCGCTTCCCGTACATTTTTTTTGACGCTCTCTCCGTTCCCGAGTTGAATCCCCAAATTGTTTTGTGCAGATGTACAACCATGCTCTGCCGCGCGCCGAAGCCATTGAACTGCTCTTCGAGCGGAGCGCCTAACAAGAACTTTCCCCTTGTTGTCGTGTACCCCGTCGCCATATCGATCTGCAACGCCCCATTCCGCCTCTGGGTCGCCTCGCTTCGCTCGGGCAAGCAAGCTTTGCCATTCCGAGGCAGACATCTTGTATCCACCCTGGCCTCCAAGAGATCTTCGTGTCATCTTCCAAGGAGATTCGGAATCAATTACCGCGCGGACTGCGTCACGTTGTGACATTGTCGATTTGGGCGCGTTGGAGGCGGTCGGAGTAGTCGAGATAGACGGTTTTCCATTCGGAGTAGAAGTCGATGGCGGCGAGGCCGGATTCGCGATGGCCGTTGCCGGTTTGCTTGGTGCCGCCGAAGGGCAGATGCGTTTCGGCGCCGATAGTGGGCGCGTTGACGTAGACGATGCCGGTATCGAGATCGCGCTGGGCGCGGAAGGCGTTGTTGAGATTGCGCGTGTAAATGGAGGAGGAGAGGCCGTACTTCACGCCGTTGGCGATGGAGATGGCTTCGTCGAGGCTGCCAAATGGCATGACGGAGACTACGGGGCCGAAAATTTCTTCCTGGCAGATGCGCATTTGCGGATTGCAGTCGGTGAAAATGGTGGGTTCGTGGAACCAGCCTTTGGCGAATTTGCCAGAATCGAGGCGATGGCCGCCGGCGGCGAGCTTTGCGCCTTCCTGCTGGCCGATTTCGACGTACTTCATGACGGTTTTAAGCTGCGATTCGTTGACGACCGGGCCCATATCCACGTCGGGATCGAGGCCGTCGCCGACACGCAATTTTTTGGCGCGGGCGACGAATTTTTCGGTGAATTCCTTGTAGACGTGCTTGTGGACGGCGACGCGGCTGGCGGCAGTGCAGCGCTGGCCGGAAGTGCCGAATCCGCCCCAGATGGCGCCGTCGACCGCGAGATCAATGTTGGCGTCGTCCATGACGATGATGATGTTTTTGCCGCCCATTTCGAGATGGACGTGCTTGAAGCTGGGCGCGCAGGCCTGATTGATGACGCGGCCAGTGTCGGTTGAGCCGGTAAAGCTGATGAGTTTTACGTCAGGATGGCTGACGAGCGGCGAACCGACTTGCGAGCCGGTGCCGGAGACGAGATTGACGACGCCCGCGGGAATGCCAGCCTCTTCGAGAATCTGGACAAGGTAATAGGTGGAGAAAGGCGTGTCCTGCGCGGGTTTGATGACTACGGTGTTGCCGCAGACGAGCGCGGGCATCATTTTCCAGGACGGGATGGCGATGGGGAAATTCCAGGGAGTGATGAGTCCGCAGACACCGATGGGCGAGCGCACGGACATGGCGAACTTGTTGGGGAGTTCGGAGGGAGTGGTCTGGCCGAAGAGGCGGCGGCCTTCGCCGGCCATGAGGTAGGTCATGTCGATGGCTTCCTGAACGTCGCCGCGAGTTTCGGCGAGGACTTTGCCCATTTCGCGGGTCATGTCGCGGGCAATGTCTTCTTTGCGCTGGATCAGGATTTCGGCAGCGCGGAAAAGAATTTCGGCGCGTTTGGGCGCGGGAGTGAGGCGCCAGGGATCGAAGGCTTTTTTGGCGGCTTCGACGGCGCGATTGACGTCTTCTTCAGTTGACGTGGGAAAAATTCCAACTAGGTCGGCGGTGTTGGCGGGATTGTGATTCTCGATTCCCTTGCCGGTAGCCGGCGCGACCCATTCGCCGCCGATGAAGTTTTTGTACGCTGTGGGAGCAACTGCGGTGGCCATGAGGTTCCCTCCTGAAATCTTGTAAGAATAGAGCGAAAAATGAAGTTAACAGAGGGCGCGGAGCGCGTCAACGCGAGCAAAACAGCGGGCCGATAAAGGCGATCGGCGGCGAACGGTGCGGCGCGCACCCGCGATAAGTTTCACTCAGATGAGACAGGGGTAATAGAACGCGGGGAAAAATCACCTACAGCGGGAATACACGGGATTGGAAAAAAGTACGCCCGATGGGGGGTCGCATATTCTCCCGATAGACAAATTCTATGTAGATGTGACCATAGGGATTAGCGATTTGGCATCTATGCTGCAGGATGATTAGCCATGATTAGCGGAAGCGCACGTTTGAACAACGACGGTGGGACGGTAAACATCCTCCTTTGTGACATCTAGCCTGTCCTTCCAGTCCGCCCACCCCGTAACCCCAGCAAACTTAAGCGTTTTGGGAGGTTAATGATGCGAATTTACGCTAGGCACTTGTACCGCTTAGTTTTAGCAGGCAGCGCCGCAGTGGCATTGAGCTGTGCTCCAAGCGGCGCATGGGCACAGCAGAACAATAACAATAGCCAGGGCCAAGTCGCCCAAGGGCAAGACACGGACCAAGGAGTCCTGTTTACGTTTGACCAGTTCCTGGACGCGCACGCGGATATTGCAACGCAACTGAGGACGAATCCGTCGCTGGCGAGCAATAAGGACTTCCTGAGCGACCATCCGCAATTGCAGGACTTCCTGAATGACCACCCGCAAATTCAGCGGCAAATTGCGGCGAACCCGGACGGCTTTATGGACCGGGTCTCGCGATTCGAGCGCAGCCGCGTCGATCAGCGGGCGGATAACAACAACGTGAACCGCAGTCCGAATCCGGACCTGACACGGAAGGAAGTGGCCAGCATGGATCAGTTCCTCGATTCACACCAGAGCATCGAGCAGCAGCTCCAGGCCAATCCTTCGCTCATCAACAACCAGAACTTCCTGCAGAATCATCCCGCGTTGCAGGCCTTCCTGAGCAATCATCCAGAAATCCAGGAAGAGTTTGCGGAGAATCCGCAGTTCTTCATCCTGCGGGTGAACCGGTTCGAACAAACACCGGCGGATCAGCGGGCGGATAACAATGCCGTGAACCGCAATCCGAATCCGGACCTCACACGGAAGGAAGTGGCCAGCATGGATCAGTTCCTCGACTCGCACCAGAGCATCGAGCAACAGCTCCAGGCCAATCCTTCGCTCATCAACAACCAGAACTTCCTGCAGAATCATCCGCAACTGCAGGCCTTCCTGAGCAATCATCCGGAAATCCAGGAAGAGTTCGCGGAGAATCCGCAGTTTTTCATGCTGCGGACAAACCGATACGAAGGAAGCCCAGCGGACCAGCGGGCGGACAACAACGCCGTGAACCGCAATCCGAATCCAGACCAAGACCGCAATGGCAATGGCAATCCGGATACGGATCGGAATGCAAACCCTGACCTGACGCGAGGAGAAGTGGCCAGCATGGACCAGTTCCTCGATTCGCACCCTGACATCGCGAAGCAACTGCAAGCCAATCCATCACTCATCAACAACGTCAGCTATCTGAGCAAGCATCCGGCGCTGCGGGCGTTCCTTAGTGATCATGCTCAAGTACGAGAGGAGTTCACGGAGAATCCGTCACTCTTCATGCAGCGTGAGGGGCAGTATGAGAACACAGAGTACAGGAATGGCGAGGCCAGGTATTACAACGGCAGCCGAAGCATGAACCAGCAAGACGTGGCCACGATGGACGCTTACTTAGACAAGCATGCCAGCGAGGCGCGGGACTTGCAGGCTTATCCGGCACGCGTGAACGACAGCGATTATCTGTCGCACCACAAGGACCTGGAATCGTTCTTCAAAAAGCATCCACAAGTGCGCGAGGAGTTCACAACGAATCCGAGCGCATTCATGGGAGCGGAGAGCACGTTCGAAGCCGATTCGGAGATGGATGAGTTCCTTGACAACCACAAGAAACTTGCCAAGGACCTCGACGAAAATCCGGATCGCGTGAAGGACAACGACTACCTGAATCATCACAAGGACTTGAAGAGCTTCCTTGAGAAGAATCCGGGGGTCAACGACCAATTTGAGGACAATCCTCGTGCGTTCATGGATCGCGAAAAGCGATTCGACACTGACCGGGACTTTGACGTGTACTTGACCAAGCATCGAAACGTGGCCAAGGACCTACAGAAGGATCCCGATCGCGTGAAGGACGAGAAATACCTCAATAAACACAAAGACCTGAAAGAACTGATGGAAAAGCACCCTGACTTGGATCAGCGAGCCAAGATGAATCCATCTGGTCTGATGCAGGAGCAAATGAAGTTCCACGAGAACTATAAGAATCACCAGATGCACGAAAAGTCGAAAGTGGAACAACGAGCCAACGTTCATCCTCACTGAGGCTGAGTAGAGGAGACGCGGGCTGACAGAAGAAGCGGAAGGCTCGAAAAAGAGCCTTCCGCAATTCTTCACGCAATTCGTTCTCCGCAGCCGGGTTGCCGCCCAGAGTTCTGGACAAACTATCGGAGCCAGCTCAATCGAAAAGCAAGACGGGAGAAGACGCCGTGAAATCGAAAACTCAAACACGACTCTACAGCTGGTTGCTCATTGGGGCAGCCGTAATCATGGGACTAATGTCGAGCGCGCCGACCACTCTGGCCCAGGAGCGGACGGCATACGAGCCACAAAAAGGATTCGATATTTACGAGGAATTTCGAGGAAGCGTGAGCAGCCAGGGGCAGTTTCTGGTTCTCGACAGCGACATCGGATACGACTTCAACAAATATATCGGCACAGATGTAGGAATTCCGGTGTACTTCAATCATCTAACTCCGCCGCTGCAAGGTCAGCCTCGAGGCTGGCAACAGAACCTGGGCGATCCTTACTGGGACTTGCGGTTGTCTTTCAACAATCGCGTTCTGAATTACGACACCGCGGTGACCGTTTCGGTTCCGTACTATGAGACGGGCTCATTCGATGGAAGCAATTTAGGCGTGGATTGGTTCAATCATTTCGACAAACCAATCTGGCGATTTACGCCATTCGTGAATGCGGGAATCGCGAATGGAATCTTTAACACGCAATTGCTGTCGCAGCCGTACCGGTTAGTTCAATTTTTCCGAACGGTGGGATTCGTGGCGGACGGCGAGGCGGGAATGGATTTCAGGCTGTATCGCGGCTTGGGAGTCGGCGGATCGTTCTATGAAGTGATTCCGTCGGGGACGCAGAAGGCGTTCATCAATGGAACGGCGGTGACCAACACGTTCCTGTTTCCGACGGCGGCGAATGCACTCAGCCAAGCGACGAACGATCACGGATATTCGGCATGGTTGCGGATATTGCCAGCGCGGTTCTTGTACTTCGAGGCAGGCTACGTGCACAGCATCGAATTCAACGACGACGCGGCAACGCTCACGGTGGGATTTGACTTGCGTTCGATGTTCCACCATTCGCGGCCGGGATGGGAATAAAAGGCTACGGGTGGCCACTGAAATCCGCGGCTATTGAGCGAGATTTTAGGCGCGCGACGGAAGAGAGACAGCCTGATCTTCCGCCGCAACAGAACGAGTCGGCAGGCTAATTCGAACGATGGTGCCGGGCGAAGCATTGCTGAGAGTCAACTCGCCGGCCATTTCCTTGACGCGCTGGCGCATTCCGGAGATGCCCACGCCAATGCTAAGGGTGTCGAGGTCGGCCACGCGTTCTGAAATACCCTGGCCGTCGTCGCGCACGGTGGCAACCACGCGGCCACCCTGCTGGAGGAGAGAAACCCAGGCGTTGCGCGCCTTGGAATGCCGATACACGTTGGTGAGAGCTTCCTGAATCACGCGAAAGACGGTCTTTTCGATCTCTGGGGCGAGGCGCCTAAACGGCCGCGGCTGAACTTCCAAGGTTATGGAGATGCCGCTGCGCTTGGTGAGGCCATCGAGGTACCACTGAAGTGCAGATTGCAGACCGACTTCATCGAGCAAAGGCGGATGAAGCAGGTGGGACATGCTGCGAAGCTGTTGGATGGCGTGGTCGATGATCAGAGACGCCTCCGCGACTACCTGTCCAGTGACCTGCGTTGGGGCGGCCTTTGGATCTATTCCTTCGAGGATCATTTTCGCCGCCGCCAAATCCTGGCCAAGGCCATCGTGCAATTCGCGGGCGATATGGCGGCGTTCTTCGTCCTGAGCGGCAATGAGGCTATTGGAGAGACGGCGCAGTTCGGCGTTGAGCACTTCGAGCTGGCGGGCATTGCGGTGCAATTCCGCAAAAATGCTGACCTTAGCGCGGAGAAGCTCGGGATTCACCGGAACGGAAATGTAATCGAAAGCGCCACGCTGGTAGCCTTTGAGACGGTCGAGTTCAGTCAAATGGACCGCGGAGATAAAGAGAATCGCCAATTTTTGAAAACGCGGATGCTGGCGGATCATATCCGCGAGCTCGAAACCGTCGAGTTCGGGCATGCTGACGTCCAGAAGAACCACGGCGATATCGTGTTTCAGCAACTGCTCGAGAGCTTCTTTGCCTGAATTTGCCTTGATGAGATTCTCGCCCAACTCGGAAAGAATGGCTTCATAGCTGAGGAGCTTGGCGGGCTGGTCGTCCACCATCAGGATATTAACCTTCTCCGTGTCGTTCACTCTTTCGGGCGTCTTTTCAGGTATCTTCCGGGACATTTTTTCAAGCATTTTTCTCGCGCGTTTTAACGGTGCAGCCACATGCGCAAAGCCGAGAGCAGTTGCTCGGTGTTCACCGGCTTGGCCAGATATTCGGACGCGCCGGCCTCCAGGCACTTCTCCCTGTCTCCCTTCATCGCTTTGGCGGTCAAAGCAACGATGGGTAGGCGATGGAACGCAGGATTCTGACGAATGACTTGCATCGTCTGATATCCGTCCATCTCCGGCATCATAATATCCATCAAGACGATTGCCAAGTCAGGGGTGGATTCAAGTGTGGCGATGGCTTCACGGCCGGTTCCGGCGGTGAGCACAGTCATGCCGCGGCGCTCGAGAACGCTGCTGAGCGCGAAAATATTGCGGACGTCATCATCCACAATCAGCACTTTCTTGCCAACAAGCGCCTCGTCGGAGCGATGCAGACGGTCGAGCATGCGCTGCTTTTCGCGGGGCAAATCCGTGACCACACGATGGAGGAAAAGCGCAGTTTCATCGAGGAGGCGCTCGGGGGATTCGACGCCCTTCACGACCACGCTGCGCGCCAGAGTATGCAAGCGCATGTCCTCCTCGGGCGATAGTTCTTTGCCAGTGAAGACGACGACGGGCAATTCAGACAGAGACGAATTGCCGCGGAAAGATTCGAGCACGTCGAAGCCGGACATGTCTGGCAAACGAAGGTCGAGGACCACGCAGTCGAAGGATTGCTCCTTGACGGAGTCCAGCGCCTCTGAGCCGCTGGAGACAACGGTGACATCAATGTCGTCGTAACCGAGGAGCTCCTGAATGCTGAGTTGCTCGGCGGGATTGTCTTCGACGACCAGCAGGCGCTTGCGGCGTTGCAATGAGTATTCTTTAATGCGATCGAGGGCGGACTCGAGGCCACCGGTGGTCGCCGGCTTGGTGACAAATGAGAAGGCGCCGCGGGCCAAGCCGTGCTGGCGGTCTTCATCGAGAGTGAGCATTTGAACGGGAATGTGGCGAGTCGCGGGATCTTGCTTCAAGTGATTCAGGACAGTCCAGCCGAGCATGTCTGGAAGGAACACGTCCAGCGAAACGGCAGTGGGGTGATATTCGCGGGCGAGCGAAAGAGCTTGGGAGCCGCGAGCGGCGATGAGAACTTTGAAGCCTTTGTCGTGCGCGAGGTCGCGAAGGACGCGCGCGTAATGCGGATCATCTTCGACGATGAGGAGAATGGAATCCTCGGGAAGCAGGTTTTCGCGATCGTCAGGAACCTGCTCGACCTGCGCTTCCGCGACAGCCGCGGCAGCTATCTTCGCCGACGTTGTGTCAAATTCCCTCGCGTCACGCGTGGTGACGACGGAGGGGCCGGCATAGGATTGGGGCAGATACAGCGTGAACGTGCTGCCTTTTCCGTGGGTGCTGCGCAGTTGGATTTCGCCTCCGAGCAAGCCGGCGAGTTCGCGGCTGATGGCCAGGCCCAGACCCGTGCCGCCGTATTTGCGGCTGGTGCCTGCGTCAGCCTGTTGGAAAGCTTCAAAGATGATGCGCTGCTTGTCCGCAGGAATGCCGATGCCCGTATCGGAAACTTCAAAGGCGATGACGGAAGACGCGCTTTTGAGAATCGGATGATCTTCGCTCCAGCCACTTTCCGCGGGGGAAACTCTCAGGCGCACAGTTCCCTGCTCGGTGAACTTGAACGCGTTGGAGAGCAAGTTCTTGAGCACTTGCTGAACGCGCTTGGAATCGGTGACCATGCTGCGGCCGAGGCGCGCACCGGTTTGCACTTCGAAAGCGAGCCTCTTGTTTTCCGCCTCGTGACGGAAGGGACGAGCGACCATCTCGAGCAAACTGCCGAAGAAAACCTCCTCCGCCTCCACGGAAACGGTACCGGACTCGATTTTGGAGAGGTCAAGAATGTCAGTAATCAAATTGAGCAAATCGGTTCCGGCGGCGTGAATGGTGCGGGCAAATTCAACCTGACGCGCGCTCAAATTGCCGTCAGCATTTTCGCTGAGTTGCTGTCCCAGCACGAGAATGCTGTTGAGAGGCGTACGCAATTCGTGGGACATGTTGGCAAGGAATTCGGATTTATACTTGGATGTTAGCGCGAGCTCTTTGGCCTTCTCTTCAAGAGCGCCGCGGGCCTGCTCGATTTCCTGATTCTTGCGCTCGACTTCGGCGTTCTGTTCGGCGAGCTGTTGGGCCTTCAATCCAAGCTGCTCGTTGGTCTGCTGCAATTCTTTTTGCTGGGTCTGAAGCTCGGCGGCGAGCTGCTGAGATTGCTGCAGCAGGCTTTCCGTCTGCATGGTGGCCTCAATACTGTTGAGTACGATGCCAATGCTGGCAGTGAGCTGTTCGAGGAACGCGAGATGCGACGCAGTGAAAGCGCCCAAGGAGGCCAGCTCGATGACGGCTTTTACGCGGCCTTCAAAAAGCACTGGCAGCACGATGATGTTGCGCGGCACCGCTTCGAATAAGCCAGAGCGGATGGGAACGGTATTCAGCGGCAGATCGGTAATCAACAAGCGGCGCTTTTCGAGCGCGCATTGGCCGACAAGGCCTTCACCGAGATGCAGATATTTGCGGTGGCCGTCTTCCCCGTTGTCCGCGAAGGACGAGAGCAAAACCATCTGCTTGGAGTCGTCAGACTCCATGCGGTAGATGACGCCCTGCTGCGCGTTCACCAGAGGCGCAAGCTCGGACAGCAACAGGCGACCGACTGTGGCGAGATCGCGCTGGCCCTGCAACATGCCGGTGAAGCGAGCGAGGTTGGTCTTGAGCCAGTCCTGCTCGGTATTGCGGTCGGTGGTGAGGCGCAGGTTATCGATCATAGTGTTGATGTTGTCTTTGAGTTCGGCGACTTCGCCGCGCGCCTCGACTTGAATGGAACGGGTCAGGTCGCCCTTGGTCACAGCGGTGGCGACTTCGGCGATGGCGCGCACCTGGTTGGTCAGGTTGTCGGCGAGCAGGTTGACGTTGCCGGTGAGGTCTTTCCATGTACCGGCAGCGCCCGGCACGTTGGCCTGGCCGCCGAGACGGCCTTCCACGCCGACTTCACGGGCGACGGTGGTGACCTGATCGGCGAACGTGGCAAGCGTGCCGGTCATGTTGTTAATGGTTTCCGCGAGGGCCGCGACTTCACCCTTTGCGTTTACGGTGAGTTCCTGAGTGAGCTCGCCATTAGCCACGGCGGTGACGACTTTCACGATTCCGCGGACCTGCTCGGTGAGGTTTGCGGCCATGACGTTGACGTTGTCGGTGAGGTCCTTCCACGTGCCAGCAACTCCGGGCACTTGCGCCTGGCCGCCGAGCTTGCCTTCGGTGCCGACTTCGCGGGCAACACGCGTGACTTCGGCGGCGAAGGCGTTGAGCTGGTCCACCATGGTGTTGATGGTGTTCTTCAATTCGAGGATTTCGCCCTTCACGTCCACGGTGATTTTGCGGGACAAATCGCCGCGCGCGACGGCGGTGGTTACTTCGGCGATGTTGCGGACTTGAGCGGTGAGGTTGCCGGCCATGGAGTTCACTGAGTCGGTCAAATCCTTCCACGTACCGGCAACGCCGGGCACATCGGCCTGGCCGCCAAGACGGCCTTCGGAGCCGACTTCGCGGGCCACGCGGGTGACTTCAGCGGCGAACGAACGCAACTGGTCCACCATGGTGTTGATAGTTTCCTTGAGCAGCAAAATTTCGCCGCGCACGTCCACGGTGATTTTCTTGGAGAGGTCGCCGCTCGCGATGGCCGTGGAAACTTCGGCGATGTTACGCACTTGAGCAGTCAAGTTGCTGGCCATGGAGTTGACCGAATCGGTGAGGTCTTTCCACGTACCGCCGACGCCCGGCACTTGCGCCTGTCCGCCGAGTTTGCCGTCGGTGCCGACCTCGCGCGCTACGCGGGTGACTTCAGAAGCGAACGAACGCAACTGGTCCACCATGGTGTTGATGGTTTCCTTGAGCAGCAAAATTTCGCCGCGCACGTCCACAGTGATTTTGCGCGAGAGGTCGCCGCGCGCGACGGCGGTGGCGACTTCGGCGATGTTGCGCACCTGGCCGGTAAGGTTGCTGGCCATGAAGTTCACGCTGTCCGTCAAATCTTTCCACGTGCCGGCAACGCCGGATACTTGGGCCTGGCCTCCGAGCTTTCCTTCGGTGCCGACTTCGCGGGCCACGCGGGTAACTTCGCCGGCGAAGGCGTTGAGCTGGTCCACCATGGTGTTGATGGTGTCTTTCAACTCGAGAATTTCGCCCTTCACGTCCACGGTGATTTTGCGCGAGAGGTCGCCGCGCGCGACGGCGGTAGTTACTTCGGCGATGTTGCGGACCTGGCCAGTGAGGTTGCCGGCCATGGAGTTCACTGAGTCGGTCAAGTCTTTCCAGGTGCCCGCGACGCCAGGAACGTTTGCCTGACCGCCAAGACGGCCCTCGGAACCGACCTCGCGGGCCACGCGGGTGACTTCGCCGGCGAAACGGTTGAGCTGATCCACCATGGTGTTCAGCGTTTCTTTGAGCTGGAGGATCTCGCCGCGGACGTCCACGGTGATTTTGCGCGACAGGTCGCCGCCGGCAATTGCGGTGGCGACTTCGGCGATGTTGCGCACCTGGCCAGTGAGGTTGCTGGCCATGAAGTTGACGTTGTCGGTCAAATCCTTCCACGTGCCGCCGACGCCGGGCACTTGCGCCTGGCCGCCGAGCTTGCCCTCAGTGCCGACTTCGCGGGCCACGCGGGTGACTTCGCCAGCGAAGGCGTTGAGCTGGTCCACCATGGTGTTGATGGTATCTTTCAATTCGAGAATTTCGCCCTTCACGTCCACGGTGATCTTGCGCGAGAGGTCCCCGCGCGCCACGGCAGTGGTTACTTCGGCGATGTTGCGGACTTGAGCGGTGAGGTTGCCGGCCATGGCGTTCACCGAGTCGGTCAAATCTTTCCACGTGCCAGCCACGCCGGGCACGACAGCCTGGCCGCCAAGTTTGCCGTCGGTGCCGACTTCGCGGGCCACGCGGGTGACTTCAGAAGCGAACGAGCGCAACTGGTCCACCATGGTGTTGATGGCTTCTTTGAGCTGCAGAATTTCGCCGCGCACGTCCACGGTGATTTTCTTGGAGAGGTCGCCGGTAGCGATGGCCGTGGCCACTTCAGCGATGTTACGCACCTGGCCAGTCAAGTTGCTGGCCATGGAGTTCACTGAATCGGTGAGGTCCTTCCACGTTCCGGCGACGTCGGGAACTTGCGCCTGACCGCCGAGTTTGCCGTCCGTGCCGACTTCGCGGGCCACACGTGTGACTTCCGCGGTGAATACGCTGAGCTGCTGAATCATGGTGTTGACGATGCTTGCAGAGCGCAGGAATTCGCCTTCAAGCGGACGGCCATCCACGTCCATGCGAACGGTTTGCGTCAAATTTCCCTGGGCAACGGCGGCAATGGCGCGGGTCACTTCCGTGGTGGGGCGAACCAAGTCTTCGACCAAAGTGTTTACGGAAATCTCCATTTCACCCCAGGCGCCGCGGGACTCGCGGAATTTGGCGTGCTCACGAGTCCGGCCTTCTTTACCCACGGTGTGGCCGACACGCTTCAATTCGTGCGCCATTTGCTGATTGGCGGCCACGATTTCGTTGAAGGTATCCGCGATTTTGCCGGATAAGCCGGTCCAATCGCCGGGAAGGCGCACAGAAAAGTCGCCGTCGCGCATGGTCTGCAAACCAGCGAGAATCAGGGACAAATCGCCCGATACTCTATCGTGACCGTTCGATTTGGACTGACTTTGGACTTGAGGAGTGGATTTAACGCCGCTGACGCCTTCTGCTCTGCTCATGCTTATCTCCAAAAAACTGGCCGCTTCTATCGATCAGTCTGCGCTGCTTCCTGTGGGTTGCGTTGCCGATCCCTCGGTGCCCTGGCCATTCCAATTAAAAGAGCGCCCATGAGCTATGGCGTCGAGTGCTGAGAGCAGGCAGCGCGAAACTTGGGATTTGGTGACGTAACCGTTGGCTCCCGCTTCAGATGCAGCGGCCAGCATGTGCGATGTATCGTGCTGGCTGAGGATCAAGATTTTGGTCTTGGGAAGTTTTTTGCGAATGATGCGGGTAGCCTGCAGGCCGTCGAGTTGCGGCATGCTGACGTCCATTATGATGATGTCGGGCTGAAGTTCTTTGGCCTTCTCGACCGCCTGCAGGCCGTCGGCAGCTTCGCCCAATATTTCAAATTCGGCACGAGATTCCAGAAGGGAGCGCAAGCCGCGCCGAAAAATCTCATGATCGTCCACAATCAAAATGCGCGCACGTTCCATGGAGCCTCAAGTTCAGAAGGGATATTTCGAAAAGGTCAAAAAACATCCTAGAAAGAGCAATATCCTGACCTTACAGCTTCTATTACGAAACCTGACAAAAGGACATACAGGAAAGCCCCGAGGAATGTGTCGGTAATTCCTGTATAGCTCTATCCTCCGGAACGTAAGCCCGTTTTTGGCGTTTAGCGGCGCAGCGGTGGGATGGCACACGCCGCTTGCGCCATCATGGTTGGTTTAGCGCTACTTCGCCTTAATTCTCACGAGCACCACGCCGTGCCTCGGGACATAAGCGCTGTAGGAGTTGCTAAACGTGCCGAGGTCTTCATGCAGCCACAGATCGTTCACCGTAGCTTGGCCGTTGATGCCAATTTGCGAGAAGTTTACGGTCATTTGTTCCGTGGTGTATTGGCGGTTAAATAAGCCAACGACTTTGCTGCCGTCGGCCATAGGTTTCATCCAAACCTCGAACGGGCCTTCCTGCGTGACGCGGTAGCCCTGCGCACCGAGAGGATCCTGGTCAACAGCAATGACTTCGGGATTTGTGAGCAGCTGGACCGTGTAGGGAGTCATTTGCGACAAGTCGTTTCCGGCCATAAGCGGCGCTGCGAGAATAGCCCACAAACTCATGTGCGTGCGGTATTCGTCTTCGGACATGCCGCCATTGCCCACCTCAAGCATGTCCGGATCGTTCCAGTGCCCCGGGCCGGCAAATTTTTCGAGGCCATTCTGGTCAAAGCCGATTGCGGCCATGGCGAAATAATTGTCTCGAATGTCGCCGGTCGTTCTCCAAAGATTGCCGCCGACAGAGGCGCCCCATTCCCACACTTTATGCCATCCGTATTGGCAGAGGCTGAAAACAATCGGCCGGCCCGTTTTGAGCAGCGCGTCGTGCATTTTGGTGTAGGCGGTCTTCATCTGCTCGACGGTGCCGCCAGACTGGCACCAGTCGTATTTCAAATAATCGATGCCCCAGCTGGCATAAGTCTGCGCGTCCTGGTCTTCGTGGCCGCGGCTGCCTTCGTAGCCGGCGCAGGTTTTCGCGGCCGGCGAGGAATAAATTCCAAGCTTGAGGCCCTTGCTATGAACGTAATCGGCGAGCGCTTTCATGTCCGGAAATTTATCGTTGGGATGAATGAAGCCCTGCGCATCGCGCTGGCCGGCCCATGTGTCGTCTATGACGATGTACTGATATCCCGCGGCTTTCATTCCGCTGGAAACCATGGCGTCAGCCTGCTGGCGAACAATCTGGTCGTCGATGCGGCCGGCGAAATGGTTCCAACTGTTCCAGCCCATCGGCGGCGTCGGGGCCAGGCTAGTTTGCTGAGCGATGCAAGGAATCGAAAAAACCAAGCAGAGAAACGCGGCTGAAAACATTCTAGCAATTCGCATATGCAATTTGCGCCTCCGCAGCGAAAGAAAAGCAATCGCAGGCGGCATCCTAAACCAAAAACGGGTTCCATGAAAACAAAATGCGCCTTCGAATACGGCGAAGGCGCGAAATGCTAACTGATTGCGATACCCGATCTAGGGGGTTTTTCGGATGCCAGCCAGTTCCAAGGAGACGTAGAACAGAAACTGCGAGCCATAAATGAGATAACGGCGCCACAATCTGCGAGGCTCCTGCGCAAGACGGAAAAGCCATTCGAGGCCGTGCTCGCGCATACACGCAGGCGCCTGGCTCTTTACGCCAGCATTGATGTCGAACGCGGCTCCCACGCCGATCAGAACCGGGGTTTCGAGCAAATGGCGATGCTGGTGCATCCAGCGCTCCTGTTTGGGAGTGCTCAATCCAACCCAGACGATGTCGGGCTCGGCACGATTGATGAGCTGCGTAATTTGCGAATCTTCTCCGGGCGTGAGCGCGCGATAGGGTGGCGAGTATGTTCCCGCGATGATGGTCCCGGGAAAACGCTTGCGCAAAGTTTCAGCCAGGCGCTCGGGAATTCCCGGCGCGCCACCGTAGAGAAAATGGCGGAGGCTCGGTCGGGCTGCGGATTCGAAAACCGCGAGCATCAACTCCGGGCCATAGACGCGGCGCTCCAGACGGTGCCCACGAAGCCGCGCCATCCGCACCAACGGCATGCCGTCCGGAACGACCAGACCGGCGGAATTGAGGATTTGCCTGAATTCCGGGTCGTGTTGCGCCTCCATAACGCCATGCATGCCCGTAACCGCAACATAGCGGCAGGCGTGGCGCTTGCGCGCCCACTCGTTGATAAGGCGCACCGCATCGGGAATTTGAATGGCATCCACGCGCACTCCTAAGAGCCGGTAGGACGCAGAATCGCGCGTGTGGATTACGGATGTGGCGTTTAATGGTTGCGATTCTAAAGTGTTGGGCATTGTGCTCCTCAGGAGAAGTAGCCGTACCGCCAAAGCAAAGGAAATGTGAGAAGGTCCACGAGGATTTTTTTTCGCCAGGGAATGGCACGCTGTGTCTCGGGCCGGATGGTGATTTCTCCTCCCGTGAGTTTGTCCGCGTTGCTGACCAGAATGTGCTGGACGCCGACACGGGCGCGGTTGGGCGCAACAAAGGGCAAGGTGAATGGGCGGCCAAGAATTTCAGCCGCGATAGGTTCGAGAATGCTCTGCGGCGCGGCAATAAGATCCTCGAAACGGATGCGCCAGTAGCGGTGCGCGCGACCGCCCAGCGCCTCGAAGAGCGCATTGTGCAGAGACCATTCGGCAAGAACTCTCCATGCGGGCTCAGGCGGAGTGTAGTTCTTCTGGCGGCTCCAGCTGGTGACAACCGCCGCAGGACTGCGGACAAGATGCAGCACGTTAACCTCGACATCAGGCAGTTGCGAAAGAGCGAGCAAATACCAAGGGCTTTTTGTGGTGTCGATGATTGTGCGGCAATCGGCGCGGCGAGCTATATCGGCGTAGGTACGGCGCAAGGTCGACAGAAACTCGCGGTAACCGCGCGATAACGGCCCGCGGCGATAACTCGTTAGCAATAACGGAGAGCGGCGCGTGCGCACCCAGCGGCCCGCGTAGTCCTGCACTTCCCTCGGCACAGCCTGTTCAATTTCTTTCCAGAACGGGCATGCCGCAACCAGACTGCCGCAGCCGCAAGGCGGATTGCCTACGCGCGTTTTTCTGTCAAAAAGATATTGCGCTTCGCCGATGTTTACGCAGCCCGCGATTTCGCCGAGCAACCGCGCCACCAGAGTGGTTCCACTGCGGCCCGCAGCGCCGGTGACGAAGATAACCTTCAGCTTGAGTTGCGGCGCGGATAATTTGGCGGCGGATGGAATGGACTTGGATCCGGACAAAGATCGGGTTTGCGCAGGTGCGGATGTACACGATTGCGCGGGAGTCAAGCTACACCTCCAATTTGCGACGAGCCTTAAGTGGGATTTTAATCAAAGAGAAAAAAGTGCCGGAGTTGATAGTCGCCCCAGGCGGCAACGACGCGATTTCGAGGGATAAAAAACGGCGAATCGCCCCGGCGCGCGACACCGAACTTGGTGGTCGCAAATGAAGCAAAGCCGGCGGATTTTGGGAGGTGCGGGTCGCGCTTACAGTTGAAATGCAATCGCGGCTTTCCGAAAGGAGCGGAGAAATGGCGGCAAGCGCTGCCGAGTTCGCGTTCGATAGTTTGTTTCGATTTCCGCAGCTCAAACTGAACTTCGGGGGCGCTCAAACGCGACAACATGCTGTGACTGCAGGTATGCGAGCCGATGCTCATCCCTGCTCGAAGCATTTGCCGGCAATCTTCCCAAGTAACGAAATCGACCGGGACGGGAACGCCAAATTGGTTGGGAAACTTCTCGATGCAGGCGCCAACGTAGTTGACGGCAATGAAGAATGCACAGGGGATCTGCCGTTCGGCAAGAATCGGGAGAGCATTGGTGGCGCAATTTTTGAAGCCATCGTCGAAGCTGAGGGAGAAGTAACGGCCATTAATAGGATCACTGGAAAGAAGGAGCGAAATCGTGTCATCGAAGCTGATGAAATCGCAGGCGAGACAGCGAAACAGAGGCTGAGACGTCGCGAAACTGAGAGCGAAGCGTCTCTTGCACTGATTCCTGCGCTTGCGCCAAGGATTTACCGGCGACAAGTAAAGGCCCGACTTGAGGAAGGCTGACGCGGCCCTCCTTGTCGACGGTAAGGAAAAGCCGCTGCGAAACTCCGCCCCAAAGGTCGATTGCCAAACTGTCGCCGGGACCAACGACATAGTCCGGACCCACGGGAAGATCAAAGGGGATTGTTTGGGTGTCACGCGTTCCGTTCTCGAAAACCTCCATGCCGAACCGCTCTGGAGTGGTCGGCTGCGGCGTAGCTTGCAAGTACATGTCGTAGAGAGAAGGAATGTCGGCATAAGGATCGGGCTGGCGAAGCATCAGCTGACTCATGATTGGCCTGTCATGCAGGATGGGGGGACGAACTTCCTTCGAAACAACCTCTGCTGGTCTCTCTGCGCCGGAACCCTCCTCGTTCGATACGTCAGCTACCGCGGGGAGCCCCTCGATACCCCAAGGCTGCGCCGCTGATTTATTTCCTGCATTCGAAGAAGCTAGAGTCCCGGGCCCCGCGAGACTGAGATCGGAAATTCCCGGCAACATCAAGCCACAGCCACTCTCCGGAGCGAGAACACTTGCTTGAGAACCAGCGTCTGTCCCTTCTTCGAGAAGCTGCGCTTTCTCAAGAGTCGGTAAGCTTGGCCGAGAAGTGGTGGGCACGCTTGGATTTCCTGATGGGGAGCCAGTCTGTGGCACAGGAGGCGCTCCCAATTCCTCCGGCTGCTCAGCCGCATAATTACTAGGCGGCGTATTGCAATCTATGGAGAGCGCGGGATCGCACACTTGGTCTTGTTGCGTGCCACCGATTATTCGGGTTTGCCGCGCCGATGTCAGTCGTTCCCGCTCATTCTGGGCTAGCCAGCGCACCCGCTCTTCAACCACGGCCTGTTGTTCTTTTGCCTGCGGGGATGCCGGGTTGACCTGCGGAAGCAGATATCCGAACTTTTGCAGAAGCGCAGTCGCGGTGGAGCGAAACTCGAGGTCAGTTTCCAAGCGGCTATAAATCGCGCGGTCAGTTAAATCGGCATCGCTGATTAATTGGCCATGACCGGTGGCGTCCTTCGCTACCCACCGCTTCAACTCCACCATCAATCCGGCATTCTGGTGAAGAACGATCGCAATCTGCTCCGCCGACGCAGCGACGCGATCCATATTCTGCCGCGCGAGATCGGATGGCAGCGCTTTCGGACTCTGCATGTTTTGCGCGAGAGCGCTCCGGCACATCAGCAGCAGCGAAAAAGCCAACAGCACGCGTGCAGGCCAGCGCTGCCTCCATGCGCGACGCACCGCGCTCAGTTCAGCTCTTTCTTCCGGCTTCATTGAACTTACTTCCACCGTGTAACCCGTTGCAGTTGTCATACTGCTAGGCCAGAGAGCAAGGAGGTTTCCACATCGGATATGAAAGCGAATGAGAGTCGAAAACTGTTGGATCGCAAAGCGCGGACCGCTCGTTCCATCCCAACTGACTGTTATTCAATGGCTTACGGAAAAACGATCAATCCGATGCGTGAATACTTGCCGAGAAGCGCGCGTATCAAAGCTTCGAATTCGTGATTAGCTTTCGCCTATTTCAGAATTTTCCGGTTTCAAAATGGAACGGCGGCGTTTGGGCCACCGAGGCGACCCGCCGTAAATTTGAACCTTGCCGAGCTGCGTTTGGAGCAGGATGGCACCTGCCGCTCATCGGCATATGCACGCTAGATCTTCGAGGGAATCAATTTACAGCGAGGGTTGGCTGGCGGGCATGGACTCGAACCATGATTAGCGATTCCAGAGACCGCTGTCCTACCGATTAGACGACCCGCCAATCCAAACTGCAATTTATCTATACGACCTTATACGATACGACCAACCACGACGTGGTTCCGATAGTTTACAGCATCCTGAAGAATGGAAAAAGCCTATATGCGCAATGTCCCGAATTCCCCTGGCGCTTAGTTGCGCTGCAGGCGCTATTCCGCTTCCTCGTCGTCAAATTTGCTCCACAATTCAAAAAAATCCCGCTTCACCTTGTCGAAATGACGGCCGACCTCCGCCTCAGTCTTTGGCATTTCGTCTTCGATGTCACTCTTCGAAAGAAGTCCTTTCTTCTCAAGCGCTGCAACGATCGCATCCTGCCGCATGGTGAGCTGGGCAACCAGCGCGAGCAAAGCAATAATCGGTTCCATCCTGTGCCCTCCTCAGGCCAAGCTTCGTGCCGGGAATCTGCTGTGCATTAAGATGAACCATCCGGCTCGAGAAGCACATCCGCACGACGGATAGCATTTCTGGACGATTGTGCAGGAAGCACCTGTCCTTCGGTACGGCACCGAAAGAATAAAGTCCAGTACCATTGCGCTGGCCTGTCTGCCCACCCCAAAATTGCATATTCGGTGCAAATTTGGGGGTAGGAGCAATGGCCAGCACCACGACAGAAGTGCCAGTTTCCAGCGCAGAAGAGCAATCGCGGCCCGACAACCTGGAAAAGGACGCAGTTGGCCTCGATGTTGCCGTGCGCATTCACGGTTCGCAGATAACCGCCGTCGTTCTCGATACCACCGAGCACGTCGAACCGTTCGAAGAAGATACCTCAACCATGATTGTGTTTCCGCGCGGCGCCGTGGTTAAGTTGAAAGCACGCGTACGAACCGGTCATGCCGTTGTCCTAACTAATCTGAATACAAACCAAACTGCTCTTTGCCGGATCATTCAGGTCAATTCGGCGGCAAACGCGCATTACGTCAAACTCGAATTTAGCCAGCCGGTAGCAGGATTCTGGGGCATACATTTTCCTTCGGAAGCTGACGCAGTCTCGCCGCGTTCCCAGGCAAAAAACGCGCTGATACCCGTTCGTGAGATCGAAAAACCCTCAGCGCCGGAGATGCCAAAGATTCCCGCGGCGAAGGATAACGCGCCTGTGTTGCCTGCGGTGAATGAAGAGGCGAAGACCGCCGCTCCGGCTACTTCCGCGCGGCCATTTGTTCCTGCGCGTGCGCCGGTGAAAGAACCAGCTAAGCCAGCGGCCGCGCCTCCTCCAAATTACGGCGTATCCGTGCATGCGCAGAGGGACCTTATGCCATTGGCAGCGGCTCCCACTAAAACAGACCCGCCTGTGCAAAAGGCTTCCGCAATCGTTCCGGCGACGATCACCGTTCCGAAGCAGGCGTCTCGCGCAAGCGCCTCTTCCCTTCCAGCATCCGAAAGCCCGATTTTCGATTCGCTTTCAACCGATGAAGACATATTTGGCAAGGAAAACTCCCCCATCACGCCGGCAGAAGCGACGATGCCATCATCCGATAAGAAAGCCGCCCAGATTTCTTTGCTCTCTCTTGACCGTTCGACTCTGATGCGTGGTGAAGCTCCGAAACAGCGCTCTGGGGTAGTGATATTCGCGAGCCTTGCGGCAGTCATTCTGCTCGCTGCTGGCGCAGGGTGGTACGTGCTTCAGCACCGCGCACATGCATCCGAAAATTTGAACGCCGGCGCGCAGCCAACGACAGCGGTGGCCCCGAGTATTGCACCGAGCGCCCCTGAACAAAGCGCGTCTGAAGAAACTCCGCCGCCCACGACCGCGCAGAACGCACCGGTAAGTTCGTCGCCTGCGGCAGAGCAGCCAGTCGTCAAACCTGAACTTCAGCAGCCGGCGCCTGAATCGGCAATCACGATCACGGCGGTCCATGATGGCAACGCAACCGCCTCGCCGAGCATGCCCGCGGCTCCTACGGCTGCTGGCAACATCTATGCTGGAGATTTGACGGCGCGACCGAAGCTGAAGAAACGAGGCGTACACATGGCAGCGCCTCTGCCCAAAATCAACGTGACCGCCCCTAAGGATTTTGTCGGCGCTTCGGCCAATGATGGACTCGGATCGCTTATTGGAAGCACGCCGACTGGCCTGCCAGCCCCGCCGACGCCCAAACAAAATGTGACGAGCGGGGGCAGGCTGGTTTCCCCGCGACTGATTCATTCCGTACCGGTAGGCTATCCCGCTATCGCAGATTCCACTCACGTTGAGGGCGACGTCGAAATTCAGGCAGTCATCGATAAAAATGGGAAAGTAATCTCCGCGAAAGCGATCTCCGGCCCTGCTCTCTTACAAAGGGCAGCAGTAGACGCCGTGCGTCAGTGGAAATACTCACCGGCGACTCTTGATGGCCAGCCGATCACCATGCAATACATAGTGACCGTGCGATTCCGGCTGAACCAATAATTCTCTCCTCAACAAGCAGCCGGAAAGAGCTAATCGGCAGGAACAAGCCTCTTATTGCGGATGTAATACTGCGAACCGCGCCACTCGATGCGCCGCTTGAAGAAGCTCGTCACCCATACCGAAAATGCGAACGCATCGCGCAGCGGAACCAAATACATTTTCTTGCGCAATATCGGATCTCGCACGCCCCACACGCCCACCGTCCACGCCATCAGCCCTCTGAGAACGACATAGCCGGCTAAGTAGCCCGCGGCGATCTCCCAGTAAGGCGCAATAATCGCCGCAAGAATTGCCCACGGCAACCCTTGCGTGAAAATCAGCGAAAAATGGCCCCAGGGTTGTGAATGTTTCATCGTCAGATTCCAGCGCACCTGATGGCGGAAGCATTGCGCGAGCGTCTGTGAAGGAAAAACCGTAAAGACGGGAAATGTGGTCACTTCGACGCGATAGCCCAACGCTGCAATGCGGTGGCCCAATTCGTAGTCGTCGGAGAAATGATCGACGAGCGCTTCAAAACCGCCAATCTGCGCAAGCCGCTCTTTGGTGGTGGCCATGGTGGCGCCCAACGTGAAATCGACGCCGCCCAATTGCCAGGCGGAAAGCACGCCAGCATCGAAATCGGAAGTGTTGCCGAGCGCCTCCATCTCGGAAACGAGCGTGCCATCCGTGATTCCGCGATAGAGACAAGTAACCGCGCCAACTTGCGGATCGGCAAACGGAGCGGCAACCGCGTACAGATAGCCAGGCGCCACACGAATGTCGCTATCGCTGATAATCAAAATATCGTGACTGGCCTCGCGCACCATGCGGCAAAGCTTGTTCACCTTGTCGCCGGTGCCGAGTTGCTCAGCGCCGATCAAAAGACGGATGTTGTGCTGCGGGAAGTCCTGAATTAGCTTTTCGATAACTGGAACGGCGGGATCGCTGCTTTCCGTAACGCCAAAAATGATTTCGAATTCAGGATATTCCTGGCGACAGAAACTGGCGTAATTTTCGTAGGCTTCACGATCCAGGCCGCGGACTGGCTTAAGCACGCTGACAGGAGGAGCAAAATCCTTCCGAATTTCCGGACGATTCTTGAAGAAGTGACGCGCGGCGGTAATGGCCAGCAGATAATATCCGAAAGGGCCGAGCGCGAGCGCCAGCAGCGTCCATCGCAGGATTTCATGCCACATGGCTAGACCTCAGCGCTGCTAATCTTACCTTTTCCTCAAATTTGGTTATGGGAAGCAATTCTCGAGCAAAACTCTTTGTATTTTGGAGAGCGCATTCAGCCGATGCAAACCAGCAGAACGCCCAAGCAGACGAGCACCACACCAAGCCAGCGGCGCATCTCGATATGTTCGCCGAGCAGAAACTTGCCGCCGAAGGCACCAATCACGTAGCTCAGCGCGGTGACCGGCACCACCAGGGTCACGTTCTCCCAGGAAAGAACCATCAGCAGCGAAAAAAAGGATATGGTCATGAGCGCGAGCCCCAGCCACATCCAGCCGATGCGAAACGCGCGGCCAATTACGCGTAGCAGGTGATGAGGATAGAAAGTTTTCACCTCGCCGACCTGCTTCATGGTGCGCGTTACGGCGAGTTCCCCGCCGGTCCCGGCGAGGATAATGACGGCCAGCGAAATTGCGTCGCGCGCGATCATCCTTCCTCCGTAGTCCTTGGCGGCGTTCCGCCCACTAACAAAACGCCCAGGCAGATAACCAGCACACCGACCCAGCGCATGCGCGGGACCACTTCCCCGAGCAACAGATATCCGAGCACGGCCACAAACAAATACCCAGTTGCCGATGCGGGCTGCACGTAACTGTAATCAGCCCAGGAAAGCACCAGCAAGTACGCTAGAAAGAAAAGCAAAAGCGAGCTGATTCCCAACCAAATTGGACCCGACCGGAAGGTCCTCTCAAACGTTGACAGCAACGCTGCGGGATGCAAGCTGGAGACGGCGCCCACCTGTTCCATTCCTTTGCGGAGCAAGACGTCTCCGAGTGCGCCGAAGACCGCCATCAGCGCGATAAGAAATATCGTCTTGCCGTGCAACCGGTGCCGAAAGCTCATGCGCCCTGTGTTTCCGTGGGAAATTCTGCGCTGGTAGGAGTGGGAATCGTGCCTACGCCGACAGAAGGAGGATGGTTCTTCGCCGGAGTCTCGCCCTTCTTTGCATATTTCCAGCGCTCCGCGCGCAGTCTAAGAAATGAAACCGCCTCATGGTAGAGCCGCTTGCGCTCGTGAGCATCCCACAAAGCTTCGCGCACAATGCGCCAGGCGACTCGCGGCCGGAAGTAATAGGAATCGTAGAAGCGATTGACCGCTTCCATCATTTCCTCACGGCCCAAACCCGGATATTCAAGGTGCGGAAGCTGGTGGCCGCCCGCATCCGCCAGCGCTTCCGTCGCCAGAAATCCATTGGCATCAGCAAAATTGTAAAGTTCGGTTCCCGGGTACGCGTGGGCAATAGAAACCTGAATGGTCTCGCAATCCAGCTCGCGCGCGAAATCCATGGTCTTCTGAATCGTTTCTTTTGTCTCCCCCGGCAGTCCGATGATGAAGTCGCCGTGAACGCGTATGCCAACCTTCTTGCAATTGGCCGCGAAGGTCCGCGCCATTTCCACGGTGGCGCCCTTCTTGATGTTTTTCAAAATTTGTGGATCGCCGGATTCGAACCCGACGATGAAAAGCCGCGCGCCTGCGTCCGCCATGGCCTTCAGAGTCTCGTAGTCGCTGTGCACACGCGCCGTGCAGGACCACTGGAATCCCACCGGCTTGAACCGCTTGCAGAGTTCCAGCACGCGGTCTTTCCGAATATTGAAAGTGTCGTCATCGAAGAAAAATTCCCTGGCCTGCGGGAACATCTTATGCGCCTGCTCGAATTCCCGCGCCACGCTGTCGACCGAGCGCACGCGCCATGTGTGCCCGGAAAGCGTCTGCGGCCAAAGGCAGAACGTACACTGCGCCGGGCAGCCTCGCGACGTGTAAAACGAAACAAAGGGATGCAGCAGAAACGGGACGCTGTAGCGTTCAATCGTCAAATCGCGCTTGTAAACGTCCGTCGCGAATGGCAATTCGTCGAGTTCAGCAGTATGCAGCGGCGCGCGCGTCTGGTTGTGCACCACTTTTCCATCTTTGATATAGCTGGCATTGGCGATTTCACCAAGCGGCTTGCCCCGCGCATATTCAGTCACCGCGTAGTCAAATTCGCCGCGCACCACAAAATCAATGTCGGAGCTCGCCAGCAGGCTTTCCGCGGGCTTGATCTGCACGTGCGGGCCTACGAACGCGATTCTGATGCCCGGCTTCGCCTCCTTGATCGCGCGAGCCAGCTTCAAATCGCTTTGGAATCCCACCGTAGATGTGAATACAACAACGAACTCGTAATCGCGGGAAATATCGATGGTCTGTTGGGGCGTGATCTTATGCGGCGGCGCGTCCACCAGCCGGCTTCCCGGCAGCATGCCCGCCGGATAAGTCAGCCACACTGGATACCAATAGGATTCGATCTCGCGCGTTGCCGGCCAGCGTGAACCGGCGCCCCCGTCGAAATTCTCAAAGCTCGGGGGATTGAGCAAAAGTGTTTTCATTACCGACGGCATTCAAACATCCTCCTCAGTAGGATGGCCCTATTGGTTCCGGTGCATTTATCGATTCTACTTGAATTCTGAATCCGCTAGTAGCAAAGCTTTTTCATATTGTTACCGGTGGAACACTTGCGCCAACTGCCCGGTAGCCTTCAGCAAATCCAGCTGCGCCTGTTCGCGCGCGAGATCAGCGTCCAAAAACGCGAGCCACTTTTGATTTTCCACAACGTGCGCCTGCTCCAGCTGTCCCAGCGTCATGTGCCCCTGATTGAACTCTGCCTGGGCCTCTTGGAGCTGCTGCTGCGCCAACTGCAAGTCAAGCCTCGCTACTTCTTTTCCCGCTTCGGCTTCCTTCAGCGTGCGAACTTTCTGTTCGGCTCCCTCTTGCACAGCCCGCTTCGTCGCCGTTAATTCCAGACTGGCTTCATCAAAATAACTGCGTGCCAACGCCACATTGGCCGAAGTTCTGGCTGCGAATATGGGAATCGTAACTTGAACGCCGGCTGTTACATTGTTGCGCTGAAAACTCCTGGGATTGTAGAATTCTTGATAATTGTTGATTTTGCTCAGCACGCTATATTCCCCAATCAAACTCACCGTAGGCCAGTATGCTCCTTTGGCGCCCTTCAACAATTCTGCGCGCGCGCGGCGATAATTTTCCGCCTCGCGGATGACCGCGCTGTGGTCAATAGTTTCCGCTAATAGGTTGGATGCAACTTCGGCGGATTCGGAAGCTGGCAGTTCTTCAGGAGAAACCTGTAAGGATTCGCTTGCAGGTATGCCGGTCATATCGCGGATTTGCTCGGAAAGCGTTTCCTGACGGCCTTGATATTTCAAGAGTTCTTCCGACAACTTGGCTGCTTGCAGTTCGTCGGTCGTCACCGTGACCGGCAGCTCAAGACCCGCCGCCTCGCGCTGCTTTGCCAACTCCACGATTCTTTGCGAACTGTCGTATGCGCTTTGAAGCAGTTGCAATGACCGTTGCACATCGGCCAGCTCCAAATAGGAGCTGGCCGCCTGCATCATCACAGATTCGCGCGTTTTTTCGTAATCGAGCTGTTTATTTTTTGCCAGCTCTTCGTCTGAATGCAATTCGCCGCTCTTTACCGTATCGAAGATTGACTGATTATAGGTCATCTCGAACACCGCGGGCGCTGCGCCGCTCGGCGTTTCAGGGAAGCCGTTTGTATAAGCCGCACCGGAACCAGTATACAAATTAGGCAGAAATTCCGCGCGATCCACCCCCGCGGTATTCTTCGCTACGGTATATTGCACGCGCGCGAGCGCAAGTTGCGGGCTGTGCTCCAGAGCGAGATTCACAACTTCTGCCAAGGTCAGCACGCGAGGTCCCGAAACAGTTTGTGCGTTCGCCGCAGGCTCGGAAGCTTTTTGCGCTGCGGCGCCTTGCGGCAATTGCTGGGCTATCACCGGAGCACAAAAGAACACGCCGCAGATCACAACAGTCCACGCGATTTTCATCTTCATCCCGATCCTATTCATAGTGTAGTGACTCCACTGGCTGAAGTCTGGCCGCTTTGCTCGCGGGAAGATAACCAAAAAGCACTCCCGTCGCGCACGAAACGATAAACGCAAGAACCACCGAAGGCCATGAAATGGGAATCTCGATACCCCCCGGCACTGGAAAAAGCCGGATAATCGCGGTCACAACGAATGGTATCGCCACGGCGACCGCTATGCCCACCACCGCTCCTACGCCGCTGATAATCCCGGCTTCGGTCAAAAATTGGTACAAGATTTCCTCGCGCCGCGCCCCCACTGCTTTGCGAATGCCAATCTCGTGCGTGCGCTCCGTGACGCTCACCAGCATGATATTCATGATGCCGATTCCGCTGATCAGCAGAGCAATCATGGCGATCAGCAGCAACACGATCGTGAGCGCCAGCGAAATGTGCCGCGCGGCCTCCAGCATCGAAGACAGGTTCTGCACGCTGTATTCGGCGCTCGGCCGGTGCCGCGACTGCAAAATCTCGCGCACCTCAGTTGTCACCAGCGGCACGTCCTGAGGGCTGTCCGCTTGTGCATAGAATGTCTTGATGTAACTTTCGCCGGTATAGTATTGAATCAGCGGAAAAGGGACCAGAACGGAATCCGTGGTAATTTCCGTTTGCCCGTAAGTTTGCACCCGCTCGCCAAACACCCCGATCACCGTAAACTCCAAATCGCCCACATGAATCTCTCGGCCGACTGCATCGCTATAGGGGAAAGCGGCTCGCGCGAGATGCTCGGTCAGCAAGCATACTTTGCTGCTGGACAGAAAATCCCCGTCATCGAAATACCTTCCGTTCTCAATGATCAGGTTTCGTATCTGCTGGAAGCCCTGAGTCACGCCGACCAGGCTCACCGGGCGGGTCGCGTTCGATGTCGACACAGTCATCGAAATATCATGTGTTCCCGCCACCTGCACCACTTGAGGAATTCCTCGCCGAATCGCTTCCATATCATTGATGGAAATTTGGTCCGAAAGCGGCACGCTCTCACCCACGTTCGTGCTTACCAGCGACGCATACACGATATTTGAGCCTACCGCCTCAATCTGCCCAATGATGAACTTCTTACCCGCCAGAGCGACCGTCACCACCAGCACAATGCAGGCGCTCCCGATTACCACCCCTAGCATGGTCAGCCCCGCGCGCAATTTGTTCGCCCGCAGCGAATCCATGGCGAGATTCCAGGTCTCCGCCCAAACCATTCTTTCAGAGCGCCTTTCGAATGCCGTCACTATAGCTCCAAACCGGTGTTAGTCCAATTATTCTTGACCCTGCCCGTTCCGCCCATTACGATGCTGGTAGCGGCTCTTAAGGACGCTTACAATGCCCCGGCTGCGTTCCCTGGGCTGCACTTGAGGTGCGCGGTTGCTCAAGCCCGCTGGAAAAAGGCACGCAAGATGATCGAAGGCAAACGCCTCGCCGTCGTTCTTCCCGCCTACAACGCGGAAAAAACTCTCGAAGCCACGGTTCGCGAACTCTCCCCGGCCGTTGACATCAAAATCCTTGTGGACGATTCGAGCACCGATGGCACGGCGAAACTGGCCCAGAAACTTGGCCTGCAGGTCTTTGTCCACGACCGCAATTACGGCTATGGCCGCAACCAGCAAACCTGCTATCGCGAAGCGCTGGCTTCCGGCGCCGACATCGTCGTAATGCTGCATCCCGACTATCAATATAACCCCGCGCTTGTGCGCTCGCTCGCCGGGATGGTGGCTTGCGGCAGTTGCGACGTCGCGCTGGGCTCCCGCATTTTAGGCGGCGGTGCGCTGCGCGGCGGCATGCCCATTTATAAGTATATTTCCAATCGCGCGCTTACCGCGTTTGAAAATATGCTGCTCGGCGCCAAACTCTCCGAATACCATACCGGCTATCGCGCTTTTAGCCGTGAAGTTCTGCTGACTCTTCCGCTGCTTGAAAATTCGGATGACTTTGTCTTTGATAACGAGATGCTCGCGCAAGCTCTGTTTTTCGGTTTTCGCATCGGAGAGCTTTCCTGTCCCGCCCGGTATTTTGAGGAAGCATCCTCGATTAATTTTCGGCGCAGCGTACGTTACGGCTTCGGCGTCCTCGCCACTTCGATTAAATTTTCCCTGCAAAGACTCGGCATCATGCATTTTCGGATCTTTAAGAAAACCGGCCGCAAGCTCGATTTGAACTACTATTCCCTCGGCGTTCGCGAAGCAGCCACCACTCGTGGATAAAACCCGGCGCGAAAGAGCGTTCCGCCTCCTCACAAATCTGGAAATCGCGCCCCCTTCGTCGAGGAAATCCTCGTGAAGCGCAAAGAGTATGTGCTTCTGCTCGTGATTTCATTTGCAGCCGTGCTCATTCACGGATACCACCCCTTCGCGGAGGACGCGGAAATCTACGTTCCCGGAATCGTCAAAATTCTGCATCCCTCGTATTATCCATTCGGACAGGAATTCTTCGAAACGCACGCGCACCTGACGCTTTTCCCTAACCTGATCGCTGCCATTGTAAAGATCACCCATCTTCCGCTGGATTGGACGCTCTTTTTGTGCCATCTGGCTTCCGTATTTCTGCTCCTGTTGGCCTGCTGGAGAATCGCAGCGAAATGCTTTCCTACTTCGGTGGGCCGCTGGGCTGCTGTCGGCATGGTCGCGTCATTGCTCACCTTGCCCGTCGCCGGCACCGCGCTCTATATCTTTGACCAATACCTGAATCCGCGCTCGCTCTCGATTTTTTCTGTTCTCTTTGCCATCGGCGCGATGACCGAAAAGAAATACTTGCGAATGGCTCTTTGGCTTGCCTTCACCGCTGTAATTCATCCATTGATGACCGTATTCGGCATCGCCTTCATACTTCTAATTCCCATTACCAGAAAACTTACGACCGCCGCTGTACCCATCGGCGCCGCAGCCGTTTTTCTCATGATGCCTTTCAAGGCTCCGTCGCCGGTGTATTGGCAATGCTTGAATGACCATAGCTACTATTTTCTGCTTCGATGGCAGTGGTATGAATGGCTGGGAATTGTCGCGCCCCTTGTACTGCTCTGGTGGTTCGGCCGCATAGCGCACCGCCGCAAGCAGCAAAATCTCGAGCTGCTCTGCTACACGAGCGCAATCTTTGGGCTTGTCTTTTTTCTGGCTGCATTGATCGTCACCATTCCGCGCAGCCTGGCGCTTCTCGCCGTCTACCAACCGCTGCGCAGCCTGCAACTGGTCTATGTTTTTCTGCTGCTCTTTGCGGGCGGCCTGCTTGGTGAATCGCTCTTGAAAGCACGGCCACTCCGCTGGCTGTTGTTGTTCCTGCCGATCTCCTGCGGAATGCTTTTCGCGCAATTACAACTTTTCCCGGGCAATCGTCATGTCGAGTGGCCCGGCGCGGCGCCCGAAAATCAGTGGCTCCAGGCTTTCGCATGGATTCGCAATAACACCCCAACGAACGCTATTTTCGCCCTTGATCCGCATTTCATGGCATTGCCTGGCGAGAATTACCAGGGTTTCCGCGCCGCTGCCGAGCGCAGCCGTCTGGCTGACGCCAATAAGGATTGGAGCGCCGCAGTCCTTTATCCGTGGCTTCCGCTCGCCGATGACGTTTTCGCCCAGACGCAGGCGGCTCGTGGCTGGCAAAATCTCGGTCAGGCCGGATTTCTGAGGTTGAAGCAAACCTATGGTGTCACCTGGGTCGTTCTACAGAAATCCATCGAGGTGGCTCTGCCATGCCCTTACCAAAACAGCCTTGTGCGGGTTTGCCGCATCGAATAATCATCAAAAAAATAGAGTTATGTGCGCGGTTGCCCATGTTTTATACTCCGCGCCAGCGACGGACTTTCAATTCACAGCATCACAGTTTCTTGTGCGGCCCAAGTTAGCAAGTTTTAGAAAAAAACGGAGTCCCTTGAAGCCTACTGTTTACGCGACGAAAACAACCCGGCTGTTCCCCTACGACCGCTGGAACGCGCAACTTCCCGAGCTCGCGTCCCGGTATCAAAGCGCACAGCCCTTTCCGCACATTCATCTCGCCGATTTCCTCGATGCCGACACAGCCCGTTCCCTCGCCGAGCAATTCCCTGAGCCGTCCAGTAACGCTTGGATCCAATACAAACATTTCAATGAGAACAAAGCCGGCCTCACCAAACGCGAGTTATTTCCGGAACCGTTTCAACAAGTTGTCGACGAGTTGAATTCCGCGGAATTCCTTGCGTGGCTCTCGCAGCTCAGCGGTATCCCCAATCTCGTTTGCGATTCCACGCTTGAGGGCGGCGGCTTACACCAGTCCGGGCGCGGGGGTTTCTTGAACTTGCATACTGATTTCACCATGCATCATCGCAATAAGAATTGGAGGCGGCGCATCAATCTGATTTTGTATTTGAATCCAGAGTGGCGCGAAGAATGGGGCGGCGCCATCGAACTCTGGGACCGGGAAATGCGCGAGTGTCGCGCGAGCGTGCCGCCATTCCTGAATCACGTCCTGATTTTCAGCACCACGGATGATTCTTACCACGGTTTTCCCGAAAAACTCCGCTGTCCCCAAGGCGTTTCCCGCAAAAGCATCGCTCTTTACTACTACACCATAGAAAGCGATTCCCGATTTACTGGACGCTCCACCGATTATCACGCTCGCCCCACGGACAGCAAGGCCACCGCGGCCTTAATTTGGCTGGATAAGCAGGCAGTGCACTTCTATTCGAAGGCCAAAGAAAAATTCGGCATTAGCGACAATACCGCCAGCAAAATTCTCGGCTTTCTCTCGCGGAAAAAATAGCGGCTACCGGCGCCCCGCTTTTAATTTAAGCTGTTCAACGGAGGTGCATAGCATGAACCCGCAACTCGATCCCGGTCCAATTCTGCAGACGGCCTTCGCTTTCTGGTCTTCCAAGGTCCTCCTCACCGCCGTCGAGTTCGACGTCTTCACCAAGTTGGGCGATCGCCACGTCACCGGGGCGGAACTCGGCGCGGAACTTGGCCTGCACCCGCGCGGCATCAGTGACTTCTTCGACGCGCTCGTCGCGATGAACTTCCTCGACCGTGAAGGTGACGGCCCGTCCGCGACATATTGCAATACATCCGCCGGCGCGCTGTATCTCGACAGCACCAGCCCTCGCTATGTCGGCGGTTGGCTAGCGATGCTCAACGACCGGCTCTTCAAGTTCTGGCACGATCTGCCTGAGGCTTTGCGCACCGGGAGACCGCAGAACGAAGTCAAGCACGGCCAGAGGGGAATGTTCGAGGAGCTTTACGAGGAGCTGCCGCGACTCGAACAGTTCATGGGCGCGATGACTGGCCTCTCGCGTATTAACTTCGAGGCGTTCGCGATGAAGTTTGATTTTTCAAAGTTCAAGACGCTTTGCGACGTCGGCGGCGCGACCGGCCTACTTTGCATGGAAGTCGCCAGGGAGCATCCGCACCTGCAATGCGTTTCTTTCGATCTGCCTCCCGTAGAGCCGATCGCGCGCAAACACATCGCTGCCGCCGGGTTGAGCGACCGTGTCGGCACAGCCGCCGGTGACTTCTTCAAGGATCCGCTGCCCAAGGCGGATCTCATTACGATGGGCATGATCCTTCACGACTGGAATCTGGAGAAAAAGATGCACCTCATCCGCGCGGCCTACGATGCCCTGCCTCCGGGAGGCGCGCTGGTTGCCATCGAAGCTCTGATTGACGACGCCCGCCGTGAGAACGTCTTCGGTCTGCTCATGTCTTTGAACATGCTGATCGAATTCGGCGATGCGTTCGACTATTCGGCGGCGGATTTTCGCAAGTGGTGCGAAGAAGTTGGCTTCAGACGCTTTGAGGTCATTCATCTCGCAGGCGCATCCAGCGCAGCTATCGCATACAAGTAGTCATCCCTGTAGGCACCCGGAGCTGATCGCACGAATGCCGGCTACATTGCCAGCGCTTTTGAGACAGTGAGTCGTTCCTCGTGCGGCCAGAGGGCTCGTTGGATAGATAATGATCCACACTTTTGGACTGACCCACCCACATGGGGTATCTGCCTTTAATCTTCAACACGCACCTGCAGCGTTCAACTGCCCCAAGTATCTTCGCACAGCGTCTTGCCAGGAAGGCAGCAGCTTTAATCCCTCCCGTTTCATCCGCGCATTTTCCAATCGGGAGTTTCGCGGGCGCGCCGCGGGCCGCTTTGTTTCTTCGCTTGAGATCGGGATCACCGGCACATCGCCGCATCCCGCTTGCTGCAGAATCTCCCGCGTGAACTCCACCCGCGAAGTGAATCCTTGATTGGTCAGATGATAGACGCCAAATGGCCCTCGCCGCAGAATTTCGCCGATTCCTGCGGCCGCGTCGAACGTATATGTCGGCGCTAATTGCTGATCCTTTACGATTCTGAGCGCCTGCTTTTTCTTGCCAAGCTCCACGACTAACGACACAAAATTCTTCCTGTAAGGCCCAAAAACGCCACATACGCGCACAATCCATGAACGCGCCAGGTGCGCCTGCACTTCCCTCTCCCCCTCCAGCTTGCTTCGTCCGTAAAAGCTGAGCGGCCGCGGTTCATCCTCCTCCACGTAAGGCTCCGGCTTTTCACCATCGAAAACATAATCCGTGCTGATATGCATCAGCGGAATGTCCATCTGCGCGCACAGCGCCGCCAGATTGCGCGGCCCTTCCGCATTCACGCGAAATGCAAGTTCCTGCTGCGTTTCGCACGCATCGACGTCGGTGAACGCAGCGGCGTTCACCACAACATTGGGCTCAGCGCTTTCCAGCGCGCGGCGCATCGCGCGTTCATCCGCAATGTCCGCCTCGCTGTGGCTTGCTCCGATTATCTGGTGTGGCGGAGAGAGCACTTCCGCGATGGCGCGGGCCAGCATTCCCTCTTTGCCGGTGAGGAAGATTTTCAAGGCAGGTCTATAGTTGCGCGAGAGTCGCGCGACGCTTCACATAAAATTTTTCGTAGTATTCCTGGTATTCGCCGCTGGTCGCCTGGCGCACCCAGTCGCCGTGCGCGCGATACCAGTCCACCGTGTGCTGCAAGCCAGTTTCAAACTCCACCCGCGGCTCCCAGCCAAGCTCGTTGCGAATCTTCGAATCGTCCAGCGCGTAACGCCGGTCGTGCCCGGGCCTGTCTTGCACAAATTCAATCAGTCCATCCGGAGCGGAAAGTATAGTGAGCAGTTTGCGAACGATCCCGATATTAGGCACGGGCCGGCCCGAACCGATATTATAAATTTCTCCCGCGCGTCCCTTCTGCAGCACAGCATCCAGCGCGCGGCAATGGTCCTCGACGAAAATCCAGTCCCGCTCGTTCAGTCCATCGCCATATACCGGCAGTTTTTTGCCGGCGAGCGCGTTAGAAATCATCAGCGGGAAGAGCTTCTCCGGAAATTGATATGGGCCATAGTTATTTGTGCAGCGCGTGACCACCGCCGGCAGCTTATGCGTCTGCACGTAGCTGCGCACCATCAGATCCGACGCCGCTTTGCTCGCCGCATACGGACTATTCGGCGCCAGCGCGGATTTTTCCGTCGCTGTCTCATTGGGCCCCATGCTGCCGTAAACTTCATCTGTGCTGACGTGCAGGAATCGCGGTATCTTTCGCTTCCGCGCCGTCTCCAACATCACCCAGGTCCCCTCCACGTTCGTGCGGATGAATTCCCGCGCCCCGGCGATGCTGCGGTCCACATGGCTTTCCGCGGCAAAATGCACAATCGCGTCGGTCCCCTCGTCAAGAGCACCCTCCACCGCTTCCGCGTCGCAGATATCCCCGCGCACGAACCGGTAGTTCGGCTGCGAGTCCACATCGGCAAGATTTTGCAGGTTTCCTGCGTAGGTCAGCTTGTCGAAATTTACGATTTCCGCGTCGCGATGCTCGCCCAGATAGTAGCGGATGAAATTCGAGCCGATAAAACCTGCGCCGCCGGTCACCAGAATTTTCATCGGCGGCTCATCTTTTAGCGTAGTTGAATGTCCCAGTTATACGGAATGCTGGGGTCGTTGTACGGAGCGCGGAACTCATCGGGCTTGTCGTGGCGATAGACTTCCGTGATGCAATTAATCACAATCGCTTCCGTCTCGCTGATGCATTTGAACCCGTGATACACCAGGTTCGGAATTTGCACCAGGATGGTGTGATGTTCGCCCTGAAAAAATTCGTTTACTTCACCGTGCGTAGGCGATTTCTCGCGCGCGTCGTATAACACCAGCTTGATCATCCCGCGCACAGTGCAAAAATTATCGATCTGCGCCTTGTGGTAGTGCCATCCTTTCACCACGCCCGGATATGCCGTGGTCATATACACCTGGCCGAACTTAATGAACTCCTTGTCGTCATTGCGCAGAATTTCCATCAATCGGCCGCGCTCATCGGGAATCATTTTGAGCTGCTTGACGCGAACTCCTTCAATCATTGCTCATCGCTTTTCTGGCCGGCTCGCTCCCCGCTTTTTTTCCTGCGATTTTGTTCGCGCCGCCCTTGGCCACTAAATTATTCGCCAGCAGCAGCGATTCGAAAGTGCCGGCGTCCGTCCACCATCCTTCGAGTACGCTATGCCCCATCGCGTCTTCGGCCAGATACTGATTGTTCAAGTCGGTGATTTCCAGCTCGCCGCGCCCGGACGGCTTGAGCGTCCGAATCTTTTCGAATACCGTCTCATCGTACAAATAAAATCCAGTCACAGCATAATTCGATTGCGGATGCGCCGGCTTTTCCTCGATACGCACGATGCGCTTCGATTCGAACACCGGAACGCCAAAGCGCTGCGGATTCGGCACTTCTTTCAGAAAAATGTGCGCACCGCGGCCCGTTTGGCGGAACTTTTCGCAGCCTTCGATGATGTTCGTCTCGATGATGTTGTCGCCCAGCACCACGCAAATGGATTGCCCGTCGGCAAAGTGCTCGGCCAGCCGCAGCGCATCGGCGATGCCGCCTTCTCCCTCCTGATACGCATAGGAAAGGTGCTCCAGGCCAAAATCCTTGCCGTTGCGCAGCAGCCGCAAAAAATCGCCGGCGCTGTGCCCGCCGGTCACCAGCAAAATATCGGTGATTCCCGCGTCCACCAACGTCTGAATCGGATAAAAAACCATTGGCCGGTCATACACCGGAAGCAAGTGCTTGTTGGTCACGCGCGTCAGAGGAAAAAGCCGCGAACCGGTGCCGCCTGCAAGTACCACGCCTTTCAGCGCCATCGACTCTCCAAGGCTTGAATACCACCAGCTTAATGCAGCGATTTTTCGATCTGAGCCAGCGCTTTCTTTGCCTCGCGGTTTGTCGAGTCCAAGCCAAGCGCATCGCGATACTGCTCCGCCGCCGCCATTTTGTTTCCCTGTTTCTCGTAAAGTTGGCCAAGCCAAAACCTCGCAATCGAATGCGAAGGCCAGTCGCTGCGATCGGGCGAACTCGCAAGATACGATTTCAGATTCTCCTCAGCAAGAGGGAAATTAGTGCCGCTAATGATGTGCGCTACTCCACTGTAGAATGGCAATCGCGGATCTTTGGGGCTCACTTGGCGCGCATCTTCCACCATGGCGGTCAATTCCGCGCCATTTCCCAGCCGGCCATAGTAATTCGCGATTTCCAGGTACGGTTCAATGGACTTGGGCTTCATCGAAAGCGCTGCGGCATATTCTTCCGCCGCCAAAGCCGGCTTCCCGAGCGACGCTTCATATTCCGCTTTAGCTAAATGGCCTTCCACTGGATCGATTTTCGCAATGGCGTTTGCCTGGTCGAGCGCTCCGTCTTTGCTTCCCCCAACGATCCACGGCGCATCCAGCAAATATTCCTCCAGGTCGCGCCGCGCCGGAATATTCGACGGGTCCGCTTGCACCGCCGCCTCAAATTCCTTTTTCACGCGGCGCGCCAGCAAGAAGCTGCGCTGCTGATCGGCCACTTCGCCGTACGCGCGGCCCAGCCAGTCATGGTTTATAGATGAATTGGGATCAAGTTGCGTCGCTTTTTCCAACTCCGACACCGCATCCGTATAATCGCGTACTTCGTAATAGCATCGCCCCAGCCAGTAATGCTGCTGCGCATTGCCGGGATTCTGTGAAACCAGCGCGCGCAAAACGTTCATTGCGGCGTTGTAGTTTCCCGATTCGAATTGCTGTTGCACATCGGACAAGCCATCGGCTTGCGCCTTCTGCGCTGCGGGAAAAAGCAAGAAAACCGATGCCATAAAAAGGGCCGCCCAATTCATTATTGATTTGCCTCCACCGGAGTCACCGTCATGCCGTTATGCAGCGTAATTCCCCCCGAAAGCGCCACGCGCTCTCCCTCCTTCAACCCTGACACAACCTCGAACACCGTCGGATCCGCGATCCCCAGCTTCACTTCTCGCTGGTGCAACGTGTCATCGTTGACCACGAAAACAAAGTGCTTCAGTCCATTTGCGTGCACGGCGCCGCGCGGGACCACCAGCACATTTTGGCGCTGACTCACCTCAATCCTTACATCCACGCTCAAATTCGGGATTAATTCCATGTTGCTGTTCTGCACCGAGCAAAGCACTTCGCCGACATTGCGAACGCCCAGGGCGGTCACTTCCTTGGGCACGCTTTCCGTTTTTCCTGTCCATACCTGTCCGGGAAGACCCGCCCATGTGATAAACACGTCCTGACTGGGCGCGAGCACACCCAGATCCGGCTCATCCACAAACGCTCGTACTCTCACCTTGTGCAGGTCCGCCCCTTCGGCCAGCACCTGTCCCACGTGAACGTACTCTCCCAGATAAACCGGCAAAGAATACAGTGTGCCATCAATCGGCGATGTCACCGTCGCCGATTTAATTTGATTATCGTAAGTGGCAATTTGCGAATTCGCTTGCTGCTCTGCCAGTACCGCGCTCTGCGCATTCACCGCCGCCTGCGCGGCGATCGCCGCCTTTTGCTGTTTCAGTGAATTCACGCTCGCCTGCGCATCCTCTGTTTGAATTTTGTTCTGCTCCAGTTCAACGGGCATCGCCGCTTTCTCCGCCACCAGTTGCTTCAAACTTTCCTCAGTTCTTTGCAGATTCGCCAAGTTGATTTCCGCCTGTTTCAAGCTTCCCTCGATTTGCGCCACCTGCGCGGGAGGGCCACCGGCGCGCGCGTCACGAAGCTGCGCTTGGGCCGCCAGCAAATCGCTGCGGGCTTTGGCCAACTCCATTTTCGGTTCGGCTGAATTCAAAACCAAAAGCACTTGGCCCTTATGCACATTCTGACCAGCCGTCACATCGAGGCGCTCCACCGTTGTAACGAATGGCGCGAACGCTACGAAAGGCTGCACTGGCTCCACCTTTCCATTGCTGGTAATGGAGGCGGAAAGATTCTCGCGCTTCACCTGCACAGTCTGGACTTCGGGAGCCTGGTCACGGCTGGCGAGAATCAACACCACCACGACGAGGATGGCAGCCCCGGCTACCCACGCAATCCATCGCTTTTTTGGCGGCACAGAGGCTGCTCGCTCTGATGGCAAAAACAAATCCCCCAGAATTCATAGAATTGTAGCAGAGCCCCTTGTCGATTGCCTACGTCACTCCCTTATTCAGTAATGGATCAGTTTGAATTTGTTGCCGATGACAATCGCAGCCAAATTCAAACTGCAATCCACCATCCCCTTACTCGCACTATAAAGCCATACTCACGAAGATGCTACACTGCGAAGTCGGGATGCCAGTCGTATTTGTGGTCGCAGAAGAATGGATGCTGCGCGCGGGCATTCGCGCGGAGTTGCGTGAACGCGGAATCAAAGCGCTGGGCATGGAAAACGCCGAGGAAATTGGACGCGCCATTGCCGCGGGCGAGGCTCCCTCAGCAATCGTGCTGGACGCGAGTGCAAAAGCAGCTTCCGATCCAGCGGTGCAACAGCTTGTCCGCCACACTCCGACGGTGGTTATTGCCTCGCGGGTGGCCACGTCGCCACCTCCGCATCCGGCCGCAAAAGTGCTCTTCCGGCCGGTGCAAATCGGCGAGATCGTCGCCGCCGTTTCTGATCTACTGAACGGCCTCAGCGTATAGCCCTATGCTTCCGACATCCTGTCCAAGTTCTGCAGGATTCGTAACTTACCGCAATCTCAGTTCGCTGACCTTCCTTTTCACACGAATCGGCAGCCACCTATACGGCGTTGGAAGCCTAATTTTGGCAAATTATCACCAGTGTTCGAGGTAACATCTGTGCGGCCAATTCGTATGAATATGCCGTACAGATATACAAAGAACCGGACACTTCGATTCGCTCGGAAAGCTAAATTTCAGTCGCTCAGCACAAAATAGAAGGGCTAAAGCGTGATTGAAGCGCGAGAACTTAGCAAGATTTTTAGGGACAAGAAGCGCGGCGAAATTCGAGCCGTGGACCGCGTGAGCTTCACATGCACTCCGGGCGAAATTTACGGTCTGCTGGGCGCAAACGGCGCGGGCAAGACCACTACCCTGCGCATGCTGGCCACAATTCTGTCCCCCACTTCCGGCACCGCCATCGTTGCGGGATACGATGTGGTGCGCGAGCCGGAGAAAGTCCGCGCGAATATCGGATTCCTCTCCACCGCCACGGCCCTCTATGATCGTCTGACCGCCTTCGAAACTGTCGAATATTTTGGCCAACTTTACGGCCTCGATGCTCGCATCATCGAGCAGCGCGCCGATGAGCTTTTCAAAGCGCTGGACATGGAAGACTTTCGCGACCGGCGCTGCGCTAAGCTTTCCACTGGCATGAAGCAAAAAGTTTCCATTGCGCGCACGCTGATTCACAATCCCTCGGTTATGATTTTCGACGAGCCCACAATTGGGCTTGACGTGATGGCCGCGCGCTCGATCATTGACTTCATCCGGCAATGCCGCAACCGCGGCAAGACCGTCATTTTCTCGACGCACGTCATGACTGAAGTGGAAAAACTCTGCGACCGCATTGGAATTATTCACGGCGGCCAGTTGCGGGCCGAAGGAACTTTGGAAGAAATGCGAGACCGATACCGGAAGGAAAGCCTTGAAGAAGTTTTCGTCGAGGTTTCGGGAGACGGCCAATGAACCTGCGCAATTCGCTGGTCGTTTACCGCAAGGAGCTGCGCGACATGCTGCGCGATAAGCGCACCATCCGCTCTATGGCGGTTATGCCGCTCGTCGCTTTCCCGCTGCTGTTTCTCATCATTGGCTATGTCGGCGCGACGTTCTCTGGCGAAGCGAAAACAGAAATCGCGCCCGTAATGATCCGCGGCGGAGGGGATTCGCCAAAAATTCTTGCCGCGCTGCATCATCTTTCCGGCATTCGCGTGGTTCCCTACCGTGACGACGCGACCGAGGAAGTTTCCGACAAGAAGATACGCGCCGTGGTGGACATTCCGCCGGGCTTTGACGCGGCCATCGGAAGCGGACAGCCGAAAAAGATTTCCATCGGATACTTCGAAAACAACGACAAATCGGAGGAAGCCGAAAGCAAGCTCGAAAAATTCTTTGACAAGTACCGCGACCAGGTGGTCAGCGCCGAACTGACGGCGCGGGGCTTGCCCCCGAATTTAATAGACCCCTTCACGGTCAAGTCGAAGAATGTTGCGCCGCCCTCAAAAGTCGGCGCGGCGCTCTTCGGCGGCTGGATTCCGTATCTCATTATCATTTTTTCCTTTACGGGAGCGACCTACCCGGCGATGGATCTGACCGCCGGAGAAAAAGAACGTGGCACGATGGAAACAATTCTTTCGAGTCCCGTTTCGCGCACGGACATTGTGATGGGAAAATTCCTCACCGTGGTAACCGCGTCGGTCGTCACTGCGATTCTCTCGCTCATTTCCATGGGCGCTTCGTTCGCCTGGGCCAAACCGAAACTGATGGCCGCCGCGCATGCCACGTTCCAGATGTCTATCGAGCCGAGCACCGTCGCGGTCGTCGTCGTCATGCTGCTGCCGCTGGCAATCCTTTTCGCCTCCGCTCTGCTGGCCGTCTCGCTTCTGGCAAAAAGCTTCCGCGAAGCGCAAACCTACGTCGGGCCGATGAGCTTTATCGTGATTGCACCGGCGATTATCGGCGCTTTCCCGGGCGTCGAGTTGAACTGGAAAACGGCGCTCGTTCCCATTCTCAATACCAGCCTGGTGAGCAAAGAAATCATCGGCGGCTCTTATCCGTGGCTCTATATCGCCGCGATTTTTGGAATGACTTGCCTGTACGCAGGAATTGCCATCGGCTGTGCCGTGCGCATGTTCAACCGCGAAGACGTGCTCTTCCGCACGTAGCATCTTCAAAAGCCACAGAAAGCATAGCCAACGTGTGCGCTGTCTGCCGCTCGCCCCCCCCCGCGGCAATTATTGGCGAATCACTCCATGCTAGAATCGCTCCGACATGGCTGACGCGCCGCTGATTGACGTTCGCGAACTCTCCAAAGACTTCCGCACATTCAAACGCCGCGAAGGCGTTTGGGGCTCCATTCAAAATTTATTTGTGCGCGAACACATAACCGTGCGCGCCGTCGATCGCGTCAGTTTCGCGGTGGACCGCGGCGAGATGGTCGGCTACATCGGCCCGAACGGCGCGGGAAAATCCACGAGCATCAAGATGCTCACTGGAATTTTGATGCCCAGCTCCGGCGAAGCTCACGTGAATGGCTATTTGCCTTACCGGCAACGCAGGCAGTATGTGAAGAGCATCGGCGTGGTTTTTGGGCAACGGACGCAACTGTGGTGGGACATCGCGGTCGTCGAATCGTTCAAGCTCCTGCGGCGCATTTACGAAGTGCCAGAGCGGGATTTTCGCGAGCGCATGGAGAAATTCAACCAGATTCTGGGAATTCAGGATTACTTGTTCACGCCCGTGCGCAAGCTTTCCCTGGGCGAAAGGATGCGCTGCGATTTAGCGGCGGCGTTGCTGCATAATCCACCGCTGCTCTTTCTCGACGAGCCCACCATTGGCCTCGACGTGGTCGCCAAGGACCAGATTCGCAAATTCCTGCGCGCCATCAATCGCGAATTTCAAACCACCGTCTTGCTCACCACGCATGACCTCGACGACATCGAAGAACTCTGCCGCCGCATTATGATTATTGACCATGGGCGCCTCCTCTACGACGGCCCGCTCGATTTGCTCAAACAAAAATTGCTGCGCACCAAGCAGATTAAATTTGCCGTGAAGGATTCTGATCAGCTGGCGCGTGTGCAATCGTTTGTCCGTGACGGGCTGGAACTCGAGCAGGTTGACCAGCTCACTTATCTCATTCGCTTTGATCGCACCAGAATGGCCACCGCGGATTTGATCCGCCAAATTCTCAACACCGTGGAAGTGCGCGACCTGCTCATCGAAGACGAACCTATCGAAGAAGTGGTGAAGCGAATTTACGCGGGCGCGGCCCTGCACGAAGTCGCCATTTAGGAGATTCACGCTGACAAAAATCAAGCAAGCGCCGGCGGCAGCCAGTTTTCACATGACGCCTGAGGAGTTCCGCCGCCACGGCAAAGCCGTTGTAGACTGGATCGCCGATTATTACCAGCGCATCGAATCGTTTCCGGTGATGTCGCAGGTGAAGCCGGGCGCAATCCGCGCGACGCTGCCGAAAAGCGCGCCGCAGCAGGGCGAAACATTTGACGCCATGCTGCTCGACGTCGAGAAATTGATTCTGCCCGGCATCACCCATTGGCAATCGCCAAATTTCTTCGCATTTTTCCCGTCCAATACATCATTCCCTTCCATCATGGGCGAAATGCTTTCCGCCGGATTGGGCGTTCAAGGAATGCTTTGGGCCACAAGTCCCGCATGCACTGAACTCGAGACGCACATGCTCGATTGGCTGGCCGAAATGCTGGATTTGCCGAAGGCATTTTTGTCGACCAGCACCGGCGGCGGCGTGCTTCAAGATACCGCTTCGAGCTCTTCACTCTGCGCCCTTCTGGCGGCTCGCGAACGCGCCACACATTTTGATTCGAATGAGCGCGGCTGCGATGGCAAGCTCGTTGCTTACACCTCTTCGCAAGCGCATTCCTCCATCGAGAAAGCAGCGAAAATCGCCGGCATCGGCCGCAGAAATTTGCGATTGATCGAAGTCGACGATAAGTTTGCGATGCGGCCCGACGCTCTGGCAGCGCAAGTCCGCGAGGACGCCGGCGCGGGGCGCACTCCGTTTTTCGTCTGCGCTACCGTCGGCACAACTTCGTCCAACGCCATGGACCCCGTGCGCGCCATCGGCAAAATCTGCCGCGAACACAAACTATGGCTGCACGTGGACGCGGCAATGTCCGGCACGGCCGCCGTTTGCCCGGAGTTTCGCTGGATTCACGATGGCCTCGAGCTTGCCGACAGCTATTGTTTCAATCCGCACAAATGGATGTTCACCAATTTCGATTGCGACTGTTTTTATGTCGCGAATCGCACCGAACTGATTCGAACCATGAGCGTGCTTCCGGAGTATTTGCGCAACAAGGCCACTGAATCGGGCGCGGTGATCGATTATCGCGACTGGCACGTGCAACTGGGCCGGCGTTTTCGCGCGCTGAAATTGTGGTTCGTCATCCGCCACTATGGAATCGAAGGTTTGCAGCATCACATTCGCCACCACGTTGAACTCGCGCAGAAATTCGCTTCATGGGTCGCAGCCGATAAGAATTTCGAGCTCGCCGCGCCGACGCCGCTGAATTTGGTCTGCTTTCGCCATCGCGGCGGCGACGAAATCACGCAAGCCATCATGGACCGCGTAAACCGTAGCGGCGAATTCTACCTCACGCATACCAAGCTCGACGGCAAATTCACTCTGCGCATGAGCATTGGCCAGACAAACACCGAGTTGCGCCATGTCGACCACGCCTGGAAGCGAATCCGCGAAATAGGAAACACTTCATCAAGTCCAGAAGCTATGCGAGGCCTGGAATAGAATGGGGTCGCGCATCCAAGCAGCCCTTGCGCCGTACGCGGAATTTTCGCGCATCGGATTTGTCAACATCCTCGCTTTCCGCCTGCGTTATTTCACCGGAATCATCACTTATTTTTTGAACGTCACCGTCTACTACTTCATCTGGAGCGCCGTGTTTCGCCACGCTTCAGGGCCGATTGCCGGATTCACGCTGCCGCAAATGATCACCTACGTCAGCGTCGGCTGGATTATCCGCTCGTTTTACTGGAACACCATCGATCAGGAAATGGCCTACGAAGTGATTGAAGGCAAAATCGCCATGGACCTGATCAAACCGGTCTCCGTGCAGTGGATGTGGATTTTTCGCGCCATGGGCGAATCCGCATTTCGTCTTGGATTGCTCACCGTTCCAACCGCCGTCGTGGTTTCGCTGATTTTTCCGGTGCAAGGGCCTGCGTCAAAAACGGATTTTGCGCTCTTCGTAATCGGCGTTCTCGGCGCGTTTTTTCTGATGGCTGCAATTAATTTCATGATCGGCACATGTGCGATTCCGCTGAAATCCATTCTCGCAATGATTCGCGCGAAGTACTGGCTAATCGAACTGCTCTCCGGCTTGCTGATACCGATGACTTATTTTCCAAAACCCGTCGCGCGCGTTTTGGCCTGGCTGCCCTTCGAGCACATCGCCTACACGCCGCTGTCTATTTATTTGGGAAGATTTTCCACGCGTCAGGCCGCGCTGTGGCTGTGCGTGCAATGGATTTGGGTGGTGATTTTGCTTTTTGCGGCGCACTGGTGGTGGGAGCGCGCCACCAAGAAAATCACGATCCATGGAGGCTAGAACATGCCACGGCTAGAAAATTCGCAAGAGGGCATGCGCGCGGCAGATCCGATACGCCGGCTCGCGCACGAGTTCTGGCGGCATTGCATCCTCTTCGGCGAATATTTTTCCCAGTACGCCAAGATGCGCATGGCCTATCGAGGCGATTTTATCGTTTCGACCGCCACCAGCTTTGCCGCAACAATTTTCGCGCTGCTGTTTGTGATCGTGCTCTTCAAAAAAGTTCCCAGCCTGGCTGGCTGGACGTTGCCCGAGGAAGTGTTTCTCTACGGTTTTTCACTGCTGCCCTATGGAATGTTCAATATCATCAGCCTTAACCTGTACGACTTCGGAAACAATTACATCATTGAAGGGAAATTCGACCGCGTAATGCTGCGGCCTATCTCGACGCTCTTTCAGGTCCTTTTCGAGCAGTTCCGCGTGGAGTCCATACAGGAAATCGCCACAGGGCTTTTTTGCATCTGGTGGGCATCGAGCCGCTTGCACGTTCATTGGACTCCGGGCAAATTGTCGTTGCTCATTTTCTGGGGATTATGCGCGGGAGTGATTTATGTTTCCGTGTTCTTGCTGCTGACGACCATTTCATTTTGGTTTGAAGACCGCATTGGAGTGCATCCGCCAGTGTGGAATTTGATTGCCTTCGGCCGCTATCCGCTCTCGATTTACTCTGGGGCAGTACAGTTCTTCTTGTGCTGGATCATTCCGTTTGGCCTCGCCTCTTTTTATCCCAGCGTGCGCTTGTTAGGGCATACGATCACCCCGGAATATTTGCCGTTCGTCCCATTGGTCGCTGCGGGCTTTCTAGCGCTGGCGATATTCATGTGGAATCTCGGCACGCGCCACTATTCCTCCACCGGCTCCTAGTCCCAACGCGCGCGGTTCAGCCTTTGTATTGCACGACGACCATGGTGATGTCGTCGGCTTGCGGCGCGCCGCCGGTAAAATTGCGGACGCCGGTGCGAATGGCGTCGGCAAGTTGCTCGACGTTTTCGCCGGAAAAACTGCTCATCAGCGAACTCAGCCGCTCGTGCTCGAACATGTCATCGCGCAGATTGCGCGCCTCGGAAACGCCGTCGCTGTAAATCACCAGATAATCTCCCGCAGAAAGCAATACGCGTTCTGTCGCAAATTCCGCCTCCTGGAACATTCCCACTGGAAAATTCGACGAGGGCAGCTCGATGAGCTCTCCGGAAGGCCGGCGCACCAGTGGCGGCACGTGTCCGGCATTGATGTATTCGAGATTTCCCGCCGGATCGAGAACGCCATAAAAAAGCGTCGCGTAGCGATCTTCGCTGGAACGTTCGCAGAGAAACTGGTTGACGCGCTTGGTGATCTCGGCCAGCGGAATGTCCAAGGCCGCCGTTGTGTAAAACACTCCCAGCAGAAGCGTAGCCAGCAGCGACGCGGCAACGCCCTTGCCAGCAACGTCGCCGACAAAAAACCCGAAGCGCCCGCCGCTCAGGGCCACTACATCGAAACAGTCTCCGCCAACGGAATGGCAGGCAAGCGTCGAGCCGGTCACCGCAATATGCGGCATCTGCGGAAATGTCTTGGGGAGGAGGTCACGCTGAATTTGGCTGGCAATTTCAATTTCATGGTCGAGGCGCGCTTTGGCGCGCGAGGCTGAAAACAAACGCGCATTTTCGATCACGTTGGCAGCTTCGTGCGCGAGCGTGCGCAGAACCTCGCGGTCGATTTCCGTGAACGCCGTTGAAGGCGAGCGGCTGTCGAGGTAAAGAACGCCAAGAAGCTCCGCTTCCTCTGAAGTAATGGTGAGGTCCACGGCGGCTATGACTGGAAGCTTCTCGATGGGAATGGCCACAATGGTCAGCAGCGACAGCGAAGCGACGCTCGCTTGCTGCCCAAGGCCGACTTCGTCGCCCGTGTCGCTCACGATCAGCTCGCGCCGCGAATCGGCGACGCGCTTGAGCACGCCAGAGGAGATTTTCAATTGATCGGCAGCAATCAGCTCGCCCTTGGCGTCCCGCGCCACGACCGGCGCAAGTTCTCCGGCGTCATTTGCGAGCAGCAGCACGCCGCGCTCAGTGCGCGTCACGCGAATGGCCGCATCGACCACCGCGGCGAGCACGTCTTCGAGCGACAGGCCCGAGCCCAGCGTGCGCGCAACTTCCAGCAGCACGCCCAGGTGATAAAGTCCCTGAGTTCCTGGCGTGGCGGGCGCGGGCTTTTCCACTTGCTCGATGAGCTCTTCGAGCGTTGCTTCATCACCCAGGTAAACCAGCTTGAACGAATCCGGCATGCCGAAGTCAATGGCGTCTTTCGGCGAAAGCGTATGAAGCCCGGTGATCCGCTGGCCGTTGACGAAAGTGCCGTGGCGGCTGCCGAGGTCTTCGAGAAAATATCCGCCTTCGGCGGCTGCGATTTGCGCCTGCTGGCGGCTGATGCGGCTGTCGCGAAGCACCAGCTCATTGCCTGTTTGCCGTCCGATACGAAACGGGAAAGAAGTGAGCGGCACTTCACGGCGCGCGCCAGCAGGGTCCAGCACAAGTAGTCGAGGAGTTCGCGGCATAACCATTCAACCGGCAGCGCTTCCTTGCGCAGCCACCTATACCAGCAAGCACCCGGTCGAAGGAGCCAATGGTAGGAGAACTTGGCAACGATAGCAACTCGATTGAAGGGGGGGGTAGTGCTCTAATTCTGTGTTGCTAGTTTCCTGAGCCTTCGCCTTCGATGATTCGCGCGAGGCATCGGCGCGTTCAAGGTCGATAGCACGTCGAAAGCTCGCGCAGACCTAAGAAGCTCCGCTCTG